>ERZ1673752.6-NODE-6-length-411458-cov-18.862969_pt1 | contig 411458 bp, 313 predicted proteins | sample MGYA00580195_ERZ1673752 | MGnify/ENA primary metagenome ERZ1673752 (study PRJEB41218, sample SAMN15661744) | gut metagenome | host: Homo sapiens | place: Canada: London | collected 2015-08-20/2019-03-30 | study: EMG produced TPA metagenomics assembly of...
GCATTACGAAGACATTTGTCCCTTTTTATTCGTCTTTTCCAGAGATTTTATGTATTTTTGCAGAAACAAAACAAAAAGCCGAAATATGGAATTCGAAGGAACCGTCTACAAAATAATGCCCGTGACGAAGGGAACCTCGGCACGCGGCGAATGGCAGCGTCAGGACGTGGTTTTCGAGATGAACGAAGGTTCGTTCACCCGCAAGATCTGCGTGACGTTCTTCAACAAGCCCGACGACGTGGCCCGGCTGCGGGAGGGCGCGGCCTACACCGTCTCCGTGAACATCGAGTCGCGCGAGTACAACGGCCGCTGGTACACCGACATTCGCGCATGGCGCATCCAGCCCAAACAGGAGACGCCCGCCGGAGCTCCGATGCCCGACATGCCGCCCATCGCCGAAGAGCCCGCCTACGCCTCCGCTCCGGCCGAGGCCGACGACCTGCCGTTCTGACGCACCGAAAAATACCGGGTCCGGTTCCCTCCCGTCCGGGAGAGGATCGGGCGGCCCGGGAAAAGCAGATGCCGCCGACGACCTGCGCCGTATTCCGTCGAGAATACCCGGCGCAGGTCGTTGCGTACCGGCAGCCGCCGTCCGAACGGCCCCGAACCGCCTCCGGTCATCCGCCAACGCTCCGGGACCGGAAAATCTTACTTTCTGAATCCGGCCGCCCTGAACCCGGCCGCCCGCTCTCGTATCCCGACAAGCCCGGGCGACACGTTTCCATCACCTCCCCGACAATGCCGCCGCCGTCATCCGGTCCCCGGACACATCCCTGCTCCGCCGACCGGACTGCCGCACAGCTACCGCCCCCGGGCACAACGCTTCCGCCGAAAAACGATTCGTCCCTGCCGCATTCGTGCGGCAGGGACGAATTCCTGATCTCCGGAAGATCCCGGCGCCCGGGACGTTCCGTCCGGTCCGGCATTCCGGACCCGGATCCCGGAGAACTTATTTTCCGGCTGCGGGAGCCTCGGCCTTGGCGGTCGAATCGGCGGGAGCCGGCTCTACATAGGGCGTCACATCCACCAGCTCGACCTCGAACTCCAGTGCCTCGTTGGGACCGATGTCGCGGCCCTGTCCCGTGGGACCGTAAGCCAACTCGGCGGGAATCCAGAGCTTGATCGTACCGCCCTTGCCCACCAGCTGCATGCCTTCGGTCCAGCCGCGGATCACCCGGTTGAGCGGGAACTCGATCGGCTCGTCCTTGTCATAGCTGTCGGGGCGCTGCTTCTTGAGCATCTCCTGCTGCTCCTTGGAACGCTCCGAGAAGTGCGTCGTGTCGAACACCTTGCCCTTGCGCGTGCGGCCCGTGTAGTGCACCTTCACCACGTCGCGCGGATCCTTGGCCATCACCGAAGCGTCGCCCTCCTTGACCACCTTGTAGAGCAGACCCGACTCGGTCTTCTTCACGCCCGACTGCTTCTCGATCTTCGAGAGCCACTCCTCCGAAGCCTTGGCGTTCTGCATCGGCATCGTCACCATGAAGTAGTGCTGCAAATACTGGCCCACCTCCTTCTCGGGCATCTTGGCCGTATTGTCGAACACGTCCTGAATCGCCTGGCCGATCCAAACCACCTGAAGCGGCAGTCCGGCGTTGGCGATCGTGAAGCCGATGTCGTTGCCCAGCGCATAGGAGAGGCTGTCGCGCTCCTCCTCGGTGGCGAACATGGCCGGATCGGCCGCAGGATACTCCACCTTGGTCGTATCGCCGCCCGCACGGCGCACGCTGTCGGCCTCGGCGCGCTGCTTGGCGATGGCCTGCGCACGCTCGCCGCGCTTGGTCATGAAGTAGGTGCGCAGCGTCTCCAGCGCGTCGTCGTGCGAGAGCGAGGACTTGCCCAGCGCGGTCTCCTCGACCCCCTTGCGAATCAGTTGGGCGTCGAACGGAATGTCCTTCATCTGATAACCGAGGCTGTACCCGATATTGGCGCCCAGCGCATACGACAGCGAGTCGAATTTCGACAGGCTGCCCTTCTGCACCCCGTCCGCATTGCCGCCTCCGCAGGAGGCCAGCATCGCAGCGCCCGCGAGCGCCGCTGCAAAAAAGATTTTTTTCATCGTTTTCGAATTATTACGTTTTTACATCGAAGTTTCTCTTCGGCCGCGGCCTCCCGCATCCGTCCGGGACGGGAAGGCTCAAATTCGCACAAAGATAGTAAAATAATACTACAATGCACCCGGTCAGCGGCGTAATTTGTTGCGCCGCGACCATTCGGCGTACTTATCGACACCGACCAGCTCGATTTCGTAGAACAGCGTGGCGTTCGGCCCGATTCCCAGCGTCTTGTCGCCCTCGGCGCCGTAGGCCGCCGCAGCGGGAATCCACGCTTCGATCCGGCCGCCCCGTCCGATGAGTTTCACGCTCTCGCGCACGCCCCGGCGCAGGGAGCCCAGCGCGTCGCGCAGCGTGTCGCCCCGCTCGTAGGAGGAGTAGAGCTGTCGGCCGTCGGCCGTGCGGATCACGCAGCGCAGCGCCACGCTGTCCCGGTCGGTGGCCGGGATCCGCTCCTGGTCGCCGACCGCCGTGACCGTATAGGTCACGCCCGAACCGGTGCGGGCATACGAGCGGTTCGACTTGGCGATATCCTCCAGAAACCGCTCCTCGTATTCGCGCGCCTTCTCGGGAAGCATGTAATTGACATATCCGAGATAGAAGGTGCGGGCCTCCTCCCCGCTCAGGCGCGTCTTCTCCCGGAAGACGTCGCGGATGCCCTCGCAGACGGCCTCCACGTTGATCGTCGAGTCCATCCGTTGCAGGTTCAGCCCCACGTTCATTCCGATCACGTAAGCCACCGAATCGGTGTCCTTCGCCAGCTTCAAGCTTCCGCCCGTCTTTTTCGAGCAGGCCCCGGCCAGCAGCAGCGCGAAGGCCGGAAAAATCCACAATCTCCTGTCCATATTCATCGAATCCGTTTTTTGCCGAACAACACGATCAGCAACGACCCCACGGCGGCCGCGGCCGCCGAACCCATCAGAATGGCGATTTTGCCGCGATCGACCAGCCCGGGATCGGAGAAGGCCAGCGAATCGACGAACAGCGACATCGTGAACCCGATGCCGCCCAGACACGCCACGGCCAGCAGCATGCGCCACGTCGCCCCTTCGGGCATCGCGGCAAGACCCGTGCGCACGGCGCACCAACTGGCGAGAAAAATGCCCAGCGGCTTGCCCGCCAGCAGTCCGAAAAAGACACCCATGCCCACCGCACCGGTCTCGGGCGCACGGTGGAAGATGTCGAAATAGGCCGCCGACTCGATCACGACGCCGGCATTGGCCAGCGCGAAGATCGGCATGACGAGGAACGTGACATAGGGCGCAAGGGCGTGCTCCAGCCGGTCGCTCATACCCACCGCCTCGGTCGAAAGGCCGCCGACACGGCGCAGGCAGGCCCGCTGGGCCTCGTCGGGAAAATCCGCCCCTGCGGTTTCTATCCCGTCGAAACACCCCTTGAGCCGGCGCATCTTCCGCACGAAATACTCGCGGCCGTAACGCGGTTCCATCGGGATCAGCAGCGCCATCGCCACGCCCGAAATGGTCGAGTGGACGCCCGAATAGTAGAACAGGCTCCAGACGGCCACGGCGGGAACGAGATAGAAGGCCATGCGTTTCTCCCCGAACCGCTTCATCGCATAGACGCCGAGCATGATCGCCAGCGCCAGCACGAGGCAGCCCAGCCGGACCTCGCCGCCGTAAAAGAACGCGATCACCAGAATGGCCCCCAGGTCGTCGGCGACGGCCAGCGCCATGAGGAATATCTTGAGCGATACGGGAATGCGCCGTTCCAGCATCGAGAGGATACCGACGGCGAAGGCGATGTCCGTGGCCGTCGGAATTCCCCACCCGGAAGCCGCGGGTGTGCCGTGGTTGAAGAGCGTGAAGACGACCGCCGGAGCGATCATGCCTCCCGCGGCGGCCACCACCGGAAGGATCGCCTGCCGGAACGAGGAGAGCTGTCCGCGCACCACCTCCCGCTTGATCTCCAGCCCCACGGCGAAGAAGAAGACCACCATCAGGCCGTCGTTGATGAGCTTCTCGACGTTCATCCCCCGCGGAAAGATCCAGTCGATCACCCCCGTCGGCGAATGCACCATCACCGAAAGCTCGGTCTCGAGCAGATGGCGGTAATAGATCTTCGTGGCGGGCAGGTTCGCCAGCAGCATGGCCGCCACGACGCACGCCAGCAGCACGACGCCGCCGGCCCACGGGGCGCGCATGAACGCCTTCGCGCGGAGCGTCGCCACATGCAGCGTCCTGATCCACCCGTATTTGGATATGAGCCGCATCTACTTCCCGGCTTTTTCCGCGTTCGACGCCAGCGTCAGTCCGCAGAGTTTCCAAAGGATGCGGGCGCCCGTGATGGCGTCGATCCGCTGGTCGGGCGCGGGGCACACCTCCACCACGTCGAACCCGATGATCCGGCGCCCCGAACGTGCGAGCACGGCCAGCAGCCACACGGCCTCGTTGAAGGTCAGGCCGCCCGACACGGGCGTTCCGGTGTGGGGGCAGTTCTCGAAGGTCAGGCCGTCGATGTCGAAGCTGACGTACACCTCCCGGGGCAGCGTCCCGACGATCCGCCGGCACTGCTCGTCCCACGTCTCGCCCCGGAAACGGGCCGCGGCGAGCGAGAGGTCGTCGAAGGTCGCAATGCGCTCCGACGAGGCGGCCAGCGCGGCCTCCCCCTCGCTGAAATCGCGTACCCCGACCTGGGCGATCCGCACCGCCTGCGGCACGTCGCGCAGCACGTTGAACATGATCGAGGCGTGCGAAAATTCAAACCCTTCGTAGGCGTCGCGCAGGTCGCAATGGGCGTCGATATGAAGAATGCCGAACTCGGCGTGGCGCGCCCCGAGCGCCCGGATCAGTCCGTAGGGGGTCGAATGGTCGCCGCCCACGAGGCCCACGATCCGGCCTGCGTCGAGCCAGCGCGCCGCCTGCGACTCGATATTGGCGTTCATGGCCGCGCAACCCTCGTTCACGCGGCGCACCTTGCGCACGACGTACTCGTCGTCGGGCGAACCGCCTCCCTCGAGGTGGTCGATCACCCGCGCCGCATCGGTCCGCAGCCGCTGCGACGCCTCCTGCAGCGAGTAGTCCACGTCGGCCGTGGCGATTCCCCGGCGCCATGCGCCCGGAGCCAGCGGATCGTGGAAATCGAGCTGCGTCGAGGCTTCGATGATCGCATCGGGGGCATAGGCCGCGCCGGCCCCGTAGGAAACCGTCACGTCCCACGGCGCGGAGACGAGCACCAGTTCCGCCGTCGCGGGATCGAACGGCAGCCCGAAATAGGTTCCGTTGTCCACGCCGACGCCGTCGGGATCGAATGTCTTACATTCCATATCGTTCGTTTTAATGAGCAAAGGTATAAATTTTTTATTTTTTCGCTATATTTGTTACCCCGAAAGCAAAAATATAAAACCATGAAAATCGTCGCCGACAGCGCCATTCCCTTCCTGCGGGGCGTCCTGGAGCCTTTCGCCGAGGTGCGGTATCTCCCCGGTGCGGACATCTCGGCAGCCGACGTCCGCGACGCCGACGCCCTCGTGGTCCGCACCCGCACGCGGTGCGGCGCCGCCCTGCTGGAAGGTTCGCGCGTGCGGATGATCGCCACGGCGACCATCGGATTCGACCACATCGACACGGCGTGGTGCGCGGCGCACGGCATCGAGGTCTCGACGGCCGCCGGCTGCAACGCCCGGGGCGTGCTGCAATGGGTGGGGGCCGTGCTCGCCGACCTCTCCCGCCGGCAGGGGTGGCAGCCCGCGCAGCGGACGCTGGGCATCGTCGGCGTGGGGCACGTCGGATCGCTCGTGCAGCGTTACGCCGAAGCGTGGGGATTCCGCGTCCTCTGCTGCGACCCGCCCCGCGAGGAGCGGGAGCGCTGCGGGTTCCTGCCGCTCGGGGAGGTGGCCCGCGAGGCCGACCTCATAACCTTCCACACGCCGCTCGACGCCACGACGCGCCACCTGGCCGACGCCGCCCTGCTGGCGCGGACGAAACCCCGTGCGGTCATCATCAACTCCTCGCGCGGCGAGGTCGTGGACGGCGAAGCGTTGAAAGCGAGCGGCCGGGAATGGGTGCTCGACGTCTGGGAGCACGAGCCGCACATCGACCGGGAACTGCTCGGAAAGGCGCTGCTCGCCACGCCCCACATCGCCGGCTACTCCGAGCAGGGCAAAGCCAATGCCACGGCGCTCTCCGTCGCCGCGCTGGCGCGCCGTTTCGGTCTGCCCCTCGCGGGGTGGTATCCCCCGCAGGCGGCCGCCTCCTCTCCGCGCCCCATCGCCTGGCAGGAGCTTTGCGATACCGTCGGCGGCATCTACGACATCGGGGCCGAAAGCCGCCGCCTGAAGGCGCACCCCGAAGATTTCGAGGCCCTGCGCGACGGCTACGCCTACCGGCACGAATATTTTTAGCCGAATTCCGCACTTTTTTCGTATTTTTGTCCGAACGATCCGCCTTCCATGTACCGGAAACTCATAAAGCCCCTGCTTTTCTCGCTCACCATCGAGCGGGCCCACCGCGTCGCGCTGCTGCTGCTGCGCGGCATCGGGCTGATTCCCGGGGGGCTCTGGCTGCTGCGCAAATGCTATGCGGTGAAGCATCCGGCGCTCGAACGCGAGGTTTTCGGCATCCGGTTTCCCAATCCGGTCGGGCTGGCCGCGGGATTCGACCGCAACGGCGAGGCGCTGCGTCCGCTCTCCGCACTGGGATTCGGATTCGTCGAAATCGGGACCGTGACACCCCGTCCGCAGGCCGGAAACCCCCGTCCGCGGGTCTTCCGCCTGCCCAAAGACCGGGCCATCGTGAACCGCATCGGCATCGCCAACCGGGGTCTCGACGCCACGGTCCGCCACCTGCGCCGGGGACACGAGGGCATCCTCGTCGGCTGCAACATCGGCAAGAACACCGACACCCCGCCCGAAAACGCCCCGGCCGACTACCTCAGACTCTTCCGCAACCTCTACCAGTATGCGGACTACTTCACCGTCAATATCAGTTGCGACAACGCCTGCCACGACGAAAAGACCTACACGCGCGGGCATCTGCTGAGCATTCTCGACCCGCTGTTCGACTTCCGCCGCGGCCAGAGCGAATACCGCCCCGTGATGCTCAAGATTTCGCCCGACCTCTCGGACGAGGAGATCGACCGCGTCACCGACGTGCTCATGTCCACGCCGCTCGACGGCATCGTGGCCTCGAACGGCAGCCACGGCAGCCGGCAGGGGCTGCGCACGAGCCGCACGAGCCTCGACAAGATCGGCAGCGGCCGCCTGAGCGGCGCGCCGCTGACCCGCCGTGCCGCGGAGATCGTCCGCCGCATCCGCACCCGCTCGGGCGGCACCTACCCGATCATCGGCGCGGGCGGCCTGATGAGTCCCGACGACGTGCGGGCGATGCTCGACGCCGGAGCCGATCTCGTGCAGATCTACACCGGCTACGTTTACGAAGGACCGGGATTCGCCGGCGACATCTGCCGGGCGCTCATCGCCGATGCGGAGCGCGCCGCGCAAGCGCAGGCGGCCGTTCCGGCTCCGAACACGGCACCGGACGCACCCGCCGGACCGAATTCCTCCGCCGGACCGGACACCCCGTCCGGCACGGACGCCGCGGCTCCGGAACGTCCGGACGCCGCAGCCGGCACGACGACGGCACAACAGGCCCGCCTCCCGCAGGAGCCCGCCACCAAAGCCTGAAACTCGGAATAAATATGAAAGCGACCATTCTCACGATCGGCGACGAAATCCTCATAGGCCAGATCGTGGACACGAACTCCGTATCCATCGCCAAGCACCTCAACGCCGCGGGCATCGTCGTCCGCGAAAAAATCTCGATCGGCGACGACCGCGCGCAGATCACCGGCGCCGTGGAGCGGGCGCTCCGCATGTCGGAGGTGACGATCGTCACGGGCGGCCTGGGCCCCACGAAGGACGACATCACCAAAAAGACGCTCGCCGAACTGTTCCGCAGCGACATGCGCTACGACGAACGGGTGGCCGCGCACGTCGAGCGGATGCTCGCCGAACGCGGTATCGACTTCAACGAGCTGAACCGCTCGCAGGCGATGGTCCCCGCGTGCTGCACGGTGCTCTTCAACGCCTACGGCACAGCCCCGGGCATGTGGTTCGAACGCGACGGACACGTCGTCGTCTCGCTCCCGGGCGTACCCTTCGAAATGGAGCACCTGATGCAGGACGAGGTGATGCCGCGTCTGAAGGCCCGCTTCGCCCTGCGGCAGATCGTCCACCGCACGATGATTACGGCCGGACTGCCCGAGTCGATGCTCGCCGAGCGGATCGCGGCGTGGGAAAGCGCCCTGCCTCCCTACCTGAAGCTGGCCTACCTGCCCAACCCCGGGGCCGTGCGGCTGCGGCTGTCGGCCTACGAAGTCGAAGGCGACGCGGCGGCCCGCGAAATCGAGCGGCAGTTCGAAGCCCTCCGCCGCATCATCCCCCGCAACGTCATCGGCTACGAGACGGCCACGATGCAGGAGCTCGTCCACGGGATCCTCACCCGGCGCGGCCTCACCCTCGCCACGGCCGAAAGCTGCACGGGCGGGACGATCGCCTCGCGGTTCACGGCCATGCCCGGCGCATCGGCCTACTTCCTCTGCGGCGTGGTGTCGTACAGCAACGAAGCGAAGACGAAACTGCTGGGCGTCGATCCCGATGCCATCGCCCGCCACGGAGCCGTCAGCGAGGAGGTCGCCCGCCAGATGGCCGAAGGAGCCCGCCGCACGGCGTCGGCCGACTATGCCGTGGCCACCACGGGCATCGCGGGCCCCGCGGGAGGCTCGGCCGAAAAGCCCGTCGGCACGGTCTGGATCGCCGTGGCCTCGCCCTCCGGAACCGTTGCGGTCCGCAGGCAGTGCGGCTCCGACCGGGGACAGATCATCGACCGCGCCTCGGCCTTCGCCATCGCGCTGCTGCGCGACTGCCTGAACGGCAATTAGCGGCCGAAAGGTCCGGACGGCCCCGCGGAAAAGCGCCGCCCGGCGGGCGCCCGCCCCGTCCTGCCCGAAAAAAACGGCGGGGGCTTTTGCTATTTGCCGAAAAGATTGTATATTTGCACTCCCTTAAAAGGGTTTTAACTTAAACCATTACAACGAAAATGAAAGTTTGCGAAATCACAGGCAAGGTGGCGATCGTGGGCAACAACGTCTCGCACTCGCACCACAAGACCAAGCGCAAATTCAGTCCCAATCTGAAAACCAAGCGCTTCTGGTCGGAGCAGGAGGGCCGCTGGATCACCCTGAAGGTATCGGCCGCCGGCATGAAAACTATCAACAAGAAGGGTCTTGCAGTCGCCCTGCGCGAAGCTGCCGCCCCCAAAAGCGTGTACTAAAATCGAGTAACAAATGGCAAAGAAAGGCAACAGAGTCCAGGTCATCCTGGAGTGCACCGAGCAGAAAGAGAGCGGCGTTGCGGGAATGTCCCGTTACATCACCACCAAGAACAAGAAGAACACCCCCGACCGTCTGGAGCGCAAGAAGTACAACCCGTTCCTCAAGCGTGTCACCGTTCACCGTGAAATCAAATAGTTAGAAGAGCACTATGGCAAAGAAAGTAGTCGCAACACTGAAAACCGGCACGGGTAAGCAGTTTACCAAGTGTATCAAGATGGTCAAGTCGGAGAAGACCGGCGCCTATATGTTCAAGGAAGGCATCGTTCCCAACGACCAGGTCAAAGATTTCTTCGAGGAGAAGAAGTAAGTATTTTAAGGGTCCCGGACTCTTAAATACAAAGGGCATCCGCGCATGGATGCCCTTTGTATTTTTCCGGCGCATGCTGAATCCGGCTGCGATATTTTTACTAATTTTATCCGGAAATTGCGATCGCGATGAAGAAAAAAGTGGCTTTTGTCATCATCCGCTACGGCGCGGAGGTGAACGGCGGCGCGGAGGCGCACTGCCGCATGCTGGCCGAACGGCTCGTCCCCTACTACGACGTCGAGGTGCTGACGACGACCGTGCGGGTGTTCGGCTCGCCCGCGGAGGACTATCCCGAGGGCGTGAGCACGGACCACGGCGTGACGGTGCGGCGGTTCCGTCCGGAACCCGTCGAAGGCGACCGGCACAAGCGGATCGAGAAACGGTGCAGGACGGCCCGCCGCATCCGCCGCTACCTGGACCGGCTGCACCTGCTCGGAGCGATCTCCTCGTTCCGCCCCGAATGGCGGCTGGGCGCCGGGAAGGAGCGCCGTTACTTCGAGTCGCAGCGCGAACACACCCCCGCGATGCTGCGCTTCATCGAGGAGCACCGGGAGGAGTACGCCGCCTTCGTCTTCCTGAACTTCTACTTCAGCCAGACCGTACTGGGCTGCACGATCGCTCCGGAAAAGACCATCCTCATTCCGCTGGCCCATCCCGACCGGCGGCTCTATTGGGCCATCAACGCCCGCATGTTCACCCGCGTCCGGCATATCGCCTTCAACACGGAGGCCGAACGGAGGACCGTCCGCCGGATTTTCGGAACCTCGCTGGCACCGAACAGCCTGCTCGGCTGCGGCATCGACGCCTCGCCCGAAGCGGAGTGGGGGGGGGTGAAGCGCCGCTACGCGCTTCCGGACGAGTACGTACTCTATCTGGGACGCATCACCCGGCCAAAAATCCACGACCTCATCCCGCTCTTCCTGCGTTACAAACGGCGTTACGGCGGCCGCACGAAACTCGTGCTGACGGGCGGTGCGGACCCGGAGCTCGCCGACGAGATCGCCTCCTCCCCGGAGATCGTCGCGACGGGATTCGTCAGCGACGCCGAGAAGGCGGCGATCGTCCGCCACGCGACGGTGATGGTGAACCCTTCGCACCTCGAAAGCCTCTCGCTGCTGATGCTCGAGGCGATGGCCAGCCGCGTGCCGGTCCTCGTGAACGGGCGGAGCGAGGTGATGGCGGACCACTGCCGCCGAAGCGGCGCGGCCCTCGCCTACCGCGGCGGCCGCGATTTCCTCCGCAAACTCCGCCGGCTGCTCTCCTCGCCGCAGCTACGGCGCGAACTGGGCGAGAAAGGCCCCGCCTACGTCCGCGAGCAGTACGGCTGGGAGGTCATCATCCCGAAACTGCGCCGTCTGATCGACTCGCTCTGACCCTCCGCCCGGAAAACGGCGCGGCGGCATTTCTGAACGGCTCCGAACCCGGACCGGGCCCGGACCAAAGCCGGAAATCCCGGGTAACCGCCGGAAGCCCCCGATCGACCGCTCCCGCCGCGGCCGGTCCGCAACGAGGGGGGGGGCACTGCAACACCGTCCGCCGTCTTCGGGAATCCGTTTTCTCCGGAAAAAAGGAAACTCCGGATTCGGGATTTTCCGAATCCGGAGCCTTCAGCTCTTCGCAAACCGCCGGAGCGGGGCGCCCGCCACCGGCCCCGCGCCCGGCCTCACGCGTCAGAACGCGTGCACGGCGCGCACGAGGAATTTGTTGTACTTGGGAATCTCCACCACGTAGGGCGGCTCGATATTCATGTGCGAGGTGTAGGCGCTCTTCTCGTCGAGCTCGGTCGAGGAGAAGTAGTACACCAGCCGGTCCATACGCTTGCCGCCGGCCTCCTGCAAAGCTCCGTTGAACGCCTTGTGGGCACGGCGGTTGTTCACCGCCCGCGAACCGCCGTTGTAGTTGTGTCCGATGTTGAGCAGTTCGTCGATGGCGGGCAGATACCACCCCTCGCCCTTCTCGCGGCACCACTTGAAGGCCGGGAAATCGTCCCACGACAGACCGTTCGCCGCGATGTACTCTTCGACGATCTTCATGTTCTCCCGGCCGTCGGAACGGTTCGTCGTCCCCACCGTCCGCAGGTCGGGCTTGCGGAATCCGCTCCAGGGGAGGTAAATCTGGTCCAGCGAGACGACCAGCCCGTGCCGCCCGTCTTCCGAAAGGCAGCAGACGATGCCCCGCACGCCGTTCCGGTCGTACAGCTCGCCGATCTCGTAGCGCTTGACGACATACTCCTCGCCGCCGCGGGTCTCCGTACCCTCCGCCGGTTCGGCCGGCGTCAGTTCCGCCGCAGGGACGCTTTCGGCATAATACTCCGTCTCGCCGTTGGCATAGCGGATGTAGGCGATCTGTTTCACGGGCAGCACATAGGTCGGACCTGCGGGATACGAAAATTTCTTATAGCGGACCGCATCGGTCGTGATTTCGACCACCTTGGCCTCGATCCGCGAAGCGTCGGTCTTGACGATCAGATCCTGCGCAGCGGCCGTCAGCACGCCGCAAAACGCTGCGAGCAGCAGCAAGAGTGTTTTTTTCATCTTCAATTCGAATAAGTCTGAAACCGTAAAAAAACCGGACGCACCCGTGCTCCGGACGTTCCCGGGCTCCCGGGAACCGATTTATATACCACAAATGTAACGTTTTTTTTGAAACTTTCTTGCTATCTTTGCGGTATATATCACAAGTATGGGATTTTTCGATATTTTCCGCAAAAAACAGGATACGCCGCCCTCCGAAGAGCAGGTGCGGCAGCAGCGGCAGGAGCTCGACGCCGGGCTGGAGAAGACCAAGACGGGGCTCTTCTCGAAACTCGCCCGGGCCGTGGCGGGCCGCTCGACCGTCGATGCCGCGGTGCTGGACGACCTCGAGGAGGTGCTCATCTCGTCGGACGTGGGCGTGGAGACGACCGTGAAGATCATCCGCCGCATCGAGGAGCGCGCGGCACGCGACAAATACATGAACGCGTCGGAGTTGCAGTCGATCCTGCGCGAGGAGGTCGCGGCGCTCATGGAGGAGGCGCACGGCTCGTCCGGCCACTTCGGACTCGACGCCACGGAGGGCACGCCCTACGTGGTGATGGTCGTGGGCGTGAACGGCGCGGGCAAGACCACCACGATCGGCAAGCTCGCCGCGCAGCTCACCAAGGCGGGCCGCAAGGTCTGGATCGGCGCCGCCGACACCTTCCGCGCCGCGGCCATCGACCAGTTGCAGGTGTGGGCCGACCGCGCCGGAGCGACGATGATCCGCCAGCAGATGGGGTCCGACCCCGCATCGGTGGCGTTCGACACGCTCTCCTCGGCCAAGGCCAACGGCGCCGACGTGGTGCTCATCGACACGGCGGGCCGCCTGCACAACAAGGTGAACCTGATGAACGAGCTGACGAAGATCCGCAACGTCATGGCGAAGGTGATCCCCGGAGCGCCGCACGAGGTGATGCTCGTGCTGGACGGCTCCACGGGACAGAACGCCTTCGAGCAGGCGCGTCAGTTCACGCAGGCCACGCAGGTCACCTCGCTCACGATCACCAAGCTCGACGGCACGGCCAAAGGCGGCGTCGTGATCGGCATCAGCGACCAGTTCCGCATCCCGGTCCGCTACATCGGCATCGGCGAGGGAATCGACCAGCTACGGATCTTCGACCGCCGCGAATTCGTCAATGCACTCTTCGGCGATGCGGAAAATTAACGTCATCACGCTCGGCTGTTCGAAGAACACCGTGGATTCGGAGCACCTCATGGCGCGCCTCGCCGCGGCGGGCTACTCCGTCGTGCACGACAGCGACCGCACCGACGCCAAGACGGTGGTCATCAACACCTGCGGCTTCATCGGCGACGCCAAGCAGGAGTCGATCGACATGATCCTGCGCGCGGCGGCGGCCAAGCAGGCCGGGCGCATCGAACGGCTCTTCGTCGTGGGCTGCCTCTCGGAGCGCTACGCCGACGAGCTGCGGCAGGAGATTCCCGAGGTGGACGAATATTTCGGGGCCCGCACGTGGGACGGCATCGTGCGGGCGCTGGGCGCCGCCGGGGACCCGGAACTGGCCACCGAACGCCGCCTGACGACCCCGAAGCACTACGCCTACCTGAAGATCGCCGAAGGCTGCAACTGGAAGTGCGGCTACTGCGCCATCCCCCTCATCCGCGGCGGACACCGTTCCGTGCCGATGGAGGAGCTGGAGGAGGAGGCCCGCAAACTCGCGGCGCAGGGGGTCCGCGAACTCATGGTCATCGCCCAGGACACGACCTACTACGGAATAGACCTCTACGGACGGCGCGCGCTCGGCGAACTGCTGCAACGGCTCTGCCGCATCGACGGCATCGAGTGGATACGCCTCCACTACGCCTACCCCGCGGCATTCCCCGCCGACGTGATCGACACGATGGCTTCGGAGCCGAAAATCTGCAAATACCTCGACATCCCGTTCCAGCACATCTCCGACGCGCAGCTCCGGTCGATGCGGCGGCGCCACACGAAGGCCGAGGCGATGGAGCTGATCCGCCGCCTGCGGGAGGCGGTCCCCGACCTCGCGCTGCGCACGACGCTGCTCGTGGGCTACCCCGGCGAGACGGAGGACGACTTCGCCCAACTGCTCGATTTCGTCCGCGAGGTGCGCTTCGAACGTCTCGGCGTCTTCGCCTACTCGGAGGAGGAGGGGACCTATTCGGCCCGGGAACTGCGCGACGACGTGCCCGAAGCCGTGAAACAGGAGCGCGTCGAACGCGTCATGGCCTTGCAGAACGGGATTTCGCTCGAGAACAACCGCCGCCGCGTCGGCCGGACCGAACGCGTCATCATCGACTCGCGGCAGGGCGACTTCTACGTGGGCCGCACGCAGTACGACTCGCCCGAGGTGGACCAGGAGATCCTCATCCCGGCAGCGGACCGGCGGCTCCTGCGCGGCCGGTTCTACGACGTGCGGATCACCTCGGCGGCCGACTACGATCTCTACGGCGAAACAAGCCGGTAAGCCATTCCCCGCGGTCGCAGGCCGGAGACGCCGCATCCGGAGCCCGGCGACGAAGCCGGCGGAGACGTCCGAAACCGGAGGGATTGCGGAACGTAAAATAATATTTGCGTTTTTCCGTTTTTGTTCGTACCTTTGAAATGTAAAAAGGATTCTTTCCGCACTCCGATGGCTGACAAAGGCGTGATCTCAAATATCGAAGGCCGCGTGCGGCAGCTCATGGACGACCACCGGCGGGTGTCGGAGTTGTGTGCGTCGCTGACGGCGCAGCGGGACGCGCTGCGGGCCGAGAAGCGCTCGCTCGAAGAGCGGGTCCGGGAACTGGACGCCGAACTGGCGCGGATGCAGCTGGTCGAAGGGCTTGCGGGAGGATCCCGAAACCGGGAGAAGGCACGGGCACGCGTAAACCGTCTTATGCGGGAGGTGGACAAGTGCATCGCGCTGGCGGAACAGCCGTTCGACGCATCGTCGGCCCCGGAGACGCGGACGGCCGAATAGGCGCACGGAGGAAGGCAGAAAAACGAAACGGACGAAAAAATGGCGAAGCAGGCGATCACTCTCAAGATAGCGGGGAAGAGCTATCCGTTCCAGATCGAGAGCGGGAAAGAGGAGATGTACCGGCTGGCCGAACGGGAGGTGAACCAATACCTCGCACTGATAAAACAACAGAATATCCGCAACTGGACCGACCAGGATTACCTGTCGATGGCCGCATTGAAATTCGCCATCGCGAACGTCGGGATGAGGCAGAGCCGCGAGTTGGACAACGAAGACCTCCGGCGGCTCGAGGCGGTCGGGGCCGAAATCGACGCCTACCTCAACGACCCGACACGGTAAGCGCCCCGGCCCTCCTCCGCAGCGAAAAGCGGAAAGGCGGAAAAGAAGGAAGAGACGAAGGTTCTTTTACATATAATAAAGGAATAATCTACCCGCATAGATTCCTTACAGCTTTGCGAAACTGAACACTTTTTATATTGGGGTAACTCGCGGCGCTTCAAAATCAGGCCTTACCACCCTTCGGGGGAGTGCGCTGCGGCGCACCGTTGGAAGATTGCGATTGTCGGAGCCCCCACACATGACAATCTTGCAGATTCGTCAAACAAGACTAAGGAATCCTATGCGGTTTTTTTATGACCATGAATAAACCCTATTAATAACAAAAAACACGCAAAGACCAAATGGATATCATTTTGACAGCCTGCATCTCTGCCGTGGTCTCCGTCGCAATCTACGCGGTCGTAACGAACCTCGTGGTCAAGACGTCGATCCGCAAGCGCCGGGAGACCGCCATCAAGGAGGCCGAGGCCGAAGGCGAGATGATCAAGAAGGAGCGCATCCTGCAGGCGAAAGAGAAGTTCATACAGCTCAAGAGCGAGTACGACCGCCAGGTCAATGAACGCAACCAGAAGATCGCCCAGAGCGAACAGCGGGCCAAGCAGATCGAACAGAACCTGCAAAACAAGGAACGCGACCTGGAGAACCGGCTCCGCGAGAACGAGCGGCTGAAGGAGCAGATGCAGAATCAGTTGCAGATCCTCGAACACAAGAAGGAGGAGATCGACCAGATGAAGCGCGAACAGAACGTACGTCTGGAGCAGATTTCGGGCATGAGTTCGGAAGACGCCAAGAACATCCTCGTCGAGAACATGAAGGCCGAGGCCAAGACCGAAGCCGCCGCCTACATCAACGAGACGATCGAGGAGGCGAAGATGACCGCCACGAAGGAGGCCAAACGGATCATCGTGGCGTCGATCCAGCGCGTAGCCACGGAGACGGCCATCGAGAACGCCGTGACGGTCTTCAACATCGAGAGCGACGAAGTCAAGGGCCGCATCATCGGCCGCGAAGGCCGCAACATCCGCGCCCTCGAGGCCGCCACGGGCATCGAGATCATCGTGGACGACACCCCCGAGGCGATCATCCTCTCGGGCTTCGATCCCGTGCGCCGCGAAATCGCCCGGCTGGCCCTGCACCAGCTCGTGACCGACGGCCGCATCCATCCCGCACGCATCGAGGAGGTGGTGTCGAAGGTCCAGAAACAGATCGAGGAGGAGATCGTCGAGGTCGGCAAACGCACGGCGATCGACCTGGGCATCCACGGCCTGCACCCCGAACTGATCCGCATGATCGGAAAGATGAAATACCGCTCCTCCTACGGCCAGAACCTTCTGCAACACGCCCGGGAGACGGCGAACCTCGCAGGCATCATGGCCGCCGAGCTGGGCCTCAACCCCAAGATCGCCCGCCGTGCGGGACTGCTGCACGACATCGGCAAGGTGCCCGACGACGAACCGGAACTGCCGCACGCAATCATCGGCATGAAGCTGGCCGAGAAGTACAAGGAGAAGCCCGAGGTCTGCAACGCCATCGGCGCGCACCACGACGAGGTGGAGATGACCTCGCTCATCGCCCCGATCATCCAGGTCTGCGACGCCATCTCGGGAGCGCGCCCCGGAGCACGCCGCGAAGTGGTGGAGAGCTACATCAAGCGTCTGAAGGAGATGGAGGACATCGCCCTCTCGTATCCCGGCGTGCTGAAGACCTACGCCATCCAGGCCGGCCGCGAACTGCGCGTGATCGTCGGCGCGGACAAGCTCTCGGATCAGGAGTCGGAGGGGCTGTCGCACGACATCGCCAAGAAGATCCAGGATGAAATGACCTACCCGGGACAGGTGAAGATCACCGTGATCCGCGAAACCCGGGCCGTAGCCTACGCGAAATAGCACCGAAGAACCGGAAACGGCTGGACGATCCGGCTCCCCGGCAATGCGGTATTCCCGATCCCTCCTTTTTCCAAAGGAGGGATTTTTATTTCCGGGCATTCGCAGCGGCGGCCTCGCAACGAGCGGCCGCCGGAAGATCTTTCCGTACCGGGCCGCACAAGCGGAGCCACTCCGGCCGCACAGCCACTCCCGGCCGGGAAAAGTGCGAAAGTGCGTCGGACGGAATCGGCCCACAAGGAGCGTCTTGCCGGAAATCCCCGGAGGAATCACATCACGGAGAATATACCGAAACGTATGTTTCGGGAAAATTTCGCAGAGCCTCCGACGGATACGTTCCGGGCAAGGACGCCCCGGGGAAACCGGTCGGCGTGCGAACCGACGACACCGCATCGGTCCGTTTTCCCCGTTCTCCGATGCCCGAAACCGCTCCGTTCAGAACAGAGCCGAGAGCTGCTGCCAGATGGTCGCCGTAAAGAAAACCCCGAGTGCCGTGCACACGGCCAGCAGCAGCAGGTTCATCACCCGCAGGTCGGGTTTCGTATCGCTGCGGAAATTGACGTCGATATACTCCTTGAAAAAGAGGTAGAGCGCCGGAACCAGCGCTCCGGAGAGGAGCAGGTCCTCGGGAATGCCGAAAAAGTAGATCTTCGGAAACCCCACCAGCGCCCAATGGCAGAGGAAGAGTATCACGAAGAGATTCACCCGCTTCGGGAAGGCGAGCAGCAGGCCGATCGTGAACACCGCCACCGAACAGGGCATGACGGGCGAGGTCATCATCGGAAACTCCAGCCCCCGGAGCAGCGAGAGGAGCGGATAGACGAAGGGCATGGCCAGGAGGACGAACGCGAAGCGGTCGTGCCGCCGCGTCCGCTCGAAGGAGGTGTACCCCACCGCCGCGTCGTAGATCCAGACGGCGGCCATCACGCCCCAGAACAGCGCCATCACGCCGTTGTAGGCCCGCGCGTCGCAGGCGACGAGGTAGTACGCCACGGCGATCCAGGCGTTCAGCAGCGCCAGATAGAGTTTCATCGCCACCTTCGTTCCCGGCGTCGGCCGCCGGTAGAGCCGCCGCGTAAGCAACGCCCCTGCCGCAATCAGCAGCGCCTGCACGGGCCACGTCACGCGGTTGTAGTCCGCGATCGTCTGCCAGAAAACCTCGCTCGTCATTTCGAAACTCGCTTTTTGGCGCGCGTCAGCGAATGCGCGCGCTTGTTGAACAGGAAAATCGGCGCCGCGGCCCCCGCCGCGAGCATGAAGATCACGCTGAAGGTCACGAACCCGTTGCGGACGATGGCCTGCATGTACTCCGACCCCAGCACGGGATCGTCGAGATGCTGCATGAACATGATCATCGAAAAGATCGTCTTGTAGGCGTACATGCCGGGAATCATCGGCAGCAGCGCCGGAATGAACAGGACCGTCATCGGGCAGCGGATGCGGCCGCCCAGCAGCAGGCTGCCCACGCCGATCGTCACCGAGGCGCACAACGATGCCGAAGCAATGTCCACGCCCCACTGCATCAGCGCGAAACGCAAGGCGTGCCCGACGGCGGCCAGCAGGGCGATGACCGGGAAGGCCCGCATCGGCGGGTCGGAAATCGCCCCGAAACCGATGGCGGCCACGGCGGCGAACAGTCCGTCGGAGAGCATGTCGAACGCGATCATAGCAGAGCGGATTTTACGATCATCAGCGTCCCGGAGAGACCGACGGCGATGCAGACGATGAGCATCAGCGCCGACGTGAGGCGGGCGATGCCGTTCAGGATGTGCCCCTCGACAATGTCGATCACGCCGTTGATGAGCGGCACGCCGGGAATGAGGAACAGGACGCTCGTGGCGATGGCGACGTCCGACGTGGTGTCGAACGTGAGCGCCACCGAAGCGTACATCGAGGCGACGAACGCCGAGGCGATGAAGATCACGTAGTGGTTGAAGCCGCGCGCCTGCATTCCCTGCTTGAGGAAAAAGCCGATGAGCGTCGCCGTGAAGACGATGCTCACGGCGAACCAGTCGCCGCCGAACAGCCGGCAGAACGATGCGTTGGCCAGCCCGACGAGTACGAGCGTAAAGATCGGATCGAGGCGCGGCCGGGCGACGATCTCCCGGTAGCGGCGTTCGATCTCCCCGAGCGGCAGGCGCTCGTCGTAGGCCTCCCAGCTCAGGGCGCTCAGCTCGGCGTTGAGCTCGAAACTGATCGGAAGCGGCGGAATGTCCGCGGCCTCGGTGCACACCTCGCCGCTCTCGTCGTCCACCACCGAAAAATTCACGACCTTCTGGAATGCAGAGACGATCACCCGCACTCCGAGCGCCTCGCCCAGCCGCTTGGTGTTGCGCACCACGCGCGAGGTATGCACGCCCGACCCCATGAGACGGGTGGCGTACTCCGCGACGAACCGTGCGATCGCCTTCAGTTCGGCTTGCGTCTTCATCTTCTCCGTGCCCGATTTTCGGCAAAAGTACGAAAAATTTGCATATCTTCGTTCCATGAAAGAAATCGACCCCAGCCTCGAGGCCTACGTCGAGGCCGAAATCATCCCCCGCTACGCGCATTTCGACCGCGCGCACTCCACGGACCACGTCCGCTCGGTCATCGACCGGAGCCTCGCGCTGGCCCGCCGCTACGACGTGGACCCCGACATGGTCTATGTCATAGCCGCCTACCACGACACGGGGCTCGCCTTCGGCCGCGAACGCCACCACATCGACGCCGGACGCATCCTGGCCGAAGACGCCGAACTGCGCCGCCGCTTCGACAGCGAGCGGATCGCGACGATGCGCGAGGCTGTCGAGGACCACCGCGCCTCGTCCGGGCACGCGCCCCGTTCGATCTACGGCCGCATCGTCGCCGAAGCCGACCGCTGCATCGACACGCAAACGATTCTCCGCCGCACGGTGCAGTACGGGCTGGCGCACTGCCCGGCGCTGACGCGCGAGGAGCACTTCGCCCGCTGCCGGGAACACCTCCAGCGCAAATACGCCGAAGGAGGCTATCTCCGCCTCTGGCTGCCCGAATCGGACAATGCCCGGTGGCTCGCGGAGCTGCGGGAGGCGATCCGCGACGGGGAGCGGCTGCGCCGCCTCTTCGACGCAATCTTCGACGCCGAGACATCCGGCCCCGCAGGCGGAACCCCCGACCGGACCGAAGCCGGAGAGGCGGCGGAGGCACGGTAGCCTCCGCAACCGACGGCCCGGATACGAAAAATCCGGCGAAGGATCGCTTCGCGGCACTGCCGCCCGCCGTCCTTCGCCGGAAAGCCGGACCGACCGGACACCCCCGAATCACGAGGACGCCGCGCCGGTCCCGAAACCGTCACTCCACCCCGTGGGGAAAATACTTCATGTACTGCACGCGCTGGTAATGGTCGCCTTCGGCCGACCCGTAGTCCATCCGCCCGCGGAACTCGTCGAGCGAGGCGAAGCCCTGACGACCGGCCCACTCGTCGATGAAACGGCCGATCCGCGAAATCGCCTCGTAGCCGTAACGGTGGATCGCCGTGCAGACCTGCACCGCCGAAGCGCCGCACAGCAACGCCTTCACGGCAGCCTCGCCGTCGTGCACGCCCGTCGAAACGGCCACGTCGAGCTGCGGCAGCGCATGGGAGCACAACGCCGTGCTGCGCAGCACGTTGCGCAGCTCCGACGGTTCGCTGAACGGATCGCCCGCGACGAAACACATCTTCTCCACGTCGATATCCGGTTCGAAGAAGCGGTTGTAGAGCACCACGCCGCGCGCTCCGCGGGCCAGCAGCGCATCGCCCACCGACAGCACGTTCGTCAGACGCATCGGCAGCTTGACCGACACGGGGACCGTCACCGCCGCAGCGACCTTCCGCACGATGTCGGCATAGGCCTGTTCGAGCTCCTGCGCCCCCGCATGGCGGTCGGTAGGCAGCAGGAAGACATTCAGTTCCAGCGCCGCGGCGCCCGCAGCCTGCATGGCCTCGGCGTATTCGATCCACGCGTCGCCCGCGCCGATGCAGTTGATGCTGGCGATCGCCGGGACGCCCGTCGCGGCCGCGCCCTGCACGAGTTGCAGGAACTCGCCCTTGTAGGCGTCGCCGAGGTAACGTTCGAGGTACTCGCCGGCATCGCCGTAGCCCTCCATCCTGTCCAGCGAGGCCGCCTCGCGGAGAATCTGCTCTTCGAAGATCGACTTCAGCACCACGGCGCCCGCGCCCTCACGGACGCACCGCTCGATGTTCTGTACGCTGGCCGTATAGGGCGAGCTGCTGACGATGACGGGACTCGCAAGTTCGAGTCCGAGGTATTTCGCTTTCATGAAACTATTCCGGTATAGGTTATCCATTTTTTTCTCTCCGGCGCGGCTCCGTTACACGAACGGGAGCTTCACCACCTCGGCCTTCACGCACTTCTCGCGGATCACCACGGCGATCTGCGTGCCGGGTTTGGCATAGGCCGTCTGCACGTAGCCCAGCGCCACGCCCTGTTTCAGGCAAGGGGACATCGTGCCCGAGGTCACGCGGCCGATCTCCGTACCGTCCGGCGCGGCGATCGGGTAGCCGTGACGCGGAATGCCGCGCTCGACCATCTTCAGTCCCACGAGCCGGCGCACGGGGCCTTCGGCCTTCTGGCGCTCCATCAGCGCACGGTCGATGAACTCCTTGCCCTCGGCGAACTTGGTGATCCACCCCAGCCCGGCCTCGATCGGCGACGTCGTGTCGTCGATGTCGTTGCCGTAGAGGCAGAAACCCTTCTCCAGCCGCAGCGTGTCGCGCGCTCCGAGGCCGATATTTTGCAGGCCGTACTCCCCGCCGGCCTTCCACAGCGCCTCCCACAGCCTGTCGCCGTCTTCGTTGGCCGCATAGATCTCGCAGCCGCCCGCGCCCGTGTAGCCCGTGATCGAAAGGATGGCGTCGCACCCGGCCACTCGCATCTTCCGGAAGGTGTAATACTCCATCTCCTCCACCGGCTCGTCACACATCCGCTGCACGATCTTCATCGCCAGCGGTCCCTGCACGGCGAGCTGGCAGATCTCGTCCGACGCGTTGTAAAGCTCCTTGCCCGGGCCGGCCTCCATGCCCATCTTCGCCCCTTCGGCGCAGATATGCGCCCAGTCCTTCCCGATATTGGCGGCGTTCACGCAGAGCATGTAGGTCCGCTCATCGATGCGGTAAACCAGAATATCGTCCACGATGCCGCCGCGGCCGTTGGGCATGCACGAATACTGCACCTTCCCGTCGTAGAGCTTCGCCACGTCGTTGGTGGTGATCCGCTGCAACAGGTCGAGCGCCCGGGGTCCCTTGACCCAGATTTCGCCCATGTGGCTCACGTCGAAGACGCCGGCCTTCCCGCGGACGGCCATGTGTTCGTCGTTGATGCCCGTGAATTCGATCGGCATATTGTATCCCGCGAATTCGGCCATCCTGGCTCCCGCGGCGATATGGTACTTGGTGAATACGGTGGTTTTCATAGCAGTTATGCGGTTTTCGGTTTCGGTTTCCCTTTTTCGCCACGCGCTACTCGCGGCGCTTCACGCCCAGCCGGGGACAGCGACGGAACTCCTTCTCGCGGTCGAACAGATAGCGGTACGTGGTGTGCATCTTGTGCTTCGTGGCGCAGACGTAGGTCTCGATCATGCGGTTCATCACCGGATTGAAATCGCCGATCCACGCCAGCTCCATCGATTTGTACTGGTTTTTGGTCATCTCGAGGAACTCGTAGTACTTGACCATGATGGCCGACTCGACGCCCTTGCCGTGGAATTCGGGCGCGATGCCGAAGATGATGCCGAAGATGCGGTCGCACGAGCGGCGCACCTTCAGGTCCCACATCAGGCGCAGCTTCTGCCAAAGGCCGAATTTGCCGTTGAACTTGCCGATCAGGCGGTTCAGGTCCGGCACGGTGATGAAGAACCCGATCGGCTCCTCGTTGAAATAGGCGAAGAAGATGATCCGCGGGTCGATGATCGGCTTCATCTCGCGCACCATCTCCAGCGCCTCCTCGCGCGTCATGGGTTTCACGCCCGAGAAGAGCGCCCACGCCTTGTTGTAGATGACGCGGAAGTTCTCGGCGGCCTCCTCGAGGTTGTTCATGTCGATGTTCTCGACGTGGTAGCTTGCATCGAGCCGCCCGGCGCGGGCGAAGATCGACTTGTTGGCCTCCGAGGCGTTCACCCGCCAGATATAGCTGTTCTGGTTGAAGTAGTTCCGGAACCCGTAGCCTTCGAACAGCTCCTTGTAGTAGGGCGGGTTGTAGGGGTTCTTGTAGAGGGGCTGGAATTCGTACCCCTCGACCAGCAGGCCCCACCAGTCGCGCCGCTGCCCGAAGTTGATCGGGCCGTCCATCGCCTCCATGCCGCGGCTGGCGAGCCACATGCGCGCGGCGTCGAAGAGCAGATCGGCCGCCTGCCGGTCGTCGATCGACTCGAAGAAGCCGCAGCCGCCCGTGGGCTGCTCTTCGAGGGCCGCCTTCTCGCGGTTGTAGAAAGCCGCGATGCGGCCCACGACCTCGCCGCGGCCGTCGCGCGCCACCCAGCGGATCGCCTCGCCGTCGGCGAACAGCTCGTTGCGCGCCGGGTCGAAGACCTCCTCGACGTCCTGATCCAGCGGGCAGACCCAGTTGCGGTTACCTTTGTATATCCGTTTGGGCAGGTCGAGCCACTCGCGCACCAGCGCCGGCGTCGTGACCTCCTGCAAGACGTATTTCTCCTTATTCATCGACTGCGTTTTTGTCTTTTCCGATTTCAAAGGTAAGAATTTTTTCCTTATTTTTGTTCACGGATCAAACTATTGTCGAAACGATGAACGAAACGATCGAAGGGTACATGCCCGACGGCGGCCGGCTCCCCTACCGGTTCATGAAATACCGGATTCACAAAATCCTGCTCGTGTGCTGCAGCTACGACGGCTACATCCTCGAGGAGGACGGGCACATCGAATCGCAGATCAACCAGGAGTATATCGACCTGAACCTCTCGAATCCCCCCTCGTTCACACGCGTCAGCTCGACGGCCGAAGCGCTCGAGGCGCTCGCCGGCGACGATTCGTTCGACTTCATCCTCACCATGTACAACGTGGGCGAGCCCGACGTCTTCGCCTTCGCCCGCATCGTCAAGGAGCGCCATCGGAATATCCCCGTGGCGCTGCTGACCTCCTTTTCGAAGGACATCTACCGCCGGATAGAGGAGCAGGACCGCTCGGGACTGGACTACATCTTCTGCTGGCACGGCAACACGGAGCTCATCATCGCCATCATCAAGCTCGTCGAGGACAAGATGAACGCCGCCGAGGACATCGGCGAGGGAGGCGTGCAGGCCATCCTGCTCGTCGAGGACTCGATACGCTTCTACTCGACCTACCTGCCCGAGCTCTACAAACTCATCCTGCTGCAAAACACCGAGTTCCTCAAGGACGCCTTCAACGAGCAGCAGCAGATCCTCCGCAAGCGCGCCCGGCCCAAGATCCTGCTGGCCCGCTGCTACGAGGAGGCCGCGGAGCTGTACGAACGCTACAAGAAGAACCTGCTGGGCGTCATCTCCGACGTGGGGTTCGTCCTGCACCGCGACGATCCACCCGAGAGCGAGAAGCTCGACGCCGGCATCGACCTCTGCCGCCGCATCCGCGAGGACAACCCGCTGATGCCCGTGCTGCTGCAATCCTCCCAGACGGCCTTCGGCGAGCAGGCCGCGGCACTCGGGGCGGGGTTCGTCGCCAAGAACTCCAAGACGCTCCTCTCGCAGTTGCACGACTTCATCGACCGCGAGTTCGCCTTCGGCGACTTCGTATTCGAGGACCCCGAGACGGGCGCCGAGATCGGCCGTGCCCGGGACCTCACGCAGATGCAGGAGATGATCGCCACGATCCCCGACGGGGCGTTCGAATACCACACCTCGCAGAACCACCTTTCGAAGTGGCTCTACTCGCGGGGGCTCTTTCCCCTGGCGGCCTCCATCCGCCGGTACAACAAGAGCCATTTCGCCACGGTCGCCGAACACCGCCGCGTGCTGGTGAACCTCATCAGCGACTACCGCCGTCTGCTGGGCCAGGGCGTCGTGGCGCGCTTCGACCCTGCGACATACAGCGACGCCGTGGCCTTCGCACGCATCGGCGAGGGCTCGCTCGGCGGCAAGGCCCGCGGGCTGGCCTTCATGAACTCCATGCTCATCAAGCACCGCCAGTACGACATGCACGAGGGGGTGCGCATCATGATTCCCCGCTCGGTGGTGATCGCCACGGAGTACTTCGACGAGTTCATCCGCCTCAACGGGCTGAAATACATCATCTCGCAGGAGTTCTCGGACGAGGAGATCCTCTCGGAGTTCGTCTCCTCGTACGTCCCGCCGCGGCTGCAACAGGAGCTCAAGGCCTACATCCGCACGGTCCGCACGCCGCTGGCCGTGCGCTCGTCGTCGAAACTCGAAGACTCGCACTACCAGCCCTTCGCCGGCATCTACTCGACCTACATGATCCCCTACACGGACAACGAGGACCAGATGCTGCGCCTGCTGCTGCGCGCCGTCAAGAGCGTCTACGCCTCGGTCTACTTCGCCGCCTCGCGGGCCTACATCCAGTCCTCGCAGAATCTCATCTCGGAGGAGAAGATGGCCGTCATCATCCAGGAAGTGTGCGGCACGGAGCAGGACGGGCTCTTCTTCCCCACCTGCTCGGGCGTGGCCCGTTCGATCAACTACTACCCCATCGGCGACGAACGGCCCGAAGACGGCGTCTGCAACGTGGCCATGGGGCTGGGCAAACTCGTCGTGGACGGAGGACGCACGCTGCGCTTCTCGCCCCGCTACCCGCAGAAGGTGCTCCAGACCTCGACCCCCGAGCTGGCGCTGCGCGACACGCAGAACGAGGTGCTGGCCCTGAGCCTCCGCCCCGAGGAGTTCCGCACGTCGATCGACGACGCCGTGAACCTGCGCCGCCTGAGCCTCCAGCAGATCGCGCCGCTGCGCAACGCGCGCTTCGTCTGCTCGGTCTGGGACCGCGAGAACGAACGCATCTCGGACAGCCCCTTCGACCGGGGCCGCAAGGTCGTCACGTTCAACAACATACTGAAGTACAACACCTTTCCTTTGGCCGAAATCGTCTCGGACATCCTGCGCATGGGCGCCGAGGAGATGCGATGCCCCGTGGAGGTGGAGTTCGCCGTGAACATGGACGTCGCGCCGGGTCAGCAGCGGATATTCAACCTGCTGCAAATCCGCCCGATCATCGACAACCAGGACAACCGCCCGATCGACTGGAGCGCGGAGGACCCCGCGCGGGCGCTCGTCTATGGCGAGCAGGCCCTCGGCATCGGCCGCATGACCGACATCGCCGACATCGTCTATGTGAAGTCCGGGGCCTTCGACTCGCTCTCGACCGAACGGATCGCCGACGAGCTGCTCGCGCTCAACACCCGGATGCGCGACGAAGGTCGCTCCTACGTGCTCGTGGGGCCGGGCCGCTGGGGCTCCTCGGACCCGTTCCTCGGAGTTCCGGTCAAGTGGACGCACATTTCGGAGGCGAAGGTGATCGTCGAATGCGGCCTCGAACGCTTCGAGGTCGAGCCTTCGCAGGGCACGCACTTCTTCCAGAACGTCACCTCGCTCGGCGTGGGGTATCTGACGATCAACCCCTTCCGCGGCGAAGGCATCTTCCGCGAGGAGCTGCTCGACGCCCGCACGGCCGTTTACGAAGGAACGTTCCTGCGGCAGGTGCGGTTCGACCGTCCGCTCTGGGTCTGCGTGGACGGCCGTTCGAACCGGGGAATGATCCGCGAGGCGGACGGAGACGGGGCGTAACCCGGCGGGCGGTCTCCCGTCCCCGCCCCGCACGGACGCCACCCCGCCCCGGCGGACAGCCTGCCCGGAACCGGCGGACGAAGCAGGCGCCGGACAACCGGGCGGCAGGGAGCCTGCGGGGCGCTGCGGCCGGCTTTCATGCCGGATTAAAATTATTTCCGTCCGGAAAGTTACAATCTATAAGAAATATTTTTATATTTGTAAACGGATAGAACAACCTTTCAAAACTTCAACGATATGAACGTAAACAAACTCATGGCGGAACTCGAACGCCGCCATCCCGGCGAAAGCGAGTATCTGCAGGCCGTGCGCGAGGTGCTCATGACCGTGGAGGAAACCTACAACCAGCACCCCGAATTCGAGGCCAACCGCATCGCGGAACGCATCGTGGAGCCCGACCGCTCGTTCACCTTCAAGGTGGTCTGGGTGGACGACCGGGGCGAGGTGCAGGTCAATACCGGCTACCGCGTCCAGTTCAACAACGCCATCGGCCCCTACAAGGGCGGTCTGCGTTTCCACCCCTCGGTGAACCCCTCGATCCTGAAGTTCCTAGGCTTCGAGCAGATCTTCAAGAACGCCCTGACGACCCTCCCGATGGGCGGTGCGAAGGGCGGCTCGGACTTCAACCCCAAAGGCAAGTCGGACCGCGAGGTGATGCGCTTCTGCCAGGCCTTCATGACCGAACTGTGGCGTCATATCGGCCCGGAGACGGACGTTCCGGCGGGCGACATCGGCGTGGGCGGCCGTGAAATCGGCTACCTCTACGGCATGTATCGCAAGCTGGCGCGCGAAAACACGGGCGTGCTGACGGGCAAGGGCATGACCTACGGCGGTTCGCTGATCCGCCCCGAGGCCACGGGCTTCGGCGCCGTTTACTTCCTGCGCCAGATGCTCGAAAAGGCCGGCATGGACATCAAGGGACAGACGATCGCCATCTCGGGCTTCGGCAACGTGGCCTGGGGCGCCGCGACGAAGGCCACGGAACTGGGCGCCAAGGTCGTGACGATCTCGGGTCCCGACGGATACGTTTACGACCCGGCGGGTCTCGACAAGGAGAAGATCGCCTACATGCTCGAGCTGCGCGCGTCGAACAACGACGTCGTGGCTCCCTACGCCGACAAGTTCCCCGGCGCGCAATTCTTCCCGGGCCGCAAACCGTGGGAGGTGAAGGTCGATATCGCCATGCCGTGCGCCACGCAGAACGAGTTGGACGGCGAGGATGCCAAGAAGCTGCTGGCCAACGGCGTGAAGATCGTGGCCGAGGTTTCGAACATGGGCTGCCGCCCGGAGGCCATCGACGCCTTCATCGCGGCGAAGATTCCCTACGGGCCGGGCAAGGCCGTGAATGCCGGCGGCGTGGCCACCTCGGGACTCGAAATGACGCAGAACGCCCAGAAACTCAACTGGACGGCCGAGGAGGTCGATGCCAAGCTGCATCAGATCATGTCGTCGATCCACCACGCCTGCCTCGAGTACGGCACGGAGAAGGACGGCTATATCAACTACATGAAGGGCGCCAACATCGCCGGCTTCATGAAGGTCGCCAAGTCGATGGTCGAGCAGGGCATCCTGTAATCCGGCCGGAAGGACCGAAGAAGGAGACTTGTCTCCACGGACGAAAATCACCCCTGCCAGAGACACTGGCAGGGGTGAAATCGTAAGGTCCGGACCCGTCGGGCGTCCTCCTTTTCCGGAAACCCGTGCGCTCCCCCGGAAAATCCGTCCCGGCAGCGGCCGAAACTCGCCCTGCGGTTCGCGGGAACGGGATATTTTCGCTATATTTGCAGGACAATCCGTTTCACGAACCCCGAACAGACAAGAGATCCACATGCCGCTTTTCATTCCCGACGACTATACGGCCAAACTCGCCCCCGAGACGATGGAGCAGGCCATCTCGCACCTCAAGGAAATCTTCCCCGACAAGCTCGCCCGCTCGCTCCGGCTGCGGCGCGTCACCGCCCCGCTCTTCGTGCTCTCGGGCACGGGCATCAACGACGACCTGAACGGCGTGGAGCGCGCCGTGTCGTTTCCCGTCCGCGACCTGGGCGACCGGCGGGCCGAAGTGGTGCACTCGCTCGCCAAGTGGAAGCGCATGAAGCTCGGCGCCTACAAAATCGCCCCCGGATACGGGCTGTACACCGACATGAACGCCATCCGCGCCGACGAGGAGCTGGACAACACCCATTCGCTCTACGTGGACCAGTGGGACTGGGAGCGCACGATCCGTCCCGAGGAGCGCAACCTCGGCTTCCTCAAGCAGATCGTCGAAAAGATCTACGACGCGATGAAGGCCGTCGAGGAGGAGGTTTACGAGCTCTTCCCGCACATCACCCCGATCCTGCCCGAGCGCATCGCGTTCATCCAGGCCGAGGAGCTGCTGCGGGAGTTCCCCGGGCTCACGCCGAAGGAGCGGGAGCAGGCGGCCGCCCGGAAATACGGCGCGCTGTTCCTCATCGGCATCGGCGGCGCGCTGTCGAACGGCGAGCCGCACGACGGCCGCGCCCCGGACTACGACGACTGGAGCACCCCGACCGAAGAGGGCTGCAAGGGCCTCAACGGCGATATCATCGTATGGAATCCGGTGCTCGAAAGCGCCTTCGAGCTCTCCAGCATGGGCATCCGCGTCGATCCGGAGGCCCTCGAACGCCAGCTCGCCCTCCGCGGATGCGAACAGCGGCGCGAAATGGAGTTCCACCGCCTGCTGCTCGAAGGACGGCTGCCGCTCTCGATCGGCGGCGGCATCGGACAGTCGCGGCTCTGCATGTTCTACCTGCGCTGCGCCCATATCGGCGAAGTGCAGGTCAGCATCTGGCCCGAGCGGATGGTCGCCGAGTGCGCCGCCCACGGCATCCACCTGAAATAACGGCCCGGCAGACGTGCCCACGCCCCGGCCCCGGCCTCACACCGAAAAACTTCAATCCCCATGAAAAATTTCCTGTGCCCGCTAATCGCCCTGTTCCTTACGGCTTGCATCCCCTCCGATACATGGCTGCGCCACACCGAATGCCTCATCACCGGAACGATTCCGGGCGATGCGCCCGAAGAGGTACTCCTCTCACTACCCGGCACGCGATCCGAATACAGCACGAAGCTCTGGGAACAATACGGCCTCAGCAGCGCCGCCGGGCAGACCTACCTGATCGACCGGGACGGCACGATTCTCGCAATCAACCCCATGGCCGACGAGCTGGAGCGACTCCTGCGGGAAAAACTCTGACATCTTTCCGGACGGCATGCGGAAACGCCGCCGCACGCATGCTCGGACACCCGGATGCACGGCCGCCCCGCCGTCAGAACATGGCGCACACGCTCAAACCCAGCGTCAGCTTGTGCAGCCGGGAGCGCGAACCGTCCACGACGGGCGGCGCCATGTCGTAGTCGGTCGAAAAGCGCACGCCGAGATTCTGCGTGGCGAAATAGGTGGTCGAAATTCCCGTACCCAGCGAAAAGCCGCTCCGGTCGCCCAGCGTGCGCATATCCGTCCCGCACGCCTTATAGATCTCGCAGCCGCCTTGCAGGCGCGCCCCGACGAGCCACCGTGTCGAGAACGGATAGGAGACATAAGGTCCGACATAGATCGACGACGCCTCCAGATCGTTGCGCTGCGAGACGCCATTGACCGCCACGCGCAGGTTCGCGACCGCCAGCCGGCCTCCGACACCCCAATAGGGCGAAGCGAACCACGCCCCCTCGACCCCGACCGAGGGACCCGAGAAGAACTCCGTCCGCATCCCCGGCGCCGTCGTATAACGTCCCGGCACGACGGTCATGCCGAGGTTGAAGTCGAGAAACGACGGCCGGCGGTAACGGTCGTAAATCACCATCGTCTGCGAGACGTTCAGCCCCCGCTCCTTGAAAATCAGGTCGGCGAGGAAATAGCCCAGCTCCGTGGCGAGAATGCCGATGCCGGCGCCCACCATGACGTCGCTCATCCAGTGCCGGTTGTTCAACTGCCGCGCCACGCCCGTCACGGTGGCCAGCGTATAGCCGCCGATACTGTACCACGGACTGCGGTGGCCGTACTCCTTGTGCAGCATCGTCGCGGTCATGAAGGCCGTGGCCGTATGCCCCGAGGGGAACGAGTTGCGGGACGATCCGTCGGGACGCATCACCCGGCAGGAATACTTGAGCGAATTGACCGCAATGGCCATCAGCCCCACCGAAAAGACGTCCGACGTGAGCATCCGTCCCCACGAGCTGCGGCTCCGGACGCCGGCGGCCTTCATGCCGACCATCACCGCCGCCGGGGCGTATTGCAGGTAGTCGTCGAAATCGTGGTGGAACGACGGCGCATACCCGTTGCGCAACCGCCTGAAATCGGCGTCATAGGACTGCATGACGACGCCACCCACCACCAGCGGCACGCCGACATACAGCATCCGGTAGGCCTTCGACGAAGTGTGCAGGTCGATCCGCCGCGCCAGGACGCTCTCGCCCGCCGGCACGCGCCGCACCTTCGCGAGGCTGTCGGCCGGCGGCGCGGCAGATGCGAGGGGGGGGGTCGCCGGAAGCGCCAACAGACAGATCAACAGAAACCGCCGCATCTCCCTATGCGTTTTTCCGGCGGCGCAGCGCGCGCACCGCTTCACCGCCTGCGGCCAGCAGCGACGTGAGACAAATCACCTCCGCCCATTCGCGCCACGTAAGCGGCACGGTGCGGAACACTTCGCCGCCCAGCTCCACGATCAACACCTGCCCCACGGCGATGGCCAGCAGAATGAGGAAAAATTCGCGGCAGCCCTTCAGGCAGGTGAACACCGAATGCCGCGTCTCGAATCCTTTGGCGTTGAACATGTTCCAGAACTGGAAGAATACGAAGGTCGAGAAGAAGAGCGTCAGACGCCGCACGGTCATCCCCTCCTCGGAGAAGGTCCAGCCGAAGAGCATCCCCAGCAGCGCCAGAACCATCACGCCGCCGCACGTGAAGATCGTGCGCGCCATGGCGGGCGTGATGATGAACTCGTCGCGCGGACGGGGCCTGTCGCCCATCACCTCGGCGCTGGGAGGCAGCGAGGCCATCGCCATCGCCGCGAAGGTGTCCATGATGATATTGACCCAGAGAATCTGCACGACGGTCAGCGGCATGTCCGTTCCGAACACCGCCCCCACGAAGCAGATGAGGATCGCCGCGAAGTTGATCGTCAGTTGGAAAAGCACGAAACGCTGGATGTTGCGGTAAAGCGAACGCCCCCACATGACGGCCGTGGCGATCGAGGCGAACGAATCGTCGAGCAGCGTGATGTCCGAGGCGTCCTTCGCCACCGACGTGCCCGAACCCATCGAGAGCCCCACGTTGGCGAAGTTGAGCGCCGGGGCGTCGTTCGTGCCGTCGCCCGTGACGGCCACCACCTCGCCCTTCTGCTGAAGCAGCCGCACCAGCCGCTGCTTGTCGAGCGGCCGCGCGCGGGACATGATCTTGAGCTCCTGCACGCGGTCGAGCAGCTCCTCGTCGCCCGCCGCCGCGAACTCCGCGCCGGTGATGTGGTTGCGGTCCGTGTCGTGCGCGTCGTCCCACAGGCCGATCTGCCGGGCGATCTCGCGCGCCGTGGCGGGCGTGTCGCCCGTCACGATCTTGACACCGATCCCGGCGTTCAGGCACTGCCGCACAGCCGCGGGCACGTCCTCGCGCACGGGGTCCAGAATGGCGGCCACGGCCGAGAAGCGCAACCCGCCGGCAGCCACCGCCCCGAGGCACTCCGAAGCCTGCGTCTCGGCCCACGCCACGGCCAGCGTCCGCATGGCGTGGTTCTGGAACCCGAGTAGTTGCGCGGCGATCCGCTCGTCGCAGCCGTCCGCGGCGCACATGGCCCGCACGATCTCCGGAGCACCCTTCACGCAGAGGATGCGGCGGCCCGAAACGCCGCTCTCGATGATCGTCGCCATGTACTTGCGCTCGGTCGAGAAGGTCAGCCGGTCCACGATCTTCGCCCCGGCCCGCAGCGGTTCGTAATCTTCGCCCCGGCCGCGCAGCCATTCGAGCAGCGCACCCTCGGTCGGATTGCCGATGATATGCCCTCCGGCATCGAGGAACGCCGTGGAGTTGAGCGCCACGATCTCGGCGAAATCCCGTTCCGGCAGATCGTCGTAACGCACCAGCTCCTGCACGTGCATCCGGTTCTGCGTGAGGGTTCCGGTCTTGTCGGTGCAGATCACCGTCACCGCCCCCATCGTCTCGCAGGCGTGCATCTTGCGTACGAGGTTGTTGGTCTTGAGCATCCGCCGCATGGACATGGCCAGCGACAGCGTGATCGACATGGGCAGTCCCTCGGGAACGGCCATCACGATGATGGCCACCGAAACCATGAAGATATGGAGCACCTGCTGCGAAACGGTCAGCCAGTCCTGTTCGAGCAGGTCGCCCAGAAAGAGCGCCTTGCCCAGCATGACGCAGAAGATCAGAACCGAAAGCGCGATGCCCACCCGGCCGATGAGCTGCGAGAGCCGCGTCAACTGCCGGTCGAGCGGCGTCTGCTCGTCGTTCTGCACGGTGGCCTGCTCCGTGACGCGCCCCGCCTCCGAGGCGTCGCCCACGGCCGTGACGACCATCACGCCGTAACCGTCCGCGACGGTCGTGCCGCGCATCACGACATTCGACGGATAGGTGGCCTCCGGATCGAAATGCGCCTCGTCCACGGTCTTGTCCACCTCGGGTTCGCCCGTCAGGGTCGATTCGTTGATCTTCAGCGACACGGCCTCCACCAGCTCGCCGTCGGCGGGGACCGTCTCGCCGCTCTCGACGTAAACCACGTCGCCCACGACCACCTCGCGGCGCGGAATCTCGCGGATCGCACCGTCGCGCATCACCTTCACCGCCACGTCGTCATTGACCCGGTTGAGCCGCCGGAAACGCCGCTGGGCGTCCCACTCGAACCAGAATCCGACGCAGGTGGCCAGAATGATGGCGCAGATAATGCCGATCGACTCGGTGAAGTCCTTGTGCACGAATCCGATGGCGAGCGACAGCACGGCCGCCAGCAGCAGGATGCGAATGATCGGATCGCGGAATTTCTCGGCGAGCAGCCGCCAGGCCGAATCGTCCTTCGGCGGCGTGATGACGTTGTCGCCGTGCCGTTCGCGGCTCTCGGCGACCTCTCGGGAAGTCAGTCCTTCGGGATTGTAACGGATCATTTTTCGGGTCAGATTTTATTCATGGAAAACTGCCGCGTCGAGGCGTCGAGCCGCACGGCGATAAACAACAGGATCGTAAAGGCGATGAGCGACGAACCTCCGTAGCTCATGAAGGGCAGCGGAATGCCCATGACGGGCATCAGCCCGACGGTCATGCCCACATTGACCAGCACGTGAAAGAGCAGGATGGCCGCCACGCTGTAACAGTAGATGCGGCCGAAAGGCTCCTCCTGCCGCTCGCCCATCCGCATCAGGCGCAGGATGAGCAGGCAGAGCAGCGACAGGATGACCGCCGCCCCCGCGAAGCCCCACTCCTCGCCCACCGTGCAGAAGATGAAGTCGGTGTGCCGCTCGGGCACGAAGCCGTACTTGATCTGGGTTCCCTCGAGGAATCCCTTGCCCCAGAGGCCGCCCGAGCCGATGGCTATTTTCGACTGGTTCACGTTGTAATCGACCCCCTGCGGGTCGTTGATGATGCCCAGAAAACTCAGGATGCGGTTCTGCTGGTGCTCCTTGAGGATCGAATTGAAGATGTAGTCCGTCGTCGGAAGGAAGACGAGCGACCCGACGAACAGCCCCAGCGTGATGAAGACATTGGACAGGTTCGCCCGGAAGGCGTAGACGGCCACCGCCGCGAGCGACAGCACCGTGACGATCAGCAGCGCATGGTAGAGGTCCAGCACGCCCGGCGCGACGAGCTGCGAGACGAGGCACAGCAGAATGCCCGCCAGCGCCAGCGAGGCCAGGTAGATGATCCGCGAACGCCACAGACCGTTCATCATCGCCTCCGACAGCGTGCAGACCAGGATGAGCGACACGAGGAGCGTCATCGGCGAGAGCAGGAACGAAAAGATGAACAGCGCGGCGATGAGCAGCACCGGAATGCAGAGCCACTTGTTGAGCCCCTCGCGGTAGAGTACGAAGAGGAACGAGCCGAGGACGATGCCCGAGCCGGTGTCGTTCTGCAGGACGATGATGAGCAACGGCGCGCAGACGACCATGCCGACCTTGAACAGATCCCCGGGCCGGCCGATCGAGAACGAGTAGTTGCTCATCACGCGGGCCAGCGCCAGCGCCGTGGCGATCTTGGCGAACTCGACGGGCTGCACGCGGAACGAGCCGAACTCGAACCACGCCTTCGCGCCGTTCACCTCGCGGCCGAAGAGCAGCGCGGCGGCGAGCATCGCCAGTCCGGCGAAATAGGCCGGATAGGCGAACATGTGATAGACGCGCGCGTCGAGCAGCAGGACCACCACGGCGACGATCCACGCCGCGCCGATCCACACCAGCTGCTTCATGTAGAAATGCGAGAAGGAGAAGAAGTCGGCCGCCCCCTCGTCGTAGGAGGCCGAGGTGATCGACAGCCACCCCGCGGCCACGATCAGCACGTAAAGCAGCACCGTGACGAAATCGACGCCTTCGAAAATACCGTTATGGCGGTTACTTGTCATAGGCGGGATAGTGGATTTGCATGTTCCGGACCCGTTCGAGCAACTCCGGACGGCGGATGGTATCCGTCAGGTAGTACTCCTCGAGCAGGCTGGCGATCGGCAGCGCGGCCGAAGCGCCGAATCCGCCGTTCTCGACATAGACCGAGATCGCGATCTTCGGGTTGTCCTTCGGGGCGAACGAAAGGAAGGTCGAATGGTCGCGGCCGCGCGGATTCTGCGCCGTGCCCGTCTTGCCGCAGACGTCCCAACCGTCGAGCCGCGCCATGCGGGAGGTTCCGTCCACGTTCACGCTCCGCCACATGCCCTCGACGATCGGTTCGAAGTGCTTGGGCTCGACCATCGTGTAGTGCCGTTCGTAGAAGCGCGCGTCGAGCGAATCGCGCCCCTCGATCCGCTTGACGATATGCGGAATATAGTAGTAGCCCCGGTTGGCGATGATGGCCGCCAGGTTGGCCAGTTGCAGCGGCGTGCAGCCCAGAGCGTCCTGCCCGATCGAGAGCGAAAGCACCGTCAGCGCGTTCCACGACTTGCGGTAGCGCTTGTCGTAGTAGGCCCGGTCGGGCACGTACCCGTTGCCCTCGTCGAGGAAGTCCGAACCCAGCTTGCGGCCGAACCCGAAGCTCTCGACGTACCGCTCCCACACTTCGTACCCCTCCTTGACGCTTCCGTATTCCGGATTCTCGAGGATGTCGCGGAAGACGTAGCAGAAATAGGCGTTGCACGAGGTCGAGACGGCATAGCGCAGGTCGAGCGGCGAGGCGTGCTCGTGGCACTTCATCTTGAGCCGCCCGGCCTGGTAGCCGCCGCGGCACACGTGCCGGTCCGAAGGGCGCAGCACGCCCTCCTGAAGCCCGATCAGCCCCTGCACCAGCTTGAAGGTCGAACCCGGCGGATAGCGGGACTTCACGGCACGGTTGTAGAGCGGCTGCCGCTTGTTGCGGAGCATCTCCATATAATGATTGCCGCGCTCGCGGCCCACCAGCTCGTCGGGATCGTAGGAGGGCGAGGAAACCATCATCAGGATTTCGCCCGTCGCGGGCTCGATGGCCACCGCCGCGCCGACCTTGCCGCGCATCAGCTCCTCGCCGAGCAGTTGCAGGCGTGCGTCGATCGTGCTGACGAGGTAACGCCCCGGCTCGGGCAGCGAATCGTAGAGTCCGTTCATGTAGGAGCCCTTGATCGCCCCGTGGGTGTCGCGCTCGAGCACCTTCACGCCCTTCCGGCCCTTCAGCTCGGATTCGTAGGCCGACTCCACGCCGCTGATTCCCACATAGTCGCCCGCCTTGTAGGAGGTGTAGCGCTTGAGCATCTCCTGCGTCACCTCCCCCACATAGCCCAGCAGGTTGCCTCCGATCTGGCGGGGGTAGTGGCGCACGGTGCGGTAGACCGTATAGAAACCGCGGAAATTGCACTCGTCGAACCGGAGCTTCTCCTCCTTGGAAAGGTAGTTGGCCACCAGCCGCGGCGCACGGGGATAGGCCCGGGCGTTGGCCAGCTCCCGGTCGAGCTTCTGCCGCGAAATGCCGGCCACGTCGCAGAGCCGCGCCGTGTCGAATCCGCCGCGGTCGAGGTCGTGGTAAATCACCATCAGGTCGTAGCACTCGCGGCTCTGCACCAGATACTCGCCGTTGCGGTCATAGACCTCGCCGCGGGGCGGGTACTGCACCTCGGGGCGCAGGACGTTGCCGCGCGCCAGCTCGTCGTAGCGCGAATCGACGAGCTGGATATAGGCCAGCCGTCCCAGGATGAGCGCGAAGACCAGCAGCACGACGGCCTGCAAGGTCCGCATCCGGACGAAACCTTCGGAGCCGTTCATACGCGCACGGGAAATTTGACGGTGAAGATACGGGCGATGATCCAGACGAAAAGCGCCGTGACGGCCGAGCTGACGGCGATGCGCGCCAGCGTATGCAGCGCATGGCTCCACGAAAGGGTCTCCAGCACGAAGAAGACGGCGTGGTGGAGCAGCGTCAGGAGCAGCAGGTAGTCGGTGAACACGCGGCGGCCGAGGCGTTCGGGCGACGGGACTCCCCCCTCGCGCAGATTCTCGCGGTCGCAGAACAGGGAGAGCAGCGCCGGACGCAGGAAGGCGACGAGCAGCGTGGCGATGGTGTTGATCCCGGCGGCCCCCATCGCACCGTCCATCGTCACGCCCAGCGCCAGCCCCGCCCCGAGCAGCACGACGGGCGGCGTGTCGAGCGGCAGCAGCACGATGAAGGCGATATAGACGAGCGGATTGAGGTAAACGCTGATCGACAGGTTGTCGAACAGGAACACCTGCAGCAGCACCGTGGCTGCGAAGAGGGCGAGGTATGGTAAGGTGCGATACATGCTATTTCAACCGCGTATGTTGTTCGATCTGTTCGCTCTGCTGCAATTCCCGGATTTCGTACAGGTCGCGGTTGCCCACCAGCACCACGTCCGTCAGGCGCGACATTTCGGCCGCCAGACGGACCCGCACCGTATAGGCCGTGCGCGTTTCGTTCAGCTCGGCGCTCTCGACCTCCCCGATGAGCACGTCCTCGGGGAAATACTGCGAGAATCCGGTAGTCACGACCTCGTCGCCCGGCTGCGGATCGGCGTATTTCGACAGTTCGCCCAGCACGACGACGTGCGGATCCACGCCGTCCCAGTAGATCGAACCGAAGTAATCGGACCCGGCGAGCCTGCCGCTGGCGCGGAACGAGGTGTTGAGCACCGACATGGCCACCGCATACCGGTCCGAGCAATCGACCACATAGCCCACCATCGCGCCGGCGGGCGAAAGGAGGGCCATCTCGGGCTGTACGCCGTCCCGCAGGCCGCGGTTGAGCGTGATGAGGTTCTGCTGCCGGTTGATCGAGTTGGCCACCACCGAGGCGACGGCGAAGCGGTATTTCGACTCGCCGATCCCCTGCAGGCAACTGTCCAGACGGCTCGCCGCCACAACCTCCTCGTACCGGGCCAGCCGCTCCTCGAGCTGCGCGACGCGGTCGAGCAGCACGCGGTTCTCGCTGCCCAGCGTGAAATAGCGGTGTACGCCGGCCATCAGGCCGTGCACGCCGCCGGCCAGTTGGTTCGAGCGAGCCAGCAGCCGCGCCTGCGTATAATGGGTCGAGTGCGCATAGTAACTGACGGCCAACGCCTCCAGCACCACGAACAGCACCGCCACATACACGCTGCGAATGAACTCGATCAGTTTGCGCAAAGTCTCTTCCCTTTAATTCAGATTGCGGACCGAGGCCCGCAATTCCGTTTTGTTTGTGCTTCGAATCCGGCGCGTCCGTTCCGGCCGCGCCGCCCCGCCCGAAAAGGCGAAGGAACACACCGCCGCTCCGGCAGCTATTTCATGAGGAACGAGAAGCGGTTGATGTTCTTCAGCGCGATTCCGGTTCCGCGCGCGATGGCCCGCAGGGGGTCTTCGGCGATATGGAACGGAATGCCGGTCTTCTCGTTCAGCCGCCGGTCCAGCCCCTTTATCAGTGCGCCGCCGCCGGCCAGGTAGATGCCGTTCTTCACGATGTCGGCATACAGCTCGGGAGGCATCGACTCGAGGACCTTCATCAGCGCCGCGTCGATCTTGGCCAGCGATTTCTCGAGCGCATAGGCGATCTCGCTGTACGACAGCGAAACGGTCTGCGGCAGCGCCGTGAGCATGTTGGGACCCGTCACGACGAAGTCCTCGGGCTCCTCCTCCAGACTGGAGCCCGCCGCGCCGATCGAACATTTGATCGCTTCGGCCGTACGCTCGCCGATGCGGATGTTGTGCTGCTGACGGACATAGCTCTGGATGTCGCTCGTGAAGACGTCGCCCGCGATGTTGATCGACTCCGAGCAGACGATGCCGCCCAGCGAGATGCAGGCGATCTCCGACGTGCCGCCGCCGATGTCGATGACCATGTTGCCTTCGGGGGCCTCGACGTCCAGCCCGGCGCCGAGCGCCGCGGCCATCGGTTCGTAGATCATGTAAACCTCGCGGCCGCCGGCGTGTTCGGCCGAGTCGCGCACGGCGCGGATCTCCACGTTGGTCGAACCCGACGGAATGCAGATCACCATCCGGAGCGAGGGGGCGAACAGGCTGCCCGAGGTCTTGACCTTCTTGATCATCCCGCGCAGCATCAGTTCGGTGGCATTGAAGTCGGCGATCACGCCGTCCTTGAGCGGACGGATCGTCTTGATGTTCGGATTGGTCTTCTCGTGCATCTGGCGCGCCTGATGGCCGATGGCCACGAGTTTGCCCGTATGCACGTCGAGCGCCACGATCGACGGTTCGTCCACGACGACCTTGCCGTTGTAAATTATCAGCGTGTTGGCCGTCCCGAGGTCGATGGCCAGCTCCTGTGTCAATGAAAAGATCCCCATAATCAGCTCCCCTGCAATTCTATATCTCAATTATCCAAGCGAATGGCACGTCCGCCGCGCATCCCGTTCCCTCCGGCGGGAACCGGCGGCCGAACATGCGCACAAAGATAAGAAAAAGCCCCGGATAAATTCCTATATTTTTTTCATTTTTTTATTTACATTTGTATCCCGAAACTGAATCGCTCCGCATGGAATACAAAATCGGAACAGACGCCCGCTGCGCCGTCATCGGCCACGGCAGTTGGGCGACGGCGCTCGTCAAACTGCTCACCGCGGGAGGACGGCGCGTGGGCTGGTACGTCCGCAACGGCGAGGTGCTCGAAAGCCTCCGCGCCGAAGGCCGCAACTCCCGCTACCTCGACGACACGGAATTCGACCGCGACCGCATCGCCCCGTCGGACGACCTCGACGCCGTGGTGCGCGAGGCCGAGGTGGTCATCCTGGCCGCCCCGTCGGCCTACCTGAAAACCTTCCTCGAACCGCTCCGCACGCCGCTCCGCGACAAATTCGTGGTCTCGGCCATCAAAGGCATCGTCCCGGGCGACTACCAGACCGTCGTGGAGTACATCCACGACCGCTACGAACTGTCGTACAAGCAGATCGGGCTCATCTCCGGCCCGTCGCACGCCGAGGAGGTCTCGCGCGGCAAGCTCTCCTACCTGACCGTCGCCTGCACCGACCCGGAGAACGCCCGCCTGATCGGCAGCCGCTTCGCCACGGACTCCGTGCGCATAAGCTGTTCGACGGACCTCTACGGCATCGAATACGCCGCGATTCTGAAAAACATCTACGCCATCTCGGTCGGCATGGCCGTCGGGCTGGGCTACGGCGACAACTTCCTGGCGGTGCTGATCGCCAACTGCGCCGCGGAAATGACGCGTTTCCTCGACGGAAGCTACCCCGCACAGCGCAACACGCAGGTGTCGGCCTATCTGGGCGACCTGCTGGTGACCTGCTACTCGACCTACAGCCGCAACCGCCGGCTGGGGCTGCTCATCGGTCACGGCTGCACGGTGCGCAGCGCGCTGAACGAGATGACGATGGTGGCCGAAGGGTACTTCGCCGCCGACTGCATCCGCCACATCAACTTCCGCCACCGGGTCGAAATGCCCATCGCGGAGATGGTCTATGACGTCCTCTACCGGGGCGCGTCGGCCCGTCTCAGGATGAAGGAACTGACAACCAAATTAATCTGAAAGGATATGAAAACCGTAACACTGGACATTGCCAAAACGGGCATCGGGATTCCGGCCGACATGAAGGCCAAAGCGCAGCAGGCCAACGCCCTGCTCCATTCGGGCGAAGGCGAGGGCAACGACTTCCTGGGGTGGGTGCATCTGCCCTCGTCGATTTCGGAGGCCGACCTCGGGGCCATCGAGGCCGAGGCGGCGAAGCTGCGCGCCCGGGCCGACGTGGTCGTCTGCATCGGCATCGGCGGCTCGTATCTCGGCGCCAAAGCCGTGCTGGAGGCCCTGAGCGACCCCTTCAGGCTGCTGCACAAGGAGCAGACGCAGCCGACGGTCCTCTTCGCCGGACAGAACATTTCGGAAGACTATATCCATGAACTGCTCGACGCACTGAAGGAGCACTCGTTCGCCGCCATCGTGATCTCCAAGTCGGGCACGACGACCGAGCCGGCCATCGCCTTCCGCCTCATCAAGGCCGAACTCGAACGGCGCTACGGCAAGCAGGAGGCCGCGCAGCGCATCGTCGCCGTGACGGACAAGGCCCGCGGCGCGCTGAAGACGCTCGCGACGCAGGAGGGCTACCCCACGTTCGTCATTCCCGACGACGTCGGCGGACGCTTCTCGGTGCTCACCCCCGTAGGGCTGCTGCCGCTGGCCGTGGCCGGCGTGGACATCCGCGCGCTCGTGGCCGGAGCCCAGGAGATGGAGCGCGCCACCGACCGCAGCGTGCCGTTCGAGGAGAACCCCGCGGCCGTTTACGCGGCCGTGCGCAACCTGCTCTACGCCGGCGGCAAGAAGATCGAGATTCTCGGCTCCTACGAACCGAAACTCCAGTATATCAACGAGTGGTGGAAGCAGCTCTACGGCGAGAGCGAGGGCAAGCAGGGCAAGGGCATCTTCCCGGCGAGCGTCACGCTGACGGCCGATCTGCACTCGATGGGCCAATACATCCAGGAGGGCGAGCGCACGCTCTTCGAGACGATCATTTCGGTCGAAAAGCCCGCCCGCGAGGTCCGGATCGAAGCCGATGCGGAAAACCTCGACGGACTGAACTTCCTGGCCGGCAAACGCGTCTCGGAGGTGAACCGCATGGCCGAACTGGGCGTGCAGCTGGCCCACATGGACGGCGGCGTGCCGAACATCCGCATCGCCATTCCCGAAATCTCGGCCCGCGTGATCGGCGGCCTGCTCTACTTCTTCGAGAAGGCGTGCGGCATCAGCGGCTACCTCCTCGGCGTGAACCCGTTCAACCAGCCGGGCGTGGAGGCCTACAAGAAGAACATGTTCGCCCTGCTGGACAAACCCGGCTACGAGGAGGCTTCGAAAGCCATCAAGGCCCGCCTCTGAATCCGTCCGGAACGGCAGAGAGCCGTCCGACGACAAAACGAAAAGCCGAAGGCGGGTACAGACCGTCCCGCCCGCAGGAGACCGCGGGGTCCGGCCCACAAGCCGGGCCCCGCGCCGTTTATCCTTCGCGCCGGACCGCCCCCTCCGGAAGCGAAAAAACCGCGGATAATACGCGGCCGCAGACCGTGTTTTCCGGAAATAATTATACCTTTGCGACGAGAGAACCCCCGGCGCCGTACCGGCCCTCCGGACGACCGCGGCGACCGCCCCGGCGGCCGGACCGCCAGCCGGACGGAGGGCGATCCGCCGGAAAGCCCCGGACCGCGGTACGCCTCCGGGCGGAAGAGCTCTCGGCCCCAAGGAGCAATGAACCTACGCAGACACGCATACCGGATGGGCGAATGCCTCGCGGTGCTGTTCTCGCTGTCGGCGCTGCCGGCCTGCGAACAGCCCGAAACCCGCACCCTCGCGGGAGAGCTCGACTACGTGCTCGAAAACAAGGGCGTCTTCGACCGGAAACGCGAGGAGCGGATCGACGAGCTCCGCCGGACGCTGCACGTCACCGGACTCTCCCCCCGGCAGGAGTATGAAATCAACGCCCGGCTGTGCGACGAGTTCTGGAAATACAAACTCGACTCGGCCATCCGCTACGCCGAACGGAACCTCGCCATCGCCCGGCAACTGCACGACACGCCGGAGACCTACACCTCGGGGCTGCGGCTGGCACAGCTCTACTCCTTTTCCGGAAAGAGCGTCGAGGCGAAACGCATTTTGGACACTACCCGGCGGAAAACGCTGCCGACGCCTCTTCTGCCGCTCTATTACGAGACCTACAACCGTCTTTTCGGCCACTACGCCGCCATCAGCTACCAGAAGAAATACGACCGGCAGGCGGCCCTGTACGGCGATTCGCTGATGATGGTGCTCGATCCCGCCTCCTACGCCTACCGCTCCAACCGGGCCGGACGGCTCATCGGCCAGGGCAGGCTCGACGAGGCGCAGTCGCTGCTTACCGAGTTGCTGGGAGAGATCGAGACGAACACGCCCCATTACGCCGAGATCACCTATGCGTTCGGCAGCCTCTTCCAGAAACGGCACGACGACCGGCTCGCCCTGAAATACTACCGTCTCTCGGCGATCGCCGACATCCGCAACGCCACCAAGGAGAACGCCTCCCTGCAAGCGCTCGCCCGGATGAGCTATGCCGCCGGCGACCTCTCCGACGCCTTCAAGTACGCGCAGGCCGCCATCGACGACGCACTGTTCAGCAACGTACAGTTCCGCACGGCGCAGATGGCCGAGTTCTACTCGATCATCAACGCCTCCTACCAGGCCAAGGAGGCGCGTTCGAAATCCACGCTGCAACACTACATGCTGCTCATCAGCCTTCTCTCGGTCGTCCTGGCCCTGCTGTTCGCCTACCTCTACAAGCAGCTCCGCAAACTGTCGCGGACCAAGGAGGAGCTTTCGCAGGCGAACCTCCGGCTGACGCAGCTCAACGACGAGCTGAACGACAAGAACGCACAGCTCTCGGACTCGAACGACCTCAAGGAGCAGTACATCGCCCGTTTCTTCGACCTCTGCTCGCTCTATATCGACAAGATGGACAGCTACCGGAAGACGCTGAACCGGCTGGCCCAGAACCGGCAGTTCGACGAGCTGTTCAAACGGCTGAAATCGACCTCGATGATGGAGAACGAGCTGGACGAACTCTACAAGAACTTCGACGCCATCTTCCTGAACCTCTACCCGACCTTCGTGGCGGATTTCAACTCGCTGCTCATCCCCGAGGAGCGGATCGCGCTCCGCCCGGGCGACCTGCTCAACAAGGAGCTGCGCATCTACGCCCTGCTGCGCATGGGAATCACCGACAGCGCCAAGATCGCCTCGTTCCTGCGCTGCTCGCTGAGCACCGTCTATAACTACCGGACCAAGATGCGCAACAAGGCCGCCCTGTCGCGGGAAAAATTCGAAAAAATGGTCTCGGAGATCGGAAACGCGCCTGTCAAAGAGCCGCAATGAATCACAAATGATCTACATTTTCACGATATGATTTTTACATAGAATACTGACAATCAAAAATTTAATAAAATATATAATCTACATTTTACGCTCCAATTTTCAAAACCTATACGGATTCGGATTAATTTTGTAAACGCGCGAAGCCCGGGAGGAGCCCCGCCCCTCTCCGAAAGCATCGCTCCGACGACTACTTATATTTAAATAAACCTTAAACCTACAAAATGAATCCTGTTAAGATCGGCCTGATCGGTTTCGGAAGAATGGGAGGTTTCTACCTCGACGAAATGCAGAAAAGCGGAAAATGGGATGTCGTATATATCTGCGACCTTTCGCCCGAATCCCGGGAGTTGGCGCATAAACTGGCTCCCGGAGCGAAAATCGTCTCCGACGAACAGGTGATTTTCGACGATCCCGAGGTCGAGGTCGTGGGGCTTTTCGCCCTGGCCGACTCCCGCAAGGAACAGATCGAAAAGGCCGTCGCCGCCGGGAAACACATCATTTCGGAAAAACCGATCGCCGAAAGCCCCGAAAAGGAGTGGCAGGCCGTGGAGCTGGCCGAAAAATCGCCCCTGCTCTCGACGGTGAACCTCTATCTGCGCAATTCCTGGTATCACAAGACCATCCGCAACTTCATCGCGCAGGGCGAGATCGGCGAGCTGGCGATCATCCGCGTCTGCCACATGACCCCGGGACTCGCACCCGGCGAGGGACACGAATACGAAGGTCCGGCCTTCCACGACTGCGGCATGCACTACGTGGACATCGCCCGCTGGTACGCCCGCTCGGAATACAAGACATGGAACGCGCAGGCGGTCCGCATGTGGAACTACAAGGACCCGTGGTGGCTCCAGTGCCACGGCACGTTCGAAAACGGCGTGGTGTTCGACATCACGCAGGGTCACGTTTACGGACAACTGGCCAAGGACCAGACCCACAACTCCTACATCGACATCATCGGCACGAAGGGCATCGCCCGCATGACGCACGACTTCAAGACGGCCGTGGTCGAGCTGCACGGCGTGACGCAGACCCACCGGATCGAACGTCCGTTCGGAGGCAAGAACATCGACGTGCTGTGCGACTTGTTCGCCCAGTCGCTCGAAACGGGCGTGCGCAACGAGTCGCTGCCCTCCTTCCGCGACGCCGCGATCGCCTCGGAATACGCCTGGCGTTTCCTGCAGGACGCACGGACGCACGACATGCCGGCCATCGGCGACCTCGGCGAACTGGAGGAGATCCGCGACCGGCGGAGGACGATGAAAAACGGCTACGGACTGCTCCGCAAACGCGCCTGAAAGGCGAAGGCGGGGAGGCTCCGGGAATCCCGGCACGATTGACACAAAACGAGTATAAACCCCTAAAATTACAATTATGAACAATCTACTGTTTCTCGGCAACCTGGGCGCGGGTGAGATCATCGTCATCGCTCTGATCGTACTGCTGCTCTTCGGCGGCAAGAAGATTCCGGAACTGATGAAGGGCCTGGGCAAGGGCGTCCGCAGCTTCAAGGAGGGAGTGAACAATATCGAGAAGGATATTGAGAACACGACGGCCGACCAGGACAAGAAATAGGAGTCATCCCCAAATAACTAACTTAAACTCAAAAACCATGGCAAAGGAAATCTCAAGACGCAACTTCCTCAAAACGGGAGCTGCCGCCGCTCTCGGGCTGGCCGTCGTGCCCAGCACGGTATTAGGTAAGAAATTCGGCTACACCGCTCCCAGCGACAAGCTCAACATCCTGGGCGTCGGCATCGGCGGCCGCGGCGCGGCCGACCTGCAGGAAATGGAGAGCCAGAACATCATAGGACTCTGCGACGTGGACTGGAAGTACGCCGACCACGTCTTCAAGCGCTATCCCGCAGCCAAGAAATACAACGACTACCGCCGCATGTACGACGAGATGCTCAAGTCGGCCGATGCGGTGATGGTGGCCACGGCCGACCACACGCACGCGATCATCGCCGCCGAGGCCATGACCGCAGGCAAGCACGTTTACGTCGAGAAGCCGCTGACGCACTCGGTGTACGAGTCGCGCCTGCTGACCAAGCTGGCCGCCAAGCACAAGATCGCCACGCAGATGGGTAACCAGGGTGCGTCGGGCGAGGGCGTCCGCAAGGTCTGCGAGTGGATCTGGAACGGCGAGATCGGCGAGGTGACGCGTGTCGAAACCTTCACCGACCGTCCGATCTGGCCGCAGGGTCTGGCCCGTCCCGAGGGCGACATGCGCGTTCCGAAGACGATGAACTGGGAGGCATTCATCGGTCCGGCCGCCTTCCGCCCCTACAACGCCGCCTACACGCCGTGGAACTTCCGCGGATGGTGGGACTTCGGCACGGGCGCTCTGGGCGACATGGCCTGCCACATCCTGCACCCGGTGTTCAAGGCGCTCAAGCTGGGCTACCCGACGAAGGTCGAGGGCAGCTCGACGCTGCTTCTCTCGGATTCGGCCCCCTCGGCTCAGCGCGTGAAACTCACCTTCCCGGCCCGCGACAACATGCCGAAGGTCGGCATGCCCGAAGTGGAGGTGCACTGGTACGACGGCGGCCTGATGCCGACGCGTCCCGCAGGGCTGCCCGCAGGCAAGAACCTCAACGACGCCGGCGGCGCCGTGATCTTCTACGGTACGAAGGATACGCTCATCTGCGGCTGCTACGGCGTGAACCCCTATCTGGTTTCGGGCCGCGTGCCCAACGCCCCGAAGGTTTGCCGCGAAATCAAGGAGTCGCACCAGATGGACTGGGTGCGCGCCTGCAAGGAGGATCCCGAGGACCGCATCCCGTGCGCTTCGGACTTCAGCGAGGCCGGACCGTTCAACGAAATGGTCGCCATGGGCGTACTGGCCATCCGTCTGCAGGGCCTCAACCAGGTCCTCGACTGGGACGGCGAGAACATGCGCTTCACGAACATCCCGTCCGACGCCAAGGTGCGATCGGTCATCAAGGACGGCTTCCACATCAAGGACGGACACCCGACCTTCGACAAGACGTGGACCGATCCGGTGGACGCCAACCAGTTCGCCGAGGAGCTCATCAAGCACACCTACCACAACGGCTACAAACTGCCCGACATGCCCCGCTAACGGCACGAAAACGAACGACAACACTAAAAATCAACCGAATATGAAAAAGATCATCTTATCTTCGACATGCGCAGCGCTCGCCCTGACGCTGGCATCCTGCGGTGGCAACGCCGGCAAGGCGAAGACCGCCGGCAACGACTCGGCCGCCGAGACCAAGGCCGCTCCCGCGGTTCCCGAATACACCGTGCTCAACAACCCGACGGTAGATCTCTCGACCTATCCCAAGGACAAGGACGGCTACTACGTGATCTTCGACGGCAAGACCTTCAACGGCTGGCGCGGCTACGGCAAGGACAAGGTGCCTTCGCGCTGGACGATCGACGACGGAGCCATCAAGTTCAACGGCTCGGGCGGCGGCGAAGCCCAGACGGGCGACGGCGGCGACCTGATCTTCGCGCACAAGTTCAAGAATTTCGAGCTCGAGCTCGAGTGGAAGGTGTCGAAGGGCGGTAACTCGGGCATTCTCTACCTCGCCCAGGAGGTCGCCACGACGAAGGACGGCAAGCAGCAGATCGAGCCGATCTACATCTCCAGCCCCGAGTATCAGGTGCTCGACAACGAGAACCATCCCGACGCCAAGCTGGGCGTGGACGGCAACCGCAAGTCGGCGTCGCTCTACGACATGATCCCGGCCGTTCCGCAGAACGCGAAGCCCTACGGCGAGTGGAACAAGGCCAAGATCATGGTCTATAAAGGCACCGTCGTACACGGACAGAACGACAAGAACGTCGTGGAGTACCACCTCTGGACTCCCCAGTGGACCGAGATGCTCGAGAACAGCAAGTTCAGCCCCGAGAAGTGGCCGCTGGCATTCGAGCTGCTGAACAACTGCGGAGGCGACAACCACGAGGGTTACATCGGATTCCAGGATCACGGCGACGACGTCTGGTTCCGCAACATCCGCGTAAAGATTCTCGACTAAAACCGCGAACGGCAGCCGCCAGCCGTCTCCCGTCCGTGGAACATTCCGGACGGGAGACGGCCCGGCGACCGTTTCCCGAAAACCGACCCGAACGATGAAAACGCAATTCATGGCACTCGGCCTGCTCGCGTGCGTCGCAGCCTTCGCGCCCGACGCCGCATCGGCCAAAAAGGCCCCCAAGAAAGACATAGCCATCCAGCTCTACTCCGTCCGCGACCTGATCGGCAGTTTCGGACAGAACCAGCACGACTACAAGAAGGTGCTGAAAGACCTCGCCGACATGGGCTACTCCTCCGTGGAGGCCGCCAGCTACAACGACGGCAAATTCTACGGACAGACGCCCGAACAGTTCAAGGCCGACGTCGAGGCCGTCGGCATGAAGGTACTCTCGTCGCACTGCACGCGCAACCTCTCGGACGAGGAGCTGGCGAGCGGCGACTTCTCGGAGTCCCTCAAGTGGTGGGACGAGTGCATCGCCGCCCACAAGGCCGCAGGCATGAAGTACCTCGTAACCCCCTCGATGCCCTTCCTCAAATCGCTCAAGGAGTTGCAGGTTTACTGCGACTACTTCAACGAGATCGGCAAGCGCTGCCGCGAGAACGGCATCAAGTACGGCTACCACAACCACGCCTTCGAATTCCAGAAGATCGAGGACCAGGTGATGCTGGAGTACATGATCCGGCACACCGATCCGGAGAACGTCCTCTTCGAGATGGACGTATATTGGGTGGTTATCGGCCAGAACAGCCCGGTGGACCTGTTCCACAAATACCCCGGACGGTTCAAGATGCTCCACATCAAGGATCTCCGTGAGATCGGACAGAGCGGCATGGTCGGTTTCGACGCCATCTTCCGCAATGCCGACGTCGCCGGCGTGGAGCAGATCGTCGTCGAAGTCGAGCAGTACAGCTACGACGTCGAGAAGAGCGTCAAGATGAGTCTGGACTACCTGATGGAGGCTCCCTTCGTCAAGGCATCCTACAGCAAGTAAATCCGGTCCGGCATAGCGCATCTCCGGCTATCGGTCGGATAGCCGGAGATGCTGTTTTTCCGCCCGGAGCGTCCGCAACGGTCCGCGAACGGGCGGGCCGACACCGCAAAAAACGCAATTTCCGCCGCCCGCAACCGGCCGGCGGAGCCAACCGAAACCCGTAAGAAAAGAATGGAAGACAAGGATATGACGTTCTGGGGACACCTCGAAGCGCTGCGCTGGGTGCTGATCCGCGTGGTGGCCGTCCTGTTCCTGTTCATGGTCGTCTGCTTCTGCGCCATGCCCTACCTGTTCGATCACATCGTGCTGGCACCGACGACCGCCGATTTCCCGTTGTACCGCTGGCTCTCGAAACTGGGCAGTCTGGGCCCCTTCTTCCCCGACTTCAGCGACGACAACTACCATGTGGAGATCATCAACATCAACGTCGCCTCGCAATTCCTGACCCATATCAGCACGTCGTTCTGGTTCGCGCTGGTGCTCATGTTTCCCTACCTGGTTTTCGAAATCTGGCGGTTCGTGCAGCCCGCGCTGTTCGACGACGAGAAAAAGAACGTCGGCTGGGCCTTCGTCTTCGGCACGGGCATGTTCTTCCTGGGATGCGCCGTGGGCTACTGTCTGGTTTTCCCCTTCACGTTCCGCTTCCTCACGGAATACCAGCTCAGCACGACGATCGTCAATCAGATTTCGCTGACCTCCTATATGGGCAACTTCCTGATGCTCATATTCATCATGGGAATCGTCTTCGAACTGCCGCTGCTGGCGTGGCTTCTCTCCAAGATGGGACTCGTCACCAAGTCGTTCTTCAAGAAATACCGGCGGCACGCCGTCGTCGTCCTGCTGGTGCTCTCGGCCATCATCACCCCTTCGGGCGATCCGTTCACGCTGATGATCGTCTTCCTGCCGCTGTACCTGCTCTACGAGCTGGGCATCAAGTTCTCGCGGGACAAGACGCCCGACGAGGCCTGACGCGGAACCCGTACATCGCGCAGAACGGCATGCCGCCGTGCATACGCACGGACGGCAGATCCCGGCCCGGACAACTATCCCGCCCGACATGAAACACCCCCGCAGCCGTCATGGCTGCGGGGGTGTTCCGTCATCATATCATCGTCTTGTACTGCGAAGGCGACATGCCGGTATTGCGTTTGAAATAGCTGCCGAAGAAGGACTGGTTCGGAAAATTCAGATAGTAGGAGATCTCCTGTACGCTCATGTTCGAGTATTTGAGCAGCGTCTTGGCCTCGAGGATCACGTAGCTGTCGATCCATTCCGAGACGGATTTGCCGCTGATCTGCTTGATGAGCGTCGTGAGGTACTTGGGCGTGATGCAGAGCTTCCGGGCATAGAATCCGACGCTGCGCTCCTCCTTGTAGTGTTCGCCGAGCAACTGCATGAACTGCCGGAAATACTCCTCGGCCCGGCTGTGCACGGGGTTCTCGACCTCGGGATGCTCGGCCAGATAATGCGCCAGAATATCCCCGACCTTGTAGATCGTGGCGCCGATCAGCCCGCCGACGACCTCCATTCCGAACGGAGTCTCCGGCCCGTCGGTCACCCGTTCGATCAACGAAATGAACTCCCGCACGGTCCGGGCTTCTTCAGGCGTCAGCCCCAGGCAGGGATGCATCGCGATCTTCAGGAAAAGCGGCATCATACGCTTGGTATCGACGCTGATCTGTTCCAGCAGACCGGGAGAGACATGGACGATATGACACCGGAAATGCCCCGAAGAATGGACCTGGACTATGTTTTTCGGAGTCGATACGAACAGGGTGTCTTTCTGGAGCTTGTATTCGCGCAGGTTGAACGACACGGTCGCTTCGCCTTCGGTTCCCACGCCGATAATGAAGGCATCGATCCGGCACGGATAGCGGAAAGTCTGCATCACCGAAGCGCTGTTCGCCGCGAGGCAGGAGCTCATCAGCCCGAGCCGGCTCCGGCTGCCGGACATCGAAAGCAAATCGTTCAGGGTGAAACTCGTGATCGGAGTCTCTTCGTTTATCTTGTTCATCTCACTGTTCGCTGACATTTCGACAAATATAGCAATAATCCGCATAAATAGGGCCGAAAAGAACTGTTTTAGGACAATTCGAAGAATTACGGACCACTTTCGAACCAATGAAAAACCGGACCCCCGAAAGGGTCCGGCCATGCGGTCCGCCGCCGGGCGGAAAAATCCTCCGCCCCGCGTGCGGAATTATTTCGAAGCGTCGGCCGGGGCTGCCGGAGCGGCTGCCGGGGCGTCGGTAATGCCCAGCTCCTTGCGCACCTCGGGAGCGAGGTCCGTCAGCGCGGCCTCGTCGAAATAGGCCAGCGAACCGGCCGAGGTGTCGAACACGAAGAGATAGCCGCCCGCAGCGGCGATCTTGTCGATGGCAGCCTTGGCTTTCTCGATAATCGGCTGGAGCAGTTCCTCCTGCTTCTTCGCATAGTCGCGCTGGGCCATCTGCTGGAACTCCTGGCTGCGGCGCTGCAAATCCTCCAGCTCCTTGGCCTTCATCTCGCGGACGGCATCGGTCAGCGTATTGGCTGTCTTCTGGTACTCCTGCAACTTGTTGTTGAACTCGACGTTGATCGTCTCGATATTCTCATTCAACTCCTTCCCGAAGGTCTCCAGATTAGTCTGCATCTCCTTGGTCTCAGGCATCGCCATGACGATTTCCTGGGAATTGATCCGTCCGAATTTCTGTGCGTAAAGCGATGTCGCGCCCATCATCAGCGCAACGGCAAGGGTCAGTTTAAGTGCCTTTTTCATAAAATTTTATCGGTTAATTGTTTTGATGTCGGATTTTCATTTCAGTGCCTCGATCACCTGCTGCGTACGCTCCACCGAAGGGTTGTTGTAGAGCAGCGTGGGGTTGTTCGACGAATCGAGCACCAGATCGGCGCCCGCCTGCCCGGCATACGCCTCGATGGCCGCGAACACCCGTTTCTGAATCGGCTGGATCAGCTCAAGCCGTTTCTGCATCAGGACGCCCTCCTGCCCGAAAAGGCTCTCCTGGAACTGCTGCGCCTCCTTCTCGCGGGCCAGGATCAGCGCCTCGCGGGCCTGGCGGGCCGAAGCCGAAAGCGAAGCTTTCTGCGCCATGTAGTTGTTGTAGAGCGTCTCCACCTCGTCGAACTTGGCATCGACCTGCTCCTGGTACTGCTTGGCGAGCGAATCCAGATCGGAAATCGCCGTATTGTAGGCCTCGACGGATTTGAAGACCTTCTCGCTGTTCACGATTATGTAGTTCTGCGCCGAAAGCGCGCCGGCGGTCAGCAGGAACGCCGCAATCAAAATCAGCCGTTTCATAGTCTTTGGTCTTTTTAGTCGTTTCCCGGGACCGGATTCTCCGGAACCGTACCATAAATATAACTCTTTTCTTCCAAATTTATTGCCACGCCGCAGATTTTAGAACTGCTGGCCCATGACAAAGTGGAACTGACTGCCGCTCTTCTTGGTCGAATTGGCGGGGGGATCGAATCCGTAACCCCAGTCGATGCCGAGCATACCCACCACCGGCAGGTAGAGCCGCACGCCGAAACCGGCCGCACGCTTGATCTTGAACGGCGAGAAACTCTTCCACGAGTCGAACGCGTTACCGCCCTCGAGGAAGCCCAGCACGTAGATCTGCGACGAAGGCTTCAGGATGACCGGGTAGCGCAGCTCGGCCGTATATTTGTTGTATCCGCGCGAGTAGTAGCTCGACGGATCGAGCGCGCCGTCCTCGTAACCGCGCATCGAGATGATGTCGATACCGTAGATATTGTAGCCCGACATGCCGTCGCCGCCGACCTCGTAACGGTTGAACGGCGACACCTTGTGTTTGTTGTAGCTGCCGAGGTAACCCATTTCGGCCTTGAGCATCAGCACGAGATTCGAGTTGCCCGAGAGCGCCTGGAACCACTGCGCCTTGAACTGCCACTTGTGGAACTCGATCCAGCGGTAACGCTCCTGATCGCTCATCGAGTCGTCGCTGTAATCCTTGCCGTCCCAGAGCGAATAGGGCAGCGTGGCCTGCACCGAGGCGGTGAATTCCGAACCGCGGCGCGGGTAGATCGGCTGATCGACCGAGTTGCGCGAGAGGACCAGCTTGAGCGACAGCAGGTTCGAATTGCCGTTCTCGACGACGAATCCGGTCCAGTTCTTCAGCGAATAGCGCTCGTAGCTCGCTTCGGCATAGAAGGTGAAGTAGGGGTCGGGCCACGTCAGACGCTTGCCCAGACCGGCGGCGACGCCGTACGTCCGGAAATAGCGCGTGGCGCTCTGCCAGATATAGTAGGCGTCGTTCTGTTCGGAGATGTGCCCCGAGATGGTGAACGAGTTGGGTTTCCGGCCGCCCATCCAGGGGTCGGTGAAACTCAGCGCGAGCGCCTTGTAATAGGTTCCGTTGGTCTGGGCCGAGATCGAAAGCCGCTGGTTCTGTCCCATCGGGTAGGGCCTCCAGGCCCCCTTCTTGAAGAAGTTGCGCACCGAGAGGTTGTTCAGCGTGATGCCCACCGAGCCCACGAACGTTCCGGAGCCCCAGCCGCCGGCGATGTTGAACTGGTCGGAAGCCTGCTCCTCGAGGGGCCAGTTCACGTTCACCAGCTCGTTCGACACGGGCTTGATGTCGGGCATGATGGCCTCGGGGTTGAAGTGTCCCATCGAACCGAGCGTGCGGATGGTCTGCATCAGCAGCGAACGGTCGTACAGTTCGCCCGGGCGGACGTACAGCTCGCGGCGGATCACCTCGTCATCGACCCGCTGGTTGCCCGTGATCCCCACCTCGTTGATGGTGAACTGCTTGCCCTCGAACACCTTGACCTCGACGTCGATCGAGTCCGCGCCGATGATCGTCTCGGCGGGTTCGATCTGCGACATGAGGTAGCCGTTGTTCTGGTAGAGCGACTTGATCTGGTTCATGTCCTCGGGGTTCTCCTCCTTGCCGATGCCCAGCCGCTTGTGCATCGTCTTCTTGTCGTAGATGTCGCCCTTCCGGACGCCGAACAGTTCCTGTAACTGCTCGGTCGGATAGACCGAGTTGCCGACCCACGAGACGTTGCGGATGTAGTATTTGTTGCCCTCCGACACCTCGACGTCGATGCCCATGCGCTTCTCGTTGATCGGATAGATCGAGTCGCGCACGATGGTCGCGTTGCGGTATCCCTTCGAGTTGTAGAAGTCGATCAGCAGCCCCTTGTCCTCGCCGTAGTCCTCCTCCTTGAACTTGGCGCTCTTGAAGAAGTTGATCGACTTCTGGTGCGTCTTCTTGAAGGTGCGGCGCAGGCGCTTGTCCTTGAACTGCTCGTTGCCGAGGAAGTTGATCCGGCCGATCTTCACCCGCTCCTTGCGGTCGATCAGGAAGGTCACCGACACGGCCTGTCCCGCCGGACGGAGCGTGTCGTTGTCGATGCGCACGTCCACCGTGGCGTTGCGGAAACCCTTCTCGGCCCAGTATTTCTTGATGAGTTTCTGGTTCTTGTCGATGACGTAGTCCGAAAGCTCGCTGTTGGGCTTGAGTTTGAGCTTCTCGGTCAGGTCCTTCTTCTTGCCCTTCGAAATACCCTCGAAATTCCAGTGATAGACGCGCGGCCGCTCCTTGAGGAACACCTCCAGGTCGATGCTGTCCCCGTCGATCTCGGCCCCGATCTTCACGTCCGAGAAGAAGCGCTGGCTCCACAGGCGGGAAATGGCGTTTCCGATGAAGTTGCTCGGCAGGTAGATCGAATCGCCCGCGACCAGACCCGCCGACGACTTGAGAATCTCCTCGTTCAGATATTTCACGCCGCGGATGTTGATGTCGCGGATATAATAGCGGCGGGGCGCGCCGTCGTTGCGCAGCATGGGAGCGTCTTCGGGAAATGCGGTCGTCGCGGCCGCCGTCGTATCCTGCGGATTCGGCTCCTGAGCCGATAGATTCGGGCAGCCCAGCACGAGGGCCGCGACTGCGGCGAATATCTTACCGGAATAGTTCATTCTCTGTGTATGTCTCTAAACTTACTTCATTTATTTAACCAGCCCGAAACGCCTGTCGCGCCGCGCATACTCCTCCATCGCCCGGTCGAAATCCGCCTCCGTGAAATCGGGCCACAGCACCTCGGGGAACCACAGTTCGGCGTAGGAAGACTGCCACAGGAGGAAATTGCTCAGCCGCTGCTCGCCGCTGGTGCGGACCACCAGATCGGGATCGGGCCACGGGGCCGTGTCGAGCGCCGCGGAGAGGGTCTCCTCCCCGATCTCCCCGGGTGCGATCTCCCCCGCCGCCGCACGGGCGGCGATCCGACGCACGGCCCGCACGATCTCGCTGCGCGAGGAGTAGTTGAGCGCCAGAATCAGCGTCAGCCTCTCTCCTCCGGCCGTCTCCCGCTCGGCCCGGGCCAGGTAGCTCCGCACCTTCTCCGGGAAGCGGCTGCGGTCGCCGATCATCGCGATCCGCACCCCCTGCCGTTTCAGCTCGGGGGTCTCGTTCACGACGCTGCGGCAGAAAAGCTCCATGAGCGCGGAGACCTCCCCGGCGGGACGCCCCCAGTTTTCGGTCGAAAAGGCATACAGCGTGAGGTACTTCACCCCCCAGCGTACAGCAGCGCGCAACGAAGCCCGCACGGGTTCCACACCCGCGGCATGGCCTTCGTAACGCTCCTTGCCGTGCAACCCGGCCCACCGGCCGTTCCCGTCCATGATGATGGCGACGTGCTGCGGTATGCGTTTCGGCTCGCTCATATTAGGGCACAAATATAAAAATATAAATTGAAAAATCCGTAAATTCCCGCCAATTTCCCTCGCGCTCCGCCTCCGCGGCGCTGCGGAGGACCCGGCGGAACGCAGGGGCGGGGAGAGGCTCTCCGGAACGAATCAACTGCGGATATCCACTCCCCACATCATCTTATTGCGTAACGTGTCGTAAAATGAGATATTGTGCGGAACGGCCAAAAAAATCCGCTCTTCGGCCCGCCGGACCGTAAAGGAGGCCTCCGGAGGGATCGGGTAGGTGCGGTTGTCGAGCGTGACGAACGCCTCCGAATGGCGGACGCGGACGCGCAGCGAGATCACGCTCCCGTCGGGAATCACCACGGGGCGCATCGTGAGGTTGTGCGGCGCGAGCGGCGACAGCACCAGACAGCGGCACGCCGGGGCGATCACCGGTCCTCCGGCGCTGAGCGAATAGGCCGTCGAACCCGTAGGGGTCGAGACGATCAGCCCGTCGCCGTGGTACGTGGCCACCATCTGCCCGTCCACATACGTCTCGACGGCGATCATCCCCGCGCCGTGGCGCTGCACGGTGAACTCGTTGAGAGCCAGCAGCGAGTCGGGCTGCCGGGCGAAGTCGCCCCCGACCGAGAGCATCGCCCGCGGCTCGACGGAGAGCCGCCCTCCGGCGATCTGCCCGAAGAGCCGGTCCAACCCGTCGCTCGGCGCGCCCGTGAGAAATCCCAGATGCCCGGCGTTGATACCCAGCACCGGCATCGGCGCGCCGCACAGCCGGTGCACGCCTTCGAGCAGCGTGCCGTCGCCTCCGTAGCAGACCATGACGGTCCCCTCGGGCTGCTCCCCGACGCAGCCGCCGTAGATCCGCTCCGGCCCGGGGTCGATGCCCGCCAGCTCCCGCATCGTCGGGACGAACTCCTCATTGACCGCATAGTCGAAGCCGAAGGCGCCGAGCGCGTCGAACAGCCGGCGCAGCTCCCCGGCGGTGCGGGGAACCTGCGGACGGGAAAAAAGTATGATTTTCATCGGCGGAAATTTCGAAAAAATAAGTAACTTTACCACGCCGAAACGCCTGCGGAACGGGATTCCGGACCCGGACGGCGAACGGCGGCGCGGATTTCCCCGCAAATATAGCGTTTTTTATGACAAAGTTGAGCGTAAACATCAATAAGATCGCCGTGGTGCGCAACTCGCGCGGCGGCAATCTCCCCGACGTGGTCCGCGCGGCCACGGACATCGAACGCTTCGGCGCGGACGGCATCACGGTCCACCCGCGGCCCGACGCGCGCCACATCCGCTACGACGACGTGCGGAACCTCGCACGGGTGCTGACCACCGAATTCAACATCGAGGGCAATCCGATTCCGGACTTCGTCGCGCTGGTGCTGGAGGTGCGGCCCGCACAGGTCACGCTCGTGCCCGACGCACCCGACGCCATCACCTCCAACGCCGGGTGGAACACCGTAGCGCACCGCGAATTTCTCACCGGCATCGCCGCCCGCTTCCGCGAACGGGGCATCCGCGTCTCGATCTTCGTCGATCCCGTGCCCGAAATGGTCGCCGGAGCGAAGGCCTGCGGCGCCGACCGCGTGGAGCTCTACACCGAGGCCTACGCCCGGGAGTACGCCGCGGATCCCGCAGCGGCGATCGCCCCCTACCTGGCCGCCGCCGAGGAGGCCCGCCGGCAGGGACTCGGGCTCAACGCCGGGCACGACCTCTCGCTGGAGAACCTGCGCTACTTCGTCGGCCGGATTCCCGGCACCGACGAGGTGTCGATCGGCCACGCGCTGATCTGCGACGCGCTCTATTACGGACTGGAGAACACCGTGCAGCTCTACAAACGGGAACTCAAATAACGCGAAGACCATGAAACGGATTCTGATTCTCGCCGCCGCGCTTCTCGCCGCCGGCACGGCCTGCGCCCAGGAGGCGTACAGGGAGCAGCGGCGCAGCCTGTTCGAGCTGCTGCCGATCCGCTCGAGCGACATCGTCTTTCTGGGCAACAGCCTCACCGACGGCTGCGAGTGGAGCGAACTCTTCGACAACCGCCACATCCGCAACCGCGGCATCAGCTCCGACCGGGCATGCGAACTGGCCGAACGGCTCGATCCGATCGTCGAAGGGCATCCCAAGCGGCTGTTCCTGATGATCGGCATCAACGACCTGGCGGGCGGAGCCGCCCCCGGGGAGGTCGTCGCCGACATCGCCCGGGTCATCGACCGCTTCCAGACCGATTCGCGCTGGACGCGGATCTTCGTGCAGAGCATCCTCCCGGTGAACGGGCGGGATTTCGACGCCTACAGGAACCATTACGCGCACGCCGACCGCATCGTGCCGACGAACGAACTCCTGAAGGCCCTGTGCGAAGAGAAGGGCGTGACGTACATCGACGTCTGGAGCGCCCTGGCCGACGGCGAAGGGTTGCTCGACAAACGCTATACGAACGACGGCGTGCACCTCGTGGGCGAGGGCTACCTGGTGTGGCGCGACGTGCTGAAACCCTACGTCAAGTAACCCGTGCCGCTCTCGAATCCGATATTCTGCCGCATTTCGCGCCTGGCCGACGCCCGGGGCGTCCGCGCCTTCGTCGTCGGCGGCTACGTCCGCGACCATTACCTGCGGCGCCCCTCGACCGACATCGACGTCGTGGTCGTGGGCAGCGGCATCGCGCTGGCCGAGGCGCTGGGGCGCGAGCTCGGCGCGAAGGTCTCGGTCTTCAGGACCTTCGGGACGGCGATGGTGCGCGCCGGAGGCATCGAGGTGGAGTTCGTCGGCGCCCGCAAGGAGTCCTACACGCACGATTCGCGCAAACCGCAGGTCGAAGCCGGCACGCTCGAGGACGACCAGCGGCGGCGCGACTTCACGATCAACGCCATGGCGTGGTCGCTCAACGGCGACACGTTCGGCGAGCTGGTCGATCCGTTCGACGGCATGTCCGACCTGGAGGAGTGCACGATCCGCACGCCGTGCGATCCCGACGTCACCTTCTCGGACGATCCGCTGCGCATGATGCGCGCCGTGCGGTTCGCCGCGCAGTTGGGCTTCACGATCGAGGGGGAGACCTTCGAGGCGATCCGCCGCAACGCCGCCCGCATCCGCATCGTCTCGCGCGAACGCATCGCTACGGAACTCAACAAGATCGTCCTCTCGCCCGTGCCGTCGATCGGCTTCGAACTGCTGGAGCTCACCGGACTGCTGGAGCTGATCTTCCCCGAGATGCACCGCCTCAAAGGGATCGAGCGGCGCGGCAAACACGCCCACAAGGACAACTTCATCCATACGCTCAAGGTGCTCGACAACGTGGCGCGCCGCTCCGGCGACCTCTGGCTCCGCTGGGCCGCCGTGCTGCACGACATCGCCAAACCGCTCACGAAGGCCTACGACCCGCGCACGGGCTGGACCTTCCACGGCCACGAGGTCCTGGGATCGAAAATGGTTCCGACGATCTTCCGCCAGATGAAGCTGCCGCTCAACGAGCACATGAAGTTCGTGCAGAAGCTGGTCTTCCTCCACCTGCGGCCGATCATCCTCTCGGAGGAGATGGTGACCGACTCGGCCGTCCGGCGGCTGCTGTTCGAGGCGGGCGACGACATCGAGGCGCTGATGACCCTCTGCGAGGCGGACATCACCTCGGGCATCGACGCCAAGGTGAAGCGCTACATGGCCAACTTCGAGCTGGTGCGCCGCAAAATGAAGGACCTCGAGGAGCGCGACCGCATCCGCAACTTCCAGCCCCCGGTGACGGGCGAGCTCATCATGCAGACCTACGGCATCGGCCCCTGCCGCCTGATCGGCGAGATCAAGGAGGTCATCAAGAACGCCATCCTCGACGGCGAGATTCCCAACGACTACGAGGCGGCCCGCGCCCTGATGGAGCGGCTGGCCGCGGAAAAAGGGCTGAAGGCCCGTTAGCCTCCGGCCCGCGGCCCCCGCATGCGGCGGGAACGGGTCAGACGATGCCCAACTGCCGCTTGAATCCCTCGAGCAGCGCCGTGCGGACCTTCCGGTCGATCAACTGCTCCTCCGAGACGTTCAGTCCCGTGAACCGGGGCACGGCGCCCTGCGCCTGTCTGTAAGCGAGGTTGCCGGTCGGCTCGCAGGCGAAGTATTCGCGGACGAAATAGTTGGTCGCCCGGTCGCTGCTCGTCGGGACCTTGTCGTATTCGTGAATGCGGAACCGGGGATAGCCTTCGGCCAGACCGCCGTTCGGAACCTCCATCCGGACCGTCCCGCCCTTGTAGTCGAACGAGAAGGTCCGCGGTTCGAGCCGGGCACGGCGGATCTCCCCGGCGGCGTACACCTCATTGAGGAAACACCTCTCGCCGTCGAATCCCAACAGGTGAAGTCCGTCGTCGGCCGCGACGAAATAATAGTGGCCGAGGTCCGTTTCGCGGGTGAAGGTGACGGCGCCGACGATCCCCTTCCCGATCCGCTCGCCCAACCCCTGTTTCGGGGCGGACGTCGAAATCAGCCCCCGGACCGGAGTCTCCCCGAGCACCTCCGCGATCTTGCCGAACCGGTCCGGATCGCGCAGATACTCGCCGACGATCGCCTCCCCGCGCTCCCGCCACACCGTCTCCGCCCGGTCGGCGGCGGCTTCGCACCGCTGTCTGAACCGGGGATAAAAGTATTTCATATAGACGAAATAGCCGATCAGAACGGCCGCAAGGACGACGACGGGAACCAGGTTGGCAATCATAAGCGATATCGTATTATTCGAGGTAAGACTTTTCTCCGGTCATTTGTATTTCGGTCTGGCATGGCCCCGCTCGTCGGTCTCGTAACGGGCGCGGGGGCGGCAACGCCTCTCCAGCACGTCGAACAGCGGGTAGAGCACCGCACCGCCCGCCAGCGCACCCGCCCCCCAGCGCCACTCCCCGGCGAGCAGCAGCGCGACGCCGGCGAGGGGCAGGCCGGAAACAGCATACCTGAGCCGGAGGAAAATGCGGTGCAGCAACATGGCGGGCGTCGTTCGTCGGGGTTTGAAGCAAAGATAGCAAAAACCCGGCGACGGACCTCATGAAAAGCCGAAAAATTTATACAATCGTACAGTTTTTTTTTCACAAAAGACAGGAGAGGAAGCCGGAGCGGGCGGACAAGGGCCGCAACCGGCAAAGGACGCCCCGGGACAGCCCGGAACGGAACGCCCGCCCTCTTCCTCCGGACGACCGTCCTGCCGAACGGCCGCCCTGCCGGGAAACCGGACGGCTCACTCCGCCGTAAGCCGCGCCCGCCACGCATCGGGCACGGGGCGGCTCTCCTGCCGGACGAAGTCGAAGACGACCAGCACCGACCTGCTTTCGCTGCGCACCTCCCCGTCCACGACGAGCCGCTGGAAGAGCGTCATCGACTTGTTGCCCACCTTTTCGCAGGTCGTCGTCACCCGCACGTCGTCGTGCATGCGCACCTGTCCCATGTAGGAGGTCGAGGTCGAGACGGTCACCACGCGCAGGTCGCCCAACAGCACCTCCTCGCCCAACACCCGCGCATAGAAATCGGTCTTGCCCACGTCGAAATAGGACTGCTGCGCCACATTGTTCACATGCCGGAACGGATCCAGATCCGAGAACCGCTTCTGCACCGGCGTTTCCAACACCCTGCCCATGCTACTCCCGGATGATTTTCACCTCGCCGCCTTCGCCGAACGCGATGATCGAAGAAGCCTTGCGGGTGGGTTTGCCCTCGAAACGGGGATTGACGACGAAATCCACGCCGTCCACGATCTCGCGCGCGACCTCCTGCAGCCCCGCGGGCGTCGCCTCGCCCGAAAGGTTGGCCGACGTCGAGACCAGGGGGCGGCGCAGCCCGCGCAGCAGCAGGCGGCAGAATTCGTGGTCGGGGACCCGCACGCCGAGCGTCCCCTCCTCGGGAATCAGGTTCCCGGCCACCCCGACGGCTCCCGGCAGGATGAGCGTCAGCGGCTTGGTGGCCATCTCCATCACGTCGAAGGCGATCCCCGGCGCCTTGTTCACATAGCGCACGGTCATTTCGGCCGAGGCGCACAGCACGAGCATCGACTTCTTGTTCTCGCTCCGCTTGAGCCGGTAGATCCGCTCCACGGCCGCGGCGTTCGTGGCGTCGCACCCGATACCCCAGACCGTATCGGTCGGATAGAGGATCAGTCCCCCCTCGCGCAGGACACGGACGGCCTCGTCGGCCTCGCGCTGCATTTCGGCCGCAGCGGCGTTTCGCACGGCGGTCATTTCAACGGAAGTATTTCGATCCAGTAGTCGTCCGGATCGTTGATGAAATAGAGCCCCATGTCGTAGTTTTCGAAACACACCCACCCGCGGGAACGGTGGTATTCGCGCACGGCGTCGTAATCGCCCGCCACGCGCATGCAGAGATGGCTCTCGTTCTCGCCCAGTTCGTAGGGCGCGGCGGCGTGGTCGCGGAGCCACGTCAGCTCCAGCCGGAAGGGCGACTCCCCGTCGCCCAGATAGACCAGCACGAACGAGCCGTCGGCGGCCTGCTTCCGGCCGATCTCCCTGAGCCCCAACGCTTCGGCGTAAAATTTCAGGCTGCGGTCGAGATCGGTCACATTGACGTTGAAATGGTCGAATCTGCTCTTTATTTCCATAATCTTCGAGAGTTTGTCGTGCACAAATTTAGGCAAAGATTGTGAAAATCTGCCGGAAATATTTACCTTTGCGTCACAAAAGAAAAAAACAGACAAACGAGAATCGTATGGGAAGAGCCTTTGAGTATCGCAAAGCGAGAAAGCTGAAGCGCTGGGGACACATGGCCCGCACTTTCACGAAACTGGGCAAGGAGATCGAAATCGCCGTCAAGGCCGGCGGCTCCGACCCTTCGGGCAACACCCGCCTGCGTATTCTGATCCAGAACGCCAAGGCCGAGAACATGCCCAAAGAGAATATCGAACGCGCCATCAAGCGCGCCACCGAAAAGGACGCCGCCGACTACAAGGAGGTCATCTACGAGGGATACGGCCCCCACGGCATCGCGTTCCTGGTGGAGACGGCCACCGACAACACGAACCGCACGGTGGCCAACGTGCGCATGCACTTCAACAAGTGCGGCGGCACGCTGGGCAACAGCGGCTCGGTGGGCTTCCTCTTCGAGCACAAGTGCGTCTTCAAGTTCCGTCCCGCCGCCGGCGCCGATCCCGAGGAGCTGGAGCTGGAGATGATCGACCTGGGTGTGGACGAGTTCTACCCCGAAGAGGACGGCATCACGGTCTACGCCCCCTACGAGTCGTTCGGCGCCATCCAGAAGTGGCTCGACGACAAGGGATTCGAAATCGTATCGGGCGAATCGGTCCGCATCCCGACCGACACGAAGGAGCTCGACGCCGAAGGCCGCGAATCGGTCGAGAAACTCGTCGAGAAGCTCGAGGAGGACGACGACGTGGTGAACGTTTACCACACGATGAAGGAGCCCGAGGAGGAGTAGGCCTCTCCGGACAAAAAACCGGACTCGATTAAAAGGGGACGAGCAGAGAAAATCCGCTCGTCCCCTTTTAATTATCGGGCTGCGGCCCCTTCCGGCCGCCGGTCCGCAGCGCCCCTCCCCGCGCCCGTCATTCCATGCGTCAGAAGGGATAGCCCACGCCGAAGTTCAGCGCCGTATTCTTCCACTTGAAGTCGTGAATCCACCGCTCGCCCGCGGGATTGTTGGGATTGTGGAGCTGGATGCCCCAGTCCAGACGCAGCACGGCGAACTTGATGTCGAAACGCAGACCGAGCCCCGTGTTGAATCCCAGTTGTTTGTAGAACCGGTCGAAATGGAACACGGCGTCATCGGAGTACTCCGAAGGATTCTGCCGGATGTACCAGACATTGCCCAGATCGAAGAACGTGGCGCCGTGCACGATGCCCCAGACGGGGAAGCGCAGCTCGAGGTTGGCCTCCAGCTTCACGTCGCCCGTCTGCACGGGGAACGAGCCGTGCGGGTCGGGCACGGAGCCCTGTCCGAGCGTCCGGGGCGTCCAGCCGCGCATGCCGTTGCTGCCGCCGCAGTAGAACTGGCGGTCGAACGGCACGGAGGAGGAGTTGCCGTAGGCCATCGCCACGCCGCCGTAGATATGCCCCACGAGCGCCGTCACCCCGCCCAGCATGATCTTCCGGCTCACGCTCAGGTCGGTGCGGAAATACTGCGCGTAGGGAATGCCGAAGATCGTATAATAGGGTTTGTCCGACTTCGACGGCGAGAAGAAGAGGTGCTCCACCCCGTCGATCAGGTTGCCCGCCGTCTCCAGATTGAACCGGATGTTCGTGGCGTTTCCGTTCAGGTTCCGGCGCTGGTTGTTATAGCTGTATCCGAACGACAGTCCGCCGATGAACTGCGTGTTGAAACTCTCGAGCAGGTAACGGTTCGGCGTCAGCTCCTCCCCTTCCGAATCGGGATTGTCCACCATCAGGAACGACACGTCCAGGTCCCGTACATTCACCACGTTGATATCGACCGGCCGCAGCGAGAACGACGAATAGCGGTTGTTGCTCCACATGTAGGCGATGCCGGCGCTCGACAGCGTGCGGCGGTAGTAGGGACGGTCCTGGAAATTGACCGACAGCTCCACCTTGGTCCGGGGCTGGACCACCGAACGCTGCCGCCCCGTACGCCACGGAAGCAGGAAGCGCGGGAAGGTCAGTCCGGTGGTGATGCCGAATTCCGTGGCGCGCTTCTTCTTCGCATCGGGCGCCTTCATGAACTCGTATCCCGCCGTGAAGGAGACGTCGAACGACTCGGCGCCGCGGAAGATGTTGCGGTTCTGGTAGCCGAGCGTCGCCTTCAGTCCGTAGAAGCTCGACGTCGTGCTCCCTTCCAGATCGACCTTGAAACTCTGCCGCAGCGTCGGCGTGCAGAGGATGTTGCACGTCAGATACCCCTCCCGCACGGAGCTCCGGGCCGCCGTATCGGCCGGCGAAGCCGCAGGGAAGGGAACGAAGTCCGCCGAATCGGCTCCCTGCGGCCGTTCTTCGAAGGAGATCTTCGCGCTCCTGAAATACCCGAGCGCCATCAGATCGGAATAGGTCCTGTTCACCTGCGACGCGTCGTAGAGGTAGCCCGGATAGAGCGGAATGGCCTGTCGCAGCACAGCCGGGCGCAGGGCGGGCCGCTTCTCGCTGACGACGTTCAGCCCCCGGTAATGGATCGTGTCGAGCCGCGAGAGGAGCGCCGTATCGGTCCTGAACGCCGCAGGATCGTAATCCGGGAAGACGTTGATCCGGTCGATCCTATACACCCGGTTGTCCTCCGTCCGGGGCCGTCCGCGGTCGTCGTATCCCGTCAGATTCTGCCGCACGACCATCCTCAGCTTCACGCGGTTGTCGCCCGTCAGCGTATCGGCGCGGAAGAGGATGTTACTGACCGAAAAGTTGTAGTACCCCTGCTCGCGCAGACGGGCCGTGATGCGTTCGCGTTCGGCGTCGAGCACCGAAACGTCGAACACGTCGCCCGCATGCAGCAGCGTCCCGGCCGTGTCGGACAGGATGAGCGGAGAGAGGGAACGGTCCTGGAACTCGTAAGAGACCGTGTCTATGCGGTAGGGCGCCCCCTGAAAGGTCCGGAAGGTCACCTTCGCCCGCCGTCGCCGCGACACGGTGTCCACCTCGCACGTCGCGCGCGAGGAGAAGAAGCCCTTCGAATCCATATAGACCTTCAGGTTCTGCACGCTCCGCTCCGTGAGCGACAGATCGAACAGCACGGGGGCCTCGCCGACGCGGCGTTTCCAGTTGTTCCAGCCGTTATCCCGTGCGGAATCGGCCTGCTCGTAGAGCCAGACGTAGAAGTTGGTCCCCAGCAGCCGCTTGTTGGGCGTCTGCCGCACGTACTTCTCGAGCTCCGAGGCCGCGATGCGTTCGCGGCGCGGCGTCGCCTTGTCGTCCTCGATGCGGACCCGCTGCAAGAAATACCCGCCCTCGGGGATATGCCGCGTGACGCTGCACGCCGAACCGGCAAGGCTCAGCGCGACGGCGACCAGACAGCGACACGCCCTCCGCACGGGACGTCAGTTGTTGAAGAACCCCTTCTCCTTGAGCAGGGCGAAATAGGACCGCGAAATGGCCAGGTTGTCCCGCCGCACATACCGCCGCTCGGTGAACACCTGCGCCAGATTCGGCAGTCCGTTCTCCTCGAGCAGGCGCCGGGTCAGCTCCGACTCCTCGCGTTCGGCCCACAGCTCGTCGATCTCGGCGGCCGTGTAGTCGGTGTACTTCTCGTAGTGGACCACGGCCTCCAGCGGCAGGCGGTCGGTCAGCTCCGGCGACTCGTCGGGGTATCCCGTCACGACGGTCGTCACCGGAATCACCCCTTTGGGCAGGGAGAGCACCCGGGAGATCTCGGCGGCCGTGTAGATCGTCGTGCCGAGGTAGCAGATGCCCAGCCCGTGCGACTCGGCCGCGACGCAGAAGTTCTGCGCGGCCAGCAGCGCATCGGTCGAAGCGTTCAGAAACCAGGCGAAGTTGTCGTAGGCCGGATCGGCGTCGCGCTGCTCGCACCACATCGTGAAGCGGTGCACGTCGGCGCAGACGGTCACCACGCACGGCGCCTCGCGGACCATCGGCTGGTCGAAATGGCAGGGCGAAAGCCGCTCGCGCAGCGCGGCATCGCGGGTCACCACCAGCGAATAGAGCTGCATGTTGCCGCACGTCGAGGCGCGCGATGCCGCTTCGAGACATTCGCGGAGCACCTCCTCGGGAATCGGCTCCGGACGGAACTTACGGATCGAACGATGCTTGAAAAGCACACTTTTCATGGACCGGTATCTTTTAGAATTTCGCGTTGGACCAATGCTCCGCCGCGGCATGAGAGGGCCCGGCGGATATTTTCCGCAAAATTAGCAAAACTTTTAGAAGTTTTATTATTTTTGCCGTAACATAACTTTCTCACGCACGTGCGAACGGAATTTGCCAAATACGAAGGCGCAGGCAACGACTTCATCCTCATAGACAACCGCGACGAAGGATTCACGCCCGACCCGCGGCTGATCGCCCGCCTCTGCGACCGCCACTTCGGCATCGGCGCCGACGGAGTGATGACGCTCTCCCGCAGCGCCGGGACCGACTGCGCGATGCGTTACTTCAACGCCGACGGTTCGGAAGGCGAAATGTGCGGCAACGGAGCCCGCTGCTTCGCCCTTTTCGCCGAGCACCTGGGCATCGGCGGCGAACGCAAACGCTTCACCGCCGCGGACGGGCTGCACACGGCCCGCATCCTCCGCACGGAGGGGGCGGGCGGCCTGGTCGAACTGGGCATGACGGAGGTCGCGGAGATCCGCCGCGGCGACGGGTGGTGGTTCCTCAACACGGGCGTTCCCCACTACGTCGAATTCGTCGGGGACCTCGACACGGCGGACGTCTGCGGCCGGGGCCGGGCGATCCGCCGCGACACGGCACGGTTCCCGCAGGGCACGAACGTCAATTTCGTCCGCATCCTGCGCGACGGCGCGATCGCCGTCCGCACCTACGAACGGGGCGTCGAGGCCGAGACGCTGGCCTGCGGCACGGGCGCGACGGCGGCGGCCATCGTCACGAACTTCGCCTGCCAGCCCGCCGTCTTCCGCTACGACGTCGCGGTTCCCGGCGGGACGCTTTCGGTACGGTTTTCGCGGGAGGCCGCTACGGAACACTACTCGGACATCCGCCTCACGGGGCCCGCGCGGCGGGTCTTCGCCGGGGAGTTCGGGACCGAAGATTTCTGAAACACCATTCAACCGTTTTTCACCCATGAAAACACAAAAGGGAGTCCGCGAGCAGCATTCGGACGAACTTCGGAAGGCCCGGCGCCTCGAACCGCTCCGCAAGAGCGGCAAGGAGCGCCACACGCTCTACAACAGCCTCGGCGACGAAGACGACGAGGAGCTTACGCCCTATCCCCGGCGGGAGTCGGCCCTCGACTACCTCGACGACGACCAGCGATAAAGGCCGCGCGGCAGACGCATCCCGGCGGCACGACATACCCGGCGGAGGCCCCTCCGACCCCGTCGCAAGAACCTCGCGCCCTTCCGAAGGAGAAGGGCGCGGAAAAAGAACGCATATGACCGAAAAATTCATCATGGCGGGGCGGACGGCCCTGCACGTCTGCGACTCGGAACGGGGCGACCGGTGCGTCGTGCTGCTGCACGGCTACCTCGAATCGCTGCTGGTCTGGGAGGAGTTCGTACCTTATCTTTACAAGCACGTCCGCGTGGTGACGCTCGACCTGCCGGGCCACGGCATCTCGGTCGTCGCGGGAGAGGTTCACACGATGGAGTATCTGGCCGACACGGTGGCCGACGGACTCCGGGCGCTGGGCATCGCCCGCTGCACGGCGGTCGGGCATTCGATGGGCGGCTACGTCGCCCTGGCCCTCTGCGAACGCCATCCCGAACTGCTCGACGGCGTGGTGCTGCTCAGCTCCACGCCCAACCCCGACACGCCGGAGAAGGCCGAAAACCGCCGCCGCGAAATCGCCCTCGTCCGGGCCGGCAGGAAGGACGCGCTGGCCCGGGTGGCCCCGGAAGCCGGATTCGCCGAGGAGAACCGCCCGCGGATGAAAGACGCCATCGAGGATCTCGCCGAGCAGGTGTTCGTCACCGAAGACGAGGGCATCGTCGCCCTGCTCAACGGCATGATCGCCCGCAAGGACCAGAACGACATGCTGCGCGCCTCGAAGGTCCCGCAGCTCTTCATCCTCGGACGCCGGGACGGCTACATTCCCGTCGAGACCGCCGAAAGGATGGCGGCCGCCCATCCGCAGGCACGGGTCGCCTGGCTCGAACACAGCGGACACATGGGCTTCCTCGAAGAGCCGGAGGCCACGGCGCAGGCGATCCTCGGCTTCGTACGCGAAACGGGCGGCCCGGCCGAATAAACGCCGCACGCCCGGCGCCGGCGGAGACCGCTTCGGAGGCGCCCGAGACCGCCGCCCCGGCACGGCGGCATCTTCTCCGCTTCTGCAACGGACGACCCTTCGGGGCCGTCCGTTTTCGTATCCCGGGGTCTGCGTTCCGCCTTCCGCACGTCTCCGGAAGAGCCTTTCGGCCGCTTTCCGGACCTCCCAAGGATTTACTTCGCCGGCGCACGGCATAATTTACAATCAGTTATCGAGCAACGCATTACGATAACAATCCGATTGAAAAAACCTACTTTCCGGTTTAATATCCATCGTGAAAAGAAATATTATGGTGAAATTTGTGTGACAACCTGACCGACCTTATGAGAAACCTCTGCTCGCTGACGACTTCGTTCCCGGCCGACCGGCTGCGGCCTCTTCCGCCGCGCACGGAGCATACCCGTCCGGCATGTGCGAAGAGTTTCCCCGCCTTGCGAGGGGGGGGGAATTTCCACCGCGGGAAATAGTCCGCAAAACCGGTAAACCGACGCGCGTCTTCCAAACATCCGACGCACGATCCACACCTGATAATATAATCATAGCCGATCCCGACGGCGGAGCGTACTCCGGCGCCGGTCCGTCGTGCGCCCTGCGCATCCGTTCCTCCGCCGGGAACGGATGCCCCGCCATGCCCGGCAAATCCGATTTCAAATCCATAACCCAACAGAAAAAGCCTATGAAACACAACCGACTCCGTTTTTCCGGCTCCCCTCCGGACGCCGCTCTCCACGCCGGGTTCCGGCACGCAGCAAACGAAAAATCCATCAATTAAATCAAACGTTCCCACATGGACCAAAAACGAAGCATAGAAACACGCCTCAAGGGCGTGGGTATCCTGCGCAGAACCACACGGTATCTGCTTGTCACGATGCTGGCCGTCCTGGCATCGGCGACCGCGCTGCAGGCGCAAAACACCGTCATCAAAGGCGTCGTCACGGACAAGGGCGGCGCCCCCATCGCCGGCGTGACCGTCGTGGCGAAAGGCACGACCGCAGGCGAAGTGACCTCGAGCGACGGCTCCTACACACTCAGCGTTCCGGCCGGAGCGGAGGTGCTCCAGTTCTCGTTCATCGGCATGGAGACCCAAGAGGTCGCCATCGGCTCGCGGACGGAGATCAACGTCACGATGGCCCCCGGCTCGCTCGGCATCGACGAAGTGGTGGTGGTCGGCTACGGTACGCTGGCCAAACGCGACCTATCCTCGTCGGTGGCTTCCGTGAAGAACGAAGACCTCACCGAACGCACCACGGCCTTCAACATCATGCAGGGCATCGCGGGCAAGGTCGCCGGCGTGAAGAACGTCTCGTTCTCCGGACGTCCGGGCGGCTCCTCGGCGCTGCGTATCCGCGGTATGGGTTCGATCAACGCCGGCAGCGACCCGATCTACGTCATGGACGGCGTGGTGGGCGTCGATCCCTCGCTCATCAACCCCGAAAACGTGGAGTCGATCGACGTGCTGAAGGACGCCGCCGCAACCTCCATGTACGGTGCGCAGGGCGCCAACGGCGTGGTCATCATCACCACCAAGTCGGGCAAGAAGGGACAGGGAACCGTGACCTACAACGGCAAGGTGGGCTTCGGCTTCCTCAACCGCAAGCTCGACCTGCTCGACGCCGACGAATACATGGAGGTGCAGCGCCGCGCCTACGCTTACAGCGGCAAGGTGATGCCCCACCTCGAGACTCCCTACGAGAACCTCTTCTACTACGCCAAGGACCCCGCCGGCAACTTCCAGCGCGACGAGAACGGCTACCTGATCGCCTCGCCCAAATACGACACCGACTGGCAGGAGGCGCTGACGCAGACGGCCATCACCAACGACCACACCGTTTCGTTCGCTTCGGGCAACGACAAGACGTCGGTCTATTCGAGCATCGCCTATCAGAACTTCGAAGGTCTGGTCAAATACACCAACTCGGAGCGCATGACGGGAACGGTGAACGTGAAGAGCGACATCACCGACTGGCTCAACGTGCAGACCGTCGTGACGGCCGGCACGGACAAGACCAACGCCGCCGACGGCGAGAGCGGATTCGGACAGGGTCCGGTGCGCAACATGCTCGAGATGCCGCCCATCGTTCCGGTGCGCTACGAGGACGGCACGTGGGGCCGCAAGGACGACTACCCGCTGGGCGAGCTGGCCGAAAACCCGCTGCGCCTGCTCCAGGAGAAGAAGAGCGTCACCGAGACCGACTACGCGATCTTCAACGTCATCGCCGACATCCACCTGACCAAGAAGCTGACCTTCACGGCCAAAGGCGACTATCAGATGACCAACCGCCGGACGCTGAGCTACGCCAAGGCCGGCCTGCACGGCGAGACCGACACCAACGGCGGTTATGCCGACATCGGCAACACCAAGTCGCGCCGCTGGTCGAACGAGGACTACTTCACCTATGCCGACTCGTGGTTCGACGACCAGCTCAAGTCGAACTTCGTGCTGGGCGCCAGCTGGTACTACAACCACTCGGAGAACTCGTCGGCGGGTTCGGAGCAGTTCTTCGACGACTTCTTCGGCTACCACAACCTCGGCGCCGGCACGGTCTATCACAAGCCCTCGTCGGGCATGAGCCAGCAGACGATGAACTCCTACTACTTCCGCATGAACCACACCTTCCGCGACAAGTACCTGCTGGGCTTCACGCTGCGCGCCGACGGCGCCTCAAACTTCGGCGCCAACAACAAGTACGGCTGGTTCCCCTCGGCCTCGGCGGCGTGGATCATCTCCGAGGAGCCCTTCTTCGACGCGGCCCGCAAATGGGTGAGCAACCTGAAGCTGCGCGCCAGCTACGGTACGGTGGGCAACGCCTCGATCCCCAACTACAGCACGATCTCGCAGTACAGCAACGACCAGATGATCCTCAACGGCGCGCTGAACCCCTACGTCGTGCTCTCGAACCTCGGCAACGCCGACCTGAAGTGGGAGACCTCGAAGCAGTTCAACGTCGGTCTCGACGTCTCGCTGTTCGACAATCGGCTGGAGCTGATCATGGACTACTACAACAAGACCACCACCGACCTGCTTTTCCAGAAACAGGTTCCCTACACGACGGGGTACGCCACGACGTGGACCAACCTGGGCAAGATCCGCAACAAGGGTTTCGAGCTCACGATCTCGTCGCGCAATATCAACCACAAGAATTTCCAGTGGACGACCGACCTCGTCTTCTCGACCAACCGGCTCATGGTGATCGACGTCGGCGGCGAGCGCATCGACCTGGGCAACAACGCCATCGCCGAGGCCGGCAAGCCGTGGGGCTCGTTCTTCGTGCTGAACCGTCTGGGAACCTGGGGCCTCGACGAGGTGGACGAAGCCCGCAAATACGGCAAGAAACCCGGCGACCTGAAGTTCGAGGACCGCAACCACGACTACGTGATCGACGACAACGACCGCCGGATCATGGGCAACGGAACCCCCAAGGGCGACATCACGCTGGTGAACACCTTCCGCTACAAGGGCTTCTCGCTCATGGTGGACCTGAACGCCGCCTACGGCTTCAAGATCATGGGCATCACCACGACGATGATGGAGAACCGCCAGCTCTACGGCAACTCCATGAAGTCGGTGCTCAACGCCTGGACGCCGGAGAACCAGAACTCGATGATCGCCGCACTGCGCCTCCCGTCGGACGTGAACTTCGGCGAGAACGAGAAGGACTCGCGGATGCTCTACGACGGCGACTTCCTGCGCATCCGCAACATCTCGCTCTCGTACGACTTCAAGCCGGAGCTGCTCCGCAAGCTGCGCGTCATCAAGGGCCTGAGCATCGGCGTCAATGTCGAGAACCTGCACGTATTCACCGAATATCCGGGCTACGACCCCGAGGTGGGCGCCTTCAACACGGACCGCGGCCAGAGCATCGACTTCTACTCCTACCCGCACCCGACGACCGTCTCGGCCAACATCAAGATCACCTTCTAACAACCGAATCCCTATGAAAAGAGAGATATTGAACATCGGCTGGGCGCTCGCCGCGACGGCGGCGCTGTCGTCGTGCGACTCGTTCCTCGAGGAGTCGCCCAAGACCTTCCTTTCGCCGAAATACTACTTCCAGACGGAAAACCAGATCACCGCCGGCGTGAACGGCCTCTACACCTTCGTGGACGACATCTTCGACGGCGACATCGAGGTGGGCACGCAGAACTTCATCTTCCTGGACTACCTGCCCGGCTACGGCATCCGCCCGCGCGCCGCGAGCAGCCTCTACCTCTCGCAGGCGCTCAACCTCTCCGTCACCGAGGAGAGCACCCACGTCGAGAACCTCTGGAAGTCCTCCTATTTCGCCATCGAGAACTGCAACGGCGTGATCGCCGGCATCGAGGCGGCCAAGAACGTGGAGATCGCCGAGGACACCCGCAACAAGCTGCTGGGCGAAGCCTACTTCCTCCGCGCGTACAACTACTTCAACCTCGTGCGGCTCTACGGCCCCGTGCCCCTGAAGACGAAGACCACCTCCGACCTGTCGCAGGCGCAACTGCCCCTGTCGTCCGAGGAGGCGATCTACGAAGTGATCGTCACGGACCTCACGCAGGCCGAGAAACTGATGGAGAACGCCCCCTGGACGAGCACCGACGGCCGCGTGACGAAGGGAGCCGTGAAGTCGATGCTGGCCAAGGTCTATCTCACGATGGCCGGCTATCCCCTGCAGAAGGGCGGCGAATACTACCGTATGGCCTACGAGAAGGCGCACGAGGTGTACGAGAGCGGGCAGTTCCGCCTGTTCGACACCTACGCCGAGATGCGCGACCCGGCGAACGCCAATTCGGGCGAGTTCATCTGGATGATCCAGCGCGAAGCGGACCGGGCCGGCTCCCCCGTGCACAACGACATGCTGCCCTATCCCGAACCCTCGAAGGCGATCTCGCAGAACGGCGCCTACGGCGGAGCGCTGGCTCCCGCACAGGCCTTCTACGAGTCCTACCCCGCCGGCGACCTGCGCACGGCCGAGAAGGGCTACTATTACACCGAGCACGAGGCGCAGGACGGCTCGGGCGTCGTGGAGCTGGGCGCTCCCTTCATCTACAAGTACTGGGACGCCAGCGCCGCCGAAACGGGCAAGTCGGGCATGAACTACGCCCTGCTGCGCTATGCCGACGTCCTGCTGATGATGGCCGAGGCGAAGGCGCAGGCCGACGGCGGCTCCACCACCGACACGGACGCCGTGGAAGCCTACTACATGGTCCGCCACCGCGCCCTGCCCGACGAGGAGAAGCCCTCGAAGATCGACGTGAACCAGGTGCTCAAGGAGCGTTTCTGGGAGATCTGCTTCGAGACCCAGACATGGTACGACATGCTGCGCACGCGCAAGGCACTGAATCCCACGACAGGTCAGATCGTGGACCTCATCGGCTGCCAGACCCCCGGCCACACCGAGGGCGCACGCTTCGAGGAGGCCGACCTGCTGCTGCCCTACCCGCTCCGCGAGAAACGTCTGAACCCCAACCTGGTACGGAAATAACCGGCCGGGAACGTCAAAAAAAACGTGAGATGAAATTCCGATTCAGATATGCGGTCCTCCCGTGCCTGCTGCCGGCCTTCGCGGCGGCATGCAGCACCGAGGCCACACACCGCAGACCCAACATCTTCGACGACGAGGAGTCGTTCGCGGCCGTGACGTTCTCGTCGAACGCCGACTCGCTCTTCCTCTCGTGGGAGCTGACCGACGACCGCATCCAGTTCGACAGCTACCGGATCACGGACAACAAGTCGCAGCAGGTACTGACGGTCGGCCGCGACGAGACCTCGTGCCTGCTGACGCACGTGCCGTACAACGAACCCGTAGCAATCTACCTGTCGCTCGTCGCCGGCGGCGAGGTGGTGAAGACGGCCAAGACGGACGTCGTGATCGACGGCCTCGACAAGACGACCGCCGCGACGCTGATCCCCGACCGGGGCAGCGTCACGGGCGGCGACGGGACCTACTCGATCCCCCTACCCGACGGCCGGAGCATCTTCCTCATGGGAGACTCCTACATCGGGCCGGTGACCAACGGCCAGCGCCCGACCTCCGACCACATGTTCCGCAACACCTACATTCTCTACGACGAGGGGCGGGTGAGCGCGATCTACGGCGCCGGAGGCGACGGGAACGCCTCGGCGGCCGTACCGCCGGGCGTATCGGACGAGAGCAGGAAATGGTACTGGCCCGGCCACGGATTCGTCGAGGGCAACACGCTCTACGTCTTCCAGACGGTCATGTACCAGGGAGCCGAGGGCATGTGGGGATTCCGCTACGAGACGACCGACATTCTGGAGTACGAGCTGCCCTCGCTGACGCTGCGGCGCACGACCCGCATTCCCTTCCGCGGTTCGGAGGACATCCACTACGGCATGGCCGCGCTCAACGACGGCGACTACGTTTACGTCTATGCCCAGGTGGACGTCACCAACGACGCCGATCCGATCTCGGAGGTGCTGGTCGCCCGCACCACCCCCGCGAAACTCTGCACCGACTGGGAGTACTACACCGGTTCGGGCTGGAGCACGGACCCATCGGCCGCCGAGCGGCTCGAAGGGCTGGCGAGCGTGCCGGTCTCCTCGCAGTTCAACGTCTTCCGCCTGCGCGACAAGTACGTGCTGCTGACGCAGAACAAGCGTTACAACAGCGGCGAGATCTACACCTTCACGTCGGACAGCCCCGCGGGACCGTGGCGCAACAAGCAGCTGATCTACAGGATTCCCGCCATGGAGAACAGGAAACTGTTCACCTACAACGCCATGGCGCACCCCCAGTTCGAAAAGGACGGCATGATCCTCGTCAGCTACAACGTCAATACCGAAGAGTTCTCACAACAGTTCAGCGACGTCAGCACCTACCGGCCCCGTTTCTTCTGGATCGGAATCGACCGGATATTGAACAGCAAGCGATAACCACAAAAAACAGAAACCATGAAAAAATACGCATTGATACTCACGTGCGCGGCGGCCTGCGCGGCGCTCACGGGCTGCGAGGATGTCTCGGACCGCATGTCGTCCGACTACCCGAGCACCTACGACATAAAATACGGCATCCGCCAGGTCCTCCAGTACGACCCTATGAACATCAACGGAATCGACGTGGCGGAGAAGTTCGACTTCTTCGGCACGCTGCGCTTCACGATCCACGTCAAGGACAACCGGATGGCCAGCCTCGAGTTTTCGAACGGCGACGTGCCCTTCTCGCCCTACGCCTTCGAGATTCCCTCGGGCGAGGTCGAATGCTACCTGGACACCGAGGCGCTGCCCAACGAGCTGCGGATCAAGGGGACGGACAACGTCGTCGCCTACTTCCAGAACGGCGAGTTCTCGGTCCCGTTCCAGCTCGACTGCGAGGAGCTCAACTACAAGTACACTTTCAAGGAGATTGTCGAATAATTTAACCCGGAACGCGTTATGAAACCTCTGAACAGATTCAAATATTGGATAATGACCGCCGTCGCGTTGCCGCTCATCGGCATCGGCTGCATGGAGATCGTGGAGATCATCCATCCCGAGGATGCGAAGGTGAACAGCGACATAGACATTTCGGTGAAGATCAAGTTCACGGCCGAGACCGACCACCGCTCGGAGATCGCCTTCGCGATTCTCGCGCCGAAGGCCTGGAACATCCGGGAGAACGCCTCGTTGACGCTGACCACCGAAGGGTACGTCAATCAGGGATTCGCCGAGGTCGTGGACGAGCAGATGACGCCGATCCCCGAGGGCGCCATCGAGCCCGGCACGGGCCTGCCCTGGCCGGACGCCTACCAGAGCCAGATCGGCCTGATGGGCAACACCGGCCCGATGGAATGGGTGATCTTCCAGTCGAAGACGTCGTTCGACGTGAACGATCAGCGCGAAAACGGCAAGGAACCGATCGTCGGCACGGTGAAAATCCGCCTCAAGACCGGCCCGCAGGCCATCAAATGCTTCATGGGCTACGGCTGGTGCAGCCTGAACAAGGGCTTCGACGTGGGCGGCGACGACGGCAAGGGCAGCAACCGGCGCTACAAGGAGAACGAGAAGTCGAAGGTGCTGACCGTGACGGGCGGCGACCTGCCGATGCTCGACTACACGGTGGAGAGCCTGGTATCGACCGTCCCGTCGGTATTCGGCTACGGCGACATCTTCTCGGTGAAGTTCTCCGCCGTATCCGGCTCGACGGAGACCGCCCTGAACGGCCAGGAGAAGGTCTATCTCTGGGGCAAGGCCGTGTACGACGGCGGCAAGGAGGTGATCGTCGATGAAATCAGCGACAAGACCCTCATGGAGAAGATCAGCGAAACAGCCTACCAGAAATACATCTACCCGCGGCACTTCTTCGGCCTGCCGGCCGACGCCGAGATCGAAGCCACCTACTTCCACTTCACCAACGAGGACCGGAGCATCGTCGTGACGGACCCTGCCTCGGGCGAGGACTTCCTCGTCTCGGAGACCGTGGAATAATCCCACCCCACACACGACCGAAGGGACCGGCCGGGAAATACCCGGGCACGGTCCCTTCGGCCGTTTTTCGGGCGTTCTCCTCATCATGACGCCCCGACCGATCCGGGAAATCTTTCCGGAACGAACGGCCGGTTCCGTCCAGCACAACCACACCACCGCACAACCGAAACCGGCCCGAATTTTCCCGATTCGAACACGCGGCGCAATTCACTTCCCCTCCGCCTCGCACCCCGCCCGGGCCGCAGTACCGTCCCGACCCGGTCCGCCGTCGCTCCGACCCGCCGGATTTCCGCAGCCTGCCATTCGATTTTTCCTCCGGTCCCACACGGACATTCCGCAGACCGGGCACCGAACGCCGCATCGTCTTTCCCCGCAAACCAGCCCCGTCATCGTCCGGCGCGATTCCGATATCCATCCGACATGGATCGGTCCTGAAGAACAATAAATGCGTCCTGCATCAATTTTTTATTCTAAAATTTGGATAATATCTACAATATTCGCTATATTTGAAATACGAACATACCCGAAAGTATGTTTGGCTGTTCAATCAAACGAAACTACCAAAGCAACTCACCCACAAAGAACAGCCAGGGACGTATTATGCACGGTTCTTGGCTATTTGTGGGAGTATTGGTAGTACTCGTTTGAAAGTCAGGAATCCGTGCATGTCCTTGGAACCATTTGAAACCGAATGAGGATATGCCGAATGGAAACGATTCGAATGCAGGCGGGAAAACGCTCTCCAAGCCCCTGACCGGTCACCGGACAGATTCCGGATAAAGTTTCGTCGTTTTCGGAGTTTTCGGACGGATTGTCCCCTCAAAGCGCAATGCCCGGCATCCATGATTCGCCCCGGAATTTTTCCGGAGCCGTCCGGACATCCGTCGCTCTGCGGGACCGTACGCTCCCCGCTTATCCATTTCGACCCTCGAGACTGCGGCGCAGCAGCCTCATACACACACCCTGCGGATCCGCGACGGAGAAGAATTCGTCGTACAGTGACGCAACACACACGCAGGAGGGGCCGTCCGGTTCGTGCCGGCGGCCCCGTTTTTTCGGCCGAAACCGCAGTCTCCATGTCCCGTGTTCCCGAATCATCCCGAATATGCCCACCCGCGCAAACCGGAATCGGAATCCAACGAACCGGCCGACAGCAAAAGAAAAAGGCCCGACGGTCTTCGACCGTCAAGCCTTTCCATCAGTCGGGGTGACTGGATTCGAACCAGCGACCACACGCCCCCCAGACGTGTACTCTAACCGGACTGAGCTACGCCCCGATTCCGCCACCGAAGCCGTTAGCTCCGGTTTGGGACTGCAAATATAAGGACAATTTTCAAAAAAACATATTTCTGTCCCATTTTTTTCTACTTTTGTGCTGATGAATCGCCGTATCCGATATTCCGAAATCTCTGCCGCAGCAGCCATCCGGCCAGTCAATCAACTGACAAACAGACGGATAATATGCGAATTCACAGCTCGCGCATCTACCGGAACAAAGACGGAGACGAAAAATGAAAACGGAAAAGAAGACCTCCATAACTCTTTCGAATAACCGATGACCCGAACCGCCCTGCTCTTCACGCTGCTCGCGCTGCTCACCGCCGCGCTGTTCGTGGCCGACCTCGCCGTGGGATCGGTGTACGTCTCCCCGGGCGAGATATGGGGGGCGCTGACCGGCAAGGCGGGCGACCCCGCCCTTCAGGACATCGTTCTCAAAATCCGGCTGCTGAAAGCCGTCACGGCCCTCGCCGCCGGGGCCGCCCTCGCCGCCAGCGGCCTGGAGATGCAGACGCTTTTCCGCAACCCGCTGGCCGGTCCCTACGTGCTGGGCGTCAGTTCGGGGGCTTCGCTGGGCGTCGCACTCTTCCTGCTGGGCGCCCCGCTGCTGGGAGTCTCGGGACACACGTTCGTCCAGTCGCTCGGAATCGCCGGCGCGGCCTGGCTGGGCGCGGCGCTCGTGCTGGCGGCAATTCTGGCCGTCAGCCGCCGGATCAAGGATATCATGGTCATCCTGATCCTCGGCATGATGTTCGGTTCGGGCGTCGCCTCGGTCGTCGAGATCCTGCAATACCTCTCCGACGAAGCCGCCCTCAAGTCGTTCGTCGTCTGGACGATGGGATCGCTGGGCGACGTCACGGGCAGCCAGCTCGCCCTGCTGCTTCCCGTCGTCTCGGCGGGCCTCGTACTCGCCGTCGCCGTCATCAAACCGCTCAACCTGCTGCTGCTGGGCGAAAATTACGCCCGGACGATGGGACTGAACATCCGGCGCACGCGCCTGCTGATCTTCCTCTCCACCGTGCTGCTCGCCGGAACCGTCACGGCGTTCTGCGGTCCCGTGGGATTCATCGGGCTGGCCGTTCCGCACCTCGCGCGCATGGCGTTCGCCTCGGCCGACCACCGGATCCTGATGCCCGCCTCGATGCTCGCCGGCGCCGCACTGCTGCTCGTCTGCGACCTCGCGGCCAAACACTTCGCCCTGCCGATCAACACCATCACGGCCCTGATGGGCATTCCGGTCGTGATCTTCGTCGTAACCCGTAACCGCAACCTGTTCTGAATGAGCATCGCACTACGACATATCTCGCTCGCCTACGGCGACCGCCGCCTGCTGGAGAACGTCTCCGCCGACTTCGCCCCGCAGACCCTCACCGCCCTGATCGGCCGCAACGGAACGGGCAAGAGCACCCTGCTGCGGGCCATCGCGGGACTGGGACCCGTCGCCGGGGGCAGCGTGGAGCTGTGCGGCCGCCCGCTCGCGGAGCTCCCGCCCCGGCAGCGGGCCGGGACCGTCGGCTTCGTCACCACCGACAAGGTCCGGATCGCCAACCTCCCCTGCCGCGACGTCGTGGCGCTGGGGCGCGCGCCCTACACCGACTGGATCGGCCGGATGCAGGCGGCCGACCGCGCCGCCGTGGACCGCGCGCTGGAACTGGTCGGCATGAGCGCCTTCGCCCGCAAGACGATGGACCGGATGTCCGACGGCGAATGCCAGCGCGTGATGATCGCCCGGGCGCTGGCGCAGGACACGCCCGTCATCCTGCTCGACGAACCCACGGCGTTCCTCGACCTCCCGAACCGCTACGAGCTGGCCTCGCTCCTGCGGCGGCTGGCCCGCGACGAGGGCAAGTGCATCCTCTTCTCGACGCACGACCTCGACATAGCGCTGTCGCTCTGCGATGCCGTCGCGCTCATCGACACCCCGTCCCTGCACCTGCTCCCGGCCGGGGCGATGGCTCGCAGCGGCCTCATCGAACGCCTCTTCGCGGGCGAAAGCGCCCGTTTCGACCCCGAGACCCGCACCGTGAAGCTCCGCTGATCCCGCGGAAATGCGTTCCGGCGCATCCCGAAGCGGGTCTTCAGGCAAAAAAACGGATTTTTTCGACATATTTTTTGCACCGTACGCTTTTTTGCTTACCTTTGCACCGCTAAAGCCTCCCCTTGCGGGGTCGGCGATAGTGGTAAAGGCCCATTCGTCTATCGGTTAGGACGCAAGATTTTCATTCTTGAAAGAGCAGTTCGATTCTGCTATGGGCTACACGAGGGATGCCGGAACGACCGGCGCATCCGTATCGGGGGGGGGCAGGCTGCGAAGCCGGCGCGCGAAAGAGGCGGACCCGCGAACGGAATGCGACGGAAGGAAGGGCGTCCGACGGGTATTATTCATTACAGGAGCGGACCCCGGGTCCATCCGCAAGCAGCCACGGCTGTCGCAGGGAAAAAGATTGAAGTAAAAAATAAACACACAACGAATTATGGCAAACCATAAGTCATCGAAGAAAAGAATCCGTCAGACGGTGACCAAGCGTGCGCACAACCGCTTGTATCACAAGACGGCCCGCAACGCCGTGAAGGCTCTGCGCGCGACGACCGAGAAGAGCGCCGCCGAGGCCCTGCTTCCGAAGGTAACGGCTATGCTCGACAAGCTGGCCAAACACAACATCATGCACAAGAACAAGGCCGCCAACCTCAAGAGCGCCATCCAGCTTCACGTGAACGCCCTCTGACGGGCCGGGAAGGGGAGGACGGCCGAATGCCGGTCCGAATCGCTCCCGCAACCAAGAAAAGAAAAAGCTGTCCTTTCGGGACAGCTTTTTTCGTGGCGGAAGAGCGCCGGATCACTTCAGCCCGTCGATCACCGCGGCGATGCGGCCGAACACCTCGTCCATCGTGCCGACACCGTTCACCGACGCATACTTGTTCTGCGAAGCGTAGTAATCCGCCACCACGGCCGTCTGCTTGCGATAGACGTCCAGCCGTCCGCGGATCACCTCCTCCGAAGCGTCGTCGGCACGGCCCGAATCCTTGCCGCGCAGCAGGATACGCTTCACCAGCTCCTCCTCGGGAACGTGGATGTCCACCATGATATCCACCTTCAGTCCGTGCCCGGCCAGAATCCTGTCGAACTCCTCGGCCTGCACCGTGGTGCGCGGGAACCCGTCGAAAATGCACCCTTTGGCCTCCTTGTGGCCGGCGACGTAGTTGGCTATCATGCCGATCACGATCTCGTCGGGAGCCAGCCGGCCCTCCTTGATGTACTGCTCCATGCTGCGGCCCAGCTCCGTGCCGCGGCGGATCTCGTCGCGGATCACCTCGCCCGTCGAAACATGGTCGATGCCGTAGTGCTCCTTCAGCCGCTGCGCCTGCGTACCCTTGCCGCAGCCCGGAGCGCCGAATAAGACAATGTTTATCATATCCGAATCCGTTTTTGTGATTGAATGGACAAAATTACGCTAATTTTTGAGAAACGGCAAAGAATCGTTAGTTTTGTCGAAAATTCGACTCGCACATGGAGACCAAGAAACGCACCGAGATCGCCGCGCTCGGACAGTTCGGACTGATCGACCGCCTGACGCACGGCTTTTCGCCGAAGAACCCTTCGACCCTGCGGGGCGTCGGCGACGACGCCGCCGTCATCGCGCCCCCCGCGGGCGAGGAGCTGCTCTGCTCGACCGACTCCTTCTTCGAAGGCGTGGATTTCGACCTCACCTACTTCCCGCTCAAACACCTGGGCTACAAGGTCGTGACGGCCGGAGTGAGCGACATTCTGGCCATGAACGCCCGCCCGTCGCAGATCGTCCTGTCGCTCGGCGTCTCCGCGAAACTGCCCGTCGAGGCGCTCGACGACCTCTACGAAGGCGTCCGCTTCGCCTGCGACGAGCTGGGCGTGGACCTCGCGGGCGGCGACACGCGCGCCTCGATGACCGGCCTTGCGGTCACCGTCACGACGCTGGGACACGCCCCGAAGGAGCGGATCGTTTACCGCAGCGGGGCCCGACTGCACGACCTCATCTGCATCACGGGCAATCTCGGGGCCGCCTTCATGGGGCTACGCCTGCTCGAACGCGAGAAGCGCGTGCTCTCCGACGTGGCGAATCCCGAGCCGCAGTTCAAGGGATACGAATACCTGCTCGAAAAATACCTCAAGCCCCGCCCCCGCACCGACATCCTCGACGCGCTGGCCGAGGAGGGGATCGTCCCCACGGCGATGATCGACCTCACGGACGGTCTGGCCGGCGATCTGATGCAGCTCTGCAAGGCCTCCTCCTGCGGCGCCCGCATCTACCTCGAACGCATCCCCATCGCGCAGCAGACTTCGGCGCTCTGCGAGGAGATGCACGCCGATCCGGTCGTTGCGGCGCTCAACGGCGGCGAGGACTACGAACTGCTCTTCACCGTGCCCCTTTCGATGCAGGAGCAGGTGATGCGCCTCGGACTGGTGGACGTGATCGGCCACATCACGCCCGACCCGACGGGCTGCTTCCTCGTCACGCCCGACGGGCAGGAGATCGCACTGAAGGCGCAGGGATTCCCGGAGAAATAGCCCCTCCGCGCGCCGTTTCCGGCAAGATGCCCGTCCCGGACGGGCTCCGCACGGGGCGGACGGACAGGGAGATCGGAAACCGAAGTGCGAAAAAAGCGCGAAAAGTTTGATATTTCCCGATTTATACCTATCTTTGCGGTCCCGAAAAGGGAACGAAAACAACTAATTAAAAACGTCATGAACAATTACGAAACCGTTTTCATTGTCACGCCGGTCCTCTCCGATCAGCAGGTGCAGGAGGTCGCTGACAAATTCCAGGGTGTCATCACCGAGAACGGCGGTCAGATCGTGAACAAGGAGTCGTGGGGCCTCAAGAAGCTCGCCTACCCCATTCAGAAGAAGACCACCGGTTTCTACTTCCTCGTGGAGTTCACGGGCGAGGGTTCCATCGTGAACGCCCTCGAAACGCAGTACCGCCGCGACGAGCGCGTGATCCGTTTCTTAACTTTCAAGCAGGACAAGTATGCCGTAGAGTACTCGGAGAAACGTCGTGCGAAACTTTCTAACAAGCAGGAGGAGTAAACCATGGCACAGGAGAACAAACCGCAATCCGAAATCCGTTACCTCAACCCCGTTTCGGTAGACGTCAAGAAGAAGAAGTACTGCCGCTTCAAGAAGCTCGGCATCAAATACGTCGATTACAAGGACGGCGAATTTCTCAAGAAGTTCCTCAACGAGCAGGGCAAGATTCTGCCCCGCCGCCTGACGGGAACCTCGCAGAAGTTCCAGAAGAAGGTGGCACAGGCCGTGAAGCGCGCCCGTCATCTGGCCATTCTGCCCTTCGTAACCGATTGCATGAAATAATTAAAGGGAGGAGACGACCATGGAAGTAATTCTGATCAAAGATATGGAGAAGCTGGGCTACGCCAACGACATCGTGAACGTGAAGCCCGGTTATGCGAACAACTACCTGATCCCGCAGGGTTATGCGAAGGCCGCCACGGCTTCCGCGAAGAAGGTCCTCGCAGAGAACCTCCGCCAGCGTGCCCACAAGGACGCCAAGATTCTGGCCGACGCCCAGGCGCTGGCCGAGACGATCGCCAACCTGCCGCTGTCGCTGGCCGTCAAGGCCGAGGAGGGCAAGCTCTTCGGTACGGTCACCGCCACCGACCTGGCAGAGGCTCTCGCAGCCAAAGGCATCACCGTGGACCGCAAGCAGATCACGGTGGACGCCATCAAGACCGTCGGCGAGTACGAGGCTACGGCCCGTCTGCACAAGGAGGTCAAGGCTACGATCAAATTCTCGGTTACCGCAGCCGAATAAGGTTCCGGAATCCGCAAACGAAAAAGGGAGGGCGATGTTTCGCCCTCCCTTTTTCGTCGAGTCCGGAGACACCGGAACACCTCCGGCACGACCGCTCCGGATGCCGGGCCCCGCCTCCGTCCGGAGATCAGTGCGGCCCGGCATCCGGTCCCTCCGCCGCACGGGACTTCCCGGCATAGGAGCGGAGCACCAGTCCGACGCCCGTGAAGATCACCGCGGCGAAGACCAGCGTGTCGAAATGGAGGCGGTCCAGCCCCATGGCCACGGAGACGGCGATCGCCAGCACGGGCTGCAGGTAGGTGTATATGCTCGTCACGGTCGGTTCGACCGACTTGAGGGCGTAGTTGAGCAGCAGATTGGGCACATAGGTCGGCACGAACAGCACGAAAAGAGTCGGCAGCAACGCATGGCGCGCGATCCGGCCGAAATCGGTATGCACGATCTCCCCGAATCCGAACGGCAGCGCCATGACCGCCGCGATGCAATAGAGCCAGCGCAGCACGGTGGTGATGCGGTATTTGCCGACCAGCCGTTTGAACCAGACCATATAGAAAGCCGTGGCGCACGCGCTCGCAAAGACCAGCAGGTTCCCCCAAAGCTGCGAATGCGCATGAACCGGGGCGGCCCCCGTGAGCACCACGGCCACGGCTCCCGCCATGCCGAGCACGAGACCCGCGACCTTCGGCCGTGTAAACCGGTCGATCCCCAATGCCACCGAGAGCAGCAGCACCAGCAGCGGAACGACGGTGTCGATGATCGAGCCGTCGATCGGCGAGGTTTTCGACAGTCCGTACATGAGAAACACCTTGCGCAGCACGCCGATCAGCAGCGCGGCGCCGATCAGCCTGCGGATATCCGCCCGCTCGACCCGCTCCGCCCGCTCCCAAAGCAGCGGGATCAGCGACAACAACGCCGTAGCGATCAGCGAAGCCGAGATCATGGCCATCGGATGCACGTAATACGGCAGCACGATATTGTAAAAGGGATAATCCAGGGCCCAGACCACGTTACACGTCAAAAGGGCCAGATGCGGTTTCAAGCGGTTCATGCGTTCCGAGTTTCCCTGCGGAAAGCAAAAACGATGCCCGCGGATGTCTCCGTCCGCCCCCGGGGACGCCGAAAGGGCGGGCATCCCGTCGCCCGCAAAGGCTCCGTCCCGAAGGGCAGTTCCCGAAACCGCCCGGCAGGACACCGCTTCACCCCGGCAGGACGTCATTCCGTTCCGGCAAGACACCGCCCCGCCCCGGCGGCACGGCGAGCGAAAAGCGGGGAACAGGGCGCGGAGGGATACACAGGACAGAAAGCGGGAATTCCGGGACCGACCGTGCGGACAGAGGATAGCGGACAAATAGGGCAAGGCGGATAAGCGGACAGCCATACGCGGGGAACGGGCACGAAGCGGACACAGCGGCAACGGAACACAGAACAAACAGAACAAAACGGGACATGCGGACGACGACATGCGCAGACGGACACACGCACGAAAAAGCCGCGGACGCTTGCGCGTCCGCGGCTTACCGTGCGGCGGAAGCGATTCCGCCGAGTCAGTCGGGATTACTTCCCTTCCTCCTCCTTCTTGGCGGCGGCCTCCATGGCGCTCTTCAGAGCGGCCAGACCGGCGATGTCGCCCAGCGTCGTCTTCTCGACCGAAGCGTTGATCTTCTTCACCGTCGATTTCGTAGCGTCGGCGGCGGCACGCTTCTCGGCCTTCTCGACGGCAACGGCCTCCTTACGTGCGTCATCGTACGTACGCAGGTGCGAAAGGGTGATGCGCTTGGTGGCCTTCGAGAACTCGAGCACCTTGAAGTCGAGCTTGTCGCCCGCCTTCGGGGTCGTACCGTCCGCCTTCACGAGCTGACGTGCGGGGCAGAAGCCCTCGACGTTCTCGCCCAGCGATACGACGGCGCCCTTGTCGGTCATCTCGGTGATCGTGCCCTCGTGGATGCTATCCACGGGGAAGCGGGTCTCGAACTCGTTCCAGGGGTTCTCCTCCAACTGCTTGTGACCCAGCGACAGACGGCGGTTCTCCTTGTCGATCTCGAGCACAACGACCTCGATGTCGGCGCCCACCTGCGTGAACTCGCCCGGGTGCTTCACCTTCTTCGTCCAGCTCAGGTCCGAAATGTGGATCAGACCGTCGATGCCCTCCTCGATCTCGACGAACACGCCGAAGTTCGTGAAGTTGCGCACCTTGGCATTGCACTTCGTGCCGACGGGATACTTAACCTCGATATTCTCCCACGGATCGGGCGTCAGTTGCTTGATGCCCAGCGACATTTTGCGCTCCGAACGGTCGAGCGTCAGGATGACGGCCTCGACCTCGTCGCCGACCTTCATGAACTCCTGAGCCGAACGCAGGTGCTGGCTCCACGACATTTCCGAAACGTGGATCAGACCCTCCACGCCGGGAGCGATCTCCACGAATGCACCGTAGTCGGCCATCACGACCACGCGGCCGCGAACCTTGTCGCCGACCTTCAGATCGGGATCCAGAGCCTCCCACGGATGCGGGGTAAGCTGCTTCAGACCCAGCGCGATGCGCTTCTTCTGATCGTCGAAGTCGAGGATCACGACACGGATCTTCTCGTCGAGCTTGACGATCTCCTCGGGATGGTTCACGCGGCCCCACGAGAGGTCCGTGATGTGAATCAGACCGTCCACGCCGCCCAGATCGACGAACACGCCGTAGGAGGTAATGTTCTTGACGGTTCCCTCGAGGATCTGCCCCTTCTCGAGCTTCGACATGATGATCTGCTTCTGCGCCTCGAGCTCGGCCTCGATCAGCGCCTTGTGCGACACGACCACGTTGCGGAACTCCTGGTTGATCTTCACCACCTTGAACTCCATGGTCTTGTCCACATATACGTCGTAGTCGCGGATCGGCTTCACGTCGATCTGCGAACCGGGCAGGAAGGCTTCGATGCCGAAGACGTCCACGATCATGCCGCCCTTCGTGCGGCACTTGATGTAACCCTTGATGATCTCGTCCTTCTCCAGCGCCTCGTTCACGCGGTCCCACGACTTGAGCTGGCGGGCCTTCTTGTGCGACAGCGACAACTGGCCGTTCTTGTCCTCGGCCGACTCGACGTACACTTCGATTCTGTCGCCCACCTTCAGGTCGGGGTTGTAGCGGAACTCCGATACGGGGATCACGCCCTCGCTCTTATAGCCGATGTTCACCATCACCTCGCGTTTGGTGATGGCCGTCACCGTGCCCTCGACCACCTCGCCGACGGCGACGTTCGACAGCGTCTTGTCATACTCCTCGGCGATCTGCTCCTTCGGCTGGTCGTACACGCCCAGATCGTTCTCGAAGGCGTTCCAGTCGAAATCCGCGTTTGCGACTACATTCTTTACTTCTTCCATTGTGGAATTTTTTTGCGATACAATCGCTCGTTAAATGGTTAATAATTAATATTTTACTCCCCGAAGTGCATGTCTTTCGCACACACGCGGGAGGTGCAAAGATACGCTTTTTCCGCTGAAAATCAAAATATCAGAACTTTTTCGCCTCCGTGCGGACCACTTTCTGCCGCGGCGCATTGTCGGCCTCCAGCGGACTGTCCTCGCGCAACTCTCCGATAAGGATGTCGGCGACCTTTTCGCCGGTGATCTCCCCTTCGGTACAATGCAGGTCGTGGTAATTCCTGTAAACGTAATCGCTCACGGCCACCTTGTAGCGGCGATCCTCGCGCAACTCCGGGAAACGGACGTCGAAGGCCCTGTCCTCGTCATCGACCAAAATCGCATAGGGCGTCGTCGAAACCAGGTCGATGCGGTGTCCCTCGCGCGTCGGTTCGTTGTACTTCGTCACGATCATCCGGCGCATTTCGGCCGGAGTCATCTCCATCCGGGCGACCTGCGTTCCGAACGGCTCCAGGTCGTACACCCGCGCCACGCCCACGCCGCCTGCGGCGATCGAATCGAGCCGCACGCCGCCGATATGGTAGAATCCCACCTCGGCGTCGGCCTCGTCGGCCACGGCCGCCGCCATCCAGTTGGCCAGTCCCTGCTTGTCCATCGTCGCGGCGAACGCGCCCACGGGGCGGTTCAGCTCCGGCGAGGCATAATAGCGCTCCACCTCGGCCGCGAACCCGGCGTCCGGCCCGTAACCGTCCAGCGGCACGAGGCGGAAATCCGCCGACTGCACCTTCCCGCCGCGCAGGCGGATCTCCGTCACGCCCACATACCGGAGATCCTTGCCCGTCTGCGTCAGCAGCGTGCCGTTCACCACCGTATCGCGCAAGACGTGCGTATGGCCGCCGATCACCAGGTCGAACAGCCGCGTCCTGCCGAGCAGTTCCTCGTCGCGATCGTCGCCCATGTGGGAGACGAGCACCAGCACGTCCACCCGGCCCCGCAGCTCTTCGGCCCGGCGGATCGCCTCGGCCTGCGGATCGGGAAACTCCAGCCCGGCGAAGCTCGCGGCATTGCCCGCCGGATGTCCCGGCCCCTCGTAGTTCGTCACCGCACCGACGAATCCGATCTTCACGCCGCCGCGTTCGACGATCGTCGCAGCCGGCAGTTGAGGGAAGGTGCAGGTGTCGCTCAGTACGTTGGCGCAGACGACCTCGAAATCCATGCTGTCGATCATCCGTCCCAGAAACGCCTGCCCGTGGTCGAATTCGTGGTTGCCGAGCGTGGCCACGTCGTAGCGGAGCCGGTTCATCAGCTCGATGACCGGCTTGCCCGGCACGGCGGTCTTATCGACATAGGCGTTGCCCGTCCAGCGGTCGCCGGCATCGACCAGCAACGCATCGGGGACCGTATCGCGGCACGCCTCGACGGCGGCGGCCAGGCGGGGGAAATGCTGGATCTTGGCGTGCATGTCGTTCGTGGACAGCACGACGATCGTGCGCTCGCGGGGAGCGCAGGCCGCAGCGGCCGCGACGGCGGCGAACAGGGCCAGACGGGTCCATCTTTTCATGGTGCGAATCCGAATTTGAGTTGCCAAAGTTACAAATTATTTCTACCTTTACCCTGCATTAAACGCAAAAATCATTCATGACCGATCCGATCAAAGTCATCTGCGAAAACCTCGGCGGCGAGCTGGAGGTCCCGATGGGAACCACGCTGCTCGAGGTCGCGGAACGCCTGACTCCCGGGCCGCGCCCCTTCCTGGCCGCGCTCGTGAACAACCGCATCAAAGAGCTCAGTTACCGCATATACACCCCCGTCACGGTCCGCTTCGTGGACATCACCTCGTTCGAGGGCATCCGCGTCTATCAGCGCACGGCGTGGTTCCTGCTGCAAAAGGCCGTGCGCGACCTCTACCCCGGGCGGACGCTGCACATCCGCCATTCGATGGGCCAGAACGGCTTCTACTGCGAGATCGACGGCATCGACTCCTTCTCCGACCGCCAGACCGGGGCGCTGAAGGCCCGCATCCGGGAGCTGGTGGAGCGCGACCTGCCGATCCGCCGCACGAAGGCCCTCACCAGCGAGGTGCGCGCCCGCTACGCCGAGGAGGGTTTCACCGACAAGATCGCCCTGCTCGACTCGCGGCCCCGGCTTTACAGCGACCTCTACACGCTCGACGACACGGCCGGCTATTTCTACGGCTCGCTGGCCCCCTCGACGGGATACGTCCGCCACTTCGACATCGAACCCTACTACAACGGCTTCTACCTCGCCCTGCCGCTGCGCACCGATCCCGACCGGATCGTCCGGACGGTCCATCAGGACAAAATGTTCGGCATCTTCCGCGAATACCAGTCGTGGGTCCGCATCATGGGGGTCCCCACCGTGGGCGACGTCAATGCCAAGGTCCTCGCGGGCGACGCCGGAGGCATGATAAAACTCGCCGAGGCGTTCCACGAACGCAAGTTCGCCGAGGTGGCCGACGCCATTCTCCAGGCCAACCTGCTGCGCGGCACGCGCGTCGTGCTGATCTCCGGCCCCTCGTCGAGCGGCAAGACCACCTCGGCCAAGCGGCTGGGCATCCAGCTCGGCGTGCTGGGGCTGAACCCCGTGCTCATCTCGCTCGACGACTACTTCGTGGACCGCGAGAAGACCCCGAAGGACGCCGACGGGGAGTACGACTACGAGGCGCTGGAGGCCATCGACCTCGACCTGTTCAACGACCATCTGGGCCGGCTCATGCGCGGCGAGAGCGTCGATATTCCGCGCTACGACTTCATCACGGGCCGCCGCACGTGGCACAACGCCCCGCTCACGCTCGACGAGCGTTCGATTCTGGTCATCGAAGGCATCCACGGACTGAATCCGCGGCTGACGCCCTCGATTCCCGAAGAGCAGAAGTTCCGCATCTACATCTCGTGCTTCACGTCCGTGGCGATGGACAACCTCTCGCGCATCGCCACCACCGACAACCGCCTTCTGCGCCGTCTGACCCGCGACTACACGCAGCGGGGCGCCGACGCGCTGGCCACGCTCTCGCGCTGGGCCTCCGTGCGCCGCGGCGAGGAGCGGCACATCTTCCCCTATCAGGAGAACGCCGACGTGATGCTCAACTCGTCGCTCTTCTACGAAATCTCCGTGCTGCGGCCCTACGCCGAAAAGATTCTGCGCGAGGTTCCCGACACGGTTCCCGAATACGACGAGGCGCGCCGCATCCTCAAGTTCCTCGACAACTTCATTCCGATTCCGCCCGACGAAATCCCTCCGACGTCGATCCTCCGGGAGTTCATCGGCGGCAGCAGCTTCAAATACTGAATACCGGACACGCATACGACCCAAAATAATTACAAACCACCCGTACACAACGCTATGTTCGATCAATTTTCCGAACGCCACATCGGCGTCAGCAACCCCGCCGAGCTGCAAAAGATGCTCGACGTGATCGGCGTCAGGTCGATCGACGAACTCCTCTCGCAGGTCATTCCGCAGTCGATCCGCCTCAAGAAACCGCTGGCTCTGCCCGAAAAGGGGATGAGCGAATACGAATTCGCCGCCCACATCCGCGGGCTGGCCGCACGCAACCGCTGCCTGCGCTCGTTCATAGGCATGGGCTACTATCCGTGCGCCGTGCCGGCCGCCGTCTCGCGCAACGTCTTCGAGAATCCCGCGTGGTACACCTCCTACACCCCCTACCAGGCCGAAATATCGCAGGGCCGCCTCGAGGCGCTGCTGAACTTCCAGACCGCGGTCATCTCGCTCACGGGCATGGAGATCGGCAACTGTTCGCTGCTGGACGAAGGCACGGCCGCGGCCGAGGCGATGCTGATGATGTTCTCGCTGCGTTCGCGCGAGGCCGTCAGGGAGGGCCGCAACCAGCTCTTCGTGGACCGCAACCTCTTCCCGCAGACGCTCGACGTGCTGCTCACGCGCAGCGAGCCGTTCGGCATCGAGCTGATCGTGGACGACTACGACGCATACGAATTCACGGGCCGGGAGTTCGGCGCCGTCGTGCAGTATCCGGCCGCCGACGGCGCCGTGCGCGACTACGCCGACTTCACCGCCGCGGCGCACGCCCGCGGCGCGCTCGTCACGGCCGTCTGCGACCTGCTGGCGCTGGCGCTGCTGAAGGCGCCGGGCGAGTGGGGGGCCGACATCGCCGTCGGCACGGCGCAGCGGCTCGGAACGCCGATGGGCTTCGGCGGCCCGGCGGCGGGCTACATGACCACGCGCGAAGCCTACAAGCGCAACATGCCGGGACGCATCATCGGCGTCTCGGTGGACCGGCTGGGCAACCGCGCACTGCGCATGGCGCTCCAGATGCGCGAGCAGCACATCAAGCGCGAACGCGCCACGTCGAACATCTGCACCGCTTCGGCGCTGATGGCCTCGATGACGGGTTTCTACTGCGTTTACAACGGTCCCGAAGGATTGCGGCGCGCCGCACGCACGGCGCACCGCGCCGCCGTGACGACAGCCCGCGCGCTGGAGGCGATGGATTACCGCCTCGCGTCGGAGGCATTCTTCGACACGCTCGAGGTGGAGGCCGAGGCCGCCGTCGTGCAGTCGCTGGCCCTCGACGAAGGCATCAACTTCTACTATCCCTCGGAGGGTACGGTCCGCCTGTCGTTCGACGAGGTGACCACCCCCGCCGAGGTCGAGACCGTCATCGGCATCTTCCGCGCCGCGAAGGGCCGCAAGGCGAAGGCCGTGAAACACGCCACCGAGGACGCCATCCCCGCCGCGCTGCGCCGCGAATCGGCCTTCCTCACCGAACCGGTCTTCAACCGCTACCGCTCCGAGAGTGCCCTGATGCGCTACATCAAGACGCTGGAGCTGCGCGACATTTCGCTGGCCAACTCGATGATCCCGCTCGGCTCGTGCACCATGAAGCTCAACGCCGCGGCGCTCATGCAGCCGCTCTCGCTGGCCGGGTTCCAGGCCATGCACCCCTTCGCCCCGGCCGACCAGGCCGAAGGCTACCTGGAGCTGATCGCCGGACTGGAAAAGGACCTGGCCACGATCACCGGACTGGCGGCCTGCTCGTTGCAGCCCAACTCGGGCGCCGCGGGCGAGTACACGGGCCTGATGGTGATCCGCGCCTATCATCAGAGCCGCGGACAGGGCTACCGCAACGTGGTGCTCATCCCCGCCTCGGCACACGGCACGAACCCCGCGTCGGCCGCCATGGCGGGCATGAAGATCGTGACGGTGGCGTGCGACGAACGCGGCAATATCGACGTGGAGGACCTCGAGGCCAAGGCCCACGAGCACGCCTCGGAGCTGTGCGGGCTGATGGTCACCTACCCCTCGACGCACGGCGTCTTCGAGAGCCGCATCCGCGAGATCGTGGACGCCGTCCACGACGCGGGCGGACAGGTCTATATGGACGGCGCGAACATGAACGCGCAGGTGGGGCTGACGAACCCGGGCTACATCGGCGCCGACGTCTGCCACCTGAACCTCCACAAGACCTTCGCCATGCCGCACGGCGGCGGCGGTCCGGGCGTGGGCCCGATCTGCGTGGCCGAACACCTCCGGGCGTTCCTGCCGTCGCATCCCGTCGTGGCGACGGGCGGCGACGAGGGCATCACGGCCGTTGCCTCCGCACCGTGGGGCTCGGCCCTGCTGCTGCCGATCACCTACGGCTACATCAAGATGCTGGGCGAGGAGGGGCTGCGCCGCGCCACCGAAATGGCCATCGTGAACGCCAACTACATGTCCTCGGCACTCAAGTCGGAGTACCGCACCTATTATTCGGGCGAGACGGGCCGTGTGGGCCACGAGATGATACTCGACCTGACGCATTTCAAGAAGGAGTACGGCATCGACTGCGGCGACATCGCCCACCGCCTGATGGACTACGGATTCCACGCCCCGACGCTCTCGTTCCCCGTGCACGAGACGCTCATGGTCGAACCCACGGAGTCGGAACCGAAGGAGGAGATAGACTGCTTCATCGAGGCGCTCGTGGCCATCAAGCGCGAATGCGAGGCCGCGGCGGCCGCCGGCACGGCGGACAACGTCGTGGCGAACGCCCCCCACACGGCCGTCGAGCTGGCCGGGGAGTGGCCGCACCCCTACTCGCGCATGGAGGCCGCCTTCCCGCTCGAATGGGTCCGCCGCGCGAAGTTCTTCCCCTACGTGACGAAGATCGACAACGGCTACGGCGACCGCAACCTCTGCTGCCGCAACTGCGACTGATCCTCCGCGGGTCCGGACCCGCGACGACCCTGCCGCGGCGGCGGGGAGCCATTGCGCTCCCCGCCGCCGCCCGTTTTTCCGACGGAGAGCGATAAAATCCGCCCATTATTTGGCAACTCGCCCCGAAGTGCTTACCTTTGTCCGATTCCGGCCGGGTCCGGGCGCACGCGCGGCGACGGCCCGGCGGAAGCAGGCCCCGAAAAGGGAAACAACCGAAACAGTACAAGACGACATGAAAGCAGAAAAGAACAAAATGGTCGGTGTGGATTACAAACTCACCGTAGATGGACAGATCGCGGACCAGTCGCGTCCGGGACAGCCCCTCGAATTCATCTTCGGGACGGGCATGCTGCTGCCCAAATTCGAAGAGGCCATCGAGGGCAGGGAGCCCGGCGAGAAGGTCTCGTTCACGCTCTCTCCGAAGGACGGCTACGGCGAGCTGATCGCCGAGGCGGTGGTCGATCTGCCGAAGAACCTCTTCATGGTGGACGGCAAACTCGCCGAGGACATCCTCTTCGTCGGGTCGCAGGTCCCGATGAGCGACTCGCAGGGCAACCGCATGACGGGCATCGTCAAGGAGGTCGGCGACGAGCACGTGAAGATGGACTTCAACCACCCGATGGCAGGCAAGACGCTCAACTTCGACGTGGAGGTGGTCTCGGTGCGCGACGTCACGCCCGAAGACCTGCAGGGCCGCTGCTCGTGCGGTTCGTGCGGCGACGGCGGATGCGGCGACGGATGCTGCGAAGGCCACGACCACAACCACTGCGACTGCCACTGATCCGAACGGAACGCAGACCGGACCGCCGGGTCCGGAACAGGCAGGCGCGGGGCCTTTCCTTTCCGGAAGGTCCCGCGTCTGCGTCGGAAGCCGCCCCATGCACACGCTGCGACAATATCTTTTCACCCTCTCCGACCTGCGCGGGCTGGCCCGCACGCTGGGCGAGGCGGAGGTGTGCCGCGACGCTGCGGGACGCCCCGAATACGCGGTAGGGAACTCCGCCGCCGTCTTCCGCATCCGCCACGCCGGCCGCATCCGGTCGCTGCGGTGCTTCCTGCGCCCGATGCGCCACCTGCGGGAGATCTACGGCGAACGGCTGCTCGAACGGGAGCTCTTCCTCTACGACTCGGTCGGCCCGGCGGCTTCGGGAGAATGGGTCGATGTCGTGCTGGACGAATGGATCGAGGGCGAGACGCTCCGCGAAGCGGTCCGCCGGGCCGCCGGAGCCGGCGACCGGATGCGCCTGGCCGGGCTCTCCGCGGCATTCGACACGCTGGCCGCCGCGATGGTCTCCGACCGGACGGCCCACGGCGACCTGAAGCCCGAGAACCTCATCGTCGATCCCGCAGGAGCGCTGCACCCGATCGACTTCGACGCCGCCTTCCTCCCCGCCTTCGCCGGGGAGCAGAGTCCCGAGCTGGGCACGGCGGCCTACCAGCATCCGGCCCGCACGGCGGCCGATTTCGACGCTTCACTGGACGACTATCCGGCCGCGCTGATCTCCACGGCGCTGCACGCGCTCCGCGTCGATCCGGCGCTACACGACCGTTACGGCACGGCGGACGGGCTGCTCTTCACCCCGCGGCGGATTCCGGACGAAGCACCCTACCGCGAGGCGCTGGCGCTGTTCGAACGGCACGGCATGGCGGCCGAATACCGGATCGCCCGCCTGCTCGCCTCCCCTTCGCTGCGGCTCTTCGGTCTGGGCGAGCTGCTCGCCGCCGTCCGGCACGAACCGCCGGAGACCGCCGAAACGGACGGAGCGGACCGCGGATCCCCCGCTCCGGAGACGCGCCCCGCGCCGGAGCTTTTCGCCGCAAACGGACTGTGGGGCTACCGCACGGCGGAACGGGTCGTCGTCCCGCCGCTCTACGACAACGGCTTCGACTTCTCCGAGGGGCTGGCCGCCGTCTGCCTCGGCCGCACGTGGCACTACATCGACCCCGAAGGCCGCATACGCCTCAGCTGCCCCGGATGCGAGGCCGCGAAACCCTTCCGCGGCGGGCGGGCGCGGATCGTGCGCGACGGCCGCCGGCTGGAGATCGACCGCACAGGCCGCGAGTTTGCGATTTAACCGCAAATCGTTATATTTGCATCTGCATAACCTTTCCCGAACGATGACGACGCACCGCAAACTGACCCCCGACGAAATCTCCGCACTCGAACGCCTCGGCAACTCGGCCGAGAACTGGGACGCGGTGGAGGTCCCGGAGACGTTCTCGCCGTCCGGGATTCTGCAAAGCCGGCTGGAGGGGCGCGTCGTCCTCGACCCGGGAGCCCGCATCGTCCGTTCGCGCGTCAGGAACTACCGCATTGGCGAGGGTTCGTCCGTCGAGGGCGTCACGGCGCTCGAATGCCGCTCGCGCTCGGCCTTCGGCAACGGCACGGCGGTGGCCGCGATGAACGAATGCGGCGGCCGCACGGTCCCCGTCTTCGACCGTCTGTCGGCACAGGTCGCCTACGTGCTGGCCATTTACCGCCACCGCCCGCAGACCATCGCGGCGCTGGAGGCGATGATCCGCACCTACGCCGAGGAGCGCTCCTCGGAACTGGGCGAGGTGGGACGCGGCTGCCGGATCGTCGGGGCGCGCTTCATCCGCGAGGTCCGCATCGGCGACGACTGCCGGATCGACGGCGCCTCGATGCTCTGCAACGGCACGCTCTGCGACGGCTGCCGCGTCGGCGTGGACGTCAAGGCCTACGACTTCATCGCCGCCGAGCAGGCGCGCCTCGACAACGGCGCGACCGTCGAGCGGTGTTTCGTGGGCGAGAGCTGCCGGCTGGACAAGGGTTTCACGGCCGTCGATTCGCTCTTCTTCGCCAATTCGCACTGCGAGAACGGCGAGGCGGCCTCGATCTTCGCCGGGCCCTACACCGTCTCGCACCACAAGTCGTCGCTGCTCATCGCCGGCATGTTCTCGTTCTTCAACGCCGGGAGCGGTTCGAACCAGAGCAACCACCTCTTCAAGAGCGGCCCCGTGCACCAGGCCGTCCATCTGCGCGGATGCAAGTTCGCCAGCGGGACCTACGTCATGTCCCCGGCGCTCGAAGGGGCCTTCACGATGGTCATGGGACACCACTCCTACCACCACGACACCGCGATCTTCCCCTACTCCTACCTCATCGAGAAGGAGGACCGCTCGGTGCTGATGCCCGGGGCGAACCTCACGAGCTACGGCGCCGTGCGCGACATCGAGAAATGGCCGGCCCGCGACCGCCGCGAGGTGCGGCGCGACACGATCAACTTCGAGGAATACAACCCCTACGTCACGGGGGCGATGCTCCGGGCCGTGGACACGCTCCACTCGCTCGAAGAGGGCGATCCCGACGCCGCGGAGTACGGCTACAACAAGACGATGATCCGGGCCGCGGCCCTGCGGCGGGGCCTGAAGCTCTACAACAAGGCGATCGTCGCGGCGCTGGGCGCGATGCTCGGCCGGGGCGCCTCGTCGGAACGCTACGACGGCGGCGGACGCTGGATCGACGCGGCGGGACAGTACATCACCCTGCGCGAGACCGAGGCGATTCTGGACGCGATCGACCGCGGGGAGCTCCCGACGACCGACGCCGTGGACAACCGGTTCCGCGTCTTCTTCGTCCACTACGACGACTACGCCCACAGTTGGGCCGAGCAGGTCTGCACCGCGATGCTGGGACACGCACCGACGGCCGAAGAACTCAACGACGTGATCGCCGCGGGCCGCAACGCGCACGAGGCGATGCGCCGCACGACCGACACCGACCGCGAGCGCGACTGCTCGCCCGAGATGGCCGTCGGCTACGGCCTCGACGGCGACGGGACGACACGCATGGAGGACTACCGCGCGGTGCGGGGTCTCCGATAACGCACAAGACGCAACTTTCACCGGAATATGTACACGCAAAGCATCACTCGCAGCCGACGCACGGCCTTCTTCCTGGCCATCGACTGTTCGGGTTCCATGGCCGAATCGATCCGCTTCCGCGGACGGCCGACGACCAAGGCCGAGGCCGTGGCGTCGGTCGCCAACGGACTGTTGTTCGAACTGATCGAACGGGCGCGCCGCAGCGACGGCGTACGGAACTATTACGACATCGCCGTATTGGGCTACTCGGGCGACGACGAGGTTTCGTCGCTGCTCCCCGGCGACCGCGATACGCTGTCCGTCACGGAGCTGGCGGCCGTGCGGCCCGACGTCCGGCGCGAGACGGTCGAATGCCGCCTGCCCGACGGAGGCATCGCCCTGCGCGAACTGCCCGTACCGGTCTGGATCGAACCCCGCGCCGCGGGACAGACGCCCATGTGCGAGGCGCTGCGGCGCATCCGCGACCTCGCGGCGGCGTGGTGCGCCGACCCCTCCCACGCGGAGAGTTTCCCGCCGATCGTGTTCAACATCACCGACGGCGAGGCCACCGACTGCGACGAGGAGGAGCTGCGCGCCGTGGCCGAGGAGATCAAGGCGCTCCGCACGGCCGACGGCAACGTGCTGGTGGTGAACATCCACATCGCCGCGGCGGACACCTCCGCAGCATCGTTCTTCCCCTCGGAGGAGGAGCCGCGCTACCCGAACCGCTACGCGGCGCTGCTCTACGACTGTTCGAGCGTCATGCCCGCCGTCTTCGACGAGGCGATTCGCGCGGCGAAAGGGCCGGGCGCCGTCCCGCCCTTCCGGGGCGTGAGCTACAACGCCTCGGCCGACGAACTGGTAGCCATGCTCAACATCGGGTCCATCAGCGTCAAAACCGAATAGCCATGACACCTACCCTGCAAACCTTCGCCCGGGCGCTGCTGACGCCCGACCTCTCGTTCCGGACGCTCGCCGACGCCCGCGCCGCAGCCAGTCCCGACGGACTGCCCCGCCTGATGCGCACGACCCGTTTCGCCGAGGCCGAAATCGCCTGGCGCGGCGAACGGTGGCTGCTGTTCCTGCCCCTCTCTCCCGCGGCGCTGCACACGGTGGAGCGCACGGCCTCGCAACTGCGGCGGATCGACACGGACCGCCTCGCGGAGTACCGGACGCTGCCCGGGGAGCTTCTCTGGCAGGACGCCGCGGGATCGCCGCAGCGCACGACGCTGGTGCTCCAGCATCTGCCCGCAGGGAGGAGCTTCGACGAGGCGCTGTGCTCGGAACCGGGACAGCGGCTGCTCGATGCGCTCGACGAACTGCGGCAGGCGCTCCGCGAAATCGGGTTCTCGCACAACAACCTCCGCCCCGAAAACCTGCGCTGGGCGGGCGGACGCTTCATCCCGCTGCGCTACCACGACGCGCGGTTCGGTCCGACGGGCAGCGACGACGAAGCGTTCGAGGCGCTGCGGGAACGGATTTTGCAGCACTCCGGACCGCCGATCCTCTCCGACACGACGGCCTCCTATTCGCCCCGGCGCCGCCTCACGGGCCACCGCTGGACGAGCCATGCCTTCGAAGGGCTGGTCTGCGTCGAGGACGAAGGCGGGTACGGATTCGTCGATACGGACAACCGCCCCGTCATCCCGGCACGATTCCGCTGGGCGGGCGATTTCCGCGAGGGACGCGCCGAGGTCGAGACCGAGACCGGCATGGGGCTCATCGACCGCGAGGGACGCTATGTCATCCGACCCGAATACGAGATCGTCGATTACGATCCGGCGCAAAGCGTCGTCCGCGTGCGGCAGCACGGGCGCTGGGCCCTGTTCGACTACCTCGGGCGACGCCTCACGGAGTTCGGCGCGGCGGACGACCGGGAGGAAACCGACTGAAACACGACACGAAAAAAATAACACGAAACCACCATGGAAACAACGAAAGTCCTCATCATCGGCAGCGGCCCGGCCGGGTACACCGCCGCCATCTACGCTTCGCGCGCCAACCTGCAGCCGATCCTCTACGAAGGCATCGAGCCGGGCGGACAGCTCACGACGACCACCGAAATCGAGAATTTCCCCGGCTACCCCGACGGCGTGGACGGCAACCGGATGATGGCCGACCTCAGACGTCAGGCCGAACGGTTCGGAACCGATCTCCGCACGGGAACCGTCACGAAGATCGACCTGTCGTCGCGGCCCTTCCACGTCATCGTGGACGGAACGGCGGAGCTGGCGGCAGAGGCGGTCATCATCGCCACGGGCGCCTCGGCCAAATACCTCGGGCTGCCTTCCGAGACGAAATTCCGCGGCCAGGGCGTGAGCGCCTGCGCCACCTGCGACGGCTTCTTCTACCGGAAGAAGGACGTGGCCGTAGTGGGCGGCGGCGACACGGCCTGCGAGGAGGCCACCTACCTCGCCTCGCTCTGCCGCAAGGTCTACATGATCGTCCGCAAGCCCTTCCTGCGCGCCTCGAAGGCGATGCAGCAGCGCGTCATGCAGACCCCCAACATCGAAGTGCTGTTCGAACACAACACGGCCGAGGTGCTGGGCGACGAGACGGGCGTGACGGGCGCCCTGCTGCGCAAGACCGACGGATCGGAGCGGCGGATCGAAATCTCGGGCTTCTTCCTCGCCATCGGGCACCACCCCAATACGGAGCTTTTCGCCGACCAACTGGAGCTCGACGCCGAAGGGTATATCCGCACCGAACCCGGGACCTCGAAAACCAGCGTCGAAGGGGTCTTCGCCGCGGGCGACGTGCAGGACCCGCACTACCGGCAGGCCATCACCGCCGCCGGATCGGGCTGCATCGCGGCGCTCGACTGCGAACGCTTCCTGTTGCGATAACTCCCTCAATGCCCGATTCGATGAGACGTATTCCGATCCTCGCATGCACCTTGTATGCCGCCTGCGCGATGAGTTCCTGCGCCGTAGAGACCACCTACATCGGCAAGACCTATCCGGTCACCGACAATCCCGAACTCTTTTTCAGTTGGGACGACGTGCCCGGAAGCTACGAAACGATGGGGCGCATCATAGCCACGCCCCAACCCTTCAGCGACCTCGAGGAGGCACAAAAGGTCATCGAAAAGTGCGCCCGCGAAAAGGGCGCCGACGCCGTGGTCTTCGAAGGAATCAGCCACACGGTTTCCGAGCCGACCTTCACGACGACCGAGCATATCGAAAAGAGCGACGACGGCAGCAGCACCCGCACCGCCACGACCCAGCGCAACGTCCTGGTTACGAACCGGCTCGAAGCGACCTTCATCAAATTCCGGCGATAACCCCATGAGTTTCGCGGTCACCATCCTCGGCTGCTCCTCGGCCAAACCCACGCCCGACAGGCATCCGTCGGCGCAGGCGGTGAACGTCCACGAACAGTATTACCTCGTGGACGCGGGCGAGGGCGTGCAGCAGCAGCTCGTCCGCTACGGCATCAACCCGCTGAAACTGCGGGCCGCGTTCATCTCGCACCTGCACGGCGACCACGTCTTCGGGCTTTTCCCGCTGCTCTCGACGCTGGGGCTTTACGGCCGCCGCACCCCGCTGGAGGTCTTCGCCCCGGCGCCCTTCGGGGAGCTGCTGGCCTGCCACCTGCGCCATTTCGACACGGAACTCCCCTACGAGGTCGTATGGCACGAGGTGCGGACGACCGAACACGCACTGCTGTACGAGAACCGCACGCTGGAGGTGTGGAGCATCCCGCTGCGCCACCGCGTGCCGTGCGCCGGATTCCTCTTCCGCGAGAAGGAGCCGCCGCTGAACGTAGACAAGTCCAAGATAGCGAAATACGGGCTGTCGATCGCCCAGATCGCCGCAGCCAAACGGGGCGAGGCGGTGCGGCTCGACGACGGCACGCTCCTCGGGAACGGCGAACTGACCTACCGCCCCTACGCCCCGCGTTCGTACGCCTACCTCTCGGACACGAACTTCTCGGCCAGGGCCGCGGAGCTGTGCCGGGGCGCGGACCTGATGTACCACGAGGCGACCTACGCCGCCGCCGAGCGGAAAATCGCCCGCGAACGCGGCCACTCGACCACCGAGGACGCCGCGAAGGCCGCCCTCAGGGCGGAGGCCCGGCGGCTCGTGATCGGCCACTACTCGTCGCGCTACAAGGACGCCGAGGCGCTGGCCGGGGAGGCCCGGCGGCTCTTCCCGGAGAGTTACGCGGCGCAGGAAGGAGCTACCTTTACGATCGAAAAACGACCATGACGAAAGCCGAAATACAACTCGTCCGCGCGCTGGCCGACAAACGCGGCCGCGCGGAGCACGGACTGTTCGTCGCCGAGGGCGCGAAGCTCATCGGCGAACTGCGCGCCTCGCACCTCCGCGTGCGCCGGATCTATGCGCTGGAGGGCGTCTTCGACGGTCCCGGCGTGGAGACCGTCTCGCCGCGCGAGATGGAGCGCCTGTCGCTGCTCAAAACGCCGTCCAACTCGCTGGCGACGGTCGAAATCCCCCGCTACCGGCTCGACGCCGAACGGCTGGGCGACCGGCTCGCGCTGGCGCTCGACGAGGTGCAGAACCCCGGGAATCTGGGTACGATCATCCGCCTGGCCGACTGGTTCGGCATCGGGGAGATCGTCTGCTCGCCCGGATCGGCCGACTGCTTCAACCCCAAGGTCGTGCAGGCCACGATGGGGGCCATCCTCCGCGTCCGGGTCCACTACGCCGAACTCGCGCCGCTCCTGGCCCGGGCGGCCGGGCGGGGCACGCCCGTCTACGGCACGTTCCTCGAGGGGGAGAACATCCACACGGCCCGCATCGACGGACGGAGGGGAATCGTCGTGATGGGGAACGAGGGCCGCGGCGTCACCGGCGCCGTGGCGCACACCGTCACGCACAAACTCTTCATCCCGCCCTACCCCGCCGACCGCCGCAGCTCCGAATCGCTCAACGTGGCGATGGCCACGGGCATCGTCTGCGCAGAGTTCCGCCGACGGGCCGCGGACAACGGCTGAAACGGCCGCAGACGGGCGCCCCGCAGCCGAAAGGCGGACAGCGGGGCAGGAAAAAGGGAGACGGACGGAAGCGGGAGGAAGACCTGCCGAAGAACGAGGAGTGCGGCCCGGAGAACGAGAAAAAAGAGGACCTGTGCGGCCGAAGGAGGGCACCGCCCGGGAAAAGGCCGCGGGCCCGACGCCGGAGAGCGGACGCGGAACGCGGAAAAGCCGAATTTTTCAAGGAAATACCCCCGCGGGGTATTGGTTATTCTGAATATTTTATACCTTTGTGGGTTGAAACACACCTGTCTATGTCAGAACAGAAACTCAAAATAGGCATCACGCAGGGCGACCCGAACGGCATCGGCTGGGAGGTCATCCTCAAGGCGCTCGCCGATCCGCGCATGACGGAGCTTTTCACCCCCGTCGTCTACGGATCGCCGAAAGCCGCCGCCTATTACCGAAATACGCTCCGGGAGACCGAACCCGTGCAGTTCGCACCCGCGGCCTCGGCCGCCGAGGCGCGGCGCGGGAAGATCGCGCTCGTCGCGGCCGGCGAGATGGAACAGCCCGAACCGGGCCGTGCGACGGCCGAAGCGGGCCGCGCCGCCGTCGAAGCGCTGCGCGCCGCCGTGCGCGACCTCAAGGCGGGCGAGCTGGACGCCGTCGTCACGGGACCCTTCGACAAGGAGACGGTCCAGAGCGACGAATTCGGCTACACGGGCCACACCGAATACTTCGGGGCCGAACTGGAGGGCGAACCCATGATGATCATGTGCAGCGACCGGCTGCGCGTGGGCCTCGTGACGAAACACATCCCCGTCTCGGAGATCGCCCGCAGCATCTCCAAAGAGAAGATCGTCCGCGACCTGGCGACGCTGCGCCGCTCGCTCGTCGAGGACTTCGGAGTGGTCGAGCCGCGCATCGCCGTCATGGCCCTGAATCCCCACGCAGGAGACGGCGGACTCGTGGGCCGCGAGGAGGAGGAGACGATCCGTCCGGCCATCGTCGAGGCGTTCGGACAGGGCATCCTGGCCTTCGGTCCCTTCGCCGCCGACGGGCTTTTCGCCGGAGGCGGATACGCCCGCTACGACGGCATTCTGGCCATGTACCACGACCAGGGGCTGGCGCCGTTCAAGACCCTTTCGCCCGACGGGGTGAACTTCACGGCCGGACTCGCGGCCGTAAGGACATCGCCCGATCACGGCGTGGCGTTCGACATCGCCGGAAAGGACCAGGCCGACCCGCAGTCGATGCGCAACGCGATCTACGCGGCCATCGACATCGTGCGGCACCGCCGCGCACGGGCCGAGTGGACGGCCAACCCGCTGCAACGGGCCGAACGCGAGAAGTCGAACCGCGACGTGTCGGTGAAGGACCTGCCGCAGACCGACAAGGAGTAACCCCTCCGACGTGCGACGGGAATGAAGCCGCGGACATTGTGGCGGACGGGCGTGGCGCTGGCGGCGGGCTGGACGGCCGTGGGCGTCCGGAACCTCTGCCGGCTGCCGGCCGGCGGCGGGAACGACACCGGCCAGGTCGTCTGCGATCTCGTTCTCGACGCCGCCTGGATCGTCTGGTCGCTCGTCCTCGCCCGCAGGGCGCACCGGGCGATGATGCGGGAGAAGGCGCTCGAAGCGGCGGCGGACGATCCCGAAGCGGAGCATCCCGGCGGACGGGCAAAGGCCCGCCGGCGAAGATACGAAAAACCGTAAGGACAAAAACCGGGCAACCCGGAGGCGTATTCCGTCTCGTAATTGTGGAAGCGCCGAAGGCCCCGAAACTTTAATATTCGATCTTATGATTAAAATTACATTTCCCGATGGCTCGGTAAAGGAGTACGCCAAAGGGACGACTGCGTACCGGATCGCGGAGAGCATCAGCCCTCGTTTAGCTGCTGACTCGCTGGCGGCCTCGGTAAACGGCGCGACGGTGGACATGACGCGCCCGATCGAAACGGACGCTTCGGTCAAGTTCTACAAATGGGACGACGACGAGGGCAAGCACGCCTTCTGGCACACCTCGTCGCACCTGCTGGCCGAGGCCCTCGAGGCGCTCTACCCGGGCATCAAGTTCGGCATCGGCCCCGCCATCGAAAACGGCTTCTACTACGACGTCGATTCCCCGACGCCGATCACCGAGGCCGACCTTCCGCGAATCGAACAGAAGATGCAGGAGCTCTCCCGCAACAAGGAGCAGCTCGTCCGCCGCGAGGTCCCCAAGGCCGAAGCGCTCAGGACCTTCACCGAGAAGGGCGACCAGTACAAGGTCGAGCTGATCTCGGACCTCGAGGACGGCACCATCTCCTTCTATACCAACGGCACGTTCACGGACCTCTGCCGCGGACCGCACATCCCCAACACGGGTTACATCAAGGCGCTGAAGCTCACCTCCGTAGCGGGAGCCTACTGGCGCGGCAACGAGAAGAACAAGATGCTGACGCGCATCTACGGCATCTCGTTCCCCAAGAAGTCGATGCTCGACGAGTACCTCAAGATGATGGAGGAGGCCAAGAAGCGCGACCACCGCAAGCTGGGCAAGGACCTCGAGCTGTTCTGCTTCTCGCAGCGCGTGGGGCAGGGCCTGCCGTTGTGGCTGCCCAAGGGCGCCGCGCTGCGCGACCGGCTGGAGCAGTTCCTGCGCAACGTGCAGAAGGAGTACGGCTACCAGCAGGTCATCACCCCGCACATCGGCAACAAGGAGCTCTACGTCACCTCGGGCCATTACGCCAAATACGGCAAGGACTCGTTCCAGCCCATCCACACCCCGATCGAGGGCGAGGAGTACCTGCTCAAACCGATGAACTGTCCGCACCACTGCGAAATCTACCGCTCGAAGCCCCGTTCGTACAAGGAGCTGCCCGTGCGTCTGGCGGAGTTCGGCACGGTTTACCGTTACGAGCAGTCGGGCGAGCTGCACGGACTGACGCGCGTGCGCGGCTTCACGCAGGACGACGCGCACCTGTTCGTACGGCCGGACCAGTTGCTCGAGGAGTTCGAGCGGGTGATCGACATCGTGCTCTATATCTTCAAGACGCTGAAGTTCGACAACTATACGGCACAGATTTCGCTGCGCGACCCCAACAACCGCGAGAAGTACATCGGTTCGGACGAGAACTGGGAGAAGGCCGAGTCGGCCATCATCCGGGCGGCCGAGGAGAAGGGGTTGCAGACGGTCGTGGAGTACGGCGAAGCCGCCTTCTACGGCCCGAAGCTCGACTTCATGGTAAAGGACGCCATCGGCCGCAAATGGCAACTGGGAACGATCCAGGTGGACTACAACCTCCCGGAGCGCTTCGACCTGACGTACAAGGGCGCCGACGACAAGCTGCACCGCCCGATCATGATCCACCGCGCACCGTTCGGCTCGATGGAACGCTTCGTGGCCGTGCTGCTCGAACACACCGGCGGCAAGTTCCCGCTGTGGCTCTCGCCCGAACAGGTCGTGGTGCTTCCCATCTCGGAGAAGTTCAACGACTACGCCCGCAAGGTCTCGGAATACCTCAACGCCAACGACGTCCGCGCGGAGGTGGACGACCGCAACGAGAAGATCGGCCGCAAGATCCGCGACAACGAGCTCAAGCGCATCCCCTACCTGCTGATCGTCGGCGAGAAGGAGGAGGCCGAAGGGCTGGTTTCCGTCCGCGCGCAGGGCGAGGGAGACAAGGGTCAGATGACCACCGAAGCCTTCCGCGATTTCCTCACGGGACTCGTCCGGGAAGAGGTCGAGGCCAACAGGCTGAAAAAGAAATAAACCGATTCATCAACTAATACTTTTACAACTATCGCAGCACCGAAACCATTCCCGCCGAGGCCGTTCAACCCCGGGAATAACAGACCGAAACCGGACAACCGCTTCGGACGCAGATTGCCCGAAAAGGAGAATCCGCACCGCATCAACCAGCAGATCACCGCACCCGAGGTGCGCGTGGTGGGCGACAACGTGGAGCAGCCGCAGGTCATGCCGATCCGCGACGCCCTGCGTCTGGCGGACGAGATGGAGCTCGACCTGATCGAAATTTCGCCCAAGGCCGATCCCCCCGTCTGCCGCATCGCCGACTACCAGAAGTTCCTCTACCAGCAGAAGAAAAAGGCCAAGGAGCTGAAGGCCAACCAGGTGAAAGTGACCGTCAAGGAGATCCGGTTCGGACCCCAGACCGACGACCACGACTACAACTTCAAGCTCAAGCACGCCATGAACTTCCTCAAGGAGGGTTCGAAGGTGAAGGCCTACGTCTTCTTCCGCGGCCGCTCGATCGTCTTCAAGGAGCAGGGCGAAATCCTGCTGCTGCGCTTCGCCACCGACCTCGAGGAGGTGGCCAAGGTGGAGATGATGCCCAAGCTCGACGGCAAGAAGATGAACATGATGCTGGCTCCCAAGAGCAAGAAGTAAGGATTCCCGGCAGCGGGTGCGGCACGCGGCAGAACCGCGCGCCGCACCGCACAAGGGCCTGTACGACGCACGGAAACGGCGGCTACGGAACGGAACGATCCGGACCGCAGCCGCCGTTTCTCTTTCCGCCGATGCGGGCCCGGACCGAATTTCCGAAACCCGCCCCTGCGGCAGGGCCTCTGCCGGAACGGCGGAACGTCCCGCCCGCCGCGGCTCCGCGGCCGATATCCTTCCCCGCGGATGCAAAACCCGGCGGCAGGACTTGGTCGTGCGCCCGGTTTGCACTATCTTTGCAGACGATGATTCCCTCCGACGACATATTCCGTATCGCGGACGACGCGGCTTTCGAACGGGCCGCCCTGGCGCTGTTCCGGCGGCAGGCCGCGGAGTGCGCCCCCTACCGCGAGTACCTCGCGCTCATCGGTGCGGACCCCGCCCGGGTGCGGCGCGCCGCGGAGATTCCCTGCCTGCCGATCGGGCTTTTCAAGACGCACGAGATCTACTGCGGCGACGCGGAGCCCGAAGCCGTCTTCACGTCGAGCGCCACGACGGGCATGACCTCCTCGCGCCACCCGATGCGGTCGCTGGCGCTCTACGAGGAGACGTTCCGCCGCGCATTCCGCACCTTCTACGGCGACCCGGCCCGGTGGAGCCTCTACGCCCTGCTGCCCAACTACCTGCGCCGCAAAGGCTCGTCGCTGATCTACATGGCCGACCGCCTGATCGGCGACTGCGGCTCGGGCGGCTTCTACCTCGACGACTACGACGCGCTGTTGGCGGCGATGCGCGCGGACCCGAAGCCGAAGATCCTGCTGGGAGTGAGCTATGCGCTTTGGGACCTCGCGGAGCGTTACGCCCCGAAGCTGGAGAATACGGTCGTAATGGAGACGGGCGGCATGAAGGGCTACCGCGAAGAGATTCCCAAAGAGGAGTTCCACCGGATCCTCTGCCGGGCATTCGGCGTCGGGGCGATCCACTCGGAATACGGCATGGCGGAACTGACCTCGCAGGCCTACTCCGCAGGCGGCAACCGCTTCCGCTGCCCGGCCTGGATGCGCGTGGCGGCGCGCGACGTCAATGACCCGTTCTGCACGCTTCCGGCAGGCGCGCGCGGCGGACTGAACATCACGGACCTGGCGAACCGCTGGTCGTGCGCCTTCATCCAGACCGAGGACGTCGGACATGTCGGAGCCGACGGCTCGTTCGTCGTCGAGGGGCGCATCGACCGCGCGGACATCCGGGGCTGCAACCTGCTGGTGCAGGAATAACCGAACAACCGAACCAACGCATGAAAACCGTAGCTTTCGTACCGATCCGGCTCAACAGCCAGCGCGTCGCGGGCAAGAACCTGCGCCTGCTGGGCGGCGAGCCGCTCATGTGCCACATCCTCCGGACGCTGACCCGCACGGAGGGCATCGACGAAGTGTGGGTTTACTGCAGCGACGAGAGCATCCGTCCGCTGCTGCCCGAGGGCGTCCGCTTCCGGCGGCGCAGCGAGGAGCTGGACCGCGACACCACGCTGGGCCGCGAGATCTACGACAGTTTCACCTCCGAGGTCGATGCCGACCTTTACGTGCTCGCGCACGCCACCTCGCCCTTCATCCGCGCGGAGACCGTCGCCGCGGCGCTCGGCAAGGTCCGCTCGGGAGCGTACGACTCGGCCTTCAGCGCCGAACGGATCCAGACCTTCGCCTGGTACGGGGGCCGACCGCTGAACTACTCGCCCGACGCGATTCCCCGCACGCAGACGATCGAACCGATCTACATCGAGACCAGCGCCTTCTTCATCTTCCCGCGCGCGTTGTGGCGCGAACGCCACCGCCGCATCGGCGACCGACCCTACATGGCCGTCGTGGACCGAATCGAGGGCATGGACATCGACTATCCCGAGGATTTCACGATGGCCGAAATCATCGCCGCCAGCCGGACCCTGCCCCGGTAGCGGCCAAAGAAGCCTTCCGACGAGTCGGAGCCTTACGAATCGCCCCCGTCGGAGCAATCTCCGACGGGGGCGATTTTCGTTCGCGGAGACATCTCGGGCGGCTTTTCCCCGCATCCGCCCCGCCGCCCCGCAACGGCCGGCATCACTCCGCGGCCCGTTCGTAGGCGTCGATCATCGACCCCCGGGTGCAGTTCACGATCCGCACCCCGAGCGAGGCGGCGTAGTCGCGCAGCACCTCGTGGCCGCGGAACAGTTCGGCCACCTCGGCCAGATACGATGCCATCGTATAGGGTACGGGCGGAACCTTTCGGAGAACCGGCTGCGGCGCCGCGGGCGCTCCCGCATCGTAATAGTGCCGGTCGGCACGGCAAAGACGGTTCCGTCCGTCCACGCACAGCCCTTCGAGCAGCGTATGGTCCACACCGTACAGTTCCACGCGCCTGTACCCCAGCAGCAGGGCGACATACTCCCCGACCTGCACCACCGTCCCGAAATTGGCGCTTCCCAGCCCGCGGCGGAAGAGCCAGAACTCCACGCTGCGGAATCCGCGGTACATGTAGGTATGGAACGGCACGATGCGGATGAGCGGATTGGGCAGCACGGCCCGATAGTCGAACCGCTCGGGGTTGTAATACTGCACGTAGAGCGTCATCGGCCAGGAGACCCGCCCGTTCATCGCCCGGTAAAGCCCGGCCACACGGTCGCGGAAGGCACTCTCGCGGAAGAACATCGGGTCCGAAAGCACGTAGTAGGCCGGACGCAGGAGGGTGAAACGCTCGTCGAGCGCGAAAAAATTGACCGCCATGAAGTCGCGGTCCCCGGTCCGCTCCAGCAGGCCGGGCAATTCGCGGGCGAGCGACGGGCCGTTGCCCAGAACGGCCATCGTCTCCCGCGGCCGTCCGGTCTGGACACCGCCCGGAACGCCGCCCTTCACGCTCCCGGACCGACCCGGCCCGGCCTGCCCGGCGTCCGCCCCGGGCGTCCGTCCCGCCCGCCCGACGTAGTTGCGGAAATCCTCCTTCACGGCCATCACGGCAAAATACAGCACCGTGTCGAACGTATTGCGGATCAGACGGATTATCTTCTCGGAAAGGGTCATGCGCGCGTTTTATTTGCAAAAATAGCAAAAGATCGGTATCTTCGCAATAAAACCGCCCAACACATGCCGGAACCCCTCATCTCGGTGGTCATCCCCCTCTACGACAAGGAGCGCGAAATCGAAGCGGCCCTGCGTTCCGTGCTCGCGCAGACACGCCTTCCGGCCGAAATCATCGTCGTGGACGACGGTTCGACGGACCGCGGCGCCGAGCGGGCCGAAGCGGTCGGATCGCCGCTCGTACGTCTCGTCCGGCAGTCCAACGCGGGGGTTTCCGCCGCCCGGAACCGCGGCATCGCCGAGGCACGGGGCGAATACGTCGCCCTGCTCGACGCCGACGACGCGTGGCGCCCGGGATTCCTCGAAGAGATCGCCGCCATGATCCGCGAATTTCCCGGCTGCGGAATGTACTGCACGGCCTTCGACATCCTAAGCCGCGACGGCCTGTTCCCGGCGCCGACACTCCGGACGCGGGGCGTCGTGGAGAATTTCTTCCGCGACTCGGCCCACCGCTACATCGCCATCCCCTCGGCCGTGTGCATCCCCAAAGCGGTGTTCGGCGCCGTAGGCGGCTTTCCCGAGGGCATGAAGATCGCCGAGGACCTCCACATGTGGATCCGGATCGCCTCGCGCTATCCGGTCTGCTTCTCGCCCGAACGGCTGGCATGCTACTCGAAGGTGGCGTCGAACCGCTCCGCGGCCGGCTACACCCCCGAACGGACCCGCCATTCGTTCGAGGAGCTGTACGACCCTTCGGCTCCCGCCGAGAAACGCGAATTCATCGCCCGCGCCGCGCTGGGCAAGGCGCTGATCCTCTCGGCCAAGGGCGATACGGAGGCCGCGGCGCGCGCCGCACGCGCGTTCTCCTACACGAAAACCTACCGCCGCACGCTGCGCAAAGTGCAGGTGCTGAACGCCCTGCCCGTCGCATGGCGGAGCCCCTTACTCGGACTCTACGACGCGCTGGCCTGGCGGCTGGCCCGCCGGGGTCTCTGAGCGGTCCCGGCACGCCGCCGCGAGGATGCGCCCCGCCGCCCGGCGGACAGGACTACTCCAACGCCGTATAGACGACCATCGACCCGGGATCTATGCGGATCCGGTCGCCGGAACGCAGCGCAATCCGCTCATCCACAGGAAGCAGGCGTTCTTCATCCAGCTTCAGTCCTCCTTCGGCATAGAGATAACGATCCAGGCCGGCCAGCGACGAATCCGCCCCTTCCAGAATCAGCTCGACGGCCCGGTCCCGATTCGTATTGACGATCGCCAACGTAGGCTTGCCGTCAGAACGTCCCCACATGGTCCGAACCCCCGGCACACCGCGAACCGTGCTCTCCAGAATCTGCGATCCGGCCGGGAAATAACGGCTCAACAGTGCAACGGCATAATACCACGGACGAATCCGCTCTGCGGATGCTCCGTAACGCTCCTCGCCGAGAATATTCCAAAAGCCCCAGATCTTGAGTCGGCCGGGTTCATTGACATGCATGGCATCGTCGAGCATCCAGACGATGCAGCCCGAATAGCCATTGGCCGCCGTCTGCATGATCGCATCGGCCATATCCGTTCCGTACATGTGATCGAAGACCGACATCTGCGAATCGGCAGGCGAAGCATACGGGCATCGCGCCGCACGGCGCTCGTTCTCGGCAGCGTAAGCCGCATCGCGTTCGTCGATAAACTTGATGCCGATCTCACCCATGATCATCCGGCGCTCCGCCGGAGCCGCCGCCCGATAGGCCGCAATCATTTCACCGTATTCGCCGGCGTTGATTTCCGCCTTGGAAGGATAGGTATGTATATCGTACAGGCCGACGGCATCGCCCAGCTCATCAGCCGTCCGGCTCACCCAATGCGTCTCGGCCGTCGTCCAGACCGCCGCGTCGGGGCCGACCAACGTCACCCGATCGCCCAACCCGCATCGCCGGAGCGAAGCGTGCATCGCCCGGGCCGCCCGGACCCACAGATCGCAGTCGCCCTGCGTGGAGGACCAGGACCCGTTGGGTTCATTTACCATATTGAAATAGCGGATGCAGGTATAACCGCAATCCTCCAGCAAATAGCGGACCAGCTTCGCACTCTGCTCCATGCGGTTCTCGTCCACCGTCTTCGCCGCCACATCCACGAAGCCGCCGCCCCAATCACCGAAGACCACCGGGATGGAGCGCCCCGTACAATAACCCAAAATCATGTGCAGGTCCTCCATGTCCGACGCGGGATCAAACCTGCCATCGGTCAGATACGAGCCAATACTCACCATAACGCGGATGATCCGCGGCGAAAGGTAATCGAGGCGTTTTTCCAGCCGAATCCGGTCCGCGGCCGAAAGACGGCCGCCGTCGCCGTGGACGTCATAGGGATCCCATTGCACCCCGCACCCCATATAAGCGTCGTCGAGAATCCGGCTGCCAAGTATCAGCGTGCCTTGCCGGACCGGAACGGAAGGCCGCGGCGACGGAGAAGCACCGGAATTCGCACATGTCGCAGGCAGCGACAGCAAAACGGACAGCCACCACAGCCGACAAAGACAAAGGTTCATCGCATTTTCCATACTATCGGAATTTCAGAGCGCCTTCGAATTTAGGAAATGAACCTCAGTCCCGAATAATATTATTCCGCCGAAAACCGATCTTCTTCGGACCCCCTGTTCCGAAGAGGGACCGACGAGAATAAAAAAGTACTATCTTCTGTCGGAATATCATATTTCTTATCTCGTCCAAACAGCTACCTTTGTCTGAAAATCAATCCGCATTATGAACCGTTTGCCCGCATTCGCCGCCTTGGCGCTGTTCGGCCTCGGCGGTTGCTCCTCCGGAGCGAACACGGCCGAATTCGCCCGCGTCGAAAACGCCCGATTCGTCATCCCCTACGCCTCCTCCTATTTCGTGGGGGCAAATTTCTGGTACGGAGCCCTGCTGGCCGCCGAAGGCCCCAATGCGGACCGCGACCGCCTGTGCCGGGAACTCGACCGGATGAAACGGTCCGGTATCACGAACCTCCGGATCCTGGTGGGATCCGAAGGCAGCGAAGGCGTCGTTTCGAAAGTCGAGCCCATCCTGCAAACCGCACCGGGCATCTACAACGAAAAAGCGCTCGACGGTTTGGATTTCCTACTGGCCGAACTCGGGAAACGGCGGATGTACGCCGTACTTTACCTGACCAACTCATGGGAGTGGAGCGGCGGCTATTCACAATACCTCGAATGGAGCGGCTGCGGCACCTATCCCGTTCCGGGACGCGACGGCTGGGAAACCTTCCTCGAATACGTGTCCCAATACCATCAAAGAGAACTGACAGACAGATGCAAGCAACTTTTCTTCGATCACGTGCGCCGCATCGTAACCCGCACGAACCGCTATACGGGCCGGCCCTATGCCGAGGATCCGGCCATCTTCTCGTGGCAGATCGCCAACGAACCCCGCGCCTTCACGGAAGACAACAAAGAGCGCTTCTTCGAATGGATCGAAGCCACGGCACGGCTGTTGAAAGAGTTGGACCCCAACCACATGGTCTCGACAGGCAGCGAAGGCGCAAACGGCTGCGAAGGCGATCTGGGACTTTGGGAGCGCATCCATGCCATTCCCGAAATAGATTATGCCAACATCCATATCTGGCCCTATAACTGGGGATGGATCCAGCGCGAAAGCGTCGCCGGGGCATGCGATACGGCCTGCCGCAATGCACTCGACTACATCGACCGCCACGCCGCCGTGGCACAGCGTCTGGGCAAACCGCTGGTTATCGAGGAATTCGGCTATCCCCGCGACGGATTCAGCTTCGCCCCTGGCTCTCCGACCCTTTCCCGCGACCGTTTCTATCGCACGATCTTCTCCCGCCTGCTGCGCGACGCCGCGAGGGGAGGAATCATCGCCGGTTGCAACTTCTGGGGCTGGGGCGGCTACGCAAAACCGGCGCATCTGCGCTGGCAACGGGGAGACGACTATTGCGGCGACCCGGCACAGGAGGAGCAGGGGCTCAACTCGGTCTTCGCATCCGATACGACAACGTTGCGCGAGATCGCGCAGGCAAACCACACATTGCAGCTTCACGCCGCTTCATCGGCATGCGGCGGCGGAAACCGGAATCCTGCGGAAGTACTCCGCACGCTGCGCGCCGCAGCCGCTTCGGGGCGCTTCTTTTTCGGTCAGCAGGACTACCCCTTCTACGGCGTATCCTGGTCTTACGAGCCGGAACGCAGCGACGTGAGCGATGTCTGCGGCGACCGTCCGGCCGTACTGGGTTGCGACCTGGGCGAACTGGAGCTGGCAAAGGGACGCAATCTTGACGGCGTGCCCTTCGAAACGATGCGGCGCATGATCGTCGATCACCACCGGCACGAAGGGCTGGTCACGCTGAGCTGGCATCCGCGGAATCCGCTGACCGGAGGCGATGCGTGGGATGTCTCACAACGGAATGTCGTGCACGAAGTGCTGCCGGGCGGAAGCTGTCACGACCGCTTTATGGGATGGCTCGACGATGTCGCGGCATTCATCACCTCGCTCCGCACGGCAGAAGGCGAAACCATTCCGGTCCTTTTCCGGCCCTGGCACGAGCACACCGGAAGCTGGTTCTGGTGGGGAGAGGATCTATGCACTTCCGACGAGTACAAGGAGTTGTGGCGAATGACCGTGGATCGGCTCCGTATGCGGGGAGCGCAAATCGTGACCGTCTATTCGCCGAATCCCTGTATGTCCTCCTCAGAATACCTCGAACGCTGGCCCGGCGACGCATGGGTCGATGTACTCGGCCTGGATGCCTACGACGGAGACGGTTCGGAGCGTTTCGTCTCCGGCCTGAACCGGTCGCTGGCCGTGATGGACTCCCTTTCGCGGGATACGGGTAAGCCCTACGCGGTGTCGGAAACAGGACGCGAGGGGATTCCTGAAGCAAAATGGTGGAGCGGCAGTCTGCTACGCGGCATCGGAACATACACCCCGTCCTATGTCTTGGTATGGCGCAATGCTCCGGACGACGCAAAACCCGGCCATTTCTATGCGCCCTGGCCCGGACAAGCCTCCGAGGAGGATTTCCTGCGCTTTCACGCCGACGCCCGGACTCTCTTTCTCCGGGACGGACTCCCTGCGGAGGAGAGCAGGTGAGCCGGCGCACTCCCGACAACGATGATTCAGAAGACAACTCATAACGAAACCGAAAACGCAACAAGATCGACATGGAATCGTTTCAGAAACGCATAGCCGAGCTGGAAGCCGGCTACGAAGCCCTCGTTACCCGTCCCAATGTACCCGATCCGGCCTATAACGGCATCTATACCCGCTACCGTTATCCGATCCTGACAGCCGCTCACGCACCGCTCTTCTGGCGCTATGACCTCGACCCGCGGAGCAATCCCTACTGCATGGAACGGATCGGCGTCAATGCCGTGATGAACTCCGGCGCCATCAAGTTCAACGGCCGCTATCTGATCATGGCACGAGTGGAGGGCGCCGACCGCAAATCGTTTTTCGCCGTGGCCGAATCGCCGAACGGCATCGACAACTTCCGTTTCTGGGACTACCCCGTGACGATGCCCGAGTACGGCGAACCGGCGACCAATGTTTACGACATGCGTCTGACGGCTCACGAAGACGGCTGGATCTACGGTGTTTTCTGCGTCGAGCGCAAGGACCCCGCAGCCCGTCCGGGCGATCTCTCGTCGGCCGTGGCTTCGGCCGGCATAGCCCGTACGAAAGACCTCGTGAACTGGGAACGCCTGCCGGACCTGAAAAGCCGCCACCAACAGCGCAACGCGGTGCTGCACCCCGAATTCATCGACGGCAAGTACGCGTTCTATACCCGTCCGCAGGAGGGTTTCATCGAGGCCGGCAACGGCGGCGGAATCGGCTGGGCGCTCATCGACGACATTACGCATGCCGAGGTACGCGAGGAGCGTATCATCAACTGCCGCTACTACCACACCATCAAGGAGGTCAAGAACGGCGAAGGCCCTCATCCGATCCGAACACCGCAGGGATGGCTGCACCTGGCTCACGGCGTCCGGGGGTGTGCCGCAGGCCTGCGCTACGTACTCTATCTTTACATGACCGAACTGGAACGTCCCTGGATACCGATCGCCGAGCCGGGCGGTCTGCTGATGGGTCCGGCAGGAGAAGAGCGGGTGGGCGACGTTTCGAACGTGCTCTTTTCGAACGGATGGATTGCCGATCCCGACGGGCGCGTGTTCATCTACTACGCCTCGAGCGACACCCGCATGCACGTGGCCACCTCGACCGTCGATCGGCTGGTGGACTACTGCCTGCACACGCCGGCCGACGGGCTGACTACGGGCCACAGCGTCGAAACGCTCAAAAAGCTGATCGGCAAAAACCTCAAACGCTGACGATATGGCTGCCCCGCTTTCCGAAAAGATCGGCTACGGACTCGGTGACATGTCATCGAGCATGTTCTGGAAGATTTTCTCCTACTACCTGCCCTTTTTCTATTCGAACATTTTCGGCCTGTCGCTCGAGCATGCCGCCATGATGCTGCTCATCACGAAACTGGCCGATGCGGTCATCGACCCGGTCATGGGGATCGTTTGCGACCGCACTACCTCGCGTTGGGGACGTTATCGCCCCTATCTGCTCTGGATCGCCATGCCGTTCGCGGCCGCGGGTGTGCTGACCTTCACGACGCCCGATTTAGGTTATACGGGCAAGCTGATATGGGCCTATGCGACCTACATGCTGATGATGATCGTTTACACGGCCATCAACGTCCCCTATGGCGCCATGCTCGGCGTAGTGACCGCCGACTCCCAGGAGCGTACGGTCTTCTCCTCCTACCGCATGTTCTTCGCCTACGGCGGATCTTTTCTGGCTTTGGCCCTCTTCGAGCCCCTCTGCACGCTCTTCACCCCGCCGTTCGTCGGGACCGACGGTGCGGCGAGGATCGCAGCCGAAGCCCGGGGCTGGCAAACGGCCACGGCCGTCATCGGAGTGCTCTGCGCCGTGCTCTTCTTCCTTTGCTTCCGCATGACGCGGGAGCGCGTGAAGGCCTCCTCCGAGACGAAAAGCACGCATCACAGCGTAGCCGGCGACATTCGTTCGCTGATGACCAACGGCCCGTGGTGGATACTGCTCGGCGTGGCCATCTGCGTACTGCTTTTCAATTCGATACGCGGCGGCGTGGCGGCCTACTATTTCAAGGACTATCTGGGCGAGGACAATTCGCTCGGCGGCAACCTGCTGCTCTCATGCGGCGCTTTCCTGGCCATCGGCGAGGTCGCCAACATGCTGGGCGTGACTCTCGCGTCGCCCGTCGCCCGCCGTATCGGGAAGAAGCAGACCTACATGCTGGCGCTCATCGGCTCAGGGGTCTTGAGCGTCGTATTCTTCCACATGCCCCTCTCGGTGGCGGGCTGCTGGGCAATCGTCGTACTGCAAGTGCTCATTTCAGCCTTCGCGGGGATGACCTTCCCGCTGCTGTGGAGCATGTTCGCCGACGTGGCCGACTACTCCGAACTGAAACACGGGCACAGTTCAACAGGACTGATCTTTTCCTCATCGTCAATGGCCCAAAAGTTCGGCGGTGCATTTGGCAGCGCCCTCATCCTTTGGCTGCTGGCGGCCTACGGATACAATACGGAGGCCGATGCCGTGCAGTCCGGGCAGACGCTCTTCGGACTGCGACTGCTCATGAGCTATCTGCCCGCCGCAGGGTGTGCGCTGGCCTCCCTGCTGCTGATCTTTTATCCACTGACCGACCGCCGCATGAAGCATATTGCCGGCGAGCTGTCGATACGCAGAAAAACCGAGGATCATGAATGACTTACTGAAAACCTTCCGGCAGGAACTGCTCGATGAGTTAGAGCACGATATTCTGCCCTTTTGGACCGAACGGGTGATGGCTCCCGCCGAACGCCGTTTCTACGGACGCATAGCCGGCGACGGCACGCTCTATCCCGACGCCGATCAGAGCGCCGTACTTTACGGCCGCCTGATATGGACCTTCTCGGCCGCCTATCGGATGACAGGACGCCGGGAGCTGCTCCTGCCAGCGACCTGCGCGCGCAACTACCTCCTCGACCACTTCATCGACCCGGAATTCGGCGGAGTCTATTGGTCGGTACGTGCCGACGGCACGCCGGCCGATACGCGCAAGCAATTCTATGCGTTGGGATTCGCCATTTACGGATTGAGCGAATACGCACGCGCGACGGATGACGCGCGTGCGGCGAAGGAGGCATGGCGGCTCTTCGAAACCATTGAGGCCCATTCGTTCGATCTGCAGAACGACGGCTACCTCGAGGCGGCGGCCCGCGACTGGTCCCCTCTGGAGGATGTCCGCCTGAGCGACAAGGACGCCAACGAGCACAAAACGATGAACACGCATCTGCATATCCTCGAAGGATATGCCAATCTGCTGCGGCTTTACCCCTCGGAGGAACGGCTGCGCAGTCAGACACGTCATCTGCTCGAACTCTTCTTCACGCGCATCATGACTCCGGACGGACATCTCGGGCTCTTTTTCGACGAAACATGGCACGACCGCCATCCGGGCGACATATCGTTCGGTCACGACATCGAAGCATCGTGGCTCCTTTTCCGAACGGCTCAAACACTGGGCGACGACGAACTGCTCGGACGCGCGCGGAGTTGCTGCGCACGGATCGCCGAAGCGGCACTCGAAGGCTACCGGCCCGACGGCAGCATGATCTACGAACGTCATGCCGACGGCTCGATCGACGGCGAGCACCATTGGTGGGTGCAGGCCGAAACGGTCATCGGGCTCTATTACCTCTACCGTTACTTCGGGCGGGCCGAAGCGATCGAAGACTCGATGCGAACATGGAAATACATCCGAACGCACCTGATCGACCGTGAAGGCGGCGAATGGTGGTGGAGCATTCTTCCGGACGGTACGGTCAATCGGCGCAACGACAAGGCCGGATTTTGGAAATGCCCCTACCACAACGCACGTATGTGCATGGAGGTCACAACTCTCATCGAAAGGGAGGACGGCCGTCCGCCGCACCGGGCGACGCCGATCGGATGAAACGCACGAAAGGGACGCCCGCAGGATAGGGACCGTACGGACACCGGTCATACGCGAGCCGAGGGGATGATCTCCCCTCGGCTCGCGTTTTCCCGCCGGCATGTCTGATCCAGCGCCTGTTCGGTTCCGGCCCGGCAGGAGCCGATCCCGCGGTCACCGGGACGCAAAGGCCTTACAGGGACAACAGCGTTTTCCTATCGAAATTGTATCCTTCAGCCGAGAAGACCGTATCATCCGCAGCCGGGAATTCGGTCTCCACGATCCGCCTTTCGCCGGGCAGCAGGTAGATGTATCCTTCCGAGATATAAGCCGGCAGCACAGCCTCTCCGCTCTCCGCCTTCCGGATATTGAACTTGACGGCGACGGCCGTAGTCGAAGCCGTATTGGCCACCTCGACCCGTACGCAACGGCTGCCGGCCTCGTCATGCGATTCGAGCAGCCGGGCTTTCAGCTCCGGAGCCGCCACTCCGTTCAACGCGGTGAAATTCCGGTCCGCGCTGCGCAAGTAGTCATTGACCGATACCCGTTTCCCCTCGACAAAGAGCTCCAGACGCAGCAGATGGCACGGATCGCCCGGAAGCGGCTGCAAAACGGTAACCGGCGTCACACCGTTGGCAGCGATCACGGCGACGTTTTCCGACAGTCCGTCCAGCCGCTTCCCGTCGAACGTATATCTCGAGACCACGACCCGCGCCCGGCGACAGTCGTTGCGCGTGGTATTGACCACCAAGACCTGTCCATCGTGAGGATTGGCCTGCACGTGAAGCTTCTCGCAAGCCTTACGGCAACCATAGAACGAACCGTGGGTCTCGAAATCCCACGAATAGGTCTGCCACTCGAGGCTCGGCCAGGCCGGATGGCTCATCCACAGCAGGACACCCGACGCGGAATTCCACATGCGGCTGTTCCACGCCTCGAGCATCGCCCGGTGACTGTCGTAGTTGATCAACTGGGCCTTGCGGCAGAAATCGTCGAGCGATTCGGCTTTACCGTACAGATCGTCCACGGCCTGACAGTACTCCGGCAATCCGAAATGCAAATCGTGATAATACCACGTATCGCTGATAGGCCACCGTTCCGATTCGGGAATAAACTTGCGCATCGACTCGGCCGTAGGAACCGACGGCGATCCCAGTTCGGTCGTGAATCCGCAGGCCTGGACGGCGAAGTACTCCTTCTCGTCGATATAATGCCACGGACCGCTTGTGCGGAGATTCATATAACGCGAATTGGGGCTGTAAAAGCGAGTCCCGTCCTCCCCGGCAATCAACCGCTCGAGTCTCGGCGCCATCGTCGGGGTAGCGTAACCTTCATTGCGCGGGCACCAGACCGCAATCGAGGGGTGGTTACGGAAGCGCTTAACGGTCTGCCGGGCATTCTCGATGAAAAGGTCCTCGTCATTGACGTTCAGGTTGCTGCCCTCGGTCGAGATCCAGAAGTCGTTCCACACCAGCATGCCGTACTCGTCGCACAGCGTATAGAAGATCTCCTCCGTCGATTCGCCGGTCCAGTTGCGCACCATGTTGAAACCCTCTTCGCGGTGCAGCCGGAAAGCCGGTTCGAGCCGTTCCCGCGACACCCGCTTCATGCCGTCGTCCATGCCCCAGTTGCCGCCGCGGCAGAAGATCCGCACTCCGTTGCAGCGGAGTACCAGATAGGGCGACGTCGCATCCTTCCCGATACGTCGCAGACGAGAGACATCAACCCCCTCGCGGAGGGCCGGAACCACGACATCCTGCTGCACGACACGCCGATGAAACGTATCGAACAACGGTTCACCATCGCGTACGTCGTTCGTGGGCTGAAACTCGAAACGAATCTCTTCGCCCCGGGGCGTATCGGCCGTCAGTTCGTAGGAAAACTCCCGGACGCCGAAGCGAACCCGCCGGACGTCGGACTCCGCACCGCCGCACTTCACCCGCAGATCGAGGTCGTACATCGCCTGATCGCCATAACCGTTCGGCCACCACAACCGCGGATTTTCCAGATGCAGTCCCGGAATCTCAGCGGGCGAAACGCACACCGTACGGGATTCGCCGGCCGCCAGTTCGACCGGATACTCGAATTCGGTCACGCCGTCGATCCGGCCACACAGCACGACATGCCGCCCGACGGCGGCATGGTTGGTCATCTCCATGCGGACCGTCACGTCGGCCGACGACGTGTCGGGCAGAGGCAGGTCGGTCACCACCTGCGGGTAGGCCAACGTAACGTCGCCCGTATATGCGAGGGTCACGTCCTGCCAGATGCCGATGTTGCGGTCGCGGATGCCGGGAATCCAGTCCCACCCCTCAGAACTGATAAATGTAGGACCGTCCAGACACAACTGCCCGCCGTTGGGGCCCCGCCCGGCGGCTTTCGACTGCTCGTGCGGAATACCCGGATTATAGGGCGGATAGATCTTCACGGCCAACACGTTATGGTCGGAGAAACATTCCGTCACGTCGAACAGTCCTTCGACGAAGGCTCCGCGGATATCGCCGAGTTTCCGGCCGTTGAGCCATACGTCCGCCCGATAGTTAATGCCTTCGAAATTCAGCCACACACGACGCCCGGCGACATCGGCAGGCTTGTCGAAACGGATCCGATACCACCACTCCGTGCGACAGAGGCTTTCGGGAATGGCCATGTTGTTCAGCCCGTAGTAAGGATCGGGATAGACGCCGGCATCGACCAGTGTGGTCAGCACCGTTCCCGGCACCACCGCATTATACCACCCGGAAGTATCGTATGCAGGGCTGAAAAGCGAGCCTCCCTCGGCCACGACCCGATCGGCATCGGTCATTTCCCAACCGCCGGCCAATGTCCAGGTGGCGTCATCCAACTTTTCGAGACGCACTTCGACAGGCCGCTTGGCTTTGGGAACCGCCTGTTGGGGCGGCGTCTCGGATTTCGGAAGCTCCGACTCGGGCTGCGGAACGACCAGTCCGAAATTGGTAGGAGGCAACGGCTGCGCCGTCTTCTGCGCCTCCGCATCCTCGGCAAAGGACAGCAACGACAGGGAAAGCATGGCAAGTCCGATGTTCAAACGCATGACTTATTGTTTTTCAGGAGTAAATACATAAATCCGTTCGCCGTAAGGCTCTATCTCGATATCATCGACCCGCAGTTCGCCGGAACGGCCCCCAACGGGATCCATCCACGCGTATTTCTGCGGATCGAGGCATTCGACCGCATAAACGCCGCCGATGTCCGCCCCGACCGTCAGCTCGGCACCCTCGATCCGCCTGTCCGAGTTGTTGTACAGATAGACGAAAAGCGTCCGGTCGCATTTGACGCTCATGGCTTCGAGCGGCGTGCAGTCGGCCTTCACCGTCTCAAAGGCTCCGTTGCCGGCAGCCAGCATCCGGTCCGAAATTTCACGCACACCCCGGAAATAGGTCATCATGCCACGGTTCTCGAAATACTCCCACCACCAGCTCATCGGAGTGACAGGCGTCGGCGAAAAGAGCCCGTACCAGAGTCCGCGCCGAAAATCACGATCCATGTCATCGGCGAAATCGTCGAAATTCAGCGACCAATCCCACTCGTAGCCGAACTCTCCGATGACGTAGGGCTTTCCGAAACGCTCCTCATAGTCGCGGATGGTCGAAGGGATGATCGCCGTATTGCGGTAGATATGCTTCTGATTGATATCCAACGAGGGCACTTCGTTCAACCCGGCCAGATCACGATGCGAAATCGAGGTCGTGACGGGATGTCCGAACGGATCGATCTCCTTCAGGTATTTGCCCATGCGGGCGTGCCACGCCACAATCTCTTCGGCAGGGATCGGCCCGCCCGGATTTCGGTGTTGTATGTTGTCGATCTCGTTGAAGAACTCCCACATGCCAATTGCCGGACTGTATCCCCAACGGGCTACGATGTAACGCAACCGGTTCATGTAGCGCCGCGCCTGCGGCTCTCCGTTGAAGAACTCCCGGTCAGCAGGCACGGCCCCCTGGCCCATGCAGAGCATAACGTGGATACCCAACCGCTCGCACAAATCCACAAAACAGTCCAAGCGCTCCACGGCGCTCGGATTATAATATTCGTCGGAGGGCGTATAGCGCAAATTGTTAAAATGGTCGTGCTGATCGATCGGGAAATTGAACGAACACATCCATACGCGGATGAAATTGCCTCCGTTTTCGGCGAAAAGCGGCAGCATGCGGTCGTAGTTGTAACGGTCGTGCTGCTCGTGCAGCTCCTTGAAAAACTTCGAATCGTCATTCGCACGCGATTCCCAGCAAATATTTTCGGCCACACCCCGGAAAGGCGTTCCGTCGTCGTAAACCAGCGTCCAGTTGTCACGGACATGGAGAATGCCCCGCTCGCCCTCTGCGGCAGGCTGTACGCTGAGTTCGACCGCCCTGGAGCGTGCGACCTCCTCGCCCTGCTCGCTCAATCGGAACCGGCAAAAATAACGGCCGGGCTCCTGGGGCGTGAAACGGGCCTCCCAGCGCGACTCCGCTCCGGATTTGCCCTCGACCCAGAAGCACGGCAACAGGCGCTCCTCGCCCGAAGGAGTTTCGATCAGCATGTCCAGCGCCACCTCTTCCTGCAGGTAGGCATTCCGGTAATCGGCGGTCAGCAGCACCGTAAAATCCGTGCGTTCATACAATTTCGGAGTGCGAGTGGATGGTTCGATCGAATGGAAGCGGCCGCTGCAACCGCCCGACAGCAACAGGCTGAAAAAAATTGACAGGAATCTCATACGCGCAAGTCTGATTCAGGGAAACGGCATGCCCCGACCCGGGGACACACCGTTTCCATCGGGTTAATTATTCAAGATGATACTAAAGCGCCTCGACCGCATCGTTCAGGGCATCGACATCGACAATCACCGCGGTCACCGTACCGGTTTCGGCGAGTTCATAAGCCGTGGGATCGGAAATGCCCACTGCCAGCACATACTTTTTGCCGGCATTGGCCGGATCGGAAAGCCCGCTCCGAGGAATCTCCAGGTAGAAGACTTCCCCCGACTTGCCGGACGGAACCGTGACCGACCGGGGAAGCGGCTCGTAGAAGTCGGAGGGCATCGGTTCGCCGCCGAACTGCGACACCGCGGCCGCCGTCTCCTCTTCCGACGTGTAAACCGACACCGAAAATCCCCTTGCATCGGACAGTTTTCCCGATCGCGTCACGCCCAGAACGGCCTTCACATAGCCCGCGGTCACCCGGAAATTATAGGTGTATTCACCGTCGCCGGAGGGCACCGCATAGGAGTTGTTCAACCCTCCCGACTGCATGGCCTGGGGCATGTATATCTTGCCGAATCCGTAATCGGCATCCCCGTCTCCGTCACAGGCGGCAAACCCCATCATGCAGACGGACGCCAGGAACAGCACAAATTTCTTTCCCATATTCATAATAGTTTTCTCTTTTAATTTAAGATTTGCTCATCGACTGATATTAATAACCGGGGTTCTGCTCCAGCGTGTGATTCGAATTCTCGACCTCCGAACGGGAGAAAGGCATGTAATAGTTCCGTTCGAGGAAAGTGCGCTTCGCCACCTCCACCTCTTCGTACGACCAGCCGTTCCCATCCGTTTTGGCGACCTTCACGCCGTAAACCGGCTCATTGAGGACCTCCATCGCATCTTTCCAGCGCAGCAGGTCCCAATAGCGGTGATCCTCGAAAGCCAGTTCGATCCGGCGCTCGTGCCTGACGGCCTCGCGGAAGTCATCCTTATTCTCCGCCGTTACTTCGGGCAGCAGCATGCTGGCACGGTCACGGACTATTTGCAGGGCCTCGCGTGCGGTCAGCGTGTATCCGTTGTTGTCGTCGGGGCCGTAGGCCTCGTTCATCGCCTCGGCATAGTTGAGAAGAATCTCCGCGTAGCGGAACACCACCCAGTTGTGCTGGGCCGTAGCGCCCTGCGTCAGATTCAGGTTGTCGGTCAGGAATTTCTTGAGATAGTAGCCGGTCCGGCTCGCATTGGGCTGCGCCATGTCGTCCATGGCCCCCGCCGACTGATCGATCGTCCGGCCGTTCCACGTGCTGCCGTTGGTCACGATGCTCGCCTCCAGACGGGGATCGCGGTTGGCATAGGGATTCGCGGGATCCACCTCTCCAATCCACTCGTAAGCCTTGACCAGATTATGCGTCGGAGTCACTCCCGAAGCGCCGCCCTGCGTCGCAATGGGATAGTTGTTCTTCTCCATGTCGTTCGACATCCCGCGGCGGACCACGTAGATCGTTTCCGGACTGCTCAGGCTGCGGTTGCCGACGAAATAGGAGCCGTAATCGCTGTCCAGCGAATAGTTCAGCTCGCTGTTGCTGATCAAATCGTAGGCAGCCGCCGCAGCCGCCTCCCACTTCGCCAGGTCGCCATCCGGATTGTTCCGCAACGAGGCGGCATAAAGCAAAGTCCGCGATTTGATGGCCAATGCGGCGCCCAGCGTGAAGCGGCCGTTACGCTCGGTGTAGTCGTTCCAATCGACCGCCAACCGGTCCTTGCAGTTATCGATCTCCGAGACGATGTAATCGACCACCTCGTCATACGACGACCGACTCACGAACTGACCGTCCGCATACGGGCTCTCCACGATGGGAACCCCGCCGTACTGCTTGATCAACTCGCTGTAATAGTAAGCCCGGGCGACGTGCGCTTCAGCCTGGTAGTAATGCAGCGAAGCCAGATCCCGTTCATAGTTGGGACGATCATTGATCGTATCGCGGTTCATGCCGATCATATACTCGCCTTTGCCGTCGGCCGTATAATCCAGGAAAAAATTGGCAGCGCGAATTCCCTCGTAACAGTTGGTATAGAGGTTGGAGATCGGATTCAGGTTGGCGTTGATGACCCCCTGGTTGAAATAGCTGGCATCGCACAGCGCCTTGGTCTGTTGCGCCTCGTCCGACGCCGCGGCAAAAAGGTTCGAATCGAGCACCGTATATCCGTCCGTGATGGGCGTATAGAAAGCATTGCCGAACTTCCACAGCGTTCCGAGGGTCGTCTCGATAGACTCTCCCGTTTCATTCTGATCGAGACTCGTATCGAGGAAATCGTCGCACCCCTCCATCGTGCCGACGCACAGTATTGCGAGAATGGCTCTGAATATCAAGTTTTTCATAATATGCTCCATGATTGATTAGAAAGTGATGCTGACTCCGATATTGTACGACTTGAGAACCGGATAACGGTACGACAGCAGTTCGGGATCGAGATCGTAGTCCGACATCAGCTTGCTGATCGTGAAGGGGTTGGTCACGTTCAGATAGATCCTGAACTCGCCGATGCCCGCCTCGCGGAACTTGGGATGGTCCTTGAAACTGTAACCGAGTTCGATATTCCGCACACGCAGAAAATCGCGATCCTTCACCCAGAAAGAGCTCAGTCGGTAATTGTTTTCATTACTTTGGGTCGTCAAACGCGGATAGGTCGCCGTCCGGCGGGTGTCGATCCCTTGTTCGGGATAATAGGCCCATGCACCACGCGCCAGCGGGTAAACATTGCCGTTGTCCACGAACGCCATCGTCTGCACCGAATTGTCGAGCAGATTGTACGAAGCTCCGGCGATGCCGTCAAGCAGGAAGCTGAAATCGAACCCCTTGTAGCGGAACATCGCGCCAACGGAGTAGGTCCACTCCGGATAGGGAGACTTGCCGATCTTGGTCACGTCGTTCTGATCGACATAGCCGCTGTTGTCCAGATCGAGATACCTGATGTCTCCCGGCTGTACGCTGCCGAACATCGGCTGCGGCAACCCGTCCCTGAGCGAACCGTCGTCGTTGAAGTCGCTCACGTCGTAGAATCCGTCAGCCACCAGCCCGATCAATGTGCCGTAGGGACGACCGGTTTCGGCGTTGTAATCGTAAGCAGGAGCCACCTCGGCCATGTAGTCGATCGTATTGCGGTTGAACGAAACAGCGGCATTGATCGAATAGCCCCAATCCCTGCGCTGGTCGGACCATAAGGCCGAAATCTCGAAACCGCGGTTGGTCATTTTGCCGATGTTGTTGAAATAGTTGTTCTTGCCGTAGTAGCCCATGATCGAATTGTCGAGCGTCAGGATGCCGGTCCGCTTGTCCAGAAAAGCGTCGGCCGTCACAAAGAGCTTGCCCCAGAGCGAAGCATCGACACCGATATTGTATTTGTTGCTGCGCTCGGAGTGGATGGCGCTGTTGGGCACGAACATATTGACCAGCGAACTCTGCCATACCCCCTCGGTAGCCCCCGTGTAGAAGGACCCGATGTAGGAGTTGGTATAGTAGTCCTTGAAGAGGAAGCGTCCGTTGGACGAATAGCCGGACAATACGCTGGTCGCGTCCGAATCGGCGAACCCGCTACGTCCGTAGGAAAGGCGGAGCTTCAGCAGGTCGATCACTTTCGAATCCCTGAGGAAAGACTCGTTGGAGAGAACCCACGCTGCGGAGATCGAAGGATAGAACGACCAGCGGTTGCCGGGAGCAAAAGCGTCGTTGCCGAAGTAGGAGAATCCGAATTCGGCCACATAACGATCGTCATAACTGTAATTGACCCGGCCGTTATAGTTCAGGTAGTGGTACTGATAGGAGAAAATACCGTCGCCGTTGTAAGCCGAGATGTGGAGATTGACCGCGGCATCGACGGCATGCCTGCCGAACTGGCGGTCATAGCCCAGCGAGATATGCCCCTGCTTCCAGTCCTCCATGCCGTCCGAACCGTAACCGCTGGCCTGTAGCGACGTATCTTCGTCGGTAGTGGTACGCACTCCGTTGTGGTAACGGGCATAGTTACGGGTCTTCGAATAGCCGCTCGTCGTATATGTATTGAACGAGAAAGCCTCGCGCAAATAGAGTCCTTCGGTGATGAAGTCGAGTCGCTCGACGAGCTGGAAATTACCCTGCAACACCCGAGACTGCGCCTGACGCCACCCAAGGGCATTGATCGAAGCGACCGGATTGCTGTTGTAGGTTGACGTACCGGAATAATGGGTATGGGCCTCGTCGTCCCATATCTCGTAGATGTTCGACGGATAGCGAGCCATGTTATAGAAGAGATCGTCGATCGTGATGTTCGGGCGTTTGCCCCGTTCGATGCGTCCGCCCAGATCGACCCGGGCCTCGATGAACTTGAACATCGTGAAGTCGAGATTGGCGCGCAGTCCATAGCGCTCGTAGGTGCGGTTCGAGCGCGAATCGCTGTTGCTGACGTCGAACAGCCCCTGCTGGTTGAGGTAGTTCAGCACGACGTTGTAACGGGCCGTCTGCGTACCGCCGCGGAACGTGACGTCGCCGTCAATCACATAGCCCGAATCGCGCAGCACCTCGTCATACCAATCGACATTCGTCGCGGAACCGTTCCGGTAGGCTTCGAGTGCGGCGGCATCGTAGGCGGGCGACCAACTGCCGTTGTCGTTGCTGACAGCCTGATTATAGAGGGTGGCATAACCGTATGAATCGAGCGGCTTGGCATAGGTCGTAGCCTGCTGGATACCGTAGTGTACCGAGGCAGAGACCGAGGCGGGTCCGATCTCGCCGCGCTTGGTCTCGATCCAAATGACGCCGTTGGCACCGCGGTCGCCGAAGATCGAGAGGGCGGCACCGTCTTTCAGAACGGAGACCTTGTCGATCTCCGCGGGAGAAAGGTAGGCGATATAGTCGGCATTGACCTCGAAACCGTCCACGAAGATCTTGGCCGTGTTATAACCGGGTTTCCCGTAGGATCCAATGCCGCGAACGAGCCAGCTGGCCATATCGTTGCCCGGCTCTCCGGAACCCTGGAAAAGGGTCAGGCCCGTGAACTGTCCGGCGAAGGAGTTGGTCAGGTTCGTCTGTCGGTTTTTGGCCAGCGCCGGCCCGTCGGCCGTGGATACGGCCGCCGTGGAGCGAAGCTGCGAGGTTTCGAAAAGGAGCCCGGGCGTCACCCGGCCCTTCGCCTGTGTCGAATCGGCCGTGACCGCAGGTTCCCGCCCGGAGGCCGCCGCGACAGCGGTCGAGAAGAACCCCGCAATGAAAAGCAGCGGTATAATGATATGTCTATTCATAATCGAAATGTTTTACGGCAGGGGTTGCCAATATTAATATCCGGGATTCTGTACCAGCGTACCCTTGTTGATCTCCGACTGGGGCAGCGGCTCCAGATACATGCGGGGGTTCCAGTAGGACGTATAGGTGACCGCATTCCAATAGGATTCGAGACCTTCCGGCAGGTTCAGACTGCCCGAAGCGTCGGCCTTGACCTTGAACTGGAGCTCGCGCATGTCGCCGCCGATGATCCCCTTATCTATATTCTCATCCTTCCAGTGCTTCACGTCGTAGTAACGCAGATTCTCCCGATAGAACTCGACGGCGCGTTCGCGGTGGATAATCTCACGCAACGCATCCCGGTCCGTTTCCGTGACGGCCGGCAGACCGGCGCGGTTGTGCACCATATTGAGGTTTTCGAGTGCCTTGGTGGGATTTCCATACTCGTTGTAGGCTTCGGCCAGATTGAGGTAGATTTCGGCCATGCGGAACAGCGGGAACTCGAACCAGACGCGCGAGCCCGCATTATAGTAGAACTTGGTCGGAGCCGCGCAACCCTTGTCCGTACCGAGCACCTCGGGGAATTCGCCCGTCTTGGCGGCATTGCCTGTCTGACGGCCCCAACTGTTGGCCGTCCAGTTCGAGTTGCCCGGATTGTTGAAGGCGTCGAAACCGATGAAGATATTGTCGGCCTTGGCACGGGGTTCAATGCCGTTGATCTTTTCCAGCCAGTCCGAAGCATCGCGCGGAGCGGAATCCCCGACTTTCGGCCAGTCGATGTCGTCGCCCTTCTCGTCGTAGTAGAGTTCGAGGAAATTGCTCAACAGACCGCTCATATCCGTATCGTACCGGTTGTTGGTCCAGTAATTCGAATAATTGTTGTAGTAGAAGATCGCACTGCCGGGCCACGTCCACTGGTCGGTCTCGTTGCACTTGTAAGCCAGCAGCACCTCGCGGTTGGCCGGCGTGGAGGTCGCCGTGGCGTAGTCGGCGAAGGCGTTGGGGTTGGGCTGACCGACACCGGCTCCGCCCGTATTGAGTAGCCGGTAATTGTACTCAAGGGCCCACTCCAGCACATCCTCGTTGGCCCCGATGGCCGTATTCCAACGTTCAGGATCGGACGAGCCGAAGCATACCAGGTCGTTATGGGCGCTCTCGATATAAGGCGTCGCGGAATTGAAGAGCGGACGGGCGGCGAAGAGCAGCGTCCGGGCTTTGATGGCCAGTACGGCGCCGCGCGTCATGCGGCCCTGGTCGGCAGCGCTCCAGTCGCCTTCGGGCAGCCCGTCATAGGCTTTCTGGCACAGTTCGAGGATATAATCGAGCGTCTCGGAGAGCGACGAACGGCCCATCGAGACTTCGGGATCGGCCGGCGAGGTGAACGACTTGCGGACGATGGGCAAACCGCCGTAGCGGTAGAACATGCCCATGTAGCGATAGGCTATCAGCGCCAAAGCCTCGGCCTTGACGTAGTTCTTCTCCTCGGGAGTCATGTCGGGCACCCTGTCGATATTCTCGTACACGGTCCAGCAATGACGGATGTAGGCCCAGTTGTTGCCGAAGTGGTCCGCCCCGGCATCGGAACCGTCGGTTCCGTTGACATTCAGACCGGAATTGACAATCATGTAGGTCCCGTGCCAGGAGTATCCGCGCGCGACCTCGCCGCTGATGGCTCCGAGCGTACCGTGGCTTACGCCCCATCCGCCCGGCAGACCGTGGAGCAGAATCTCGCGGTAACAGGTCATCAGGGCACTTTTCGCATTCTTGGCCGACCCGTAAACTTCGTTCAGATCGACGGTTCCGGTCGTGTCGGGCATCTGCAGGAAGGTATCCTGACAGCCGGTCATCCCCAACGACACGGTCACGAGCAATGTTATGAGTGTTTTTTTCATTGTGATTCCAGTATTGAGCATTAGAAAGTCAGGTTCACACCGAAACTGAATACGCGGGTCAGCGGATAGATATAGGTGCTTCCGTCCACCGTCTCGGGATCGATGCCGATATCGGTAAGTTCGTTCTTGAAAGTATACACATTGTTCGCATTGAAGTATATCCGGATGGCGCTGATCCGGCTGCGGGCCAGAGCCCCACGGGTCATATCGAACGTATAGCCGAGCTCGATATTCTTGATTTTAAAATAATTGCTCGACTTCATCCAATAGTCGCTCGTCAGGTAGTTGTTGTCCGAAGAGGTCGGATCGAACGTCGCGCGCGGAAAAGTGATCTTCTCGCCGGCGGCATAACGTTCGGCAGTCCAGCGGTTGTCGTACATCCACTTCCAGGCATTGCCCGCCTTCTTGTAGAACGGCATGACCATACCGGGCGTCAGGTAGTAGGACCCGTTGGCCGTACCCATGAACAGCACGCGCAGATCGAGGCCTTTCCAGCCTACCGAGGCTTTCACATTGAAGTGGTACTCGGGATAGTTCGGGAAACCGATGGGCGCCACATCCTTGTTGTCAATCAAGCCGTCGCCGTTGAGGTCCACATAGCGGATATCACCCAGCGAAGCCCGGTTGGCCGTATAGGTGTTGTACGGCCTGTTGGCCAGCTCTTCGTTCGTATTGTAGAGCCCGTCGCTCACCAGACCGAGGCGCTGGCCGATGGAAAAGCCCGTCTCATTCATCCAATAGTAGGGATTCGGAGCCTCTGCCTTGTAAACGACCTTGTTGCGGGCATAGCTGATATCGCCGCTCAACGAGTAGCGCCAATCTCCGACCTGATCGGCCCACGAAACCAGCAGCTCATAGCCCTGGTTCTTGGTCACGCCCACATTGACCGGCGGCACCGAGCTGGTTGCCACGCCGTAGATACCCGGAATCGTACCGAGCGTGGTAAGGATGTTGCGGCGGTCCTCACGGAACCAATCGGCCGTAATCGAGAGCCTATCGCGGAACATACGGGCCTCAATACCCACGTCATACTTCTTGGCCCGCTCCCACGTGATGTCCGGATTACCGAGCGTTCCCTCCGTGGCGCCGGTCCAATAGGGATTGGGCGAGGAGCCGTCGGAGTTGCCGAGCCAATATCCGCCCTGATCGAGGTTATAGGTGTTGGGCAGGTAATAGAAGCGGCGGTTGCCGCCCAACTGATCGTTGCCCACCTCACCGTAAGAGGCGCGGATTTTCAGAAATGTCAGGATGTCGTTCTCGGGAAAGAAGTTCTCGGCCGTCGGCACCCACCCGATCGAATAGGCCGGGAACCAGCCGAAACGCCGGCCCTCGGCGAATTGCTCGGTACCGTTGTAACCGACGTTCACTTCAGCCATGTAGCGGTCCTCGTAGTTGTAGGTCACGCGGCCGACGAAGCCCATCACGCCCGAAGGCACGTTGTACGAGTCTCCCGGCATCGTATAACGCGAAGCCTTGCCCAGCACGAGCGCCGAGACGTTGTGACCGTTGAAACTGTCGTGCCAGTCGATACCGGCGTCCAGATAGAGCTTGTTCCAGTTGCTGTAACCCCACGATTCGAAAGTTCCGGCCCCCATGCCGCCGCCGAAGAAGTCGAGGCGGGTCGGGTCGGTCGGATTGCGCTGTACCGTGTAGGTCGGAATCGACGGCGTGTACTTCACAATCCGGTTGTAGTTGTCCTGGTAATTGACCGTACCGTAAACACGCAGGCCCTCGAGCAGGTAATCCATCGTATGTTCGAGTTTGATCGTGTTGTCCAGCAGCGAGTTGAAAATGCTGTTCGTACCGGCCCTCAACAAACTGACGATGGCATTCTGGTTGCCGATCGTACTGGCGGTCTTATTGGCCAGCGGGTTCTGCTCGGTTCCGGCGACACCGGCGAAACCTTCGATCAAATGGCCGTCAATCATACCGGGCGAGATGAACGGATTGGCATCGTAGATATACTGCATGATGCCCTTGTATCGCGACGAAAGATCGTAGGGGTCGCTGCCGCTGCCCAAACCCTGCGATTTGCCGAACTGGCCGGCCACATTGACCGACACCTTAAAATTCTTGGCCACCTGAATGTCGAAATTCGAACGGAAGTTGTAGCGATTGAAGTTCGAACCCGTATCGGCATCGTAATACCGGATGTCCGTCGTGATGCCCTGCTGTGAGAAATAGCCGAAAGAAACAAAATACTTCACGCGCTCCGTACCTCCCGAGACATTCAGGTTGATCTGCATCTGCGGAGCCACCCTATCGAACATTTCCTTGTAAAGATCGCGGCTGGCATAATAAAGAGCGGGCTGGTTCTTCAACAGTTCCTTCTGCGCGGCCGTCAAGTCGCCGCGGGCATCCAGCTCGACGGGCGTATAGTCACGGTTGTTCCTGAATTTCCACAGATCGTAGTCGTCGTAGATGTAGGTCGAAAGGCTCTCCGTACCGGAGAAGCTCCGCTGGTCGTGGCGGATGGCCTCATTACGCATCAGGGCGTATTCGTAAGCCGAAGTACCCTTCTGCAAGCTCGACGCCGACGTAAAGCCGTAATTCATCGAGAGATTGACCTTCGGCGCCCCGGTCTGGCCCCGGCGGGTCGTGACGATGATTACACCGTTGGCGCCGCGGATACCATAGACGGCGGTCGATGAAGCGTCCTTCAGGACGCTGATACCCTGGATTTCATTGGCATCCATGGCATTCAGTTCGGCCATGGCCTGTTCCGAGGGCTGCTCAACGCCGTCGATGACAATCAGCGGGTTGGCCGAGCCGTAAGTCGAAATACCGCGGATACGTATTGATGCATCGTTGTGTCCGGGCTCGCCCGAAGTCTGAAGACCGCTTACACCCGGCGTATTGCCGAGCAGGGCATTCGAGATGTTGGCCACGGGCGTGGCGACCAGATCCGTACCCTTGACCTGCGAGATGGCGCCCGTGACATTGACCTTCTTCTGCACCGCGTAGGCTGTGACGACCACCTCCTCGGCCAGCAGCGAGGACTCTTTCAGGACAATGTCAATCACGGTCTGCGAAGCGATCCGGACCGTTTGGGAGGTATAACCGAGGAACGAGAATTCGAGCTCGTTTCCCGGTGAGACTTCGACGGAGTATCGGCCGTCGGCCATGGAGGTCGTACCGGTAGTCGTGCCCTTCACCATGATGGTCACACCCGGCAGAGCAGCCCCTTTCTCATCTTTCACGACGCCCGTAACCGTGTGAGTCTGAGCGCTCGCCACGAGGGGGGGGGGGAGCGACGCAACCCAACACCATTACCAGCGCATACAGCAATGACGTTTTAAAGCTTTTCACCATAGGTTTCGTATTCTTAAAGGTTTTCGTTCAGTTCTCGATCACCGGACCGTGACATGCTCGGCCATCGTGTACATATCGGGCAGGTCGCCGCTGAAAAGCGAGCGGGAACGCCCATACATGATGTTGAAGTCATCCGCCGAAACATGCCCGGGATAGACCGAATAGAAATGTCTGTCCGATTCGTTGCCGGCCACATACTTGTTGCGCCACATGACCACCATCGACACCCGCTGTCCCATCAGAGGAGCAAGGATGCAACCGGTCCAGTAATCGGCCTTCTCGAAAGACTCCTGGCCGGTTTCAGTGACGCCGCAGGGTTTGAGCTTTTCCTGCGAGAGAGCACTCAAGGTACGGAGGTTGGAAGTGAAGGCTTCCGTATTCAGACCGTGATAGCAGTCCATCCCGATGAAATCGACCCATTCGTCTCCGGGCCAGCGGAACAGCAGCCTGTCCCGCGTGTTGCCATAGACGGCATCCATCTGCGGTGAAATGGCGTAAATGAAGTTGTGCACGCCTTTCGTATCGCGCAGGTAACGAACGGTCATACGCCAGAACCCGACGAACTCCTCTTCGGTCGTACACTTCGACCCCCACCAGGACCACTCCTGCGTATGTTCGTGATAAGGACGGAAGATGACGGGAATCAGCCTGCCGTCCGACCCGCGAAGATTGTTGGCGAAGTCGGCCACGCGATCGAGCCACTCCATATACTTCGCATGTGCGGCGGTCGATTCGTCGAGAATGGCCTTCACCACCCCCGCATGGCTGTTGTCCCACGAGTCTCCGCCCGTCAGCGGGTTGTTCAAGTGGCAGCAGGCCGTGACGACTTCACCCCGTTCGTAGGCCTCGAGGATCACCCGGCGACGGATTTCGTTTTCACGCATGTCCGCCTCACGGTCGAACCGGTCGTCCATCAACGGGCCGAAATCGACGCTGAATACGGCAGGATAGTCGCCGCAAACGGCCTTCGTATCGGAGCCTCCCGGCTCGTCGTACCAGTAACGGCCGTACCAAAGGTCGTCGTGGTGGCCGAACATAAAGCCCCTGGAGGCAATGGTCCACAGATTCGAATAAAGCGCCTGCGTTTCGGCCGTCGCGGCAGGATCGACCATCGTCAGCGTGACCTGCTCCGGATCCGGGTCTGGATCAGGATTCGGGTCCGGGTCCGGATCCGGGTCAGGATCGGAGCCGGAACCCGGATTCCGGTCGGGAGCCGTCTGTCCGTACGAGTCGGGAATATCTATATCGCTGCCACCGCACGAGACGGCCGTCAGCAGAAATCCGGTCCACCCGGCAAAAAGGAAGGACACCCGCAGAATGCGAGCAATACATGCAGTTGTCATGACAATATCCGTGTTCGTGTGTGAAAAAGGGAAGATCAATACTCCGCTTCAAGCAGTTCGGTGTGATTTTCAAGCGCCGAATCAGAACTCTTGAGCATGGTCCAGAACGTATTTCGGATATTGTGAACGAGCCAACGATCATCATCCCAGTTGGTATTCACCTCCCAGTCGTAGGGACCGGGAAAACCGCGGCCGAAAGCCGTATCGTTCACGGTAAAGGTTTTACCGCCCGCGAGACCGTGCGTACCGGCTTCCAAGACCGTCATCGTATAGAGCGGCTCGGCGTACTCCGCGTCCTCCCATTCATAGAAGGAGACGGTCCCCGAAGAATCTTTCGACCACCGGCTTTTGCCTTTGGGAACGATACGATAGTAGCCATTGACATCCTTCTCGGCGTTGTTCTGGAAGAGGTAGTTGGCCCACTTGCCGTCGTCGCCCGCCAGATTGAGGCAGGTGCCGTAGCTCGTGCCCGAAGTCTCGTCGACGCGCGAAAGCCGGATACTGACAATGTTGTCCTCCTCATCGGCAGGCGTGTATCCGTCGCCCCAGTGCCACGATTTGTCCATAGCCGTCGAGATGATTTCACCGCCGTCCCAGCCGCCGAAAACGACCATCGAACTCTTGGGGGCGGTGCCGTCGAGAATACCGGCGATCGGATCGTGGACATAAACCCCCTCGAAAGGCTCTTTGAAAACGGTATAGGTAACCGTATAGGTGCGCTGCTCGCCGTTCTCGGCCGTCACGACGAACGAATCCCCGCCCGACGACAGATCGAGCGTGCTGCCGGGCCGGACCGAAGCGGTCGCGTTGTAGGCAAATTCGATTTCGGTGACCTGCACGCGGCTCATGTCGGCGATACTGCCAAGAACGAGCTGCACGGAAATGGCGCCGGAATCGTCGTGGCGCCAGTCATCGGTAATGACCGCCGCTCCGATCTGGGACTCCAGCCGGAAACTGACAGGGGTCCGTTCACGCAGCCAGGGGTCCACCATGTCCGGTGCCGACGAGTCGTTTTCGTAACAACCGGTCAAAAGCAAACCCAGCAGGCACGACAAAACATAAGAGACGATTTTTTGCATAGAGTTGGTTGATTTGGGTTAGTTTACAATTTCAGACAAGACAGCCGCACCGACCTGTTCTCCCGGCGATCAGGCCATCGGACAGCTTGCATCTTACCGTTGTACAAACTTACTCAAAAACCGACTATTGCGATTAATATTTTTTTAACAAAATACAATGCAAAACAATCCTGCTCCGATTGCAGGAGCGGCCGCAGGTCAGACGTATATTTTTTTGTTGATGTACAATGTACGGAACCGGTGAGGAGGCATTCCCTTCTTGCGTTTGAAAATGCGATTGAAGTTGGCCATGTTGTTGAATCCGCAGCAGAAAGCGATCTCGGCAATGGTCATGTCCGTATCAATGAGCATCCGCGAAACATGCCCCAGGCGGATTTCGGCCAACGTGTCGATGAAATTCTGCCCGGTAGCCTTCTTGATGAAGCGGCTGAACGAAACTTCGGACATGTTGACCGTTTCGGCGACGTCACGCAGGGAGATCTGCCGGCTGAAGTTGCGGTTCATGTAGGCGAAAACGGTCTCGAGACGCTGCGAATAGGACATGTCCTTCTCCTGGACAAAGGTCAGATCGGAGAGCAGTTTCCGTTCGGAGGCGAACGAGAGGGTATTGAAAACGGCAAGCACATCGAGCAACGGCTGCATGCCTCCGGCCGATCCCCGCTCGTAGATACGCCGAAGAGCGGGAGCCACTTCGAGAGCTGTCTGTTCCGTAAAGAGCACCCCGCGCCGCGACTCCTCGAAAAGCCGTTTAAGGGCCGTCAGCGAGTTGCGGTTCAATAATTTGTCGTCGATCAGATCGGGGGCGAACTGAAGCGTCACCTCCTGGATGCGCTGGGAGCGGCAACCATCCGTGAACCAGGCGTGAGGCGTTTCTCCGTTGACGAAGACCAGTTCCGCGTCGCCGATCGTGCCCATGTGGTTGCCTATTACGCGAGATGCCCCCGCCCCGTTGAGCACCAAGTTCAGCTCCAGCTCCTTATGGGTATGGAGCGGGAAGTCGAAACAACTTTTTTCACGGGAAAAGATCACGAAGCAATCGTTGTCGGTCAGCGGCGTATTTTCGCAGAAGATCTTCATCGCCATATTATAATAAGGTATTTTGCGTCATCTGACAGAGGCGTCAGAACAAAATTATAAAAAATATCCGACGAAACAAAATAATACCGAAATACGCTTCCCCTCATTTCGCCTGCAATAAGGCCGGCGCAATACGATGGCCGGTATTCAACACCCTGAAAGGAAGTCCCGGGACACATGCGCCTATCCGCCGTATTCCCGACCCGCGACGGGAGCGCTTTCGGACCGGACGGTCGTAAAAGGATTGGATTATGGCAAAAAAGTATGATTGAAAACCGACCCGGCGTATTATTTTTGTTACGAACGAAACGATTCTCCGGAATTGATACTAAACGGACTTGAAACTGATATTTTTTTAACCATGAAACGACGTTCGCTCCTTTTGCAAGGGTTCTTTCTGCTACTTGCGGGCACGCATCCCGCTGCGGCCGCATCTCCCTCCCCCCAATCCGACGACCAGCAACTCTTCATCGGCGAACAGATCGCCGTCGCTCCGACCCGCTACGGCAAGGTGCGCGGTTTCATCCTGCGCGGAATCTACAATTTCCGGGGCATTCCCTACGGCGCGCCTGCTTCGGGAGAAAACCGCTTCATGCCGCCTCAGCCGCCCCGACCGTGGAAAGGCGTCCGCCCTGCCGTGGCCTTCGGCGATTCGGCTCCCCAGAGTTTCTACGACCGCCGTCCGGAGTCCTACTCGATGTTCGTCGATCATTGGAACTACGACGGCATGAGCGAGGACTGCCTGCGCCTGAACGTCTGGACGCCGGGACTCGACGGCAAACGCCGCCCGGTCCTCGTCTGGCTGCACGGCGGCGGCTTCGCACGGGGCAACGGCATCGAACAGGACGGCTACGACGGCGAGAATATCGCCCGCTACGGAGACATCGTCTTCTGTTCGGTCAATCATCGCCTCGGTCCGCTGGGCTTCTCGGATTTCGCCGGGGTTGGCGGAAAAAAGTACGTCTCATCGGGCAACGCAGGGATGCTCGACATCGTGGCAGCCCTCGAGTGGGTGCGCGACAATATCGAAGCTTTCGGCGGCGACCCGCAGAATGTCACGATCATGGGCCAGTCGGGCGGCGGTGCGAAAGTGTGCAACCTCTGCGCCATGCCGGCGGCCAAAGGGCTTTTCCACAAGGCCGTGGCCCTGAGCGGGAATGCGACCCGGGCCAATTCGAAACAGTACGCCGAAGCGCTCGGCTCCGCCATTCTCCGCGAGGCGGGTCTCGATGCCTCGCAGATCGATTCGCTGCAACACATGCCCTGGGAGGAGTATATGCTTCTCGCCGAGCGTGCCGCACAGCATCTGAACGGGATTCCGGGTGTCGGGCAGCGGGGCGGCTTCGCCCCCGTCGGCGACGGCCGCGACCTGCCCGACGGAGAGTTCTACACGGGGCGCTACAGCACGTGGGGTACAGATGTGCCGATGCTGCTCTGTTCGACATTTCACGAGTGGAATCCCGACCGCGACGACCCCGAACTGGAATCGGTCACAACGGAAGGCGTGGTCGGGCATCTGACACCCGTCTTCGGAGAGCGGGCCGGCGCCATTGTCGAAGCCTATGCGAAGAGTTTTCCCGAACTGCGTCCCATCGAACTGTGGAGCGTCATCGTCTCGAACCGCCGGGGCGTCGTCCACACGGCCGACGTAAAGTGCCGGGAGCAGCAATCGCCCGTCTATATGGCGTGGTTCGGCTGGGAATCCCCGCTCTTCGACGGACGCCACCGCGCCTTCCACTGTCTCGACATCTGTTTCTGGTTTCTGAACACCGACCGCATGGTGACCCATACGGGAGGCGGCAAGGCCCCGCGGGACCTCTCGTACCGCATGGCCGACGCATTGCTCGCCTTCATGCGCACGGGCGACCCCAATTGTCCGTCGTTACCCTCATGGCCCCGCTACACGCCCCGCAAAGGAGAGGTGATGATCCTCGACGACCGCTGTCGAACGGCGGAAGATCCCGATCGGGAGGCCCGACGGGCCTTCGGGGATTGATCGACAAAGCAGAACACCCATAAACCCAACCGAATCATGAACCGCAAACTGTTACTTCTGGCCGGCGCTCTGTCGGGCATGGCCGTCACGGCATCCGCACAGACCGTCCGTTCCTACGTTACGCTTCCCGACCGCTCCGCGCTTTACTCCGAATCCGAAGAGTACGAGTTTTCCGACGTGCGCGACGACCGCGGCGGTCGCAGTTCCTATATCGTCATCGACCCGCGGCAAAGTTTCCAGCCGGTCGATGGTTTCGGCTTCGCCCTGACGGGCGGCAGCGCCGAGATGCTCATGCGAATGTCGCCCGAAGCCCGTGCAGCGACTCTCCGCGACGTATTCGATCCAGTGAAAGGCGCCGGCGTGAGCTGCGTGCGTCTGACGGTCGGGGCCTCCGACCTGAACCGTTTCGTTTTTTTCTACGACGACATGCCCGAAGGCCAGGAGGATTTCAGGCTGGAACACTTCTCGCTCTCGCAGGATCTCCGGGACGTAATTCCGGTCATGAACGAGATTCTGGAGATCAATCCCGACATCTGCGTGCTGGCATCTCCCTGGTCGGCTCCGTCGTGGATGAAGACCGTCTATGACGTGCGCGGCGGACAACTGCGCAAAGAGTGTTATGGAGTCTATGCCGACTACCTGGTGCGCTATGTGCAGGAGATGGAGGTCCACGGCATCACGGTCAATGCCCTGACAGTCCAGAACGAGCCGCTGCGTTCGACCAATACACCCAGCATGTTCTGGTTCGCCTGGGAGCAGGCCGACTTCGTCAAAAACCACCTCGGACCGAAATTCCGCAAGGCGGGGCTCGATACGGAAATCATCGTTTTCGACCACAACTGCGACCGCCCCGACTACGCCTTGGCCATCTACGACGACCCCGAAGCGGCACAATACGTGTCCGGAGCGGCGTTCCATCACTATGCCGGCGACATGAGCGCCATGACCTACGTGCACGAAGCCCGCCCCGACAAGGACATTCTCTTCACCGAGCAGATGACCACCGAACGCCCCGGGACCTCCCGCATCGACATCGCCGCATCGACCAAACGACTCATTGTCGGCCCCATGCGCAACTGGAGCCGCACCGTCGTGCTGTGGAACCTGGCGGCCGACCCCCTGAACGATCCCCACACCGACAACGGCGGATGTCCTTCCTGCCAGGGAGCGCTGACCATCGACGGCGATTCGGCGACCCGCAACCTGGCCTATTATGTCATTGCGCACGCCTCGCAGTTCGTTCGTCCCGGTTCGGTACGCATCGCCTCGACAGCGCCGGGCGACCGGACGGTAACGCTCGGCGAGGACGAACAACGTCCGAAGGTCTATCGGGCACAGATCACCGAACACGCCGACGTGGCGCCCAATGCGGCCTTCCGCACGCCCGACGGAAAGATCGTGTTGATCGTGGCCAATGACTCGTGGTCGCGCCGCTCCATATCCGTACAGTACAACGGCCGGTATGCAGAGTTGAACCTCGCTCCCGGCGCCACGGGGACCTTCGTATGGGACGAATAGCGAGCATCGTCTGCTGTCTGTCGCTGGCGGCGGGCAGCGTCCGGACACAGGCCCAGGATACCGTGCGGCATCCGGAGCGGACACGGAATACCTTTTCGACCGAAGGATGGTGGAAACCCGCCGGGCCGAAATTCTCCCCGGAGGTGCACGACGACCGGACGATTACGTTCCGCCTCCGGGCCCCGCAGGCGGAACGGGTCGAGCTGCTTTTCGACGAATGGGATGTCGTTCCGCAGACGATGCAGCGCGATACGGGTGGAATATGGAGCCTGACGATCGGCCCGGTCGAGCCGCGAATCTATCAGTACAAATTCCGGATCGACGGATTCGAGACCGTCGATCCGGTCAATCCCGACGTAAAGGCCGGGACCACGATCTACGGCAGCGTCGTCGAGGTTCGCGGCGGCGAGAAGCCCCGCTTCGACGAACGTCGCCGTGTCGGCGGCGAGGTGCACCTGCTCCCCTACCGCTCTTCATCGCTCGGGCAGTTGCGTACGGCGTGGATCTATGTTCCGCGTGAGGCTGTCGAGCACCCCGCACGCCGTCTTCCGGTTCTCTATCTGCGCCACGGTGGCGGCGACTTCGAAGGCAGTTGGGTGCGCGAAGGCCGCGTGGCCGCAATCATGGACAATCTGATCGCCGAGAAGGTCGCCGTACCGATGTACGTCGTCATGACGAACGGTCTTACGGACGGTTCATGGGCCGGAGGCAGCACCCCCGAGGGCATACGACTGCTCGAAAGGGAGCTGATCGGGGATGTCATCCCGCTTGTCGAAAACCGTTATCCGGTGCGTAGAGACAAGCGCTGCCGGGCGATCGCCGGGCTCTCGATGGGAGGCGGTCAGGCTTTCGTCATCGGTTTGCGCAATCTGGATCTGTTCTCGGCAATCGGCCAGTTCAGCGCAGGGATCCTGAGCGACGGGACTTTCGACTACGAACGCTATATCCCGGGGGTAATGGAGGATCCGGAACGAATCAACCGCGAACTGGCCCTGCTGTGGATCGCCTGCGGAACGAAAGATCCGCGTCATGCCGGCCACCTCGATACGGTAGAAGAGCTGCACCGGCGGGGTGTGCGGTGCGAGTTCCACGATGCCCCGTGGGGACACGAGTGGCAATTCTGGCGCCTCCAGCTCCACGATTTCGCACAACGGCTGTTCCGAAACAACCATCAATAAAACTACTTGCTTATGAAAAGACTTCTGCTGTTGGGGCTTTGCCTCCTGCTCTGTCCGACCGGATACGCTTCCGGCAAAGGGAAACGCCTCAAAGCTCCCGAAAAGACAATTCTGAAGATGGTCGATCCCGATGCGACCCCCGAAACCAAAGCGCTCTACGCCAATCTGTGGTGTATCGGACTGGACGGCGTCATGTTCGGCCACCACGACTACCCGTCGTACGGTATCGGCTGGAAGGGCGACAAGGACCGCTCCGATGTCAAGGATATCGTCGGATCGCATCCGGCCGTTTACAGCCTGGACATGGCCGGAATCGACGACACCAAGATCCGCCATATCCAGGAGGCCTACAAGCGGGGCGGCGTCTGCATGCTCGTCTGGCACCAAAGCAATCCGCTGACGGAAGGTCCGGGAAAGAAATATCCCGTCGGTACGGCCTGGGACAACACCAAAGTCGTCGATCGGATTCTCCAAGAGGGTTCGCCCATGAACCTCAAATACAAGGCCCGGCTGGACGATGTAGCCGAAGCGTTCCGCAAGATGGTCGATGAAAAGGGCCGCCCCATTCCCGTCATCTTCCGCCCGCTGCACGAACATACCCAGACCTGGAACTGGTGGGGACGTTCCGCTACGACGGACAGGGAGTTCATCGCCTTCTGGCGCTTCATCGTCAGCTACCTGCGAGATACGAAGGACGTGCATAACGTCATCTACGCCATCTCGCCGCAGATGGATGCCGTCTATGACGATCCCGTCGGACGCATCCTGTTCCGCTGGCCGGGCGACCAATGGGTCGATTTCATCGGCATGGATTGCTATCACGGCCGCAACACCGCGGCCTTCGAGTCGAACGTGCAGGCAATGGTCGAAGTGCGCGGACTCAGGCACAAACCCGTCGGCATCACCGAAACGGGGCTCGAAAACGACCACAAAGCCGACTATTGGACACAGGATGTGCTGCGCGTGCTGCGCGGCGAACCATGCGCGATGGTCGTGGCATGGCGCAACGACAATCCCCGGCACGCCTACGGCCCCTATCCGTCGGATGCGTCGGCCGAAGACTTCAAACTGTTCGATGCCGACGAGTGGACCCTTTTGGAGCGCGATCTGCCCGACATGTATTCCATGCCCAAGAACGTCACCGTAAAATAACCGGCCATGAAACGTCTGATAACCGCCCTGATGACGGCCGCCCTGCTGTACGGCTGCACATCGGGACGCCGAACCGTCGCTCCGGTCAATCCGGAAGCCTCGCCCGAAGCGCGCCAGCTTCTCGAATTCCTCTACTCGATCCGCGGCAAATACACGCTCGCCGGACAGCACAATTTCATCAGCGATCCCCGCCGCTACGATTCCGTGGTCTATTCCGTCACGGGCAAACGTCCCGTTGTCTGGGGCAGCGATTTCAGCTTCAACGCGCTCGGCGGGAACATCGCGGATTATCACCACTGCGGACCGATGAACCTGACCTCGCCCTGGGGCGAGTGCCGGATCAACGGCCTCTCGACCGAAACTTTGCGACAGAACCTGGTCGATGAAATCAAGCAACGCCATGCCGAAGGGCGCATCATCACGCTGATGTGGCACTGCTGCTTCCCGTCAGAATGCAACGACTGCGACGGGGCTTCGATCTGGACTTGGCAGAACCGCCCGTCGAACGAGGTTTGGAAAGAACTCACGACCGAAGGGACACGACTCAATACGCAGTGGAAAAAACAGATGGACACCGTTATACCCTATCTCGAACAACTGCGTGATGCAGGCATCCCGATCCTTTGGCGCCCGTATCACGAAATGAACGGCGTCTGGTTCTGGTGGTGCAACAAGCCGGGCGAGAACGGCTTCAAGAAATTGTGGATCATGACCTACAATTATTTCACCAAAGTCCACAAGCTCAACAACCTGCTGTGGGTTTGGAACACCAACGCCCCGCGCGACAAGAAAGGGGACGAAGCCGGGCCCTATGCCGACTTCTATCCCGGTCCGGAGTATGTCGATGTGCTGGCCGCCGATGTCTATCACCGCGATTACAAACAGTCGCATCATGACGATCTGCAAGCCCTGGCGGGCGATAAGCTGCTTGCGCTGGGCGAAGTCGGGCAGTTGCCGGATCCGGACTCCTACCACAGTCAGCCCAACTGGTCCTGGTTTATGGTATGGGGCTATTTCATCAACAGCCAGAAAACCGACAGCCTCCCGTCCGAGACGGCCGTCCGGCGGATCTACGACGATCCCCGGACACTGACGCTCGACGAAATCGACTTCTCGGACGGAAAATACCGCCTCAAATAAAACAGCCGCGAAAAAGAGTGACGGATCGATCCGGCACTCTTCCGGCAACGTCTCGCGCGAAGCCGTCCGGAGGACAGCCTGTCGCCGGCTCCTCCGGCAACCATTCGCGGACCGCCCGGCCGCAGCGTTTCGGCGGGCATGCGGCGGAGCCGCCTCCCGAAAAAGAATCCTGCCTCCCAGGGCGGTGCGGGGAACGACATCGGCAATCCGGATCATAGCCTCACTCAAAAAAAAACGGCGCTGTACCCTTTTCGGGTACAGCGCCGTCCGAGAAAGGCGGACACCGGACACGGCACTCCGCTCCCCAACGGGTCCGCGTCAGTTGGCGAAAGTCAGTCCCTCGTCCGTGGCGTCGATCGCGATCGGTTTCGACCGGTCCACGTCGCCCGCCAGAATCCGCTTCGACAGGTCGTTCACCACGTAACGCTGGATCGTCCGCTTCACGGGACGTGCGCCGTAGAGCGGATCGTAACCCGCCGAGGCGATCCACTCGCGCGCCTTGTCGCTGTACTCCAGCCGGATGCCGTTCTCGGCGAGCATCCGTCGCACGATTCCCAACTGGATGTCCACGATGCGTTCGATCTCCCTGCGGGTCAGCGGCTCGAACATCACGATCTCGTCGATACGGTTCAGGAACTCGGGTTTCAGTTGCTGTTTCAGCAGGTCGATCACCTCGCGGCGTGTCCGCTCCACCACCTCCGACGGCAGCTTTTTGCCGTCGAACGCCTCGGCGAAGTTCTCCTGAATCACCTGCGACCCCATGTTCGAGGTCATGATGATGATCGTATTGCGGAAATCCACCGTGCGGCCCTTGTTGTCCGTCAGACGCCCGTCGTCGAGCACCTGCAACAGGATGTTGAACACGTCGGGATGCGCCTTCTCGATCTCGTCGAGCAGCACGACCGAGTAGGGCTTGCGGCGCACGGCCTCGGTGAGCTGGCCGCCCTCGTCGTATCCGACGTATCCCGGAGGCGCGCCGACCAGCCGCGAGACGCTGTGCCGCTCCTGATACTCGCTCATGTCGATACGCGTCATCATCTGGTCGTCGTTGAAGAGGAATTCCGCGAGCGCCTTCGCCAGTTCGGTCTTGCCCACGCCCGTCGTACCGAGGAAGATGAACGATCCGATCGGCTTGCGGGGATCGTTCAGCCCGGCGCGCGAACGGCGCACGGCATCCGAAATGGCCGCTATGGCCTGCTCCTGCCCGACGACGCGCTTGTGCAGCTCCTCCTCCATGTGCAGGAGCTTCTCGCGCTCCGAGGCGAGCATCCGCTGCACGGGAATCCCCGTCCAGCGCGATACGACCTCGGCCACGTCCTGCGCATCGACCTCCTCCTTGATCATCGACCCGCCGGCCGATGCGAGGCGGTACTCCTCCTGAAAGGCGGCGATCTCCTTCTCGGCCTCCTGAATCTTGCCGTAGCGGATTTCGGCCACCCTGCCGTAGTCGCCCTGCCGCTCGGCCTGCTGCGCCTCGACCTTCAGCCGTTCGATCCGGTCCTTGTTGGTCTGTATCTTCTTCAGCAGATCGCGCTGCCCCTGCCATTTGGCGCGCATTTCGGCGTCCCTGGCCTTCAGCTCCTCGATCTCCCTGGTCAGTTGTCCGATGCGCTCCTCGTCCTTCTCGCGGCGGATCGCCTCGCGCTCGATCTCGAGCTGCCGCACGCGGCGGTCCAGCGTGTCGATCTCCTCGGGCACGGAGTTCATCTCCAGACGCAGCCGCGAAGCGGCCTCGTCCACCAGGTCGATGGCCTTGTCGGGCAGGAAGCGCGAAGTGATGTAGCGCGTCGAAAGCTCCACGGCGGCCACGATCGCCTCGTCCTTGATCCGCACCTGGTGGTGGTTCTCGTAGCGCTCCTTCAGGCCGCGGAGGATCGATATGGCGTCCTCTTGCGTCGGCTCATCGACCATCACCTTCTGGAAACGGCGTTCGAGGGCCTTGTCCTGCTCGAAGTACTTCTGGAACTCGTCGAGCGTCGTGGCGCCGATGGTCCGCAGCTCGCCGCGCGCGAGAGCCGGCTTGAGGATGTTCGCGGCATCCATCGCCCCCGACGACTTGCCGGCGCCGACCAGCGTATGTATCTCGTCGATGAAGAGCAGGATCTCGCCGTCGCTGGCCGTAACCTCCTGCACCACGGCCTTCAGCCGCTCCTCGAACTCGCCCTGATACTTGGCGCCTGCGATCAGCGCGCCCATGTCGAGCGAGTAGATGACCTTCGATTTCAGGTTCTCGGGCACGTCGCCGTCGATGATCCGCCGGGCGATGCCTTCGGCGATGGCCGTCTTGCCGACGCCCGCCTCGCCCACGAGGATCGGGTTGTTCTTCGTGCGCCGCGAAAGGATTTGCAGCACGCGGCGGATCTCCTCGTCGCGCCCGATGACCGGGTCGAGTTTTCCCGAGCGCGCCTGCTCGTTCAGGTTGATGGCATACTTACCCAGCGCGTCGAACTCCTGCGACAAGGTCTGCGAATCGACCGTGGCCCCCTTGCGGAAGGTGCGGATCGCCTCGACGAGCTCCTTCTCCGTCGCTCCGGCCCGCTTGAGCAGGTCGGCGGCCGCACCGCGCTCGGCCACCAGGCCCAGCAACAAGTGCTCGACCGAGGCATACTTGTCGCCGAAGGTCTTCGTGAAATCCACGGCGCGCTGCACGACGCGCGAAGCGTCCTGCGAGAAGAACTGCTCGCCGCCCCCTTCGACCCGCGGCAGCGACGCCACGGCACGGGCGGCCTCCTCGCGCAGGCCGCGCACGTTCACGCCGACGCGTCCCAGAAGGAACGCCCCGAGCGAATCGTCCTCGCGGACGAGGACGCTCAGCAAATGGAGCGGCTCGACAGCCTGCTGTCCGCGCTCTCGGGCCAGGGCAAGCGCCGCTTGCAGCGCCTCCTGCGCCTTGATGGTTAATGTGTTGATGTTCATATCCGTTTGTGTTTATTCGTTTCGTGTTTCATTCCTTCGTTCAGCAAAACGCCTGCCAACCTCCGCCGTCGGCCATCGTGTCATGTTTTGTCACCCAATGGCACGGCCGTCTGACACGGAACCGCCAAATTGGCGAAAAAAGGAGTCCTCCTCCGCTCCGGAATATTATAATTATTTCCTACCTTTGCAAAATCATGAGTGATTTCATCGTCAGCGCACGCAAATACCGCCCGGCGACGTTCCGTTCGGTCGTCGGGCAGAAGCATATCACCTCGACGCTCCAGAACGCCATCGAGCGCGGTCAGCTGGCCCACGCCTACCTCTTCTGCGGCCCCCGCGGCGTAGGCAAGACCACCTGCGCCCGCATCTTCGCCAAGGCGATCAACTGCCTCGCGCCCCACGGCGCCGAGGCGTGCAACGAGTGCGAATCGTGCCGCTCGTTCAACGAGGGAAGGTCGCTCAACATCCACGAGCTGGACGCCGCGTCGAACAACTCCGTGGAGGACATCCGCACGCTCATCGAACAGGTGCGCATCATCCCGCAGGTGGGCCGCTACTCGGTGTTCATCATCGACGAGGTCCACATGCTCTCGGCCGCGGCCTTCAACGCCTTCCTCAAGACGCTCGAAGAGCCGCCCGCACACGCGATCTTCATCCTCGCCACCACCGAGAAACACAAGATCATCCCCACGATCCTCTCGCGCTGCCAGATTTACGACTTCAACCGCATCCGTGTCGAGGATTCGGTGGAATACCTCCGCTACATCGCATCCGAGGAGGGCGTCGCCGCCGACGAGGAGTCGCTCAACCTCATCGCGCAGAAAGCCGACGGCGGCATGCGCGACGCCCTCTCCATGTTCGACAAGGCCGTGTCGTTCTGCGGCACGACGCTCGACTACCGCAACGTGGCCCAAACGCTGAACGTGCTCGACTACGACACCTATTTCGGTGTGACGGAGATGCTTCTGCGGGGCGACTACGCCGAGGCGCTCGTCACCTTCGACGCGGTGCTTTCGAAAGGCTTCTCGGGCCAGACCTTCATGGCCGGCCTGAACCGCCACATGCGCGACCTGCTGATGGCCGAACGCCCCGAAACGCTGCGGCTGATCGAAATGACCGGCACGCTGCTGGAACGATACCGGACGCAGGCGGGCGCCTGCAGTGTCGAGTTCCTGTTCGGTGCGATCTCCGTGCTGACGGAGCTCGACGGGAAAATCCGGCAGTCGTCCAACCAACGGCTGCTCGTGGAGCTGGGACTGATGAAGATCGCCGGTCTCGGCCAAAAAAAAAATGATCTCCTGACCCCATCCGGGGAGTATCCGCTCCCCGAACTGACGCCCCGCACGGCAGCCCCGGCGGCCCGCGCGGAAACGCAACCCGCGCCCCCGCCCCCTGCCTCCGGCACGGAAGGCGCGGCTAACGCCGCAAGGCTCCGGCCGGAACCCGCCCCGGCGGCGGAAGGCCCGCGTCCCGAACCTTCGGGCCGTGCGGCGCCGTCCCCGGAACCGGCCGCGGCATCCGGAATGCGTCCGGACGGAAACGTTCCGCCCGCGGCAGCCCCCGCGACGGCATCCGGAACGGCCCCGACGACACGCCCCGGCCCGGCCGGCACGGAGGTTCCGGCAGCGGACACCCGCCCCGCGGCAGCTCTGCAACCGGTCCCGCAACCCGAGGCAAGGCCCGCAGGGACGGCCCGGCGGCCGCTGATCTCCGGAACGTCGCTCTCGGACCTGCTGGCCTCGGCCGGCAATCCGGCGGCGCAGTCCGAGAAGACGCAGGACCCCGAACCGGCCGCCGCAACGGTCGATCCGGAGTGCGCGGCGAAGCTGGAACGGGCGCGGGAACGCATCCTGGCGCTGATCCGCGAACGGCGGCCGCGCTTCGTCCCGGCCTTCGAGCAGATGCTCTTCCGCGGCGACACGATCGCGGTGAGCGTCCCGACGACGGAGCTGCGCGACGAAATCCTGCGCAGCAAGACCGGGATGCTCATGCGGATCGCCGAGCTGGCCGGAGTGACGGGACGGATCGAGCTGGAGATCACGGTCAATGAACAGATACGGGCCGCGCGCCCGATCAGACTCGAGGACCGGGTGAAGTACATCACGGAGAAAAACCCGCTGGTGGCGGAACTCCGGAAAGCCCTGGACCTGGAGGTGGAATAAAACGAAGAAAAGCACCAAAGAAATAAAATGGCAATCAAGAATTTCATCGAAGAACTCGAATGGCGCGGCATGATCCACACGATCATGCCCGGCGCGAAGGAACAACTCGAAAAGGAGATGACGACGGCCTACCTGGGCATCGACCCCACGGCCGACTCGCTGCATATCGGCCACCTGGTAGGCGTAATGATTCTCAAGCATTTCCAGATGTGCGGCCACCGTCCGCTGGCCCTCGTGGGCGGCGCGACGGGCATGATCGGCGACCCCTCGGGCAAGTCGCAGGAGCGCAACCTGCTCGACGAGCCGACCCTCCGGCACAACCAGGAGGCGATCAAGCGGCAACTGGCCAAACTGCTCGACTTCGACTCCGACGCCCCGAACGCCGCGCGCATAGTGAACAACTACGACTGGATGAAGGACTTCACGTTCCTCGATTTCATCCGCGACATCGGCAAGTGCATCACCGTCAATTACATGATGGCCAAGGATTCGGTCAAGAAGCGCTTCAACGGCGAAGGCGACGGCATGTCGTTCACCGAATTCACCTACCAGCTCGTGCAGGGCTACGACTTCCTGCACCTCTACCAGACGATGGGCTGCAAGATCCAGCTCGGCGGCGCCGACCAGTGGGGCAACATCACCACCGGCACGGAGCTGATCCGCCGCAAGCTGGGCCCCGAAGCCGAAGCCTTCGCCATCACCTGCCCGCTCATCACCAAGGCCGACGGCACGAAGTTCGGCAAGACCGAGAGCGGCAACGTCTGGCTCGACCCGCGCTACACGTCGCCCTACAAGTTCTACCAGTTCTGGCTCAACGTGAGCGACGAGGACGCCAAACGCTACATCAAGATCTTCACGCTGCTCGACCGGGAAACGATCGGCGCGCTCATCGCCGAGCACGACGCCGCCCCGCACCTGCGCGTGTTGCAGAAGCGCCTGGCGCAGGAGATCACCACGATGATCCACTCCCGGGAAGAGTACGAGAAGGCCGTCGAGGCCTCGGCCATCCTCTTCGGCGGCACGACCTCCGAGGCGCTGCGCCGGATAGACGAGCAGACGCTGCTGCAAGTCTTCGAGGGCGTGCCGCAGTTCCGCATCGCCCGCGCCGGACTGGGCCTGCCGTTCGTGGAGCTGGCGGCCGAAAAGACGCAGGTGTTCCCCTCGAAGGGCGAGTGCCGCAAGCTGGTGCAGGGCGGCGGCGTGTCCCTCAACAAGGAGAAGGTGACCGATCCGATGCGCGAGGTGACCGACGCGGACCTCATCGCCGGCAAATACCTCCTCGTGCAGCGCGGCAAGAAGAACTACTACCTCGTAATCGCCGAATAGGCCATGGAGTACCGCATCGCACTCGACCGCATGGAGTTCCGGGCGCTGCACGGCTGCTACGAACTGGAACGGAAGGTGGGCAACCGCTTCACGGTCGATCTGGAGCTTACGGCCCTGCTGGGCGAAGCGGCCGCGGAGGACGACGTGGAGAAGACGGTCAATTACCTCACCGTCTATCAGATCGTCCGGGAACGGATGGGACAGACGCAGCGGACCATCGAACGCGTGGCCCTGAACATCATCGAGGCGCTGTACGCCGCCTTTCCGCAACTGCGGCACGTGAAATGCACCGTCTCGAAGCTGGCGCCGCCGCTGGGCGGAAAACTCGACCGCGTGAGCGTCACGCTGGAGAGGTAACGGACACGACCGGCGGGCAGGCTGCGGCCTGCCCGCCGGTTTCACACTCAAAGCAACGGACATGAAACACCATTCGCACGCCCGGGTCACGCTGGGCGGAAAACTGAGCGCCGTACTGGTCGCCGCCGGAAGTTCGGTGGGGCTGGGCAACATCTGGCGATTTCCCTATGTGGCCGGCGACAACGGCGGAGGGGCCTTTCTGGCGATCTACATCCTCTGCGTCCTGCTGCTGGGACTGCCGCTCATGCTGGCCGAATTCACCGTGGGACGCGCCTCGCACCGCAACGCCGTGGGGGCCTTCCGGGCGCTCGATTCCCGCTGGAGCTTCCTGGGATACAACGGCGTGCTGGCGGCGTTCCTGATCCTCGGCTTTTACCTCGTGGTCTCGGGCTGGACGGCCGGCTACATGGTCCGCTCCCTCACGGGCGAACTCGCACGCCTCTCCTCCGCCGCGGAGTACGAAGCGCTGTTCGCGGAGTTCATCCGCGACCCGTGGCGGCCGCTCGTTTACACCGGACTGATCGCGCTGGCCACCCACTCCGTGATCGCGCTGGGCGTCCGGAAGGGCATCGAACGCTCGGCCAAGGTGCTCATGCCGCTGCTGTTCGTCGTCCTCATCGCCCTCTCCGTCCACTCGCTGCTGCTGCCGGGCGGCGGCGAAGGGCTGCGTTTCTTCTTCCGGCCCGACTTCTCGCAGGTCACCCCCTCGACCGTGCTCGTGGCCCTGGGACAGGCCTTCTTCTCGCTCTCGATCAGCATCGGCACGATGGTCACCTACGCCTCCTACTTCAAACCCGACACCGACCTGCGCCACACGGCGCTGAACGTCACGATCCTCGACACGCTGGTCGCCGTGCTGGCCGGCGTGGTGATCTTCCCGGCGGTCTTCAGCGTCGGAATCGCCCCCTCGTCGGGACCTTCGCTGGTCTTCATCACCCTGCCGGGCATCTTCAACGGCATGCCGCTGAGCATGGTCTGGTCGTCGGTGTTCTTCCTGCTGCTCATCGTGGCGGCCCTCACCTCGACCATCTCGCTGCACGAGGTCGTCACGGCCTACCTGCACGAAGAGTGGCACCTGAGCCGCCGCGCGGCGGCGTGGACCACCACCCTTTCGACCGGGGCGTTAGGAGCCGTAGCTTCGCTCTCGATGGGGGTGCTGGGCGGCTGGACGATCTGCGGTCTGAATATCTTCGACTCGCTCGACTACCTCACGGCCAACATCATGCTCCCCGTGGGCGGACTGCTCACCTGCCTGTTCGTGGGCTGGCGGCTCGACCGGCAGGTGCTCCGCGCGCAGCTCACCAACGACGGAACCCTGCCCTTCCGCATCTACCGGCTCTTTCTGGTGTTGCTGCGCTACTTCTGCCCGGTGATCCTGCTGCTCGTCTTCCTCGACAACCTGGGCGTCTTCTAAAGCGGAAAACAGTCCCCGCGGCAGACGCGGCGGGGACACAGAACACTCCCGGAAAGGCACAAAAAAGGTACGGCCCCGAAAAGCCGTACCTTTTTCTTCTCCTCCCGCAGCGTCAGTTGATGTTCCGCCGGTCGGGTTCGTGGTCGGGCGAAGCCGCCTCCATGTCGATCTGCAACTTGACCATGTTGATGGCCGTCGCCGCCGCCTCGTCGCCCTTGTTGCCGTGGCGGCCGCCGCAGCGGTCCAGTGCCTGCTGCATGTCGTTCACGGTCAGCACGCCGAACGCGATCGGCATGTTCCACTGGATCTGCAGTTGCGTGATGCCCTGCGTCACGCCCTGACAGATGAAGTCGAAGTGCCGCGTATCGCCCTGAATGACGCATCCGAGCGCGATCACGGCGTCCACGTCGGTATATTCCGCGAAGAACTGCGCACCGAGCGACAGCTCGAACGTACCGGGGACATACTTGATCTGAATGTTCATGTCGGGGCATCCGGCGGCGCGCAGCGTGCGCACGGCACCTTCCAGCAACGCCTCCGTCACCTCCCGGTTCCACTCGGCCACGACGATTCCGAACCGCATGTCCGCAGCCGACGGCAGCGGCGAATCGAATTTGGAAAGGTTATGGTTTCTGGTCGCCATCTCGCCGCACTCCTTATTTAGCGCTTCCGAGCAGCTTCTCGGCCTCGCGGGCCTCCATCGAAGCGGGATACGTGTCGAGAATCTGCTGGTAGAATCCGGCGGCGGCCGCAGCGTCGCCCTGGGCCTGCGCCGCCAGTCCGGCCTTACGCAGGTACATCGGGGCGGTCAGGTTGTTGTCGGCGGCCTTCACGGCCTTGCGGTAGAAATCCACGGCCTTGGCGTAGTCCTGCCGCTCGACGGCCACATCGCCCTGCAACCCGTAGTTCTGGGCATTGACGAGTGCGCCGGGCAGTCCCTTGACAGGCGAATACTTCGCCAGACAGGCGGCGGCATTCTCCAGATCGCCCGTACGCAGGTAGCAGATGCCGGCGTAGTGCCTGGCCAGATTGCCCGAGGGGGTCGAACCGTACTGCTCGATCACGTCGAGGAACCCGGCGCCGTTGGCATCGCCCTGCAACGCCAACTCGAAGTCGGGATTCTCCGCCTCGAAACGCGACTGCGCCTCGGCGATCATCTCCGCGGCCTTCTCGGCGCGCGGCGCCACGATCAGCGCCCGGTAGCCGTAAACCAACGCGGCGAGAACCAGCAGCCCCAGAAAAACGTAGGTGAGCTTGCGCCCGTTCTTTTCGAAAAAGAGTTCCGTTCTGTTCATTGCCTCGCCGAGGCTTTCCGGCTCGGCGACGTTCTGCTTCGTCATAGATCCAAACGTATTTTTTAGTTTATAATTTGCACGGTAGGCAGCAAAGATACAAAACTATTCACAATGTGCAATGTCGTGTCCGGATTTTTTGTACTTTTGTTCCATGTATCTGAAGAAAATCGCACTGCTGAATTTCAAAAACATCGAACAGGAGGAGCTGACGTTTTGCCCCGGCATCAACTGTCTGGTGGGCGACAACGGCGCGGGCAAAACCAACATCGTGGATGCGGTCTACTACCTCTCCATGTGCAAGTCGTCGCTTCAGATGACCGACGGGCAGAGCATCCGCCACGGGGCGGATTTCTTCCTCGTCGAAGGGCAGTACGCGACCGACGGCGGCAAGAGCGAGAACGTCGTCTGCTCCTTCTCGCGCAAGGGCGGCAAGGTGCTCAAACGCAACGGCAAGGAGTACGACCGGCTTTCGGACCACGTGGGACTGATCCCCGCCGTGATCGTGTCGCCGGCCGACGGGGCCCTGATCTCCGACGCGGCCGACGAGCGGCGCCGCTACCTCAACGCCTTCATCTCGCAGCTCGACCGGGCCTACCTCAGCTCGGTCATGCGCTACAACGCCGTCCTGGCCGAACGGAACCGGCTGCTGAAGATGCAGCCCGACGAGGTGATGCTGCAAATCTACGATCGCCAGCTCGTCGAACACGGCGAGGCGATCCACGCCCGGCGGCGCGAGGCGGCGGAACTGTTGCAGCCCGTCGTCGAAGCCTATTACCGCACGCTCTCGGGCGACCGCGAGCAGGTCGGGCTGCACTACCGCTCGGAGCTGAACGAGCGGCCGTTCGGCGAGATCCTGCTCGCCGCGCGGCAGAAGGACCTGGCCAACGAGTTCACCACCGCGGGCATTCACCGCGACGACCTGGTGCTCCGCATCGGCGGCTACCCCCTGCGCAAATACGGCTCGCAGGGACAGCAGAAATCCTTCCTGATCGCCCTCAAGCTGGCGCAGTACGCCATCGTGGCCCGCAGCAAGGGCGAACGGCCGCTGCTGCTGCTCGACGATCTGTTCGACAAACTCGACGCCGGCCGCGTCGAACAGCTCATCCGGCTGGTTTCGGACGAGACGTTCGGGCAGATCCTCATCACGGACTGCAACCCCACCCGTCTGAGAACGATACTCGACAAGGCCGGCGGGGAGTATCTGCTCTACACCGTCGAAAACGGAAAGGCCCGGCGATGAGACGCACGAAAACGATGCTGATGGGCGACCTGCTGGAGGAGTTCTTCAAACGCCCCTACGTCGCCGCCAAGGTCGCCGAAGGAAAGCTGCCCGACACGTGGCGCGAAATCGTCGGCGACCGTGCCGCGGACGCCACCACCGAGTTGCGGCTCGAACGGCATATTCTCCACGTGCGCATCCAATCGAGCGTGCTGCGCTCCGAACTCTTCTACCAGCGCGACCTGCTCTGCGAGGAGATCAACCGCCGCTCGGGCCTCAGGCTGGTCCATGCGGTCATCATCCGGTGACACGCCGTCCGCACACGAAAAGAGCCGGGAGCGTTCCGAAACGCTCCCGGCTCTTCGTCGGAGTCCGCACGGATCACTTGATGATCGCGGCGCGGTTGGCCTTCTGGACGTTGAAGATGTCCTTCTCGTCGCCCAGGCCCTTGTAGGTCAGCTGCTCGGGACGCACGCCCTGTTTCACGAGGTAGTCGTAAACCCGCTTGGCGCGGTTTTCGGCGACGCGCTTGTTCCCGGCCTTCGAACCCGTCTGCTGGTCGGCATGGCCCTGAATGGTATAGACACGGTCCCGCGGGCCGGCCTTGATCTGCTCGGCGATCAGGTCGAGACGGGTCTTCTCCTGCGGCGTCAGCGTGGACATGCTGTAATTGTAGAGGATGATCGAGTTGGAGACGATGGCGGCCTCCTCGCGCACCTCGGCATGCTGTGCGGCGGCAGCCTTCGCGGCAGCGTCCGCAGCGGCGGCCCTGGCGGCCTTCGCCTCGGCGCGGGCAGTCTGCAACTGGTTCTCCAGCATGTCGTTGTCGGCTTCGACGGCCGCCACGGCTGCGGCACTCGCAGCCACCATCTCCTGAAACGCCTCGATGTCCTCGGCGGTATAACCCGGCAGCCCGCGAACCCAGCCGCGGTTGTTGAAGCGGTACGAGAATCCGGCCGTGGCGCTGAACCCGAAGAGGTAGCTGCCGTCCATCGGCGACGGCGAGAGGGTCGATTTGGCCAGCATGCCCTTCAGCTCGATATTGAAGTCGAACGACGGGGAGAGGCGGAACTTGTTCAACAGGCCGTAGGTGAATCCGAAGTTCTGGCGCGAACCCGTGCCGTTGTCCTTCTGGCTCTTGTCCGTGAAGTTCGAGGCCACGTAGCCGAAGCCCACGAACGGCACGCCGTACCAGGCGCGGTCGTCACGATAGCCGCCGAACCAGTTGGAGGCGTTCAGCATGAAGTCGATATGCGCGAACATATAGGGCCAGGTCTTCTTGGCGTCGAGCGCATCGTAGTTGTTGAACCAGCCGCCCTGCAACTGCGCGCGGACACCGGCCACGGGATGCACCCATTTCAACAGCGAGAAATTGCCCTCGAATCCGATGCGGTCGCCGAACTTGCCGTGGTTCGTGCCGTTCGAAAGGGCCGTGCCGGCTCCGGCTCCGACCGAGATTTCCCAGTTGTCCCAGAATCCGTTGGAAACGAAGCCGGACCAGCTCGGCCTCTTCGGGGTTTCTTGCGCCCAGGCGGCGGATACGAGCGCCAGGAGCAGGATCGTAGAATAGATTTTTTTCATAATCGGTTTATAATAAAATACGTTATCCTGCTCTCTGCAAATTCCGTTCTCATTTGCCCGAAAACGCGCAAAGCGGCGAATCGCCGTCAAAAAAGGCCCGAAACGAACATTTCGGGCCTTTTTACGAAAACATCGCTGCACGCGGGGATCATCCGCACTTGGAATAGCCGCACGACATGCACGTAAGGCAGCCGTTCTGGTAGGCCATGTTCTCCTGGCCGCAGCTCGGACACTTGCCCTTGGCCTGCGTGCCATCGACGATATACTGTTTCAGCGCCCGGCAGACACCCGTCTTCCACGTGTTGATCGACTCGCTGTCCAGATGCAGCGACTCGATGAGCGACACGGTCTTCTCGATCGGCATTCCGTAGCGCAGCACGCCCGAGATGAGCTTCGCGTAGTTCCAGAACTCCTCGTTGAACAGGCGCGAGATGCCGCCGATGGTGTTCGTATAGCCGTAGCGGTCCGTGTACTGGAAGTCGTAGCGCTTCGTGCCGTCCTCCTCGCGGACCTTGATGATGAATCCCTTGGTGATCTTGCGCGGAATATACATGGCGTCCTCCTCGATCTTGCCGGTGAAGACCTCGTAAGGCCGTCCCTCCTGCAGGCCGACGAAGGCGATCCAGTCCTCCGAACCGTTCTTGAAACGCACGATGTCGGCGGGAATCGACTTCGGACGCTTCGGAACCTGTCCGGGATGCTCCTCGCACTTCCTCTTTTTGGAGCTCTTCTCCAGCAGTACGCCGTCGCGGCAGCCGTCGCGATAGACCGTGACGCCCTTGCAGCCGCACTCCCACGCCGTACGATAGACGTCGGCCACGAGCGCCTCCGAGACGTTGTTCGGCAGGTTCACCGTCACCGAAATCGAATGATCGACCCACTTCTGGATCGCCCCCTGCATCTTGACCTTGGCCACCCAGTCGATGTCGTTGGCCGTGGCCTTGTAGTAGGGCGACGCCTTGACCCATCCGTCCAGCTCGGCGTCGGAGATCGTCGCCAGCTTCGACGTGTCGTAGCCGTTCGCCTCCAGCCATTTGACGAAATTGTGGTGGTAAACGTTGTACTCCTGGAACTTCTCGCCCGTTTCGTCCTCGAAGTCCACATGCGTGTCGTGGTCCGAGGGGTTGATCTTGCGGCGGCGCTTATAGACCGTGCGGAAGACCGGCTCGATGCCCGACGTGGTCTGCGACATGAGCGACGTCGTACCCGTCGGAGCGATCGTCAGCATGGCGATATTGCGGCGTCCCACCCGGCACATCTCCTCGTAGAGCGCCGGATCGGCCTCGCGGATGCGGGCGATCATCGGGTTCGCGGCCTCCTTCGCCGCGTCGTAGATCGGGAACGCCCCGCGTTCGGCGGCCATCTTCACCGAGGCCCGGTAAGCCTCCACAGCCAGCGTCTTCTGCACCTCGACGGCGAAGTCGATCGCCTCCTGCGTACCGTAACGCAGCCCCAGCGCGGCGAGCATGTCGCCTTCGGCCGTGATGCCGAGCCCCGTGCGGCGGCCCTTCTGCGCCATCGTGCGGATCTTCTTCCACAGCTCCAGCTCCACGCTGCGCACGTCCTCGTCCTCGGGATCGGCGGCGATCTTGCCGATGATCTGCTCGACCTTCTCCAGCTCCAGGTCGATAATGTCGTCCATCATGTGCATCGCCTTGCCCACGTGGTCGCGGAACAAGTCGAAGTCGAACTTCGCATCGGCCCGGAAGGGGTTGTTCACGTAGCTGAACAGATTGAGCGCCAGCAGGCGGCACGAATCGTAGGGACAGAGCGGAATCTCGCCGCAGGGATTGGTCGAAACCGTGCGGAAGCCCTCGTCGGCATAGCAGTCGGGCACGCTCTCGCGCAGGATCGTATCCCAGAACAGCACGCCCGGCTCGGCCGACTTCCAGGCGTTGTGGATGATCTTCTCCCAGAGTTTCTTCGCGTCGATGTCCTGCGCGTATTTCGGATGGTCCGCGCCGATCGGGAACTGCTGGTGGTATTTCTTGCCGGACAGCGCCGCACGCATGAATTCGTCGTCGATCTTGATCGAGACGTTGGCGCCCGTCACCTTGCCCGTGTCCACCTTGGCGTCGATGAACCGCTCGGCGTCGGGGTGCTTGATCGAGAGCGAGAGCATCAGCGCGCCGCGGCGGCCGTCCTGCGCCACCTCGCGCGTCGAGTTCGAATACCGCTCCATGAAGGGCACGATGCCGGTCGAGGTGAGCGCCGAGTTGAGCACCGGACTGCCCGTGGGACGGATGTGCGAGAGGTCGTGTCCCACGCCGCCGCGCCGTTTCATCAACTGCACCTGCTCCTCGTCCATGCGGAAAATGCCGCCGTACGAGTCTGCCGGATGCTTGTGGCCGATGACGAAGCAGTTCGAGAGCGAGGCCACCTGGAAATTGTTGCCGATGCCCGTCATCGGGCCGCCCTGCGGAATGACGTAGCGGAAATGGTCGAGCAGGGCGAACGCCTCCTCCTTCGACATCGGGGAGGGATACTTGCGCTCGATACGCTCGATCTCGGCGGCGATGCGCTCGTGCATCTCCCGGGGCGACTTTTCGTAGATATTGCCGAAAGAATCCTTCAGGGCGTACTTGCTGACCCACACCGTAGCGGCCAGTTCGTCCCCGTCGAAATACCTCTTCGATTCGGCGACCGCATCGTTGTACTCGACCTTGCTCGGTGCCTTTTCCTGGGTGTTTTTTGACATATCCTATCTATTTTTCAGATTTTTACGTATTCGGACAGACCGAAGCCCGTTCTACAAAATTGGTGCTTTTCCTCCGGAAAAACCAATTCCGCGAACCAAACTTATCCACAAATTATCTACAACAGCGCCGAAAGGCGCGTCCCGCAGCATCGGAACGCGCCCCGGGTCCCGTCCGTGCGCGTCACTTCACCGCGACGGCGTCGATTTCGACCAGCGCCCCCATCGGCAGCGCAGCCACCTCGTAGCACATGCGGGCCGGCATGTCGGCGGTGAAGAACTCCGCATAGACGGCGTTCATGGCCGCGAAATCGCCGATCGACTGCAACAGCACGGTGGTTTTCGCCACATCGCCGTAGCCGTATCCCGCCTCGCGGAGGATATGCCCCAGATTCACCAGCGACTGACGCGTCTGGGCCTCGATGCCCTCGGCCATCCGGCCCGTCGAGGCGTCAATGGGCAACTGCCCCGAAACATACAGCGTTCCGCCGGCCTCCACGGCCTGCGAATAAGGTCCCACGGCCTTCGGAGCCCCGGGCGATGCGATGATCTTTTTCATAATCTCTGTTTTTCGGACATTCGGTACTTTTGCCATACATGCGCACTCCGGTCCTTCCTCCTCCGCCCCGCGGCGCCGGACGCCGCCGAAACGGCTGAACGTGAAGCGTTCCGTCCCGGAAGCGGCGAAAGTCCGCCCCGGAGCGCGATACAAAGATACGATTTATTCGTATATTTGCGAAACGACAAAAACGGAAAACCGATGAGAATGATCCCGAAGATCGCGGCCGTCGCGGCCGCAGCGATACTCGCCGCATCCTGCTGCCCCTGCCGGTCCTACCAGAAAAAGACCCGCCGGCCCCTCGTGGGAACCGAGTGGCAGCTCGTCCAGCTCGGCGGACGGAGCGTACAGCCACAGGCGGACCGGTTCCACATCACCTTCCAGAGCGAAGAGGGCCGCATAACGGGCGTCGGAGCCTGCAACCGGGTGTTCGGCCCCTTCGAAGAGGGCGAGAAGCGCGCCCTCCGGATCGGCCCGCTGGCCTCCACGATGATGGCCTGCCCGGACATGAAGACCGAACGCGAATTCACCGAAGCGCTCGAAGCCACGACCCACTACGACATGGACGGTCCGATGCTCCTGCTGCTCTCGAACGGCGAACTGCGGGCCGTGTTCCAGGCCAAACCGGAGACGGAACGATAGCCCGCCGTCCGAACTCCGGCCGGGGATCCGACGCAAGACGGTCCGGAGTTCCCGAAAAGAATCACCCCTGCCGCAAACTCCGTTGCAGCAGGGGTGAAATCGTTCCGGACCGCTGTCCGGAGGCTACTTCAGGTTCGGATTGAGCCCGCCCCACTCCGAAACGGGCGGGATAATGCCCATCGAGATCACCTCGTCGCGCAGCTTGCAGAGGTGCTCGTAGCTCTCCCGGAGCGTCTTGTGCTCCTCGGGGGTTCCCTGCACGTCCTTGCAGGTCACGCCGTCCTTCGTGATCTCGGTCTCCATCGCCATCAGGATATGGTCGAACTCGCCGTTATGCACATACACGCCGGCGGGGTACTCGAACGGCTTGCCGCCCATGGCCGCAGCGATCATGCAGATCGACACGTAAGCCGGGCTCTGGAACGACGAACGGCCGCGCAGGTCGATGATGTGCTTGCCGCCCTGGATGACCCGCTGTTGCAGCGCATGCCAGTCCTCGACGGGCATCTTCGTACCGATCAGTTCCGAGAGGGGCTTGCCGTCCACGAGCGTCGTCGAAGCGAAGACGGCCATCTGCTCCCCGTGGCCGCCGTAGGTGCGGCAATTCTTCACCTCGTCGGGCGAAATTCCGAAATATCTGGCCAGCTCCGAACGCAGACGCGTGGAGTCGAGGGCCGCGAGGGTCGAGACCTGCGAGGGTTTCAGCCCCGAATAGATCAGCGTCACCAGCCCCGTGATGTCGGCCGGATTGAAGATCACCACCACGTGCTTTACGTCGGGACAGTAGGTCCGGAGGTTCTTGCCGAACTCCGCGGCGATCTCGGTGTTGCCTTTGAGCAGGTCCTCGCGCGTCATGCCGGCCTTGCGGGCGGCGCCGCCCGACGATACGACGTACGAAGCGCCCCTCAGCGCCTCCCCGACGTCGGTGGTCCACGTGATGTTCACCCCTTCGAAACCGCAGTGGTACAACTCTTCGGCCACGCCTTCGAGCGCCGGACCGAACGGGTCGTAAAGGCAGATGTTGGGCGTCAGGCGCATCATCAGCGCCGTCTGGGCCATGTTCGAGCCGATCATGCCGGCCGCACCCACAATGGTAAGCTTTTCAGTTGTTACGAAATCCATGACTTTATCGTTTAAAAGGTCTTGTTCATTCTATCTCCCGCCGGTTCAGCAGCGCGTGGGTGATCGTCAGCTCATCGACGTACTCCAGCTCGTCGCCGAATCCGATCCCCCGGGCGATGGAGGTGATTTTCAATCCGGGGAACTGCCTGAGACGGTTCATCAGGTAGAACAGCGTCGTTTCGCCCTCGACCGAGGTCGAAATGGCGATGATGACCTCCCGGACGCCGCCCCGCGCGATGCGCTCGCACAGCAGGTCGATCTTCAGGTCCGAGGGCGAAATGCCCTGCATGGGCGAAATGACGCCACCCAGCACATGATACAGCCCCCTGTACTGGTGCGTGTTCTCGATCGAAAGCACGTCGGCCACCTGCTCCACGACGCAGATCGTCGAGTGGTCCCGCTCCCGGTCGGCGCAGATCGGGCATACCTCCTCGTCGGAGAGGTTGTTGCACTGCGAGCAATACCGGACCTCGTTGCGGAACCGGTCGATGCTGCGCGTCATGTCGGCCACCGACTCCCGCTCCATGCGCAGGATGTGGATGGCCAGCCGGAGCGCCGTGCGGCGTCCCACGCCCGGAAGTTTCGACAACTCCCCGACAACGTCCTGCAAAAGCCTCGACATCAGATCCTCTCGATCGTCCTACACTCCAGCCACCCCTTCTTGCCGTCGGCGATGGTGATTTCGCACCACCCCTCGAGCCGGTCGGAAATCTTCACGAGCGTCCCTTCGTGCAGCACGAAGAGGTCCGTCGCCGACTTGTCGGGCGAGCTCTTCACGGCCGTCGAGGCGGCCATCACCACGGCCTGCGAGTCGTCGAGCATCTCGCGGCGTTCGCCCGCGGCGAACCACGTCGTCAGGACGAACAGCGCCGCAGCGACCGCCGTGCCGTAGAACCCCGCCTTGCGCAGCGACAGGCGCGGCGCGAGCAGGTAGAGGAGAAACAGCCCCAACGCGAAGGCCAGCGCGGCGAGCGACAGCACGCTCCAGGCCGTGCAGCTCATCGTGCGGCGCACGGCGCGCACCCACTCCGTGAGGAAAAACGCAGGAATCTCCTCGATGCGGTCCTTCGTCCGGGCCTCGGCCACCGAGAGGTTGTAACGGATGTCGTCGCTGCCGGGAGCCAGCCGCAGGGCGCGGTGGTAAAAGAGAATCGCGCGACCGGTCTGGCCCTCCTTGAAGCAGGCGTTGGCCAGGTTGTAGTAGAGTTTCGCCGACCCCATCCCGCCGGCGAGGATCCGCTCGTACATCTCCAGCGCGGCGTGGTAATCGCCGTTGATATAGGCCGTATTGGCCCGGTCCCAGAGCGACCCGGCGGAGGATTCGGCCCCGGAGTCGTCCGCCCGTTCCCCGGCGGCCGTCGCCGCATCGCCGGACGCCGCGACGGAATCCGTCCGCGGCTCCCCGGCCGGTGCGGCCCCCTCCTGCGCGGACAGGGCCGAGAGGCCGAACAGCAGGACAAGAGTGATTATCAATCGCTTCATGACACTATCGTTTTATGACCGCCTCGATGCGGGAGATCAGGTCCACGCCCTCCGAATAGACGTCGCTCATCTGCGCCGACGCCGCGGGCGAATACTGCGCCTCGTCGCACTGCGTGATGATGGCCGTGAAGCGCTGCGACTCCTCGGCCGACACGCCCCGCTTGTGCAGCTCCTCGCGGACGTTCTCCTTCGTGAGGTTGGCCACCGGAATGTTGAACTTGTCGCTCATGTAGCCCCACAACGCGCGGAGCATCTCCTCGTAGAAGGCGTGGCGGTTCTGTTCCTCCATGTAGCGGCGGGCGGCGCGGAAACGCTGCACGGCGACCTTGTTGGCCCGCTTGCCGCGGACCAGCGCGGCGTTCTGCGACTCGCGGATCTGCCGGCGCAGCGCGACATAGACCGCGGCGAACAGCGCCAGCACGGCGCACAGCACGCCCCAGTAGGCCGCCCCGAAGAGGAACGGAGCGCCCGTCGCACGCAGCTGCGGAGCCCCCAGCTTGATGAAGCGGATGTCCTGCCCGAGCATCTTCACCTCCTCCTTCGACATGCCGCGGCCCTGCATCACCACCGCGTCGCCTCCGCCTCCGCGGACGTCGGGCGTGACCTCGAGCGTCATGGGCTTCGACTGCAACGTGACGTACTGTCTGCGTTCGAGGTCGAAATAGGTGAACTCGATCGGATCGACCTCATAGGTTCCCTCGGCGCGGGCGATGAAGGGGTACTCGAACTGCCGGTATCCCGAGATGCCCGAGGCCGAGGTGTTGATCGACTCGGTCGTCTTGACGTTGTACTGTTCGAACGACGCGGGCAGCGCCAGTTTGGGCGCCTGCACGAAGGTCAGGTTGCCCGTGCCGGAAATCTTCACCGTGCACGTCGCGCCCGAGTTGGCCGCGAAGCGGTCCGACGGCAGGTCGGTATCCATGCGGAACGACCCGACGGCTCCGCTGAAACTCGAGGGCGCACCCTCGGGCAGCGGCCGGACCTCGATCGCCGCCCGCTGGCTCTTCACCTTGCGCGGAACGTTGAAAACCTCGTGACCGCCTCCGAAGAAGGGGTCCACGTGGCGGCTCTGCACCATCACCTGCGCCACGACGGTCATCTCCACCGGGTCGATCGAGAGCGTGCCCACCTGCTGCGGATAGAGCAGGTAGTCGAACAGCACCCGCGTCTCGTACACCTTGCCGTTGTAGCTCTCCCGGCCGATGCGGGCCGATCCCGGGGCCGAAAGGTCCTGCGACCAGAAGCCGTTGAACGAGGGGGCCGATTCGGGGACGATGTTCACATAGGGAACGCGCGTGTAGAGCTTGAAGGCCACGTGCAGCGGCTCGTTCTTATAGACCGACGACTTCGACACGACGGCCCGCAGCAGGATGTCGTCCTTGCCGATCTGCTGCTGCACGTCGCGCTGTCCGCCGCCGTCGGGTCCGCCGGGTCCGCCCCTCTGCGGACGCTGCTGCGCCCGCGAAGCGTCGCCCTCGTTCACGATCTCGATCGGCAGCGGCTCGGTGCGGTAGGTCTTGCCCTCCACGTCGATCCGTGCCGAACCGATCGTGACGTTGCCCGCGCTCTGCGGCAGCAGGACATAGGTGATCGTGTAGTTGATGCTCTTGGTCATCGAGTTGCCCACGATCTGCACCGAATGTCCGCGCGACTCCGCCGGACCGGCTATCACGTCGAACCCCTCGAACGACGGAGCCTGGAAACTCCCTTCGTCGGGATCGGCGTTGAGCGCGAACTCCACGCGGAACGCCTCGCCGACGGCCACCGTCAGCGGCGAACTGGCCTCGAAGGTGACCTCCCCGGCGGCGAACGCCCGGAAAGCCGACAGCAGGAGAAGCGCCGTTCCCGTTATTCTCGCAATAAAACCTTTCATCAGTTCTACAACGTGCCATCCCGCCCGGTTAGTATCCGGACGGGATGGAAATTAATGTTTGAAATCGGCGAAAAAGTCGTTCCCCTTGTCATCGACGATGATGAAGGCGGGGAAGTTCTCGACGTAGATCTTGCGCACGGCCTCCATGCCCAGCTCGGGGAAGTCCACGACCTCGACCGACTTGATGGAGTTCTTGGCCAGAATGGCCGCCGGGCCGCCGATCGAACCGAGGTAGAAACCGCCGTTGGCCTTGCAGGCGTCCGTCACGGCCTGCGAGCGGTTGCCCTTGGCCACCATCACCATCGAACCGCCGTGCTTCTGGAACAGGTCCACGTAGGGGTCCATACGTCCGGCCGTCGTCGGGCCGAACGAACCCGAAGCCATGCCCTGCGGCGTCTTGGCCGGACCGGCGTAATACACCGGGTGCTTTCTGAAGTATTCGGGCATGGGCTTGCCCTCGTCGAGCATCTGCTTGATGCGGGCATGGGCGATGTCGCGGGCCACGATGAGCGTGCCGCGGAGGTTCAGGCGCGTCTTGATCGGGTATTTCGTCAGGATGGCGCGCACCTTGTCCATGCCTTCGTCGAGGTCGATGTCCACGGCGGGCGACATGGCCGGCGCCTCCGCAGGCAGGAACCGCGCGGGGTTCTTCTCCAGCTTCTCGAGGAAGATGCCCTCGGGGGTGATCTTCGCCCTGATGTTGCGGTCCGCCGAGCAGCTTACGCCGATGGCCACGGGGCACGAGGCCGCATGGCGCGGAGCGCGGATCACGCGCACGTCGTGCACGAGATACTTGCCGCCGAACTGGGCGCCGACGCCGCTCTCGCGGCAGATTTTCAGCACCTTCTCCTCCCATTCCAGGTCACGGAAGCAGCGGCCGCCCTCGTTGCCCGAAGTGGGAAGCTCGTCGAGGTAGCCGGCCGAAGCCTTCTTCACCGTCGAGAGGCACATCTCGGCCGACGTGCCGCCGATGCAGAGGGCCAGGTGGTACGGCGGGCAGGCCGACGTGCCGAGGTCGAAGATATGCTGTCGGATGAATTTCGTGAGCGACTCCTCGTTCAGCAGCGCCTTGGTCTGCTGGTAGAGGAAGGTCTTGTTGGCCGAGCCGCCGCCCTTGGTGATGAAGAGGAACTCGTACTCCATGCCGGGCTTGCCGCCGTATATGTCGATCTGCGCCGGAAGGTTCGTGCCCGAGTTCTTCTCGTCGGTCATCGTGAAGGGCACGACCTGCGAATAGCGGAGGTTGCGCTCCTTGTAGGTCTCGTAAACTCCCCTGGCGATGCACTCGGCGTCGTCGGCTCCCGTCCAGACGTCCTCGCCCTTGTGCCCGATGCAGATGGCCGTGCCGGTGTCCTGGCAGGTCGGCAGCTCGCCCTCGGCGGCCACGCACTGGTTGAGCAGCATCGTGTAGGCCACGAACTTGTCGTTGTCGGTGGCCTCCGCATCGTCGAGGATGTCGCGCAGCTTTTGCAGATGCGCCGCACGCAGATAGAACGACACGTCCGAATAGGCCGCCTTCGACAGCAGCTCGAGGCCCGCGGGGTCCACTTTCAAGATTTTACGTCCGTCGCACTCGACGACCTTCACGTAATCCTTCGTCAAAAGACGGTACTCGGTTTTGTCCTCCCCGACGGGGAACGGCTCCTGGTAGATGAACTCAGCCATAATCTATCGTTGTTGTTTGTGTGTTTTCCTTGCCGGCGGATCCGAAGGCCGCGCACGCTTTCCCGGAGGCGGAACAGCCTTTAGACCCGCACAAAAATAGTAAAAAAATAATGATTGCGCAGCATACCCGTCCAAATATTGAGCGCTCCGCACATTCCGGCAGCTCGCCTCAGTCCGGGGCGTTCTTATCGCCCGACGAACCGAATTTTCCTTATTTTTCTTGCAATATGCAATATTGTTTATTATTTTTGGATACCAACTAAAACTTTAACCTAAAATTCATTATTATAAAACGGACCATTTTCACTATTGCGTGTAGCTTATGCGCTTTGGCAATCTATTTCTACTCCTTGAGTGCAAAAACAACAACGGACACATTTTCTTCCGCATTAAGAGCTTCCGACATCGAAGCTCTAACTCAAGATGAAGGTGGAATATCGATCGTTTGCAGATGTGCTGTTTTTTAGGGAACAGCCAGTGCAAAGCAAGCAATAGAAAAGCCATTTTGCATCTGGAGACAATATTCAATGCCAAGAATGGGATGAAAATTGTCAGCAATTAAAATCCATACAATCCTAATGCCTCATTAATAGATGTATTCATCGCCTTAATGGGGCACAAAACATTCGAATATGAAGCACCTCTTCTTAACAATTCCCATACTACTTTTGACGGCATGCCGATCCGACCGATCGGCCTATCCGATTGAGGGCGACAGAGACATCCTGTTTACCGAAATCGTCCTGGACACGATTCCCGTCCGGCTCGAAAACACCTCGTACAGCGGTCATTCGGGCGTCGATGACGGACGCATCTACTTTCTGGATCAATTTTTCAGCTATCTGTATCTGATCGCCCCGGACGGGACCCCGATCAGCCGGAGCATGGGAATGGGACGGGGGCCCAACGAAATTCCGCTGAAACAAACCTCAGCAGCCACCGTCAGAGACCGGGAACTGCTGATTCTGGGAAGCTCCTACGATTACTACATCAGCGAAGATTTCGGCACCCCGCAGCGAAAGGAGATACGAGTTTCTCCCGAAGACTCCTCTCTGGAAGATGCCCGCGCCTACACTTCCTTCTCCGAGATTCTGCGATCGGGCAACGGCAAATTCTATTACAACATCTACTCCGAATCGCCCTATGCGAACCCCGTCGAACACAGCGCCGACTACTTCCGCAACGCCCATATTCTGATGGAAATCGACTCGGAAACGGGCACAGCCCGCCCGATCGGCAGATTTTCGGACTACTATACGGAGAACCATTCGCGTCTGAAGCACCTGTTCGGAACCGTATACGACCTGACCGAGAACGGCGACTTCGTCGTATCCCACCAGGCCGATTCGATGATCTACGTATCGGACCGGGATTTCAGACCGATCCGGGCATTCGGATTCCAGGGAACGGGGATGAATACGGATTACGCGCAAGCGGCTCCCGGCTGGGACGGCTTCAACGACGCCTACCTCGAAGATACCACCCATAAGGGCTACTATTACTGGCTGGAATACGTAGACGAGACCGATACGACATTCCGCAGCTACCAGAAGGGGAGCCATACGGACAGGGACGGGTTGCAGATCTACCGAGGCAGTACGCTCATCGCGGATGTAGAGGTCCCCAAAGGATTTTGCGTCGCCGGATACATCGCGCCCTACTATTTTTCCCGCATGAATTGCGATATAGACAACAAAACGATACATTTTTATCGCTTCAAATTAACACAACCATAGTTTAAAAAAACGCACATTTAATGTATTGAGTACTATCATATATCGGCAATAGTTATCATCAAATCCATTGTCTCGATTTATAAAAATAAAACGAGTCCATCCCCTTTTCATCCAAACAGAAAAGCCCAACAACGACCCATTAACAGAAATAGCTTTCAATGAAGAATTAAGGGACGCGGGAGATCTATCCCGAGATACTATTATATATCAAAACTATACTATCCGAAATATTGGAAATAACCCGTTAATAGTTTATCATGTCAGTCCAGACTGCAACTGTACTGACTACGATCTTTCTCAAAGAATCGCACTTCCTGGAGATAGTACGATAGTTCGTTTGACTATAAGCACTAAAGGGAAACAGGTAGGAATGTTCATGTTGAATACCGTTATTAAAGTAAACACAAATAAACAATTCTATCGGCTCCGATTAATAGGCAATGTTACTTCTGACAAATAATGACATACAATATCATTCTATCACTCTTTCTAAAACAATCCGGATTGCGCAACTATTTTCCGCGCTCTGTTATTTTTCTCACAAAATGAAATCTTTATTTAGTTTTTTTAGTAAATTTGCAAGGTCAAAAACAGCCAGTAATTTCACTTAAACTCTAATAGTATGGTATCGTACAAAGATCTGGGCCTCGTGAACACCCGCGAAATGTTCGCCAAGGCCATCAAGGGCGGTTACGCCGTACCGGCATTCAACTTCAACAACATGGAGCAGCTCCAGGCCATCATCCAGGCTGCCGCCGAGACCAAGTCGCCCGTCATCCTGCAGGTGTCGAAAGGCGCACGCAACTACGCCAACCAGACCCTGTTGCGCTACATGGCCGAAGGTGCCGTGGAGTACGCCAAGGAGCTGGGCTGGGCAAAACCCCAGATCGTGCTGCACCTCGACCACGGCGACTCGTTCGAGCTCTGCAAGAGCTGCGTGGACATGGGCTTCTCGTCGGTGATGATCGACGGCTCGGCGCTTCCCTACGATGAGAACGTCGCCCTGACGAAGAAGGTCGTAGAGTACGCCCACCAGTTCGACGTGACGGTAGAGGGCGAGCTGGGCGTGCTGGCCGGCGTCGAGGACGAGGTCGTAGCCGAGGAGAGCCACTACACCAAGCCCGAGGAGGTCGTGGACTTCGTGACCAAGACGGGCGTGGATTCGCTGGCCATCTCGATCGGCACGTCGCACGGCGCCTACAAGTTCACCCCCGAGCAGTGCACCGTGGATCCCAAGACGGGCCGTCTGGTTCCGCCCCCCCTGGCATTCGACGTGCTGGCAGCTATCGAGAAGGAGCTTCCGGGCTTCCCCATCGTGCTCCACGGATCGTCGTCGGTTCCCCAGGAGGAGGTCGATACGATCAACAAGTACGGCGGTGCACTGAAGGCTGCCGTGGGCATTCCCGAGGAGGAGCTCCGCAAGGCCGCCAAGAGCGCAGTCTGCAAGATCAACATCGACTCCGACTCGCGTCTGGCCATGACGGCCGCCATCCGCGAGGTCTTCGCCACGAAGCCCGCGGAGTTCGACCCCCGCAAGTACCTGGGTCCGGCCCGCGACAACATGAAGAAGCTCTACATCCACAAGATCAAGGAGGTTCTCGGCTCGGACGGCAAGGCCGAGTAAGACATCCGCATCCGGGGAGCGATCCCCGGACACCGAAAGAAAAACGGAGGCTCACGCCTCCGTTTTTTTCATCTCCTCCGCTCCGGACGCCGACCCGAACGGCCTCCGGCCGGAATGCCGTTGTCCGCCGGGCCCCTGCCTCCCGGGAGCTCTCACCCGGAATGTCGCAACCCGGAACCCAGCCTCCCGGGAGCTCTCGCCCGGAACGTCGCAACCCGGTACTCAGCCTCCCGAGAACTCTCATCCGGAACGTCGCAGCCCTTCGCCGGCGCGGCCGTCCCGGCGAAGGATTCCTCCGGAATCATCCGACAGTCACCCGGAAACGGCACTCGCCGCCGCCCGAAAGCACGGTCCGCAGCGTCTCCACCCGGATCCGCCTCCCGGGCAACAACTCCCGCAGGACGTACAGAATGCTCTGGCGGGAGCATTCGCAATGCGCCGGCGTCTCCACGAATCCCGCCGCGACCTGCGGACACAGGCAGCGCGGGTAGCCCATTTCGTAAACCCGGCCCGGCTCCACGACGTCCGCGAAGAAATACGCCGAACGACCGTACCGGGCGTACTGCCGGTCGAGGTCGCCGCCGCACTCCAGGAACTGCCGTCGCTGCTCCTCCAGCACGGATCCTTTCACGCACGCCTCGGCACACGGCCGGTAGAGGGCCGCACGCACGTCGTCCGGAAGGTTCGCCGCGGCCCCCTCCAGCGTCCGGCAGAACTCCCGCACCCGCAGCAGTTCGGCCGCATCCGGCCCGTTTTTCTTTTCCGATTCCATGACGGGTACGGTCAATCCGTTCGCACGGGCTGTGCGGAACCGTCCCCGACATACCGTCCGACGAACTCCGCGACACGCCGCGTATATTCCGCGCGGTTGTCCCGGTAGGACATGGCGTGCGCCGCACCGGGAACCACCCACAGCTCCTTCTCGCCCGGCTTGGCCTCGTAGAGCGGATAGACCATCCGCGTCGGCACGAAGTCGTCCGCATCGCCGTGGATGAAGAGCATCGGCAGTTCGCATTTGGCCACCTGCCGGAGCGCCGAAGCCTCGCGGAACGACCAGCCGTACTTCAGGTCGCACAACCAACTGGCCGTGTAGAGCAGCGGGAAGGCGGGCAGCGAGAACTGCTCCCGGAGCTCCTTGCGGAACTCGTCCCAGACGCTCGTATAACCGCAGTCCTCCACGAAACACTTCACATAGGGCCGCTGCGGCTCGCCCGAGACCATCATCGTCGTCGCGGCCCCCATCGAGATGCCGTGCACGACCATCCGTGTACGGCCTCCGAAAAGCCCGTTGGCGACATCCATCCACCGCAACACGTCGAGACGGTCCTTCCACCCCATGCGGATGGCCCGCCCCTCGCTCTCGCCGTGGTAATGGAGATCGGGCAGCAGGATATTGCAGCCCAGGTCGTGATTGTAAAGGTAGCCGATCATCAGCATCCGCACGGCGTTGTCCGTGTAGCCGTGGACGATGACCGCCGTCCGGTCGGTCGGTTCGGGCGCCGCGGCGTAAACGGCATGGAGCCGCTCGCCCCCGTCGCCGACGATCACCGTGTCGCGCAGCGCCCCCGAACTGCGGAGGCTGTCGGCCCATTCCGCCAGAAACGGATATTCGGCATACATATATTCATAGGAGGAGGCATTCTTCTCGGCCATCACCGCGTCGGGACGCAGGGCATAGGAGAGCATGTAGAAACTGCCACCCGCAAGGAGGCCGCCGACCGCGACCAGCGCGGCGAGCACAATCCCGATACTCTTTTTCAGACTCTTTTTCATACGTCAGGGTTCGGATTTCACCGACAGCGGCACGCCCTCCGCCCCGGCATAAAACATCACCAGTTCGACCTCGTCGTCGCCCCGGTTCTCGCCGTAATGCAAAGTCCCTACCATTTCGACGATCCCCTCCCCGGGGCGGAACGTCCGCTCCGTCCCGTTCCCGGCGACCACGGTCAGCTCGCCCCGCAGCACCACCCCCGCATTGACGACCGGATGGAAATGCTCCTCCAGCCGCGCATGCGGCGGAATCAGGATGCGCAGAAGCGACACGAGGGGCCGTCCCGCCGGGTAGGCGGGCAACGGCTCCCCGTTCCAGCTCGACGACGATGCGGCGATGCGCTCCGCCGTCGGTCCCTTTCCGTCCGACACGGCCCCGGCTATTTCGCCAGCTTGGCGCGGATATGCGCCAGCATGTCGTCGGTCATGCGCGAAAGGTCCCACTCGGGTTTCCACCCCCACTCCTCGCGGGCGCAGGTGTCGTCCAGCGAATTGGGCCAGCTCTCGGCGATCTCCCGCTTCACGGGGTCGATGTCGTAGGTCATCTCGAACGCGGGCATCCGCTTCCGGATCTCGGCGCAGATGATCTCGGGCGTAAAGCTCATCGAGGCGATATTGAAGCTGTTGCGGTGCACGAGTTTCGAGGGATCGGCCTCCATCAGCTCGACGCAGGCGCGCAGGGCGTCGGGCATGTAGATCATGTCCATATAGACGTCCGCGGGAACGGGACAGGTGAAACGGCCGCTGCGGATCGCCTCGTAGTAGATCTCCACGGCGTAGTCGGTCGTGCCGCCGCCGGGCAGCGTGACGTTCGAAATGATGCCCGGGAAGCGGACCGAACGGGTATCGACCCCGTACTTGTGGTGGTAATAGTTGCCCAGCAGCTCGCCCGTGACCTTGCAGACCCCGTAGATCGTCGTCGGCTGCATGATCGTATCCTGCGGGGTCTTGTCCTTGGGCGACGAGGGGCCGAAAGCGCCGATCGACGAGGGGGTGAAGAGCGCGCAGTGGTGCTGCCGCGCCACCTCGAGCGAGTTGTTCAGCGCACCCATATTGACGTTCCAGGCCATCTGGGGATTCCGCTCTCCCACGGCCGAAAGCAGCGCCACGAGGTTGAAGATCGTGTCGATCCGGTGACGGGCCACCACCGACGCCATCGCCGTGGCATCGAGGGCATTCAGCACCTCGAAGGGACCGTCCTCGCCCAGGGACTTGCACTCGCGCATGTCGGTGGCCACCACATTGTGCCCGCCGTAGATTTTGCGCAGATAAACTGTCAGCTCGGAACCGATCTGGCCTCCGGCGCCTACTATCAGAATACGTTTCATCTGTTTTTGGTTGTAATTCGTCAGTAAAGATAGAAAATAATCGGGAAAATCGCACATTTTTTTGGTCTTTTCATTTTTCTTGCGTACTTTTGCACCACTCGAAAGAGCAAAAGGCTGTCTTAGCTCAGTGGTAGAGCACTTCCTTGGTAAGGAAGAGGTCGTGAGTTCAAGTCTCATAGACAGCTCTGAAAATCAAGCGGTTACCGAATCAGGCAACCGCTTTTTTGTGCCGTTTTGCGAAGGAAAAGGAGGCTGTAAAGGCGGTTCGGACGGGCAATGTTACACATAATGTTACACATAGAAATTAGGCGTCCTGCTCTGTTTGCGCATTGCGCAATCACATGAAAATCAAAACAATCTGCCGTTATGAAATCGTTTACAAAAACGGCAAGTCTCCGTTGGCCGTTCGTTTTACGCACCAACGTACCCACAAAACCGTTTCGCTCGGCATTTCGGTAGAGCCGCATTATTGGAATAAGGATGCTGAAATGATAACGGCAGACTGTCCCGAACGTGCCATCTTGCAAAGTAAAATCGACAGTGCATTAGCGATTTATCGAAAGAAAATCCAGCGATTGGAGGCATTGGATATGGAGGTTGATTTTACCAACCTATTTGACCAGACCGCAAAATGCACTCCACAATTCGTCGATAACTATTTTCAGCAACAAATTACAGCCATGAAACAAGCAGGGAAAATCAACACGGCAATCAAGTACACAGCCACCTGTACCTCACTCGTTAAATTCCATCCTGCCAAATTACGGTTTGAAGAGATCAACGGAAAGTTATTAGGTGATTTTGAGGTATTTCTCCATTCGGCGGGTAATCAATCCAATTCGATAGCCACGAAATTCAGTGTACTGAAAGCCGTTTACAATAAGGCCATTGCTGACAAGATTTTCCTTTGCAAGGAGAATCCTTTTATTTCATATAAGGTGGGAAAACATTGGACACAGACACGTAAACGGGCCATTCATAAAGAGGATATACAACGATTGATGCAGGCAGAATTACCCGTAACGAGGTCTCCCTATACCGATTTTGCAAGGGATATATTCTTGTTTTCTTACTTTTCGGCTGGAATCAATTTCAAGGATATTGCCACCTTACGCTACGTCGATATGGAAGAGGATCGGATTTTCTATCGCCGTCATAAGACAGGAAAGACGATGACTTGTCGATTGCATCCGCAAGCAAAGGCAATCATTACCCGATATGGTCGTTCAGAAGCTATGCAAGAAGACTATATCTTTCCTATTCTTGATCGTCATGTGCATCGTACCGAACAGCAGATTCACAATAGGGTGCATAAGGTTCTGATTCATATAAACCGAGAGTTGAAAGAATGGAGCAAGCGGTTGGGACTGACAACGAACTTAACGACCTATGTAGCCCGTCATACCTATGCCACGGTGCTCAAACGGTCAGGCGTAAGCGTAGCCTTGATTTCCGAATCGCTGGGGCACTCTGATCTATCCACCACACAAATCTACTTGGATTCATTCGAGAACAGCCAAATTGACGCTGCAATGCAACACTTGTTATAGGCGTTTGGAGGTCGGCGGCCAATATGGTAACCGACCTCCTTTTCCCTATTATTAGTATATGGTGGCATCATCGACCGAGGTATTCGACAAGATTATCCACAATCAACTGCTCACGTGTTACCAACCCTTTGGGAGGATTCATAATTAGCTGGGCCTGCTTATCTGTCAATTGCTCGATCCTGCTCTCGATTTGAGCGTAAAATGCCGTAGGGTCTTTCGCTTCACGGCCCTGATCAATAATATATCCTATCAGGTATTTTTTTGCCAAGAATGTTTCGCTGAATTTCTCTTGTGCCACACGATACCAATTGATGCTCCGTTGATACCATGCGCTATTCTCGAATGCTTTGGGTAATTTTTTCTCTTTTATGGCGTTTACGAAATCACGAGGTTTCAGTGTGTTCTTCCCAAGACACCACTGTGAGATAGTCGAGAGCGGATAATTCTTACGCCGTAATTCCAGCGCAAATTCGAATACCTCGTTCTCTTTTAGTTCAAGTGCCATGCAGGGTGCGGCCATATAGTCCGTGCCCTTCCACGAGGTCGTACAGATATTCATTTCGGCAATCAATGCCACGATGGACATCTCGGCGTTCAATGGTTCGCAAATTACGAGGTCATCCAGATTCAGCCCCAGTTTCAAGTAAGCCATCAAACGGTGCTGACCATCCAGCACGGCAAAATAGTTTTCGGTCTGTTCATCGGGAATGTCGTTCCCGTCCAGATCGACCAGATGTCCTCCCGAGAGGAAGACATCCTCCCCTTTGACGACGGTGATCGGTGATAACTGCCCATATTCTCGAATGGATTTCACTTTGGCAGCAACAGCCTTTGCATTGATCTGACGGTTGCCTTTGACAAAGGCGAAATTACGATTGAGTTCTACAGAAGCGATTATTAATTGTTTCATATATTAAGTGCGGGTTGACCTCATACCACCCGCAAGGTATTAAGTCTATTATAAATTTTGTTGTTACAATAAGTAGGGTTTTCCTGTACCACCCTCAAGGTTTTGATATTGTTTTCTCGGCGTCGGGTCTAACTGGTGAGCTCTTGCCAGCTCGTCGGGCGGGCGGATGATGGCTTGGGCAAACTCCCATCATCGTTGCGTCGTTCGATTCGACCCTCGGCCTTTCGGTTCGGATATTCCCTCCCAACCGAGAAGAGGGGTGTATGTCAAGGAGCGTTCGTTTGCGTTTCTGTTTGCAATACTATCGAATACCATGCATAACTCATTGTATCACAAACTATTGTCGGATAACAGAAAAGTGTATTATTTCTGTTATCCCTTAATTTACAGCACAAAAAAGGACGGCTTTTCGCCGTCCCATTCCATCTAAATTGAGAGATTATCAATATAAGCCTCTCCCTATGGTATGCCATTCTTCATCCTTGTATCGTTGCCAGATAGCTTTTATATTTTCATCATTATCAAGATATTTCTTATTCTCCGTATAGCCGAACATATAGACGATGCGAGAGATTAAGAGCATAAGATTATATGAAACTCGGGCAGGATTTGCACTGCGTTTATCCTCGGCCTTGAATTGCTCCAGAAATGGCAACAGACACGCAACAACAAAGGTAATTTTGTAGCAATCTTTCAAATTGATCGAGAAATCGCCCCAGCCAAACTCCACATTACGTGACAGATTGGCATAGAGTGCAGCAGAGTTTTCTGCCAGAATAGCACCCAACATCCGTATTGCCTCTTGTGATTCGATGGTTACACCGTGTTCACGCCCCCGCCAGATACGAATTTTGGCATCGGGATTGGCATGGAGATACTTGGCGAACGCTCGGAACTGGTCGAAAGCAGGTGCAGGGATCGCCATCACATTCTCTGTTTTCTTCTGTGTAAGGTAATAAACAAAAAGTAACGTTACCCAGAATTTTTCGATGTCGATGCCCAATGCCTGTAACGAACGGATGACTGGCTCATTCTTCAAAAACTGCTCTTTGGTGAAAGGGTATTTCGACATATCCAGCCGTCCGTCCCTATGCAGTACGATAAAATCTCCTGTGCAAGCGGTATCGACTTGGTATTCCTTTCCGTCTTCTTCAATTTCGTATGCAGGGAACATTCGGTTCCCAATGCTATGCACATATTCGTAAATCGACATAATGCAGATAGTTTAAGGTTATTTTCAAAGGTAGCGTTTTTTCCTACAAAATTTCCTTAAAAAACAATATCAAAATATTTGATTGATTGTTAAATTATTTATATATTTGCCGGACAATTTACAGACAAGGGTAATTCTTGTTTCTTCCATAGAAATATGTTATAGGACGGATAAGGACGGCATCATGTGCTGTCCTTATCTTTGGTCGATAGTCGCATATTTTTTGTGTAGGAAATGAAATTCCCTTAATAAAAGATATTTCACACACAGAAAAAATGCGGTGAAATCCTATCCTATTATCAATATTATATGGAAGTAAAAATTATTACAGCCTCTACCACCGCCAAGTGAGTGGAGGAGATTCCAGAGTTGGAAAACCTCCTGCCCGAGAACTGTATCTTGGACAAGGGCATTACAGGCTGTGGAGCCACCACGCTTGCCATTGAGAACGACCGTTCGACTTTAATTGCCGCACCAACGGTCAATCTTATTAAAAACAAGATGCAGGAACACGCCGACCTGCTGGGTGTCTATGGAGGTGTTACGAATCAAGAGATAGCGGATTATCTGCAAACGCACGACTGCTGAAAGATAATGGCTACATACGATGCTATTCCGCGAGTTGTAGATGTGGCAGGAACCGAGATTTATAAAAAGGCGTTCTTATTGGTGGATGAATACCACCGTCTGCTGTTCGATTATTCATTCCGCCACTCCGCGATTGCTGGTTTATTGGAACAGGCTCCACGCTTTGCAAGTAAAACCTTTCTCTCTGCTACTCCTATCGAACAGGAATTTCTATTGGACGAGTTACAAGGAATCCCACAGGTAAAGATTATATGACCGCATGCCGAGCCGATGCAGGTGCGGTTGTGGGAGGAAACCAGCCCGATGGCAACCGTTACGGCCTTATGCAGAAATGCCATAGCACAACAGGTCGATTTCAACCTGCATTTTTTCATGAACAGCACAACATTTATCGGCAAGGTGATCCGTCATGCAAAACTGACACCCGACCAAGTAAAGATAGTCTGCTCCACAAGTGGCGAGAGTTACGACCGCAACAAGGAGAAGATCGACGGATTTCCGATAAGTATGCCCAGCAGCCAGTCCTGTAAAATCAATTTCTACACCTCTACCTGCTTTGAGGGTTGCGATATTTTCGATAAGGTAGGACGCACCTACATTGTAAGCGATGGTACGGCCACACATTCGATGTTGGATATTTCGACCACGATACGGCAGATTGCAGGACGCATACGGGATACGCAATACAAGGAGATAACGCATATCTATTCCAAGTCCCGATACGGTCGTGATGTCAGCTACGAACAATTCAAGGCATCGACAGAACAGGAGATAGACAAGGCAGAACGCTTTTTGAAATGGTATGCCACAGCAGACGAAGATATAAAACCCACTATTTATTCGGATATGAAATTTATCAATACAGAAACGATGACATTAGACCGCAACCAATTAAAATTAGAACTGCTGAATTTCCGCAACTGACAGGAGATTTATGCAGACAGCCGCAACCTCATTACAGAATACAAACGTAACGGCAACGAGATAACCTCGACAGATAAACACGATATTCGTATTGCCAAGTTGGAAACGAACAGTAAAGCCAAGATACCTTTTAAGGAGTTGTTCGATAGATATGCCGAGTTGAGAGCGAATAAGGGTATGTTCTCGATGAACGGCTTTGTGGCAGACCTTATCGTGAAACGTAATCCGCTTGTTCGAGAGAGTTACGAAAAATTAGGTGCGGAACGAGTGCGGGAACTGAACTACAACCAGACGCAGATAAAAAGGGAACTGCTGAAATACGAAAAAGCGGAGTTGGCCTATAAAGTTGTGCAACGAATAAAGAGAGACCTGCCGCAACAGACAGCCGTACCTGCACGAATCATAAAGTCGAAATTACAGCAGATTTACAATGACTTGGGGATTCAACAGACCGCAAAGGCAACCGACCTTGCAGAGTGATACGATATAAATACGTGTTACAAAAATATCAACGGCAAGAATACGGCCTGCATCATCCTTATAAGGAGCAGGCTTGTAACAAAGAAAAAGATTGCAGCAGAACAGACAGATAACAATTTAATTATTAAAAACATATAAAACTATGGCAACAAAAATAGAATGGACAGGCGAAACGGTGCATTGTTCTTTTTCAAGCAATGGGGAAGCATCGGCAGGGATGATGTTTATCGAAGCGTAGAGCGCAACGGTAGCGAGTTGCAAGGTAAGACTTATAAAGCGATGCCAACAGTAAACAGGCATACGTTGTTCGGGTAGGCTGGCAATATATATGAATAGACAGAAGACAGACATTTTCGAGTGGTCTATATTCTATACCGCTCGACAATGTTTGTCCTTTTCTCTTGGGTAGGATATATACTGCCCGCAAACAGATACATGAATCAAATCCCCCTCCCCATCGAGATTTTGGGAACTAATATTACAGAGGCGAATTTCTCTGGCAGATTATCGAGAGAAATCTCAGACAAATACAAAAGCCACGAACGGGATGATCAGTTCAATCATTTACTAATCATCTAATTCGTAGAGTTATGCAATTAAGACAATCCATGCGTCGGGCAGCCAAAATGCGGCTTGCGCTGGCGGGAGCTTCAGGCAGCGGCAAGACCTATTCGTCGCTCCTTATCGCTTACGGCATGACAGGCGACTGGTCTCGTATCGCCGTCATCGATTCAGAGAACTGCTCGGCTGACCTTTATGCCCATCTGGGCGGTTATCAAGTCCTCACGCTCGAAAACTATGCTCCCGAGACCTACATCGAGGCCATAGGAATCTGTGAGCAGGCTGGAGCCGAGGTCATCGTCATCGACAGCATCTCCCATTGCTGGGACTATCTGCTGGATTTCCACGCCAACCTGCAAGGCAACTCCTTCGCCAACTGGGCCAAGGTCACGCCCCGTCAGAACGCCTTTATCCAGCGGATTCTGACATCCTCCGCTCATGTGATCTGCACCATGCGCTCCAAGCAGGATTACGTGCTCTCGGACAAGAACGGCAAGATGGTTCCAGAGAAGGTGGGCTTGAAAGCCGTACAGCGTGACAACGTGGATTACGAGTTCACCGCGGTTTTGGATATAGCCATGAACCACAAGGCCACCACGTCCAAAGACCGCACGGGACTGTTCACGGGGCGTCCCGAGTTTCTCATTACACCTGCCGTGGGGCAAGCCATCCTCAAATGGTGCAACCTTTCGAATCCGAGTGTTCAACCTCAAACTCCCTACAACCATGTACCCAGCGTTTCTGCCTAACCCCGAATTTGCCGTGGGATTGAATGCAGACAATCCCTTTGTCGAAACCGCTCCTGCCGTATCTGCAATTCCTGCCTCTGTCGGGGACGCTACGATCGCAGAGGAACAGTCCGCACAACCTGTAACGACGGGTGTTGTCGTTCCTTTGGGTGTACGGCACAACCGTCACTTTATCGAAGCCAACACCAAGCCCGTGGATATAGCCCATCTGAAGAACGATTGCGTCGTTCCCGTATTCAGCAAGGACAACGAGGTGACCATCTCTCACCAGAGCTTTATCGAAACGGTGCTGGGTGCTGCACACCGTATGTTCCCGCAGGAGGTGATCGACGCGCCCGATATAGTCGTGTCCCATATCATCAAGGGACGGATTCCCGAAGCCATCCACAAACCCGTGAATCAACTCTTGGAAACAGACAAGACCATCTATTACGAACGGATGGCTTTCTGTTTCGAGATACCCACGGTTTACGAGGAGGTGGCAGGGAACAGGCTGAACCTTTCGATAGGAGGTGTACGGGCCTACAACCACGAGAACCTCTATTCCAGGAAGACGGTGGAGAAATTCAAGGTCTTCATCGGTTTCAAGAACCTCGTGTGCTGTAACCTCTGTGTATCGACCGACGGATTCAAGAGCGAACTGCGGGTGATGGGCGTGCAGGATTTGTTCGATGCCACCTTGCGCCTGTTTCAGGAGTACGATGCCGAACGCCATGTAAGGCTGATGGCCGCGATGCAGGAACGATGCCTTACCGAACACCAGTTCGCCCAGCTTATCGGCAAGACACGGTTGTATCAATACCTGCCCACGGCAGAGAAACGACAGCTTCCTGCAATGGAGTTTACGGACTGCCATATCAACGCGGTTGCAAAGGCGTATTACACGGACGAGAACTTCTCACGAGGAGACAATCCAGAGATTGATCTTTGGAGGCTTTACAACCTCTTTACGGGGGCCAACAAGTCGAGTTACATAGATACGTTCCTCGACCGTTCGCTGAACGCTACCGAACTTATCACAGGTATAGGCAGAGCTATCGAGGGCGATACCGAATATAAGTGGTTTGTAGAGTAAGTAAATAAATCAAAAGCATAATTTTGTTTTAACGCAAACAAGATTATGCTTTTGTTTATTAGAGATATTTGATTAGATTTGTTAAAAATATCTCCTTTACATGAAACAGAGAGTTGCAGCAAATAACAAGAGTATTGATAATGCTGGGATTACATCTGATTATAAACAGGCAATCGCAGAATTAATATGGAATGGATTCGATGCAAAAGCAACGAAAATTAACATTTCGTTTACTGCAAATGAATTGGGATATATTGCAGGATTAACCATTTCGGATAATGGAGATGGCATTGATTTTACATCAATTACAAATACGTTTGGAGCATTTCTGGATTCTCAGAAAAAACGTACTTTCCAACGAACTTCAAATACCCGTGGTAAAAAGGGGAAAGGCCGTTTTTCTTTCATTGCATTTGCAAATAAGGCATTATGGAGAACCCGCTATTTGAATGATAATGAATTATTGCAATATGATATTTTGATTCAAAAAAGTAGCAAAGAATATTATGATGACACTAATCATATTGTTGTAAATAAAGATTTAGGAACTGGAACTGACTTGCATTTGTCTGAATTAGACAATAAGTTTAGTGCTAACAATATAACGAATAAAGAATTTATCGATTATATCTCTAAAGAATTCGGCTGGTTTCTATATCTTAATAAGGATCGTAACTTTGCTATTTGTATCAATGACGTTCCAATTGACTATGAATATTTGATTAAAGAAACAGATTTGGTTTCTTGGAGCTATGGTGATTATTTCTTTAATATTACATTTATCCGTTGGGCTGAAAAAATAGGTGATAAATGTTACTATTATTATATAAATAATCAAAAATATGAAATAGCGAAAGAGTTAACCTCTTTTAATAATAAATCCATTGATTTTTATCATAGTGTATATGTAGAATCCGCTTACTTTGACAATTTTGAAATAGAAGAAAAACCCCATCCCAGATTCGATGGAATAAAAAATCAGTCTGATGCAATTTATAAATGGCTCAATAGACAATTAAAGTCATATATTGCCCAACGACAGAAAATGTTTATTCGAGAACAAGCCGCAGATAAATTAATTTCAACATATGAAAAGAACGGAGTTATACCACAATTTAAGAATAATCAATATGATAAAGATCGGAGAAATGATTTAGTCAATACGATCCGAGATATATATTGTATTCAACCTAAAATATTTCAAGGATTGAATGTTGAACAAGGAAAAACCTGCGTAGGATTTCTTAATCTTCTATTAGATACTGATGAACGAGAAAATATATTGAATATTCTTGAAGATATAGTTAGACTATCCAACGAAGAGCGGCTGCAATTAGCTCAAACGTTAAAGAGAACCTCTTTGAATAAGATTTTACGCACTATTAAGATGATAGAGAATCGTTGTGCAGTGGTAGAAATGTTAAGAGCGATTGTCTATGATTTGACTAAATTTGCGACAGAGCGAAATCATATTCAACAAATCATCGAGGATAACTATTGGCTGTTTGGAGAACAATTTAATCTGGTCTCAGCAGATAAGCCATTTGAGCATGCGCTATCTGAGTATCTTTATATTTTAGATGGTGAAAAAAAATCTCCACAGACTATTAAATCTAATGAACGAAAAAGGAGACCCGACATTTTTATTTGTAGAAAAAGAGGTGTCGATGACACTAATGATTTTTCATCTATTTGGGATGAAAATATAATTGTTGAATTAAAACGGCCCTCTGTTATTATTGGGAAAAAACAATTTCGGCAGATTGAAGATTATTTAGATCTAATCAAACGGGAAGCAAAATTCAACAGCCAATTACGAAAATGGAAATTTATCGTTGTTGGAAATAAATTGGATGACTATATATTAGAACAATATGATTCTTTCAAATCTTATAACAAAAGATTTTTAGTACATATCAAAGAGCAATTTGAAATATATGCCATGACTTGGGATGATATATTTCAAGCATTTGATATAAAGCATCGATTTTTGTTGGATAAGTTAGATATAGATAGAGTTGCAATACAAGATGAGTATAATTTAGGGAACTTATTATTAGATCAAACCAGCGCAACTCGCCTGACACAACAAATTAAGGGCTTACATGTGAATTGATTTTTTCAAATTGAGAAGAAATACCCTTGCTGTTTCACAACGGCAGGGGTATTCTCTTTTAAGGAACAACAAAGCGGACAGGCACTTAATAGATTGGCAGAGTGCCTGAGATAGTGCACCTTGTATTCTGCAATGTTATCGTTCTTGCAGAAATACGGACTTTATGAGGGCGGAAACCCGACAATCTGATACAACAGATTGACAGGATATAGGATTTTGGAGGTTATGCAGGCTTAAACTTCAAATCTTTTGTCCCAATTTACGAATAACAAAGTTTTGATTCCATAAGCCGTGCTATTGCATGGGAACTTTGTTTTGACGAATTTTGATACAGCAACAGCACCCGTAAGGGTAAGATGTTTTGCAATTTCCGCTGAATATGCTACTTTTGCAGTAACATATTGAATACACGGAAAGTGTAGCTTGTTCCTTTAGAGTGAACGTAGGAAATTCAATCTGAAGAGGGAATTAGCTGACATCTTACCGCGTCATATCCATTCGTGGATATAGGCGTGGTGTTGTTGCTTATTTTATCTTCAAGGTTTCCTACGACCTACTCTAATAGAATAAGTTTTCAGCACTACGCTTTCTGTTTATCTAAATCAAAAACATTAACCGTCGCGTTGGTGCTGGAGCGACAACCTAAACTTCTAGGGCTATGAAAAAATTTCTATTGGCAGTTGCTATTGTAACTGCGGGATTAATGACAAGTTGCGCGGTTTCCGAGCATTTGACATCTAACCGTAATGTCATGCAGACCAACGTTGAATTGTCTAAAAACAATTTCCAAGTGATTGGAACCGCCCAAGGATCCGCTACAGTTACTCGAGTCTTTGGTATAGGAGGGCTTTCCTTGAAAGCTATCCGAGCGAATGCCTACGCTGAAATGGTCAAAAATGCAAAACTATCGGGCTCGCAGGCTTTGATAAATGTAAATACCGAGGTCAAGCAACGAGGTATAGCTCCATTATATTGGAAAACGGTTATTACTACTTGTGGACAAGTTATTGAATTCACAAGCACCGAAGAACAAGTATCGGAACATCATGCAGGAACGGCAAAAAGGGTTGCTCCGAGAACGACCGAAACAACAATGACAGAAGAAATAATTGTTGTGGATCCTATTGCAAAAATTAAATCCAATACGATATGTTATACTGCTGAAAAGGACAAACCCATTTCAGTCAATATAGCGAAACATCCGCAACTTATAAGTAATGAATATATCAACGGGCAAGGTATTTTTACATTTAAGAACAAGATAACGAGCATACCCGAAAAAGCATTCTTTGATTGTAGCAAACTCGATAGTATCATTATTCCAGAAAGTGTTACGGAAATTGGAAATTCCGTGTTCACAAGATGCCATTATTTGAAAATGGTATATTGTCAATCGACTACACCTCCGACATTAGGAGAGAACGCATTTTCAAACATTTCCCGTGAAGCTAAAATTTGTGTCCCCAAAAATTCAGTAGCTTTATACAAATCGGCCAATGGATGGAAAGATTATGCTTCCAAAATTGTAGGATGTGATTTTAAGTAATCCTTATCCTAAATCTATGAAACGTATCGTTGCATTGCTCCTGATATGGAGCATGTCCGCTAACATTTTATTTGCCGTACCTTTAAGACGGGGAACCTCTGTTATTGTTCGTTTAACTACCTCTGCTAATAGCAATAGGGATACTCCAATCAAGGCAGAAGTGGTAAGCGATTTAATCATTGAGGGAGAGCCCGTTATTACCCGCGGGACTCCTGTCATTCTGTCGGTGAATAAAAGAAAGGCAAAAGGGCTCGGCAAACCTGGCTATTTACAAATCGGGTGTATTTCAACTACTGCCGTTGATGGTCAAACCATTTCATTGTCTGGTGGTATTGAGCAAAACGGAGAGAATCGACAAGGAGCCGCCATTGGGTTAGGCGTCGGTTTAGGTCTTACATTTTTACCATTTGGAGGATTTTTCTTTTTGTGTTTGAAAGGTGAAAAAGTAGATATTCCTGCTGGTACAACAATATTCGGAGTGACCGTAACGGAAAACTATGACATCGACATCTATTGATTGATAAGGGACAGACTTGTGCAAAAGGGTTAACTTTTAGACCCTCTGCCCAAGTTTGTCCTTTTTATATTACTTGCATAATTCATAAATTTTTCGTATATTTACATCATAATCAAAGATTTAATAACAACATAAATTTTAGCTAAAATGAAAAGAAAAACACCAAGAATTGAATGAACAGCAGGCACGGAAACGAAAGAAGGCATGGAATTATCCTATGTCGCCAAATCCGTAAGTTACGACGATGATTTTACAATGACGCTTATTGTTGCTCGTACAAAAGATAATCCTACACCCGTAGAGTTTTGATACATGTTTGCTTTGGATATAGACCCAGCACAAGAGGTATCTATGACTTTTCAGAAACGAGGACGAGGGTTTGCGGGCATGTCTTTTCTGATAAATCCAGCAATCGAAATACCAGCAATGGCCTTTCCCAATATCGTAACATTTTCAGAATCTACTGAAACCTTGAATATGCTTCAAACACATATTGACAGCGATACAATCATATTCGACTATACGACAAGAGAGGGCAAACCAAGTGTATTCAAATTTCCGCTGGCTGGATTCAAAGAGAAATATTTAGAGCAATTCATATAAAACCAGAAGGACAGACTTTGACAAGGGGGCTATAATTAGACCGTTTGACAATGTTTGTCCTTGTGTTTCCTCAGAAACAAAAGCGACAAAACATTCTTAAAAGGAGAGAGCAGGGAAGAGGATAAAATTTTCCAGCGCGTTTTTCTCCACGTGTTACGAGGACAGACTTTGCAAAGGGGTCTTAAATATACCCCCTTTGCAATGTTTGTCCTCTGTTTTTCAAATATAAGATAATTAACTAATTCACTATTGTTTAACTGCAAACAGCGCAGGCTGCCATGTTACACATAAGGTTACACATTGCATTAAAAACTATCTTTTCTGGCTGCATATTACACCGATTTACAGAATATTCATGTCTTAGCTCAGTGGTAGAGCACTTCCTTGGTAAGGAAGAGGTCGTGAGTTCAAGTCTCATAGACAGCTCGGCGACAAGAGGGAGGGAAGAGGATTTCTTCCCTCCCTCTTTTTTGTATGCAGTCTTGCCTGTCCTCGGGAACGGAATGAGGAGAGGCCGCCGGCAGGTTACGATTTCCGGCATCCGGAGTATCGCTTCCGGCAACGGAAAAGTCCGGAAATGCACGTCGCAAAGCCGCAAATAACATGATAAAATAAAAGACGCGCATTTTGCTTACGATCAGACTCCATTTTACCTGCAAACGGCCGAAAACACCCCGGAAAAACTCGACACAGACCGGATCAAGAAGCATATAATATCACTAAATAACTACCATACAATATAATACAAAATATTAGCCGATAAGCCGTTTTTAATTACGATTTATCGAATCACGAGCGATCCGGCCCGAAAAACGCCTCCGGCGCGACAAAAAAACAGGGTTTCGGGCACTTTTACAGTAAATTCAGATTATTAAATAATTTTACGAATATATCACCCCGCCATTTCACGAATCTGCCTGTGCAAAATTTAAATTTACATAAAAATAAACCACTATTACTGCATTTATTTTACAAATAAATAAAAACGAGACGCCGCTTCCGACAGAATCGAATAAAACGCACGGCAGACAATTCATTAAAATTGCATGTCGATCCGAAACAGGATATAACACACCTTATTTTCAGATTATTTTCAGAAGAATACCCTCGGCGTCCGCCCGCACCGCACTATCAAAAAGACGGTTTTTCAATGATTTTACTTACAATCCGATATTAAAAAACATTTTGTTCGTAAAATTTAATTTCGTACGTTTGCGGCGTAAGAAAGTCAGTTTCCTTATGCAAAAAACTATTCTACTCACTCTTCTCGCACTCTCCATGTGCGCGCTGTCTGTCGCGGCCCCGTCTAAGGGGGGGGGAATCTGGTCACCGTTAGCGGTGTCGTAACCTCCGCAGAAGACAAGCAACCCCTGATCGGGGTAAACGTGATTTCCGGCTCGGCGAGCGGCGTCTCGACCCTCGCGGACGGAAGCTATTCCATTCAGGTCGCACCCGGGACCACGCTGACCTTCCAGTACATCGGTTACAAGGCCGTGGAGTACACGGTCCCCGACGGACGGACGCAGGTGACCTGCAACCTCGAAATGCAGAGCGATACGCAGGCGCTCGAGGACGTGGTGGTCATCGCCTACGGCGTGCGTAAAAAGGGAACCATCGCCGGATCGGTCTCGACCGTAAAGGCGGAAAAGATCGAGACCACGCCCACGGCCGCCTTCGACCAGGCGCTGCAAGGGCAGGTTCCGGGCCTCACGGTACTCTCCAGCTCGGGCGAGCCGAGCAAGTCGGCGGAGCTGACCATCCGCGGCACGAACTCGATCAACGCCGGCACGGACCCGCTCTTCGTCCTCGACGGCATCGTGATCTCGGCATCGGATTTCAATGCGATCAATCCGGCCGACATCGAAAGCCTCTCCGTCCTCAAGGACGCCTCCTCGACCTCGATCTACGGCGCACGCGCCGCCAACGGCGTGGTGGTCATCACGACCAAACGCGGGCGCATGGCCGACCGTCCGGTCATCAACTACCGCATGCAGCTCGGTATCTCGCAGCTCGCCCACGGCAACTGGGACCTGATGAACACCGCCGAGCGCATCCAATACGAAAAGGAGATCGGGCTGACCGAAGGCAAGAACTACTCCCTGCTGAGCCAGACCGACGTGAACTGGCTCGACGAGGTTTTCAGCGACAACGCCCTGCTCCAGAACTACGAACTCTCGGTCTCGGGAGCCACCGAAAAGACGAACTACTACGTTTCGGGAGGCTACTACGACCAGGAAGGCATCGCCCCCGGTTCGGACTTCAACCGCTATTCGCTCCGCGCCAACATCGAACAGCGCGCCGCCAAGTGGCTCAAGGTGGGGACCAACACCCTGCTCAACTACCAGCAGATCGAACTGGCGCAGTCGGGCGAATACACGGTCGTGACGCCGATTTCGGCCGCCCGCTTCATGATGCCCTACTGGAATCCCCGCCGTCCGGACGGTTCGATCGCCTCGATGGAGGACGGCAGTTGGAAAGGCGAAGGCCAGAACCCGCTGGAGTGGATCGAGAACAACCCCGTGCACTACAAGAAGTACAAGGTCATCTCCTCGCTCTTCGCCGAAGCCACGCCAATCGAAGGACTGACGATCAAATCGCAGTTCAGCGCGGACTACTCCCACTCCACGGGCTTCGGAATCTCCTACCCCGAATACTATCCCAACCTGGGCATCGGAACCGCCGCCCGGAACACCTCCGACGGCCTGACGCTCTCGGTCACCAATACGGTGAACTACCGCTTCCGCGTCCATGAGGACCATTCGTTCAACTTCCTCGTCGGACAGGAAGGCATCGACTACCACTACGAATCGTTCGGCGTGACCACGCAGGGACAGAACAACGACAAGCTGACCAGCATCACGACCGGAACCCGCGCCACGACGTGGGAGGACGAGCCGGACGACGACTACGGCTTCCTCTCCTTCTTCGGCCGCGGCGAATACAACTACGCGGACCGCTACTACGCCGACTTCTCGCTCCGCGCCGACGCCTCGTCGCGCTTCGGAGCCTCGAACCGCTGGGGCGTATTCTGGTCGGCGGGCTTCATGTGGAACATGCGCAACGAGCGTTTCCTGGAGAACGCCCGCGAATGGCTGACCAACGCCCAGATCACGATTTCGACCGGTACGTCGGGCAACTCCTCGATCCCCAACTACGAGCACCTCGCGCTGGTCAAGGGCGGTCTGGAATACGTGGGGACCGCCGGCATAGCCCCCTACACGCAGGGCAACGAGGAGCTGAGCTGGGAAACCACGTGGACCACGAACCTCGGCCTGCACTTCGGATTCTGGAACCGCCTCACCGCCGATCTGGAGTTCTACCACAAGAAGACGAGCGACATGCTCATGTCCGTCCCGCAGTCGTACACGAACGGCGGCTTCGGATTCCGCTGGGACAACATCGGCGCGATGGTGAACCGCGGCGTCGAGCTGAACCTGACGGGCACGGTCATTTCGACCCGCGACTTCGCCTGGTCGCTCAATGCGAACGTCTCCTACAACCACAACGAAATCACCGAACTTTACAACGGCGTCCGCGAATACGAGATCGCCTCGTCCGACCTGAAGTACGTCGTCGGCCACAGCATCGGCGAGTTCTACATGAACCGCTACGCCGGCGTGAACCCCGCCAACGGCGACGCCCTCTGGTACACGAAGGACGGCAAGCTGACGAACGAGCTCCGCGACGAGGACAAGGTGATGATCGGCAAGAGCTTCATCGCACCCTGGCAGGGCGGCTTCGGCACGAACCTGAGCTGGAAGGGCATCGCGCTCTCGGCCCAGTTCTCCTGGATCGCCGACCGCTGGGTGATGAACAACGACCGCTACTTCGACGAGTCGAACGGCCGCTTCGCCTCCTACAACCAGTCGAAACGGCTGCTCCACCGCTGGAAACAGCCGGGCGACGTCACCGACATTCCGCGCCACGGCGTTTACACCGAATTCGACACGCGGCTGCTCGAAGACGCCTCGTTCCTGCGTCTGAAAAACCTCATGCTCAGCTACACCTTCCCCCGGGAGCTGTTGCGCAAGACGCGTTTCATCAGCGGAGTCAGAATCTATGCACAGGCGCAGAACCTGCTGACCTTCACCAACTTCTCCGGGCTCGACCCCGAGGGCAACGGAAACACTTACGCGGCGGAGTACCCGATGACGCGCCAGTTCACCTTCGGTCTCGACTTAACCTTCTAAAGAAAATCCACGCAATATGTTATTACGACACATAAAACTCGGCCTCGTCGCCCTGACGGCGCTCGTCGGCGCGACCTCGTGTCTGGACAAATACCCCGACAGCGCCATTCCCGAAAAAGATGCCATGCAGACGTTCGCCGACGCCGAACAGCACCTGATCGGCATCTACGGACACCTGATGAACAGCGCTCTCTACAGCGGCTACCTCACGCTGCTGCCCGACATCCAGTGCGACCTGGCCTATGCCGTCGAAGGCAACTCGAACACCTACGGCGATTTCTGGCTCTGGAAGATCCGTCCCACGGACCTGCTCATTCAGGACGTTTACGCCCAGCTCTACGCCGTGATCGGCGCCTGCAACTTCTACCTCGACCGGATCGACGCGGTGATGGCCCGCGAGACCAGCGACGCCAACCTCGAAACGCTCGACCAGTACACGGGCGAGGTTTACGCCATCCGCGCGCTCTGCTATTCGGAGCTGCTCAAATGCTTCTGCGAGGCGTACGATCCCGCCACGGCCGAACAGCAGCAGGGCGTCGTGCTCCGCACGAAGTATTTCGAGAAGGAGCCCGTACGCCGCGCCACCCTCTACGATTCCTACAAGTTCGTGCTCGACGACCTGACGCGCGCCGACGAGCTGCTCGACGACGCGGAGGACACGCCCAACAACTACTACATGTCCGAAGCCGCCGTGCAGGCCATCCGTGCCCGCGTGGCCCTCTACATGCAGGACTGGGACGCCGCCATCGAGTACTCGAGCATCCTGCTCGACGACAAGAAAGACACGTTCCACCTCGCCTCGTTCCAGGAGACCGCGGCCGACGGGGCCAGCACGTTCGACTACATGTGGGCTTACGACGAAGGACCGGAGGTGATCTGGCGCATCGGCTTCACCAGCACCTCCTACGGCGGCGCGCTGGGAACCGTATTCCTCAACTTCAACCGCGACTACACCTACTTCTATCCCGACTACGTGCCGGCGCAGTGGGTGCTCGACGCCTACGAGGAGAGCGACCTGCGTTCGGCCAGCTACTTCGCGGATTCGGAATCCGGCATCACGATCGGCTATGCCAACGGACTGGACTGGCCGCTGCTGGTGAAGTACTACGGCAACCGCGCGATCTTCATCCCGCAGCGCATCTTCCAGGTTTCCATGCCCAAGCCGCTGCGCCTGGCCGAGCAATACTTAATCCGCGCCGAAGCCTACTGCCGGAAGGCTTCGCCCGACCCGGCGCGGGCCCAGAAGGATCTGGAGGCGCTGCGCAAGACCCGTTTCGCATCCGGCGGTACGATTTCCCTCACGGGCGACTGGGCCACCGACGTGAAGACCTTCTCCGAGGAGCGCGTCCGCGAACTCTACATGGAAGGCTTCCGCCTGCAGGATCTCAAGCGCTGGGGGCTGGGCTTCGAGCGCACGCCGCAGTCCTGCACCCAGGACGAGGGCAACGACCTGAAGATCGAAGCCGGCGACCCGCTCTTCGTATGGCCGATTCCCCAGCACGAACTGGAGGCCCCGGGTTCGGAGATCACCCCCAACGAAAGCAACAAATAGTAACCTCATAGCAGACAAACCATGAAACGAATCATAACGTTCATTTTAGCGACGGGACTTTGCGCCTTCCTCGCGACGGGTTGCCAGGAGGAATACACGACCTATTCCGATGCGGAATACGTCATGTTCTCCGACTCCGTATCGCTCAACATGGTGCTGGAGAACCAGGACTATTTCACGGTTCCCGTCGCCTCGACCACGGCATGCGACTACGACCGCACGTTCGGCGTCGAGATCGTAGATCAGGGCAGCACGGCCATCGAAGGCGTGCACTACCGGCTGGCTTCCAACACGGTGACCATTCCAGCCGGCAAACGGACCGCCGACGTGCAGGTGCACGGCTATTACGACCGCATCGAACCTTCGGACACGTTGCAGTTCTCGCTCCGGCTGGTCATGCCCGAACAGCTCGAATGGGACCTCTACAAGGACCGGACCCGCGTCCGGATGCTGAAAGGATGCACGTTCCATGTCGAAGACTTCACCGGCTGGTGCGTCGTGACCTCGACCTTCCTGCAGGACTATCCCGGCGTGGAGAACACCAGCATCCAGCGCCTGATCCGCACGGAGCGGGATCCGAACGACCCGAACACGGTCATCATGCACAGCTGGCTCTTCTCGGGATACGACGTCCGGATACGGTTCGACACGAGCGATCCGGCCAAACCGCTGACGACGATGCCCGAGGACCAGGTGATGAGCGACGAGATGTCCGTGTTCGGCAAGATCAACGGCGACAACAAGATACTGGTCACCGACAACGCCAACTACTACTCCTTCTACGACGCGTGCGCGGGGAACGTCAAGCTCTGGACGCAGGTCTATGTCAAGAACATGGGCACGATGGTCGGCACGGTGGGTTCCTACTACAATATCATGGAGTGGATCAGCGACGAGGAAGCCGACCGCCTCGAGAGGGAGGAGGGCATGAAAAAATACGAATAACCGACCTGACAAACAAGTAAAAAACAAACGACTATGAAACGGTATTTACTCAATCTCCTTACGGTGGCCTTAGCAGGTGCGGGGCTTGCGTCGAGTTCGTGTTCCGACGAGGAAACGGGGGAAAAGGTTCCGGCTCCGAACTTTCCGGAAAAGACCGCTCTCGGCATCGAAGTCGGAGGGACTTGTTCGATTCCCATAGAGCCGAATCAGGACTGGTCGGTAAGCATAGACCAAAACGAGGCCGGCGAATGGTTCTGGATCGACGACGACGGCATGACCGCCTACACCGTGCGCGGCAAGGCCGGCAAACACGAAGTCGTCATCCGCGTCTCCGACAAGGAGGAGAACGACACGGACCGCAGCATCGACGTCTCGATGACGATGGGCGGCCAAACCCAGGTGATCGCCACGGTGACCCGCGGCAAGGTGGAGCGCACGTTCGACCTCTACCTGGGCAAGAAGAACGAAAGCGGCGACTTCACGCCCGACAGCGACGGCAAGTTCGCCTACGAGGAGACGGCGGCCGACGCCGCGACGGCCGTCATCGACCTCAAATGGCCGGCCGAGGGACAGAGCGGCCTGCGCTATCCCGTCAGGATCGCGGCCAATTTCCAGTGGCGCCTCGACTCGAAGCCCGCGTGGGTATCGGAGCTGTCGCCCTCGGAAGGCAAGGCCGGCGAGACGGTGGATATCCTGCTCACGGGCGATCCGACGGCCTATCCGCTCGACAACGAAGAGGGGGAGCTCGTATTCTGCGACTACAATAACACGGCAGAGAAATACACCTACAAAATGTCGATTCCGGGCTGCCGCGACAAGGGTTCGGTCGGCATCGACAAGGGCACGGTCTATACCTTCAACGCCGCCGGCGAGTACGGCAATCCGGCCTCCGGCACGACGACCTGGACCTACATGGGTCCCGAGTTCGACGTCGTGGCTCCCGAAATCCCGTTCGAGGACGGCACCCGCAACGGCAGCAAGGTCTACGTCGTGGAGAAGTCCGAACTCGCTCCGGGCAGCGGCATGTACATGTACGGCGCCTGCGACTGGCTGACGCTCGACGGTAACGTCATATCGGGCGAGAACGTGCTGGTGGAGACCGAGTACACCCTGAAGGCCGGAAGCAACCCGGACAGCGGCCTGCGGTCCGGTGCGCGAACGGCCGAAATTCTCATTCTCCCGGCCGACATCGCGCACGGCGTCTCGTCCGTGGACGACCTGTTCGAGGAGGGTTCGTTTGGCGCGGCGGACCTGAAGGCCGAATACCGGGATTACATCACGGCGACGGTGAACCAGGACGCCCCGAGCGGCGTCTTCTCGGCACGCGACCTGGCGTCGGCGGCCAAGAACGGCGATGCGTTCCGGACAATGGAATATTCGAACCCGGAGGATCAGACGGCCATGGACGCCATTGATCCGGACGGTACGATCCGGTACCTCTACCGCATGACCTACACGACCGAGTGGTCGAATGTCGAACTGAACTACGATCCGTCTTACGAGTCGTGCTTCACGAAGGAGAACCTTCCGAAGTGCGTCAGGGCCTTCACCAGCGAGGGCATCGGACATCCGATGGACGACCCGTGGGCATCCGTCGAGGCCATCGAGGCCGTTTCCGGCGGTGACGGCGAACCCATGACGGCTCCCGCCTTCCGAATCTCGATGGGCTCGGCGGAGAGCGCCAAAAGCTGCTTCCTCGTCTTCTACGACACGAACCAGACGCCCTATGCGGCCATCTGCTGCGAAGTCGATCCCGACAACGGCGGCCAGAGCGGCGGTTTCGAAGCGGCCTTCACGAATCCCGATCTGACGGAGGGCGCCACGCTGGAACGGATCACCGAGGAGAACATGAACCGGATCGCCGGCGAATTCGCCGAGAAAGACGGAACGGCGGAGTCCTGGACGAGCACTTTCGCGGAGGCCCTCGGCATGGGACAGACGATCTACGCCCTGACCTACACCTCGGCCGCCCCGAAGAACACGGAACTGACCGTATCGGCCTACTCGAACGTGATGTGCATGCCGTGGGGCATCGCCTGGCTGAGCGCCGAGCCGACGGGCGACACGGGAATCGACATCACGATGAGCCGTCCCGGAGCCGAAGACCCCGCAACGGGCATGGTCAATTTCATGGACGCCTCGGGCGAAACCGCATGTATCATCTACTGCAATCCCGCATTCTAACAGACAACCACCGAACCCGTCCGGCAGCCCCGCGGCATGCGGGGCCCGCCGCGGGCAAACCAATTACCGAAAACAACGTTTACATGAAACTATTCAAATCCGCCGTAATGCTGACCGCCGGGCTGGCGATGGGATTTCTCGCCGGATGCTCCGACGATGACGGGATCGACAACCGGGACCGGGATTACGGGTACGTACAGTTCAGATTATACAAGGAGGCGTCCTACGACTCCTCCCGAACGGACGAGCCGCAGGCGGACGCGTTCCGGACGGCCGGGACCCGGGCCGTCAAACCGCAGCTCGACTACCTCGCCGAAGCCAGCAAGGTGCAGGTGACCCTCACCTGCGGCGAGCAGACCATCATCCAGACCCTCACCCTTTCGGCGGCCGACAAGGAGAGCGCCGAATACGGGATGCGCAGCGACAAGCTCAAACTGCTGACCGGCGAATACGAAATCGCCCGTTTCACGCTCTTCGACAGCAACGACGAGGAGCTCTACAACGGCAACGCCGCCGACACCCGCCTGACGGTCGTGTCGGGCGGTCTCACGACGCACGACCTGACGGTGAACGTCCTCCCGCGCGGCTCGGTGCGCTTCACGCTGACCAAGGACATGTCGGGATTCAACCCGCCCGCCAGGACCCGCAGCGACATTCCGCGCCAGTACATCTTCGAAGAGATCGGGAAGTTCGACGTCACGGTGAAGAACACCGAGACCAACAACCTGGTGACGTTCGAGCAACTGCCCGTCACCTTCTCGATCCACTTCGACGACGAAGAGAACGCGGAAACCCCTCCCGGATACCAGACCTCGACCTGCGCCTGCGACTCGCTCCTCTCGCTGCCCGCCGGCAACTACGTCGTGCTCAGATACCTGACCTACGACAGCGACGGCATCCTGCTCGAGACGAACAACAGTCCGGTCGAATCGCCCTTCACCGTCGAAGACAACCGCACGACCGAAGCCGACGTGGCCGTAACGCTCTACGAAGCAGACGAGTACATGAAGGATCACTATGCCCTCTATGCCATCTGGAAAGCGCTGCACGGCGAGGAATGGTCCTATCAGGGAGAGAACTATCCCATCGGTTCGAACTGGGACTTCAACAAGGATCCGGACCTGTGGAGCTACCAGCCCGGCGTCGAGGTCCACACCAACGGACGCGTGGCCAAAATCGACCTCAGCGGCTTCGGATTCTACGGCGACATGCCCAAGGAGATCGGCCAGCTCACGGAGCTCGTGGAGCTGTACCTCGGCACGCACAACGACGTGACGCAAGGTTTCGAGGACCCGACGCTGGACCCGAACCAAAGTATCGCGGAGCGCACGCGCAACCGGCTCGAGAATCACAAGAAATACCTGCACCTGCTGCATCCGGCGCAGCAAATGTCGTGGCCGTGCGCCTTCGCGCTGCGCGAACACAACATCCACATCCGCGCCACGGAGCTTTACGATCAGGGCTACACCGAGGATGAGATATTCGAAGCGGCGACGGGCCGCCAGCGCGACATCCGCCCGCTGGACACCTCGCACGGCAAACTCTGCAACGGCCTCAAATCGCTGCCCGCGGAGATCGGCAACCTGAAGAAACTCGAATACCTCTACATCGCCAACAGCGCGATCGAATCGCTGCCCGACTACGAGGGCGAAGGCAAGGAGGGCATGCAGGGGCTGGAATCCTGCACGGACTTCGAAGTCTATAACTGCCCGAAGATGGAGAAGTTCCCGATAGCCATAACCAAGATGCCGCGCCTCGTGGCCGCGAATCTCTCGAACAACAGGCAGTGGCAGGCACAGGACCTCCACGACGGACTCAAGGCGTTGGCCGAAGGACCGTCGAAGGAGTACATCCAGTTGCTTTACCTGGTGAACAACAGCCTCGAGGAACTGCCGACGGAGTTCAGGAACATGAAGAGACTGAGCTTGCTCGACCTCACCCAGAACCGGCTGCGCGTACTTCATCCGCTGGGTAGTGAGGTGGCGCTCGTGCAGTTGTTTCTCGACAACAACCAGCTCGAAGAGATTCCGACCGACGAAAACGGCATATTCTGCAACATAGCCGACATGACCGACCTCTCGGCGAGCTACAACAAGCTCCGGAAATTCCCCAACATCTTCAAGGAAGCGAAAAGCGCCATCGCCAACATCGACTTATCGTACAACCAGATAGCGAACTTCACCGAAGAGGAGACCGCGGCTTTTCACGGCGTCTTCGTCGAAACGCTGACGCTGACCGGCAACACCGGCATCACGAAGTTCCCCAAATGGCTGGCCGACAGCGAATCGCAGGTGGCCTACATCATCCTCCGGGGCTGCGGTATCACGGAAATCCCCGAAGGCAGCTTCAAGGGCAAGTATTCGAACCAGTTCGTCTCGCTGGACCTGACCTACAACCGGCTGTCGAAACTGCCCGACGAGTTCAACGCCCTCCAGTTGCCCAACCTCTACGGACTGGACATCTCGCAGAACGCCTTCTCGAAATTCCCCACCGGTCCGCTGACCTGCAAGGGCCTGACCATCCTCGGCATCCGCGGTCAGCGCGACGCCGACGGCGAACGCTGCCTGCGGGAGTGGCCCACGGGGCTTTACAACCATGTGGGACTGCGCGGCTTCTACATCGGCTCGAACGACCTGCGCAAGATCGACGACACGATCTCGACGGCGATCTGGACGCTCGACATCAGCGACAACCCCAACATCACGTTCGATGCGTCGGGCGTATGCAGCGCCTGGCAGAGCGGAGCTTACAAGCTCATCTACGACAAGACGCAGAATATCGTCAATTGCGACGCGATGCTTGAATAACCATTAAGAACACGAAGGAATCATGAAACTGAAAAGCTACATAGCCGTATCCCTCTGCGCCTTCGCACTCGCCGGCTGCTCCGACGACGACAGGAAGATCGGCGTTACGGTCGATGGCGACGCGATCGAAATCGGCGCCGAAGGAGGAACGCGGAATATCAAGGTGACGGCCGACGACGCCTGGATCGCCACGACCAACGATCCCTGGATCACCATTTCTCCGGCCAACGGCCGCGGATCGGCCCAGTGCCGGATCATCATCGACTCGGCGCTGCGCAACGAACCCCGGCAGGGCATCGTGCGCATCCAGAACCAGAACGACTGGGAGGAGCGCCGGGATATCACCGTCTCGCAGGACGGATACGATTACGCCATCACGCTCGACGACAAGGAGATCAACGTCTCGAACTACGCGGCCTACGACGACCGTTCGTTCGACGTGCGGGTAAAGACCAACGTGGACTTCGACATCGAAATCCCCGAAGAGGCCCAGGCATGGCTCACCGCCGGCGACTACAAAGTGGAACTCGACCGGGGCCTCCGTCCGCGCGAAGTGACCGTCCGCTTCAATTGGGGCATCAATTCGCGCGACATCGAACGGAACGCCGTAGTGAAGTTCAGGCCGAAGGACGAAGTGACGCTGGCCCGTCAGGACGAACTCTCCGTAAACCAGAACGCCGCGGAACCGATCGAAGAGGACACCCGCGCCGGCGACTCGGTGGCCCTGCTGGCCATCGCCCGCTCGCTCAACATGTGGGAGTCGTGGGAGACCAACGAAAAGATGGACAACTGGGACAACGTCGTCCTCTGGGAGGAAGGCATGGACGGATACACGCCCGAAAAGGCCGGACGCGTGAAGTTCGCCAGATTCTCCACGTTCGGGACCAAAGAGGGCCTGCCTTTCGAAGTGCAGTACCTCACCGCCGCCGACGAACTGGTCTTCTTCTCGAACACCAACTGGACGACCTTCGACCTCTCCACGGGCGAGTACATCACCAAACTCGGACAGTTGCGGCGTCTGACCATCAGCGGCTACGGACTGGTGGACCTCGACCCGGACTTCAAGAACCTGAAGAACCTCGAGTCGCTGGACATCTCCGTCAATAACTTCGAGAAAATCCCCGAAGTGCTCACCAAGGAGAACTTCCCCAAGTTGCATGCCCTCTACCTGAACACCTGCCAGAGAGGGGTCATCTACGATCTGTCCAACACCACGACGACCCATTTCGGCGGTCTGTTCGAGGAGACCGACCAGACGCGCGAGTTCCCGCGCCGTCTGCTGGAGTGGGACAACCTCGACACGCTGACGCTCTCGGTGAACTACCTGCAGGGACGCATTCCCGACATGAAGGACTACGCCCAAAAATACACGCAGGCGGACATCAGCGCCGCCGACTCGCTGCCGCAGGCGCTCGTCGGAACGCCCAAGGTGCTGCCGAACATAAAGAGGTTTTCGATCAACCTGAACCGGCTCACGGGCGAGTTGCCCGAATGGCTGCTCCACCACCCGGCGCTCGACTGGATGGATCCCTTCACGCTGGTCTTCACGCAGGAGGGCAAGGACCAAGACGGCAAGCTGGCAGGCTTCACCAACGAGCCGGTCAATCTGGACGAATACTATCGGTTCTACGAAGGAAAGAAATACCTCGATCCGAACAAAAAGGAGGAGTAACGGAATACCCCGACACCTAACAAACACGACAGGAAAATGAAAAGATCCATATACGGCATTTGCACCGCGGCGCTGCTCGCCCTCGGTGCCTGTACGACCGACGAACTCCCTGCGCCCGACAAAACGCAGCCCGACGGAACGGAGCAGACGAAGCCCGTCTCGGGCGAGGTGCTCGTGAAATTCAAGAGCTATGTCAGCGACATCCTCGACCAGACCGCGGCACGGACCCGCAGCGGCGGACCCGCGACCCGCTCGGGCATCCTCTCCGTGGACGAGGTGCTCGACCTGGTGGGCGGCTACGAGATCGAGCGCGTCTTCCCGGTGGACCCCCGCACGGAGGCCCGGACCCGCGAAGCGGGGCTGAATCTCTGGTACGTGGTGCGGTTCGACAAGGAATATACCGTGGAGGAGGTCGTCGAGCGGCTCTCGCAACTGGGCGAGGTGCAGTACGCCAACCCCAACCGGACGATCAAACGCGCCTACAACCCCGAAAAGAAGGCCGTACCCCTCACCAGGGAGCGACTCAGCGCGCTCACGCGGCAGACCCGCGCCGCAGCCGCGGAATACGGCTTCAACGACGCGCTGCTGCCCCAGCAGTGGCATCTGGTCAATCGCGGGACGATGTTCACCGGCACGGAGGCCTGCGGGGAGACGAAATCCGTCGTCGGCGCCGACGTGCAGTGCGAGGAGGCGTGGAAACTCTCGACGGGCGACCCGTCGATCATCGTCGCGGTGCTCGACGAAGGCGTCTGCCTGACCCACCCCGACCTGCAGGCGAATATCTGGACGAACGAGGACGAGGTGGACGGCTCGCGGGAAGACAACGACGGCAACGGCTATGCGGGCGACGTCCACGGCTATAATTTCGTGACCGACACGGGCGTCATCTCCTGGGACGACATCTCCGACACGGGCCACGGCACGCACGTGGCCGGCGTGATAGCGGCCCAGAACGACAACGGAGAAGGCATCTCCTCGATCGCCGGCGGCACGTCCTCGCAGCCGGGCGTGAAGATCATGTCGTGCCAGATCTTCTCGGGCGACAAGGGCGGCAACTCGATGACCTCGGTGAAGGCGATCAAATACGCGGCGGACAACGGCGCCGTCGTCCTCCAGTGCAGTTGGGGATATGTCTCCGGCACGGCCAACAGCTACGAATGGGGCACGCCGGGCTACGCGACCGAGGAGGAATGGGAGACGATGGATCCGCTCCAGAAAGAGGCGCTGGACTACTTCATCCACAACGCCGGATCGCCCAACGGCCCGATCGAGGGCGGTATCGCCGTCTTCGCCTCGGGCAACGAGTACGCCAACTCGGCAGGCTTCCCCGGTGCGGCCGAAATGTGCGTTTCGGTATCCGCCACGGCGGCCGACTTCACGCCCGCCACATACACCAACTACGGGCCGGGCACGAAGATCGCGGCCCCGGGAGGAGACCGGGACTACTACTGGGACTATTGGACGGAAGGCGACAACGCCACGCGCGGCGAAACGGGCTGTGTGCTCTCGACGCTGCCGTTCAATGTCAGCGAAACGGGATACGGCTACATGGAGGGCACCTCGATGGCCTGCCCGCACGTCTCGGGCGTCGCGGCGCTGGGCCTCTCCTACGCCGCACAGTTGCGCCGCCACTTCACGGCCGACGAATTCAAGGCGCTGCTCTACGAAACGACGACCCCGATCGACGACCGCATGAAGGGCTCCAAGCTGTACTACCGCTACGCCTATGAAATGGGGCTCACCCACCCCACGCACCTCCTGCTCTCAGACTATGCCGGGAACAGGATGGGCGCGGGACAGGTGAACGCCGCCCGGCTGCTCGACGCGATCGGACAGAACGGCCGGCAGATGACCTTCCCGAACCTCTACATTCCGCTCGAAGGCGAGGTGACGGCCATCCCCGCCAACTACTTCCTCGGCGGAGAGACGCTCTCCTACACCGTGAAGATCGACGACGAGTCGGTCGCCTCGGCCTCGATGGACGGTTCCCGTCTGACGGTCCGCGGACTGAAATCGGGCGTCACGAAGGCGTCGATCACCGCCAGCAACAACGAGACCCAGACGTTCAACATCACCGTCCGCAAGTCGGCGAGCGGCGACGGCTGGCTCTGACGGATTCCGACGGATGAGACCCGGCTGGAAAACCACGGCACTTTGCCTCGGAGCCTTGTGCGCAGCATCGGCCGCCGCACCGCTCCGGGCGCAGGTTCCGCCCGTTCCGCAGGCGCTGCGGGACAGCGTGGCCAATCCCCCGAAAGCGCAGGGGAGCGGTGCGATGCGTTTCCTCGAAACGCACATCGACGCCGGACGGATCGGCGAGGACGACCTGCCGCCGAGCTACACGTTCCGCTGGACGAACGACGGCGACGCCCCGCTCGTCATCACCCGCGTGGAGACCACCTGCGGATGCGCGGTTCCGTCCTTCGACCGGCAACCCGTACTCCGGGGCGGCGAGGGATCGGTGACGGTCACCTACCACCCCAGGCGGCACCCGGGGAACTTCCACCGCCGGATTTTCGTCTTCACGCAGCTCTCCGCACAACGGCCCACGGCGATTCTGGACCTCACGGGACATGTCACGCCCTCGTCGGCCCTGCCCGCGGCGGACTACCCCTACGCGATGAACGGACTGCGGCTCAAGCAGCGGGAGGTTCGCATGGACGGAACGCAGCGCCGGACCGAACGGATCGCGTGTCTCAACGCCGGGCGGCAACCGCTGCGCATCTCGGCCGACAGCCTGCTGCTGCCGCCCTATGTGCGCTTCGAGTGCGAAGCCGCGACGCTGGAGCCGGGCGCGACCTGCGACCTGATCTTCCGCTTCGATCCCGCGAAGGCTCCGGAACGCCTGCCCGAACAGGTTCCCGTGATCCTGCGGGGACTGGGGCTTCCGCCCGTGCAAAGCACGGTGCGCATCCTCTTCGGCGAAAGGCCGCGGCCGGAGACCGAATACATGAAACAGACAGAAAAACAAAAAAGAATACCATGAAAAACTTTCTGAAATCCACCGTTCTCTCGCTGGCCGTCCTCTGCCTCTGCGCCTGCGACGACGACAAAAGTTACGAAGACCCCGGGCTGGAGGTGACCCCGCACAACATCGCGGGAACGTGGCAGCTCGCCGAATGGAACGGCGCGCCGCTGGCCGAAGGCAGTTTCGTTTACATCGAATTCACGCGCAAGGACAAACTCTTCACCATGTACCAGAATCTCGACAGTTTCGGCACGCGCAAACTGACGGGGCGCTACGACATCGCGACCGACGTCGAGCTGGGGGCGATCATCATGGGACAGTACGACTACGGCACGGGCGACTGGGAGCACCGGTACATCGTGTCGGACCTCGACGCCGACACAATGACCTGGACGGCACAGGACGATCCGTCGGACATCTCGATCTACGAACGCTGCGCCTCGATTCCCGACGAGATCACCGGCGCGACCGGCGAGGAGCCGGACACGGAACCGGACGGGGAACCGGACGGGGAGTGATTCCCGGCGGTCCCGGCGGCTTCACCGAAAAGCATTCGCCGGAAGGAGGCTCCCGGCTCCGCGGACCGGAAGCGTCCGGAGGCACTTCCCGACAGAGCCATCCCGGCCGCGGCCGTCCGCAGCCGGGATGACCTTATATATATGGGAAAGGAGGTCGTTTTCCGTCCAATCCGCCAACATTGCGCCCGAAAAAGTCTTACGCGAACGGCGCGAAAGGGATACCTTTGCCGGAAACGAACCCGAACCATGCGCATTCACCTCAATCCCGCTTCGGAGGCCCTGCGGGCATTCGCGGAAGGGCTTCCCGGATCCTTCGACCGAAGCGGAGAGACGCTCCATGAAGGACGCAACACGATCAAGGCATTCGAAGCAGACGGGAACAAGCTGGCCGTCAAGCGATTTCAGCGCCCCGACCCGCTGCGGGCCGTGATCTACACCTTCTTCCGCCGCAGCAAGGCGCGCCGCTCCTACGAACACGCCGAGCGGCTGCGCGCCCTGGGCATCGACTCCCCGGAACCGGTCGCCTGGAGCGAATACCGCCGCCACGGCCTGCTGTGCGACAGCTACTACGTCTGCCGCCGTTCCGACTACGCCCCGCTCTCGCAGGCCACGACCCGGTTCCCGGCTCCCGACACGCTTCCCGTGCTGGAGGCCTTCGCCCGCTTCGCAGCCGAGCTGCACGCGAAAGGAATCGAACACGAGGATTTCAATCACGGCAACATCCTCTGGCAGCGCGACCCCGCCACGGACCGGTTCCGGTTCCAGCTCATCGACATCAACCGGATGCGCTTCTCGGCGCGGGCATTGCGTCCGCGCCGGTGCATGATAAACCTGCGACGCCTGGCCTGCCCGGCCGCGGCGTTCCTCTTCATCCTGGACCGTTACGCCGAGGCGCGCGGCTGGAACGGGGACGACACCCTCCTGCGGGGCACTTTCTTCCGGCTCGTGTTCGGCCGTCGCCGCGCATTGCGCAAACGCTTCCGGCAGCGGATCTCGGCCCGCCGGAACGGAAAAACACGCCGAAAATTTGGATTCCCGGAATAATTCGCTACATTTGTCCTTCGATAAAACGATCCGGACGATGCGTTCATACGGCTTTGCATATTATTTCCATTACTTTTTCTTTTATCGCAAGAGAAAAAGCGGGACCGTATGCGTTTGATCCGACGAGGCGAAAGGCATAAGACGAATGAGACACGAAAATCCCGCTCCCGAAAGAGCGGGATTTTCCGATTTTTACACACCCGACATGAAACGAGTAGCGATACAGGGCATCGCAGGATGTTTCCACGAAACGGCGGCGCGCCGTTATTTCCGGGACGAGGCGATAGAGGTCGTCCCCTGCCGGAGTTTCGGCGAACTGTTCGCCCGGATGGCCGGCGACCCCGCGCTGCTGGGCATCGCCGCCATCGAGAACACCATCGCGGGCAGCCTGCTTCCCAACCACGAACTGCTGCGGCAAAGCCGCGCGCGGATCGTCGGCGAGCAGAAACTCCGCATTTCGCACGTCGCCGCGGCGCTGCCCGGACAGGGGCTCGACGCCGTGAGTGAGGTGCGCTCGCATCCGATCGCCCTGATGCAGTGCGGCGACTTCCTGAAAGCCCATCCGGCGCTGAAGGTCGTCGAGCGGGACGACACGGCGGGCAGCGCCCGCGAAATCGCCGAAGGCCGCCTGTGCGGCACGGCGGCCATCTGCGGCGCCGACGCGGCCGAACTGTACGGACTGGAGATACTCGAACGGGAGATCGAGACCACGAAACACAACTTCACCCGCTTCCTGCTGCTCGCCGACGAAAGCCGCGCCGAAGCCTTTTCCGAACCGGAACGCATCGACAAGGCATCGCTGCTCTTCACCCTTCCCCACACGCAGGGCAGTCTGTCGAAGGTACTCACCGTACTCTCGTTCTACGACATCAACCTGACGAAAATCCAGTCGCTGCCGATCGTCGGCCGCGAATGGGAGTACCGCTTCTACGCGGACGTCACCTTCGGCCGTCGCCGGCGCTTCCGCCAGGCCGTCGGCGCGGTCTGCCCGCTCACGAGCGGCTTCCGCATCCTGGGCGAATACGCCGAATGCACGGATCCGGCCCTCTGAATCACGAAACGACAAAACGAAAAACATACTTCAGACCATGAACGACATTCAACCCATCGCACTCCCCGGAGTGGATCCCCGGCGGCCGCTGGTCATCGCAGGCCCATGCAGCGCCGAAACCGAAGAACAGGTGATCGAAACGGCCCGCCTGCTGGCCGCCGAAGGCTTCCGCATCTACCGCGCGGGGCTGTGGAAACCCCGCACCAAGCCGGGCGGATTCGAGGGCGTCGGCGCGGCGGGCATCCCGTGGCTGCAACGCGTCAGGCGCGAAACGGGCATGTACGTCTCAACGGAGGTCGCCACGCGCGAGCACGTCGCCGCGGCGCTGGCGGGCGGCATCGACCTGCTGTGGATCGGCGCCCGCACGGCCGCCAACCCCTTCGCCATGCAGGAGATCGCCGACGCGCTCCGGGGACAGGACATCCCCGTACTGGTGAAAAACCCCGTCAGCCCCGACCTCGAGCTGTGGATCGGCGCCATCGAACGCATCCGCAACGCCGGCATCCGCCGCATCGGAGCCATCCACCGCGGCTTCACCTCGATCGACAAAAGCCTCTACCGCAACCACCCCATGTGGGCCATTCCGATCGAGCTGCACCGCCGTCTGCCGTCGCTGCCCATCTTCTGCGACCCGAGCCACATCGGCGGCAAGCGCGAACTGATCGCCCCCCTTTCGCAGCAGGCCATGGACCTCGGCTTCGGCGGCCTGATCGTCGAGGCGCACTGCTCGCCCGACTGCGCCTGGAGCGACAAGGCGCAGCAGGTGACGCCCGAAGCGCTGGCCTACATCGTCCGCAACCTGACGATCCGCGAACAGACCTCCACGACCGAGAACCTCAACGAACTGCGGGCGCAGATCGACAAGCTCGACGACGAGCTGCTCGAACTGCTGGCGCGGCGGATGCGCGTCTCGCACGAAATCGGGCAGTACAAGAAAGAGCACGACATGCCCGTCCTGCAGGCGCAGCGCTACGAGGAGCTGCTCGCACGCCGCGCCGCACAGGCCGTCGAGATGGGTATGGACCGCGAATTCATGCGCACGGTGATGCAGGCCATCCACGAGGAGTCCGTCCGGCAGCAGATGCAGGTGCTCGGGAAGTGACGCCGGGTGCGGGTTACATTTCCGTTAAAAATCGGCGCACGGCATGCAACATCGGCGAATGTTGCGTAATTTTGGGGCGAAATCCGATCCGCAAACTCCGACAGCTATGGCAAAACACAAGATTCTGGTGGTGGACGACGAAGAGTCGCTGTGCGAAATCCTGCAATTCAATCTCGAGGTCGAGGGTTACGAAGTGGATGTGGCGTACAGCGCCGAACAGGCCCTCGGGATGCACCCCGAACGCTATTCGCTCATCCTGCTCGACGTGATGATGGGCGAAATCAGCGGATTCCGGATGGCGCAGATGCTCAAGACGAATCCCGAGACGGCGAATATCCCGGTGATCTTCTGCACGGCCCGGGACAACGAAGACGACACCGTGGCGGGGCTCAACCTCGGGGCCGACGACTACATAGCCAAACCCTTCTCCGTGCGCGAGGTGCTGGCCCGCGTGCGCAGCGTGCTGCGACGCACCGCCGCGGCGCAGCCGGCCGAAGACCGCATCGGGTTCGAAGAGCTGGAGATGGACCTCCGGCGCAAGGTCTGCACGCTCGGCGGCGAGGAGATCCCGCTCACCAAGAAGGAGTTCGAGATCCTGGCGCTGCTCATCGCCCACCGGGGCACGATCTTCTCGCGCGAGGAGATCCTGCACCGCATCTGGAGCGACGAGGTGGTCGTGCTGGACCGCACCATCGACGTCAATATCACACGCCTGCGCCGCAAGATAGGCCCTTACGGCGAATACATCGTAACCCGTCAGGGCTATGGCTACGGGTTCAAGGGTTAGGCTCTCCTACCACCGCCGCCTCTTCCTCGGGCTGCTCCTCTTCCTCTGGACGCTCGTGGGGAGTTTCGTGCTGTTCCAGTACGGCCGCGAAAAACGGTTCAAGGTCGAACGGCTCGACGACCGCCTGCAACTCGTCAATCTGCGGGTGCTCGACGCCTACGCCGCCGGAGAGGCCCCCGAACGGATCGCGGCCCGCTGCGGGGGGCCGTTCGACGACCTCCGCATCACGCTCATCGACCGCTCGGGACGCGTATTGTTCGACAACTCGCTCGACACGCTGCCGGACGAGAACCACCTCGGCCGCCCCGAAGTGGCCGCCGCCCTGCGCGACGGCACGGGTTACACCATCCGCCGCCACTCGGAGAGCACGCACCGCAACTACTTCTACTCCGCCATGGCCGACGACCGCTGGATCGTCCGCACGGCCGTACCCTATTCCGTGCCGCTCGCCGAAATCCTCTCGGCCGATCCGGCCTATCTGTGGTTCATGCTGGGCATGACGCTGCTGATGAGCGTGGCGGGCTACTTCGCCACCCGGCGGCTGGGGCAGAACATCACGCGGCTGAGCGACTTCGCCCGCCGCGCCGAACGGGGCGAACGGATCGACCAGACCGCCAGTTTCCCGCACGACGAGCTGGGCGACATCTCGCGCCACATCGTGCAACTCTACGCCGACCTCCAGCGCACGGCCGCCGACCGCGACCGGGAACATGCGCTGGCGCTGCACGAGGAGCAGGAGAAGATCCGCATCAAGAAACAGCTCACGAACAACATCAACCACGAACTGAAAACCCCCGTGGCGGCGATCCAAGGGTATCTGGAGACCCTGCTCGCCTCCCCGCGGATCGCGCCCGAACGCCGCACGGCCTTCCTCGAGAAGAGCCTCGCGCAGACCGAACGGCTGCGCCGCCTGCTCTCCGACGTATCGACCGTGACGCGCATGGACGAGGCGAGCCAGCTGATCCGGAAGGAACCGGTCGTGCTGAACGACCTGATAGCCGAAACGGCCGCCGACATGGAGCTGCGCCCGGCCGACCAGCGGCTCCGCGTCCACGTCGATTTCCCGCGGCGGGTCGAGGTCTTCGGCAACCCCTCGCTGCTCGCCTCCGTCTTCCGCAACCTCGCGGACAACGCCGCCGCCTACTCGGGCGGGCGCGACATCTTCATCCGCCTCGCGGAGGACACGCCCGAGGAGTGCACGGTGCTCTTCGCCGACAACGGAATCGGCGTGGACGAAGAGCACCTCCCGCACCTGTTCGAGCGCTTCTACCGCGTGGACAAGGGACGCTCGCGCAAACTCGGCGGCACGGGGCTCGGACTGGCGATCGTCCGCAACGCCGTGGCGTTCCACGGCGGCACGATCTCGGTCCGCAACCGCGACGAAGGCGGACTGGAATTCCGCTTCACCCTGCGCAAAGTTTCATAGGAGAGCAACGTCCCCGTAACGGAATTGTAACATCCGTTTCGGAACTTTGCACCGTACAAACGTAAAAATACGGTTCCCCTATGTCCCCTCTCTTCATCGCGATCGTCGTCATCATGGCCGTTCTGGCCATTCTGGGCATCGTCGTGGGCGTCGCCAACGACGCCATCAACTTCCTCAACTCGGCCATCGGCTCGAAGGTCGCCCCGCGCCGCGTGATCCTCTGGATCGCCGCCGCCGGCATCCTGATCGGCACGCTCACCTCGAGCGGCATGATGGAGGTCGCCCGCAGCGGAGTCTTCTATCCCGGGCAGTTCTCCTTCTCCGAAATCATGATGCTCTTCCTGGGCATGATGCTGGGCAACGTGCTGCTGCTCGACCTCTACAACACGCTGGGACTTCCGACCTCGACCACCGTGTCGATGGTATTCGGACTGCTGGGCGCCGCCGTGGCCACCGCGCTGTTCCGCATCGCGGCCGACCCCTCCTTCTCGCTGCACGACCTCTCGCAGTTCATCAACACGGGCAAGGCCATGGTCATCATCGCCGCCATTCTGGTCTCCGTGGTCTTCGCCTTCGCGGCCGGCACGCTGTTCATGTACATCTCGCGGCTCATCTTCTCGTTCCGCTACCACCCCGCATTCCGCCGCTGGGGCGCGTTCTGGTGCGGCATATCGCTCTCGGGCATCCTCTACTTCGCCCTTTTCAAGGGTCTCAAGAGTTCGGGACTGATCCCCTCCGACATCACGCAGTATGTCGGCGAGCACGTCCTGCTGACGCTCTTCGCCTTCTGGGCCGCGGCGTCGCTCATCCTGTGGATACTCCAGCGGATGCGGTTCAACATCATGCGGATCACGATCCTCTCGGGAACCTTCGCCCTGGCGCTGGCCTTCGCCGGCAACGACCTGGTGAACTTCATCGGCGTGCCGATGGCCAGCTACGACGCCCTGCAAATCGCCCGCGACGCAGGCAGCGAGTCGATCATGATGGACGGACTGGCCCATCCCGCCCGCGCGAACTTCCTCATTCTGCTCGCCTCGGGTCTGATCATGGTGCTGACGCTTTTCTTCTCGAAAAAGTCGCGCCACGTCGCCGAAACCGAGCTTTCGCTCGCCTCGCAGCACGAGGAGTCGGAGCGCTTCGGCTCGACCTACGTGTCGCGCAGCCTCGTGCGCGCCACGCTGCTGCTCAACAACCTCTGGTCGGGCATGATTCCCGCACGCGTTCAGAAGGCCATCGACCGCCGCTTCGAACCGCTGCCCGCCGAAGAGCGCACCACGGCCCAGTACGACATGATCCGCGCCGTGGTGAACCTCACCGCCGCATCGATCCTCATCGCGATCGGAACCTCCTACAAACTGCCCCTCTCGACGACCTACGTGGTCTTCATGGTGGCGATGGGTTCGTCGCTGGCCGACCGTTCGTGGGGACGCGACAGCGCCGTTTACCGCATCACGGGCGTCATGGCCGTCATATCGGGCTGGTTCATCACCGCGCTCGGAGGCTTTCTCATCGCCCTGGCCACGACGGCCCTGCTGCTCTGGGGCGGATGGATCGCCGTCGCCGCGCTCACGGTCCTCTGCGCCTGGCTGCTCGTCCGCAGCCACCGCAAGACCCCGGAAGAGAAGGAAGCCGAAGCGGCCCGGCAGCCGCTCGACGACGCCGGAACGCCCGACGAAGTGATGCACGCCTGCATCGGCGAGGTGTGCACGACGATGCAGGAGGTGACGCGCATCTACAACCGCACGCTGGTCGCCGTCTTCAAGGAGAACCGCAAGGTGCTCAAGGAGATGGTGCAGACCTCGGACAAACTCTTCACCGAAGCCCGCGACCGCAAGTACGGCATCGTGACGACGCTGCGCCGCCTGCAGGAGTGCGACATCAACACGGGCCACTTCTACGTGCAGGTGACCGACTACCTTTCGGAGGTGACCAAGGCGCTCATCCACATCACGCGCCCGGCCTTCGAGCACATCGACAACAACCACAAGGGACTGTCGAAGGAGCAGATCGTGGACCTGATGCGCGTGAACGACGAGGTGGAGGCCATCTTCGACAAGATCAACGACATGCTCTCCTCCGAGAACTTCGCCGACCTGGATCTGGTGCTCGAAATGCGCGACAGGCTCTTCGACACCATCGTCGGGGCGATCAAGAACCAGTTGCGCCGCATCCACGAGGACCCATCGGGCAGCACGCGTGCCAGCGTACTCTACCTGACGATCCTCAACGAGACGAAGACGATGGTGCTCCAGGCCCGCAACCTGCTCAAATCGCAGCGTTATTTCCTCGACGTCGCCGGACAGAAATGATCCCGCGGCTTCCCGCCGCGACAACGCGAGCCCTCCTTTCCGTGCGACGGAAAGGAGGGCTTTTCCGTCCGCACTCCTTTAGGAAAGCACGGGCGGGGGGGGGCAGCCCGCACCGGAAACGGCGCACGACACGGAAACGCAACGGGACCGTCATCCGGATGAAACGACGGTCCCGTATATTTGCAGCGTGAAACCCGGAAACAGGGATTCACCGAGTTGGTTTTAGGTTACATAAGTTGGTGGGAAGATGCCGCGACGCGAGGTTGCCGCATCTTCGTTTTTTTGCGGCGCTCCGGCCGGCCTACCGTTCCATGTCCTTCAGGTGGATTTCGAGGGCCCGGACCGAAATCTGAATCTCCCGGATCGACACCCCGAGCGACCCGATCAGCAACAGCAGCGCAGCGCCGAAAACATAGGCCGAAAGCACGAGCAGACCCACATAGATCAGAAACATCGTCACGACGCACAGGAAAAGGCTCGACACCCCCAGCGCCTGCATCGTGCGCGTGAGGTGCAGCCGGCGGCGCAGGTTGTCGATCTGCGCCCGCGTCACGTTCGAAGGGTGTTCCAGGTGCTGTTCCTTGAGGGTGCGCACCAGTTGCGCATAGGAGAGGAAACGGTTGGTGTAGGCCAGAAGGATCAGCGACACGGCCGAAAACAGCAGTGCCGGAGTGGTAAGCGTCAGTTCTTCCATCGGAATCGGTTTTTCTCGGCGGCAAAATTACGAATTATTTCCGGAATGCCCTCGCCCCCGCCCGCCGGGAATGTTCCGCCGGAGCCGCCGTCTGCCCGGCGCCCCGGAGAGGCCGGAACCCGCCGCTCCGCCCCGCCGCCCCTTCTTCGGAACGTCGCAATCTTCCTTCGCCCCGTCCGTCGCCGGCTGCGCAAAAACGGGCGGGCAAAATACCGGATTGCAGGTATTCTGACGGCTGTTTCATACGAAATGCAAGCGACTGTCCCGTTTTCCCGAAAAATTCGCTTATCTTTGCACGCCGAAATACGACAATTTAAATCTCAAAAAGAACAATATCTTCTATGGAACCGAACAAAACCTTCATCGACGGGCTTTGGAGCAAAGAGATCAACGTCACGAGCTTCGTACAGACGAACATCACCCCCTATCTGGGCGACGCTTCGTTCCTGCAGGGCCCGACCGAGCGTACCAAACACATCTGGAATCTCTGCCTCGAGGCCCTCGAAGAGGAGCGTCGGAACAACGGCATCCGTTCGCTGGACAACAAGACCGTCTCGACCATCACCTCGCACAAGGCCGGCTACATCGACCGCGAGCAGGAACTGATCGTGGGCCTGCAGACCGACGAGTTGCTCAAGCGCGCCATCAAGCCTTTCGGCGGCATCAACGTCGTCTCGCGCGCCTGCAAGGAGAACGGGACGGACGTGGACGAGAAGGTGAAGGACATCTTCACCCACTACCGCAAGACGCACAACGACGGCGTGTTCGACGTTTACACCGAAGAGATCCGCTCGTTCCGTTCGCTGGGCTTCCTGACGGGCCTTCCGGACAACTACGCCCGCGGCCGCATCATCGGCGACTACCGCCGTCTGGCGCTCTACGGAACCGACCGCCTGATCGAGGCCAAGCAGCAGGACCTCCGCAACCTCACCGGCCCGATGACCGAGGCCCGCATCCGCCTGCGCGAGGAGGTCGCCGAGCAGATCAAGGCCCTGAAGGAGATCCGCACGCTGGGCGAGTACTACGGCCTGGACCTGAGCCGTCCGGCCCATTCGGCGCAGGAAGCCGTGCAGTGGGTTTACATGGCCTACCTCGCGGCCGTCAAGGAGCAGGACGGCGCCGCCATGTCGCTGGGCAACGTCTCGTCGTTCCTCGACATCTTCATCGAGTACGACCTCGCGCACGGCCTGATCGACGAAACGTTCGCACAGGAGCTCATCGACCAGTTCGTCATCAAGCTCCGCATGGTCCGCCACCTGAGAATGCAGTCCTACAACGACATCTTCGCCGGCGACCCGACGTGGGTGACCGAGGCCATCGGCGGCCGCTTCAACGACGGCCGGACGAAGGTGACGAAGACCTCGTTCCGCTTCCTGCAAACGCTCTACAACCTCGGTCCCTCGCCCGAGCCCAACATGACGGTGCTCTGGAGCCCCGAGCTGCCGCAGGGCTTCAAGGAGTTCTGCGCCAAGGTGTCGGCCGACACCAGCTCGATCCAGTACGAGAACGACGAGCTGATGCGCGAGGTGCGCGGCTCGGACGACTACGGCATCGCCTGCTGCGTATCGTATCAGGACATCGGCCGTCAGATCCAGTTCTTCGGCGCCCGCGCCAATCTGGCCAAGGCGCTGCTGCTGGCCATCAACGGCGGCCGCTGCGAGAACACCGGCACGCTGATGGTCAAGGGCATTCCGGCCCTCTCGGAGGGGCCGCTGCGCTTCGAGGAGGTGATGCAGAACTACAAAAAGGTGCTGCACGAGATCGCCCGCATCTACAACGAGGCCATGAACATCATCCACTACATGCACGACAAGTATTACTACGAGAAGGCGCAGATGGCCTTCGTGGATACCGACCCGCGCATCAACCTCGCCTACGGCGTGGCCGGACTGTCGATCGCCATCGACTCGCTGTCGGCCATCAAGTACGCCACGGTGACGCCCCGCCGCAACGCCGAGGGGCTGACCGAGGGCTTCGACATCGAGGGCGACTTCCCCTGCTTCGGCAACAACGACGACAAGGTGGACCACCTCGGCGTCGATCTGGTCTACTACTTCAGCGAGGAACTCAAGAAGCTGCCCGTTTACAAGAACGCGCGCCCCACGCTGTCGCTGCTGACGATCACCTCGAACGTCATGTACGGCAAGAAGACCGGCGCGACGCCCGACGGACGCGCCAAGGGCGTGGCTTTCGCCCCGGGCGCCAACCCGATGCACGGACGCGACAAGAGCGGCGCGATCGCCTCGCTCGCCTCGGTGGCCAAACTCCGCTACCGCGACTCGCAGGACGGCATCTCGAACACCTTCTCGATCGTGCCGAAGTCGCTGGGCCCCACCGATCAGGACCGCGTGGACAACCTGGTGACGATGCTCGACGGCTACTTCACCAAAGGGGCGCACCACCTGAACGTGAACGTGCTGAACCGCTCGATGCTCGAGGACGCGATGGAGCACCCCGAGAAGTATCCGCAACTGACGATCCGCGTGTCGGGCTACGCCGTGAACTTCACGAAGCTGAGCCGCGAACACCAACTGGAGGTCATCAGCCGCAGCTTCCACGAACGCATGTAGGACGACGCCATGTTACGCGTACACTCCTACGAATCCATGGGAACTTTCGACGGGCCGGGACTCCGGCTCGTCGTTTTCCTGCAAGGCTGCAACTTCCGCTGCCTTTACTGCGCCAATCCCGACACGATCGAAGCCTGCGGCGGCACGCCGACCGAAGCCGCGGAGATTCTCCGCATGGCCCGGGACCAGAAACCCTTCTTCGGCCGGCGGGGCGGCGTCACCTTCTCGGGCGGCGAGCCGACGTTCCAGGCCGCGGAGCTGATTCCGCTCGTCCGGGCGCTGCGGGCCGAAGGGATCCACGTCTGCCTCGACTCGAACGGCGGGGTGTGGAATCCCGCCGTCGAAGAGCTGCTGGGGCTGGCGGACCTCGTGCTGCTCGACGTCAAGCAGGCCGCCCCGGAACGCCACCGGGCGCTCACCGGGCGCGACAACGCCCCCACGCTGCGCACCGCGGCGTGGCTCGAGGAGCACGACAGGCCCTTCTGGCTGCGCTACGTGCTCGTTCCGGGATACAGCGACGCCGAGGAGGACATCCGCGCCCTCGGAGAGCGCCTCGGCGGATACCGGATGATCGAACGGGTCGAACTGCTGCCCTATCACACCCTCGGCGTACACAAATACGAAGCGATGGGGCTGGAGTATCCGCTGCGCGACGTGCGCGAAAACACCCCCGAGCAGCTCGACCGCGCCGCGGCCCTGCTCAGGGAGTACTTCCGGACGGTGGTGGTGAACTGATCCCGAAAAGGGGAGGGAACGCAAAGCGGCCGTTCGGACGGAAAAAATACGGAACCGCGGCGCAGCCGGCCGCCATCGCCATTCGGGAAAGCGCCGCATCGGGGAAGTCCGCGCACGGGATCCGGTCCCGGGCGAGCCCGTCCGGGCAACGCGACGGAACATCCCCGGAAAGCGCGGAGGGACTCACAGCGGAAAAACAGGGTTCCGGAAAAATCGTTCGGGCAATCCGGCTTTTCCCACGATAAATCCGGAACCGGCCGCACTGACGTGGCGGCCGGTTCCGGATTTTTTCGTATCTTCGCCGGAAATCAACCCGAAACTGCCATGAGCGAACGACTGCCCGACCTGAAAACCGCCTCCCGCGAGCGCATCGGCTGGATCGACCTGCTGCGCGTCCTCGCCTGTTTCCTGGTGGTGTTCTCCCACTGCTGCGATCCCTTCGTCGCCGTCTTCGACAGCGACCGTCCGACCTTCCTCTACGGCTGTTTCTCGGGTAGCCTAGTCCGCTGCTGCGTCCCGCTGTTCGTCATGATGACGGGCGTGCTGCTGCTTCCCGTGCGCACCGACACGGCGGTCTTCTACCGCAAACGCATCGGACGCATCCTGCTGGCGCTCATCTTCTGGTCCGTGGCGCTGCCCCTGCTCTACCTCCTTTACACCCGGATCGCTCCGGAGACGTCGCTCGACGCCGGGAACTACACCTGGGAGGCCACGCTTCCCAAACTTTGGAACTTCATATTCAATTTCACCTACGAAACCACGCCGCTGTGGTATCTCTACATGCTCGCAGGGCTTTACCTCGTCATGCCCGTCCTGAGCGCATGGCTCGAGCGGGCCTCGCGGCGCGACCTGCGCATCCTGCTCGGCATCTGGGGCATCACGCTGCTGCTGCCCTACGTCAAACTCCTCGCGCCGCTGGCGGGATACGCCGGAAACTACGGCAACATGGGCCTCTACGGCATCTGCGACTGGAACGAATTCGGCTCCTTCCACTACGTCTCGGGCTTCGCCGGATACCTCGTGCTGGCCCACTACCTCGTCAAATTCCCGCCCGCCTGGAGCTGGCGTCGGACGCTCGGCGTCTGCATTCCGCTCTTCGCCGCAGGCTATCTCGTCACGGCCTTCGGCTACGTGCTGCTGCAAAAGCACTTCCCGGGCAACTACGCCTACCTCGAAATCGTCTGGTACTTCGCGGGCATCAACGTCTTCATGATGACCCTTCCGGTCTTCCTCGTCGTGCAGAAACTCGCCTCGCGGCCCCGGGCATGGCTCGCGCGGATCGCGGGCGCGACGTTCGGCATCTACCTCTGCCACTTCGTCTTCGTACAGGCGGGCTACGACCTCATCGGCCGGATCCCGGGACTGCCCGTGCCGGTGCGCATCGTCCTGAACGCCTGCGCGGCCTTCGCCGTGAGCTACGGCGCGGTATGGCTCATGCAGCGCAGCCGCATCACGCGGCGGCTGGTGGAGTAAACCGTTGCGCCGCCCTCTCAAAATGAAAGGGAGGGTCTCATTTTGAGAGAGCCGAACGATTCTCCGGCACGCCCTTAATCGCTTGCTGTCAATACGGTATATTCCGGACGGGCGCTTTGTACGCAAATTGCGGCCGTCGGGAGCATGAAACTTTACATCGTATCGAACCGCTTGCCCGTGAAGGTTTCCGAGCAGGAGGGGCGTCTGCTTTTCGCGCGCAGCGAGGGCGGCCTCGCCACCGGACTGGACTCCCTGCACACCGATTACGAAAAACACTGGATCGGCTGGCCGGGATTCTGCCCCGACGGGGAAGAGTGCCGCCGGAAGACGGCCGACGAACTGGAGGCCCTGCGTTTCCACCCCGTCTTCCTCACCGCCGGCCAGATCGCCGACTACTACGAAGGTTACAGCAACAGCACGATCTGGCCCCTGTGCCACTACTTCTTCGCCTATACCCGCTACAAGGCGAGCTACCGCGAGGCCTACCGCGCCGTGAACCGTCTTTTCTGCGAGACGGTCTGCCGGCTGGCCGAGCCGGGCGATATCGTATGGGTGCAGGACTACCAGCTGATGCTCCTGCCGGGCATGCTGCGGGAAGCCCGCCCCGAACTGGAGATCGGCTATTTCCACCACATTCCCTTCCCCTCCTACGAACTGTTCCGCATCCTGCCCGAACGCGCCGAAGTGCTGCGGGGGCTGCTGGGCGCCGACCTCGTGGCCTTCCACACGCACGACTACATGCGCCATTTCATCAGCACGGTGGAACGGGTCCTGCACCTCGATTTCCGGCTCGACGAGGTGCAGCTCGGCGACCGCGTGGTCCGCGTGAACGCCCTGCCCATGGGGATCAACTACGACCTCTACCACGGCGCCTCGCAGAAACCCGAGGTCCGCGCCGCCGTCGAACGCACCCGCCGCCTCTTCGGATCGCACAAGCTGGTGCTCGCCGTGGACCGGCTCGATTACAGCAAGGGCATCCTCCACCGGCTCTGGGGCTTCGCCGCATTTCTGGAGCACCATCCCGAATACCGCGGGCAGGTGACCTTGGCCATGGTGATCGTCCCCTCGCGCGACCACGTGGGAAGCTACGCCGAACTGAAGACGCGCATCGACGAGGAGATCGGCTCGGTCAACGGCAAGTACTCCACGATGGACTGGACGCCGGTGTGCTACTTCTACCACGGCTTCGCCTTCGAGGAGCTGGCCGCCATGTACTGCGTCGCCGACGTGGCGCTCGTCACGCCCCTGCGCGACGGCATGAACCTCGTGGCCAAGGAGTACATAGCCACCAAGACCGACAATCCGGGCGTACTGATACTGAGCGAAATGGCCGGGGCTGCCGTCGAACTGTCCGAGGCCCTGCAGATCAATCCCAACGACATCGGACAGATCGAGCGGAGCCTCGTCGAGGCATTGACCATGCCGGTCGGGGAGCAGCGGCGGCGCATCCGCGACATGCAGCGGACGATCTGCACGCAGACCGTGGACAAATGGGCCGCCGATTTCCTCGAAGAGCTGAACGCCACCCGGCGGAAAAACGAACGCCTGCGCCGCAAACGCATCTCCGTCGGAACGACGGCGGCCGTCAGGGCGGCCTACGGCCGGGCGAAGCGGCGGCTGCTCCTGTTCGACTACGACGGAACGCTGGCCGCCCTGCGTCCCCGTCCCGAGGACGCCGCGCCGACGCCCGAACTGCTCGACCTGCTGCGCAGACTCTCCGGGGACCCGGCCAACCGGGTCGTCATCAACAGCGGCCGCGACCACGAGACGCTCGAACGGTGGTTCGGCTCAATGCCCCTGTCGCTCGCGGCCGAGCACGGCGGGTTCTATAAGGAGGCGGGGGTCTGGCACAAGAACCTCCGCTCCGCGGAGTGGGACGGCGAGCTGCTGACGCTCCTGCAACGGTTCGTCGCCAAGACGCCCCGCGCCCGGCTGGAGACGAAGCAGACGGCGCTGGCATGGCACTACCGCCAGAGCGACGCCTGGCTCGGCTCGCTCCGGGCGCAGCAGCTCGTCAATCACCTCGCGCCGCTCTGCTCCCGGCTCAGGCTGCAAATCATGCAGGGAGACAAGGTCGTGGAGATCAAGTCCCCCGACTGCACGAAAGGCTCGGAGGTCGAACGGCTCCTCGCCGCCGAACGGTACGACTTCATCCTGGCCCTCGGCGACGACACGACCGACGACGACATGTTCCGTGCGCTGCCGCCCGAAGCCGTGACCGTCAAGGTGGGTAACGTCTCCGAATGCGCCGCCCACAACCTCGCGGCGCAGGCCGAGGTGCTGCCCTTCCTGCGCGAAGTGACGCGCGGCGAAGCCGGCCCGCGAACGGCGGCCTCCGAAGGCCGGAAGGGGCTGCGGCTGCCGCTCGGATTCCTGAAAGGACTGCTGAAAAACAACAAGACACGCCATGAATAACCTCAACTACGGCATCATCGGCAACAGCCGCACCGCCGCGCTCATCTCCGACCGGGGCCGCATCGAATGGCTCTGCTTCCCCGACTTCGACTCGCCCTCGGTATTCGCCGCCCTGCTCGACCGTGCGAAAGGCGGCTCGTTCGGCTTCGAGGTCTCCGGCAGCTATGCGGTCCGGCAGAGCTACGTCCCCCACACGAATATCCTCTCGACCCGCTTTTCGGCCGACGAGGGGGAGTTCGAGGTGCTCGACTACATGCCCTGCTACCGCTCCTTCGAGAAGGAGCACTACCTGCCGGCCGAGCTTTACCGCTACATACGCCTCGTGCGGGGCCGTCCCCGCCTCGCCATCGACTACGCTCCGGCTCCGAACTACGCCCGGGGCGAGGTGAGCCTCCGCGTCACGCCCGAGTATGTCGAAACGTGCAGCTCGTACGACCGGAAAGACCGCCAGTACCTCTACTCCTCCCTCCCGCTCGACGCGATCGTCGAACGGCGCGAAATCACGCTCGAGAAGGACGAATTCCTGCTGCTCTCCTACAACGAGAAGGCCATCCCGATCGACATCGAACGCGAGAAGATCGAATACTGCCGCACGCTGGTCTATTGGCTCAACTGGACGAACCGCACGAAGAAGTACAACTGCTACAACGACGTCATCGAGAGGAGCATGCTCGTGCTGAAGCTCCTCTCCTACTACAACGGCGCCATGCTCGCGGCCGTCACCACGAGCCTGCCCGAGACGATCGGCGAGGAACGCAACTGGGACTACCGGTTCTGCTGGCTGCGCGACGCCTCCATGTCCATCGAAACGATGTTCCGCGTGGGACACGTCGGGGCCGCCCGCCGCTTCATGAAATTCATCCAATCCACGCTCTCCGCCAGCCACGACTTCCAGATCATGTACGGCATCCGCGGCGAACGGACGCTGACCGAGACGACGCTCGACCACCTCGCGGGCTACGCCGGGTCGCGCCCCGTACGCATCGGCAACGACGCCTATCGCCAGCGGCAGAACGACTCGTTCGGCTACCTCATGGACCTGATCTACCAATACTACCGGCTGATGCCCGGCACGCTCGACGAGATCGAGGACATGTGGGAGCTGGTCAAGAGCATTCTGGACAACGTTTCGGAGAACTGGCGCAACCCCGACAAGGGCATCTGGGAAATCCGGGGCGAAGGGCAGCACTTCGTCTCCTCGAAGGTCATGTGCTGGGTGGCGCTCGACCGCGGAGCGCGCATCGCCGCGATGCTGCGCAAACACGCCTGTGCCGAGAGCTGGCGCGAGGAGGCCGAGGCGATCCGCCGCGACGTGCTGGAACACGGCTGGAAGGAGGAGATACAGAGCTTCTCGCAGAGCTACGGCAACCTGGCCCTCGACTCGTCGCTGCTGCTCATGGAGCCCTACGGATTCATCCCGGCCGCCGACCCGCGCTACCGCAAGACCGTGCTGGCCGTCCGCAAGGCCCTCTTCCACAAAGGACTGATGTACCGCTACAACAACGAGGACGACTTCGGCGTTCCCTCCTCGGCCTTCACGATGTGCACCTTCTGGCTCATCCGCGCCCTCTACGTCATCGGGCAGCACAACGAGGCCAAGACGCTGTTCAACCAGATGCTCCGCAACGGCAACCACCTCGGGCTTTTCAGCGAGCACCTCGACTTCGACACGAAGGAACAGTCGGGCAACTTCCCGCAGGCCTACTCGCACCTCGCCGTGGTCAATACCGCCCTGCTCTTCGCCGAGGAGGACGACCGGCTGGGATTCATCCGTCCGTAATCCGGCCCGGAGCCGCCGCCCCGGGCGAAACGGGCGCGCCGGACATCCCGGAGAAAACGCAGGCCGGAAAGAGCCGGTTCCGAAGACGGCGCATGCCGGGAACGGCGTACCGAAGGCTCGGTACGACGGGAACAGCGTATCGGCAGCAACATGCCGGAGACGCGGCCGCCGTAAAAAGATGCGGCCGGGCTTCCCGCCCGGCCGCATCCGTTTTCATGCCGCCGCTACTGCACGACGATCTCATCGACGAAGAGCCAGCCGCCGGGGATGCCGCCGCTGCGCGCGACATAGCGCACGTAACGCGCCCGCGTCTCCCCCGTATAGGCGAAGGTCTTGAAAAGCAGGTAGGGGCACGCGGGCGGGACGTCGTTGTGCACCGTTGCGAGCAGCGTGAACCGCTCGCCGTCCTCCGATCCGTAGATCTCCGCCTCGCGCGGCATCCAGACATAGGGTCCCGCCGACTGCATGAACGTCGCACCGACATACCGTACCGGCATCGTGCGCCCGAGGTCCACCGTGACATCCATGTCGGAATCGAGAAATCCCTGCCACCGCCTGTCGCCGTAGGTCCAGCCGCCCAGCACCCCGTCCGTGAGGGTCGCCGCCCCGGAGGCCGGATAATTCCCGTGCCACGGCGTAGCGTAGCTCACCGGGCACCCTTCGGCCAGATGGTGTTTCGGCGCGAGGCTCTCGGGCCGTTCGCCGTACTCGGTACGCAGGTCGAAAGGCGCGTATCCGCGTCCGCGCAACTGTTCGGAGGCCTGCAACGCCCGCTGCCGGAACGCCTCGTAATCCTTTCGCCCGGGGCGGCTCCACGCCACCTCCGCGAGGGCCATCAGCCGCGGCCACATCATGTATTCGTAATGGGAGTCCGTCGGAATCCACTCGGCCCAGAGGTTCGCCTGCACACCCAGCAGCAGCCGCTCCTCGTCGGGTGTCATCTCCGCCGGAACCGGCTCGAACGAATAGACCTTCCGCAGCGGCGTATAGCCGCCGATCGAGAGGGGCTGCGTGAAAGGAGCGTCCTGCGTATAGTCGAGGTAGCAGAACTCCCCGGGAACGAAAACCGCCTGCTGCCCCGCACGGATCGCCTTCAGGCCCCCCTCCGTGCCGCGCCACGACATCACCGTGGCGCCGGGCGCCAGCCCGCCGTCGAGAATCTCGTCCCAGCCCAGCAGCCGGCGGCCGTGCGCGTTCAGGAAGCGTTCGATGCGGTGGATCAGGTAGCTCTGCAACTCGTCCACGTCCTTCAGCCCTTCGCTCCGCATCCGCTCGCGGCACTTCGCACAGTCGCGCCACGCCGATTTTCCGGCCTCGTCGCCGCCGATGTGAATGTACTCCGAAGGGAACAGCTCCATGACCTCCAGGAGCACGTTCTCCAGGAACTCGAACGTCCGTTCGTTGCCCGGGCAGAGGTCGCCGTCGCGGTACGGCTCTCCGTGGCATCCCAGCTCGGGATAGGCCGCCGTCACCTCCTCCGAATGGCCCGGCATCTCGATCTCGGGAATCACCTCGATATGCCGCAGCCGGGCGTACTCCACGATCTCGCGGATCTCCTTCTTCGTATAGAAGCCGCCCCGGGCGCGCGGATCGTCCGCCTCGCAGTAGCTGCGGTCTCCCTCCCACCAGCTCTGCCAGTCCTCGTAGGGCCGCCACGCCGCGAACTCCGTCAGGCGGGGGTAACGGTCTATCTCGATGCGCCATCCGGCGCCGTCGGTCAGGTGCATGTGCAGGCGGTTGAGCTTGAAGAGCGCCATGGCGTCGATCTGCCGCTTGACGAACTCCACCGACCGGAAATGGCGGCTCACGTCGATCATGAAGCCGCGGTAGGCGAAACGCGGCGCATCCTCGATCGTGCGGCAGGCGATCTCCTCCGCGCGTCCGTCGTCCATGAGCTGCAACAGGGTCTGCACGGCGTAGAAGGCGCCCGCCGCCGTCCGCGCCGACACCGCGATCCCGCGCGGCGCGATCTCCAGCCGGTAGGCCTCCTCCGAGACGATGCCGCGCGCCGCGGGGTCGATCCCAATTTCGAGATCGGGACGCCCCTTTCCGGCCTGCCGCCAGCCCAGCCCGTCGAGGCAGGCGGCCAGTTCCGCCGCCGGAACGTCGCCGTGCGGCGCCCGGACCGCATAGGTAAACGGCTCTCCCGGACGGAAGGTCCCCTCCCGCCGAACGTCGGAGACGGGAACGGGAATCACGCCCCGCGGGGCGGCGGCTTCCGGCGTCCCCTCCCCGACCGTCTCCGGCCGCATTGTCTCCGGCTGCGCCGGAGCGGAGACCGCCGCCACCGAAAGCAGGACGGCGAGTCCCCTGCCGAGTATCCGTCTCATGGTTAATTCACGCAGATTTCATCCACGAAGAGAAATCCCTTCTTCCCGCGCGCGCCGTGCCATTCGGGAATCGGGTTCACCGTCCGGGCCTCCACGCGCAGGTAGCGGGCCGAAGTCTCGGGGAACGACACCGTATAGCTCTTCAGCGCATCGGGATCGGCCGAAGTCTCCATCGGGATCTCGATACGCCCCGCCTCGGTGAAGTGCTCCCCGTCCTCCGAGGTGCTCGCCACGAGCGTCAGCGGCGGGAAGATGTCCTCGTCCTTGAGCACCAGCGTCCCGAGCCGCACCTCGCCGTACGACGCGCCCGCCATGTCGATGTCCACGACCATCGGATCGCCGAACCAGCCCGCCCAGTCGCCGTTGGCATAGCTGAAATAGCTCTCGATACCGTCCACGAGGCTTTCGGGCGCACCGAAGCGGTACTTGCCCAGCGGTTCGGTCACGAGCGTCACCGGATGCCCCATAGCCTTGTTATCCGAGAAATTGCGCACCAGCACCCGCGACCGCACGCCGTCGCGCAGCGCCGCGGCCTTGAGCGTGCAGCCCTTCCGGATCTCGATCGGAGCCGCATAGCGCGGACTTTCGGCCGTCGGCTCCGAACCGTCGAGCGTGTAGTGGATCGGCGCGTCGCCCAGCGTCGAGAGCGTCACCTCGACGCACTTCTTCTCCGGCAGGCTGCGCACACGGCAGTTCACGCCGAAGACCACGGGCGAGTAGTTGTACCCCATGCGTTCGTAAATGTCCACGATATGCGGCAGCGCCCCGGCGAAACGCGTCCACTCGCGGCTGCCGCGGTCGCACCACTGCACCTCGCTCAGCGCCGCCATGCGCGGCAGCAGCATGTACTCCTGATGCTCGGGGGTCTTGATGTATTCGGCCCAGAGATTCGCCTGCACGCCGAGGATATGCGCCCCCAGCTCCTGCGACAGCGTGTCGGGAATCGGCTCGTAGGCATAGACCTTCTCGACGGGCACGTACCCGCCGATGCCGAACGGTTCGTTCTCGATGTCGCGGGCCTGGTAATAGTCGAAGTAGAAATGCGAGGTGGGGGTCATGATGGCGTCGTGTCCCAGCCGGGCCGCGGCGATGCCGCCCTCCGAACCGCGCCACGACATGACCGTAGCGTCCGGAGCCAGCTCGCCCTCCAGAATCTCGTCCCAGCCGATGATCCGCCGGCCGTGCTCGTTGAGGAACTTCTCCACGCGGGCCGTCACATAGCTCTGGAGGTAGTACTCCGCAGCGTGCTTGTCGTCGCCCTCGATGCCCAGCTCGCGGATCTTCGCCTGGCACACGGGGCACTTCTCCCAGCGCACCTTCGGACACTCGTCGCCACCGATGTGGATATACTCCGAAGGGAACAGCTCCATGACCTCCAGGAGCACGTTCTCCAGAAACTCGAACGTCTTCTCCTTGCCGACGCACAGCACTTCGTCGGCCACGCCCCAGCGCCCCCATACTTCGTAGGGACCGCCCGTGCAGCCCAGCTCGGGGTAGCAGGCCAGCGCCGCCAGCATGTGGCCCGGGAGGTCGATCTCCGGAATCACCGTGATCCCGCGCGAAGCCGCATAGGCCACCACGTCGCGAATCTCCTCCTGCGTGTAGTAACCGCCGTAAGGCACGCCGTCGTACTGGTCCCAGTTCTTCTTCACGACCGTTCCCTTGCGGATGCTGCCGTACTCCGTCAGACGGGGATAGCGCTTGATCTCGATGCGCCAGCCCTGATCGTCCGTCAGATGCCAGTGCAGCGTGTTGAGCTTGTGGAACGCCATGAGGTCGATGATCTTCTTCACCTGCGCGGCATCGAAGAAGTGGCGCGCCACGTCGAGCATCAGCCCGCGGTAGCCGAAGCGCGGCGCATCGTCGATTTCGACGCACGGCAGCGTCCACTCGCTCTCTACGGCGGGCGCACCGCCGTAGAGAGCCGCCGGAAGCAGCTGCTTGATCGTCTGCACGGCATAGAGGAATCCGCGGAGCGACGACGCGCGCACCTCGGCGCCGTCCGTCGTCACGTCGAGCCTGTAACGCTCCGGAGCGAGCGACTCGTCCACGAGGAAGCGGAATCCGCCCGCCGCCGGAAGGGCCTCATAGGTCACCGCGCTCTCGGCCCCCGAGGCTTCCGAGAGCCGGGCCGCGAACTCTTCGACCACGGCGCGCGAGGCTTCGTCGAGCCGTTCGTCGCACGCGACGGCAGCACCCGCCGCCGCGAATTCGCCCGCACGGGGCGTCAGATGGTTGGGATAGGGAATCAGCTCGTAGGAGCCGGTTTTCCCGGCGCAGGAGGCCAGCAACAGCCCCGATGCACACAAAGCGAACAATCTATTCATCGTAAAAATGGTTTGGTCCGTAATCCGGCGGTCCGGCCCGGAGCCGTCCGCAGCGCGCAGACGCCGCATCGTCCGCGGCGGCCGCTTTGCAAATATACGAGTTTCCCGGGAAAGACCCGCCTGCGAAAGCCGATTCCGGGCCGCACGGCCCGAAAAAAACGAAAAAGGGGGCCCGCCTTCGTCAGCGGGTCCCCCGAATCAGTCCGTCGGCAGGGATCAGAAGTTGCCCTTGTCGGCGCGGTCCCACCAGAGGCGGGTTCCGGCGTTGTCGCCGCTCGTGCCGCCCGAAGCCTCCGAGTTGAGCAGTTCCACGCCCTTGTTATACTCGGCGGTGTTGGCGTTGATCTCCGTATCGCTGTAAGGCAGACGACGCGGGCCGAGCTCCGTGGAAATCACGCCGTTGCTGGCGTTCTGCTTCACCTGGAAGAGTTTGGGATAGCCCGTACGGCGGTACTCGGCCCATGCCTCGGTCGAAAGCGGGAACACGGCGATCCACTTCTGCGTGATGATGCGCTGGAGCTGCTCCTCCTTCGAAGCACCGCTGTCCCACTTCACGGACAACAGGTTCAGCGCCTTCGAATTGTAAGCTCCGTTCAATGCGGTGTTGGGATCGGTATAATCCGTCTGCACCGTCTCACCGGCGATATAGGCGTTGATCGTGGCATCGTCGGCGAGCGTATTCCAGTCCTCAGGCAGCGACTGCTTGAACTCCGAATACCCTTGTTCGGCGTACGACTTGCGGTAGGCGTACTGGTTCTTGATCGAAGTCCGGATACCGTTCTCGTAGAGCGTCTTCACGTCTTCGGAGCCGATATCGGGCCACCGGAGCTTCGCCTCGGCGCGAAGGAACCAGCCCTCGGCCGCGAACATGATCGGCTGCGGCATGGAGAAGGTTCCGGCCCAGCCCGAATAGTTGCTGTACTGGTTGGGCTTGCCGCCGATAGCGCAGCCGGCGGGAATGCCGATATACGCCGTGCCGGGCTTCAGCTTCTCGCCCGTTTCGGGATCGGTGAGGTAGTCCTCCTCGGCATAGACCAGGAATCCGTCGTCGTCCTTCTTGTCCACCATCTTGCCGTCCTTGTCAGGCACCTGCAGCGGCTTGGCGCCCGGCTTGACGATGGGTTGCGTGTTCTTCGTGAAGTACAGCTTCAGACGCGGGTCCTTGAAGCCCTTGAGCATCGTGACGAGCGAGGCGTTCGCACCGCAGTCGCCCCAGTTGAACATGAGCCACATTTCGTTCTCGAAGCCCTTCGAGATCAGAATGTCCTTGTCCTCGAGCACCCCGGCCGAAATCGCCGCCCGGGCCACCGTCTCGGCTTGCGCGGGATCGACCTTCACCATGCGCAGCGCGATGCGCAGCTTGAGCTGGTTGGCCACCTTCGCCCACAGCGCACGATCGCCGCCGCACCAGATGTCGTAGGTGTTCATGCCGGCCGTCTCGGTCTTCAGACCCTGGAGCGCCGTATCCAGATCCTCCAGCATGGCCTCGTACACGGCCTTCTGCGTGTCGTAGGCGAACGAACTGGGCTGGACGGGGTCGCCCGCCGTCTTGAACACCGACAAGAAGGGGACCGGTCCGTAGGCATCGGTGAAGTCGAGCAGGTTGTAGGTCTGCACGATACGCATCGTGGCGGAGAAGTCGAACTTGCCTTCGGCGTCGCACTGCTTGATCAGGCGGCCCGTATTGTTGATGATATGCAGCATGAAGTTCTCGTACATGCCGCCGCAGTGGCCGCGGTTGATGTCGTAGCGCTGGTTCGTGAAGTTTCCGTTGGGGCTCTCGAAGTACCCGCCGAAAATGTCGATCTGCAGGTTCGTCCAGTACTGGAACAGGTTCTGCTGGTTCGGGTAGCTGTAACTCATCGGCTCCAGGAACTGCGCCTCGAAGGGCAGATCGGAGGGATTCACTTCGATGGGATTGGTGTTCAGCTCCTCGAAATCGCCGGTACAGCCTCCCAACAGAGCGACCGGGAGAGCCAGAGCGGTGTATCGGATAATATTCTTGAATTTCATAGCGATCTATCTCTTTTTGTTAGAAGTTAAGTTTGACATTCAGACCGAAGCTGCGGGTGGTGGGCAGGTTGAAGATGTCGAAGCCCTGCACGCCGTTGGCCGTACCCATCGACACGTCGGGGTCCATCGGCGCATCCTTGTAGAAGAAGAAGAGGTTGCGGGCGATGAGCGACAGCGTCAGATTCTTCGACTGTCCGAACAGGTCGCGGAAGGTGTAGCCGAACGAGATTTCGCGCATACGGACGTTCGTGGCATCGTAAACGTAATCCTCGTTGTTGTACTGCGCGTTGTAGTTCAGCGCGCCCATGGCCTTGTAATACTCCTCGACGTTGTCGAACCGGACGCCCTCGCGTACCACGTAACCCTTGTCGCGGGCGTCTGCCGTGCGCTGCGAGACGCCCCAGGCGTCGAGACCGGCCTCGGTCATCGAGAGCACCTTGCCGCCGAAGCGGAAGTCGATGAGGAAGCTCAGGGAGAAGTCCTTGTAGCGGAACGTGTTGTTCCAGCCCATGTTCACCTTCGAGTTCATGTCGCCGACATATTTCAGGTCCGTGATACCCTCGCCCGAGAGCGTCGGAACCGAATAGAGTACGTTGCCCTTGTCGTCCTTGACGTCCGTCACGAGCATCTTGCCGGTCTTCTCGTCGTGCATGACGTGGCGCACGTAGAGGTCGCCGAAGTGGCCGCCCTCCTTCAGCACGACCTGCGCGCCGCCGAAGTTCGAGAGCGAGAGGCCGTCCTGCAGGCCGTCCACCAGCTCGATGATCTTGTTGTCGTTGTAGGAGAGATTCAGGTCGGTGGACCACGTGAACTCGTTGCCGAAGTCCTGGAACCAGCCCAGCGACAGTTCGAAGCCCTGGTTCTGCACGTTACCGGCGTTCACGTACTGCTGGCGGTATCCCGTGCCCCACGGCGTGGTGATGGCGAAGAACTGGTTCTTGGTGTTGGTCTTGTAATAGGTGGCGTTCACATGCAGCCGGTGCTGGAAGAATTCGCCGTCGAAACCGGCCTCGAACGAGTGGGTCTTCTCGGGTTCGAGCGTCCGGAACGGAGCCTTCTCGGGAGGCGTGATGGCGCCCTGCGAGCCCAGCGTGTAGAGCGGGTTGGTCATGTAGGCCGGCACGTCGTTACCCACGATCGAATAGGATGCGCGGAACTTGAACAGGTCGATGTTGCTGCCCATGTCCACGAAGCGGTCGAGCAACAGGCTGGCGCCTACCGAAGGATAGAAGAACGAATAGCTGTCGGTGAAGGCCAGCGTCGAGGACCAGTCGTTGCGCGCCGTCACGTCGAGGAACAGGCCGTCCTTGTAGCCGAACGTGGCCGTTGCGAAGACCGCGTTCAGACGCTTGCGCGTCAGTCCCTGCTTGGCCATGTTGGCATAGTAGTTGGCCGGATTGAAGATATTGGGATACATGACGTTGCCGTTGGGTTTGCCGTCGGTCATCGAGAATTTCGTACCCTCGGCCCACAGATCCACGTTGCTCGACTGCGTGCGCATCATGCTGGCGCCGGCCGTGGCGTTGAGCGAGAAATCGCCCCACGTGTGGTTGTACTGCACCAGCGCGTCGGCATAGAGCTGCTCGCTGAAGTAGCGGTTGTCCTTCATGCGGCCCATCGGATAGCGGTTGGCCGTCGAAGAGGCGTAGAGATTGTGCTTGAAGTTGTCGTCGGAACGCTCGTAGCGCATACGGCCCGTCACCGAGAGGCCGTCGATGATCTGGTACTTGATCTGTCCGCCGAATTCGTAGCGGTTACGCTCCGAGATGGGCTTCTGCCGGTTGAGAATCCAGTAGGGGTTGTCGAACTGTTCGAGCGACGTGTTCACCCAGTTGTGCACGTTGGCGTTGAGCGTGGGATCGTACACCTCGTAGTTGTTCTTGTAGTAGTTCCAGTCCTCGCCGCGCGGGAAGAGGTAGGCGCCCGTCATCGGGTTGAAGAGCCAACCGGCGGCCGGCTGGTTCGCCACGTGCTGATTGACGTACTTGGCCGTGAAATCCACCTTCACATGGTCGTTGAACAGGTCGAAGCCCACCTTCGAGTTGAGCGTGTGCTGCGAATAGTCGTTCTCCGGGGTGATGCCGCCCGACGACACGTTGCCGTAGGAGAAGTAGGCGCGCAGGTTCTCCGAACCGCCGTTGATCGACACCGAGTTGTTGGTCGTCCAGCCCGTCTGGTAGAATTCCTTGGCATAGTTGGGGGCCTTGGACGAGAGTTTGCCGCCCCAACTGTAGGTCTGGTCGGCCGAGCCGTAGGTGTTCTGGAAATCGGGCAACGAGATCGGGGTGTCGATCGTCGTGTTGCTCGACACGCTCACCGAAATGCGTCCCGCCGAAGCCGACTTGGTCGTAATCATGATGGCGCCGTTGGCGGCCACGGCTCCGTAGAGCGCGGCGGCCGATGCGCCCTTCAGCAGCGAGATCGACGCGATGTCGTCGGGGTTGATCGTGGACATGGCGTCGCCGCCGTCGCGGTCGCCGCCGTAGTTGCTCTTCACCTGGCTCGCCAGACCGTCCTCGCCGAAGGAGGTGTTCATCATCAGGGGCACACCGTCCACGACCACCAGCGGCTGGTTCGAGCCGCTGATCGACTTGTTACCGCGGAAGAGGATCTTCGAGGAGCCACCCGCACCCGTCGAGTTGGGGGTGATCTGCAAACCGGCCGACTTGCCCTGCAACGAGTTGATCATGTTGATCGACTTGATGTCGGCCACGTCGTCGCCGCCCACCGTTTCGGCCGCATAGGTCAGCGTCTTCGACTGACGCTCGATACCCATGGCGGTCACGACCACGGCGTTGAGCTGGTTGGCGGTCTCCTGCATCAGAATCTCCAGCGCCGTCTGCCCCGCATAGGCCACCTCGTAGGGATCGTATCCCACGTAGGTCACCTGGAGCACGTCGCCGTTCTGAAGACCGTCCAGGAAGAACTTGCCGTCCATGTCGGTCGTCGTTCCGCGCGTGGTGTTCTTCACGATCACCGTGGCCCCGAGCAGCGGGCCGGAGGCGTCCTTGACCACACCTTCGAGGGTTCCGTTACCCCCCCCCTGCGCATTCGCCCGCAAAGCGGTAGCAGGCTCCACGATGCACATTGCCATTAAAAAAGCAACGCAGCTAAAGAGCATTCGTTTTGTAAATTTCCACATAAGTAATCAGGTTTTGGTTGAACATAAATTAAAACTCGTAATTTGACACAAACGGGGCGTCCTGCCCCTTTTTTATACTATCCGCGCCTTTCATTCTAAACGGAATGTCTCAAAGCGCCATTCATTCTAAAATCACATGATACGATACGTTTTACAGTTCAAATGTAACATTTTTTCCTTAAACCAAAAAAAATACGTAAAATTTATCGTTTTTTACTTACGAATCGGGAGCCTCCGAAAAGAGCGGATTCCGCGTTTCCCGGCGCCGGACCGCTCCGCCGGGAAGCGGGGCCGTCGGCCGCATACCTATTATTTAATAGTCCGAAACGCCCCGAAACAGGACGCGGAGGCTCTTTTCGGTTTCGAATCCGCAGCCTATATTTATAAATTATTTAATAATACACTCCGAAGACGGCGTTTCCGGGAAATACGGGAAAACAGTATTTTTTCCGCGCGGAATGTCCGGCACCGGCTTCCGGTCCGGAAAAGCCCGGCCGCCGACAAGCGGGGGGGGGCGCCCGCACCGGGACCGGGAGGCGAAAAGCCCGCGATCGCACCGCAAGGTCTTTCGCAAGGGAGGCGGGGAGAGAAGTGCAGGCCGGAACACGAAAGGCCCCGTCCGCACCGCAGATCCCTCAACGGCAGGGCATCCGCGGCCGCCCGCGGACAGGCCGCCGCGAAGTCATTTCTTCGGGCATTAGTATCAAAACCGCCCCCTGCGGAAAGGAGCCGTCCGTGTAAATTTGCCGTGAAAAGATCCGACACGATGAAATCCAAGGCATTCAAGATGTACCTCAAACCGGGCATGGAGGAGGAATACCGCCGCCGACACGCCGAGATATGGCCCGAACTGATACACCAGCTCCGCGAAGAGGGCGTGTACGACTACTCGATCTTCCTCGACCGGGCCACCGACACGCTGTTCGCCGTGCAGAAAACCCGCGGCGGGACCGGTTCGCAGGAGATGACCGACAACGCGCTGGTGCGCCGCTGGTGGGACTACATGGCCGACGTCATTGTCGTCGAGGCGGACAATGCACCCGTCAGCGAGGAACTTCCCGAGTTGTTTTACATGGAGTAGCCGGCGTCCCGCCCTGCGCCGCGCCGGAGATGCATCCGGCCCTGTACTCGGAGGGCGAGCAGCCGACGTACTTCTTGAAGATCGCCGAGAAGTAGGCCGAATCCTCGTAACGCAGCTCGTAGGCGATCTCCTTGACGCTCAGCGACGAGTTGAGCAGCATGAGCTTCGCCTTCCGCAGCCGCAACTGCATGATGTAGTGCGCCGGGGAGACGTTGGTGTACTCCTTGAAGGTCTTGCGGAACCACGAATAGCTCATGTTGATGCGCCCGGCCACCTCTTCGGGCGTGATGCCGGCGAGCATGTTCTCGCGCATGATGCTCCGCGCCCGGTCCATCTTCTCGGCCACGATGTCGCGGCCCGTGTCGTTGAGATCGTAATAGATGACGTACGAAAGGATGATGTTGGCGATCGACGCCAGCACCTGCTGACTGCCGGTCTTCTCCCGAAGGGCGATGTCGAGCGCCTCGCGGTACTGGTCGATGATGTGCTCGCGGAGCCCGATCGGATGGATGATCCGCCCGCGGCTGAAAAATCCGTTGTTGTAGCGGTCGTCCACATGCTCGCCGCGGAATCCGATCCAGTACTCGTGCCAGCCGGTCCGGTGATCGGGACAGTAGCTATGCCACGTGTAGGGCGGAATGATAAGCATGGTTCCGGCCCGGATCTCGAGCGCCTCGCCGCCCGGGGTGTCCCTGTACCATCCGCGGCCCTGCGTAATGTAGATCAACTGGTAGTTGTCCAGTATCCGGCCCCGGTCCACGTTGAAATAGTAATCGTCGGGATGCCCCGCCGAAGGGGGAGGGTAAACCGTGTATCCGGGTTCGACGGAGTACTCCCCCACGGTGTCTACGGTGATTCCCCACAACCGGTCGGGACCGCTGCACACGAGGTATTTGAAAGAGGTCTGTTTCGGCATGTCGGTGTCGTTTTCCGGCGAGCGTTCCGCCGGTATTCCGGGGTAAATATACGCAATTTTCCGAAAAACCCGGCAAGAAACGTTCCGCCGCAACCGGCCCGCCGCGCCGCCGTGCGGCGACAGACCGGCCCGGACCGTCCCCGGCGCGGCGCGATCCGAACAGATTGCCCGGCGGAAAGATCAAATTCCGCACGCCGGAAAGAACCTTCCGGCGGCAACTTTGTGAAAACTTTCAAACCACGAAGCCGTATGAAAAAAACCTGTCTCGTCCTGCTCGGACTGCTCTGGTGCGCCGCGCTGCCGGCCAAGAACTTCGAACTCAAATCGCCCGACGGGCGGATAGCCCTCGCGATCGACGTCGGAGAACGGATCGCCTACACCGTCCGCGGCGACGGAATCCCGCTGCTGGAAGAGTGCCGCCTGGGCCTGCGGCTCGACCGCGGCGGCACGGCGGGCCCGCTCCGCCTCGTGCGCCACCGGAGCGGCTCGATCGACCGCACGTTCCGCCCCGCCGTGGCTTACAAGTTCTCCGAAATCCGCGACCGCTGCAATACGCTGCGGCTCGACTTCCGCGGCGGCTGGTCCGTGGAGTTCCGGGCCTACGACGACGGCGTGGCCTACCGTTTCCTCTCCGACACGGAGGGCCCCGTCGAAGTGCTCGGCGAGGAGTTCGCCCTCCGCCTGCCGGACGCCTCGACGGCGGTCCTGCAACAGCCCGGCAGTTTCCGGACCGGCTACGAGGAGGCCTACGAGGAGGTCGGAACCCGCTCTTGGGGCACGGCCGGCCGGCTGGCCGTGCTCCCGGCGCTGTTCGACACGAAACGGGGCTACAAAATCCTCGTCAGCGAATCCTCCCTCACGGACTATCCCTGCCTCTTCCTGACGGGCGACGGCGCCAACGGCATGCGGGGCGTCTTCCCCAAAATGCCGCTCCGCACCGAGGAGACGGGCGACCGGAGCGTACGCATCCTCGAAGAGGCCGGCTGCATCGCCGCCACGACGGGCGAACGGGCCTTCCCGTGGCGTTATTTCGTCCTCGCGGACGAGGACGGCGACCTGGTCGAAACCACGATGACGGCCCGGCTGGCCGAGCCGTGCGCACTCGGCGACACGTCGTGGATCGAGCCGGGGCAGGTCAGTTGGGAGTTCTGGAACGCCGCGTCGCCCTACGGCCCCGACGTCGATTTCGTGGCCGGATTCAACACCGCGACCTACAAATACTTCATCGACTTCGCCGCCCGCTTCGGCATTCCCTACATCATCATGGACGAAGGGTGGGCCGAGGACACGCGCGATCCCTACACCCCCAATCCGGAGGTCGATCTGCACGAACTGATCCGCTACGGCGAGGAACGCGGCGTCGGCGTCATCCTCTGGCTCACGTGGCTGACCGTCGAGAAACACTTCGACCTGTTCGAACGGCTGAGCGAATGGGGCGTCCGGGGCGTGAAGATCGACTTCATGGACCGCAGCGACCAGTGGATGGTGAACTACTACGAACGCGTGGCCGCCGAGGCGGCGCGGCACCGGATGGTCGTGGCGTTCCACGGAGCCTTCAAGCCGGCGGGGCTGGAGTACAAATACCCCAACGTCCTGGCCTACGAAGGGGTGCGCGGCATGGAGAACATGGGTGGCTGCACGCCGGCCAACTCGCTCTGGCTGCCCTTCATCCGCAACGCCGTAGGCCCGATGGACTACACCCCGGGCGCGATGATCAGCATGCAGCCCGAAGCCTACTGCGGCAACCGCCCCAACGCGGCGAGCATCGGGACACGGGCCTACCAGATGGCGCTGTTCGTGCTGTTCGAAACCGGCCTCCAGATGCTGGCCGACAACCCGACGCTTTACTACCGCGAAGAGGAGTGCACGCGCTTCATCAGCCAAGTGCCCGTCACGTGGGACGAGACCCGCGCGCTGCGGGCCGAAGCCGGGAAACATGTCGTCGTCGCCAAACGCAAGGGCGCGAAGTGGTATCTCGGAGCCATCCGTGCGGGCGACGATCCGCAGGACGCGGAGTTCGAAATTCCCCTCGACTTCCTCGCCGGGGACCGAGACTACCGCATGACCAGCTTCGAAGACGGCATCAACGCCTTCCGCCAAGCGATGGACTACCGGAAAAAGGAGCGGCAGGTGCGCCGCGGCGACACGATTGCCGTCCGGATGGCCCGCAACGGCGGCTGGACGGCCGTGATCGAATAGCTGCGCCCCGCAGTCAAACGACGGCCCCGGACTTTTCGGAAAGTCCGGGGCCGGTTTTTACCGGCACGGACGCTCCGAAACGCCATCCTTCCACCCGGCCGGAAAGCTGTCCCGCAAGCTCTACCGGAAGCCGCCGCGAATGCGGGACATAATCGGACCGTCCTCTGCCAAAAACACCGTGCGCACGCACCGCACGCCACACGGCCGGAACTCAACCCCGCCCGTCTCCGGAAAATACGGTCCTGGCCGGAGACCTTCCGACGCCGGGACGAAAAATCCCCCGGAACTGAAACTCCGGGGGATGCACACGTCCGTCCGACAGGACGGATCACTCGGCCGTCTTCACGTATCCATCGTTCTGTTCGAGCGTATTGAGGCTCTTCTCGATCTCCGTCCGCGGGATCGGCAGCAGGAGTTGATAGGACCGGAATTCACGGTTCTTCAGTATTTGGATGTCATAGTTCTTAGTCCCGCTGGTCTCGTCCTTTGTGATGACCATCTTCTGCAACGGGAACGTTTCGGTCCGCTCGGCGACCTTCCACCGGCGCACGTCGAAGAAACGGTGGTGCTCGAAGGCCAGTTCCACGCGCCGCTCGTTGTGGATGCGCTCCCGGAGCGCATCGCCCGAATCCTTGACCTCGGGCATGTTCACGCCCGGCCGCTGACGCACCTGTTTGAGGTAAAACCGTGCCGTCGGTTCGTCGCCCTCCTCGAATTTCGCCTCTGCGTAGTTGAGCAACACCTCCGCATAGCGCATGAAAATCCATGGCGAGGTCATCTTGACGCTCGATCCTGTGGGCGGAATCGACTCGTCGAGGAATTTGCGCAGATAGTACCCCGTCTGCGTGGCGTTCCACGGCTGCGAAGAGACCTTGCTGTTCGCCTCGTCCAGACCGCCGTAGAAGATCTCGGTCTCACGGCCCATCCACACGCTGCCGTCGTAAAGCACCGAGGCATAGAAACGCGGGTCTCGGCCTGCATAGGGATTGGCGGGATCGTACCCCGAACCGGCGTTGAGTGTCAGCGTGCCGTCCGCCTGCTCAACGTAGGGACGCAGTCCGGTGGCCTGCATTTCGTAGGCATTCACCATGTTCTGCGTCGGCGTGATCACACCCTGGCCGTTGTCACCGCTGCGGCCCGCCCAAGTAGCGAACTCGGTCGAATTGGCCTGCGAGAAGGCACGTGCGAAGATCACCTCGTCGTTCCACGAGAGGAAAACGTCGCCATAGTCGTCGATCAGACGGTAGCGCTTGTCGATCAATGCCCAGGCCGCATTCGCGGCATCGGTCCAGCGCTGCCTGTCGTTCGTCGGGTTGTTCAGCGGACTGGCCCAATAGAGCAGCACGCGGGCCAGTAAAGCCTGGCAGGCATCGCCCGAAGCACGGCCCTGCTCCGATGCCGGCTGCTGCTCGGGCAGCATCCTCTGCGCCTCGATCAGTTCATTCCGGATGAACTCCACGCACTTGTCGTAGGAGGCGCGCTCAACGCCGAAATCGTCGTTCAGGCCATAGACCTTCTCGATGATGGGCACGCCGCCGTAGCGCCAGATCAGCTCGGCATAGATATAGGCCCGGATGAACTTCATTTCCCCGATCATCGGACGTTTCACCTCCTCGGGAACGGAACCGGCCTCGGCCTTTTCAAGGAAGGTGTTGATCTTGCGGATATAGGAATAGGCCGTGGACCAGTAGTTAAGAATGCCCATGCCGGTAATGTTGTCTGCATCCATGGTCCCGGCGAGATACTCGACGACGCGGCCGTCGTTCGAACGGGTATACATCTCATCGCAGTAAATGCCCATCATGTCCGTATAGCGGTAGCCGTGTTGCAGGGCGTTGTAACATCCGTTCACGTAGAGTTGCAATAACTCCTCGTCGTTCCAGACATCCTCCTCGGAAAGCTGGTCGAGCGGCTTGAGGTCCATCAGGTCGCACGACGAGAAGCCGAGGACCAGAGCCGACACGAAACAAATCATGTATTTTTTCATGGCTGTGTCTGTTTAGAAGGTTAGATTGATGCCCACATTGATCGTCCGGCAGATCGAATAGTTCCAGAACGAGGAGGCCTCGCCGTCGTATCCCAGATCCTTCAGTCCGTCGTAGAGGAAGCAGATATTATTAGCACTCAGCGAAATCCGAATACCTCCCATACGCAGTTTCTCGGCAATCCGGCTCGGCAGCGTATAGCCCAGCTCGGCGTTCTTGAAACGCAGGAAGTTTCCGCTGAACATGAAGTGCGTGTTGCGATCCGTGGTGTTCACGCCGCTTTGGCCGCCGCGAGGCTGCGTGGCATGCGTATTGTCCGCCCCGGGAATCCAGCGGCCGTCGGCACGCCATTGCAGGAAGTTACCCCACTGGTCGTCCATGTATTTGAAGAAGTCCTCGTTACCTTCCATGTAGAACTTCGAGTTCTGCTGACCCTGGAAAAGCAGCGAAAGGTCGAAGTTTTTCCAATTGAACGTGAAATTCAGGCCGAAAGTGATCTCCGGAATCTTCGTCTGTGTGACGAGGATGCGGTCTTTCGAGTCGAGCACGCCGTCCTTATTGACATCGCGGAACTTCAGGTCGCCCGGCTGCGCACCGCCCATGTGCGGATAGCTGTCCAGATCGGCCTGGTCCTGGAAAATACCGATCGCCTCGTAGAAGAGCGTCGAACCGATCGGATTGCCCGTCAGCATCTGGTAAGGCTCCGCCGCAGGGGCCTCGTCAATGAAGAGCACCTTATTGCGGGCGAAGTTGAGGTTGCCCGTGATCGAATAGCCAAACTCGCCGACCCGGTTGCGGTGGCCGATGACCAGCTCGAAACCGCGGTTGAGCACCTTACCGATATTCTCGTTCGGGAGCGTCATGCCCGTATATTCGGGCACGCTCTTGTTACGCGTCGTCAGCAGGTGATCGCGCACCGAACGGAAGAAGTCGAACTCCATCCAAAGTCTGCTGTTCCAAAACGACGCCTCGAGGCCGAAGTTCCAGGTCTTGGACACTTCCCACGTGATGCCGGGATTGGGTACGCGGGTCTCCTGCAGGCCCTGCACGTCGGAGCCGCCGATTACGTAGTTGTTGCCGTAATTGTAGGTCATCATGTGCTGGAAGGCCGCTACCCGGTCGTTTCCCATCATACCCCACGAGGCGCGCAGTTTCAGGTTGTCGATGAAATCCGCGGACTTCATGAAAGTCTCCTCGGAAATGCGCCAGCCGGCCGAAAAGCTCGGGAAGTATCCGAAGCGATCTTCTTCGGGGAAGATCGCCGAACCGTCGATACGCATGGTCACCTGCGCCATATACTTGCCTTTGTAGTCGTAATTGACGCGGGCGAAAACATTCTGGCGGGCGTTTTCGCTGCTGTAACCACCCAATCCCCACTTGGTCTGGTCCGCGGGGCCAACGTTGAGCACCGGCAGCGACGGCGACGCGAAGTCGGTTTTCGAACCCTCGAGATACCAGCCGTCAGTGGTGGTCTGTTCGTAGCCGAGCAACGCATCGAGGTTGTGGTCGCCGAAGGAGCGTTTGTAGGAGACCTTGGCGAAGAAGTAGGTCTGCGAGGACATTTCACTGCGGTCGGTGAGCTGCGCCTTCGCAGGGCCCATGCCGTCGAGTTTCTTCACGTAACCGCCCTCGCCGTCCTCATGGTAGACATAAGAGGGTGTACGGAAGGTCTTCCAGTACTCGTGCAACGTGTCGTAGCTGCCGCTGGCCTCCAGCATCAGCCCCTTGACCCAGGGCACTTCCCACTTGAGAAAGAGCGTTCCCTGGAACTTCTTGTTCTCCAAGTCGTGATATCCGGCGTTGTCGCTCACCATGTTCACCCAGTTCTGGTCTCCGCGCAACGGCTTGAGATAATTCGTTCCGGGCCAGTAGGTCTCCCAATAAGGATGATAGAGGAAGATATGGCTTGCCATCTCGGTACTCGAAAAATAGGGTACGTGGCGCTTGTCGAACGTTCCGGCCAGATTCAGTCCCATGGTCAGGCTCCGGGCGATCTTCACGTCTATATTCGAACGGACATTGTACTGGCGGTACTTGCCGCTCGATTCCTTGAAACGGTCGCGCTGCATCAGCTCACCGACCGAAAAGAAGTAGTTGATGCGGTCCGAACCGCCCGACACCGAAACATTCGTGCGGTGCTGCGGAACCCACTTGTGCATGGTCCTGCGATACCAGTCGGTCGTGCGATATCCCGGCTCCTTACCGGCCTTGAATTTGGCCAGGTCCTCGGGCGTATAAGGCAGTACAGGATCGCTGTTGGGGTCGGAATGGCGCAGAACGGCCATCTCGTTCGCCACGCTGGCGAAGGTGTACGAATCGGCCATCTTCGGAGTTCGCGTCGGCTGCTGGAAGCCCTGGTCGTAGGAGAAATTGACGACAGCCCGGCCTTTCGCACCGCGCTTGGTGGTCACGAGAATCACTCCGTTGGCCGCACGCGAACCGTAGATAGCCGCCTCGGCATCCTTCAGCACGTTGATACTCTCGATGTCATTGGGGTTGATCTTGCTGATGTCTCCCCGTTCGACGCCGTCCACGATGATCAGCGCCGAGTTGTCGCCCGTCGTGCCCCGGCCGCGGACGAATATCTGCGTGTCGGGAGCACCCGGATCACCCGCACGGGCGTTCACGATCAGGCCCGGAAGACGTCCCGCCAGCGAGGAAGCGACATCAATGGCCGGGCTGGAGGCGATCTCTTCACCTTTGACCGAAACCACCGAACCGGTCAGCGTCGTCTTTTTGCGCGTACCGTAGCCCACCACCATCACTTCGTCGATGGCTGTCGCGGACTCCTCCAGCACGATTTCGAAACGGCTTCGCACCCCTACGGGAACGCTTTGCGAAGCATATCCGATGAAATTCACCAGCAGCACGTCCTCAGGTGCGGCATCAATCGAAAAGCCGCCCTCGGAATCGGTCGTCACACCGAGCGTCGTACCTTCTATAACGATCGTCGCACCGCCGACGGCATTGCCCCGGCTGTCCTTGACCGTTCCGGTCCTCGGCGTTCGTCCGTCGTCCGCAGATGCGGAACTGCCCGCCGTCGCGGGTCCGCCGGTCAGCAGCAGTCCGAACGCGAACAGCGCCGCGAACAGACGCGTCCGCCCCGGAAGGCGGAACCGGCAAATCAGAGTCAGAATTTCTTGCATAGGATCAATAATTTAGGTTAATGGGGTTTCGAAGATATCCGGAATTCCGGTGACGGCCGGACCGGAATCCGGCGTGCCGACGATGCGCCTCGGCGGAAAAAGCGTGGAGGAGAAAAAGCATTTATAAAGGTTCATTTCACTGGTTTTCAACATATTGACACATGAATCAAAAGCACAGGGGTTCCGTATCCGGTCGTAGTATAAAAGTAGATGTTTTCCGGATTTTTCCGGAAGGGGAAAATGATTGAACGATATGGAAATTTGACCGAACGGAATAAAAAACGCCGAGACGATCCCTTCGAAAAGACCGTCTCGGAATATTTTTCAGCCTTATTCCGGCAAACTTCCGTCCCGGCAGACGGAAAAGCATCACCGCGTCCCGTACAGCCGGACCGGACCGAGCAGCCCGCTGTCACGCAGCGGCTCGTCGGGCGACGGCCACCGGATCACCCACGTCTTCCGCTCCCCGGGATCGCGTCCGGCGTCGTAAACCAGCCTGTTGAACCACGTGCCCGTGACCTCGATCCGCAGCCGGTTTTCACCCTCGCGGAGATACTCCGCGATCTCCGTCCGGTAGGGCGGCGCCCAGAGCGTCTGCACCTGCCGGCCGTTCACCGTCACGGCGGCGATCATCTCGACCCGTCCCAGATCGAGCGTGCAGCTCTTCAGCGGCTCGCGCAGATCGAAGGTCGTCTCGTAAACAGCCGTACCCGAGAAGGCCCTCCCCTCGTCCGGCATCCGCAACGCCCGCCAGGGCAGCAGTTCCGTCAGCTCCATCCGCCCGGGAGCGCCCCAGCCCGCAGGGAAGCGGAGCGTCCAGTCGTCCAGCTCCCTCTCAACGGCCGCGCCCGCGGCCGTCTCCGGCAACGGCAACGGCAGATCGGATTCCGGGCGGAAGACGACGTAGCACGATCCCGACTGCGGGAGCTCCAGTTCCACGCGGGTCCGGCCTTCCGCCGTCTTCGCCGCGAGGCGGGTGCGACGCCCCGTCGCGGGATCCCACAGCTCGACATCGCCCGCGCAGCGGAAATCCAGCATCCCGGAGAATCCTCCGCCGCGCTGCGGACAGACGAAATACCAGTCGGCCCCTTCCGTCCGGCGGTGCGCCCACAGCACATCGCCCCGCAGGTCGGGAGCGATCCCTGCCGCGGCGAGCGCCTTCTCCACCGGCAGGCCCGAGATCACGCGTCCGCGTCCGACGCGCCGGACGCCTGCCTGCCCCCGGCCCCAGATCGTCCGCACGGCCCGGTCGAAACGCCGCTGCGCCTCCTTTCCGCCGTTGAGCGTCGCCAACCCTTCGGGGGCATCGCCGACGACGGTCGCGCCCTCGCGCAGGAAACCGAGTATCCTTTCGAGCGTCTCGGGCAGCATCCGGCAGTTGTCGGGCAACCACAGCACGCGGTATTCGATCCCCTCCGGCGTCAGCAGCCGTCCGTTCTCCACACGCAGCCGGTGCAGCAGCGCGTCGGGATTGCAGTAGTCGTACTTGTATCCCGCCAGGAAAGCGGGATTCTGGTCGGGCTTGCCGTTCAGCTCGTCGCCCAGATACCAGAGCACGTCCGACACGGGCCATCCCCGCTCCTGCATGTAGCTGCACCGGGCGAAATAGTCGTTGATTGCGCGCATGTGGCGCCACCAGGTCTGTCCGCGCAGGAAGGGCGTACCGATCCCCGGGCCGCCGAACGACGTGCCGGGCGGCAGGAAGGGCCGCTGCGGGTTGTGCGTATAGGTATGATAGACCAAATGCGTCACCCCTTCCGACAGATGGAGGTTGGCGATCTCCTTGAGCATCGTCCAGTGTTCGTCCCACGTATGGGAGAACGACGTGAAGGCCTCGGCCGCGACGCGCGGCTTGCCGTAGAGCCGGGCCGCCGAGGCGGTCGGCTTGACCGGCTTGAAGTTCAGCGACCCCACATACCCTTCGGTGAACGGCTGCCAGAACTCGCACATCGGCACGTCGGCGTACTTGAAATATTCCAGGATGTCGGCCGGGAAGACGTCCCCGGCGGCCGTCTCGTAGGTGACGGACAGCCCGTTTCCGCGGGCCAGGCGGGCCATCGTACCGTAGAAGTTCTCCGTGAAAAGCGCCGAGATCGTCCCGCGCCAGTCGCGCAGGAAGCGGGCCGAAACCTCCGGATCGTCCACGACATAACCCAGCACGGCCGGCAGCCACCGCCGCAGCGCATAATCGTTCCGCCGGGCGAACTCGCGCTCCATCGCCGGGGTCCAGGTCTGCGTCTCGCACTCCCAACTGTCGAGCAGTATGCCGCCCAGCAGCCCGCCAGACAGCGGTCCGTCGTGCAGTCGGCCGATATACCCGGCGAACTGCGCCTCGGCCCCCGCGGGATCGAGTTTGTTGCACTCCCAGCCCGTGCCTTCGGGAGGCGCGGGCGAATTTCTCCGACCCGTATTGACATGTCCGATGCGCAGCACGGTCCAGCGACCTGCGGGAGGCGTCCACGCCAGCCCGCCGTCGGGCCGCATCCTGTCCGTCAGGTCCTCGATACGGCCGGGGGCGATCCACGCCGCGGGGTTCTGCTTCGGGCAGGCGTTCTCCCGGTCCAGATTGCGGAGGGTCCAGCCCGCCTCCGACTCCCAGCAGTTCTTCCGCGCGGCGGTATAGAATTTCAGCGACCCGAGGGTCATGTGATGGCGGTTCGAAAGCGCCACCCGGTAGCGGGTCGCGGGAAAGGCGTCGGCGCAGGCGAACGAAACCGGCGTGTTGTCCTGCGAGTTGCTCGCCGGAACCTCGGCGTGCAGCACCCGCCTCCGCGAACCGTCCGGCGCCACGGCCTCCACCGTCAGCCCGATCCCCGGCTCGTAGCAGCGGGGATGGTTGATGCTGTTCATGCTCGGCAGCTCGACGGTGCGGACCACGACCGCCTCGGGGAACGTGATCTCGAGCCGCACGGAGTCGCCCGCCGCGCAGGGCGGAAGTCGCAGCGGTTCGCGGTTCGTTCCTGCGATCACTTCGCGCCAGGGCAGGTCGTCCCCGCTCTCCACGGCCACGGGCCGGAGCCGCTCGCCCGTGTCGTCGAGCGGCGTCGGGAAGGCCAGCACCGCAATGTCGCGGTAGTCGCGCCACGCCTCGCCGTCCGACACGGGCCGCGGCAGGACGACCGGGCCTTCCCCCGCCGACAAATCCGTGCGGCTCCATGCCAGGTGCCGCATGGCGTTCGACGGTTCGATCCACGGACCGCCCGAGGTCGCCCAGCCCGAACAGTTCTGCATCGTGAAGCGCAAACCCAGCCGCCGAGCTTCCCGGGCCGCATGACGCACCAGCGCGTCCCACCCCGGACTGAGCGCCGGAATCTGCGGATCGACACCCGGCCAGGGGCCGCCGAACTGGCCGTGGAAAAGCTGCACCCCGGAAATGCCCGTCCGGGCGATCGCCTCGAAATCCTCCGTGATTCCCTCGGCCGAGACATTGCCGCCAATGAGGTGGAACCACGTCTGGGGATAGTTGATCCGGGGCGGAGCGACGAACGCCGCCGCGTCCTCCGCGCCGAACGGCCGGCGCAGCGCCGCCGTATCGGGCACCGCGGCGACCTGTCCCTGCGCCGCCGGAAGGGTCAGCAGGACCAGCAGCGCCGTGCAGATCCGCCGTTTCGCATTCATGGCCGTCATCGCGTCACGTCCTTACCATACGACCGGAAATTCGGAAACGCGCAGCGTCGAACAGCCGTAGGGAATCAGCTCGACCTCCTCCTCGGGGCACGGCGTCGTGCCGACCGAATAGGGCAGCGGCCCGGTCATCTCGTTATAAAGCCCCCAGGCAGGCATCCTTTTGGCTTTCACCCGGATCCGGACCGGAGCGTTCTCGTAGTTCCAGAAATAGCGGCTCCGGGCCTTCGCCGCATCGACCTCGACCCGGCTGTTCTCCGCCGGTTTGTCCGCCACGCGGACCGGCAGACCGTAGTTCCACGCATCGGGCGAGGTCACCTCGTAATACTCCCGGCCGAACTGCCGCACTTCGGCGTCGGGGAACCGCTTCAGCTCCCACTCCTCGCGCATGGCCAGCGCATAGACCAGCGGACCGCGCTCCACGGAGACCGAGTTTTCGTACCAGCGGCTCGTCGCGACGCGCATCGGCAGGCGCAGCACGAGGCTGTCCCCGTCGCGCCACTCCCGCTCGACGACGGCGATCGTACCGCCGCCGGGCGACTGCACCCGCTCGCCGTTCACCTCCACTTCGGCGCCTTCGCACCACCCGGGAATGCGGAGGTGGAAAGGAAAGCGCTCGCCGCCGCGGCCCGTCATCCGGACCGAGAAGCGGATCTCCTCCTCCATCGGGTAGGCGGTCTGCTCGGCGATCGTGACCGTCCGGCCGTCGCCCACGCGCAGCGTCACCTCCGAAGGCGAGTAGATCAGCGCGGCGACCCCGTTGTCGGGCGTGGCGAACCAGAGGTGCTGCGCGAATTTCGGCCATCCCTGGTGCATGTTCGAATAGCAGCAGGGGAATCCCGAGAGCGTGCCGAAGACCACGTCGGTCTGCGCGTGCACGGCATCTTCGTAGAAATTGCGCGTGTGGCGCGTCGCCATCACCTGATTGGGCTGCTGGAAATACTGCTTGTACATGAAGTCGTCGGTCACCTGCGTCGGCAGGGCGTTGAAGGCGACCCGTTCGAGGCGGTCGGCGAAAGCCACGTCGCCCGTTATGCCCATCATCTGTTCGAGCGAGAACATCATCTCGACCGCGGCGCACAGCTCCGAGCCCTGCGTCGGATCGCCGCCGTGCAGCCCCTCGTCGGCGCCGTACATCCCCTGCGGCTGGCCGTGGAGCAGCGCCAAATCCGAGAATCCCTTCTTCACGGCGTCGAGATAGCGCCGCTCGGGCCGGCGCTGATAGTAGATCACCGGCTCCTTGAAACCCTGCGCCAGATTGACGCAGTGGATGGAGTTGAAGCGTTTCAGGTCGTCCGATTCGAGGAACATCCCCGTATAGTCGTGCCCCTGCCGATGAAGCAGATCGCCCAGTTCGAGCAGAAACCCGTCGCCCGTGAGATTATAGAGCCAATAAACCGCCTGCAGGTTGTCGCACGCACGGTAAACGGCCCAGTGCGACCAGTGTCCCAGCGGCTTGTCGGGCAGCGTCTTCAACTGATACCGGAAATAGCGCGTCATGAAGTCGATCACCCGCCAGTCGTTCGTCGCGGAGTAGTACTGTTGCAGGATTTTCAGCACCACCATCCGCGGCCACCAGTCGGCCGAATTGTTCCGCTGGAGGCCGAATTCGCCCGGATAGTCCGTCGCCGGGCCGAAATAGCCGTCCTCGCGCTGACTTTGCAGAATCCACTCGATCCACGGCCGGACCTTCGCCTTGAGCTCCGCGTCGTCGAGCAGCCAGGCCAGCGGCAGCAGTCCGTCGATCCAGTACGGGCCGCGCTCCCACTGGTCGCCGTCGCCGCCCAGCCAGCCGTTGCGCGGCCCCATCACCTCGGGGTAGAGCTCGTCCATGCGGCCCGTGGCGCCCGAACGCTGCCGTTCGAGCATCTCCCCGAGCCACCCCTTCGCCCTGACGGCGCCCAGCGGCAGTTCGACATAGGCTTTCGGCGCCAGCGGCGCCCGGTTGTTCGGATAGTTCGGCGCGGAAGCCCCGGCCGCCGCCCCCGGAACGGAGGCGGCGAAGGCGCACGCCAGCAAAATGCAGAAAGGTCTGTTCATATTTCGGAAAAATTATTTTGAGCCGTCGATTCTCACCCGCTCGAAGCATCTGATGCGCACGGGCCCGAGCAGGCCCGAAACGCGCAGGTATTTCTCGGCGTCCGCGGCGTCGTACTTCGAGACATTGCTCCGCGTGCGGCGCTCCCCGGGCGGCAGTTTGCCGTCGCCGATGAGCCGGTTGGGCCAGAGATTGACCACGTCCACCGACAGGCGGTTCGTCCCGGGCCGCACCCAGCACGTAATGTCCGCTTCGCAGGGATCGCTCCACGACACGGGAAATTCGTGCCCGTTGAGCCGGATCACCGCCACCTCCTGCACGTTGCCCAGATCGAGCAGCACCTTCCGCCCGCGGAGCTGCGCACGGTCCATGGTGAACTCCTTTTCGTAGGTCGCCGTACCGGAGTAATAGCGGATCTGCGGATCGTCGAACTCCGTCCACGACCGCAGCGAATCGAACCGCACCGGACAGGCGGGCCCCCACGCCGGATCGAAGCGCACGGTCCACGGGCCGGTCAGTTCCGTCTCGGCGGGAAGCCGCTCCGCGGCGACATGCGAAACGCCGCCGTCGGACCAATAAAGCGTATATTCGCCCGGCTCGTACAGGTCGGCGCAGAGCGTCCCGCCGTCATCGGCGAACCCGATCGCCGGGTAACGCGGCACGACGGACTGCGACGGGAAGAGCGGCTCCGTGCGGCGGTCCGCCCGGACGATGTGGCGGACGGGCGGCACATCCTTCGGAAAGACCACGAAACAGGAGCCCTCGGGCGCGAAATGCATCGGAATGCAGGTATAGCCGTCCCGTTCGCAGTAGTAGCGCACCGGTTCGATCTCGCCCGTCAGCGGATTCCAGAACTGCGGCGCGCGGCCCGTCACGCGGAACCGGCATTCGACCTGCTCGAAGCGGTCGTAAGGCCGGGGCACGTAGCGGTAGAAATAGTCGTCGATCCCCTGCCGGGCGAAGCGGTTCGCCACGAAATAGATCTCCTGGTCGTCGGTGGTGCGGTGGATGAAATCGAGCCGCGTGCGGGGATCGGCCCCCGTGTAGGCGAAGTCGGGCGGCGCGCCGAGCGCCGTCAGCACGTTGCCGAGCTCCTGTCCGCGAATCACCCGCCCCCGGCCGTAGCGGTTCTCGGTCCGGTTCACGCCGTCCATCCAGCCGCCCATGTCGCACCGCCACATGCGGTCGGTTATTTCTTTCAGCTCGCGGTCCCCGTCGGGGTAATGCGCCAATCCGGTGGTCCGCTTCGGAGGATCGCCCACGAGCGTCATGCCGTCGAGCACCATCCGTTCGATCCTGCGCATCACGTCGAGGTCGATCGTCTCGAGCGGCGGCAGCACCAGCACCCGGTACGACATGCCGTCGGGCAGGACGATCCGCCCGTCGCCGGCCACCGACAGCCTCTCGAGCACCACGCTCTTCGAACACTTGTCCCAGTCGTAGCCGAACGGAAAACCGGCCTCTTCCTCCTTCAGAAACACCATGTTCGGCACGTCGTCGCCGTTGTATATCAGCACGTCGGCCACGAACAGTCCCTGCTGCAGAAGGTACGAACAACGGTCGATATAGCCCACGAAATCCCCGGCCTGCTCCCACCACGTCACGTTGCGGTTGAGGTGCGTGCCGGCGAAATACTCCACGCCGGGTCGCCCCCATTCCGCGGGCGAGGAGGTGAAGGTGTGCCACACGAGACGATTGACGCCCGAGCAGAAGACACGGTCGAGCAGCCCCTTGAGCTCCTTCGGCGAGCGCTCCCAATGGGGGCCGATGCTGGTCGGGCCTTCGGCCTCGACGAACCGCCGTCCGTTCGTGTGCGCGACACAGGCGCTCTGCCGCACGGAGAGGCGCGCCCCCTCCGAGGCGACGTGCGACGTGGCCCGCGCCCAGAACTCGCCGTGCGGAATGTCGCACGCGCCCAGGACCTCCAGCGCATCGACCGGCGTGTAGCAGGGGCCGCCCGCCTCCGGATCGGTCATCATGCCGTGGGCGTTGGCCAGCTCGCGGAAAGGTTTGTAGTGGTAGTTCAGAATACAGTCGCTCACCGTGCGGCGCACGTCCTGCAGGAAGCGGTTCGAGACCTCCGGACTCTCCACCACCCGCCCGGTCATCACGGGCAGGTAACGCCACAGGTCGTAGCCGCGGAAGCGGCGGAACTCCTCCGGGAAACGCTCCGTCCAATTGACGAGACCCATCTCCCAACTGTCGGTCAGCAGGAACCTGACGCTGTTGCCGGCCTCCTTCGCCGTGCGGATCAGCGGCAGCAGCACGCTGTCGCGGTAGAGCGCGAAGGCTTCCGGGTCGAGGTGATCGAGCGAAAGACCCTCCCAGCCATCGCTCGTCGTCGAGGTGCGCGCCCCGGTACAGGTCCAGGCGTAGCGGATCACGGTCCACTCCCCTTCAGGAGCGTCCCATACGAGTTTCCGCCCGTCGAAACAGGAGGTGATGTCGAGAATCTCCTCCCCGCGGAGCGGCTCGGCTCCCGCATCGTGATCGAAATCCGCGCTCAGCAGCCCGAGCGGGAAAATCTCCTGAAATCCCAACCCGCTGTAAAACGCCTTCGCGGACCAGTGCGGAATGGCCGCATCCTTCATCGGGGCTCCCTCCGGCGCTTTCCGCACGGCCTGTACGCAGATGTCCCGGCAGACGTACCACGTGGGAGGCTGCGGCAGTTCGACCTCGACCCGCCCGCCGCCCCGGACGTCCGTCTCGGAGTAGGTCAGCCGCTTCAGGGCGCGCTCGGGCGTGACGAATGGACCGCCGGGATTCCATCCGCTCGTGGCATTGACGCTCAGCGTGATGCCCAGCCGGTCGGCCTCGCGGACGGCATGGCGGTACAGTCTCTTCCACCCTTCCGACAGGAATACCTCCCCGGGACCCGGTCTGGCGGTGACGGGGTTGAATCCTCCGGCGTCGATCAGCGCTGCCGAACCGTACCCCTTGGCCTTCATCTCCTCCAAATCGCGCGTGATGGCCTCTTCGGTCGTGTGGCCGTTCAGCCACCACCAGTAGCACGACATGCCGGCCTCGCCGGGCGGCGTGCGGAATTTGCGGGCCAGTTCGGCCGTCGGGGTATCCATGACGGGCTCCAGCCGGAAATCGGCCTGCGCCCCGGCCCGCGGAGCCGCCGCCACCGACAGCAGCAGCGTCAGCACGAGCGCCCGAATGTCGTTTTCCATAATGTCGTCTCGGATTTATCGTCTGCCATTCACAACGCCCTGCGGAGTCCCTCGCTGCGCACGACCCACCCCTTCTCCGGGAATCCGGGGGCATCGCCCGCCGGAGCGCCGTCCCAGCCTGCGGCCATCATCGCCACGGCATACAGCAGTCCGCCGTTTCCCGGGAAGTAGGGGAACGGAGCGCGGCCGCCTCCCACCAGCCCGTGCGGGTCGAAGTCGAAGGCCGGATAGTCGAGCAGGTACTCCACCGCCCGTTCGGGATCGCCCAGCCGCGCGGCGCACATGGCCAGCATCGGGAAGTCCCAGCCCCAGGTTTCGCCGAGCTTCCACTCCGCATGGACCTTCGCCAGCGTGCGCCGCATCGTCGGAATGTCCACGCCGTCGCCCGGTAACATGCCGTAGGCCCCGACGAGCGCCGGATGCTCCCAGTTGTAGCTGGTCCACATCCGCTCGATATTCTCCCACGAGACGTAAACCCCCTCTTCGACCGGAAGCGGGGAGAGCTTGCGGAGCACCTCGTCGTACTCCCTCTTTTCGGGCAGCCCCAGCCGGACGCGCCACTGCTGCGCGAGGCGCAGCCCCGTACGCCAGTAGCTCAGCTCGAACGCCGGATTGATCGTGGTCCGCGGATCGGCGTTCTCGCCCACCACCTGCAGGGGATACCCCAGCACATAGCGGTCGCGCACCGCGTCGTAATGCGCGTAGGAGGCCATGAAATCGGCTGTCCCGAACACGACGTCGCGCCACTTCTCCAGTGTCTCGCGCGTCGGGCGGAGCCGGTACTCCAGCTCGGCGTAGAAGATCGGATGGGGTTGCTGCCAGATCAGCAGGGCCGTGGTCTCGAGCGGCCACTCCCACCACGCGTGGTCTCCGATGGTCTTGGGCCAGCGCACGCCGGCATACCCCTGCGCCGCGGCCTTGCGGCGGAAAACGCCGAGGTTGTCCGTAAAGACGCGCATCATCTCCGAAGCCAGCTCCCAGCGGTTCCAGAGCGCATAGTGGGCGCAATGCCACCAGATCATCTCGTAGTGATACTTGCCGTACCAGCCGTTGTTCACCAGTCCGCTCTCCTGCGGAGGCAGCGAGCCGGCCTCATTGACCGCCATCACATACTGCGAAAGCACCACGCGCCGCTCCAGTTCGCGCCAGCGCGGATCGCTGCTCTCCGAGAGGTCGATCGCTCCGCCGCTCTCCCAGAAGCGCCGCCAGTGGCGGGCGCTCTCCTCCGCCGTGCGGTCGAACGAGGGCAGCGCGGCGTTGTCCACGATGCGGTCGAAACAGACGACGAACGCGATCTCGTTCCGGCCGGTCTCGGGGACGAACTCGTAGCAGTGTTCGGCGGTCCGGCGCAGCCGCACGGGGCTGTCCCAGGCGACGTGGACGTCGTAAACCGTCTCGCCGAGCGTCCGGTGGAAGCTGGCGCGGAAAGCCTCGGAACGCACGTCGGTCCGGTGCTTCCCGGGGCTGTTCCAGTCGGCGGCATCGCTGAATTCGACGTTCGTCGGGAAAGGGAAGCGGAGCGTAAGCCCCGCGGAGCCGTCGCCCACCTTCGCCGACTCGATCCGCACGGCCACGGCGTCCAGCTCGGGATGCCCCACGGTGGTCACCCGCACGGGAATCCCCTCGACCGTATATTCGCTCGTGGCGACGCCGCTCCAGAGGTCGAGCCGCTGCACGGGATCGCCCAGCTCCTCCAGCCGCACCCGCTCCCCGCCGGTCTTCGTCAGCAGCAGTCCCACTCGGCCGAGATTGATACGCTGGGGGTTACGCACCATCCAGTCGCACAACGCCTTCTGCTCGGGATTCGGAATGTCGTAACGCACCATGCGCCCCTGCGTCTCCCAGACGGCGCCCCGGAACTCCTCGGGGGTCTGCCCCTCGGGCAGCGGGAAACGATACCATCCCCAGTTCGACATCGTGTTCGCATTGTCGGAGAAGGTCTGCAACCCGCTGATATCGAATCCGAAGGCGAACTCGCCGTTGCCGACCTGCGTCGGACCGGGCAGGTTGCGGTCCCGGATCTCGGGATTGTGCCGCGTGACGACCGCCCGGCGGTCGATTCCCCGCGCAGCGGCGGGCTGCCACGACAAGAGCGGACAAAGGGCGAGAAGGCACATCGCGGCCGCGGTACGGCGCGAGCGGAAGGGAAGGATGCGGTTCTTCATAGCGTTTTTCGGGTGCGGCACGGGTCGCCGGGTTCGGACGGATACGCCTCCGCCGAACGGAATCACGGCCCGGCGGGGTTTCCATCATACAAAATTATTCGATATTTTCCGAATTCCGGTTCCGGAATTTGATTTTCGGACTGTAAATTTTGATTCCGGCGGAACGGCCACTCCGTCCACGGGGCGAGCTCCCGCACGCCGGAACGGGCAGCGAAGACGGAGCCGGACCGCAGCGGCGGCACTACCGGAGCTCGAACTCGTAGGTCCCCGAGCCCACCGAGTAACGTATCTTCCCGTCACCGGAGGAGGGAATCGGCGCAATCGACGGAATGTCCCGCAGGCGGACGCCGTTCACGCGGGGATTCCGTCCGACCGCCCCGGCAGGCAGAATCAGCTCGGCCACGGTGTTCGCCGGGACGCGGATCGTCAGCGTACCCCCGCCGTCACGCCGTTTCCATGCCGAGACGATCTCCCCGTAGAGCGACCGGCATCCGACGCTGACCTCCGCGAGCCCCGAATCCAGCCCCGGCTCGATGACGAACTCCCGGAAGCCCGGCTTCGCCTCGTCGGGACGGATTCCGCCGAGGTACTTGTAAAGCCAGAAACCGATATAAGCGCCGTAGGGATGATGGCCGCTTCCGGGTCCGTTCTGGTTGATGGATTCGGACATCGTGCTCCGTTCGCTCTGCACCATGTGGAGCCACCCGGGGCTTTCCGGCCGGGTCAGCATCCGGTAAGCCACGTCGAAGCGGCCGCTGCGGGGCAGGTAGTCCATCGTGAAATTGCCACCGATGAATCCGGCGCTGATATGCCCGTCCCGCAGGTCGATCGCATCGAGCAGCCGCTGCCCGACCTTCGCCTTCAGCGTGTCGGGCACGAGCCCGAGAGCCAGCGGCAGCGCCTGCGCCGTCTGCGAATTCTCCGCATAGATGCCGGTCCGGGGATCGAGGAACTCCCGGTTGAACCGCTCCCGGATCCGTTCGGCGAGCGCCCCGTAATGCTCCGACAGCCGCCGGTCGTAGCCGAGGATTTCGGCGTATTCGGCCAGGCGGCGGCTCATCCAGTAATAGCCCGCGGTCGAGGTCTGCGCCACGGGCGTCAGGTTCGACGCCTGGCTGGTGGTGTCGGGATTCAGGTCGAGCCAGTCGCCCAGCGACCATGTAACGATATGGTCGCGGGCCGTCGAGGTCAGGAAGTCCACATAGGCCTTGAGCGCGGGGAAGGCGTACTCCAGCACCCCGACGTCTCCGGTGTGAAGATAGAGCTTGTCGGTCAGCAGGAAGATCGAACCGCCCCACCACGGATCGTCCCAGTAGTCCAGACTGCCGTCCTCGTGGACATAGCCCCACCCGGCCGACGGCACGGTGGAGGGGATGTGCCCCGTCGGGGCCTGAGCGTCCCGGAAGTCCCTCAGCGCCTTCTTATAGGCATTCAGCGCATCGAAATTGTAGAGGTAGGACTCCATGACCACCGCCGCGTCGAGCGTCCAGCCCATCTTCTCCCGCGTGGGTTCCTCGCCGGGAATGCCGTGGATGGAGTTCAACAGCGTCCGCCGGACCGCCGCGTTCAGCTCGTTCAGCTTCGGCATGGAGCAATGGAACGTCCCGGCCGACGGCAGGTCCGTATGGACGCATTTGGCCGTGAAATCCTCCGGAGACGGCTCGTAGGTCAGCCCCCGCACCTGCATGTAGCGGAATCCGTGATAGGTAAAACGGGGTTCGAACGTCTCCATGCCCTCCCCGCCGAGAATCAGCAGTCCGGTCTGATAGCGCCCGCGGGTGTGCCACGTGCTGTTCTGCGTATCCAGCGAGCCGTCGGCCTTCAGCACCTCGTTGAACTGCAACTCGACGGTCTGTCCCCGCTCGCCCCGCACCCGCGCCTCGACCCAGCCGGTGAGGTTCTCGCCGAAATCCACCAGATAGACCCCGGGAGAGGTCCGTACGACCCGTTCCGCCGGCAACTCCCCGGTCACGCGCATCGGCGGCATCGGGTCCGCCGTCAGACGGCCCAACGGAGCGGGAACCCGGCAGACCGGCCGCCACAGGCTGTCGCGGAATCCGACCTCGTTCCAGCCGTGCACGGTCCGGGTGTGGTCGATCGTCTCGCCCGACCGGACGCTGTTGTAAACGATCTCGCCGTGGCCCCACCGCCACGTGCGGTCGGTGGCGATCACCTCGCGCGCACCCGATTCGTACTCGACGACGATGTTCAGCCTCACCTTCGGCGGCGTGCGCCAGTTCACGTCGTGCATGCCGAAGACATCCCGCGTCGGCGAGCTGTACCAGCCGTTGCCCAGCACGATGCCCACGGCATTGCTCCCCGCCGCCAGCCGGTCCGTAACGTCGTAGGCCGCATACACCACCCGCTTGTCGTAATCGGTGAACAGCGGGTCCAGGACCCGGTCGCCGACCTTGCGGCCGTTGATATAGAGTTCGTAATAGCCCAGTCCGCAGATGAACGCCGTCGCCCTGCGGACCGGCGAGGGCAGCTCCACCTGCCGGCGCATATATACGGCGGCACTGTCCTCCATGAACCAGTTCTCCCGCTCGGTCCGCCGGTTCGACTTGTACCTGCGGTGCGGCAGCACCTCGGCGAAACGGGAGGACACCCACTCCCCCTTCCAGTCGAACTCGTCGAACAGCCCGGTCCGCCACGATGCCACCGGACTCCAGTCCGATTCGGCGCCGTCCGTGTCCCACACCTTCACCTTCCAATAGTAGTCGCAGCAGGGCAGCAGCGGAACGCCCCCGAATTTCACATGCTGGCTCCGCCCCTCCCGCACGATGCCGGAGTCCCATATATCGCCGCGGTCCGCCTCCAGCAGCTTCCGGTCCGAAGCGACCAGCACCCGGTAGGCTCCCTGCAAATACCCGGGTCTTCCGGTGTCGATCCGCCAGCCCAGCGACGGACGCCGGTCCCCCATGCCGAGCGGCTCCTCCGCGTAATTGCAGGTCAGCCCCAGCGGGCGGGCATCGCGGGCGGCGGCCGCTCCGGCCGCAACCGCCGCAAGGAGAAATGCCAAGGATAAAAATCCGTTTTTCAGGTAATTCATAACACCGGTGTTTTTTTCAAGGGTGAACGTCTCCCGCCCCGGATTGCGGAACGGCAGGCCTCCGGGGTCCGAAGCCCCGCCACGATTCCACCGGCCTCGTTCCGCCCCGCTTCCGGGCGCATTCTCCGGGTTCCGTCCGGAATTCCGGCCGACGGTCCTTCGCCGAACCGGACGTTCCTCCGCCAAAAGGCCGGCAGAGCGTGTCTCACGGCAAAAATACAACGGCACGCCCTGCCGGCCGCCAACAAAAATGCTCTTATCCCATGACAAATTGACACGCGTAAACCCATATCCGCGCATCCGTCCGAAAAGTCGTCCGTCCCGACGCGGACGAACCGCTGCGACGGACACTCCCGGCCGCACGGTCGGCGCCGCGTTCCTTCCGGACGCGGCACGGTCCCCGGCAGGAGGCCCCGCGATGCGGGCAGAGGCCCCCGAAGGGTGCGAAAAGCCCTGCGCATGTTTGCAGATACGCGATTAAATATTACATTTGCGGACGCAGACCGCCTCCTGTCCGACACGGGCGCGGCCGGACAAACGCAGCAGACGAACGGATGACAGCCGCCGAAATACAGGACAACCGGAGAGTTGTCGATTTGCTTCGCAGGGGCGACGAGGCGTGTTTCGACGCACTCTTCCGGCGTTATTACAAGCCCTTGTGCGCCTACGCCTCGCGGTTCGTCGCCGTGGACCGGGCCGAGGAACTGGTGCAGGATACGCTCATGTGGGTATGGGAAAGCCGCGATAAGCTGCTGCCCGAAATGCCCCTCAAGTCGCTGCTCTTCACCATCGTCAAGAACAAGTCGCTGAACAGCGTGGCGCGCGACACGATCCGCAGCAAGATCATCCGCCGGCTGGCCGAACAATACGAGGCCCAATTCGACGACCCGGATTTCTACCTCGAAAACGAACTGGCCGACAGACTGGCCGCAGCATTGAGAAAAATGCCGCCCGAATTTCAGGAGACATTCCGGATGCACCGTCTCGAAGGAATGACCCACAAGGAGATAGCCTCCGCGCTGGGCGTATCGCCCCAGACGGTGAACTACCGCATCGGACAGACCGTCAGAACGCTCCGCGAGGAGCTGAAGGAGTACTGGCCTCTGCTCGTGCTGCTGCTGGGCCAGCGCCTTTCCTGAAAAAAATTCCAAAAAAATCGTTTCTCCGCTTAGCAATCCGCCGCCGCGGATTGTATTACTATACAGAACGACGAAAAAATGACGGATTTCAAACCAGACGAAGGTACGCTGGCCGCCTACCTCGAAGGCAGGCTCGACCCGGAAACGGCCGCAGCGGTCGAAGCGTGGCACGACGCCTCGCCCGAACACCGCAAACGGCTCGAAGAGATCTACTACGTGCTGTTCGTCGGCGACCGGATTTCGGCCGTAGCCGGAATCGACGTGGAACGCTCCCTGAGAAGGGTCAAACGGCGCATGGCCGCCGGCCGCCGGTCCCGCATCCGGCGGCTGGTCTTCCGGACCGCCTCGGCCGCCGCTGCCGTCGTTCTGCTCCTGACGGGCGGCATGACGGCCGTATCGGTCTCGAAACGGCTGTCGCAGCCGACGATCGTCTCGACACAGATGGGCGAACGCTCGCAGGTGGTACTGCCCGACGGCTCGAAAGTCTGGCTCAACTCGTGCAGCCGCGTGGAGTACTCCGCCCCGCTTCTTTCACGCGAACGGCGCGTGAAGATGGAGGGCGAAGCCTACTTCGAGGTGGAACACGACCGGCACGCTCCGTTCGTCGTCAGTACGAACGGACTGAACGTCCGGGTGCTCGGCACACGTTTCAACATCCGCAACGACGACACGAACCACCGCGTCACCACCGTGCTGCTGGAGGGGGCCGTAACGGCCGACACCCGGGAACACCGGTGCGCCCCGATACGCCTGCGTCCGGCGCAGCAGCTCGTCTATGACACCCGGAAAGGAGAGATGCGCCTGACCGACTGTACCTCGGCCGAGGCGTCGATCAGCTGGATCGACGGCCGCCTGCACTTCGACCGCAGCACCTTCGCCGAGATCGTCGCCGAACTGAAACGCTACTACAACGTGGACGTGCACTTCACGGACGCCTCCCTGCGCAACGAACGCTTCTCGGGCGATTTCCACGTCGAGGACGGCATCTACCACATCATGGCCGTACTCCGGCTGACACGGAAATTCTCCTACACGGTGCATGGCAACGACATTTACCTCCACGCCATTCCGCCGAAATAGAAAAGCGGCGGAACGCCGCACATGCACGACCGAAACCAAAAACCGAATTACAAAATGCCAACCGACCTGCCTATGACCGAAACTTAGATCGCCGACCTCCGAAAGCCGCCGTCCGCGGCGGCGCCTCTCCACAACTATTTCTTAACCTAAATTTCGACCAATGAAAAAATCTTATCCTGCAGCAGGCGGGAGAGACCGTGCGGCGTGCGCATGGTTCCGCTGTCTGCTCATCGTACCGATGCTGCTGTTCGGACTTTCCGGCACGGAGGCCGCAGCCCAGACGCAGCCGCTCCGCGTATCCGTTCAGGCGCAAGACGAAGCCATTTCGGAAGTGTTCCGCTCCATCCGGGAGCAGACGGGGTATTCGTTCGTCTATAATAACTCCGACGTCGATCGGGCGCGCCGCGTCACGCTCGACGTCACAGACCAGACGCTGCCGGCCGTGCTGGACAGACTCTTCGACAGTTCGGACATCGCCTACACGATCAAGGACAAACACATCATCCTCTCGAAAAAATCCGTTCCGCAGCCGTCCTCAGGCTCCGAGGGGGGGGGAATTTCCGGCTCCGTCAGAGACGCTGAGGGAGTAGGACTGATCGGCGCCAGCGTCATCATCAAAGGCACGACGACCGGCGCGGCCGTCGATGTGGACGGCAACTTCGTCCTGCCGCAGGCCAGGCCGGGCGACATACTCGTCGTCTCGCTGATCGGCTACCAGACGCTGGAAATTCCCGTGACGGGGCAACCCCTGCAAATCGTCCTGAAGGAGGAGAACGAGATGCTCGACGCGGTGGTCGTGACGGCCCTCGGCATCAGGAAGGAGGAGAAATCGCTGACATACAACGTCCAGGAAGTCGGCGGCGAAGTGGTCAATACGGTCAAGGACGCCAACTTCGTCAATTCGCTGGCCGGTAAGATCGCCGGACTGCAAATCAACGCAAGCGCCTCCGGAACGGGCGGTTCCACGCGCGTGGTGATGCGGGGCGTGAAGTCGATCAGCGGCAACAACAACGCACTGTACGTCATCGACGGCATCCCGATGCCCGACCTGCGGTCGTCGCAGACCGAAGGCATCTACGAAACCCCCGACGGCGGCGACTTCGAAGGCATCTCCAACCTCAATCCGGAGGACATCGAGTCCATGTCGGTGCTCTCGGGCGCGACGGCCGCCGCGCTCTACGGTTCGCAGGGCGCCAACGGCGTCATCCTCATCACGACGAAGAAAGGATCGGCAGGACGCGTCCGCGTGAACTTCTCGAACAACACCACCTTCTCGTCCCCGTTCGTGATGCCCGACTTCCAGAACACCTACGGCACGAGCTCCACCTCCCCGTCGATGAGCTGGGGCACGAAGCTCGACTCGCCGACCTCCTACGATCCGCGCGACTTCTTCCAGACGGGATTCAACACCACCAACTCCGTCTCGATCTCGGGCGGCACGGAGCGCAACCAGACCTATTTCTCGGCCGCTTCGCTCAACTCGCGCGGCACGATTCCCAACAACGTCTACAATCGCTATAACTTCTCGGTGCGCAACACGACCCAGCTCGTCAAGGACAAGCTGACGCTCGACCTGGGCGCCTCCTACATGCGCCAATATTCGCGCAATCCGCTGGTGCAGGGTCTCTACCACAACCCGCTGATCGCCGTCTATCTCTTCCCGCGCGGCGACGACATCCGCAAATACCAGATTTACGAACGTTACGACGCCACGGCCGGATACAAGAAACAGTTCTGGCCGCTGGAATTCATCACCGGCGTCGAGAACCCGTGGTGGGTGGTCAATCGCCAGCTCTTCGAGAACACGGCGTCGCGCTACACCTTCAACGCCACGCTCAAGTGGGACATCGCCGACTGGATCAGCGTCATGGGCCGCGTCAGGACCGACAATACGGCGATGAACTACACGCGCAAGATCTACGCCTCGTCGAACACCCTCTTCGCATCGGAGTACGGCAACTACCTCGACCACAAGGTGAACCACAACAACTTCTATGCCGACGCCCTGCTGAGCATCGACAAGCGGTTCGTCGATGACAGGCTCTCGTTGCAGTTCAACCTCGGCGCGAGCCTCATGGACGACAAGAACAACGGTTCGGGATTCGAAGGCCATCTGGCGACCCTTCCGAACAAGTTCTCGCTCTACAACATCGACATGTCGCACTCGCAGACCAAGCCCTACGCCGACCGTTACCACGACCAGGTGCAGGCCATGTACGCCACGCTGCAATTGGGCTGGAACGGGATGCTCTACCTCGACGTGACGGCCCGCAACGAATGGGCCTCGCAGCTGGCCGGAACCCCCGACGTCAATATCTTCTACCCCTCGGTGGGTCTATCGGCCGTCATCTCCTCGATGACCGACCTCTCGGCCGCGGGCATCTCGTTCCTCAAGGTGCGCGGATCGTACGCCGAAGTGGGCAACGCGCCGCAGCGGTTCATCACCGGCGTGAACATCCCGCTCGCCACGGGCGGCGTCATCTCGTCGTCCACCTACGCCCCGGCGGTCAATCTGACGCCCGAGCGTACCAAGTCCTTCGAGGTCGGCCTGAACGCCAAGTTCCTGGGCAACAAGATCTGGCTCGACGCGACCTATTACAACACCAACACCTACAACCAGCTCTTCGAGTACGACGCACCGCCCAGCACGGGCTACAAGAAGGCCTATATCAACGCCGGCAAGATCAACAACTGGGGCATCGAGGCCGTGGTCGGCTACAAGAACCGGTGGGAAGAGTTCGCATGGTCCACGAACGTCAATTTCTCGATGAACCGCAACAAGATCAAGGAGCTGGTTCCCGAAGGCACGCGCGACGTATCGGGCAACCTGGTGGATATCGACGAGGTGAACATGGACTACGGCGGCTACCGCATGAAGGTCAAGGCCGGCGGTTCGATCGGCGACTTCTACGTAACGGGCCTCAAAACCGACGACTACGGCCGCATCTACGTCGATCCCAACACGAATACCGTCACGACCGATCCCAACACGTGGATCTACGGCGGCAACACCGAAGCGCGCTTCCGCCTGGGATGGAACAACCAGTTCTCCTACAAGGGCGTATCGCTCGGCGTGCTGATCGACACGCGCATCGGCGGCCAGGGCGTATCGGCCACGCAGGCCCTGCTGGACCGCTGGGGCGCCTCGCAGGCTTCGGCCGACGCCCGCGACGACGGCGGCGTATGGATCTCGGAGGACCAGAAGCTGCCCGACGTGCAGACCTTCTACTCCAACAACGGAAACGGCATGTCGATGCTCTCGCACTACGTCTATAACATGACCAACGTGCGGCTGCGCGAACTCTCGATCGGCTACGACCTCCCTTCGAAGTGGTTCAACGACAAGGTGGGCATGACCGTATCGCTCGTGGGACGCAACCTGTGGATGATCTACAACAAGGCGCCCTTCGATCCCGAAATCACCGCTTCGACCGGAACCTATTACCAGGGACTCGACTACTTCATGCAGCCCAGCACCCGGACTTTCGGTTTCAGCGTAAGACTCCAATTCTAAAACCCAAGACCTCATGACACGAATCAACCATATCAAACTGGGACTTCTCTCCGCAGCGGCGTGCATGGCGGCCTCCTGCACGGGAGACTTCGACTCCTTCAACACCAACCCCGACGCGGTGCAGCAGATCGACGTGAAGAACTACATCACCACGATGGAGCGCGACGCCGTGATTCCCACCAGCGACGAGGGCGCGAACGAATACCAGCGCGCCTGCAACCTGATGGGCGACACCTTCGGCGGCTATTTCGCCCCGATCCAGGCCTTCAACGGAGGCAGCTACACCTGCACCTACGACCTCGACGGCACGGACTACAACAACGTCCCCTTTTCGGTGGCCTTCACCAACGTGATGCCCGCATGGCTGCAACTCAAATACGCCCATGAGAACGGACAGATCACCGACGACATCTTCGCCGTGGCCGAAGTGATCCGCGTGATGGCGCTCCAGCGCGCCACGGACATCTACGGCCCGATCCCCGTGTCGCATTTCGGGGAGACCGAAAACCCCTACGAGTCGCAGCAGACCGTCTATGAGAATCTCTTCCGCGATCTGGACGCGGCGATCGCCACCCTGACCGAATACGCCACCAACTCGGCCGACGCGCATCCGCTCGAAAAGGTGGACGCCATCTACCAGGGCGACTATCCGAAATGGCTCAAACTGGCCAACTCGGTCAAACTCCGTATGGCGATGCGCATCCGCTTCGTCGAGCCCGGCAAGGCGCAGGAGTATGCCGAAGCGGCCGTGGCGGCGGGCGTGATGGAGTCCTCCGACGACGGAGCATGGCTCAAAACCTCGGGGTCGATCGTGATCTTCAATCCCCTCGAGGAGGTGTGGAACGCCTACGAGGACACCCGCATGGGAGCGACCATCGATGCCTATATGAACGGGTACGACGACCCCCGTCTGCCGATCTACTTCAAGGGCAGCGAGCTGGACAGCAAGTACCACGGCGTACGCAGCGGCCTGAAGTCGATGCTCAAGGAACACTACACGCGCCTGTCCGTACCCAATGTCGCAAAGACGACGCCGGTGGTGTGGATGCTGGCCTCGGAGGTGGCCTTCCTGCGCGCCGAGGGCGCCATGCTCAACTGGGACATGGGCGGCAAGGACGAGGATTTCTACAAGAAGGGCATCGAACTGTCGTTCCTGGAGAACGGCCTTTCGGCCGGCGATGCCGCCGCCTACGCCGAGAGCGACGCACAACCGGGAAAATTCGAGGACAGCTCGGAAAGCACGAACAAATACAACTACGCCCAGCCTTCGACAATCACCCCGAAGTGGAACGCCTCGGCCGGAGACGAGGAAAAACTCGAGCGCATCATCACCCAGAAATGGCTGGCCATGTACCCCAACGGACAGGAGGCCTGGTCGGAATTCCGGCGCACGGGGTACCCCAAACTCATTCCGATCGTGGACAACATGAGCGGCGGCAAGGTGGCGACCGACGAACAGGTGCGCCGCATGACCTTCCCGCGTTCGGAGTACTCGAACAACCTGACGGGCGTACAGCAGGCCATCTCGCTGCTCGGAGGCCCGGACACGGGAGGCACGCACCTCTGGTGGGACAAGAAAAACCGATGACCTGAAAATCCTTAAAGCGACAAACAACCATGAAAAACTTCCTGAAATACGCAGTGAGCTGTCTTGCGCTGGGAGCGCTGCTCGCCGGCTGCTCGGACTGGGTGGAATCCGAGCGCGTAATCACCCAGCATCCCGACGAGCAATCGCCCATCCTGCGCGACAACGCCTATTACGCCGCCCTGCGCGACTGGAAACGGAACACCAAACACAAGATCGCCTTCGGCTGGTACGGCTCCTGGACGGCCGTGGGCGCCTCGTACCAGACCCGTCTGGCGAGCGCCCCCGATTCGATGGACATCATCTCGATCTGGAGCCAGTGGCATTCGCTGACGCCCGAACAGATGGCCGACAAGGAGTTCGTCCAGAAGATCAAGGGTACGAAAGTGACCTTCACGATCTTCGCCCACGAAGTGCCCGACGAATTCCTGGTGGACGGCGAGGTGACCCCCGAAGGGCTGGCCACCTACGCGAGGGCTTACGCCCGGGACTCGATGAACAAGTACTCGTACGACGGCATCGACCTCGACTACGAACCGGGATTCGGCGGCACGGGGCCGCTGGTGGGCCATGACAACGAGAACATGAAGATATTCTGTCAGGAGCTGAGCAAGTACGTGGGTCCGAAATCGGGTACGGGACGGCTGTTCATGATCGACGGCGTACCCTATGCCGTGCACAAGGAGATCGCCGAACTGTTCGACTACGGCATCGTGCAGGCCTACAACTCGAGCGGTTATACCGACTTGCAGAACCGTTTCGACAATGCCTACGCCAAGGGCTGGAAACCCGAACAGTACATCTTCGCCGAAAACTTCGAATCCTTCTGGAAGAACGGCGGCGTGACGCACACGTGCCGCGACGGACAGGTGGTCAATTCGTTGCTGGGCATGGCCCGCTTCAACCCCGAGCAGGGCTACTGCGGCGGTTTCGGCGCCTACCACATGGAATACGAGTACGGCAACTCGGCGATGCCCTACAAATACATGCGCGAGGCGATTCAGGACGTGAATCCCGCCGGCGGGTCGATCGTGGCCTCCTTCACGAAGAACGACATGCCCGAATATTCGTTCCTGATCGAGAGCGACGGTTCGATCTCGGGGTCGATGGACGAAAAGGTGCAGCTCACGCTCTCACAGAAGGCTCCGGCCGATCTCACGGTTTCGCTGGCGATGGACAACTCGCTCGTGGAGACCTACAACCTGAAGAACGGCAAGTCCTACCTGACCGTCGATCCGGAGCGGGTGTCGCTCGGCACGCTCGAAATCAAGGCCGGGGAATTCCTGTCCGGCGAAGCTCCGGTCGGGTTCGACGCCGCAGGCGCCGCGAAGGGCGAGTACCTGCTTCCCATCGTGGCGGAACTCCCCGAAGGGGGCGCATACGTCTCGAAGAGCGACCCGATGGTGCGCTACATCGTCATCCGGGTCTCGACCATGGACATCGATACCGAAGCCACGGCGCTCACGGGCACGAAGATCGAACCCGCGGCAGGCTGGACCATCTCCTGCTACCAGGGAACCAACTCGTCGGGCGCCACCGGCGTCTGGAACTGCGACACCGACGAACAGAAATCCAAAATGTTCGACGGCAAACTCGACGAACAGTGCTGGTACGCAAGCAGCCAATCCTTCTCGTGGGGCTACGGCGGCAACTTCATCATCGGACTGGACAAGACGTACGACGTGAGCGGCTTCCGCTGGCACTACTACTACGAGGACTCCAACCCGCAGATCACGGACGTCCGGTACAGCGAAGACGGAAAGAACTGGACCAGCCTGAGCAATCAGGTGGCGTTCGTTCCCAAAGTCACCGACCAATGGAAGATCTTCCAGTTCAAGGAGGCCGTGAAAGCCCGTTACATCCGGGTGTACGTGGGGAACGTCTCCGGTTTCACGAGCATGAACGAGGCGGAAATCCACACGCCCGCAAACTAACGACATAAAAACCCGACAAAACCATGAAACTGAAATATTCGATCGCTCCGCTGCTGTTCGCGGCCCTTCTTTCGGGAACGGGCTGTCAGGAAGAGGCGGAGGTATATCCGGCGGTCTATATGACCGACGCCCAAAGCAACCCCGACAAGTCGATGACGGTCGAAGAGGCCCCGGCCAAAACGTCGTTCACGGTCTCCTCCTCGGAGCTGGCCCGGCAGGACGTACACGTGAAGATCGAGGTGCAGCCGCAACTGATCGACGCCTTCAACCGGAAATACGGCAAGAACTACCGGGTTCCGGCCGAAAACTGCTATGCGATCAGCGCGACGGAAACCGTCATCGAAGCCGGCTTCAGCACGTCGTCTCCCGTGGAATTCACGGTGACGAGCATCGACGGATTCGCCGAAGGCGTGACCTACTGCGTACCTGTCAGCATCACCTCCGTATCGGGCGGCATGCGGGTACTCGAACCCTCGCGCACGCTCTACATCGTGCTGAAGACACCGGTCATCAGCAAGGCGATCTACCTCGGTTCGGGGAACGTCTATAAAGTGCCCTCGTTCCAGGAGGACACCAATCTCGCGGCGCTTCCGCAGCTCACGCTCGAGGCACGCGTTTACATGGAGCGCTTCGCCAGCTCGGATCCCTACATCAGCTCGATCATGGGCATCGAGGGAGTCTGCGGCGTGCGTTTCGGCGACGTGAAGATCGACCCGAACGTACTCCAGATATGCCACGGCGACTACCAGCCGGCAGCGACCGACAAACCTTTCGACACGGAGAAGTGGTATCACGTGGCCGCCGTATGGACCGGCTCTTCGTGGGACATCTACATCGACGGCATCTACGCCACCGGCGTTCCCACGCAGGGCGAGACCGTGGATCTTTCGAGCGACAACTCGGGCGGCTTCTATCTGGGCGCCTCCTACGGCGGCGGCCGCTACATGTACGGCTACATCGCCGAGGCCCGCGTATGGACCCGCGCGCTGTCGCAGTCGGAGATCGCCAACAACATGAACTACGTCGATCCCGCTTCGGACGGTCTGCTCGCCTACTGGCGCATGAACGAATGGGAGCCGAACGAAGACGGTTCCGGCAATGTCGTGCGCGACGAAACGGGTCACGGCTACGACGCCATCGGAGGAAGCTCCGACCCGCAGATGATCGACACCAAGTGGAACTGATCCGCCGTTCCACGGACTGAAACCCGAGCGGCCCGGCAGCATCCGTTGCCCGGCCGCTCGGTCGTTTCGGCCCCGGCACATCCCCGGCCGGTCCGGACATCCGCCCGAAGAGCCGTCCGCCCCGGGATTTGGCCCCCTGCGCAAAAATCGCTATCTTCGCGGGAGAGGAGAAACGGACACGGCCATGAAAACCAATCGGGAGGAGATTCTGCAGAACTGTCTGTCGGTCTTTGCGACCATGAACTACGAAAGGGCCAGCATCACGGAACTGTCGCGGGCCTGCGGGCTGTCGCGCATGGCCATACACCACTATTTTCCCAACAAGCAGGCCGTATTCACGGCCGTCGTGGACCGCTACGTCTTCGGAGTGCAGGACCCGGCCAACAAGTTCGGCGCCTCGGAGGGCTCGCTCGCGGACTTCATCGACAACTACCTCGACGGCATCGTCCGCACCATGCGGCAGATCGTCGGTCTCTGTGCCGGAAAAACGGAGGGGGGGGGAGCCGTGGCCCCGAATTTCCACTACTTCAACCTGATGCTCCAGACCCGGCGGTACTACCCCGGCGCGGAGCGGAAATTCGAACAGCTCTACCGGAAGACGCGCACCTACTGGCGCAAAGCCGTGCAGCGGGCCGTCGAGACGGGCGAAGTGCGCCCCGACATCGACGTCGCGCGCATCGCCGACATGTTCCATCAGATTCACTTCGGGCTTTCGTTCGAACAGGCCATGCTGCAAGGGCTCGACATCGGCACGCTGGCCGGGCAGTTCCGCCAGCTATACGAGCTTATCCGGGCCTGATTTCCGGAAAGGCCGACCGGCACGGTCGCCGGGAGCCCGAAGAGGCGCGAACCGACAGAACGAATCAATATCCTGACATACAATAAATTGCCTTCGCACGAGGGGGGGGGTTGCGCCCGACCCCGGAAACGGGCCGTTTTTTTCTCAAAAAAACATACGACCGTATAATTATCTGCCGTCTTTTTCCTATATTTGTACTCGCAGACACAATCCGAAACGAAACACACACCGAAAAACACCATGAGAACCTTCAACTACACCCCGTCCAGCCCCTTCTCGGGCAAACTGACGAACCTCGGCATCTCCCTCGTGATGATCGTCTTCCCGCTCGTCGCCCCGTTCGGCATCCGCATCGGCAGCATGCGGATCCTCGGACCTACGGCCGTCACGATCCTCTTCGTCGCGGGAGGCGCCGTACTGCTCCTCTGCACGCTGCTCGAAATCCGGAAGGCCCGCGCGCTGGCCGCCGCCGGAGGCCGAATCACCATAGACGGCGACCGGGTGACCTTCCCCGTCGTGCGCAAGGGCGCGGTGACGGAGGAGACGCTGCTCATCCCGCAGGTCGAACGCACGAAATTCGACGAGGAGGAGAACGAATTCGAAATCGCGCTGCCGGACGCGCACCACACCTTCAACGCCGGGTACTTCGACTCGGAGGAGGAGTTCGAGGCGTTCCGCGCCCTCTTCGAAAAAGCCTGACACACGGACCGGAAGGATTCCCCGGAAATGCGGACCGCCTTCCGTTCCGGAAGACAGTCCCGCGTCCGCGGCATCCCGGCAATCTTTTCCGTATCATCTCAAAACCATAACGAAATATGCGAAAACCGCTTATCTGCGCCGTCGCGCCGCTGCTCGCCGCCGCGACCGTTTCCTGCTCGATGATCTCGGGCTATTCCACCGACGAGGCCGCGAGCTACGCCCGTGCCGTCGAGCTGGTGAAAACCAACGTGGACACCGACAAGTTCAAGATCTACTCGATCGACTTCTTCGAACGGGAGGCTCTGTCGGACGACCTGTTCCTCGTCTCGGTGAAGATGGTGAACCGGGACGACCGGGCCTTCAGCCAGACCTACTACCTCAACGGGCTGGAACCCACCGATCTGGACGACGTATCGTTCGACGCTCCGAAATACGAAACCACCGCGGGCATCGACCCCGGAACGATCGACCCGGAAGAGATCGCCGCTCAGATCGCCCGGGCCAAGACGATGCTGCCCGAGGGGCACACCTTCAAGTCGGTCGGCAACTACACGATAGAGGAGGCCGTTCCCTCGGACAACGATTATCTCAACAGAGGCAAAGAGTTCGGCGGACGGACCGCCTCGTTCGTCGTCCGCTTCACCGAGGACGGCAAGGAGACCGAATCGAGCGCCGGCAAGACCTCCTATATCTATTACGAAGCGCAGGTCACCGTCGGAGAGGACGGACAGCTCTCTATCGAAGCGAAATAAACCCACATAACGTTCCGAACCCATGAAAACCACACACGCATACGTCGCTCCCGCGATCGGCTCCACGCAGAGCAAGGTCAGCATGGAGGCCTGGGAGCAGAGCCTCGAACGCTACAACGAAGGCAAACACCTCGAGGCGTTCCACCTGCTGCTCGACCACCTCAATCCCGGATTCCGGGCCAAATACGGCAATGCCGACGGCACGGAGTTCCACATCCCCCACGGCTCGATCCTGGTCAATATCCTCGTCCGCGACGGACGGCTGGAGGTCCATGCCGATTTCCTCCGTCTCCCCGAAAAGGGCCGCGTGGCCATGCTGCGCCAGGTCGCCGACCTGACGCTCAACCGCCTGCTGCTGCCGCGTTTCCGCAAGGAGGGCGACCGCCTGCGCATGGAGTACGTCTGCCCGCTCGCGCAGAGCCATCCCCACAAAATCTACTTCGTGCTGCGCAACATCTGCCACGTCGGCGACCGCTACGACGACGAGTTCTGCACGAAGTTCGGCGCCGAACGCTGCTACGAGCCGCGCGTCACGCCCTACTCCGCCGAGGAGTGCGCCCGGATCGTCGAGGCCATCCGCGCCACCTGCCGCGAGACGCTCGACGCGGTGAAGGAGTACGACGCCGAACGCAAGTACGGATACTCGTGGAACGTGATCGACACGGCTTTCTACAAGATCAGCTACTTCGCGCAGCCGCAGGGACAACTGTCGAACGACCTGGACAAGGCGGTGGACGACATGGACCGGGAGCTGCCCGTGGCGGAGCTCGTCGCCAAAGGACGGGCCTTCCTCGAGAAGCTGCTCGCGACGCCCGGGGAACAGCTCGCCGCCGACCTCTACTTCGTCGATACGCTCGTCTCGACCAAGCGCCGTTCGTCGCTGGCCAACGTGCAGGAGAACATGAAGGACCTCTACCAGGAGGCCACCGAGGCGATCGAGGCGGAGAATTACGAACGCAGCGTGGTGCGCATCCTCTACAAGTTCTACGAAATGTACTTCTACAACGACGTGCAGGACGACATCAACACCGTCGTGGCCCGGGCGCTGAAACAGTCGGCCGGGAAACCGATGGAGGAGGCGTCGGAGATTCTCTACGCGGCGCTCGAAAAGCTCATGGACGACGATCTGGAGGAAGACGGGCCGGATTTCTTCTCCGGAGCCGCCGGCCTCGACGGCGGGACGGCGGAGGCCGCCGCGGAGCAGATCGCCCGGATGCAGCAGACGGCGGCGGAGATGCAGTCGCAGGTGGCCCGGATGCAGGCCGACATGCAGGCCGCCATGGCGCGCGGCGACATGGCCGAATACATGCGGCTGGCGATGGAGTTCCAGCAGAAGATGATGGAGCAGGCGCTCAAGGATCAGCAATAAACCGTCAAAAAACAGGCACATACCATGGAAAACAATATCTTTCAGTCGATCTTCAAGGTGACCCACTCGGGCGGGTCGGGCAGCTGCTTCTACCTCAAGTCGCGCGACCTGTTCGTCACCAACTACCACGTCGTCGAGGGTTACCGCACCGTGGCGATCCACGACAACGACCGCAACCCCTACCTGGCGCACGTGGTCGTGGTCAATCCGCTGCTGGACATCGCGCTGCTGGCCGCCGAGGGGGACTTCGCGGCACTGCCCGAAATCCCGCTGGCCGACGACGAAACGGTCTCCGTAGGCCGCAAGATCTACGTCGCGGGATACCCCTACGGAATGCCCTTCACCATCACCGAAGGCTCCGTCTCCGCCCCCAGGCAGCTCATGGAGGGACAGTACTACCTCCAGACCGACGCCGCGGTGAACCCCGGCAATTCGGGCGGCCCGATGCTCAACGACCGCAACGAGGTGGTCGGCGTGACGGTCAGCAAGTTCACGCAGGCCGACAACATGGGCTTCGGTATCCGCGTGGAGACGCTGCGCAAGCTGCTCGACTCGCTCGGCGAGGTGGACCGCACGCAGTTCCAGGTGCAGTGCGGCAGTTGCGACGAGCTGATCGCCGAGGAGGAGGAGTTCTGCCCCTCGTGCGGCGACAAGCTGCCCGAAGGGGCCTTCGACGAGCGCGAGGAGTCGCCCCTGTGCGGCTTCGTCGAGAGCGCCATCCGCGAAATGGGCATCGACCCCGTACTGGCGCGAGACGGCTACGATTCGTGGCTCTTCCACAAGGGCAGTTCGGAAATCCGCATCTTCGTTTACGACGGCGCCTACCTCTTCTCCACCTCGCCGATCAACCTGTTGCCCAAGAAGGAGGTGGAACCGGTGCTCGACTACATGCTCTCGGAGGATTTCGGTCCCTACAAACTCGGCATCGAAGGGCGGCAGATCTACATCGCCTACCGCATCCACCTGTCGGACATCACCGACGCCTCGGAGGAGGAGATCCGGCGCAACATCGTGAACCTCGCGCTGAAGGCCGACGAGATGGACAACATGATGGTCGAACGTTTCGGCTGCGAATTTTCGGAATACTCCAAAGCGGACGCCCGATGAAACGGCTGGCCGCGCTGCTGTTCGTCCTCCTGCTGCCGGGGCCGTTCCGCGCGGCCCCGCGACGGGCGACGCAGGCGGAATGCGTCCGGAGCGACGTGCGGAAGACTCCGCCCGCGGAACGGAATCCCGACGCCCGGCGGGAACGGACGCCGGAGAGGGCGGAGCGCTACTCCTCGGAAAACTGGCCGACGGACGACGATGCCGCCGTGCAGCGGCGGCTCAGGCCCCTGCACCGCCCGCGCGTGGGATTCCGCATCGAACAGGCGGCGCACGCGGGCGATTCGCTGTGGATCGTCGTGCGCATCGCCGTCCCGCACGGAGCCATCCGCCGCGGTGAGTGTTTCGAGGCGTCCTTCCTTCTGCACACCGATCTGCGCGACCCGGATGCGGTCGGCACCGAGCTGAACCGGATCTCCCTCTGCGGCGGCAGAAGCGCTCCGCAGGAATCCCCCACCGACGGACAGGGACCGGCGGCGGAGTTCGAGACCCGGCGGCGGCAGGTCCGCCACCTCTACTACTCCTGCAAGCTGGCCTTCGACCCGCGGCTCGAAGAGCATCCCTTCGTCGGCATCGTCCCGTCGCTCGCCGGACGAGGCTGCCGGTTCGACTACCAGGAACTTTTGCTGCCGTTCGCCTGGCGCACCGGACCGCAGGAGTGGAAGGGCGCCGAAGGGTTGCAGCAGCAGGAGCTGCTGGAGCATTCGCCCCGTTCCTATTGACATGAAAGGGCTGTTTCTGAGCATGACGCTGCTGCTCTGCCCGCCGCCGTACGGAAATGCGGAGGCAAGTGCGGCGACGGCATCGCAGGAAGCGTCCGATCCCCGCTTCCGTGCGGAGCTGGACACCCTCGGCGGCCTTCGTGCCGGAGTGGAGTACACGCTGCGCTACGAATGCACCGCACCCTGCGATTCGATCCGGCCGCCCTGTTTCCGGGAACCGATCGAAACCGTCGGGGAGGCGACGCACTACCGCGGGACCCGCCTGGAGCTCATCGACGGCCGCCGGCGCAAATACACGACGCAGGGCCTCTCTCTCCGCATCCGGTTCACGCGGGAAGGAGTTGCCGAAGTGCCTTCCGCCACGACACGGATCGGCGGCCGGAAGTACGCGACCCCGGCGGTGCGCGTCCGTGTCGGACCGCCCCGGCAGGACTTGCGGGACATCCGCTGCCGCTTCGAGCTGCGTCCCGAACATCCGCAGGCGGGAAGCGAATTTACCGTCGCGCTCGTCTGCACGGCCCGGCCCGACAACGGCGATCCCGGAATCGCCGCCGACGGACTGACCTTCCGGCGGAGCGGATCCGGAGTGCAGACCGGAACGGACGCCCCCCGCTACGAATACACCTTCCGCGTCCGGGCCGAACGGGAGGGGCGATACACGATCCGGACCGCAGGTCTCCGCTTCGGCGGACGCGAATACGCCCTGAGCCGGGAGGTCCGGATCGGCCGGACCGGAGCCGACGCTCCCGACCCCGACAGCCCCGAATCCCGGGACGCCCGCCCCGCAACAGGCCGCGCCTCCGACCCGGAGCACCCGTTTTTTCTCCTTTTCGGAGGACTGCTGACGCTCATGGCGGCCGAATGGCTGGCCGTCAGGCAATTCGTCCGGCACGAATGCGACGAACCGCTGGCGGATTTCGTCCTCCGCACCGGCCGCCTGCCGCTGACCGCATGGCAGGCTTCGACCCATTACGGACTGCCGCTGGTCCTCGTCCTGCTGCCGGCGGTCATTTTCGCCATCGCCGGATTCACCGACGGATTCTCCCGCGCGACCTTCGCCGCCTTCCCGTGGAAACGGTGCGCCGCGCTGCCGCTCGCGCTGGCCGTCATCACGGCCCGCCGCCAGTACCGCAAGCTCCGCTGCACGCCGGTCCGCACACCACTGAAGGCCGAGGATTTCGGCCCCCTGCTGAAGGAGCTGTGCCGGCTTCACGGGTGGGAACCGCTCCATTACGGCACGGATTGCTTCGTCGGACGCACGCACCCCGGATTCCCGATCCCTTCGTGGGGCGAACGGCTCTACGTCGTCTTCGGCAAAGGGGAGGTGCATATCAACAGCATCAGCGATCCGGACGAGCGCACGGCGATCTCCTCCTTCGGCCGCAACCGCCGCAACATCCGCCTGATCCGGGAGGCCGTCGAACGCGCCCGGAAGGCATGACCCGGCGGCCGGCCGCCCCGAAAGCTACGCGGAGGCCGCCTCCGATCCCCGTTTCGGTCCGCCCGAGCGGAACTCCGTCGGGGAAATGCCCGTGTACTGCCTGAAATAGCGCCCGAAAAAGGACTGGTTCGGGAATCCGAGCGCATCGGCGATCTCCTTGACGCTCAGAGCGGGATCGGAAAGCATCTTCTTCGCCTCGGCGACGACCGTGGCCGTAATCCACCGCAGGGCGGAACGGCCCGTCTTCTCGCGCACGACCGTCGAGAAGTAGCGCGGCGTCAGACACTGCTGCCCGGCGTAGAAGGCCACTTCGCGGTGCACCCGGAAGTTCCGGTGGAGCAAGATGAGAAACTGCTGGAAAATCCGGTCCTTGCGCTCCTGCGGCAGCGGGCGGATCGGCCGGCTCGAGAAATAGGCCTGCATGATTTCGTAGCAGACCGCCTGCCCCAGCGCCGAGAGCAACTGCCGATAGACCGTATCGCCGTGCGCCGCAGCGGTATATTCGCCGGCCTCGGCCTCCCGGTTGCGGACGGCGGCGATCAGCTCCCCGATACGGACCCGCTGTCTTCCGTCGAGCGAGATGCAGGGGTTTTCGAGGATGAAGACCTGGTTCCGCGCATTGGAGACCTGATTGATGACCGGAAGCACGAAATCGAAATCGGCCACTCCGACGACGCATTGCAGGTCGTCGCTTATTTCGTGGATATAAGTGTGCGAAAAGGGCGGATAGATGTAGATGTCCCCCGTCCGAATCTCATAGACGCGTTCGTTCAGGGCCAGGTCGATTCTCCCCCGCGTACAGTAAAGAAAGCCGTTCCGGTCGAGGTGCACCACCGGCCCGAAGGTTTCGATCGAGGCTTTGTCCATATCGAAAAGGCCGATGCCCGGAATATCCGACGGATTGATCATAGATTCGACATTTTGCACAAAATAACGAAGAATCCGGCTTCTTCCGACGCTTCGGAACAAACATTTTGACAAGAATCGAACAAATAGGACAACTCCCGCTCACTATCATACTTTCCGGGGTTGCCGCAACCCCGTACATTTGTAACCGAACAATACCGGAACTTATGAAAACGAGAATCGGACTTATCTGCGCCGCCGCGCTGCCCGCGCTCCTCCTGCAAGGATGCGCCCCGCACAGGGACGGCGACAACCGGCCGCCGGCCGTACAGGTCGATACGGCCGAAACGTACGGCTCCGGCCGGACGCTGGAGTTCCCCGGGCGCGTGAAGGCCGCCGAGGAGGTAAACCTGGCTTTCCAGATCCCCGGCACGCTGCTGCGCGTCCACGCCGGACAGGGCACGTCCGTCCGGCAGGGAGAGCTGATCGCCGAACTCGACGAGAGGGACTACCGGCTCCGGCTCGAAGCCGTCGAGGCCGAATACGAAAGCATCCGCGCCGAGGCCGAGCGTGTCATCGCCCTCTACGCCGACAGCGTCGCCACGCCCGACGCCTACGACAAGGCGCGCTACGGGCTGCGGCAGATCGAAGCCAAATACGAAAGCTGCCGCAACCAGCTCGCCGACACGAAGATATATGCCCCGTTCGACGGTATCGTGCAGCGCCGGCTGTTCGATCCGCCGACGGTCGTCGCCGCGGGAATGCCCGTCGTCACACTGCTCTCGGGTTCCGCGCCCGAAATCGAGATCAACATCCCCGGCTCGGAATACGTCCGCCGCGGCGAATTCGCCGCATTCGAGGCGGCGTTCGACTTCTGGCCCGGACGGCGGATTCCGCTGCGGCTGCTGAGCGTCGCCCCCAAGGCCAACGCCAACCAGCTCTACACCGTCCGGCTGGGGATTCCCGCCGGAACGGACCCGATGCCCGCCCCGGGCATGAACACGATGGTCAGCGTCTCGTACCGTCCTGCGGACACCGGACGGACGAGCGTCCCGGCCACGGCGCTCTTCCGCGAGGGGGACGCCTCCTGCGTCTGGGTCTTCGCAGCCGACAGCACCGTGCATCGCCGCGCGGTCGCCGTCGAGAGCCTGCACACCGACGGGCGGGCGGTCCTCTCGTCGGGACTCGACGCCGGGGAGCGGATCATCTCCTCGGGCGTACACCGGCTGCATGAGGGGCAGAAAACCGCTCCGCTGCCCGCCGAATCGGAAACCAACGTGGGAGGACTGCTATGATCGACTTCGGAAAGTGGGCTTTCGCAAACAAGAAGCTCGTTTACTTCCTGCTCGCCGTGCTGCTGGCCGGCGGTGCGCTCGCGGCCTACGACATGCCCAAACTCGAGGACCCCGAGATCAAGGTCAAGATGGCGATGGTCGTGGCGACCTACCCCGGCGCCTCGGCGCACGAGGTCGAGATGGAGGTGACCGACCCGCTCGAAAAGAGCATCCGCGCGATCGGCGAGGTGGACAACGTATCCAGTTGGTCGTACAACGATCTGGCGCTGATCGAGGTGGAGCTGAAAAGCACGGTTCCCGACGCCGACGTAGAGCAGTCGTGGGACATGCTGCGCCGCAAGGTCGGCGACACGCGGACGCGACTGCCGCAGGGCGCTTCGGTGCAGGTGCAGGACGACTTCGGACTGGTCTACGGCATGCTCTACGCCCTGACGGGCGACGGACTGACCGAACGCCGGCTCTCGGACTACGCCGAGCTCATCCGCCGCGAGATCGGCGATCTGGAGGGCGTGGCCCGCGTCACGGTTTACGGCGAACGGGAGGAGTGCATCGACATTTCGATGCTCCCGGAGAAGATGGCCACACTCGGCGTCTCGCCGGCCGAGGTGCTGGCGACGCTCAACGGACAGAACGATACCTATTATACGGGCTATTACGACAACGGTCCCGACCGGATCCGGGTGACCGTCGCCGACAAGTTCCGGACCGTGGAGCAGATCGAACGCATGGTCATCCAGGGGCACGAAGACGACCAACTGCGGCTGGGCGACATCGCCGCCGTGGAGCACGGCTATGCGACACCCGTGCGCAACGCCATGACCTACGAGGGACAGCGGGCGTTGGGCATCGCCGTCGCGGCCGCTTCGGGAACGGATATCGTCAAGGTCGGCGCCGAGGTCGAGCGGCGGCTGGCCGAACTGGAAGCCGAACGGTTCCCGGCCGGCATCGAGTGCCACAAGGTCTTCTTCCAGCCCGAACAGGTGACCGACGCGCTGACGACCTTTTTGGTGAACCTCGTCGAATCGGTGCTCATCGTCGTGGCGATCCTCATGCTCACGATGGGTTTCCGCAGCGGCATGATCATCGGCATCAGCCTGGTGATGATCGTCGTCGGTTCGTTCCTCATTCTGGGGCTCTTCGACGGCACGATGCAGCGCGTCTCGCTGGCGGCCTTCATCCTCGCCATGGGAATGCTCGTGGACAACGCCATCGTCATCGTGGACGGCATTCTGGTGGACCTCAAGCTGGGACGGCCGCGCCGCGAGGCGATGACCGCGATCGGCCGCAAGACGGCCATGCCGCTGCTGGGCGCGACGCTCATCGCCATCCTCTCTTTCCTGCCGATCTTTCTCTCGCCCGACACGGCGGGCGTCTATGTCCGCGACCTGTTCATCGTGCTGGCCGTCTCGCTGCTGCTGAGCTGGATACTGGCACTCGTGCACGTGCCGCTGATGGCCGACCGCTGGCTGAAGCAGCCCGCCGGCGCCGCACGGGGCGAACGCCTCTACGACGGCCGGATCTACGGCTGGCTGCGCTCCGCCCTCGGATTCGGCCTGCGCCACCGCATTTCGTCGATCCTGCTCGCGCTCGGGCTGGTCGCCCTGAGCGCCTGGGGCTACGGCTTCATGCGGCAGGGCTTCTTCCCCGACATGGTTTACGACCAGCTCTACATGGAGTACAAACTCCCCGAAGGAACGAACTCGACCCGCGTGGCCGAAGACCTGCACGAAATCGAGACGTGGCTAAAAACCCGCCCCGAGATCGGCGCGGTGACCGCCTCGATCGGCGGCACGCCGGCCCGTTACAACCTCGTGCGGAGCATCGCCACGCCGTCGCTGTCGTACGGCGAGCTGATTATCGACTTCGCCTCTCCGAAGGCACTGGAGGAGAACATGGACGAGATACAGCGCATCCTGACGGACCGCTATCCGGACGCCTACGTGAAGCTCAAACGCTACAACATCATGTACAAGAAATACCCGATCGAGGCGCTCTTCACGGGGCCCGACCCGGCCGTGCTGCACGCGCTGGCCGACAGCGCCCGCCGGGTCATGGAGACCTCGCCCGAAGTGTGCCTCGTCACCTCGGACTGGGAACCGGCGCTGCCCGTGCTCGAAATCGACTACGACCAGTCGGCGGCACGGCGCGCGGGGCTGAGTCGCCAGGAGGTGGCCACCTCGATCCTTTCGGCAGCGGGCGGCATTCCCGTCGGGGCTTTCTACGACGGAACGCACAAGAATACGATCTACCTCAAATGCACCGATGCCGGGGGCGCTCCGGTGGACAATCTGGAGAACGTCCCCGTCTTCCCGATGCTCCCCTCGCTCGACGGACTGCTCGACGAGCAGACCCTCGTCAGGCTGAAAACGGGGACGATCGACCGCAGCGAACTGGTCGAATCGGTACTCGGCACCGTACCGCTCCGGCAGGTGAGCCGCGGCGTGGAGGTGGCCTGGGAGGACCCCGTCGTGCCGCGTTACAACGGCCAGCGCGCCCAGAAGGTGATGTGCTCGCCCGTCCCGGGAACCGAGACCGAAGCCGCACGCCGCGCCGTCACCGAAAAGATCGACCGCATCCCCCTGCCGACGGGTTACGCCCTCGCGTGGCAGGGCGAGAAGGGAGCCAGCGACGAAACGATGCGCTACCTGTTCCGGAACGTGCCGCTGGGCATCGTACTGATGATTACGGTGCTGATCCTGCTCTTCGGCGACTACCGCAAGCCGCTCATCATTCTCTGCGGCATTCCGCTGCTGGCCATCGGCATCGTGGGGGCCATGCTCCTCACGGGCAAGACCTTCACCTTCTGCGCCATCGTCGGCGCATTGGGGCTCGTGGGCATGATGATGAAGAACTGCATCGTGCTGATGGACGAGATCGGCGAACAGATCGCCGCCGGGACCGATCCCGCGAAGGCACTCGTCAGCAGCTCCGAAAGCCGCCTGCGCCCCGTAATGATGGCCTCGCTGACGACCATTCTGGGCATGATCCCCCTGCTGGGCGACGCCATGTTCGGCTCGATGGCCGCGACGATCATGGGCGGACTGCTCTTCTCGACCTTCGCCACGCTCTTCTTCGTACCCGTGCTCTACGCCATGTTCTTCAAAATCCGGATCGACCGATGAAACGACTTCCCATCATCCTCGCGGCACTGCTCTGCGGCGACGCATACGCCCAGACCGAACCGCTCACCCTCGACGCCTGCCTGCGTCTGGCGCAGGAGAACAACAAGGCTCTCGCGGCGGCCGAACGGCAGGCGCAGGCGGCGCAGTTCGACCTGCGGAGCATGAAGGGAAACTTCTTTCCCTCGCTCTCGGCCGCGGGCGTCGGGCTTTACTCCACCTCGGACGGACGGCTCGACATCGCGGGCGGCTCGCTGCCCGTATTGGACAAAAACGGCGTACCCACGGGCAGCACGGCCTATTTCCCGGGACTCGGCCTCGATTACAGCCTGGGATGGATCTACGGCGGGGGCGTCACCCTCGAACAGCCGCTCTACATGGGCGGCAAGGTCCGCACGGGCTACCGCATGGCACGGATCGGCAGTTCGCTGGCCGCCGAAAACCGCCGCCTGACGGAAGCCGAAGTGATCGTCGAGACGTCGCGGGCCTACGCCGGCGTGGTGCGCGCGAGAGAGATCCGCCGGGTGGCGGAAAGCTACCGCAGACTGCTCGCCGAACTGCTGCGCTCGGTGGAGAGTGCCCGCAGACACGGCATCCAGCCGCAAAACGACGTGCTGAAGGTGCGCGTGAAGTTCAACGAGAGCGAACTGGACCTCCGCCGGGCCGAAAACGCCCTGAGGCTGGCGACGATGAACCTCTGCCATTACATCGGCTGTCCGCTCGGCACGCCTCTCGACGTGGCGGGCGACCTGCCCGAGCCTCCGGCGGCCGCGGCACCCGGGACCGGCGACATGACGGCGCGCCCCGAATACCGGATGCTCGCCGGGAAGAGCGACCTGGCCCGCGAACAGATGCGGCTGGCCCGCAGCGAACGGCTCCCGCAGATCGGGCTGGCAGGCAACTACGGCTACCTGCACGGACTCGAGGTGAACGGGCAGAACCTGCTGGGCAGTTGGGGATTCTCCGCCGGCATACGGCTTTCCGTGCCGATCTTCCATTTCGGAACCCGCTCGAACAGGTTCCGCTCGGCCCGGGCCAAATACGAGCAGGCGCAGGCCGAGCTGGAGAGCGGCGGCGAGCTGCTGGCGCTCGAAATGACGCAGGCGGCCAACAACCTCGACGAGGCGCTGCTCGAACGGCGCTTGGCCGACACCTCGATGGAGGCCGCCGAGGAGAACCTCCGCATGAGCCGCCGCCAGTACGAGGCCGGCCTGGAGACGCTTTCGGACTATCTCGAGGCACAGGCCGTGTGGCAGCAGGCGAGCCGCACGCAGGTCGAAGCGCGGATCGGCTCCTACCTCCGCTGGCTGGAGTACCGCAAGGCCGCGGGCCTTCTCGACTGAATCCCGCCCCGAAAAAAAATACGGTCCGCCCCTGCCGCAAATCGGTGCGGCAGGGGCGGATCCGCAGAACGGGAAAGCGGGGCGGAAGCCGCCCGCAGCGTTTACAGCATCGGAATCACGGTCACGTAGATCGCGGCGATGACGGCCGAGGTGATGACCCCCGTGACGTTGGCCCCAAGCGCGTCGGCCAGCACGAACGAAGACGGATTGTCGTGCGAGACGATCTTCTGCGCCACCTTGGCCGTCGTCGGGACGCAGCTCACGGCCGCGATGCCGATGACGGGGTTGAAGTTGCCCCGCTTGAAGAAATACACGGCATAGCCGCCCAAGATGCCGCCGATGCCCGAAATCAGCAGGGCGAGGATGCCCAGCACGAGCAGTTTGAGCACCGCGGGATCGAGCAGCGTGTGGGCGTCGCAGAGAATGCCCAGCAGAATTCCCAGGAAGAAGGTCGAACCGTAGAGCATCGGCCCGCTGATGAAGTCGTTCACGTGCCTGAGCCCCGACTCCTTGATGACGATGCCGATGAAAAGCGAGAAGAAGAGCGGTGCGGCCACCGGGAAGAGCAGGCACAGGATGACGCACATCACGACAGCGAACGAAATCTTCGTCGCGGGACCGTACTGCTTGGGGGCTTTTTTGGGCGGCTTCATCCGGATGGCCCGCAGGCGCTTGGGAACCATCGCCCGCACCAGATAGGGATAACCTCCGTAGGTAAGGCCCAGATAGAGGTAGGCGACGACGGTGATCGGCACGAAAATCTCCTTCGAGAGGTTGAGCGACGCGAAGAGCACCATCGGCCCGTCCGCTCCGCCCACCATGGCGATCGAGGCGCTGTCGCTCGGGCTCAGCCCCATGGCGTAGGCGATCGGCACGACGGCGAAGGTCCCCAGCTCGGCGCACAGCGCGAGGAACATGCTCTGCAACGGCTTGGCCAGCAGGAAATTGATGTCGAGCATCGTTCCGATGCCCATAAAGATCAGACAGGCTATCAGGCCGTTGCTGAAGGTGAAGGTATAGACCGGCTGCAAGAAGTCGATCTGCAGGATGTTCATCAGCGCGTCGGTGTCCGTGACCATCGGATCGAGAAAGAGGTTTCCCGGCGTGCCGCCGGGAAAGATCAGCACGCCGGCGTTCACGGCGGCCATGCCCAGCCCCATGGGGATCATCACCAGCGGTTCGAGAACGCCCCTGCGGCCCAGATAGACCAGCAGGATGCCGAGCAGGATCAGTCCGATGCGCGCGTACATGATCGCCGGATCGGACTGCAACAGGGTCGAGATGCCCTGGAATATGTTGTTCAGATCGAATTTTTCCATGACTGAAAAAGCGTGATTTAACGGTTTGCATATCCCCGTTCAGGAGTTTCGGGGTTGCCGAAATGATACTCCGTCAGGCCGTTCATGCCGTGAATCGACTCTTCCTCCGTCGCAGGGTCCATCGGCATTTCGCGCACAGAACGCTCGTCGCCCACGAAGGAACGGATGTAGCGGTAGGAGTGTGCGACCTCCATACGGTAGGCCCGTCCCCAGATCCGGCTCCGCCGGACCAGCGAGGGCAGGTCCTCGCCATTCAGGTAGGAGAAGAACAGCGTCATCAGTTTCAGCACATAGGCGAACGCCACCCCCACGACGAACGTGAAGCCCATCATCAGCAGCGTCTCCCGGATAATATAAGTCAGTGTCATCTTACGGATTTTTTTCGAATGGTTGTTGCCCGGCCGCCCGCCGCACCGCCGGACGGGTCCCCGCCCGGAAACGGGACGGAGCACGCCGTCTCCGGAGCGCGTGCGGAAGGCCGGAATCGCCCCGCACGCAGACCGGAGCGGCCCGTGCGGAGACGTCGGAAAGCCCGTACGGCGCCCGGTCATGCCGGAACCCGCACGGGAAAACGGATCGGAAAGGAAAAAAGGCTAAATCCGCAGGATGCCGAAACGAAGGTAATCGGAACGATGGGACACGACGGCGCCGCACCCGGCGAAGAGGCGTACGGCCGCACTACAGGGGCGGCGGCCCGGCTCCATGCAGAACGACGGGAGCCCGAAAGCCTCCGGCGCTTCGCCGCCGGTCCGCTGACGCGTCTCGGGACTTTTGCGCAGCGCGCGCGTCGAAGGCGCGGGAACGGAGGTCCGGACCGCCTCCGTGGCCAAATCGCCCGGAAATCCGGAAGCGTCGAAACAGTACTGCGAGAACGAACGCCGGGTATCTGCCGCCGCAGTTCCGGCGGAGCCCTGCTTCAGCAGGGCCGCCGAGCAGGCGGCCAGCACGACAAAGAGTATGCGCAGCGACGTTCTCATCTTCCGGAAATCTCTTCTGGCAAAATTAGGACAAATCCGAGAAAAGAGCAAGTCCGCAGACGGATTTCGGCCGTCGTCCGGCCCGATTTCACCCGAATAGCCCTATCTTTGCGACGGATTGCGAACGGACCGATGAGAAAACGCCTGCTCCATACGCTGCTGGGCATCCTGCTGCTGGCGGGAGGAACGGTCCTGTCCGGCAATAAGGCCGCGGCAGGAGGACCTTCCGTCCGCACGGAGCTCCGCATCCCGGCGGAAGAGGACCGTGAGGCGGCAACGGTCCGCGAAACGTGCGGCGCACCGCGGTGCGGACTGGCCGCCGCGGCCGAAACCGTCCCGCCTCCGTCCCGGATACGCACCCTTCCCGGATTCCGGAATCCGCTTCTCCCGGCGCTACGCCCCGGCATCGCCCCCCGGAACGCCGCATCCGGACAGTTCCGCGGAAAACGCGGAAACGGAACGGGGCCGGCCCCGAAACCTCCGCGGTATTACATCTATACCCTGGAGCGTATCCGGATTTAGCCTCCGGACCCTCCCGCCGCCGGAATCCGACCGGAATCCGGTGCGGCACACCCCGTCCCGCCGGCGCCCGGCGGGTCTTCCGTATTCATTCACGCAAACAATACCCGAAACATGGATTTTCTGCTGGATTTCATCCTACATATCGACCAATACCTGCTCCGCATCGTCCAGGAGTACCATTTGTGGACTTACGCCATCCTCTTCGCCGTCATCTTCTGCGAGACCGGACTGGTCGTCACGCCGTTCCTGCCCGGCGACTCGCTGCTGTTCGTGGCGGGCGCCATCGCGGCGCAGCCCGGAACATCGGTGAACGCACACCTGCTCGCCGCCATCCTCTTCGCCGCGGCCGTCGCGGGCGACTCCTGCAATTACACGATCGGCCGATTCTTCGGCCGAAAACTCTTCGCCGACCCAAACTCCCGGATTTTCAAACGGAGCCATCTGGACAAGACGCACGCATTTTACCGGAAATACGGCGGCAAGACCATCGTCCTCGCCCGCTTCGCCCCCATCGTGCGCACGTTCGCGCCGTTCGTCGCCGGAATGGGACGGATGCACTACACGCGCTTCATGGCCTTCAATCTGCTCGGAGGCGCGGCGTGGATCGCGCTGTTCTGCTACGCCGGGTATCTCTTCGGGGACCTGCCTTTCGTGCAGCAGAACCTCAGGCTGCTGATCGTCGCGATCGTTTTCGTCTCCCTGTTGCCGGCCGTCGCGGAGGTGGTCCGGAGCAGGCGCCGGACCCGCAGCGCCTGACGGAATACCCCGCCGCAGATTACTGCGGCGGGGTATTTTCAGACCACCGGCTCCGGCAGCGTCCCGCGGGGGAGAGCCGATCGTTCCGGCTTTCCGCACAGGGATGCCGCCGAAGCGGATTCCGGGCCATCAGACGGACGTTCCGTCCACGATACGCACCTGCGTCAATGGCTTGTATTCCAGATCGGCGTATTCGAAGGCCTGCATCGCCACGAACCGGTCGTCGGGCGAACGGTACATGGAAACCGTCACGGCCGGAACGCGGGCCTGCGGTTTCCCGAGGAGCTCCCGGAAACCGCCCTCCTCGACGCACCGCGCCACGGCGGTCTTCTCGTAAATCTCGAAAAACAGCTCCTCGTAGCGCAGGTAACAGCGTCCCGCGGGATAATAGGGATTACCGGCGCTGAAGAGGCGAGCGAAAAGTACGGCCACTCCCGCCAGCAGCAGCGAGGCCCCGACGAAGACGATCGCGGAACGCAGGTCGTTCGACAGGTCGGCCCTGAAAGAGCGGTTCAGAATCAGCAGAGCGATACCTGCGGCGACGAGCAGAACAGGCATCAGAAAGGATTTGCGGCGGCGTATCACAACCGCTCCGGGCAAGGCGTACATCGCCTCGCAGATTTTCGTTTTATCCATTTATGACATTATTTGACGTTTCGTGTTTCGGGAAAAGAAGGGAAATGCACGAATCGCTAAATAATGAGCCGGCACAGGCGGAAAACGTAGAAATCCGCGACCGACGGTCCGGCGAAGGAGTCGCGGAACGGGAAAGTGAAGGCGGAACGGAGGGCGCCGGGACACTTGCCGCACGGAACGCCCTCCCGCAGGAGAGCCGCACGGCCGGCCGACACCGGCCCTTCGCGCTGCACGAGGCGGACGACCGGGCAGGTCTCCGTCTCGCGGAGGGTGCGGAGCCGGTTCAGATCCGAGTTGCCGATGCGCTCCAGCCTCCACTGGTCCGCGCACCCGGCATCGACCGAGAATTCGGCCACGGGGCTTTCATGCAGCGCGGACGCATCCGCTCCGCCCTCCGAAAAGAAGAGCCAGCAAGCCGCGAAGGCAAAGAACAGCAACAGCGACTTTCGCATCCGAATCGGTTTTCCGTTCCGCAAAGATACGTTTTTTTTCGCGTCGGTACGCACTGCACGCCGGGAAAATCCGGACAGCGGAGACGGCGTTCCCCGTCCAGCGGCACATCCGACCGGTCCGCGCCGCGGCGAAGGCACGAAAAAACGTCCCTGCCGCAGCCGTTGCGGCAGGGACGGAAGCCTCGTTCCCAAGCGTTGCGGAGAACGTCTCCGGCGCATCGGAAGCCGGACCGGCGGCAGCTACTCCCCGGACAGGGCGTGGCGGTAGCCGTCGATCTTGTTCCAGTCTCCGCGCGTGAAGTCCGGAACGGCGACGGGCGCGCTGTTGTGGTCGAGCGACATGGCCGTAAGCGCGCCGATGCACGACCACTCGGCCGCGTCGTACACGTCCTGATCCAGCGGCAGGCCGTTGCGCAGGCAGTAGATCAGCCGGTAGTCCATGATGAAGTCCATGCCGCCGTGGCCGCCGACCTCGCGGGCCTTATCCTCGATGTCCCTGACGATCGGATCCTTGTACTGCTCCATCAGCGCGGCCTTCGCCTCTTCGGGAATGAAGGAGTGCTCGCTCAGGTTCTCGTGGTCGGGCACGCCGCTCCCGGCCAGTTGTCCGGCACGGAACGCATAGCCCTCGACGGGGTATTTGTTGGCGAAGCCCTCGGTTCCCGTAAGCTGGTACATGCGGCTGTACGGACGCGGCGTGTAAACGTTGTGCTGCAAGTGGATCGTGCGGCCCTTCTCGGTCTTGATGAGCGTCAGCGTGTGGTCTCCGTTGGCGAAGGTATCGACGCCCATCTTCTCCCGGGCGGCCTTCAGACCGTTCACCGACTTGGTGTCCATCGCCACCAGGTAGTTCATCTTGTCGCCGCGGTGGATGCCGAGCAACTGGCAGGCGGGACCCAGACCGTGCGTGGCGTAAACGTCGCCGCGGTGCTTCTGGTCGAAGTCCAGACGCCAGTTACCCTGGTAGTAGTCCCAGAACTCGTCGAGGTTGTGGATGTAGGAGCCCTCGACATGCAGAATCTCGCCGAAAAGCCCGTGGCGCGCCATGTTGAGCGTCGTCAGCTCGAAAAAGTCATAGACGCAGTTCTCGAGCATCATGCAGTGGCGCTGGTACTTCTCGGCGGTGTTCACCAACTGCCAGCACTCCTCGAGCGACTGCGCGGCGGGCACTTCGACGGCCACGTGCTTGCCGTGCTCCATGGCGTACACGGCCATCGGCACGTGCTTGAGCCACGGCGTGGCGATATACACCAGGTCGATGTCGTCGCGCTCGCAGAGCTGTTTCCAGCCCTCCTCGCCGCTGTACGACGCCGCCTCGGGGAAGCCTCGCTTCGAGAGAATCCCCTGCGCGCTCTCCACCCGCTCGGGATAGAGGTCGCAGAGCGCCTTGATCTCCACGCCGTCGAGGTGCGTGAACCGTTCCACGGCCCCCGGACCGCGCATACCCAGCCCGATAAAGCCCACGCGGACCGTCTCCATGGGCGCCGTGCGCAGCCCGAGCACCGACTTCTGGCCCGGTTCGCGTTCGGGCGTGTCGAACACGATCACGCCGTCCACCCGCTTCCAGCCCTCCTCTCCGCCGCCGCAGGCCGAGAAGAGCAGACCGGCGAAGGCGCATAGCAAAACGGAAAATTTCTTCATGTCATCAGGGATTTTTTAGTTTCACACAAAAATAGGAAATATTTTTGAAATCTAAGCCCGTTTGACTACTTTTGCCTCACGTAAAAACGTAAAATCACACACGGCCTTCCCATGTCTCGAAAACTCGCGGCGGCAACTCTCTCGGCTCTCCTGCTCTCGACGGGCTGGCTGGGCATGACGGGACTGACGCTGCTCGTCGGATTCGTCCCCCTGCTGTGGATCAGCGGCTCGTACGACGGCTCGCGCCGCTCGTGGCGGGGCATGTTCGGCTGGGCGACGCTGACGTTCGTCCTGTGGAACGCGCTGACCGTCTGGTGGATATGGAACGCCACGCCCGTCGGGCCGTTCGCCGCGACGCTGGCTTCGACGACCCTCAACATGATCGCCTTCATGTTGTTCCACACCGTTTCGAAAAAAGCCCCCGCAGCGCTGGCCTACACCACGCTCGCCGCGGCGTGGATCGCCACCGAATACTGGTACACGACCGGCGAGTTCTCGTGGCCGTGGCTCGTGCTGGGCAACGGTTTCTCGCACGAGGTCTGGGCCGTGCAGTGGTACGAATACACGGGCGTCTTCGGCGGATCGCTGTGGGTGCTGGCGAGCAATATGGCCGTCTTCGAGGCGCTCCGGCGGCGCACGCTGCGGCGCAGTCTCGCGGCGGCGGCCGTCGTCGTCCTGCCGCTGGCCGCCTCGCTGGCGATCCGGTGCGGATGGAAGCAGCCCGACGAAGGGACGGTCCGCGTCAGCATCGTCCAGCCCAACGTCGATTGCTACGACAAATTCCACGGCGACGCGGAACGCCAGCAGCGCAACATCGCGGAGCTGCTGCACGAGGTTCCCGCCGGGGCGCAGTTCATCCTGCTGCCCGAAACCGCCGTACCGGAACACTACTGGGAGCCGTCACTCTCCGACGCGCCCGGCGGGCGGACGCCCGGCGCATTCTGGCTGGAGCTGACCGACTCGCTCCGCACGGCGCATCCCGAAGCGATGCTCGTCACCGGGGCCAACACGCTGCGGCGCTACGAGGCCGGGGCGCAGACCCCCACGGCGCGCTACAACCGGCTGGACGGCAGCTACTACGACATCTTCAACACGGCCGTGGGAATCGACTCCGCAGGACGTGTCAGCCTCCACCACAAGGGACGGCTGGTGATCGGCGTGGAGAACACCCCGACGTGGGTGTTCGACGTGCTGAAGTTCCTCGTCATCGACCTGGGGGGCACGCTGGGCCAGATCGGCATGGGCCAGCACGGCACGGCGTTCGGGCACGCCGGGGCGACGGTCGGCCCGGCGATCTGCTACGAAGGGCTCTACGGCGACTTCTGCGGCGACTTCGTCCGGCGCGGCGCACAGTTCCTGGCCATCATCTCCAACGACGGCTGGTGGGGCGACACGCCCGGCTACAAACACCTCTTCTCGATCTCGCGCCTGCGGGCCATCGAGCACCGCCGCGCCATCGCCCGCTCGGCCAACACCGGACGGTCGGGCTTCATCTCGGCGTGCGGCGACGTGGGGCAGACGCTGGGCTGGGAACAGCGCGGCGTCATCACGGCCGACGTGCCGCTCTCGTCGCAGGAGACCTTCTACACCCGCTACGGCGACTACATCGCCCGCATCGCGGAGTACGTGCTGCTGCTCTGCATGCTCTATTTCGTCGCCTACCGCGTCAAACGCCGAAACTACCTCGTCAAATAACACCGTACACCATGAATTACACCCAAACCCTCGAATTCCTCTTCTCGTCGCTGCCCGCCTTCGAAACCCAGGGAGCGACGGCCTACAAGCCGGGATTGGAGCGCATCGCCGCATTCTGCCGCCACCTGGGCAATCCGCAGCGCAACTTCTTCACCATCCATATCGCGGGAACCAACGGCAAGGGCTCCGTGGCGCACATCATCGCCTCGGTGCTCCAGCAGGCCGGCTACCGCACGGGGCTCTTCACCTCGCCCCACTTGCAGGACTTCCGCGAACGGATCCGCGTGGACGGCGAGATGATTCCCAAGCAGAAGGTGGTGAACTTCGTGGACAAGCACCGCGAAAAGATGGTCGATCTGGAGCTGTCGTTCTTCGAAATGACCGCGGCGATGGCCTTCGACTACTTCGCGCAGAGCGACGTCGAGGTGGCCGTGATCGAAACAGGACTCGGAGGACGGCTCGACGCCACGAACATCGTCGTCCCGATCCTGAGCATCATCACCAACATCGGGCTGGAGCACACCGCGCTGCTGGGCGATACGCTGCAAAAGATCGCCGCCGAGAAGGCCGGCATCGTCAAGAAGAGCATCCCGGTTCTCATCGGCGAGGCAGACGAACGCTACGACGGCGTGATCGAGCAGGCCGCCGCCGCGAACAAGTCGAAGGTGATCTACGCCGAACGGGAGTTCCGCTGCGAGAGCTGCACCGAGCGGGGGGACCGGCAGTCGTTCAGCCTGCGCCGCACGCGCGACGACCGGACTTTCGACGTGGAGCTGGACCTGCGGGGCATCTACCAGAGCCGCAACGTCGTGACGGCCTCGGCCGCCATCGACTTCCTGCACGAAGAGACGCCGCTGACGATCTCGCGCCGCGCCTACCTCGAGGGAATGCGCGACGCCGCGGCCCACACGTCGCTGCACGGCCGCTGGCAGAAGATCGGCGATGCGCCCCTCACGGTATGCGACACGGGACACAACGCCCACGGCATCGCCTATGTGGCCCGGCAACTGAAGGCCACGCCCTGCAAACGGCTCTTCTGCGTCATGGGATTCGTCCGCGACAAGGACCTGGCGCACATCCTGCCGCTGCTGCCGCACGAGGCGCACTATATCTTCACGCAGGCGCACTCCGACCGCGCCATGACCGCCGGGGAGCTGACCGCGAAGGCCGCGATCTACGGACTGCGGGGCGAGGCCGTCGCCGACGTCCCGGCCGCAGTGGCCCGGGCCCGCGAGCTGGCCGGCGCGGAGGACATGATCTTCATCGGCGGCAGCACCTACGTGGTGGGCGAGGCGCTGTAAGAAATCCGCGCAAGCACATCGGCATCGGGAGCTTCCCGGACACCGGGGTTTCGCGTGGCCGTACGCTCCCGGCCGGACAGTCCGCATCGGATCATCGTCCGAGGGTGCGAGGGATCGCCAAGACGCCCTGCGACTGTTCGGAGAACAGCGAACGGGCTATGCCCGTCTCGAGCCCCCGCAGTTCGGCGAGGCCTCGCAAGCGTCCGACATACGAATAGCCGGGATTGCCCTTTTTCTTCAAGTCGTCTCCCATTTGGTGTCCGTGGTCGGGACGCACCGGAATCGAGACCTTGTACCGTTGTTCGACCTCCAGAAGGGCTTTCATCATCTCGTACATATCCGTGTCGCCCTCCAGATGGTCCGTCTCGACGAAGTTTCCGTCGGCATCGCGCCGTGTGTTGCGCAGATGCACGAAGCGGACCCGATCGCCGAACTCACGCATCATGGCGGGAAGATCGTTGTCCGCACGCACGCCGAACGATCCCGTACAGAGACACAAACCGTTCGAAGAGCAGGGCACCTCGGAGACGAGCCTCCGGAAATCGGAGGCCGTAGAGAGTATCCGCGGAAGTCCCAGAATCGGGAACGGAGGGTCGTCGGGATGAATGGCCAGCACGACCCCCGCCTCGTCGGCTGCCGGAGCGACCTCCCCGAGGAAAAGGATCAGATGCCGCCGCAACTGCTCCGCGTCGATGTCGCGGTAACGGTCCAACGCCTCCTGGAACTGCCGCAGGGTGAAACTCTCCTCCGAACCGGGAAGTCCGGCGATCATGTTGCGCACCAACCGGTTCTTTTCGGTTGCGGACATCCGTTCGAACCGCCGGCGGGCGCGTGCCTTCGCCTCGTCGTCGTATTCAGCCCCGGCTCCGGGACGCTTCAGAACGAAGAGATCGAATGCGACATAGGCGTCGCGCTCGAAACGCAGGGCCCGGGAACCGTCGGGCATGGCAAAGGAGAGGTCGGTGCGGGTCCAGTCGAGCACCGGCATGAAATTGTAAGTCACGCAACGGATACCGCAGGCGGCCAGGTTGCGCAAGGTCTGTTTGTAGTTCTCCGTATAGCGACGGAAATCGCCCGTACGAGTCTTGATCTGCTCATGGACGGGAACGCTCTCCACGACGCTCCACACGAGTCCTGCTTCGGCGATGAGCCGTTTGCGACGCCTGATCTCCCCGACCGGCCACACCTCGCCGTTGGGTATGTGGTGCAGCGCATGCACGACGTCGGTGGCGCCCGCCTGACGGATATCCCGCAAACCGACCGGATCATCGGGCCCGTACCAGCGCCAGGATTGTTTACACAAATACATGTTCGTTCGTTTTAGAATCAATCGTCGTCCAGACCGTTCAGATCGAGAAGGCGTCGAATCCGCCGTCGATCACCGTCAGCGTTCCCGAAACGAAACGCGACGCGTCGCTCGCAAGCCATTGCAGCGTGCCGAGCAGCTCCCCGGGCTCGCCGAAACGCCCGAAGGGCGTATGGGCCAGAATCGTCCGTGCCCGGGGCGTGAGACTTCCGTCGGGATTCGTCAGCAGCGTGCGGTTCTGCTCCGTAAGGAAAAAACCCGGAGCAATGGCATTCACACGTAGCCCGGCACCGAACTTCGTGGCCAGCTCCCCGCACATGTAGCGTGTAAAGTTCACTACGGCAGCCTTCGCCGCGCCATAGCCCGCCACGCGGGTCAAGGGACGCAGGGCCGATTCGGAAGCGATGTTGATAATCGACCCCTCGCCCCGTTCGGTCATCGCGCGGGCAAAGACCATCGTCGGAAGGATCGTTCCGAAAAGATTCAGATCGACGACCTTGCGCACCGCCTCGGGATCGAGGTCGAAGAAGGTCTTGTCAGGAGGGATCGTCGCTCCGGGCATATTGCCCCCGGCGGCATTTATGAGCACGTCGATACGACCGAAACGGTCCATGATCTCCGCATGGTTTTCCGCAAGCGACGCACGGTCCAGAACATCCGTCGCATACGCCGCGGCACGGCCCCCCTCGGCCGCGACCTCTGCGGCAAGCCGCTCTCCCGCCTCGAGATTGCGGTCCAAGACGACGACCTGCGCTCCCTGCTCGGCAAAATGGCGGACCATGGCCGATCCCAGAATCCCCGCCGCGCCCGTGATGACGATGACGCGGTCTCCGACACTGAAGAGATTTCTCATATCCGATGGTTTTTTGAATTTTCCGATAACGGAACGGTCATTTCCGCCGGCAGTTCCGGATCACCCCGAGAACAAAGCGGCATTTGCCGGCGATCCACATCCAGTCCCCCGCCTCAAGCCGCGGGGCGGGAAATAGCCGCGACCCCATGCCGACGCAGGCGACGCCCGCCTCGAACCACGCCCGGAGACTCTCTTCCGTAGGTTCCACGGCGCCCGTCGCCATAATCTGCACGCGCGGGAGCGGTCCGCGGACACTCTTCACGAACGAAGGTCCGCCCGCACATCCCGCCGGAAAGAGCTTCACCAGGTTGCAGCCCGCCTCCTGGGCCGCCACGATCTCCGCAACGGTCCCGCAGCCGGGAACGTAAGGGACAACCCGGCGATTGCACAGCCGCGCCACCTCTTCCACGAAACAGGGACCGACCACGAAGTCCGCCCCGCAGTTCAGATAGGACGCCGCCGTAGGCGCGTCGGTCACCGAACCGACACCGAGTGCCATTTCGGGACACTCCTTCCCGGCGTATTTCACGAGCGAGGCGAAAACCTCGCAGGCGAAATCCCCGCGGTCCGTGAATTCGAACGCGCGGACGCCGCCCTCATAGCAGGCTTTCAGGACCTGACAGGCCACTGCGGCGTCCCGGTGATAAAAGACGGGAACCATGCCCGTATCGCGGAGTGTGCAGAGCACCTCCAAAAAGTCGAATCGTGCCATATCGCCTGTTTTTATCGGGAGACGCGTCCCGAGCCGTTGCCCCGCATCAGCCGCTCGACCTCCTCCGCGGAGACGAGGTTGTAATCGCCGTCGATCGTATGTTTGAGACACGAAGCCGCCGCCGCGAACTCCAGAGCCCGGGCATCGTCTCCGGGCCAGGCGAGCAGGCCGTGGATCAGCCCGCCGGCAAAGGAGTCGCCGCCGCCCACACGATCGACGATATGCGTGATGTCGTAACGTTTCGAACGGTAGAGACGCCGTCCGTCGCAGAGCACCCCGCCCCAGGTGTTGCGGCTCGCGTTGATCGACCCGCGCAGGGTGACGGCCACCTTCCGCAGACGCGGGAAACGTTCCATGAGCCGGCGGCAGACATCCCCGAAGCGGCGACTGTCGATCCCGCCGCCCGCAGTCGCAGCGTCGAAACCCTCGGGTTTGATACCGAAGACCTTCTCGGCATCCTCCTCGTTGGCGATCGCCACGTCGCAGCCCGCCACCAGGCGGGGCATCACCTCGGCGGCCGTCTTGCCGTATTTCCAGAGTTTGTCGCGGTAATTCAGGTCGCACGAAACGGGGACCTGCATCCGATTGGCCGCTTCGACGGCCTCCCGGCAGGCTTCGGCCGCTCCGGCGCTGATCGCCGGCGTGATTCCCGTCCAATGGAACCACGACGCTCCCTCGAATACCCGCTCCCAGTCGATCATCCCCGGGCGGATCCCGGCCATCGAGGAGTGCGCCCGGTCGTAAACGACCTTGCCGGGGCGGCTCACCGCTCCCGTCTCCAGAAAATAGATGCCGAGCCGCTCGCCTCCGAAAACGACATGATCGGTACGGACTCCGTACTTGTGCAGGTCCATCAGGCAGGCCGCGGCAAGATCGTTCTCGGGCATACGCGTTACGAACTGCGCCACGTAACCGTAATTGGCGAGCGACACGGCAACATTGGCTTCCCCGCCACCGAACGTGGCATCGAACCGGTTCGCCTGGCAGAATCGCTGATTCCCGGGGGCCGCCAGGCGCAACATGATCTCCCCGAAAGTAACCACCTTCTTCATTCGCGGTATCTTAATATCTCGATCATGAAACAATCAGTCGGGCAATCCCTCCGCGAACTCCACTTCAAGTACGGCCTCGCCGTCGGGCGCCTCGGTCGAGATCTCCAGATAGAAACGGTCGCAGTTGAAAGGCCATCCCTGCGGATAGTACGAAAAACGGCTGTCGAAGAGGTCCTCCTGGATGTTGGCCGCAGTGCCGTCCACCGAGAAGACGACATCCCGTTCGGTCCACTTGCAGACGAAGGTATGGAATCCGTCGTACAAGTTCTCGACCGGCAGGACCGACCGCTTGATATTTTGCAGTTTCACCTCGTTCATCTGCATCGTGTTCGCACCGCAGGCCACAGCGCCGGGCCGCGATCCGTCGTAGTCCATGAGGAACAGGTCGCCGCTGTCGGGCCACGCTCCGAGCCGCTCCGTGACGGGCAGCAGGCGGATGCGGGCCTTCGCTTCGGGATTGCGCGAGCGGATGCGGGCCCGCACGGCGATCGTGCCGTATTGCAGATCCCACCGGCCGCGCGTGTCGAGGCGGGTCGTACCCTTCAACAGCAGGCGTCCGCGCCGCACGACGGCCTTGCCGCCCGGCGCCTCGTTCCACGAAGCCGTATCAAGGCGCTTTCCGCCGAACGTCTCCCGGAAATCGGGTTTCGCTCCGTCGAGCATCCGATGCCGGCGGTCGCGGATGAAGTAGGCCAGCGTATCGATAAAGGCCCGGTCTTCGGGAGCCGTTGTCTTCGTAAAATAATATACCCCGCCGCCCCCTTCGTAGTAGGCGATCGCCGAAGAGCGGTAAACTCCGTTCCTGCGGAACGACGACATATAGCCCATGCCGCGGTCGCGGCGGCACTCCTCCGACTTCACCGAAGCCCGCATGTCGAACTCCATTTCGAGCCCCATGCCGTAGGTCCGGGCCAACTCACAGGCCCGATCTACCCGTTCGTCGCCGATCTTGCGGTTCCAGAAGTAGGTCGGCTGCAAGTAGGCGGCATCGAAACCCAGATCGCGCCACTCGCTGTAACCCTGGGCGGTGTAGTAGGGAATCCAATAGAAGCGCAGCCCCTTGCTCCGCACGTAGTCGCCCAGAGCGCGGGTCACCTCGCGGCTCTGCCGCAGTATCTCGGGCAGCCAGTAGAATCCGGCCAACTCGAGGTGCCGAAAACCGCTGCTGCGGAAACGTTCCTCGAGGAGATCCGCATACCATTTGCAGGCGGCTATGCGATCCTCCTCATTCGAGAAATCCAACTTGCGGCCTTCCAGTTCGCCCCAGTCTTTCTGACCGCGCGGAGGCTCGGGAATCCCGATCACCACCTTGTGACGAAAGGGCGGCTCTCCCAACTCCCGAACGGCCGCCGCGATGCAGTCGTCGAGCGCCGCAATGCCCTTGCCGCTCTCGAAATGCCGATCGACAAGCCAGGCCCAATCCTCCTTTCTGGCCAGCGGCGCGGAGCCCCGTACATGGTACGAGACCCCTTTGCCGCTGTCGAACTCCAGAAAGAGGAAGCCGTCAAAGAGCCAGTCGCGGTTCCCGAAGCGGTCCTCGTGGACGACATAGGGACGCAGTTGTTCGGCGTTGTAGTCCATGCGGTGAGAACCACCCTGATAGATCAGCACCAGGTCGCGAATATCGGTCATCGGCAGATATTTCCCCGGGGCGGGTTGTGCCGAGACTTCGTATCCGGCGATCAACAGAGACAACACCCCATACAGGGAGACGAGCATTCTCCTTTGCATATCGTTAGTATATAATACGTTATGTTTTTATCCCATGCGTTTCCGACGCGGCGTCAGACGCGAATCTCCCACCCCTTTTCGTAGGTGCGGCCCCAGAGGTCGCCGGCTTCGCGGTCGTCGAGGATGCGGCCCGTCGTCGGGTCGATCCGCAGCGAACGGCCCACGCGCTGAGCGATGTTGCCCAACTGGACCAACTGCGTACTGATGCAGGCATCGACGATTCCCGAATTGAGTTTCTCGCCCTTGCGGATCGCATCGAACCAGTTCCGGAAGTGAATGACATCGAGCTGCTCGGAGGGATTGAGCAGATTGCCCTCTTCGAACTTCAGGGCGCTCTTCACCTCCTTGACCGTCTTGCCGCCCATGTCGGCGATCCGGTATTCGTTGCCGCCGCTGATGAAGAGCGTGCCCGTCTCGCCGTAGAAGGCCGTGCCCACACCGAAGCCGTCCACCGGCGTGCCGTTGCAACTGCGGCCCTCCCACGAACAGGAGGCCTCGTCGCCGAACTGATAGGTAATGAGTTGCGTGTCGGGCGTCTCCCAGTCGTCCTGAAAGCGGTAGCGACCGCCCACGGAGGTGACCAGCGTGGGATACTCGACCCCGAGACCCCAGCGGAGAATATCCACGAAGTGCGTACCGTTGTTCAACGCCTCGCCCGTTCCCCAGTGCCAGAACCAGTGCCAGTTGTAGTGTACGACATTGTCCCTGAAAGCCTTCACGCGCGGCGCGGGGCCCTGCCACAGATCCCAGTCCAGCCACCCGGGGACCGGAACCTCCCTGCCGATGCCGATCGACGGGCGGTTGTTCACATACCACGATTTGGCGTAGCGCACCCTGCCGATCTCGCCGGCGCGGATCGCCGCAACGGCCTCGATCACGTTGGGCCACGAACGGCGCTGGTTGCCCACCTGCACCACACGGTCGTATTTCAGGGCCGCGCGGATCAGCAGTTCGTTTTCCGCAGGGTTGTGGCTCGTAGGCTTCTCGAGATAGACATGCTTGCCGGCCTTCATGGCCATGACGGCCGCGGCGGCATGCCAGTGGTCGGGCATGGCGATCACCACGGCATCGACATCCTCCGACTCGAGCAGACGGCGCAGATCCCGCTCGCCGCGGGGTTTGCGCCCGCAGACCTTGGCGATATCCTCGCGGCATTTGGCCAAAGCGCGCGAATCGACATCGCACACACAGGTTACCTCGCAGTCCCTCATCTTCGCAAAACCCTGAGCCAGGGCATTGCCGCGCGAATTCACGCCGATCACGCCGATCCGGATGCGCTCGTTGGCTCCGGCGGCCCGTGCCGACACCACGCCGGGCAAGACGCTTCCCAAGGATACGGCAGCCGCCCCCGTCATCAGTTTCTTAATGAAGTCTCTTCTCGTAGTCATAGGTCGTAATGTTTATCCAAAATTAGAGATTTTACGGGGATTACGGCTCGTCAATCCCGACAATGAACCTTCAAAAAACGCAAAAGTCATCCGCGGCGGCCTCCCATACGCGAAACGAGCGCCGCGAGCAGCCGCGGGATCCACAGCAGCAGGTAGATCACCGCCGTAATTACGACGACGTAACCCATCTGCGTGAAAAGCTCGTACCACGGACGGTCGAAACGCACGACGGCATAGAGATTCGTCAGGAAAGCGACGATGAAAGCCGCCGCCGCAAAGCGGATCTCGCGACGGATGCGGCGTGCGGAGATAACAAGATCTTTCATGGTCTAAAATTTCATGTAGGGAATTCGGTACTGCTCGGGGAGGCGGATCGTGCGCTGCTCCTCCATGGCCCGGTTGCCCAACAGGCAGAGCACCGTCGAACAGTAGGCCTCCTCGACGACATTGGGAGCCTTCTCGCCCGTGATGCACGAGTGGCAAAAGGCCGAGAGGATGATGTCCGATCCGTCCTTGTCGGCGCCGACCATGCTCTGACCGCCGTTCACGTGGATCGCCCCCTCGACGATCGGATGCGGCGGATACTCCACACGCGTTTCGGGACGCCAGCTCGGCCCTGCCGCCGGAATCGCCGCGAAAACCCGGTCCTTCATCTGCCCGATAAGCTGGCGGATGCCCGACGCCGAGCGGTCCTCCTCGAGGTAATAGACTCCCTTGGCCAGCTCCATCGTGCCGCGGCTTCCGAGAATCTGGTCTTCCATGCCGTTGAACTTGTTCGAGATAAGCGACTCGTAACAGATCTTGCGGCCGTCGCGGTAGCGGTAGATGACATTCACGCTGTCATAGACCTCGCGGCCGTCCCTCCAATGAACGATGTCGCCCATGCCCGCGATCTCCTCGGGCATACGCCCTGCGGCCCAGTTGCACACCTCCAACTGATGGCAGGCCAGCTCGGTCATCAGACCGCCCGAACTCTCCCGATAGAGGCGCCAGTTGATCCGCCGCTCCAGCTCGGGCGACGGCACCGCACGGCGCCAGTCGGCGTTGCGGAACCAGTGGCAGCGCATGCCGACCACGTCGCCGATCAGTCCCGAACGGATCAGCTCCATGCCCCGGATGTATTTCTCATCGTACATGCGCTGCATGCAGAAATAGAGCACCCGGTCCGTCCGCCCGTAGGCATCGTAGATCGCCCGGCACTCGTCGAGCGTACGGGCCATCGCCTTCTCGCAGAAGACATGCTTGCCGGCCGACAGGGCGTCGAGCGTCATCCGTCCATGCCAGTCGAGCGGCGTAGAGACGATAACGCCGTCAATCGAGGGGTCCTCGAGCAGCCGGCGGTAATCCGTATAACATTTCGCCCCGGGGCACAACCGCTGCGCCGCCCGCAGGTTGGGTTCGTAGTCGTCGCACAGGGCGACCACTTCGGCATGGGGGATCGCCCGCAGGTTGTGGAGATGGTACTGGCCGCGCGACCCCGTGCCGATGAGCGCCACACGGGCCCGTTCGCCCGCAATCTCCCTATGCTTCTCGGGAGTGCAGAACGTCAGCCACGGCGTGGCGGCCAGCAGCGTCACGCCGCCGGTCAGGCGTCCCATGTTCTTCAAAAAATCCCTGCGACTTATCTCCGCTCCGCCATTCTTCCTATCCATGATGCAATATGTATGCGTAAACTTCCAGTTTGTCGAATCCGCAGGCAATACGCCGCCGTTGCGGTTCGCCGGCGATCATCCACGCGGTGCTCACCACTTCGGCATCGAGCGGATCGTCGGCGACGACCGCCACGATCTGCCGCGAGGCGTCACGCAGGCCGGTGCGCGGATTCACGATATGTTCCGTATGGGCCGCCGTATTGCCCGACACGGAGAGGGCCCGGTCCACGAGGTCGAACTCGGCCAAAGCATTCCCCGTTGCAGGATCGGGCAGGCTCACCCGCCAGCAGGGGCCGTAAGGATGACGGCCGATGCCGAGAATGGAGCTGTTGCCGAAATCGACGAAGGCCGATCCGACACCGGCTTCGCGCAACAGCACGCCGATCTTCTTCAGCGCATAGCCCTTGGCGAAGCCGCCGAAATCGAGCGACGTTTCCTCCCCGTCGAAGCGGACGCTGACGACACCCGCCTCCGTACCGAGACGAACGCGGGAGAGGTCCCGGAGGGTGATGTCGAAAAGCCCCTCGGTCCGTTCGCAATACGTCCGGCAAGACTGCAACGCTTCGCCAAGTTCGGGCCCGACCTCTACGGGAGCGCGTGCGGCCGCGGCATTCACCCGTGCGACCTCGCTCGCGGGATCGAAGCGGTCGAAGACCCGGTTCAGATGCTCCAGAAGGGCCGTTGTCCGCTCCCAGAGCGCATCCGCCCGCGGCATGTCGATACCTGCAATCAACAGATCGAACCGCGTGCCCATGACATGCGGCACGAAACCATGGAAGAACGACTCTTCCGCATAATACTCCCGTTCGGTCGTCAGCATACGCCTTCCGGCGGCCCTTTCGTTTCTATTCCGGCGACGCCGTGCGGGCCTGTTCCACGGCCATCGTCGTAATGTAGTATTTCGCCAGCGTATTGGCCTCCTCCCATGCGGGCATCTCGCCCGTGCGGATACTCCGAAGGAACCGCTCGGCCACCTGTCCGAAATGCACCTCATGCCCGGGACGCGCCGCAACGGGCAAATCCACCAGGAAACGACCCGGAATATCCGTCTCCACGACCCGCAGCCCGGGATAATCCGGCTGCAGGGCGGCAACGCGCCGCCGCAAAGCCGTCAGCGTCTGCGCGGGATCGACCCCTCCGGCCGCCAGTACATAGAGCGACTTGACATTTCCCGTCGTCTCGTCCTGCACGACCTCGATCGAGGCCCGGCTGCCGCGCACCACGGACGAAAAGGCATCCTCGCCGTTCGGCGAGCTCCAATTCCAGACCACCTCCATGCCGACGTGCACCCCTTTTACGCGGAAGAGTATCCGGCCGTTGGCCATCACCTCGAGCACCCCGTCGCGGAGGTACTTCTCCAGATAGGGCGGGAACGGTTCGACACCCGTCGATAGACGGAAATCCTCCGCTCGGACAGCGGTCGGCCAATGACTGGCCGCCAGCACCTCGACATCCGTTTCATAGCGTACGGGATTCTCGGGAAAGCACTGCCAGAATACCAGGTCGATCAGATGCGTCGTAACGTCGGCGATCCCCTCGCCCTGCTGCTCCACGTCGTAATACCACGCCGGGCGAATCAGCGGCCGCCCCGACACCGACTTGAAGAAGTGGTGGATGCTGCGCATCGAAATCGACGGATCGTCAGCCGATCCGGGAAGCAGGTCCCCGAACAGCTCCGCATCGTGCATCAGATTGCGGGTCAGAACGTTGAGCGCATCATACCGCTCGGTCATCAGGTCGCAGATCCATACGCCGCGGCGGTGCGCTTCGGCATAGGCCGCACGCAGCGTATCGAAGTCTTCGCGGCAGACAGCCAGCGGCTTGTCCGACAACACATGATATCCGGCTTTCACCGACGCGAGGATATAACCGGTTTTCTTCCGGTTGTTTCCGGCCAGGACGACCAGGTCGCCGGCACGCTCGCCGACCATCCGCTCGAGGTAGTCGGGACCGGTATAGACCACCTCCCGCCAGGAGGTAGGCTCTTCCGCACGTCCGTTGTAGGAGGCTACGGCCGCCAAATACTGTTCGACCTCCTCTCCTTCCGGGGCATAGACACGGACCGTGTCCGAAAGCTCCGCAAGGGCGTTCTTCTGCAACAGGCTCGCATGGAAATGGCCCGGATCGAGCACGACCAGACGCAGGGGCCGCTGTCCCGCACTTCCCGAGCACGAAGCGAAGAGGAGCGGCACGGCGGGCAGCAGGCGCAGGAGCGATTCGAAGCGTTTCATCGTCTTGCGTCTATTCGTCGTAAGCCTCGAGAAGCCTGCGCGCCTCCTTCATGCCTTCGGCATAGGCTTCATCCATCATAACGGTACGTCCGCCGCGTTCGAGACTCATGTTCGAAGCCTTCATGAAAGTGAAGATCTCGAGGGTCTCCTCCTTCGATACAGGGCTCGCACCGCTTTTGAAATAGCGGAGAATCTCGTCGAGCAGCACCTTGTAGCCGGCGTATCCGCCCGCGGCAACGGTCCCCTTCTCCGTAAAGGCCGTACCGCCATAGACGGCCGGGCCCTTGACGACGGCGCGGAACGTGCCGAGACGTCCGTCGTTCCAACGTCCCGACACGATGTCGCCCATCGGCGAGTGGATACGGCTCACGGCCTCACAACCCGTACCCAGCAGCGTGTAGAGCGTCTCCACGCCGTGGATGCCGTAGAATCCGAAATCGGGATGCGTCGGCTCGACCGTATGGGGCGAATAGCAGTCGGCACCCAGGATCTTGCCGAAGTCGCCGCGACGCAGCGCCGCATTCTGCGGCGAATAGCGCAGAGCCGAAGAGGTGAAGACGCTCGCGCCGTAACGTTCGGCCATCTCGTAGATGGCGATGGCCTCGCCGAGCGTCGCGCCAAGCGGTTTGTCGATGTAGCAGATTTTTCCCGAGCGGAAGACCTCGACGGCCTGCCCGAGATGCAGGCGGCCGTCGTTCGTCTCGAGCAACACGCAATCGACCTTGTCGAGCAGTTCGGCGACCGACGCGGTGATCTCCACGCCGAACTTCTTCACGGTCTCGATATATCCGGGAATGCGGTCGCGGCTCGACCGGATTGCCGTCGATCCGTAGGGATAGGCCGCAACGACCTCGAACTCACGGACGAGCGGATCGTCCGACGTACCGTTGAGCAGTTCGGTAAAGGCGGTGGAATGCGACGTATCGAGGCCGATGATGCCGATACGGATCACCCCCTGGGCCCGTACGGTGAAGACCGCGGCGAGGAGGCATGCGATGATGAGAATCTGTTTTTTCATGGTCGGTAGTTTTTCGTTTCGGAACGGGTTCGTCATTCGGCGGGAAGCAACCGGGCGCTCTCCGCAGTCAGATAGAGGCACGCATCCGCCTCGTTGCGCAGCACACTCGCGGGACAGTGTTCCGAGATCTCTCCGTAAAGCGTGCACCGCACGGCTTCGGCCTTGCTGGCGAAGGGGACGATGCAGAAGAGCCACCGACCCCGCAGCAATGCGGGAACCGTCAGCGTCAGCGCCTCGGAGGGCACCAGATCGAGCCGCTCGAAACATTTCTCATTGACCTGCTGCTGGCGGCAGACGGGATCGAGCGCCACAACCTTCACCAGTTTCGGATCGTTGAAATCCGCCACATCGGGGTCGTTGAAGGCAATATGGCCGTTCTCGCCGATTCCCATGCAAACGATATCGACCGGATAGCGTTGCAGCAGACCGGCATAGCGCGCACACTCGGCATCCCGGTCGGAGGCCAGTCCGTCGAGGCAATAGACCGCACGGAAAGGCACCCGGTCGAAGATCCGCTCGCGCAGGAAGTGCGCGAAGCTCTGCGGCGCCGAAGGGCCGACACCGATGTATTCATCCATATGGAAGGCATTGATGCGTGTCCAGTCAATACGGCTATCGGCAATCAGGCTGTTCAGGAATGCCTCCTGCGAGGGGGCGGCGGCGAAGATCATATTGACCTCCTCCTTTTTTCCGAGCAGTTCGACAATCTTGGCGGCGACCTCCACGGCCGCGGCGCGCCCCATCTCCCCGGTCGTGGAAAAGACTTTGACGTTCAGCATTTCCCGGCTGAACGTACGGAAATTATTCGGTATAGAGAACATGACCTTCAGAAATTGTGGTTACGACATGAATTCGGGAATCGAAAACGACGATATCGGCATCCTTGCCCTCGTCGAGCGAGCCCTTGCGGGCATCCAGCCCGAGAATGCGGGCCGGCGTGAGCGACATCATCCGCACGGCCTCGACGAGCGGCACTCCCGCCGCACCGACCATCGTGCGTACCAGACGGTCGGTCGTCGCGACGCTTCCGGCAAATGCCGAACGGTCGGGAAGTTTCGCCACGCCTTCCTCGATCAGCACGCGCCGGCCGTTGCGGAGACTGCCGAGAACCGACTCTCCGTCGGGCATTCCCGCACCGCGCATCGCATCGGTACAGAGCGCCGTACGGTCCGCACCCTTGAACTTGTAAACGAAACGCAGCAGCGCCTCAGGCAGATGCACGCCGTCGGCGATGATCTCCACGGTCATCGCGTCGATCAGATAAGCCGCTTCGACGGCTCCGGCATAACGGCGGGCGTTGCGCCGCGTCACGGAAGACATGGCCGAATAGAGATGCGTCATGTGGGTATATCCCGCCTCATGGGCGCGGACCACCTCGTCATACACGGCGTCGGTATGCGCCACAGAGGCCAAAATCCCGCGACGGCGCAGTTCGCGTCCCATTTCGAGAGCGCCGTCCAGCTCCGGAGCGACACTCCAGCGGATGATTTCCGGGGCGGCTTCGAGAATCGTCCCGTACTCCTCGCGGCGTGGGGTCTTCAGATAGTGCGGATCCTGGGCGCCGCTCTGCCGGTGCGAAAAATAGGGTCCTTCGAGATGCAGGCCGAGCAGCCGCGCCCCGCGCTTGTTGCACCGGTCGGCTTCGCGGAAGACCTCGAACACCCGGTAAAGTTCCTCGTCGGTACAGGTCAGCGTCGTGGGAACGAGCGCCGTGGTACCATAGCGCGCATGGGTCTCGGCCACGCCGAGGAAAGCCTCGACCGTCCCGTCCATGAAGTCGTACCCGCCACCGCCGTGCACGTGCATGTCGATGAATCCCGGAGCAATATATCCGCCCCGGGCGTCGATAACCCGGTCGCCGGGTTCGGGCGTCACCCCATTTCCGGGAAGAATCCGCTCGATACGGCCGTTGCGGCAGACGACGGCCATGCCGGACTCGATCCGCGTCGGGCGGATCACGTTTCCGTTCGTCAGTATCAGACGTTCCATATCATCCGTTGTTTTCGATTCGTTGCCAGGGCCAGCGCACGATCTTGTACCCCTTCACGGCGAAGAAGACCAGGTAGAGGAAGCAGGGCACGAGAACCCAGTAGCCCATGCGCATGCCGCAGCGCTCGGCGACGAAGCCATAGACCAGCGGCAGAATCGCATTGCCGCACAGGCCCATGATGAGCAGCGAGGACCCCATCTTGGTGAACCGCCCCAGCCCCCGGATCGCCAAAGGCCACACGCCGGCGTAGATCAGCGCGTTGGGAAGCCCCAGCGCATTGAGCAGGAAGATCGAGGCGTTGGCCCGGTGTCCGAACAGCGTCACCCCGAAATCGCACAGCACGACCCCCAGCGAGAGCAGAAGTCCCAGAGTGGAGCAGACGACGAGCGCCTGCTTCTGCGTGACGTACCTCGGAATCAGAACGATACCCGACAGAAAGCCGATCATCGTGCAGGTCAGCGTGAACGAGGGAAAAACCTTGGATTCGACAAGGTCCATGCCCATGGACCCCGCGTAGTTGATGATCGTGTCGATGGCGACGACCTGAGCGCCCACCTGACAGAAGATCGCCAGAGCTCCCAGCCAGAGATACGGAAAATCGAAGAGGCTCCGCCGCCCGGGCGTGTCGTCGGCCCCCGACGCGGAGTTCTGCGAGTCGGTGTCGATCTCGGGCAGAACGGAGTAGCGGATGCCCACGCCCACGAGCAGCAGCAGCACGCCCAGCACCGCATAGGGAACGATGACGCGCCGGATCAGGCCGTCGAGCAACGGGGCTTTCGCCGCGGCGTCGAGCGTCCCGGAGTCGATCAGTGCGAACAGCTCGCTGTCCTCGGGCCGGAGAATCAGCGCCGCCAAGATGAGCGGGGCGATGATGCCCGCCGTCTTGTTGAAGACGCCCATGACGCTCATGCGCTGAGCCGCGCTCTCGATCGGACCGAGGATCGTCACGTAGGGATTGGCCGCGGTCTGGAGGACCGCCAGCCCCGTACCGATGCAGAACAGTCCGAGCAGAAAAATCTCGAACTGACGGAAAAGGGCCGCCGGGACGAAAACGAAGGCCCCCAGGGCCGTAAGCATGAATCCGTACATGATTCCACGCTTGAAGCCCACCTTTTTCAGCAGGATGCCGGAGGGTACGGCCATGATGAAATAGGCGATGTAGAAGGCGAAGGAGACGAAATAGGACTCGAAATGGGTGAGCTCGCAGCATATCCTGAAATAGGGAATCAGGATGGAGTTCACCCACGAAACGGCTCCGAAGATGAAGAACATACCGGCCAGAATACCCAAGGAGAGGAGGTAGTTTCTGCGCGGGGTGGAAGCGGATTTTGTCATAGGTCGTTGTTTTGGTGGTTTTCCGTGAATGAATAAAAAACGATGTTTTCAGGTCGGGGGGGGGTGGGAAGCGTGAAAAACGTTCAGAAAACGTCCTCCGGGCCCTTTCGGTGCAAATCGACGGCCGGGGCGACGTCCCGCACACGGCCCGGATCGCCTCGCATGTCGTCCGGACCGCACCGGGACGTCCGGATCGGACGGCTCACGACGAAGGAGCAGAACGCGTGGTAAAGCTCCCTGTCGGCCGCTGCGGCCGAATATTTCAGCGTCCGCAGCGACTGGCCGCCCTGATAGTAGGCCAGCCGTTTGTCAGACCACACTCCGTTACGCCGGAAAGCCGACATGTAATCCCGCAGCCGGCCGGCCTTGCCCCGGCTCTCGAGCGCATTGTCGTCAAACTCCAGTTCGAGATGCATGTCCGCCTCCTCGGCCATCCGGCACGCCTCGTCCAGGCGCGACTCGGGGACCGATTCGCTGAAGAAATAGTTCGGCTGCAAGTAGGCACAATGGAATCCGTAGGACTTCCACTGACGTGCACCCGAGGCGCCGAAATAGGGAATCCAGTTGAAACTTTCGTTCAGCCCGTCGAGGTAACAGGCTATCGCTCCCAGAATTCCGCTCGTATCCGAGTCCTTCTCGGCAAGCCAGTAGAACCCGCCAAGCTCGACATGCGCGTATTTCCGGCGGTCGAACTCGGCCCGCACCGTGTCGATGAACCATTTGCATGCCTTCAACCGATCGTTCGCATCCGAAAAATCGAGCGCCTCGCCATCGACACTCCCCCAGTATCGGGTGACCTTCGAATCGACGTCCCGATAGCGAATCGGTTCCGGAATCGCGACCACCACCCGGCGTTTGACGGCCGGGGCGCCGAGATGCGCGGCGGCCTCAGCCACCGCGTCCTCCAGGGCGCCGATGCCCGTATCGTCGCCGAAACAGTAGTCGATCAGACGCTGCCATGCGGCCCGGTCGGCCGAGCGGAGCGGCCGACCGTCGTAGGTGTAGCCGTCGGCGAATTTCACCCCGGAGCCTCCGTTACCGTCGGGATCCATGATCTCCAGCAGCAGGAAGCCGTCGAAGAGCCATTGCGTCCTCCCGTCCGGATCCGTATAGGTGACGTAGTCGGACAGACGCTCTCTGTCCCATTCATACGGAGTCCGATGGTGCCCGCCGCCATAGATCAGCACCAGATCCGTAACGGAGGGTACAGCCCGGCGGGAAAGTTCCCAATCGTAGGGTTCGGCCATGAGGGCATCGGGAGGGACAGGCTTCAGGTACGGAGGCGGAGAGGCCGACGTCTCTTCGCCGCAGAACGTACATTGCAGGGATAGCGTGCACAACAGCATCGCGGAAAACAGAAAGCGCATAACCGGCTCGTTTTATTTCAGTACGCGCCGGAGAACCGGATACAGCAGGTCGGCATAGCGCATCATTCCCAGGTCGGTGAAGTGGATGCCGTCCACGGTCGCCTCGCCGTCGTCGCCCAGCATATCCTCCGAGCTGACGTAGTAGATATTGCGCTCGCCGCTTTCCCTGAGCCGCCGGTAGTGTTCGGCAAGGGCCGCGTTGAGCCGGCGGACGGACGCGGCGGCCTTCACGTCGAAGAACGTATGGGGAAAGACTGGGTCCTCGACGAAGACGATCGGCGTGTCCGGACGGCGGTCTCGGAGAATGCGATAGAACGGAAGCAGCTTCGTCTCGATCTGTTCGACCGTCACGTTGGGAACGAAATCGAGAACGAAGACTCCCGCATCCACTTCGGCCATCAGGTGCGCGATCTCGTAGTCCAGCTGCCCGTTGCCGCTGAAACCCAGATTGATCGCCTCGCGGTTCAGACGCCGGGAGAGGATATTCGTATGAGCCATCCCCGGACGGGATGAACAGCCGCCCTGCAAAATGCTCGTTCCGTAAAATACAATGGGATGCTCGCGAACGGGGTACGAAAGACGGGGCGCGCCGATCATCGCGCAGGAATCAACGCCGATCGAGAGGCTGTCGATGCCGTCGTAAAGCGGCAGGTAGAGCATGTACTCGCGCTCCTCCGGAACCATATCCGAAACGATCCTCGACTCCGTGGTCTTTCCACTTCCGGGACGAGCGCAGTTCACGAACCTCCAACCGCCGTCCACCCAGGCGTAGAGGTCGAGGCCCCGAACTCCCGTAGGGGCCATGTGGTTCATCGAATTGCAGAAGGTGTTGGTCCACCGCACGGAGATCGTCGTGGAGTTGGAGCGGAACCGAACGGCCAGTCCCGCCGAGTGCAGCCCCAGGTCCCAGACGGGACGCCGTGCGAAATCTGCAACCGATCCGGGCAGACGTGTGTAACGCCCGAAAGTGGATTCCCTGGATTTCCCGTAAACCGGAAAAGACGACCCCTCGTGGTAAACCAACTGGGATAACACTGAAAACGGGAAAAGCAAACCTGCCAAAAGGAAGAAACAGATGAGATTTTTTTTCATGAAAAGACAACTTTATAAACAAAATAACACAAAGCGCTTCAAAAATAGAAAAATTTTATCTCTTTTTAAAGAATCCTGCCGTAGAAACCACCGCCCGACTCGCTTCGGCCGTCGTATCGTTAAGATGTTTGCCGTCAATGACCATACCGGTCGAACCGCCGCCGTCGAAATTCACGGCATCCGTACACCCGAGCCCCTTCATGATGGCCGCCAATTCGGTGAGTGTGGCCCCTCGGCTCGATTCGATGCGTCCGTCGCAGACGAAGAGCACGATACGGCCGTCGGCAGTGCTACCTACGGCCGTGCGGTCGGGCGATACGCCGACACCGAAAATATCGTAAGGCATGATCTCGTAGTTGCTCAGATAGTAGTCCGCGCCTTTCGGGGTCTCGGTGAAATCGAACGGGCATTTGCCGTCCTTGAGCAACACGGGCCCCGCACTGAGGGCATACTTCGGCATCCAGGCGATATCCGGAGCGGGGTTTTCAGCACTCACGACGTCGTAGCGAGCCTCCCCCTTGACCGAAGGCAGCGGGCGATCGAAATAACGGGCCGCCCCCCGGGCGTCGGTTCCGGCCCAACAGACGCCGGGGGTTCCCGAAGCATCGACACCGAACAGGCCGCGCGTCACGTTATACATCGTATCGTACTCCTCGGTATCGGACGTGCGGAGCGATCCGCGGACGGCCGGGATCGTTCCCGCGGTCTCGCCATCGACCACGGAAATCCCCGTATGGCGGCCGTTGTAGAAGTAACCGCCGTTGATCATCACGTAGCAGTCGCCGCCGAAGGCCGCCGACTGCTCCTCGATCGTCGCGGCGCCTTCGGGCACCGAAACGCGGAACTCCACCGTACCCTTCGAAAGGTCGGCCACGGCATACCAGGCGTGGAAATTGCGGCCGTTGAGCTTGCCGGTCGTCTCGTAGAGCCCGATCTCGGCCGGAAGCGACTCGTGCGAGAGTTTCGTCCAGTCGAAGGTGACGGCCGGAGGTTCCTCGCCGAGAGAGGCTTTCGTTTCGGAGCTGTAACAGGTCGCACCGCCGAAGGTCAGGAAAGCACGGACCGTGTACTCCCTGCCGTATTCGAGCAGGGCGTTGGGAATGACCTGCAGCACGGCGCCGCCGTCCTCGGGAAGCGCCGGACCGTACTGCATCGCATCCTCCGTCGTGGGCAGGCCGTCGGCGCTCCAGCAAAGTCCGTAGCGGGCATCCGAAGGCGCATTGTCGATCCGGTACGTCACAGCGATACAGGTCGCCGTGGCGGTCGGCTGCCCGTCGATCTCCACCACGGGAAGCTCCGACGACGGGGTCAGCGTGAAGAACTCATAAACGACGCGTGAATCGCCGGCCTCGGACGTGCCCTTACCCTGCACGCCGAAGAAGTAGCCGGCACCGTCCTCGAGGCCCTGCGAGATCGTATATCGCGTCTGATCGGCCTCCACGGATCCGGCGATCCACCGGTTCGTGGCATCGGCGGCATCGCGCACCCAGATGTCGAAACCTTTTTCATCGGTACTGTTGTCCTGCCAGGAGACCCGCACCGAGGCGGCTCCCACCCGTTCGATCCGGATATCCGAAGGAACCGCAACGCGTCCCGAGGCGCGATTTCCGTCGTCGTCGTCCGCGCACGCCGCACAGGCGCAAAGGGCCACGAGAGCCCAGAATGTCGTTTTCATACTATTATCGTGTTTCTGGTTTCACCGGTCAATACGTATGGCATCGAGCGCCGGAACCGTGATCCGCCGCCCGTCGGGAAGTTCCACGCCGCGCGCCGTGTCGCCCATGTTCACCACGACGCAGGCCCGGCGCCCCGAGCGGCTCTCCCACTCGGCGGCCAGCACCTCGGGAGTCGTCTCGTAGTTCGGAATCTCCCGGCGCGGATTGTCGCCCCGGGGAACGATCTCGCCGAGGAAACGTCCGCCGACGAACAGGTCGTGCTGCCGGCGGCGGAATGCGGACAGCCGCTTCAGGAACTCCGCATCGAGACGGTTCTCCTCACGCATCAGCATCTCGGGATCGACCCATCCGAGCTGCGAACCCCACAGCAGGCTCTTCATCGTAATGAAACGGAGCGAGCCGTCGTCGAAACGCCACGGAATATAGGTATATCCGCTGTAGATGCAGCGGTCGGAGTAGATCAGCGGGAAGAGCGGCACCATGCGCACGGAGGCATTGTGAGGCGAATTGACCACGAGCATCATGTCGAAGAGGTCGATATAGCATTCGGCGCACTCCTCGGTGGTCATCGCCCGGTCGGAACCGAAAAGACCGCGGCGCATCCCTTCGAGCAGATCACGGTAGGCGGCCGGCCACCATCCGCCGCCGCCCGGAGCATGGGGATGATCCGGGGCATAGCAAGCCTCGCTGCCGGCGCATCCGATCTGATCCATATAGACGCCGTCGGTCTTCAGTTCGGCGAGGATCCTCCGGTTCAGGTCGCGCAGCACCTCCTGCCAGACGGGCGACGAGGGGCAGGTCACCGTATTGGGCACTTTGGAACCGTACACCTCCGTATAGAGCGTACCGTCGGCCTTGCGGCACGAAGCCTCCGAACCGTGCAACGTCCGGTAACTGTCGGTCGCAGGATCCCACAGCCGCCCGTTGATGTAGGGCGTAACGCGCGCCCCGAGGCGCTGCGCTTCGGCGACGGCCTCGGCAAATCCCTCCTGCGCGGGGAAATACTCCGGATAGTTCGTATCGAAAGGACGGGCATGCCAATGGTACCAATGCAGGCCGACACCGCGGCCGTAGAATCGCAACGCCTTGCGCAGAGCCTCCCGGGCGCCGGGTTCCGCACCGTTCGGGCGCAGCCACATGTCGGCCTTGCGGATCCACTCCACGACAGGACGGTCGGCAAGCGTACGGGCGCCCCAGCGGGTTTCGAACGTGAAGGGACGGTACCAGCGGAGCGCCGCAGCCTGCCATCCCCCGCGGCTGAATCCCAGCACCGTCGGCCAGGGCAGCACGAAGCGGCCTCCGTCCGACCAGGCATAGGAGGTCGTCATCTGCTGTACGAAGACGACGGCATCGCCCTCGCTCACCATGCAGAGGCACTTGCCGCACCCCCGGCCATCCTCGGCGGCGAAATAGGCCGTGCCTCCCGCATGGTGCATCATGACGAGCTGCATGGTTCCCGTGCAGGAGGGATAACGCGCCTGCAGCCGACCGGAGTTTCCGATCGCATACTCCGTACCGTAGCCCACGGGCAGGATGCCCTTCGCATCGCGGGGACGCGCCACGGCGATGCGGGGAAACTCCGCTTCGGTGAGCACCCACCCTTCGGGCAGATCGGCATCGAGACGCCACTCGGGAAGTTCGGAATCGGCCCCGAGCGCAACGGTCACGCGCACAGCACGGGCCGGACCGCCGTCGAGATGCACACGCCAGGTGAAACGCAGCGCCGCCATTCCCAGCGTATCGAGACGCTCTCCGCCGTCGTAGTATCCGTTCCGCGGCAGCAGGTTCGGATTTTCGCCGTTCACGCCCCGATAGACCAGACGCCAAGGATGGGTCGCACTCCCCCCGGCAGGCAGCATCTCCGCACCTTCGGAGCGATAGGATTCGAACAGGAAGGTCTTGCCGCCGGAGAAGACGAGCTCCGCGCGGTCGTTCTTCAACACGAGTTTTTCGGTCGGGGGTTCCGCCGCTCCGGAAACGGCGGTCAGGAACAGTGAGGCAAGCAACAGACAGTGTTTCATGCGTATCGTCATTTTTGGGGTTCGATCGGACGGTTTATTTTCCGTACGGCCCCGAGGAAGAGCCGTTCAGCCTCCTCCTCGGGAAGATCCAGTTCGAGAACGGCCCGTCCGGCGGCAGGCAACAGGCAGAGTCGTCCTTCGCGGCGGAAGGCGATGCGCCGCCCCCGGTCATCGGTCAGCGTCGGTCGCGATGCGGGAAGCGTCAGCCGCAACTGATCCTCACCCGAGGTATGCCAATAGAGGATGCAGCTCTTCGTACCGCGCCGAAAGAGGAAGGCCCGCACGCCCGACTCGTCGTCGGGCGTAAGCTGCCGGCAGGGATAGAGCTCGAAGCGTCCCTGCGAATCCTCGAAAAGGAAAAACTCCCGGTCGGGATCCTTGAGCCGCTCCTTCTGTTCGGGCGTGAAGGCATCCGCAAGCTTGGCACGCTCCCAGCGCTCCATGACCCGCAGGTTGTCCTCCGTACGGGGATGCCGGCGCAGCTCCTCCAGATTGCCCACGAGCGACACGGGAGCATCCCAGGCCAACGCCTTGCAGTAGATATATTCGTACATGTCGGGCTGCATGCCGATCGTCGCGCCGCCCGGAGCCAGGTAGTTCACCCATCCGAAATCGACCGCCGTGAAGTCCTCGGCGTTGCGGGCAGCGCAGCGCAGCGTATATTTCTTCATCGCCGGACGGATATACTCCGGAGGGAAGATGTCGAAGGCATTGCCGCGCGAAAGAATATGCCATCCAAAATGCGACTTGAGCGCTCCTTCGGCGAAAAGCGGCGCAGGCCGCAGTGCATCATAGACGACCGACTGCGACCGCGAAACATTGTACCAATAAGGCATCGGGACATCCTCGGCCCCGTCGAAATAGACGAAGCGGAAACCCGCCTCGGCATAGATGCGCCCCAGGCGTCCGGCGATCTCGCGCTGGATGCCCGTATTCTGGTCGATCCGCACGAACAACGGCCAGTCGTCCACATCGAGCAGCCGGGCACGGCTTCCGGCGGCATGTGCGGCGGGCTGCGAGTTGTGCAGCCCCCGCCGGCATCCCGTCAGCATATAGGGCGGACGGGTCGTGCAGTCCGCGTAGGAGATCAGTTCGTCGCCCAGATGCAGCAGCCGGCGGCCCTCCTCCCGGCGCAGCCCCTGCGTGTTGCCCTCGACGACGAGCACCGTGTCGGCGACACCGGCCGGCTCGGCGAGGACCAGTTCACAGACGGAGTTCATCCGCGTATCGGGGTGTCCGCCGTTGATGTAGGGGTCGTTCACCCCCACCTTCGAATAATGGAAATGCAGACCCGGAATCATGCCTGCGGCACGGATGCGGTCGGTGACGTAACGCAGGTCTTCCATACCGCCCGGGTACTCCTCGCGCCAGCCGTAGTGGCCGCACGAGCGGGCGAAATCGACGTAATAGACCATCATCGTGCGGAATCCGCCCCGACGGGCGTATTCGATATGGGCGTCGATGTTTTCGGGCGTCACGCCGCGCAACGAATAGTACGAGCAGCGGTAGGACCCGTCACGGCGGCTCTCGACACCCCGCGGCAGGTCGTAATCCCGCTCTATCTGTCCGATGGCCGGGAGCAGCCCCTCGCGCGAGGAGACGACGAGCACCGCCCCCGGACCGAACAATCCCACCTGCGCGTCGAGACCCGCATAGAGGGTCGTCGCCTCCGCCGTCGGGAAGGCGTCGATACGCGTCCCGGGATGGGTCCCCAGCAGATTGACGGCCACCCGGTCGTCCCAGACTACGTTGAGCCACTCGCCGAAGTGCGCCCGCGGACGCAGGGGCAGTCGCAGGAGCGCGAATTCGTCGATCTCGGTCTGGCGCTTGACGCCGTAGGCCTCGATGCGGTAATCGACGCGCTCGAGCGAAAAGCCGATGTAGTCGTCCTCGATGTCGAGCCGGATGACGGCGATGTCATAGGTATCCTCGAACCCGACATAGAGCCGGTCGCCGCGCCGTTCGACCCGACAGGCCGGAAAAACGCGCGGTTTGGCCGGATAGATCAGAAAATTCTCGTTATCATAGGGCCGGTACTGCGTAATCGCGCAGATCGGGGTCCGCACCTCCGCGGCGAGGCACTCCTCGCCCGTGGATTTGTGGATCAGGCTGCGGGCCGCACCGTCGGCACCGATCACGAGCCGCACAGCGGCATTCTCGATGACGACATCCGCACCGCCGGCCTGCGCCAAGAGCGGAAAGAGGAGCACACACAGAGTGGAAAGTACATGTTTCATGTGATTCGTCGTTACAGGGAAATCAATCGCGGAAATCCATCTTTTGCGGACGGCGCCCGACGATCCCGGGGCCCGCGGGTTCGGGACGGCGGGCCGGATCGCGCGGATCGAAACAGCGGATGCCCTGCCGCTCGGAAAGCGCGGACACGGAATCCATACGCCGCATGCAATCCTCATAGTCCTTCACTTCGGGCTGCGTCCGGACCGAGGCGTGCCGCGGCATAGGCGACGATATCGCGAATCTCCTCCCGCGCATAGAACCGTGCCGGCGTACCGGGATCGCGGCGGCTCCCGACTCCGCCGACCGACGCAAGACGCGGATAACCCTCGATCTCGATGCCGGGGATCGGAAGAACCGACCGGAAGGCCCCCTTGCGGAGAGCCTTCCGGCAGCCGGTTCAGACGTCAAATGTCATATCGCGTGATTTCGTAAGCCAGAATACCGTTATCGGTCGTCAGCATGTAGGCCTGCACGGCATTACCGTCCTCGCTGGCTCCGAAGGCCACGTCGCCCGTGCCGTTTCCGTTCGCGCCCAGCACGACATCGCCCGAAACGAACGGATAGGAGGAGGTCATGCCCGTGGGAGAGTAGCCCGTCCCGGGAATATCGGCCGTTCCGGTCGTAAGATTGCCCTCGCGCGAATCGAAGAGAAATCCCGAAATAAGGGCTCCGGCGGCAGGATCCGCAATATCGGCGACATAGAGTCGGGCAGACTTGATACCGCTGGCATTATCCTTATGGCAGTTCTGAATGCCGATAAGCCGCATGCCGTTGAAGTCGATGCAATCGACACCCGTGATCTTGTCCGTCAGCCAGAAGTGCGTCGTCGGCACCGTGAACTGCGTAGCGGATATTCCGTTCGCGGGAACATAGGTTACCGTACGCCGCTCGTTGCCCGATCCGTAAACATACCCCGGCGACAGGTTGTCGTCGCCCATCGAGAAGAGCACCGGCTTGGTCGTGTACCACATCGAGGCGAGGCTGTTGGAGCGGAACTCCACGACGGCCGTCGCGGTCGAAGCGACGCCATCGGTGAGCGGAATGAAGACCGAACGGATCTTCTGGATGCAAGAGGTACCGATTATGGCTTCGCCCGAGGTCACGTCGCCGATCACATCGACCATACGGCCGATATCGTAGGTCGTCGTACCCGGATTGGCACTGCGCAGCGGAGCAAAATAGGGATCGGACGGCAGGCTCTTCGAGAAAATCAGGGTCGGAGCGTCCCCGATGCCGTTTTTCCATACCCACACCTCGAAGTCGGGCAAAGTCGATGAGTTCGTATAGGCGACAGCCACCAGATGACCGGCAGAATCGCTCGTGATGGCGTGGATCGACCTCGATATGCCCGTCGCATTGACGCTCAGTCCCGTCGGCTTGCCCGTAAAGCGGTTCATGACAACCATCTTCGACGCATCGCCGCTGTTGCCGACGATCAGGTAGTCGCCGACAACGGCCAGCGTACGGTTGTTCTCCGCTTCGAATCCGTATTCGTTGTTCTCCAGAATCTGGAAACCGAACAGGCTGGCAATATATCCCGCCTTGCCCGAAGGCACGAACGACGGAAGATCGACTGCGGTCTTGTAGGTCTTGCGAACGGACCCGTCCTGCGAAACCACCACGATGTCAGGGAATTCAGACAGGTCGATCGTGCCGTCCCCGTTCATGGCCCGGCATTCGATTGTCGCCCAGGGCGATACGGTGACCGTTGCCGCCTTCAGCGCTCCGTCGATCGAAGAGGAGGTCTTGTACACGGTAATAGATCCGGTCCCGTCTTCCGTCTCAGGTTCCTTGATCGAGACGACGGCATTGGGCATATCGGCTAACGAAACCCGCGTAGCGAAGGCCTGATCCGACTTCACATAAGCCGCATTGATCGTGTAGTGCCTGCTCGATCCGTCCACATCGGACACCAGCGTGCGCTCGATACCCGCAGCCAGATCGTGAATTCCCGAAAGGCCCGGCTCGAAACGGGTGCCGTAGGGAAGCGACCCACGGACCTTCATGGCCGTCAGATCGCCCTGGACGGCCTCCGTGTCGGAAATGTAATAGGGAACCTGCACGGTAATGATTCCTGCCGCTTCGTCCACGACGGCATCGTATTCGACGTTTTCGTCCGAGACGAGACGGCCCTTGACGGTAAGAGTCTGCATATTTTCACTGCCGGACATCACCAATTCATCCGGATCCTCGCAGGCCCCGAGGACCAGCGCCGATACGAACAGTCCGGTAATCAAATGTCGCATTTTCATAATTATCGCGTATTGAATGATTTGTCAAATTATTTCCAGATCTCGTTCTGCTCGCACAACGTATTGTTCTGCAGCTCGGTGTAGGGAATCGGGAAGATCGTATATTTCTCGGGGAAGAGACGATCCTGCGTGTCGCACTCCACGCGCTCGTAGCTGAAGCCGTCGCCCGTCCTGGTAATCTTCACACCATGCAGACGCTTGTTGTTGAGCGTCTCGACGGCAATGCCCCAGCGCACCAGGTCGAAGAAGCGGTGGCCTTCGAGCCCCAGCTCGCAGATACGCTCCTTGGCCAGATCATGCAGGTAATCCTGCCAGTTGCCCTTCTGCGCCAGTACGGGAAGCCCCACGCGGTCACGAATCGTTCTGAGGTCTTCGTACGCCGGTCCGAACTGGTTCTGGCGCGCATAGGCTTCCGAACGGATCAGATAGATCTCGGCCAGGCGCATCTCGGTCCAGTAGGTTCCGGAAAGAATGTTCGTGAAGTTCACCTTGCCGCTGTCGTCCATGAATTTGCGGAAAATGTAACCGGTCGTCGATTTGTGCACGTTGTCCTGTCCGGTGATGGAGAAGTCCATGTAATTGTCCTTGCCTCCGGCATAGAGTTCGAGCTTGCGGCCGATCCAGGTGGCATCGTTATAGAGAATCGACGCATAGAAGCGCGGCTCGCGGTTGTCGAAGGGCTTATTGCCGTATTTCGAAAGGTTATCCCAATCGAAGGCCTCGTAGCTGCCGCCTACCCTGATGTCGAACGACGAGGCGTACTCGTCGGTCGGCGTGGCCGATGCACCCACCTTGTCGGCGGCGCCATAGGGCTGACCGTCGTACGGAGGGCAGAAATAGGTGTTGAAATTGTGCTGCTTCATGCTGATGCCCGACTGGAAATAGACCGGGATAATCAGTTCCTGGTTGTTAGGCGTCGAGAAGATCTTGTAGTAATCGGCCGCAGTCTTGCCGGGAAGCAGGTCGTAGCCCAATTTCAGTACCTCGTCGCAGGCCGTGACGGCATCGCCCCAACGCTCCGCATAGAGCGACGCGCGGGCGATCATACCCCAGGCGGCGCCTTTGGTCAGACGCCCGGCTTCCGCAGCCTCCCAACTTGCCGGAAGATCGGCCTCGGCCTTCCGGTATTCACCGATGATGAAATCCCAGCACTCCTCCTCGGTCGAGCGGGCCTTGGCGCGCTCATCGGGCCCGTCAACGGCCGTGTCGCTGTTGCGCAGGATCACCCCGCCGTGGCGGATCACCAGTTCCTGATAAGCGAACGCACGCAGAAAACGGACCTCGGCCGTACGGATCTTCACCTGGTCGGGATCGAGCCTGATAAGCCCTTTGTTCAGGTCCTCCAGATATTCGTTGAGCTTGCTGATCCAGGTGTACATAGCAGACCAGTTGGAGCGGAAGTTGCTCTGCTCGGTGACGTAATTGGGCTGATAGAAAAACCTGTTCATCGCGCCGGCCGATACGCCGTACCAAGAGTATTTCACCAGATCGGTCGCGCCGTCGTCCATCAGGCACGAACTGCCGCAGGCTATATCGGCATTGGCATAAAGCACGCCGTAGAAGTATTTGACATACAGGTCCAGGTTACTCAGGGACGAATAAGCCGTAGTTTCGCTGTAGCTTCCCGTCGGCTCCACGTCGAGCACATCGCACGACGCCGCCGAAAGACAGAGGACCGAAAGAAGTCCCGCCGTATATTTTCTGATCTTGTTCATATCGTTCGTAGATTTAGAATGAGAGATCCACACCGAAGGTGAAGGTACGCTGCTGCGGGTAATAACCCGTCGGAACGTTCGCGCTTTCGGGGTCGATCCATCGGAACTCGGTTGCCGTAAGCAGGTTGTTGCCGCTGAAATAGATACGAAGGTTGTCGATGCCGATGCGGTTCATCCAACGCTTGGGAAAGGTATAACCCAACACGACATTCTTCAGACGCAGGTAGGCTCCATTGCGTTTCCAGAAGTCGGAGACCTGGGCGTTGTTGCCCGCCGACGACTTGGTTACCGACAGACGCGGATACTCCGCATTCGTGTTGTCCGGACGCCAGGCTCCCTCGACCAGATAGAGCGGTGCATTGTCGTAATTGCCGTACCAGGGAACGGTCAGCGGGGTCTGGTCCGCCACGCCGTTGTTCCAGGTAGCCTGGAGCATACGGTCGCAAAGAGCGGCTCCCTGCAACTGCACGGAGAGGTCGAAGCCCTTGTAGTCGGCATCGAGCGACAGCGAGAACATCATCTCCGGCATACGGCTGCGGGCAATCCGTACATAGTCGTCGGCCGTAATGGCTCCGTCGCCGTTGATATCGACATATTTGATATCACCCAGACGGGGCTGCACGCCGATCGGTTTCGGCGCATTGGCCAGCTCCTCCTCGGTCTGATAGAGGCCGTCGGACTTCAGGCCCCAAAGAGCTCCGAGCGACGACCCGAGCACGTTCTTCCACGGCAGCGTATTGTCGGCCTGCTGCTTGCTCAGAATGCGGTTGCGGGCGAAGGTGAGGTTGCCCGTGACGCCGTAGCTGAACTTGCCGATACGGTTGCGGTGGCGGAGCACCAACTCAAAACCGCGGTTGTCGAAAGTACCGTCGTTGATATAGGCCGGATAGTGGCCGCCCAGCGAAGGAGGATAGATGCCGCCGATCGACTGCAGGATGTTGAAGGTGTACTTATAGAAGTAGTCGAACTCCACGCCCAACAGGCCGTTCCAGGCGCTCATCTCGAAGCCGATATCGTAGGTACGCGTCCGCTCCCAGGTCAGATCCTCAAAGGGAAAGGCCACCGAGTTGGAGAGCGTACCCTGCGAGGCAGGCGTGCTTCCGAAGGCCACGCTGCTGGCATTGTAGGCAAACTGTTTGCGGTAAAGGAATGCCGTTACGTTGTCGTTACCCAGCGTACCGATCGAACCGCGCAGCTTGAAGTATTCGATTTTCGGGAGTGCCGACTGGAAGAAATCCTCCTGCGATATCACCCAACCCACGGATACCGAGGGGAAGAAACCCCAGCGATGATCCTTGTGGAAGAGGTACGAACCGTCGTAACGGAACGAGGCCTCGATGAGGTATTTGTCATCGTATGCATAATTCAGACGTCCCACGAAACCGGCAAAGGCCGACTTCCCGGACGAAGAGGCATTCGTGGCGGTCGTCGGATCACCGAAATTGAGCTCCGGAAGATCGAACACGGGGAAATCGCGGCGGCCGGCGTTCATCGATTCCGAGGTATAAGTCGTCTGCTCGTAGAGGAACAGGGCTCCCACATCGTGCTTGCCGAACTTGTTCGCATAGGAGATCTGCGGACGCAGCACCACGCGCTGGTCGTTCGAATGGGCCACGTAGAGGTTGCCGTCCGGAGTCAGATTGGCCGCATTTACGAGCGAATACTTGCTCAGAGGATCGGCTCCGATGCCCGAACCGCGCTGGAACGTATAGGCCAGCACTTCGTAGGAGTGCGAGAAGGTACGACCCGTATAGTAATGGTAATCCCAACTGGTGAACATGCCCAGTTTCAGACCCTTCACGAAAGGAACCGAATACTCGACGTTCGCCGAGGTCTCCAGACGGAGGTTGCGCGACTTGCTGAAGCCGGAGTGGGCCGAACCGTATTCGGGGCTGGCGGCGGACCACGAAGCACGATATCCCGAGACAGGATAAACGGTTCCGTCCTTCTCCAGCCATTTCGGAACGAACGGTATAGAGTACATCATCTGATGGAAGATGTTGTAACCTTCCTGGTTGGCATACGAATAGGCTCCGGGCTGGTAGTAATCCTGCAGGGATGCCGCCACGTTGAGCTGTACGCGCAGGTTGTCGTGCGGCGTCAGGTCCACGTTCGAGCGGAGGTTGCCGCGCGAATCCTCATGTCCCTTGATGATGCCTTCCTGGTTGCGGAAACCGCCGCTGACGAAGTAACGGGCCTTCTCGCTACCGCCGCTCACCGAAAGGTTGTGCTGGTGCATGAGCGTCAGACGGCGCATCGGCGACATCCAGTCCGTATTCTCATAACCGTCCGACGGATCGCCGTTGTAGGTCATGGCGATCTCCTCGGGGGTGAACTGGTAGTCGGGCACGTCGTCGCCGCCCAGCTTGTCGAGGGCAAGACCGGCATTATAGTACTCCATGTACTGCGTGCCGTTCATGAAATCGGGCATGGTCGTCATCTGCGAGAGCGTTACGTTGCCGCGGTAGTTGATCGACATGGCGCCCTGATGACCGCGCTTGGTCGTGATAAGGATGACGCCGGCGGCAGCCTTCATTCCATAGACGGCGCTTGCCGAAGCATCCTTGAGAATCGTTACGGTCTCCACGTCGTTCGGATCGACCGTACCCATCTGACGCTCGACTCCGTCCACCAGCACCAGCGGGCTCGAGCCGTTGTAGGAGGTATAGCCGCGCACGAGCATCGTTACGCCGTCGGATCCGGGAGCGCCGGTCGCCTGCTGCGTAATCAGTCCCGGGAGCTTTCCGACCAGGGCCTGCGAAATGGTGCTGACGGTCGATTTCTTGATTTCATCGTCGGAAACCGCCGCAATGGATCCGGTCAGATGCACCTTCTTCTGCGTACCGTAACCGACCACCACGACCTCGTCCATACGGGCCGCATCCTCCTGCATCACGACATTGATTTCCGTACGGCCGTTTATCGCCAGCTCCTGGCCTTTCATACCCAAGTACGAGAAAATCAGCACATCAGCCCGGGGGGGGGTATCCAGACGATACGATCCGTCGCTCGTGGTCATCGTGCCCACGGTGGTCCCCTTGACGATCACATTGACACCCACGAGCGGATTCCCCTGAGCGTCGGTAACGGTTCCCGAAATGTACGACTGTGCGAAAGCGGTTGACAGACCGGCTCCGAACAACATCAATACGCATGCGACGAAATGCCGCATCCGGGAAACGCGTTCTCGTTTCGAATAATTGTCCTTCATAGATTCATAGAATTAGGTTGATAGGTTGATTGAAAGCGCTTCATTGCGGATGTTCCGGTCTCCGGACACCGGCGGAAAACCGGACATGAGAACCGTCAGCACGAGTTCATAAGGCTATTTTTTTAAGGTTCGCTCATCGGATTCTCCGCAGGGGCCGCACCCGAAAAAGATGCACCCTACGGATTTTATCCAAACAAAATTAGGCAGCAAAAACGGCATTTTACGCAAAAAAAACGCAAACCGATATTCAAAAAACGAAAAACCCGCCCTTTTTCACCTGTTCACCGTCTCAGGATGCAACCAGAACTCGAAAAAGGCATAGGCCAAGGCGTTCGACAGCGAATCGGGATCGTGCAGCGGCCGATTCGTCATGGCGACACGCCCTTCGTATCCGAGCAGGCGGTTTACGGCCACCGCATGATTGAGTGCCGTCCAGCGTTCGGAACCGTCCGAACAGCCTCCCGACACGAGGAAAGGCCGGGGCGCCATCAGGGCGTGCAGCTCATGCAGATCGTGCCCGTCGCGGCGCAGCGAGGGATATGCGCCGCGGGCCTTCACGGCACCCTGCTCGTCCCAGGTATGCTCCCAGGGCGGCGGATAGTAGCCCAGATACCAGGGCTCCCAATAATTGACATACCCCCCTTTCGTCTCGTCGAAGACCACGCCCGGATCGCCCCAGACCGCACAAGCGAACTTCTCCCACAGGCACGAGGCGAACATCGCCCACTTGCCACCGTAGGAGTGGCCCATGACGCCGATGCGCGTGGAATCGACCTCGGGAAACCCGGCCAGCGCCTCCCAGGCATTCGCAGCGGCGTATGCCAACGCCGACAAGGGCTGCAACGTCGCGCTATCGACCGAGGGATAGTAAAGCGAATAGGTCTTCGTACGGGTGGTTTGCGTCGTCCCGAGCGAAAGGGCGACAAAGCCCCGTTCGGCAAGGCGGAGCGCAAAATCCCGATTCGGTTTGCCGCCCAGGCCGACGGCTGTCTCCGGTTCGTAGAAAAGGGTGATGACGGCGGGTTTGCGACCTTTGCGGTGCGGGACGAGCAGGTATCCTTCGGTCGTTTCCGAAGGCAGCCAGCGGAACCGGACGCGATAACGGTCGAAATCCTCACCCGGAAGCGTATCGGCATATTCGAAGCGCTGTCCCGCAATCACCGGCGGCCAGGCGCCCAGAAGCGAATCCCAGCGGGTGCGGATCTCCGCACGGCGGCGAACCCAATCGGCAGCCGTCCTTACGCTGTCGCCGTTGTAGAAAAGCAGCGGAGAACGATAGGTTCCATACTCCTCCCGATAGATTTCGGGAGGTTCGGTAAAGGGCCGCAATTCCCGCCCGAGCTCCGCTGTTCGGTCCCGGGCATCCCGACAGCCCGTCAGCAAAGCCCCCAGCAGCAGGATACCCGATAAAAATTTCATGTCGCGCATAATGATCCGCCGGAGCTTCGCACCCCGTAGTACAAAGATACGGGGCACCGCCACGGATCGGTCGTCGAAAAACGAAAAGCGTGTTTCGAAAAACGCACTATTTGCCGGCCGAACGCCGCTGACGGTATTCGATCGGCGAGCAACCCATAAACTTCTTGAAAATCCGCGAAATGTTGTTGCAGTCGCGGAAACCCGCCTCGCCGGCAATCTCGGCCAGCGGGAGATCGGTCGTCAGCAGCAGGTTGGCAAAACGCTTCACGCGGCACTTCAGCACATACTGGTATATGGAGGTGTTCATGACGCGCTTGAACTTGAGTTCGATGTTGCGCCGCGAAAGCGGAATCTGCCCGATGATCGCATCGATCGTCAGATCGGCCGCGATATGCCGCTCGATGTATTTGACGATCCGCAGCACGTAGGGATCTTCGATATTGTGTTTCTCGGTCGATTGGCGCAGTTCGATGCGGATCGGGTTGATCACCACGTTGAAGGGCCCCACGAACTCCTTGCGGATCTGCCTATGGAGCAGCTTCCCGACAGCATAACCGCCCTTCTCGACCTCCAGCTCAATCGACGAGATCGGCGGATCGGAGATGTTGCAGATCAGCTCGTCGTTGTCCACGCCCAGCAGCGAGACATCCTCCGGAATGGGGATGTTCTCCATTTTGCATATCTCCGAGATAATGAGTGCATGGGCATCGTCGCAGCAGAACAACGCCACGGGTTTGGGCAGTTCGCGCAGCCAGCGGCCCAACACCTCGCGGCTTTTCTCGCTGTCCTTTCCGGTCTCGAAGGCATGGAACGTCCCGCCGATGCGCTCCACCTCGCTGCGGTACCCCTTGCAACGTTCGTCCGACCAGACGACCCCCTTGACGCCGAAAAAGGCGAAGTTACGGAACAGGCGCTCGGCAAAGAAACGGGCCGCCATCAGGCCCGTGCCCTCGTAGTCGCCGGTCAGATTCGAATAGGTCGTACTGCGGTGGCGGTAGTTCTGCAGGACGACCGGAATGTTCAGCTCCTTGAGCAGATCCATCGCGTCGTCGTTCCACTGGCCGATGATGGCGTCGGCCTTCCACGCCTTGGCCCACTCGAGGATGCTCCGCTCGCCGTTTTCGATGCTCTTGTAATAGGAGGGCAACCGGTAAAAGAGCCACGGACCGTTCTCGCGCGAATAGCGCACGATCCCCCGAAGCAGGTTGCGGTCGAAATCGTTCGCGCAATCGACGAGCAGCAGAATCCGGATCATAGCGTTTGTTCATTGAGAATCGGCCGCGGGTTCTCCGTCCGGCAGAAAACGGCCGCCGATCGCCGCCTCGAGACGGAGAAACGGGTCCGTCAGGACGTCGAACCGCGTCCGGTCCGACCGCCCCGCGTTCGCGCCGCCCACGATCACTCCGCCGTATTCGCCAACTTGGGGACAAGCGCCCGTTCCGCACGGCAACAAGAGCCGCGCCCCAATCGAAAAGACTCGTTTTTTCAATTCAGATATTCGGAAATTTTAAACTCAAAGACCTTTCATCCGCTCGGAACCCGTCCGAAAACCCGCCGGTCGAATCAAAACACCAATGCCTGCCGATGAAAAATCCACGCATATCCCTGACATTCACCAAATAACAGCAATCGGACCATTAAATTACGAATCAGCGCATGCACAACGCCATCGTAAAGTTCAGAAAAAAACCTGACATCCGCAATCATTTCGCAGAAAATCGTGCGAACAATAAGGACAACGCCCCCGATGCCGCGGGCTCCCCCTTTCGGATCCGGACGCGACCGCCTCTATCCCAGCCGGAGCGCTCGGCCATGACAGCGCGCCGCCGTGCCGGAAGGACGCTGACGCAGGATGCGCTCTACGGCTCCAAGGCCATACCGGCGTTCACCTGCCCGACAGCCGGAAACGGGCGGTTCCCGAGGACGCTACGGCAGGAGAAGTCGGGAGGGCGCTCTTCCGCCGGAAGGAGGACGCGGAGCTTGCCGCCCCGGACGGCCCGTCAGGCCTGCCCCATCTTGGGCCCCGCGTCGGGCGTCCCGGCCGGCGTCGGAATCTCGATCTTGCCCACGCTGCTCTCGTAACGCACGATGTTCTCCTGCAACGAGCGCAGCAGCCGTTTGGCGTGTTCGGGCGTGAGGATGATGCGGCTCTTGACGCGCGCCTTCTGCACGCCGGGCAGGACCGCCGCGAAGTCGATGATGAACTCCGATGCGGAGTGCGATATGATCGCCAGATTCGAATAGTGGCCCTGGGCCACGGCTTCGTCCAACTGGAGGTCGATTCCGAATTGTGTCGTCTCTGCCATAAGCGTTTCGTCTTTGTCATACAAAAATAGGGGCTTTCGGGCTCCGGTATGCGGCCCCGCGGCCAAAATTTCGACATTTTATCAACAGAACGCCCGCATCGGACGAAATCCGCAATATCGCGGACGAATCCGGGAACCGTTCCCCGAAAAGCCGCGCCGACGCCCTCCGGCCCGCATTTCCGCATCCGGCGGCAGCCCGGGACGGGGCAAATAAATTTGTTTCTGCGCACGGGTTGTATTATCTTTGTTCCCTAAAAACCCGGTAAGCCGAGAAAATGACATTCGGAATCCTGAACGATCTCTTCCGCGGTATCTGCGTGGGGGTGGCGGCGTCGATCACGGTCGGCCCCGTGGCCGTGCTCTGCATTCAGCGCACACTCTCGAAAAGCCGCCGGTCGGGCATCGTCTCGGGTATCGGCGTGGCGTGCGCCGACACCTTCATGGCCATGGCCGCACTGTTCTTCTATTCGATGCTCCAGACGCAGATCGAACAGTACAACACGCTGCTGCGCGTCATCGGCGGCATCTTCGTCGTCATCGTCGGCGTCTTCATCTTCGCCCAGAACCCCGTGCCGCAGATTCGCCGCAACCGGGCGGGCAAAACCTCGCTCTGGCAGGATTTCGCCTCGATCTTCGGACTGACGATCGCCAACTTCATCATGGTCATCCCCTACATCCTGGCCTTCTTCGCCGTCTTCAAGATCTCGAGCGGCGACGTGACCGGCTCGGGATTCAGCGGCTTCGTGCGCTCGGTGTTCGTCATCGCCGGATTCCTCGGCGGAGCCACGGCATGGTGGACCCTGCTGGCGTGCGTCATCAGCCTGTTCCGCCGCCGGTTCCGTCCGCGGCACATGCTCACGATCAACCACGTCGCGGGCCTCATCATCGGCATCTTAGGCATTTACACCATATTATCCACCTTCTACGCCATCTTCCCCAATGTCGGACACTAAACAGCACAGAATCATAATCGCCATCGACGGCTTCTCGTCGTGCGGCAAGAGCACCTTCGCCAAGGCCATCGCCGCACGGCTGGGCTATATCTTCATCGACACGGGCGCCATGTACCGCGCCGTGACGCTCCATGCGCTCGAACACGGCGCGATCCGCTCGGGTATCGTGGACGAGGAGGCCGTGGTGAAGCTGCTCGGCGAAACCGCCATCACCTTCCGCTTCAACCCCGAACGGGGAGCCAGCGACATCTATGTGAACGGCGACCTGGCCGAAGGGAAGATCCGCACCATCGAGGTCTCGAACTGCGTGAGCCGCGTGAGCGCCATCCCCGAGGTGCGCCGCAAGCTCGTGGCCATGCAGCAGGAGATGGGACGCCGCCGCGGCGTGGTGATGGACGGCCGCGACATCGGCACGGTGGTCTTCCCCGACGCCGAACTGAAGATCTTCATGACGGCCGACCCCGCCGTGCGGGCGCGGCGCCGCTACGACGAGCTGCGCGCCAAGGGCGACGACGTGTCGCTCGAGGAGATCGAACGCAATGTCCGCGAACGGGACAGGGCCGACATGAGCCGCGCCGTGTCGCCCCTGCGGCAGGCGCCGGACGCCGTCGTGCTGGACAACAGCCGCATGAGCGTCGAGGAACAGATGGCGTGGTTCATGGAGCTGTTCGAAAGGAGAATCGCGGAATAACGACGCCGCATGGAGCCGGTGCACATAGAGATCGACGACAAATCGGGATTCTGCTTCGGCGTGGTCCGGGCGATCACCGAGGCCGAACGGGCCCTCGGCGAAGGCGGCACGGTCTATTCGCTGGGCGACATCGTCCACAACCGGATCGAGGTGCAGCGGCTCGAAGCGCTGGGGCTGCGGACCGTGACCCACGCCGACATGCCGCGGCTGGCCGGCTGCCGTCTCTTCATCCGCGCCCACGGCGAGCCGCCGACGACCTACGACGCGGCCCGCAGGTTGGGTATCGGGATCATCGACGCCACCTGTCCCGTGGTCGCACGGCTGCAACGGCGGGTCAAGCAGGCACACGAGGCGATGCGCGCCGTCGGCGGACAGGTGGTGATCCTCGGCAAGCGGGGCCACGCCGAGGTCGTGGGGCTGACCGGACAGGTCGCCGAGCCGACCGTCGTCATCGAGCGCGCCGAAGACCTCGCCCAGATCGACTTCGCACGGCCGATACACTTCCTTTCGCAGACCACGCAGAGCATCGCCCTGTTCGAAGAGCTCGGCGCCGAAATGCGCCGCCGGGCGGCCGATCCGGCGCAGGTGCGCCTCGACGACACGATCTGCCGGCAGGTCTCGGGCCGCGAGGCGCACCTGGCGCAGTTCGCGGCGCGTTTCGACGCCGTCGTGTTCGTCTGCGGCCGCAAATCCTCGAACGGCAAGGTCCTCTACGAGGTGTGCCGCCGGGCCAACCCCCGCTGCCGCAACATCGAGGAGCCCGCGGAGCTGGACCCGGCATGGTTCGAGGGAGTGCGGTCGGTGGGCATCTGCGGCGCCACCTCGACCCCCAAATGGCTCATGCAGCGGGTCGCGGAGGCGATCCGTGCGATGGGCCCCGAAAGCGAATGAACCGCCCGCTCCGGAAACGGCCGCCGCTCCCGGCAGGGCATCCGACAGAATACACGACACGCAAAATTTCGAACTTATGAAACGTTATTTGATCCGCTCGCTGAAATATTTCGCCGCCCTCTGCGTTCTCTGTATGGCGATCATGGCGCTGAACCTCACGACGGGCATGGCCTCGCTCTCTCTCGAAGAGACGCTCTACGTCATGTTCCACACCCCGCGGGGACTTCTGCTGCCCGCCGTCATCGTCCTGCTCGCGGCCTTCTATCCGCGGTTCGGATTCATCGTCCGGCGGGTCGAGGGCGACGTGGAGGAGCACCGCGAACAGATCGTGAACGCCTTCCGCTCGGCCGGCTTCGAGCTGCGCCGCGAAGAGGACGACGCACTGTTCTTCCGGGCCAAGGGACCGCTGCACAGGCTCCTGCTGCTGGGCGAGGACGAAATAAAGGTTTCGCAATACGGACAGTGGATCGAGCTGGAGGGTATCCGCCGGGGCGTGGCCCGGGTCATCTACCGCCTCGATTCGCACATACGCATGGCACGATATGACAAAGAGTAGAAAATACCGCATCCTGGCCCTCGCAGCCGGGCTGGCCGCCGTGGCGGGCGCGACGATCCATGCGTCGCACAACGACTTCGGGCTGGGCCGCAACATGGAGATCACGGTCAATATGATGCGCGAGCTGTCGCTCGGGTACGTGGATCCGATCGACCCCGACCGCCTGATGGAGGGGGCCGCGGCGGGCATGGTCAGCGACCTGGACCCCTACACGGAGTATATTTCCGAGGAGGGCATGTCCGATTTCGAGCTGCTCACCACGGGCAAATACGGCGGCGTGGGGGCGCTCATCCGCAAGAAGGGCGACTGGGTGGTCATCGCCCAGCCCTACCAGGGCACTCCGTCGGACCGCGCGGGACTCAGGATCGGCGACCGGATTCTCGAAATCGACGGCAGGGACGCCCGGGGCTTCACGACCGAGGAGGTCTCCTCGCGCCTGAAGGGCGAGCCGGGCAGCCGGGTGAAGGTGACGGTCCTGCACCTCGACAGCACGCGGCAGACGGTGACGCTGCGCCGCGAGCGGATCGCCATTCCCGGCGTACCCTACGCCGGCTGGGCGGCCGACGGCATCGGCTACATCCGCCACAGCGACTTCACCGAAGGATGCTACGAGGAGATGCGCGCGGCCGTCGAGCGGCTCCGCGCCGAGGGCGGGCTGAAGGGCCTCATCCTCGACTACCGTTCCAACGGCGGCGGCATCATGCAGGAGGCCGTGAAGATTCTCTCGATGTTCGTCCCCAAAGGCACGGCGGTCGTCACGACCAAAGGCCGCAACGAACGGCAGGACTACCGCACCGAGTCGGAGCCGATCCTCCCGGACCTGCCGCTGGCGGTGCTGGTGAACGGCAACACGGCGTCGGCCTCGGAAATCGTGGCCGGCGCGTTGCAGGACCTCGACCGCGCGGTGCTCATCGGCCAGCGGAGCTTCGGCAAGGGGCTCGTGCAGACCACCCGCCCGCTGGGTTACAACACGATGCTCAAGCTCACCACGGCCAAATACTACATTCCCTCGGGCCGCTGCATCCAGGCCATCGACTACTCGCACTCGCAGGAGGGCTCGGTGCGCGTCGTTCCCGACTCGCTCGTTTCGGAGTTCACGACCCGTGCGGGCCGCAAGGTTTACGACGGCGGCGGCATCATGCCCGACATCGCCACCGAACCGGAGTACATCTCGCGCTTCGCCGCGACGCTCTACGCGCTGGGCTTCATCGAGGATTTCGGCGACGACTACACGCGCCGCCACCCGGGGCAGCGGATCGACCTGCGCACCTTCTCGATCACGGACGCCGACTACGCCGACTTCGTCGAGTTCATGCAGGACAAGGAGGTTCCCTACGAGTCGGACACGCGGCGGGCGCTCAAGGCGCTGAAAAAGGCCGCCGAGGACGACCGCTTCGCCGAGCTGAAGGAGCGTTTCGAGCGGGTGGAGGCCGAGCTGAAGGACGACACGCGGACCAACCTCGAAACCTACCGCGAACAGGTCGTCGATGCCATCAACAACGACATCGTGCTGCGCCACGGCTACACGGCCGGGGTGATCGAGCACGCGCTGCCCGGCGACCGGGAGGTGACCGAGGCTGTCGCCGTGCTGCGCGACTCCGCGGAATACGCGCGCATCACCCGCGAGCAGGACACCCGGCGCAAATGACCCCGAAAAAGACGTCGCGATGAAAAAGTGGTGCACCAATCTGCTCTCGTTCCGCAACCGCGTGGTGGTGATCGTCGTCGGCATCTCGCTGGGGGCCATGTCGCTGCTCTACACCAACGACATGGCGCGGCGGCTCAGGGAGAAGGAGCAGCACGACGTGGCGCTATGGGCTCACGCCATGGAACGCATCAACCGCGACGTGCTGGGCGGCAGCACCTTCCAGGACCCGCTGCTGCGCGACATCATGTCCAACGGCAACAACATCCCGTTCATCATCACCGACGAGAACCTCCGGGTGGTGCACTCGCACCTCATCCCCGACCGGATCATCGAACACCCGGACCGGCTGCGCGAACAGATCGACCGCTTCACCGAGGAGAACACCCCCATTCCGGTCAAGGTGCTCTGGTCGGCGCAGCACTACCACATCATCTTCTACGGCAAGTCGGCGCTGCTCAAGTCGCTCTACTACTTCCCCTACGTCCAGATACTCGTCATCACGGCCTTCATCGCGCTGGGGTTCATCGCCTTCCGTTCGTCGAAGCACGACGAGCAGAACCGCGTCTGGATCGGCCTGGCCAAGGAGACCGCCCACCAGTTGGGCACGCCCACCTCGTCGCTGCTCGGGTGGATCGAATACCTGCGCGCGCAGCCCGTGGACCAGTCGGCCGTGGACGAAATGCAGAAGGACCTCACGCACCTGATGAAGATCGTGGACCGCTTCTCGAAGATCGGGTCCGAAACCCCGCTCACCCCGGCCAACATCAACGAAGTCGTGGGCGAATCGGTCATGTATTTCCGCAAGCGCATCCCCCGCAACGTCACGCTGGACTACAACGGGCTGGCCATCGCCCCCGTGCAGGCCAACATCAACGCCGCGCTGTTCGAGTGGGTCGTGGAGAACCTGATGAAGAACTCGCTCGACGCCCTGCAAGGCCACGGAGCGATCGCCGTGCGCATCTCCTCGGACGAACAGCACGTGATGATCGACGTCAAAGACACCGGCAAGGGAATCCCCAAGAGCAACTGGAAGCGCATCTTCGAACCGGGTTTCACGACCAAGACCCGCGGCTGGGGCCTCGGGCTGTCGCTCTCGCGCCGGATCGTCGAGGAGTACCACCAGGGTAAGATCGCCGTGACCGAATCCGAAATCGGAAAAGGCACGACCATCCGCATCACCCTCAAACGCATCTTCGCCTGATGGATGCGCGGACGGCATATCCGGAAGACGCCGCGTTTCCCGCCGATTCCCTCTCCGGCGCATACGCCCCGGCCGGGACAACCGCCGGAATCCGCACCGCAGAGACCCGCGCCGCAGCACCATACGGAGCCGAGGTTCCGAAGGCCGCACCCCGTGCCATAAACGCCGCAGAGGCTTCGGACGCGGGACGCTCCGATTCGTCCGGAACCGCCCCGTTCCGGGCGGAGGCACGGACGGAAATGCCGGCCGACACCCTGCCCGCACCCGCGGATTCGCTCCGCACGGATTCGCTGCACGCCGACTCGCTGCCGGCGTTCCCCTTTCCGGTGCAGTCCGGTCCGGCCGACCTCCCCGGAGAGACGCCCGCCGTCCGCTGGCGCGACACGACCGCCGCCGCGGTCTTCGGTCCGGCCTCGGTCGAAGCGGCCCCCCGCACGCTGCCGCCCTCCGGCGCGCCGTCGCTCACGGACAATGCCGTGTTCCAGAGCTTCGTCCTGCTGCTCGCCGCCACCTACGCCACCCTGCTCTACCGCAACATCGGCGACATCCGCACCCTCGTGGGCCACATCTCGCGCGACGCCGCCTCACGGCAACGTCTCTCCGAGGATCCGGGCAGCAGCGGATTCTCGCGGTTTCTGCACATCGTCACGGCGATCGGAATGCTCTTCCTGGGCGTCTTCGCCGTGAAATACGGCGACGCCCTGATGCCCCGCCTGCTCACCGACACGCTCTCGCACGGCGCCGTGCTGGCCATGAGCCTGCTGGCGACGCTGGCCTGCACGGCCATCGTCGCCTGTCAGGCCGCGCTCGTCCGCATCGCCGGGGCCGTGACCGTTTCGCAGCCGTTCGTCTCGCAACTGATGCTGCTCCGCCGCACCTATTTCGCACTGGCGGTCATCGTCACCTCACCCGCGCTGCTGCTCTTCGCGCTCTGTCCCCGCGGCACGGGCAACGTGTGGTTCTCCGTCATTACCATCGAATTAGCCATGACGGCTTTCTTGTACCTCAAAGAGTCGCTGAATCTGTTTATTTCCAAAAAAATTTCAATTTTGCATTGGTTTTTGTACCTTTGCACCGTGGAAATCTTCCCGGTGAGCCTTCTGTGGCTGTCGCTGGTGAGGTGACCCCCGAAAGCTACAAACTAAACATCTCCGCAATTGAAAGTAAAGAGTGTGCTCATTTCGCAGCCGAGACCCGCTAACATCGAGAAGTCTCCGTTCTACGAATTATCCCGGAAATACCAGGCAGAGATCGCCTACAAGCCTTTTATCCGCGTAGTGGGCGTATCGCTCAAGGAGTTCCGCGCTCAACGGGTCGAAATACTCGACCACACCGCCGTCATCTTCACGTCGCGCACGACGGTGGACAGTTTCTTCCACATTTGCGAAGAGGCGCGCATCACCGTGCCCGAAACCATGAAATACATCTGCCAGACGGAGGCCGTGGCGCTCTATCTGCAGAAATACATCGTCTATCGCAAGCGCAAGATTTCGTTCGCCGACGGATCGTTCACTTCGCTCGTAGAGCTGATTATCAAGCACAAGGAGGAGAAGTTCCTCCTGGCGCTGAGCGAACCCCACAAGCCCGAACTGCCCGAGACGCTGGCCAAACTCAAACTGCCGGTGGACCCCGTGATTCTCGCCCGCACCGTGGCATCGGACCTCGACGACGTGAAGCTCTCCGATTACGACGTGCTGGCGCTCTACTCGCCGACGGACATCAAAACCCTCGTAGAGAAGTTCGGGACCGACAACCTGCCCGCCGTGGCGGTCTTCGGCGAAGGCACGCTGCGCGCCGCCGTGGAGGCGGGAATCACCGTGCTGGCCAACGCCCCGACGCCCGAAGCCCCCTCGATGGCCAAGGCTCTCGACATCTACCTCGCACGGGTCGAGGCGGGCGAGGAGATCGAACCCGTCGCCGTCACGACCGACACGCGCAAGGAGGAGTTCATCCGCAGCCAGCAGCACAAGCTGACCAAGAAGAGCCGCGTGCGCCGTCCCGGAACGGCGGAACCCCGCAAATAGAGACCCGCCATGTCCGACGACCGCTCGCTTCCCCGCACGGAACGGCTCCGTTCGCTCGGAGCCGTCCGGCGCCTGTTCGAGAGCGGCGAGAGCGGCTTCGTCTTCCCGTTCCGGTACGTCTGGTTCGCCGAGGCGGACAGCGTGCCGTCGGTGGAGGTGCTCTTCTCGGTTCCCAAGAAGTTCCACAAACGGGCGAACCGGCGGAATCTGCTGCGCCGCCGCACCAAGGAGGCCTACCGGCTGCAAAAAGGGATCGTCCGCTGCGGCGCACCGGTCAATCTCGACCTGGCCCTCATCTACTCCTCGAAGGAGGCGCTGCCCTACAAAACCATCGCACATGCGGTCCGCCGAATTCTGGAAACGATCGCGGAGCGTCTTTAGGCGGCTCTGCGCCCTGCCGTTCATCGTGCTCGTGCGCTTCTACCAGCTCTGCATCTCCCCCTTCACGCCGCCGTCGTGCCGCTTCACCCCCACCTGCTCGCAATACGCGCTCGAGGCGCTGCGAAAATACGGCCCCCTGAAGGGCGGCTGGCTCGCCCTGCGGCGGCTCGCCCGCTGCCATCCCTGGGGCGGCAGCGGTTACGACCCCGTGCCGTGACGTCGCAAAAAAGACCGCCGGCGCACGGGGCCGTCCGGGCTCCCGCATGAAAGCCGCGCCACCCCGGCCGGCTGCCGGGTTTTCCCCGCAACGGAGAGGAAAGCCCCCGGAACAGAAACTCCGGTCCGGGAACGACCCGAACCGGAGGCTCTTCAGCATTCGTTATTTCAACCAATCATTTCAGTCGCACAGATCGCAGCAGCGGGCCGCCGCCGACTCGAATTCGAGCGTCGCATGGGGAATGCCCTCCCCGGCGAGCCGCTCCTTGAGCCGCCGTTTCACCTCCTCCAGCCGGGCGAGGTCCTCCAGCACGACATGCGCCGTGAGGGCGTTTTCGGTGGTGCTCATCGCCCAGATATGGATATGATGCACCGCCCGGACCCCCTCCACGGAGGTCATCTCCGCCTCCACGCGCCCGACGTCGATTCCCTCCGGCACGCCGTCGAGCGAGAGCCGCAGGCTGTCGCGGGTCAGCGACCACACCGAAGCCACGATCACTCCGGCCACGGCCAGCCCCACAACGGGGTCCACGACCGTCCAGCCCGTCCACGAGATCACGACGCCCGAGACCAGCACGCCGATCGACACCAGCGCATCGGCGGCCATGTGCAGGTAGGCGCCCTTCACGTTGAGGTCCCTCTCCTTGTCCTTCATGAAGAGCCACGCCGTAAAGCCGTTCACGACGACCCCGACGCCCGCCGTCCACGCGATCGCCCCGCCCGCGATCGGCTCGGGATGCAGCATCCGCCCGATACTCTCGGCGACGATGACGCCCACGGCGATCAGCAGGATCACGGAGTTGAGCAGCGAAATGAGCACCGTGCTCTTCTTGTATCCGTAGGTGTACCTGGGCGTGGCGTGCGCCTGCGCCAACCGGAACGCCAGCATGGCCAGCAGCAGGCCGGCCACGTCGGAGAGGTTGTGCCCGGCGTCGGAGAGCAGCCCCATCGAACCGTAGAAAAGTCCGACGGCGAACTCCACGACGACGAATCCCACGTTGAGGACGATCCCCACGAAAAACGCCCGGTTGAGCGACGTGATCCGGTGCTCGTGGTGGTGATGGAGCCCGGCGTGTGCGTGTTCGTGTGCCATGTCACAGATCCGTTATGGTGTCCTTGATCTCGGACAATTCGACCAGCTTATTGACGATGGCGTAGATCGTCAGACCCGCCGCGGAGTGTATTTGCAGCTTCGCGGCGATATTGCGCCGGTGCGTGATGACGGTGTGGGCCGATATGCAGAGCGCCTCGGCGATCTGCTTGTTGGTCATGCCCTTCACCACGCAGACGATGATCTCCCGCTCGCGGGCGCTCAGCGGCTCGGGCTTCTCGTCGCGGACGCCGTCGGCCGCCAGCCGCTCGACGGCCGGAATGAAGATGTCGTCCTCCACGGCGTTGTGCGACGCCAGCTCCTGCTCGCAGGTGAAGATGTCGAACAGCACGCCGTTGAGCTCGTTCGTGCTGCCCGAAGGGTAATACTTGATGATGATGTTCTTCAGCTCGCGCAGCTTCGCATCGACCTGGTCGTGCTGGCGGCGGAAGACGTCGATCGAATAGGCCGTATTCTTTTCACCGGCCAGCAGCGACTCGACGTACGGGAAGACGGTCTGCTCCTCGTAGGACATGTGCCGCTGCACCTCGGCGGCGTATTCGTCGAAAAAGCGCATGATGGCGAACGACACGTCGTTCTGCGCGCAGTCCACCGCCTCGATCAGCTTGCGGCGGATGGCCGGCAGGCGGAAGTCGAGGAAGTAGCCGTGCGAATTGTGGAGGTAGTCCGTAAGCGCCCGCACCGACACCCCGGCAGCCGCCTCCGAGGCATTGCAGCCCGCATTCATCTGCATATTGACCACGGCGAGGAAGGTCGCCGTATCGACCTTGTTCTCGGCGCACACCTCGGCGATGGTCTTGTCGCCGAATCCCAGAGCGATTCCGAAGCGGCTCATCACCTGCAAAACAGGGTATCGGTCGCAGACCAGATCGCACATCCGGTCCTCGCCCGTGTATCCGCTATTTCCATACATACACATAGGTATTTTTATCGTTTGCAAAAATAAGCCGGGCCCCGTTGCGGAACAATACCTAAAACAGGGTATTCTCAGCGCCCCGCGAGATCCGTGTAGGTCGTCTGCAACATCGTGCGCCCCACGTCCAGCAGCTCGGGGTTCGTCGCCGACACCACGCGGTCGCCCGTGGCGTCCCAGATCGCTTCGCCCGTGGCGTCCACGACGCCGAAGCCGTCGTTGAACGTGTAGTAGGCGAACTTGCGGGGAGGGGCCGGGGCGAAAATGTCCTTGCTGTACTCGAAATCGTCGTGCCCGATCCCCAACTGGCCGAGCAGCGTCGCGGCCAGGTCGATCTGCGAGGCGTACTCCTCCACGACACGCGGCCCGGCGACGGCCCCGCCCGTCCAGATCATCGGAATCCGGTGACGCAGCGGCACGTTGTAGGGCAGCGTCTTCGGATAGGGATAGCCGTGGTCGGCGACCAGCACGACGAGGAGGTTCCGCCACGCCGGAGAGGCTTTCAGCCGGTCGATCATCGCCCCGACGCACGCATCGGAGAAGGCCATGGCGTTGAGCACCTCGTTTTCGAATTTCGCATAGGGAACGTCGAAGGGCTTGTGGCTGCTCAGCGTCAGCAGCCCCGCCAGAAAGGGCCGGCCCGCGGCGTCGAGCGCGATGACCCGGTCGGCGAACCAGTCGCACATGAGCGCATCGTCGTAGCCCCAGTCCGCGGGCGGCGTGTCGAAACGCAGGTCCTTCTGCCAGACAAGTTCCTGCCATCCCGTAGCGTACATGTACTGCGCCTGGTTCGTGAAGTTGAGATCGCCGCCGTAGGCGAAACTCGTGGCATACCCCTCCCGGCCGAGCGACCGGGCCACGGAGGGCAGCGTGCGGCTCTTGGCCGGCAGCTTCATGACCGACGTCTTCGTCTGGGCCGGGAAACCGCTCAGGATCGCCACCTCGCCGCGGTCCGTGCGGAACGAGTTGGCGAAGAAGTTCTCGAACCACACCCCTTCGCGCTTCAGCCGCTGCATGTTGGGCATGACCGGTTCGCCGTCCACCTCCTCGTCCATCACCGTGCGGGCGAAACTCTCGAGAATCACCACCACGACATTCGGCCTGAGCGTGTCGAGCACCCGCACTGCGGGTTCCGCGTTCCGGCCGTTTCCGCGCAGGGCGTCGAACCGCACGGCCCGCGTCCGCTCGTCGAAGAAGGGATAGGCCGCAGCGTAATCCGCATTGTCGCCCAGACTCGACAGAAACGAAAAGACGGGGTTCGTCGCCGCATGGTTGAGGAACATCTCGGAGCTGAAATAGACCTTCGACACGTTGGCCACCGAAGCCCCCGTACCGCCGCGGATCGCCAGGAAGTCGCCCCCGGCCAGCAGCAGGAAGAGCAGCGTCGCGGGCAAAGCGCGCCGCGCGCCGCACGGCTCCCCGTCGAAGAGCCGCAGCACCCGGCCGTAGAGCCACACCATCGCCGCCGTATATACGCCTCCCAGCAGGGTCTGCCGCACGCCCAGCGCCCAATCGACACTCGCCATCGCCTCCTTCAGATCGGCCAGATAGATCAGAATCGTGGAATCGAGCCGGAACCCCCAATGCTCGTACAGGGCGACATCCACGGCGAAAACGACGGCCGTCAGAAGCGCGACGAGGACGAAATAGCCCGTCATCACCCGCCTCCAGAGGCGTTCGGGGAAGCGCACCCAGCACGACAGCAGGGTCAGAAGCAGCGGCAGCGCCGTCACATACCCCGCCACCGTCGCATCGAGCGACAGTCCGTGCCAGATCACGGCGCACCAGCCGCCGAAACCCGCGCCGGCCGCCTCCGCGGCGTACCACGCCAGAAAGACGGGCTTCTGCACCGCCATCGCAAGAAGGGTCGCGCCGAAAACGGCAAGAACGAACGTAATTTTTCTTTTCATCTCCAGTTTTTCCCGCGGTTATCGTTTCTCATCCGCCGCCCGGACGCCGGAATCAGAGCTTTTCGCCGTAGGCCAGGTCGCCCGCGTCCCCGATTCCGGGCACGATGTAGGAACGCGACGTAAGCTCCTCGTCCACGGCGGCGACCCAGATGGAGGTCGTCTCGCGCGGCATGTGCTTCATCGCGTAGTCCACACCCTGCTCGCTGGCGATGACCGAAGCGACGTGCGTATGGGCCGGCGTCCCGCCCTTCTCGCACAACGCATTGTAGGTCAGTGCGAGCGACGTCCCGGTAGCCAGCATCGGATCGACCAGCAGCAGCGTCTTGCCCTCCAGGCTGCCGCACGAAATGTACTCGACCTTCACGGTGAACTTGCCGTCCTTCGTGCTCTTGCGGTAGGCCGACACGAAGGCGTTCTGCGCGTCGTCGAAATAGTTGAGGAATCCCTGATGGTAGGGAAGCCCGGCGCGGAGGATCGTGGCCAGCACGATCTCGTTCCCGATCGTCTCGACCGAAGCCTCCCCCAGCGGCGTCGTGACGATCTGCGGCCGGTAGGTGAACTCCTTCGAAATCTCGTAGGCCATGATCTCGCCGATCCGCTCCATGTTGCGGCGGAAGCGCATCGAATCCCGCTGAACCGCCTTGTCGCGGATCTGGGCGATGAACTTGTTGAGAACGGTGTTCTGCCGGGAAAGAATGTGCAATGTCATACGGTTATGTGCGGTTGGTTGGTTTTCAGTAGAGGAAATTGTTGAACGGGTAGCGTCCGGCGTGAATCTCGCGGACCATTCCGTAGAGGTCCGTGCGGAACTTCTCCAGATTGGTCTTCGCCAGCGCCGACAGGAAGATGCAGGGCGTATTGGCCCGGGCGATCCAGCTTCGCTTCAGGTCGTCGAGCGACAGGTTCTCGCGCGTCGGAGGCGTGAGGTCGTCCTCTTCTTTCTTTATATAGGTGTAGGCATCGACCTTGTTGAAGACCAGATAAACGGGTTTGTCCCCCGCTCCGATCTCTTGCAGGGTCTGCTTCACCACGGCGATCTGCTCCTCGAACTGCGGATGCGAAATGTCCACCACATGCACCAGCAGGTCGGCTTCGCGCACCTCGTCGAGCGTCGATTTGAACGACTCGATCAGCTCCGTGGGGAGCTTGCGGATGAATCCCACCGTGTCCGACAGGAGGAACGGCAGGTTGTCGAAGACCACCTTGCGCACCGTCGTGTCGAGCGTGGCGAAGAGCTTGTTCTCTGCGAAGACCTCGCTCTTCGCAATGAGGTTCATCAGCGTCGATTTGCCCACGTTCGTATAACCCACCAGCGCCACGCGGACCAGTGCGCCGCGGTTCGACCGCTGCACGGCCATCTGCCGGTCGATCCGCCGGAGGTCCTCCTTGAGCTTGGCGATCCGGTTGCGGATGATCCGGCGGTCGGTCTCGATCTCGCGCTCGCCCGCGCCGCCGCGGGTTCCCGTGCCGCCGCGCTGCCGCTCGAGGTGGGTCCACAACCCCGACAGGCGGGGCAGCATGTACTCGTAATTGGCCAACTGCACCTGCGTCTTGGCGTAGGCCGTCTGCGCCCGCGACATGAAGATATCGAGGATCAGGCGCGTGCGGTCCAGCAGGCGGCAGGGCATCTCCTTTTCGATGTTGCGCGTCTGCGACGGCGTCAGCTCGTCGTCGAAGATCACCACGTCGATCTCCTCCTCGCGGCAGAAGTCGGCTATCTCCTGCAACTTGCCGGGCCCGACATAGATCCGGGCCGACGGCTGCGGCAGCCGCTGCGTGAAACGCCTGACGGCCCGGATGTCGGCCGTCTCGGCCAGGAACTCCAGCTCGTCGAGGAACTCTTCGGCCTGCCGCGGGTCCTGGTTGTCGCGGACGACGGCCACCAGCACCGCACGTTCGCACGGCGCTCCGGTCCCGGCTGCGGAAGCCGCGGCCGGCTTGTTGTTTTCGTTATTCTCTTTCAATCGTTTCGTTTTTTTGATCCGTCGCCGTTTCCGTCCGCCTTCCGGACCGGACGGGAAACGTCGCTCCAAACTACAAATAAGGGTATCCGCCCGAAAGCAGGATACCCTCAAAATCTGCGGTCCGCGACCCTATTGCTGCACGCGGAAATCTACCGGCAGGGTGTACTTCACACGCACGGCCTGGTTACGCTGCTTGCCGGGGCTCCACTTCGGAGACTTGCTCAGCACGCGGATCGCCTCCTCCGACAACGAACGGTCGGGCGTCTGCAACACCTCGATATTGGTCAGACGGCCGTCCTTCTCGATCACGAACGTAAGGACCACGCGGCCCTGAATGCCGTTCTCGAGAGCGATCTGCGGGAAACGCACGTTCTGCTGCACCCACGTACGGAACGTATTGAGGTCGCCGCCCTGGAACGAGGGCATCGTCTCGGCGATCAGGAAGGGCTGGTCGTCCTCGATCTCCTCCTCCTGCACCTCGACCTGCTGGATCACCTCCGTGTTCTCGTCGAACTCGGCGAAGTCCACTTCGGTCGTGATCTTCGTGTCGTTGGTCACCACCTGCAACAGGTCGGCGATCACCTTCACCTCCACCTTCTTGGGAGGCTCGGGCGGCTTCTGGTCCTGACGGGTGATCTCGGTGATCTGCTCCTCGACGATCGCGGTCTGCAGATCGAGCTTTTCGATTTTACGCTCCTTCGGCGTGTACCAGAAGGCCAGAATCACCAGGCCGAGCGATACGACGAGGCCGATTTCGAGCAAAAGACCCCGCTTGTTCTGAAGGTCCGCTTTGCGTGATTTCTTGATTTCCATCTATCTAAATTTTAATTGTTCGCTGAACGGGACCGGCGCATACGCGCGCTATCCACCACAAATATATGGATAAAAATTCAAAAATGAACGTTCCCGCGCAAAAATCTTCGGATTTTGCCTATTTTTGTTCCCGAGAAAAGGCCCGGAGAGGGCGGATATGACGGAAAAGGAGACATTGTACGGAAAAAATCCGGAGGAGCTCGCGGCTCTCTGCGCCGAGCTGGGGCTGCCGCGCTTCGCCGCGCGGCAGATCGCCCGCTGGCTCTACGTGCGCGGAACCGAAGACCCGATGCGGATGACCGACCTCGCGGCGACGGCCCGCGAACGCCTCGCCGCACGGTTCGCCCCGGCGCTGAGCGCCCCCGAGCGGGTCTCGGTCTCCGCCGACGGCACGAAGAAGTACCTTTTCCGCACGCGGCGCGGCCACTACGTCGAGTCGGCCTACATCCCCGACGGCGAGCGGGCCACGCTCTGCGTCTCCTCGCAGGCGGGCTGCCGCATGGGCTGCCGTTTCTGCGCCACGGGCCGCCAGGGGCTGCAGGAGTCGCTGCCGGCGGCCGAAATCCTCAACCAGATCGTCTCCCTGCCCGAGCGCGACCGTCTCACGAACCTCGTGTTCATGGGGATGGGCGAACCGCTCGACAACCCGGACCAACTGCTGCGGACGCTCTCCGTCATCACTTCGGAGTGGGGCTTCGGCTGGTCGCCCACGCGCGTCACCGTCTCCACGGCGGGCGTCGTGCCGCAACTGCGGCGGTTTCTGGACGCCACGAAGGTCCATCTGGCCGTGAGCCTGCACAACCCCTTCCGCGAGGAGCGCATGGAGATCATGCCCGTCGAACGGGCGTGGCCCATCGCCGAGGTGACCGCCATCCTGCGCGGGTACGACTTCACCCACCAGCGGCGGGTCTCGTTCGAATACATCGTCCTGGAGGGGCTCAACGACTCGCCGCGCCACATCCGGGGGCTTTCGCGGCTGCTCGACGGCATCAAGTGCCGCATCAATCTGATCCGTTTCCACCGCATCCCCGGCTCGCCCTACTTCTCGCCCGACGACGAAGCGATGCGCCGCTTCCGCGACGCGCTGACCGCGCGCGGCATCCAGACCACGATCCGCGCCTCGCGCGGCGAGGACATCCAGGCCGCCTGCGGACTGCTGAGCACCGAGGCGCTCGGCGGCCGGTAGCCGCCGCAATCTTTCTTGCAACCCCATACCCGAAACGGGCTCAAACCGGGCTCCATACCGCACGGCGCCGTTCTGCGGACGGGGAACGCCCGGCAGAAAAGACGGCGAGACACCTATTTTTTAGGCGTGTAAACGACCTTCTTGGTTTCGAAGAACGGTTCGTCGAAGAAGCGGGGAATGTCGTAAACATACCACCGCTTTCCCGTGAGGGCCAGTTCCTCGGCCAGATCGCCCCCCTTGAGATAGAGCACGCCGTTGGGCAGCGAACCGGCCTGTCCGCGCTCGATCCGGTTCCAGGTCAGTTTCAGGAACTCCGGCATGGCCGTCACGGCGCGCGAAACGACGTAGTCGAAACGCTCTTCGAGGGTCTCGACCCGCACGCAGCGGGGCGTCAGGTTCCGCAGCCCGAGCGCTCCGGCGACCCCTTCGACCACCGCGATCTTCTTGCGGATCGAATCCGCGGCGGTGAAGCGCGCCCCGGGAAAGAGGATCGCCAGCGGCACGGAAGGGAATCCGCCGCCGCACCCCGCGTCGAGGATGCGTGCCCCGTCGGCGAACGCGCACACCTTCGCGATGGCGAGCGAGTGCAGCACGTGACGCAGGTAGAGCTGGTCGAAGTCCTTGCGCGAGACGACGTTGATCTTGGCGTTCCAGTCGGCGTAGAGACCGTACAGCGCGGCGATCCGCCGCCGCTGCTCCTCCGTGAGGTCGGGAAAGTATTTGTCGATGAGTTCCATGTGTCCGTGTTTTCCGGCATCAGTGTTTTTCGCCCTCCGAGATCATCCGGCACATCTGCTCGCGGGCGCGGTGTATCTGCGTCTTCACGGTTCCGAGCGGCAGCGCGAGCTTGGCGGCGATCTCCTCGTAGGAGTACTCCTCGAAGAAGCGCATCCGCACCAACTGCCGGTAGCGGGGCGTGAGGCGTTCGAGGTAGTGTTCGATCTGCGTCCGCTGCTGGAGGTTGATGAAACTCTCCTCGGGCGTCGGGGCGCTCGAGGCAGGCGCCGCAAAGCGGTCGTCGATCGACAGTCCGTCCTGCCGCCGCCGCACGAAGTCGATGAAGGTGTTGCGGGCGATGGTGTAGGCCCACTGCCCGAAGGTGTACTCCGCATTGTAGCGGTGCAGGTTGATATAGACCTTGATGAAGGTCTCCTGCAGCAGGTCGTCGGCGTCGTTCGCTCCGCCGAGCCGCTGGACGAACAGGCGGTGGATCGCGTCGCGGTAACGGTTGAAGAGGTACTCGAAGGCGTTGTCGTCGCCCTCCAGCACCCGTCCGACCAGCTCGCGGTCCGAGGCTACGATATAATCGTCTATCTCCATACGCGTTCGTCGCGGCGCAGCAGCAGCAGTCCCAGCGCCGCAGCCCACAACGGGCTCAACAGGTCGTAGAGGAAATAGAGCCCCGCGATGCCGCTCTCGCCCAGCCGGCGGGCGATGCGCCGCACCTGGACGGCCACGACGGCATAGCGCGCGACGACCAGCGCAGCCGTCGCGAGCTTGTACTCGGCCGGCATCACCGCGAGGGCGCAGAGCGCCGTGAGGAAGAAGAGCGCCCGCGATCCCAGCTCCCACCGCACGAAGGTCCGGACCGACAGCGGGTAGAAGCGGAACGCCGAGCCGTAGTAGCGCAGCCGGCCCATCCACCAGCTCATGCCGCCCCACGCCTTTTCGCGCAGCGTGGCCCGCGGCGAGAGGATGACGCTCACGTTGTCCGCCGTGATGACCTTTTGCAGGAAGAGGTCGTCCTCGCCGATGTTCATATTGAGGTGGCTGAAGCCGTTCGCCCCGAAATAGAGGCTCTTGGTGAATCCGAAGTTGTGAAGCGTGCCCCGGTAGGCGCGGCGCCGCACGGCCCGGGCGATCCAGTCCGCGGCGTGCATCATCCGCCAGGTGCGCATCAGGTAGTTCGCCAGCCCCTTCGCGCGCTCCACGCCGCAGTATCCCAGCACGATGTCGCCCCGCATGAACCCCTTGGCCATGAGCGACAGCCAGCGGTCGGTCTGGGGCACGGCGTCGGTCGAGGTGAAGACCATATGCTCGTAGTGCGCCGATTTGATGCCCACGTTGAGCGCCATCTTGCGCGAGATGGGAAAGCGCGGATCGAGCTGGATCTTCGTGGTGGAGATCTGCGGAAAGGAGTGCCGCAACTGCACGAGGTCTTCGTAGAAGTCCGAATCGTGGCCCACATAGACGATGACGACCTCGAAATCGGGATAGTTCTGGGCCAGCACGAGCGGCAGCCGCTCCTCGACGAACGAGTAGTCCTCCGCAAAGAGCGGAATGACGACCGACACGGGCGGCTCGGCGCCGAGCTTCGCCGCACGGCGGTTGTTCCTGTAGCCCGGGATGCGTCCATAGACGGCCAGATAGTAATAGAGCTGCACGCCCAGCATCACGAGCATCGCCCCCGCGAGAGCCGCGCCCTCCCAACCGTAGCACGCCAGAAAATGATCGAAGAACTGCATATAGGCGAATTGTCAGGCAAAGATAGTGCAAGCCGGGCGCAATGCCAAATTTATTTGCGCATCTATTTTGGATTCGGGAATTCCGGAATCCGGATTTTTTTGCGTATTTTTGCCGAATATATCGAGTATGGAATTCACCCTGCAATACAAAGACCCCGCGTCGCAGGCCCGCGCCGGGGAGCTGCGGACCGACCACGGCACGATCCGCACCCCGATCTTCATGCCCGTGGGCACGGCCGCGACCGTCAAGGGCCTCTTCCACCGCGACGTGCGCGACGAGGCGAAGGCGCAGATCATCCTCGCCAACACCTACCACCTCTACCTGCGGCCCGGCATGGAGATCATCGAACGGGCCGGCGGCGTACACCGCTTCTCGACGTGGGAGGGCCCGATGCTGACCGACAGCGGCGGCTTCCAGGTCTTCTCGCTCGCGGCGTGCCGCAAGCTCCGGGAGGAAGGCTGCCATTTCCGTTCGCACATCGACGGCTCGAAACACCTCTTCACGCCCGAGAGCGTGATCGACACCGAGCGCACGATCGGCGCCGACATCATGATGGCCTTCGACGAGTGCCCCCCCGGAGACGCGCCGCGCGACTATGCGGCCAAATCGCTCGCGCTGACCGAACGGTGGCTGGACCGCTGCTTCGACCGCTACCACCGGACGCAGCCCAAATACGGCCACTACCAGGCCCTCTTCCCCATCGTGCAGGGATGCGCCTACCCCGACCTGCGGGCGAAGGCCGCCGAAAACGTCAAGCGGTACGACGCCGACGGATACGCCATCGGCGGACTGGCCGTGGGCGAACCCACGGAGGTCATGTACGAAATGATCGAGGTGGTCAATGCCATCCTCCCGGAAAACCGCCCCCGCTACCTGATGGGCGTCGGCACGCCGGTGAACATCCTCGAGGGAATCGCGCGGGGCGTGGACATGTTCGACTGCGTGATGCCGACGCGCAACGGCCGCAACGGGCAGCTCTTCACGTCGGAAGGCATCATCAACATCCGCAACCGGAAATGGGAGGACGACTTCTCGCCCATCGACCCCGAAGGCACGGCCTTCGTCGATACGCTCTACACGAAAGCCTACCTGCACCACCTCGCGGTCTGCGGCGAAATGCTCGCGGCGCAGATCGCCTCGCTGCACAACATCGCCTTCTACCTGCGCCTCGTGACCGCGGCCCGCGAACACATCGCGGCGGGCGACTTCGCCGCATGGAAAGAGACGATGGTCGGAAAACTGCAAAGACGACTCTGAAAAGATGAAAGCGCGCTGGCCCGGGTTCAGGATACTGGACCGCTACATACTCGGAAAGTTCCTCTCGACCTTCTTCTTCGCCATCGCGATGATCATCGTCATCGTGGTCATCTTCGACTATGTGGAGAAGGTGGACAACTTCACCGAATCGCACGCGCCGTTCAAGGGGATCGTATTCACCTACTACCTCAACTTCATCCCCTACTTCATCAACCAGTTCAGCGGCCTGTTCACCTTCATCGCCTGCATCTTCTTCACCTCGAAGATGGCCTACCAGACCGAAATCGTGGCGATGCTCTCGGGCGGCATGTCGTTCCGGCGGCTCATGTGGCCCTACTTCCTCGGCGCGCTGATCATCGGTTCGCTCTCGCTCGCGCTGAACCTCTGGCTCATCCCGATCTCGCAGCGCAAGGTCGTGGCTTTCAGCCAGGAGTACATCGACAAGGAGAAAGGGTCCTACGAACGCCACATCTACCGGCAGATCGAACCCGGCACGTTCGCCTACATCCGCGGCTACAACGGCACGACGCAACAGGCGTCGTTCTTCGCGCTGGAGCACTACGACGGCGGTTCGATGACCCATTCGCTCGAAGCCGCCGACATACGGTTCAACCCCGAGACCAAACGCTGGACGGCCCCGCGCTACACCAAGCGCGAGTTCGACTCGCTGGGCATGGAGACCTTCGAACAGTTCCGCAACCTCGACACGCTCATCAACCTCGAGGTGACCGAACTGGGCGAGATCAACGACCTGATCCAGACCATGAACATCTCCCAGCTCAGCGAATTCCTCGACCAGCAGCGCGCCAAGGGCTCCGACTCGATCAACATCATCGAGGTCGAGCGCCACTCGCGCTACGCCTACCCCTTCTCGACCTTCATCCTGACGCTCATCGGCGTCTCGCTCTCCTCGCGCAAGGTGCGCGGCGGCACGGGACTGCACATCGGCATCGGCACGGGCCTCTGCTTCTCGTACATTCTCTTCAACCGTTTCTTCGAGGAGTTCGCCAAGAGCGGCTCCCTGCCTCCCGGACTGGCCGTCTGGCTGCCCAACATCATCTATCTCTGTATCGCCATCTACCTCTACCGGAAGGCGCCGAAATAACCCGTACTACTCTTCGCTCGCATGGAAAAACCGCAGAATTTCCTCACCCGGTTCCGGCGGAACCGCCTGCTCTGGAACCTTTCGCTCATCGCCGCGATCATCCTCGCGATGGCCGTCGCCGCGCACCTCGTCATGCAGGCCGGCACGCGCCACGGAGCACGCCGCATCGTGCCCGACTTCTCGGGCACGGCGCTCGACGAAGCCCGCCGCATCGCCCGGGCGAACGACCTCGAGCTGCATGTGAACGACTCGCTTTTCGTCCCGGCCTACGCCGGGGGCATCGTCCTCGACCAGTTGCCCGAAGGGGGTGTCGAGGTCAAACCCGGCCGCACGGTCTATATCACGATCAACTCCTTCCGGCAGAAGACCGTCCGCGTGCCCTACGTGGCGGGCCGGTCGCTCCGGCAGGCCAAGAACATGCTCGAGGTGGCCGGGCTGGAGATCGACGAGCTGATCTACCGCCCCGACCTGGCCACCAACTACGTCCTCGAAGAATACTGCGGGGAGAAGCCCGTGACGCAGACGAGCCGCCTCGAAGCCGAGATCGGCTCCGGCGTGACGCTCTACGTCGGCGTGCGCGACGGGGACAGCCTCACGGTCGTCCCGCAGGTCGTGGGCGTACCGCTCGCGCAGGCGAAAGGGCGTCTCTGGGAGCTGGGACTCAACGTCGGACGCATCGACTTCGACGAAGGGGTGAACCTGCTCAACGAGAAGGAGGCCCGCGTCTTCGTGCAGACCCCCTCGGCCGAACGCGAGGCCAACCTCGGGTCGCGCGTGGACCTGCGCCTGACGCTCGACGAGAAGAAGCTGGCCCGGTTCCGCGCCGAGGCCGAGAAACTGGCGGCCGAGACCGCCGAGGAGCGTATCCGGGCCGAACGGGAGCGCGACTCGCTCGCCCGAGCCGGCGCGTTCGACCGCCCCGACACCGGAGAGGAGAGGCTCCCGGACACCGCCGCCCCCGCCTCCGAACGCCAAAGCCCGGAGCAGGCCGAACACCGCCGTCCCCGGACCGAACCCGACGAATTCTTCGACTGATGCGCACCGAACGGTACGATACGGAACGCTCCGGGGAAGAGCGGCTTCCCGCGCCCGGATTTCCGGACGCGACCGGCAATCTCCCCGCGTCCGACGGGGTCGCCGTGACCGGGGAGGAGGACGAGGAGGACGGCGAGGAGGCGGGGCTGTACGAACACTTCGCCGTCACGGCCGACAAGGGACAGACGCCCCTGCGGCTGGACAAGTTCCTGACCGTCCGCATGGAGCACTGCTCGCGCAACCGCATCCAGGCGGCGGCCGACAGCGGCAACATCCTCGTGAACGGCAAACCCGCCAAGTCGAGCTACAAGGTGAAACCGCTGGACCGCATCCGGATCGTCATGCCCTACCCGCGGCGCGAGACGGAGCTGCGGCCCGAGCCGATGCCGCTCGACATTCCCTACGAGGACGACGACCTGCTGATCGTGAACAAACCCGCGGGGCTGGTCGTCCACCCGGGCGTGGGCAACTACACCGGCACGCTCGTGAACGGTCTGATGCACCACCTCAACGCGCAGGGCATCCCCGCCGGGGAGCAGAACCGCGCCGGGCTGGTGCACCGCATCGACAAGAACACCTCGGGGCTGCTGGTCATCGCCAAGAACGAGCAGGCGCACGCCCGGCTGGCCAAACAGTTCTTCGACCACACGATCCAGCGCCGCTACGTGGCCCTCGTGTGGGGCAACTTCGAACAGGACGAGGGAACCATCACGGGCAACATCGGACGCAGCCCCCGCGAGCGGCAGAAAATGTACGTCTTCGCCGACGGATCGGACGGCAAGCACGCCGTGACGCACTGGAAGGTACTGCGGCGCTACGGCTACGTGACGCTCGTGGAGTGCCGGCTCGAAACGGGCCGCACGCACCAGATCCGCGTGCACATGGCCTGGATCGGCCACCCGCTCTTCAACGACGAGCGCTACGGCGGCGACCGCATCCTGAAGGGCACGACCTTCGCCAAATACCGCCAGTTCGTCGAGAACTGCTTCGCGGTGATGCCGCGCCACGCCCTGCACGCCCGGCTGCTGGGTTTCGAACACCCGGCGACGCACCGCCCGATGCTCTTCGACAGCGAGCTACCAGACGATTTCAAAGCCCTGCTGGCCAAGTGGGACGCCTACGCCGCCCGCCCCGAAGAGGAGTGACGGTCCGCCCCGGCAACGACCCATACCAGATTACGAACATGGAAAAACGACACACTCCCGCCCGACATCCCGGCGACGCCCCGGCCGCCGGGACCTGCGACTTCGACCGCCCCATCGACCGGCGCGGCACGAATTCGGTGAAATACGACACGCTCGCGGAGCACTTCGGCCGCGGCGACCTGCTGCCGATGTGGGTCGCCGACATGGATTTCGAGACGCCCGACTTCATCGTCGGCGCGCTCCGCCGGCGGCTGGAGCACCCGCTCTACGGCTACACGGCGGAACCCGCCGACTACCGCCCCGCGATCACCGACTGGATCCGCACGCACCACGGATGGGAGGTGCGCGGCGAATGGATCGCCTACATCCCGGGAATCGTCAAGGGCATCGGACTGGTCATCGACCGCTTCGTCGGGAAAGACGAGAAGGTCATCATCCAGCCGCCCGTCTACCACCCCTTCCGGCTCGTTCCCGAGAGAAACGGCCGGCAGGTCGTCCTCAACCCGCTGCGCGAGTACCCCGGCGGGGGCTACTCGATGGACTTCGACCAGTTGGCGCGCGTGGCGGACGACCGATGCCGCCTGCTGCTGCTCTCCAACCCGCACAACCCGGGCGGCATCGTCTGGGACCCGGAGACGCTGCGCCGGCTGGCCGCCTTCTGCGACGAACGCGGCATACTGGTCGTCTCCGACGAAATCCACTGCGACATGGCCCTGTGGGACAACCGCCATACGCCCTTCGCCTCGGTCTCCGAAGCCGCCGCACGGTGCAGCATCACCTTCGGCGCCCCGACCAAGACGTTCAACATCGCCGGCATCGTCAGCTCCTACGCCATCGTGCCGGACGAGACGCTGCGCAACCGCTTCTTTTCGTGGCTCGCGGCCAACGAACTCGACGCACCCAACCTCTTCGCGCCCATCGCCACCGTCGCGGCGTTCCGCGAGGGCGAGGCATGGCGGCGGCAGATGCTGCGCTACGTCGAAGGGAACGTCGAACTGGTCATCGGCTTCTGCGCCGAGTACCTTCCCGCCATCCGGCCCCTGCGGCCGCAGGCGTCGTTCCTCGTCTGGCTCGACTGCCGCGGGCTCGGCCTCCGGCACGAGGAGTTGCAGCGCCTGTTCATCGACGAGGCGCGCCTCGCGCTCAACGACGGCGCCCTGTTCGGCCGCGAGGGCGAAGGCTTCATGCGTCTGAACGTCGGCGCACCGCGCGCCGTCGTCCGCGAAGCGCTGGAACGGCTGCGCGACGCCGTGGCCCGGACCGTAAAATAACCCCCTGAAAAGATTCCGCCTTGTTCCTGCCCACCACCATAAAAGAGGTCCGCGAACGCGGATGGGACAGCCTGGACGTCATCCTCTTCTCGGGCGACGCCTACATCGACCACCCCGCCTTCGGACCGGCCGTCGTGGGGCGGCTGCTCGAAGCCGAGGGCTACCGCGTGGCGATCGTCCCGCAGCCCAACTGGCGCGACGACCTGCGCGATTTCACCAAGCTGGGACCGCCGCGCCTCTTCTTCGGCGTCTCGGCCGGAGCGATGGATTCGATGGTGAACCACTACACGGCCAACCTCCGGCTGCGCCACGACGACGCCTACACGCCGGGCGGCAAGGCGGGATTCCGCCCCGACCATACCGTGACGGTTTACACGCGGATCCTCAAACGGCTGTATCCCCACGTCCCGGTGGTCGTCGGAGGCATCGAGGCCTCGCTGCGCCGCCTGACCCACTACGACTACTGGAGCGACTCGCTCAAGCCCTCGGTGCTGGCCGAGTCGGGCGCCGACCTGCTGATCTACGGCATGGGCGAACGGGTCGTGCAGCAGGTGGCCCGGGCGCTGCGCAACGGCTACAACGCCAAGCTGCTGCGCCGCATCCGGCAGGTAGCCTTCCTCGCCGACGAAAGCTATGTCGCGCGGCTCGACCCCGCCGCGACGATCCGCCTGCACTCCTACGAGGAGTGCGTGCGCGACAAACGGGCCTTCGGGGAGAACTTCACGGTGATCGAGACCCAGAGCAACCTCATGGAACCGGAGGCGACGCTCGTGGAACCCACGGGCGACCGGTACGTCGTCGTGACGCCTCCCAACGCGACGCTCACGACCGAAGAGCTGGACCACTCGTTCGATCTCCCCTACGAACGCGCCCCGCACCCGCGCTACCGCGGCAAGGGCGACATTCCGGCGTGGGAGATGATCAAGTTCTCGGTCAATATCCACCGGGGCTGCTTCGGAGGCTGCTCGTTCTGTACGATTTCCGCCCATCAGGGCAAGTTCATCAACTCGCGCAGCGAGCGGTCGATCCTCGACGAAGTGCGGCGCGTCGCCGCCATGCCCGGATTCAAGGGCTACCTCTCGGACGTCGGGGCCCCCTCGGCCAACATGTACCGCATGGGTGGCCGCGACCGGGAGCTGTGCCGCAAGTGCCGCCGCCCGTCGTGCCTCCACCCCGCCAGGTGTCCCAACCTCTGCAACGACCACCGGCCGCTGCTGGCGCTCTACGAAAAGATCCGCGCGGTGAAGGGCATCAAAAAGGCCTTCATCGGCAGCGGCATCCGCTACGACCTGTTCGACGGACCCGCCTATCTGGAGACGGTGCTGAAGCACCACACCTCGGGCCGGCTCAAGGTGGCACCCGAGCACACGGAGGACAACGTACTGAAACTCATGCGGAAACCGTCGTTCGCACTCTTCGAGCGGCTCAATGCGGATTTCCACCGCATCTGCGATGAGGAACATCTGCCCTACCAGCTCATCCCCTACTTCATCTCCTCGCACCCGGGCTGCACCGAGCAGGACATGAAATCGCTGGCCGACAAGGTGCTGGGCCGCCTGCACTTCAACCTGGAGCAGGTGCAGGACCTCACCCCGACGCCGATGACCCTCTCGTCGGTAATGTTCTGGACGGGCGAAAACCCCTACACGCACGAACGGATCTACGTCGCCCGCTCGCAGGAGGAGAAACGGCGGCAGAAGAGCTACTTCTTCGGCGGAAGACGCCCCGGACCGGACCGCAGAAAACCGGTCCCGGACAAAAGAAAGCCGGAAGCGGACGAAGGGAAAACCGGGACAGACGGTTTGCGGTCCTTTTCTCCGGCGGGAAGCGGGCAGGGGACGGAGGTGACACGGCGGAATTTCCGGCGTTCTGCGCCCCGGAGGGACGCATCCGCAACGAGAGACACGGACCGGGCAAAACACTGTTCAAGAAAAAAAGGCCGACCGAAATAAGGAAATCCGACCGATCCCGGAACAATGGGTTCCGGGATCTCCCTTCGATTCCAACGGCGACCGGACGCCCGCAAGCCGCCGGCAGCCCGGGACACGAAACCTCATGGTTCGGACCGTCATGGTCCATGCACGTCCGATACCGAAGCTGTCCTCCATTTCAGACAGCTTCGGATCAGGTATTTCCAGCAAGGCCCCTCCGTATCGTGCACCGCAGGATACGACATACGGGATACGACCGGACGAGGGTACGCCAATCTGCGGCGACAATCCTTTCGGCCAATCAATTTCCGGCTACGATGATGAGTCCCAATCCTCCGATGAAAAGCAGGAACATCAGGGCGAGCAGCCGATTGACAAGGGGTGTCGCGCCCTTGAACTCCTTCCAGATGAAAACGCCCCAAACAGCGGCGACCATCGGAGCACCCTGTCCGAGTGCATAGGAAATGGCGGGCCCCGCTTCGCCCGAGGCAATGTAGCTGAACGCCGTGCCCAGACACCAGACAGCTCCGCCCAGCATACCGACCAGGTGAGTCGACAACGATCCTTTGAAATAGGTTCCGTAGCCTACAGGAGCGCCGACAAAAGGCCATCGCATGACCAGCGTATTGAAAAGCAGGTTGCTGACCAATACGCCGAGCGAAAAGACGAAAACGGCCGAATAGGGAGTCAGCATACCCGCAGCAGGATGATGGAAATCGGCAACGTCCATGCCCATGACGACGAATCGGTAGAAAAGAGACATCAGCACACCGGCGACGACTGCCAGCAACAGTCCTTTGCGGTTGTTTCTTCGGCTCTCCTCGCCATGCTGCACGCACCCCGAAGCGATGCCGTTGCAGACGATAGCCAGCACGATGAACGCAACCCCCAGAAACAATACCAACGGATTGCCCGAGGGCGCTCCGACGTAATTGATGATGACGCCCAGCACCAGTGCGATACCCACACCCAACGGGAATGCCACGGCCATGCCGGCCAGCGAGACGGAGGCCGACAACAAAATATTCGAAGCATTGAAAATCACGCCCCCCAGAACGACCCATCCGACGGATGCGCCGGCAGCCTGTCCCAGATCCGCAAGGAACGGACGGCCCGCATCGCCGGCGCTGCCCATCGTAAGCCCCAACAACAGTGCAAAAAGCACCATACCGATCACATAGTCCCAGTAAAAGAGTTCGTAACGCCAACTCCTCGACGCGAGTTTCTGGGTATTGCCCCAGGAACCCCAGCACAGCATCGTGATCATGCAGAAAACGACGGCCGTAAAATAATTACCGACAATATACATAATTCATTTTTTTTGGTTAGTGCTCGATCGATAGCTTGTTAAAGAGCGGACAACGCTTCGCGCAGTGCCTGCCGGTGCAGTTCGGGAAATGAGCGAAAGCAGATGCCGAAGCTGCCCGGTCCGTCGGCCGGAGCGAAACGAAACAGTCCGCAGAGAATCGCCGAAACAGCCACGGGTCGCCGTTTCACGCCGAGAGTCCGACTGCCGGAGTACCCGCTTCCGGGGACCGATTGCCAAATTCCGTCGGAGCATCGGGCCGGTCTCCCGGACGTTGGGGCGAGAGACCGACCCGGTCTTCGTGCAAAGCACGGCGGCCCCAACGAAGGACATTATCGGTCCGAATGTTCCCCCGAATCCATCTTCGGACGGATCACGGCGGCAAAACCGCCTCCCGTCGCCAATGCGACCGGAATCCGGTCGGCGGCCGTCACTTCCTGCCCGAAACATTTATAATCCCGGCCATTCACCTCGGCATTCACACCGTCGCAGAAGGCCGTCATGACATAGTTCCCGTTACCGAGAAACGAAAGATCGAGCGTCACATTCTGGAGTGTGTCGCCGCTCATGATGCCGACGAACCAGCTGTCACCGCTACGGCGCGCCACGCCGATATTGCGGCCGATCTCCCCGAACAGCGGACGCGTCTCGTCCCAGACGGTGGGAACCTGTTTCAGGAAATCGAAACACTCCGGATTCTCAAGGTACTTGGTCGGACTGTCCGAAAGCATCTGCAACGGGCTTTCATAGACGACGTACATCGCCAACTGGTGCACGCGCGTACCCTGGCTCATCGGTTCCACCGCATTGACGCGGAACGATTCCCGCTGGGCGTTGAGCATGGCGCCGGGAGTGTAGTCCATCGGCCCCACCCACATCCGCAGGAAAGGAATGATCAGGTCGTGACGCGGGGTGGCGCGATCGCTCCATTTGTTGTATTCGAGACCCACGACTCCTTCGCGTGTCATCAGCAGCGGATATTTCGCCCGCATGCCCTCGTTAGGATACGACCCGTGGAAATCGACCAGCATACGGCACTCTTCGGCCTTACGGGCCACACGCTCATAGAAATTGACCATCTTGGCATCGTTCCGGTCCATGAAGTCGATCTTCACGCCCTTCACGCCCCACGACCGCATCATTTCGAATGCCTCGTCGAGCTGCCTGTCCACATTGATCCATTTGGCCCAAAGCATGATGCCCACACCTTTTTCGGCAGCATGGCGGCAAACGGCAGGCATGTCCACCTCGGGATTGAGCGTCAGAAGATCGTCACGCTCCGACCATCCCTCGTCGATGAGCAGATACTCGATACCGTGTTCGGCCGCGAAATCCACCATATAGAGATAAGTCGCGGTGTTGATGCCCGCCTTGAAGTCCACCCCGTAGATGTTGTTGTGGTTCCACCAGTCCCAGAGCACTTTGCCGGGACGCACCCACGAATAGTCGTTCCGGGTTTTGTCCGAGAGCAGATAGATAAGCTCGCTGCCGAGAATCGAGGCGTCGTCATCGAAAATACCCGTGACACGCCATGGGAAGGCCCGGTCGAGCCCGCATTTCACCAGATAGGGTTCACGCTCGGTAGCATAGATCTTGTTGGTGCCGTCGAAAAACTCCTCCTTGCGGGGATAGGCGGCCTGCACACCCTCGAACCCCCGCCCCGTGGGGCGCAGGTAGAGGCCCGGATAGTCGTAGAGGTTGGCCTCGGCCAGCAACACGCCGTAACGTCCGACACGGACCAGGACCGGGGTTATCGAAATACTGTCGGACGGGAGCTCGCTCAGCATCCGTTCAGAGTAGTTCTCCTCAAACCAGTTTTGCAGATTCCCGGTCAGCAGGGTATAGGAGGGGCAGTCCGCATCGAATGCGTAGGCGACTCCCTCCCGTTCCACACAGCCTTCGCGGCCGGTCGTCCCGACAAACCGATAGGCCACGCCGTCGTTATAGGCGCGCACTTCCACCCGGTAGCCGGAATAGTGTAGCGAAACCTCCCGGTAACTGTCGCGTACGGATGGGTATTTACGAGCGACGACGAAACGTTCGGTTCGGTCCGCGCCGCCGCACGAGATTTCGTTCGGCCGGGCGTCGGAGCCCCAGATACGACCGTCAACCGTCATGGTCAGCGGCGACGGCGCGAGGATGCGCTCTTCGTTACGGAAGACTTCGTAATGGAGCGTCTGCCCGTCGTAGAGAATGTTCACGATATTTTTGGCATCGGGCGAAGCCACGCTCGCCACGCGGTGTTCCTTCGCGGCGGCCGGACACAATGATGCCAGGAGCAGCAGACAGGTCAGCAGACTTTTCATGGGTTCATGTCTTTAAGATTCTTGCCGGTCGTACAGTTCACGAGAGCCTGCAACGCAGCGGCGGCCTTTTCCTGCGGAATGACGAGGTATTCCTGCATACCCGTCTCGGACGCCTCGAACGAACTGCGACCGTCGGCGGCGATCCGGATCGTACCTTTCGGCGAACGGTCAAACCATTTGCCCGGTTCCACGGCCTCGAGCACAGCCGTCAGATCCCACGTCGGCCGGTCGTAGGGCATCTGCATGTAGTGACGGTAGGCGACGGGCAGCGGATGCGCTTCGGGATCGCCGAAATCCGTCAGGATGCTTTCATGGGGATACGGCAGCAGATTGCCGACTTCCCATCCGGTGGTGGTCAGGGGAACGGGACACAGTTCGAACGTGCGGTGCGAGGCCTCGAGGTCGCAGACGACGTTATACTCCGGAAAATCGAATTCGTCCCCGAACAGCCCGGCCATCGTCACCACGCGGCGTACCTTGGCGGCGACCAGATCACGCCCCGAAAGGGATGAAAATTCGTCGGCTTCGCTGACCAGCAGGTTGCCGATATTGGTCAGCGGTCCCACGGCGACCAATACGACCGATGCGTCGGGCTGGGCCGCAAGCAGTCGCCGCAGCAGTTTGTACCCTTCGGGCAGCCCGCTGTCGATGGTGCGGGCCGGTCGCAGCAGAGGTTCGCCGCCGAATGATGCCTCCAGCGTCGGCAACAGGTAGGTTCCGTCCTCCGGCGTGACACCGTCATAAGCGTAACCCAGCGGAATGTCGCCGCGTCCGTCGAACCGACAGTAGCCGTCGGTAAAGGCGATGGTGGCGGGATTGGCTTTGCAGAGGGTGATGCCCAGCAGTTCGGCCCGGCCTTCCTTTTCATAGTTGAGAAGCATCTGCAGGGCCAGCACGTCGTCGATGTCGTTGCCCAGATCCGTGTCGAAGATGATCCGGACGGGTTCCCCGCCAGGTGCGGAGTCTTTTTGTCCGCACGAAACGGCGGACAGCAACAAGACGATAATCAGAAGTCGTTTCATGGTTTCAGGTCGTTTTTCGGTTTGTAATTCAAAGTCGTGTCGCTTCGGAGGTCGTCGAAGTCCGCCGGATCGAGGGCCGGAGCCGATTCGGACTCCCCGACACCGACATATCCCAACGGATGATAACCGCCCGTGAAATAGTTCGTATTGGCAAAACGGACGGTGGGACGGCCGCAGGCCGGATCGAGAATGCCCAGCGCCAGGATGTAACGGCCCTCGGGAAGGTCATCGCCGAGAAGAGGCCGTGCACGGACAGTCACGGTTTCGGGCCGGATGCGGTAGGACGTTCCGTCCCAATCCTCTCCGGGCATCCACTGCGAGAGACGCACGTCGTCGAGTACCGTCCCCCAGACCTTCGCATGCGTTCGGACATCGAGCAGGGCGACCTCGACGGGCCAGTCGTAATAGAAAGGCGAGGAGCCCGTGTTCCGCAGCGAAAACTCCATTCCGAACGCCTCGCCCCTGTCGATCCGGCAAGGGTAGGAAGCATCGGAGAGCACGAACCGGTACCCCATCGCTTTCTGCAATTCCGCGGCGTTGCGGGCAAAGACCGGATCGTTGAAGTCGGCCCAGGTGATGCCGCCCAGATGATTGCAGTGCAGATTGCGAATCTGTTCGATGACGGTATGCCGGGTCGTATCGTCGGCTACGACCGCCTCGAAACTACGGTATTTGGCCAGGTCGCCCCAGTTCCAGGTAATCTCGCCGCCGACGGGCTGCGTCCGCCAGTAATCGCCCCGACGAATCATCGCGTTGTAGCCGCGCTCCATCTCCTGGGGCTGGGCCCACGAATCCCAATAGATTCCGAAATCGTAATCCTCGAACTCATAGGCATAGCGCACCATCACCTTCTTATTGCGGAACGCATCGCGGAACGCATCGCCCAGGACTTTTTCCATGCCGGGAATCCAGGTACGGCCGGCGACATGACGCGGCTCGTCGTGGGGCGGGAAGACGGTCGAAAGGTCGGGATCGTGGTGCTCGCCCCACTCTCCGACGATACCCATTTCGACATAGGCCACGCGCGGGTCGTTGTCCCATGCCTCTCCCAGCTTGCGAACCAGGTTTCGCACACGGTCGGGAAACGACGGATCGAAATAACCGCCCGAAATAGGCGTCAGCGAGTCCTGCGGCTCCACATAGGCGCCCACCGAACCGGGAATCTGTTTGTAAGGCCCCGTCTCTCCGGGAAGGTCCTCGGGCCAGTGCCAGCCGTTCAGGTCGTCACGGTTGGCCGGGTCCTTGGCCCATCCGCCGTGCCACGGCTCAACCCACACGAGCAACACGCGCGGAATCACCTTGACATTCTGCTCCTCAACGCCCTGCCAGCGGTGGTCGCTGTAAGCGATGACGGTCGCTACGCTGTCCGCCGCATTGCGCTCGAGCAGGTTCCACTGCATGTATTCCTTGATGAGCGAACCATAGGGATAAGGGTATTCGGGCCGACGGGTGTCGGTCCCGATCATGAAGTACTCCCGGAATCCTTTCAGCGGATTGCGGAAAGCGGAATCGTATTCGGCCATCGTGACGCGTACGGTCTCTCCGTCGGAAATGGCCGTATAATGCGCCGCGGAATGCGGGGTGCCGCAACCTGCGCAAACGAAGGCGCAGAACAGGGCGATCGTCGGAAAACGTGTCATGGGCATCGTCAGTCTACGATATATCTCAAGGTCTTGTCGCTCTGGATGTCGTCGAATTCGGCATTTTTGAGCTCATATTCGTCGCTGTCGGCCCCCACTCCGACGTATCCCATCGGATGGCGACCTCCGGTAAAGTAGTTCATGGCGGCGAAGCGCAGCGAAGGCAGCATACCGGCAGGATCGAGGACGGCGAGCGACACGATGTATTTGCCCGGCCGCAGTTCCTCGTCGAGCGTCAAGGCGGCAGTCACCTCGTTCTCGGGAGCCGGCGTACCGTAACTGCCGCTCGCAGGATCCCAGTTCTCCCCGGGCATCCACTGGGAAATGTGCGCATCGGCGAGCGTGGCGGACCACACTTTGCGGTGCGTCGATGCGTTGAGCAGCGCCACCTCGACAGGCCAGTCGTAATAGAAAGGCGACGAACCCGTATTGACCACCTTGAGCTTCACCTCGAACGGCTTACCCTGCTCGATGCGCGCGGGATAGCAGAACTCCTTGATGACGAAGCGGTATCCCAGCGCTTTCTGTACCGTGGATGCATTGACCTGGAACACGGGATCGTTGAAATCGGCCCATGTCACGCCGCCCAGATGGTTGCAGTGAAGCGAGCGAATCTGTTCGATGACCTTCGCGCGGGTCTCCGCATTGGCCAGACAGTCTTCGAGGCTGCGGTAGCCCTTGTCGTAAAGATCGCCCCAGTTCCAGGTTATCTCGCCGCCGACAGGCTGCGTGCGCCAATAGTCGCCCCGGCGCATCATGGCGTTGTAACCGCGCTCCTCTTCCTCGGAGATGGCCCACGAGTCCCAATAGACGCCGAAATCGTAGTCCTCGAACTCGTATGCATAGCGGATCATGACCTTCTTGTTCTTGAAAGCGGCCTTGAATGCGTCGCCCAACGTCTTTTCAATGCCGGGAATCCAGGTCCGGTTGGCGACATGCTCCGGCTGCGAATGAGGTTTCCAATAGGTCGTGATGTTGGGGTCGTGGTGTTCGCCCCATTCGCCGACAATGCCCATTTCGACATAGGCCACACGCGGATCGTTATCCCACGCCTCGCCCAGTTTGGCGACGAACTTCTTGACACGCTCCTGGAACGTCGGGTCGAAATATCCGCCCGTAGAAGGAGTGTTGTCATCGTCCGAACGCACCTCGCGCGGAATGTCCGAAGGCCAGTGCCATCCGTTCAGGTCATCGGGATGATCCGTGTAGGTATTCTTCTCCACGCCGCCCTCGTAAGGCTCTATCCATACGATAAAGGGGCGCGGCACGACCTTGACGTTCATCTCCTCGACGCCTTCCCAACGGTGGTTGCTGTAAGCGATCACTTTGTCCACGCCGTCCGATTCGACGTTCTCCATCATGTTCCACTGCATGTACTCTTTGATGAGCGAACCGTAGGGATAGGGATATTCCGCCCTCTTTTTGTCGATGCCGGGACCGAAGAACTCGCGGAATCCCTTCATCGGATTGCGGAATGCCTGGTAATATTCGTAGGGAACGACCTTCACGACACCGTTCTCTACGGTCGTGCTTCCCGTGTCCCCGCCCTGCGGGAAGTGTTCGCCGCTATCTTTTTCGCATCCTGCCCCGGCGGCGAACAACAGGCAGAATCCCAACCGGAAGATTGTCTTCATAAACAGATTGAATATCGTGAGTTTTCGGAACGGGGAGGCGACGGAACGCCTCCCCGTCAGAACCGTATCAATAACCCGGATTGTTTTCCGTAATGGCATCGTTCGCATCCATGGCGCTCTGCGGAATCGGATAAAGCACATGGAAGTCGCGGATCGTGATATCGTAGGCAGCCTTCACCTGTTCGGCCAACTTGCCGAAACGGATCAGGTCGAAACGACGCACGTGTTCGCAGCACAGCTCGTGCAGGCGCTCTTCGAGAAGGACATCGGCGAACTGCTGCTTCGTAAGGTTGTCCGCCGCGGTGATCTCGCCCAGTCCGGCGCGTCTGCGCACCTCGTTGAGGCAATCGTACTTGGCATCGGTCTTGTCGTCGATGGCGTTGAGCGCTTCGGCCCGCATCAGCAGCACGTCGGCATAACGGATGTAGATGAAGTTCAGATCGTCGTTCTCGATCTCATTGCCGTATTTCGGATCCCAGAACTTCTTGATCGCCGGCGGAGTCTGCGGAATACCGGCAAACTCGGTCCAGAAGAAAGCCGTCTTGCGCTTGTCCTCGGCGTCGTAACTGTCATAAAGATACTGCGAAGGGCCGAATCCACCCCAGCCTCCGAAAGCCGTCGTGCTGCCCGGAATGTTGCGCGGTCCCCAATAGCTGTGCTGAAGCGAACCCTCCTCGCCCCATTTGCCCGAGTGCTTGAACTGCACCTCGAAGATGTTTTCATACTCTTCGTTCTTATGGTCAGGCGAGAAAATGTCGGCATAGTCGTCGTAGAGATGGAACTTGCCGTAAACCTGATCGAGAGCGGTCAGCGCCTCGCCGGGACGCCCCCACTGCAACAGGACACGGCCCAGCAGGGCATAGGCCGCATAGCTGGTGGCGCGGCCCTTGTCCGATCCGGACTCCCACGACGGAGGAAGTACGCCCGCGGCATCGCGCAGGTCCTGTACGATGACTCCGTAAACGTCATCGGCCGTCGAACGCGGTTTCATGATCTGGTTCTTATCGACCGACGCCGAGGTCCAGAGCGGCACGCCGCCGTACATGCGCACCAGATCGAAATAGAGCAGCGCACGCACGAATTTGGCCTGGGCGATCATCAGACTGCGCGCCTGTCCGCTCACAGGAGCCTCGGAAGGCATGTCGATGACGATATTGCAACGCTTTATACCATCGTAACAGAGGGTATAGTGATTATCGAAAAAAGAATGCGAGGCCGAAAAAGTGTAATAATGCAACTCGGCATAGGCTGCCCATCCGAGATCGAACGGCAGCACCTCGTCGGTGCCGAATTCACCCAGCGTAATGGCATATTTCGCCTCGAATCCGGCGGTGATGTTCTGCAACGCCCCGTAAGCGGCCGTCAGGGTGTTGTCCCAATCGTCCTCGGTCTTGAACGAGTTTTCGGGAGTCAACTTGCTTTTGGGGGTTTCATCGAGAAAACTTTCGCAGGAAGTGACCGCACCCAGCATCAGCAGGAATCCCGCGGCACATATCATCTTTTTCATGGTTCGTTTTTTTAGGTTGCGTGTTTTAGAAATTGACGGAAACTCCGCCGATGAAACTGCGCGAACCGGGATAAGGGTTCGTATTGTCCCACGCCTCTACGTCGTAGCCCGTGTAGGCGGTGAAGGTCGCGAGGTTCTGCACCGAGAAGAATACGCGGATGCTGTTGGCGCGAATGGCATCGGTCCAACGCTTAGGCAGCGTGTAGCCGATCTCCAGATTCTTGATGCGCAGGTATTTGCCATCCTGCAGATTGGCATCGGTGCCATCTCCGTTGGCATAGGCGCTGCCTACGCGCGGAGCCGGGTAGACGTTGCTCGGGCGGTCGATGCGCCAATAACCGAAGTAGTAATCCCGGCTCATATTGCCCCATACGTTGTAGGAACTCTGCGAACGCAGCAGCGTGTTGTTGATCTTGTGGCCGCCGGCGAAGTTCATGAACAGCGTGACATCGAAACCATAGAAGCGGAACGTGTTGGAGAAACCTCCGTACCAGGTCGGAGTGCTCTGACCGGCAAACATACGGTCATCGCCGTTGATGACGTTGTCGGGCTCTCTGTCGAGGATCTTGCGATCGCCCGGATAGGCGCCGTAGACAGCGGCCTTGTCGGCTTCATCGAGCTGCCATATGCCCTGCGAGTGGAGCAGGTAAAATTCCCCGAGCGAGTGCCCCACGAAAAGCGATTTATCGACATCCTGCTTGCCGTCGTAAAGCTCGATAATCTCGTTGCGGTTATAGGAGATGTTGAACGAAGAGGTCCACTGAAAATTACGCAGATTCAGATTGACCGTGTTCAGCGTAAACTCAATGCCCTTGTTGTCGAGCACGCCCACGTTGGTCATCGAGCTCGTGTAACCCGACTCCTTGGGCAGCGGCACGGTCCAGAGCAGATCGTTCGTGCGTTTGTAGTAACCCTCGATGGTACCGGCGATACGGTTGCCGAACAGGCCGAAGTCCAGACCGATATCCAACTGTTTGGCTTTCTCCCAGGTGAGATCGGGATTGCTGATACTGCTGTAGACGGCTCCCGATACGAGGCTGTTGCCGAAAACGTAGTCGAGACCCGAACCGCCCTGGCTGATCTGCGCGGCATAGGAGTAATCGCCGATATTCTGATTGCCGAGCATACCGGCGCTGACACGCAGTTTGAGGTTATCCACCCATCTGGCTTTCTGCATGAACCGCTCTTCGGAGATACGCCATGCGGCAGCCAGCGAGGGGAAGTAGCCCCACCGGTGTCCCGGAGCGAAGCGCGAGGAACCGTCGCCGCGCATGGTCAGCGTTACGAGGTAACGCTCGTCGAAATTATAGGTCGCACGTCCGTAAAACGACACGAGCGTCGAAGCCGAAGCATAGGACCCGTTGGGACCGTGGGTGGTCGCACCGCCCAGGTTGTTGTATTTGGTCGTCGCATTGAGTCCCTTCGAGTCGGCCGTGACCTCTTCGTAGTCGGTCCGCGAAGCGGAGAATCCGCCCATGACCGTCAATTTGTGCCGGTTGCGCATAAAGTCGTAGGTGACGGTGTTCTCGGTTTGCCAGTACCGTTTCTTGTTGGTCATGATACGGGCATGTCCGTCAGCGGCATAGTGCTGACCCATGCGTCCGTCTTCGTATTCATTGACCTTGAAAAATACCAGCTCCCCGCCGTTGTCCGAACGGATACGCAGGTTCTTGACAGGCTCCAGCTCCAGATAGAACGATCCCACGACACGGGTCTTCTTGGTGGGTTTGTCCAGCAGATCGACGATGGCTACGGGATTGGCCTTCGTATTGAGGAAACCGTCGAAATAACTGCCGTCGGCGTTATAGATCGGAGCGGTGGGCTGTGCAGTGATGGCGCTGTGCATCGTACCGTAGCCCGAGTCGGACTCCTCGTTGATATTCATCAGTTTGGATTCGATGACATTCATCCTCACACCCGAACGCAGCCATTTGTTCAGCGTAGCGTCCATATTGTAACGAACGGTAAATTTGTTGAACGAGGAGCGCTTGACGGTTCCCTGCTGGTCGTAATAGTCGAGACCGAGGTAGTGGGTGGTTGTCTTGCCGCCGCCCGAAATCGAAAGATTATAGTTCTGGAAACTGCCGTTCTGCGTCACGGCATCCTGCCAGTCGGTCGATTCGCCGCGGCTGAGCTGGCGCAATTCCGCCGAAGTCCAGGTATAGGTCTGCCCGGTGGATTCGATCAGGTCGTAATACTGCTGAGCGGTCATCATGTCCTGCTTGTTCATGAGCTTTTGTACGCCGCCCGTGACGTTGAACGACACGCGGGTCTTTCCTGCCGTACCTCTTTTGGTGGTGACGAGTACGACGCCGTTCGAGCCGCGCGATCCGTAAATCGAAGCCGAGGAAGCGTCCTTCAGCACCTCGATGGACTGGATATCGCCGGCCGAAAGATCCTGCAGACCACCCTCCACAGGCACGCCGTCCACAATGTAAAGAGGTTCCGTCCCAGCGTTGATCGAGCCGGCGCCACGGATCAGAATGCTGGCATCGGCTCCGGGTTTCATATTGCCCTGCGTGACCTGTACGCCAGCCGCCGCACCCTGCAGAGCGGCCGAAACCATTCCGATCTTGCTGTTTTTGAGCACATCGGACTTGATGGAGGCCACCGAGCCCGTCAGATCGCTCTTTTTGGCCGACCCGTAACCGATGACCACCACATCGTCCATGTTGTAATTATCGGGGACCATGCGGATTTCCATTCGTGTATCTTTCCCCACGGGAACGGACTGATCGATCATGCCTATGAAAGAGAAAACCAGGGTCTCACCTTTTTTTGCATCGATCGAAAAACATCCCATAGCATCGGTCGATACACCCTTCTGCGTATTTTTTACGACAACGGCAACACCTGCGAGCGGTTCGGAATTTTCATTCATCACCACGCCTTCGACCTTGTTTTGGGCAAAACCGGCCGCAGCCAGCAGCAGTGCTGCCAGTAAAAACAATATCTTTTTCATTGTTGTTCTCGGTTAGTAGTTAGACGCTAAAATTGACGGATCGCGCGGATTCCGATGGCCCATCCCTCCTTGTCCGAAGCCGCCGTCACGAGATTCTCCGCTTCATAGAAGTTCACGTAGTAGGCGCTCCATATCGGCGCGCTGTCGTCGGCATCGCCTTCAGACGACGACCAATAGTTGTTGGCCGCAAGTCCGGCACCCTTTTCGGCAAGCATGTTTTTCTGGTAGAACAGTTGTACGAGTTCCTGCTGCGAAGGGAGAAACCAATCGTCGTACACGATGCCGTCCACGGTCTCGGTCTCCGCATCGCACTGTTCGGCAGCCGACTTCTTGCTCGACGGCCATGTCTCGAACTGCTGGTGGAAATTTTTCATGGCCTCCACGCAAATACGCGTGTTCTCCTTGCCGGCGTATATATCCTTTCTGGTTTCGCCGTGTCTGGAGGTCGGTCCCCATTGTTCGGTCGCCGAACCGGTATTGCTGCGCTTGGCGATCAGTCCGTGAATGCCTCCGTCGGAAACATAGTAGACGATACCTCCGCCTATCTCGTCTCCCACGGCGACGGCCACACTGACCTCTCCCAGACGTCCCTGCCGGTTTCCCCGGGTCAGCGTCAGCGTATTCACTCCATAGCATTCCTCGGGAACAACGATCTCGACTCCCTCGCCGGTCAGTGCGACGTCCGCCGTATGGGATACGCCGGACGGATAGGCGTCGGAAGTAAAGACGGCCTTGTCGCCCGCCTCGAAGCCCTTGCCTCCGATCCGGATTTTCGTACCCCGGGCCGCATGGTCCGTCGGCATCACCAGATCGTCGATAGCGATCACGTAAGCCACTTTCAAGTAGTCCGGCAGCGTACTGACAAGACCCGCACGCTCTACGTCCACCTCGTATGTGCCGGCGGCATCGGACGGGATAACGATCGAAATGCCGTAATCGGTCACCTCGATTACCTGGGGTTCAAAGTCCTTTTCCTGCGAAAGCGACGTACAATAAAGTTTGTCCCCTGTGTCGAAACCCTTGCCGGAGATCGTTACCGTCGTGCCGGGAATCGTACTGCTCTCCGCCGGCATGACCACATCTTTCAGAATCGGGGCCACGGGCTCCGCTTTCTGTTCGTTCTCATCGTCGCATCCCGCGGTTGCGAGTGCGAAAAACGAGAAAAGAAGCATAAAGTTCAATTTTCTCATGGATGTTTGGGTTTTTAGGTTCGTGTATCTGATTTTGGATTGGTCAGAGCTGTGCGACCCGAATATCGTCGATTTCCCGGCGATAAGGAACGGAATTTTGCGCGCCGAGCCGAGTTACTGAGATCGAGGCGACGAGCGAGGCGAAACGGGCAGCCTGCACGAGATCGCGTTCTTCGGCCAGCGCAACACAGAGAGCTCCGCAAAAGGTATCGCCGGCAGCCGTAGTGTCTACGGTTTTCACCTTGAACGGAGCGATGTGCGTACATTCGGAGCCGTCGAAGCAGAGAGCTCCGTACGCCCCGAGCGTGATGAGCACGCTGCCGACACCGTATCCATGGAGAACCCGAGCGGCCCGTTCGGCGGTTTCCCAGTCCGTCACTTCGATGTTCGTCAGGGCGCTGGCCTCTCCGCGATTGGGAATCAGGACGTCCACCATTCGGAGCAGCTCTTCCGGAAGAGCCGATGCGGGTGCAGGATTCAAAAGTACCTTCACTCCGGATTCGTGAGCGATACGGGCCGCGCAGATGACGGTTTCGAGAGGAATTTCGAGCTGCATGATGACGAGATCGGCCGACTCGATCTCGGAACGGGCCTGTTCGATGTCGGCAGGCAGAAGGGTGTTGTTGGCCCCCGGAGCGACGGCGATACAGTTTTCGCCTTTGGCATCGACGGTAATCAGGGCCACACCCGAAGGAACTTCGGCATTGCAGAGCATGAAGGCCGTGTCGATACCCTCCTGCCTGTATCCCTCTTCGGCCCGCCGGGCGAACAGATCGTCTCCGGTTTTGCAGATGAAAGTGACACGGCCGCCAAGACGGGCCGCAGCAACGGCCTGATTGGCCCCCTTCCCTCCCGGATTCATCAGGAAAGTGCCACCCAGCACAGTTTCTCCGGGGGCAGGCAGTTTCTCGGACTTGATGACCATGTCCGTGTTGCTGCTACCGATGACAACAATTTTTTTAAGGTTCATTTCGAAGTGTTTTAGGTTTCTGCAGCATGGTTTGCGCATTGCTTTCGACAGGTTGGGATCGTATTTTGCGCAATCGTTTGTGCAATATAAACAAAAAAATCTCAAACAACCAAATTTTCTTTGATCTTTTTTGAAAAAAAAGTATCTTTGGCTATTCAATTATATATAACAATGCAAAAAGAAACCTTGATTACAATAGCAGAGCGGACGGGATTTTCAATATCTACGGTATCCCGGGTACTAAACGGCAAAGCGCAAAAATACCGAATTGCCGACCAGACGGTAAAAACGATCACGGAAGAGGCCCGGAAATGCAACTACCAGCCCAATCTGACTGCGCAAAGTCTTCGGACGAAGCGCACGAACACGATCGGACTGATGGTGCCGAGCATCGACAATCCCTTCTTCGCCAACATCGCTAACGTGATCATCCACGAGGCCCGCCTGTATAAATATACCGTGATCCTGATCGACTCGATGGAAAACGAGAAGGACGAACGGGAGGGAATAGACTCATTGATGAGCCGGAATATCGACGGCATTATCATCGTACCCTGCGGACGCGACGCCCACTCGCTGGAGGAGGCGGCAACCAGGACACCGATTGTCCTGATCGACCGTTATTTCCCCGAAACGACCCTGCCCTACGTTTCGACAGACAATTACCTGGGCAGCTACAATGCAACACGGATGCTGCTGGAGAGCGGACACCGGAAGATCCGCTGCATCCAGGGACCTCCTTCATCCATCACGACGATAGAGCGGGTACGCGGTTACAGCGAAGCCCTGCAATCCTACGGGATAAAAGACGGCGGAATGGTCTCGGGCACCGATTTCTCAATCCAGAACGGGTATGTCGAAACCAAACTGGCGCTTGCAGGGCCGGAACCTCCGACGGCTATCTTCGCCCTGAGCAACACAATCCTGCTCGGTACGCTCAAAGCGGTCGAAGAGGCCGGACTGAATGTTCCGGACGACCTGTCGGTCATTTCGTTCGACAATTACACCTACCTGGATTTTCTGTCCCCGGCCATTACACGGGTCAATCAGCCGATCGAAGAGATGGGCATTCTGGCCGTAAAGATCCTGCTGCAGGCCCTGAAGAACAATGAACCGAGCCATACCCAGATACTGCTGCCTCCGAATATCATCGTCCGCAATTCCGTCCGACTGCTTCAGGACAGAGACGTTCCGCTCCGATCCGCTGTTTTGGGAGACGGCTGAGAACCGGACTTTCAGCGCAGACCATACGGACCGACAACCGCCGAAACGATCGTTCCGGGCCCCTTACACACAATTCTCCCGGAAACGGCGATTATCATGTTGCGACGGCACGTCTGCATTCCAGTATCCGACCGTCATCGACAATACGTCCGGCAAGTCCGAGCGTTCCAAGAACGTTCCGCCACAGCCCCAACGTTCCTACGGTCAGTCCGAAAGGCTCCGTCACCGGCGGATTCAACCTTCACTTCGCGCAGAAGGGGCGCACCTATGCCATCCACATGGGCTTCAGCACGCCGAACAACAGGCAGGCGATCACGAAGGTGACGACGATGTTGAAACCCTGCGCCGCGAGGAACGAACGGAGCAGGTTGCGGTTCTCCTTCGATACGATCTCCTTCAGACGCGTGTCGAGGCCGATGCAGACGAAGGCCAGCGAAAAGAAGACCGTGGAGAAGGTCTTGGCGACACTCGTTTCGGCGAGTTTGCCGCCGTCGCCCGGGACGAAGAACCCGCCCGACTGCATCAGGCTGAAGACGAGCGAGGCGGCGACGAATCCGAGGATGAACTTGGGGAACTTCTCCCAGACGATGCCCAACGAGGGGGCCTCGCGGCCCCGCTCCCCGCGGGTCGAGAGGTAGAGCGCGATGAAGAAGGCCACCACGCCGATCAGCACGTTCTGCGCCGCCTTGATGATGACGGCCTGCCGGTTGGCCGCGTCGCCGATCATCTCGCTCGAAGCCACGACGCCCGACGTGGTGTCGATCGTGCCGCCGATCCACGCTCCGGCGACCTCCTGCGCCACGGAGGGTTCGAACAGATGCGGCAGGATCAGTCCGGCCAGCCACGGCATGAGGTAGATCATCGGCACGACGACGATGAGCACCAACGAGACGATATACGAGAGTTTCCTGTCGTCGCCGCCCGCCACGCGCGCCGCGGTGATGCAGGCCGAGACGCCGCAGATCGAGACGCCGCTCGACAGAATCATCGCCGAACGTTCGTCCACGCCCCGGCGGCGCGAGAACCGGAAGGCGAAGAACCAGACGAGCGCCACGACCAGGCAGGCCTGCACGAGGCCGAAGACGCCCGACTTCATCACGTCTCCGATAAGGATCGTCGCTCCGAGACAGACGACGCCGATCTTGATGAAGAATTCGCCCTGAACGGCCGGTTTCATCCAATCGGGAAGGCGCCAAAGGTTGCGGATCAGCAGCCCGAAGAGCACCGAGAAGAAGACCGATTCGAAGCCGTATTTCGCCACGACGGGAATCTTGGCCACGACCTGCGCCACGAGCGAGACGGCGAAGACCACGACCAGCGACGGCAGCAGCCCCCGGACCGGACGGCGCAGCAGGAGACTCCCGACGTAGAGCACGACGAGCACGATCAGAAACAGCAGGGCGATGTTGTACCACGCCACACTGCCCACGAGCGTCGCGGGAACGGCAGGCAGACTGCGGGGGACGAGCGCCGAGAGCAGCAGCAGCGGAACGGAGACCCAGACCGCCACCCAGTCTTCGACACGGAGTTTTTCGAGCAGGTTTTTCATCATATCGCAAGAACTTTAAAAGATTCCGGAAAACATGACCGCGACGACGTTGCGGTTCGAGACACCGTGCGAAGCGTAGTCCTCGTAGGTGTAGTCGAGCTGGCAGCGCAGGTACTTCACCGGCTGCCAGAGGATGCCGGCCGTGTAGTTGGTCTGGCGGGAGGACGGCGCGGAGGTATTCTCGAGGAAAGTGTCGTAGCGCACGACGGGCATCAGCGTCCGCGTGACGCGCCAGCCGCCCAGCACATACCAGCCGCTGCTCTCCAGGAGGCCGCCCGCCGGGCGTTCGTCCCCGGCCGGAAGTCCCGTCTCGCCGCCGATCCACTCGCCGCGCAGGACGACCGGACCGCGGTCGTAGCAGGCGCCCGCTCCGTAGCGGACGCGCCGCAGGTAGGAGGCGCCGTATTCGCCCCGGTAGTAGGAGGCCGAAAGGAGCAGCCCCGGGAAGGGCCGGACACCCAGCCGCGCGGAGAGGTCCTTCGAGGTATTCCTGTCCTTCGTATTGATGCCCTCGCCGTTGAACACGCCCAGGTCGTAGCTGAGCACGTCGTACCCGTCGCGCCGGAAGAATCCGCCGTAGAGCGTGGCGCCCATGTCGCGCCCCGTGGCCGAGAGGCCGCAGACGTCCTCGAAGCCCATCAGCCGGCGCAGTCCGAGCGGGTATTCGATCAGCTCGAACTTCAGGGGCACGTAGTCCGTGTTCTCGATCGAGAAGGGAACCTTGTACTCGCCCAGCTTGACGTTGAGCTGGCGCAGCGGCTTCCATTCCACGTAAGCATCGACGACCTTGGGCGAGGCGAACTCGATCTGCACGCGGTAGCCCAGCTTCGGGGCGAGATTCCCCGCGAGATTCAGCCGCACGCGCTTGATGAAGAAGGTCGAGGAGCGCTCCGCGGCCTCGTAGCCCAACTGCACATAGCCCGAAATCGCCGGAAGGCGCTCCAGAATCCGTTCCCACGAGGAGGTCTTCTCCCGCAGGGCATCGGCTTCGGCCGGAAGGCGGGCCGCATCGGCGGCGGATACCGCGGCGACGCTGTCCGCGGCCGGGAGCGCGGAGTATCCGGCGGCATGCTCCGCCCGCAGGCCGAAAGGCAGCAGTACGAGCAGCAACGAGAGGGCGATCGGTTTCATACGCACGGGTTTTTCGTTCACGGTGCAAAGGTCGTTATTCCCGCGGGATGAGGCAATACGCGAAAATACCTAAAAACCCGGCGGCGGGGCGAAACTGGAATCCGGGTAATATTATCCGTAATCGGGATTAGGCGGAAGTCGTTTTTTCCCGCTATTTTTGCACCGCAGAAAAACACGAACGACAATGGCGAAACGAGTACTGATTCTTTCATCCAGCCCGCGCCGGGGCGGCAACTCCGACCGGCTCTGCGACGAGTTCCTGCGCGGAGCCGCCGAGGCGGGCCACGACGCGGAGAAGATTTTCCTGCGCGACCGGACCATCGGCTACTGCACGGGATGCGGCGCATGCAGCCGCGACGGCAAACCCTGCCCGCAGCGGGACGACGCGGCGGAGATCATCGACAAGATGGTGCGGGCCGACGTGATCGCGATGGCCACGCCGGTCTATTTCTACACGATGGCGGCCCAGATGAAAACCCTGATCGACCGCTGCTGCGCACGTTACACGGAGATCAGCGGCAAGGAGTTTTACCTCCTGCTCACGGCCGCCGAGGAGGAGCGGGAGAAGATGCTCCGCACGGCAGACACCTTCCAGGGGTTCTTCGACTGCCTGGAGGAGCCGCACCTCCGTGCGACCGTATTCGGCACGGGCGTGTGGCACGCGGGCGAAATCGCGGGACATCCCGCCCTGCGCGAAGCCTACGAAGCGGGGAAAGGCATCTGACCGGACCCCTCCCTTCCATCGGCCGCACGGCGGTCTCCGGAAAGGCATTCCGGCCGCACCGGGCAGGAAAGACTGTGAACGCGACGGCCGACACAGACAGATACCGGACAGGACAAACACAAAAACGAACACAGCATGTATCTTGAAAAAATCGACGCTCCGCAGGACCTCCGGGGTCTCACGACGGAGCAACTGCATGCGCTGGCGGACGAGATCCGCGAGGCGCTGCTGCGGAAACTGAGCGCCCACGGCGGACATATCGGACCGAACCTGGGCATGGTGGAGGCCACGATCGCCCTGCACCGCGTATTCGACTCGCCGAAGGACAAGATCATCTACGACGTCTCGCACCAGAGCTATGTCCACAAGATGCTGACGGGCCGCCGCGAGGCGTTCCTCGATCCGGCGGACTACGACGAGGTGTCGGGTTACACCAATCCGCAGGAGAGCGAGCACGACCACTTCACGATCGGCCACACCTCGACCTCGGTGAGCCTGGCCTGCGGATTGGCCAAGGCCCGCGACCTGCGGGGCGGCAGCGAGAACGTGATCGCCGTGATCGGCGACGGCTCGCTGAGCGGCGGCGAAGCCTACGAAGGACTGAGCAATGCCGGAGAGGCGGGCACGAACCTCATCGTCGTGGTGAACGACAACGAAATGTCGATCGCCGAGAACCACGGCGGCCTCTACGCCAACCTGCGCGAACTGCGCGAAAGCGACGGCAAGGCCCCGTGCAACTTCTTCCGCGCGCTGGGGCTGGACTACCTCTACGTGAAGGAGGGCAACGACATCGAGGCGCTCACCGCCGCCTTCCGGCAGGTGAAGGACACGCCGCGACCGGTCGTCGTGCATATCCGCACGCTCAAGGGCAAGGGATACGCCCCGGCCGAGCGGCAGAAGGAGCGGTTCCACTGGGGAATGCCGTTCGACCTGGCGACGGGCGAACCGAAAGCCGCAGGCGGCGAGGAGGACTACTGCGACCTGACGGGCCGCTTCCTGCTGGAACGGATGCGCACGCAGCCCGAGCTGGTGGCCATCACGTCGGGAACCCCGGCCGTCATGGGATTCACGCCCGAACGCCGCCGCGAAGCCGGACGGCAGCTCGTGGACGTGGGTATCGCCGAAGAGCACGCCGTGGCGCTGGCTTCAGGCATCGCAAAGGCCGGAGGCCGCCCCGTGTACGGCGTGTACAGCACCTTCATCCAACGCTGCTACGACCAGCTCTCGCAGGACCTCTGCATCAACGGGAATCCGGCGGTGATCGCCGTATTCATGGGGACCGCGGCGGGCATGAACGACGCGACGCACCTCGGGTTCTTCGACATCCCGCTGCTGGCGAACATCCCGAATCTGGTCTATCTGGCGCCGACCTGCGCGGAGGAGTACTTCGCCATGCTCGACTGGGCGATCCGCCAGCGGGAACACCCCGTGGCCGTGCGTGTGCCGGGAGCCGCCGTAGTGCACCGTCCCGGGCCGTTCGACACGGAATACGGCGAACTGAACCGCTACCGCGTGGAGCGCAGGGGCAGGGAGGTGGCCATCCTGGCGCTCGGGTCGTTCCATGCGCTGGGCGAGGAGACGGCCGACCGGCTGAAAACCGAGGCGGGAATCGACGCGACGCTGGTGAATCCGCGCTACATCACGGGCCTCGACGAGGAGCTGCTGGAGGAGCTGTTGCGCGATCACCGGGCGGTCGTCACGCTGGAGGACGGCTCGCTGGACGGAGGTTTCGGCGAGAAGATCGCCCGGCGGTACGGCCCCACGCCGATGCGGGTGCTGAACTACGGACTCCGCAAGGAGTTCGCCGACCGCTACGACCTCGGAGAGCTGCTGCGCGCGAACCGGCTGACCGGAGAGCAGATCGCGGAGGACGTGCTGCGCATCGTGCGATAGCGCGGGGTGCGACCCGATACGACGAACCCGGCGGACCGTGAAGGTCCGCCGGGTTTCGCTTGCCCCTCCCGCCCGGGGACTTCCGTACGGCATCGGCAGACGGCGGCGGGAACGCCGGTCACATGCGGTTCGCGAGGTCCTTGACCAGTTCGCCGTCGAACAGGTGCAGCACGCGGTGGGCGAAGGTCGAATCGTACTGCGAGTGGGTCACCATGATGACCGTCGTGCCCTCGCGGTTGAGCTCCGAGAGCAATTCCATCACCTCGCGGCCGTTCTTCGAATCGAGGTTGCCCGTAGGCTCGTCGGCCAGGATCAGCTTGGGATTCGACACCACGGCGCGGGCGATGGCCACGCGCTGCTGCTGACCGCCCGAAAGCTGCTGCGGAAAGTGCTCGGCACGGTGCGAAATGTTCATGCGGCCCAGGATCTCGTTCACGCGGCGCTTGCGCTCGGCGGCCTTCACGCGCATGTAGATCAGCGGCAGCTCGACGTTCTCGAAGACGTTCAGCTCGTCGATCAGGTTGAACGACTGGAAGACGAAGCCGATATTGCCCTTGCGGAACTTCGTGCGGTCCCTCTCCCGGAAGGCAGCGACCTCCTGCCCCAGCAGGGAGTAGCTCCCGGAAGTGGGATTGTCCAGCAGGCCCAGAATATTGAGCAGCGTGGACTTGCCGCATCCCGAAGGCCCCATGACGGCGACGAACTCGCCCTCGTCCACGTCGAACGACACGCCGTTCAGGGCGATGGTTTCGATCTCCTCGGTCCGGAAGACCTTGCGGAGGTTCTCGACTTTCAGCATTGACATGACTAAATGTTTTTTAAGATTAATGAATCGTTGTCGGTTTCGGTATCATTCGGACTTGACCGAATCGGCGGGATTCTCCGAGGCGGCGCGCCACGAACGGACGGTGACCGTCAGCACCGTCACGGCCAGCACGGCCAGCAACGCCGCAGCGAAGACCCACCAGTGCATCGGCACACGGTAGGCGAACGTCGAAAGCCACCGCGAGACGGCCCAAGCGCTCAGCGGAGCCGCCACGGCGAAGCAGACGAGTACCATCGCGGCGTAACGCCGGTTGAACATGCGGAGCACCTCGCCCGTCGTGGCGCCCATCACCTTCCGGATGGCGATCTCCCGCCGCCGGCGCTGCGTCTCGAAGAGCACGATCCCGAAAACGCCCATCAGCGCGATGACCACGGACAGCAGCGTGAACAGCCCGACCACGGTCGAGAGACGACGCTCCTTGCCGTACTCGGCCCCCAGCTCTTCCCCGAAGGTGCGGACCTGCAACTCGCCCGGCGTCAGGCGCGGGTCCGTCTCGACGATGCAGCGGCGAATCCACTCGGTCACCGAAGCGATGTCGGCATCCGGCGCATGGCGGACGTAGAGCACCCGTGCCGAACGGCCGCCCGAGAGCTGCGACATCTCCTCGGGCAGGACGTAGAAGACGAAGGGCGCGACACCGTACTGCAAAGGCTTGAAATTGAAGTCGGCGCAGAAACCCACGATGGGGTCGTCGTCGCAGAAGCCGCCGATCGGATCGCCCAGATGCAGGTCGAACTCGCGGCGTGCCGCCTCGTTGCAGATCAGCGAGCCGACCGGCTTGCGGTCGTCGGAATCGAGGAAGTCGCGGCCGTCGGTGACGGGAATGCCCATCATGCGGAGGAAGTTCCACTTCACGATATAGGCCTGGAAGCTGACCTGCCTGCCCTTGAACTCCCGGCTCCAGCCCATGCGGCTCACATTGACCAGCCGTCCCTCGGCCCCCGTGACGTCGAGGATGCGGGGATCGGAGAGAAGCCTGTCGCGCAGGACGTCGTAACTCCTGGCGGCGGTATTGGACAACCGGACGGCCACGAGGCCGCGCTTGTCGAATCCCATGTCGTGATTCATCATGTAATCGTGTTGCAGACGGATGAAGCCCGTGGCGACGATCAGCCCGACGGCGATCGTGAACTGGACCCCCAGCAGCACCGTGCGCAGCAAACGCCCGCCCGCGGTCCCCGAGAAGGAGCCCTTGACGACCAGCGCCGGAGCGAACGAGGTGATGTACCACGCCGGATAGAGGCTCGCGGACAACGCCATGACCAGCGCCACGGCGACGACGGCGGCCACGACCGGCAGATTCTCCGAAAGAGCGAGCGACGCGGAGATGTAGCTGGCGAACTCCGTACCCTTGACGAAGAAGGCCAGATACCATGCCGCGAAAAGCGAAACGACCACCAGCCCGACAGCCTCGAAGACGAAACCGAAACGCAGCGAGGAGGCGGACGCGCCGAAGACCTTGAAGGTATTGACCGTGCGGATGCGGACGGGAACCAGCGCGAAGAAGAAGTTCACGAAGTTGATGAAGGCGAGCACGATCACCAGCAGGGCGATGCCCAGCAGCGTCCAGGTCGTCGTCTCGGACCCCTGGGCGCACGGCACGCGGGCATCGGTCTCGAAGTAGAGCTGCGGAAGGGACGAAAGCCGGACGGGCAGCTCGTCCGAGGTATATCCGCCGTCCGCAGCCGCTTCGGCGTTCATTTCGCGGCGCACCCCGTCCCAGAAGGCGACGAACTGCCCGGGATCGGTCCCGGGGCGCAGCTTGACGAAATAGTTGAAACTCCATTCCGACGGATCGTCGAGACACCTGTCGCCCAGATCGTAGGCGACCTCGCACTCCGCGAGCAGCGAATTGTCGGGAAAATCCTCGAAGACGGCCACGATCTCCCGGGCGTTCTCCGGCGAGGGATTCTCGGTATCTACCCAAAGCATGTCGCCCACGCCGACGTCCAGCCGTTCGGCCGTCCGGCGGGAGACGATGACGCTGCCGGAACGGGCCATGTCGTGCACGTCGCCCTCGACGGAGTGGAACGAGAAGACGTCGAGCAGCGGCACGGAGATCGCGCCCGCGGAGACCGCGAACTTGTCGTAGCCCATCCGCGAGGCGTTCTGCCGCCAGACCAGACCGGAACCGAAGCCGCCCCACGAGCAGCCTCCCGCCTCGACGCCGGAAGCCGAGGCGATGACCCGTTCGGAAACGGGCCGGTTGATCCACGACTGCCACGAGCCGGGTTCGTACCAACTCTGCAACTCGACGAGGTAGATGCGGTCGGCATCGGGAATCGACCGGTTGTAGGTCAGCTCCCAGCGCACCTGGACCAGAATGATGTAGAAAGCCGTGAAGGCCAGCGTCAGGCCGACGATGTTCAGCAGCGACGAAGCCTTGTAACGGCGCAGCATCGTCAGAAAGTTTCTGAAAGCGATTTTCATGGGTTATTCGGTTTTGACGGAATCGACGGGATTTTCGCCGGCCGTGCGCCAGGAGCGGACGGTGACGGTGAGGACGGTGATCGCGAGCACGATCGCAAGGGCCGCGAAGAAGACCCACGCACTCAGCGGCACGGCATCGACGAAGCCGCGGAGCCAGACCGAGACGCCGTACCGGGCCAGCGGCGCGGCGACGAGGAAACTCACGAGGACGATCCGCACGAAACGCAGGTTGAACATGCGGAGAACCGAAGCCGACGTAGCGCCGCATACCTTGCGGATGCCGATCTCCTTGCGGCGGTGCTGGGTCTCGAACAACACCAGCCCGAAGACGCCCATCAGCGAGACGAAGATCGCCAGCGCGGAGAACGCCGAGACGAGCACGCCGGCGCGGAAATCCTTGCGGTAGAGGGTATCGACCGCCGTATCGAGGAACTCGATGTCGGGTTCGAGCGGCGTGACGGAGTGCAGCGACCTGCGGATGTGCTCCACGGCCGCGGAGAGGTCCGCCCCGGGAGCGATGCGGATATAGCAATAGGAGAGCGGAAGCGTCCACCCCACGGTCCCCGGGACGAAGAGCGCGAAGGGATCCTCGGCCCGGTGGCGGGAGTAGGCGCGGAAGCCGTCGGGCAGGAACCCCGCGATCTCGCCCCAGCCCGAAACATGGCGTGTCTCCGAAATGCAGTCGCCGGGGCGCATGTCCCACCTGCGGCGGGCCGTCTGGTTGAAAATATAGGTTCCCTGCTCGCGCAGCGGATCGGCGTCGGAGAAGTCCCTTCCCTCGGAGGGCCGGACGCCCAGTACGCGCAGGAATTCGGGTGTCACGACGAGCACCCGGAAAGAGATGTCGCCCCGGTCCCGGTAGGGGCGCGCCCAGCCGGAGAAGTTCTCCTCGGCGCCGAACCGCTGGAAGGCGAAGGCCACCTCCTCGATCTCGGCGCGGGACTTCAGCGCTCCGACCAGCGCGTCGCGCCGCTCGAGCGCCCCTGATGTCAGACTGACCACGACGACGCGGTTCCGGTCGTATCCCGTGGGGTAGCGGCGCAGGTAGCGGTTCTGAAGGCCGACGAAAAGCGCGGCGACGATCAGCCCGATCGAAATGACGTACTGCACGCCGACGAGCGCCATGCGGTAACGGCGGCCCGCCGCGGAGTGAGAGAACGTCCCCCGGACGGCCAGCACGGGACGGAAGGAGGTCATGTAGAAGGCGGGATACAGCCCGGCGACGAGCCCCACGCCCAGCGCGACCAGCGCGCACCACCCCACGAGCGGCCGGTTCGCCGCGAAGGACATGTCGGCATCGACATACCCGGCGAAGGGCGTGCCGGCCAGACAGCCGACGAGGCAGAGCGCCGCGAGGTAGGCGGCAAACGCGACGGCGACGGACTCGGCCAGCAGCGAGAGGCGCAGCGACGGGACGCCGGCGCCCAGAATCTTCTGCAAATTGATGAGTTTCATCCGCACGGGGGCCAGCGCCGAGGCGAAATTGACGAAGTTGATCGAGGCGATGACGATGACCAGCACGGCGACGGCCAGCAGGATGTCGGTCATCCGGCGGTTGCCCTTGGTCGGGAAGTCGTAGAGGATGTCGCGGGCGAAGTAGATGTCGCGGACGCAGGTCAGCCGCACGCCGACCTCCTCCGAGCCGTAAAAGGCACGGATGCGGCGGTTCATCTCCGCGGCTACCTCGTCATGCGAGGCCGGCGAATCGAGGCGGATGAAACACATGTAGTTGTGGGACGACCGGAAGGGCTCGAAATCGGAATCGGAGCCGCCCCGGCAGATCCAGTTCGGGAAGACCGAATTGGCAGGCAGGTCCGCATATACGCCGCAGACCGTGCAGGTCTCCCCGCCGATCCGGACGATCCGCCCCACGGCCGGTTCGTCGCCGAACATGCGCCGCGCCAGCGACCGGGGCAGCAGCAGCCCCGCGGAGGTGTTCAGTCCGGCGGCGTCGCCTTCGGTGAGACGCAGCCCCAGAACACGCACGAAGGAGGAATTGCACCGCTTCACCGTCTCGCGGAAGAGCCTGCGCTCGCCGTTCGGCTCGGGGACCTCCAGCTCCAGCCCGGGGCCCAGCATCTCCAGCGCCGAAGCCGCCTCGATATGGGCCGAGGAGCCTGCCAGGTCGGAAATCAGCGGATAGTTCAGCATCGTGAACCAGGAGTCGGCCAGCTCCGGAGAGCGCATCTCGACCCGGAAGATCCGTTCGGAGCCGGGGTGACACGTATCGAACCCGTATTCGAAACGCACCTCGATCAGGATGACGAGAAAGGCGGCGAAGGCCACGGCCAGACCCGCGACGTTGAGCGCGACGGCCGCAGGATAGCGGCGCAACGCCGTGAAGAGGTTTTTCAGAATGACACGCATGGCGGACGGATAAGGAGTCAGCGGTTGAGAATCAGCACGTCGTTCGCACCGTAGTTTTCATAGCCCGAAACGATCACCCGCTCGCCCGGCTCCAGGCCGTCGAGCACCTCGTAGTACTGCGGATTCTGGCGGCCGATGCGGACCGGACGCTTGAAGGCACGGTCGCCTTCGGGCGAAAGGACGTAAACCCACGCGCCGCCCGTGGTCTGGTAGAACGACCCGCGGGGAATGATGACCGCTTCGGAGGGCTGCCCCAGCTCGAGGTGCAGGTAGTAGGTCTGGCCGCTGCGGATGTTGTCCGGATGGGGTCCCCGGAAGGTGAAGTCGGCGCGGAAACGGCCGTCGCGCACCTCGGGATAGACCTTCCTGAGGCGCATCGTGAAGTTCGTGTCCTGCCGTTCGAACGAGGCGTCGAGACCCGCACGCACGCGGTCGATGTAGCTCTCGTCGATCTGCGCCTCGACCTTGTAGTCCGACAGGTCGTTCACCTGTCCGATCTTCTGGCCCGAAGTGACGGACTGTCCGAGCACGACGTCCAGCAGCCCCACCTCGCCGTCGATGGGCGACTTGACGTTCAGGTTGCCGATGCGCTCGCGGATGAGCTGCATGTTGCGTTTCATGTTGTCGAGGTTCTCCTCCATCTGCTCGATCTGCACGGAGCGGTAGAGCGAATCCTGAATCTGACGCTCGACGTTCAGCTCGCGTTTCTTGGCCGCCAGCTCGTAGTCCTCCTTCGACTGCAACCACTCCTCGCGGGCGATCAGGTCGTTGCGGTACAGCTCCTCGTTCTGGCGCCACGTGCGCCGCTTGCGCTCCACGTCGAGGTCCAACTGCACCTTGTCCAGCCGCAGGTCGAGCTTCTCCTGCTCCATCGAAATCAGCGTGTTGCGCAGGATGTTCTGCTTCTCGGCCAGTTCGGCCTCGCTGTTCAGTATCTCGAGCGTGAGCGACGTGTTGCTCAGCACCACGAGCACGTCGCCCTTGCGGACCGTCGTGCCCTCCTCGACCACGAGCCGTTCGACGACGCCCGCTTCGAGCGGGCTGAGCTGCACGGTGGTGATGGGCTGCACCTGCCCCGTGACGCGGATGTAGTCGTTGAACTCGCCGCGCACGACTTCGCCCACGGAAATCGTGCGGGCGTCGATGCGCAGCGTCGAGGAGTCGTCGCGCAGCAGCAGCCACACCACGAAGACCAGGAGCAGGGCCCCGGCCAGATAGGGAAGGCCCCGCCTGGTGAACAGGGCGCGGATGCCCTTCTTCTTTTCGATACGGATGTCCATGATATGTCGGTTGTTTTTTCGTCAGCGGATTCAGCGGATGAGGGGCTCGCCGTTGTAGTACTCCACCAGGCGGACCCGGACGATGTACTGGAGGCGGGCGCGGAGCCGTTCGGAACGGGCCTGAAGCAGCTTGTCGGCCGCCGTCTGGAGGTCGAGGGCCGAGACCATGCCCCGTTCGTACTTGCCGGCGACGGCGTCGTAGGCCAACTGCGCGGCGTCGGACTTCTTCGACGCCTGCACGAACTCCTTGCCGTAGCCGAGCATCTGCTGGTAGGCCTGCGCGATCTCGCTCTGCAGGGCGCGGAGCGTCTCGACGCGGCGCAGCTCGGCGATGCGCCAGTTGTTGCGGGCGCGGTTCAGGCTCGTGCGGCGCGACAGCCCGCCGAAGATCGGGATGCTGAGCTGCGCGGAGAAGTAGTAGCCGCGGTTGTCGCGGAACTGCGCCGGAAAGGCGGCGTACTGCGTGCGGTCGTCGAGGTTCATGAAGAAATTGGTCGAATAGCCGCCGCCCACGGAGATCGAGGGATAGAGGTTGCCTTTGGCCACGGAGAATTGCAGACGCGAATGGCGGACGTCGTAACCGGCGGCCAGCGCCTTGGGATGGTTGTCGAGGGCGTAGGCCAACACGTCGTCGAAGGGAACCGTGCCGGCGGGAGTCCCGACGGCGATATCGGTGTCGATGACCAGCGGACGGTCCGCCGGATAGTTCATCGCCTCCGAAAGGGCGATCTCCGCGAGCGCGAGGTTGTTCTCCTGCTGGGTCACCAGGTAGTCGTCCGAAGCGCACTGCGACTCGACCTCGGCGACGTCGGCGGCGCTTTTAAGCCCCAGTTCGAGCAGCTTGCGGCTTTTGGCCAGCTCGGCGGCGCTGGTCTCGAGCTGCTCGCGGGCCAGCCGCACGCTCCCCGTATAATAGACCACGTCGAAATAGGCCTCCATGGTCCGGAGCGCGACTTCGTCGCGGGCCAGTTGCAGCTCCTCGACGCCTTGCAGACGCATCACCTTCGCGGCGCGGACGGTGTTGATCCCCGTGAGGCCCGCGAAGAGAGGCATCTGTCCCGAAGCGGAATAGGAGTTGTCGAAATTCGAGACGTCGGTGTAGGTGTTGGTCTCGGGATCGACCGAACGGCCGAAACTCGTGGAGGCGCTGACCGCACCGTTCACCGAGGGGACCAGCGCGGCGACGGAGGCGATGTAATCCTGCCGGTAGTTGCGGTTGGCGTAATCCTGCCGGCGGACGGCGGGACTGTGTTCGACGGCATAGCGCATGCAGGCGTCGAGCGTCATCGGGGCGGAGGATTCCGGGGCGGACACGGTGTCGGGAACCGGCGCGGCGGCGGGTGCGGCGACGGAATCAGAACCGGGGACGGACACGGACACCGTATCCGTGACGGACGGAAAGGAGCGCGCGTTCCCCGCCGCCCCGGAAAGAGCGGGAAGCGGAAAGGCTACGACTCCGGCGGACGGTCCGGCCGCGAAGGCGGCGGATGTCCGTAAAGCGGGTGTCCATAAAATAGACGCCAGGGCGATCAAAACCGTTCGTTTCATGCGGATTTTCAACTGTTCTCTCTTTGCCCGCAACACTTGCCAACCCGATGCCAAACCGGATAGACGGATGAACGACAGGCGGTTGCATTTCACGCCCGCTGTCCGGAACGTAAAATATTTTTACACTTGCGTAAAAAATCTGGACACCGGAGGTGCGTTTTCCGGCTGAAATAACTAATTTTATCCTCGAAAAGAGGCGTACAAAAGGATTTTTCCGCATACGGAAACATCGCCGGACACGGCGGAGACGACACCAAACGACCGAAAAACATGGCAAAAGAGGGAACACTGCTCGTCGTGGACGACAACCGCAGCATCCTCGCGGCACTACAGTTGCTGATGGGGAACTACTTCGCACGCGTGCTGACGCTGCCGACGCCCAACCGGCTGGCGACGCTGCTGCGCGAGGAGCCGATAGACGTCGTGCTGCTCGACATGAACTTCACGGCGGGAATCAACACCGGCAACGAGGGCATCTACTGGCTGCGGGAAATTCACCGCACGCGGCCCGACGTCAAGGTGGTGCTCTTCACGGCCTACGCCGACATCGACCTGGCGGTGCGGGCCATGCGTGACGGGGCGGTGGATTTCGTGGTCAAGCCGTGGGACAACGAACGCCTCGTGGCGGCGCTGCGCAACGCCTACAACCTCGCCCGCTCGCAGCGCGAAGTGAAGCAGCTCAAGGAGATCAAACGCGAGCTGAAGCAGGAGGAGCCCATGTTCTGGGGCGGCAGCCCGGCGATGGCGCGCATCCGCGAGATCGTGGAGAAGGTCGCGGCGACGGACGCCAACATCCTCATCACGGGCGAGAACGGCACGGGCAAGGAGATGCTCGCGCGCGAGATACACAACCGCTCGGCGCGCCGGCGGGAACTGATGGTTCCGGTGGACATGGGCGCCGTGCCCGAAACGCTGTTCGAAAGCGAACTGTTCGGCCACGTGAAGGGAGCCTTCACCGACGCCCGGACGGACCGCGCGGGCAAATTCGAGGTGGCCGACCGCGGCACGCTCTTCCTCGACGAGATCGGCAACCTGCCGCCCCGCCTGCAATCGAAACTCCTGACGGCGATCCAGAGCGGACGGATCGTCCGCCTGGGCAGCAACACGCCCGTGAAGGTGGACATCCGCCTCATATCGGCCACGAACCGCGACCTGTTCGGCATGGTGGCCGACGGAGAGTTCCGCGAAGACCTCCTCTACCGCATCAACACCATCCACATCGACCTGCCGCCGCTCCGCCAGCGGCGCGAGGACATCCTGCCGCTGGCCGAAAAGTTCCTCGGACGCTACGCCGCGAAGTACAACAAGCCGATCGAGGGGTTCGACGAAGCCGCCGTGCGCGAGATGCACGACTACCCGTGGGCGGGGAACATACGCGAGTTGCAGCACACCGTGGAGAAGGCGGTCATCCTCTGCGACGGACGCACGATCGCCCCCGCCACGCTGCTGCTGCGCCCGGCCCCTGCGGAGACATCGCCGAAAACGGGATTCTCGACACTCGAAGAGATGGAGCGGGCGATGATCGCCGAGGCCGTGACCCGCTGCGGCGGCAACCTCACGGAGGTGGCGCGCCAGTTGGGCATCACGCGCCAGACGCTCTACAACAAGATCAAACGCTACGGACTATGAAACGGCACGAAGGCATCGCGTACGGACCCGTGGCGGGGTACGCCGCCCTGCTCGCCGGATCGGCCGCGGCGCTGGGCTGGGCGGTGACCAGCCCGTGGTATCCGCTGGCGATTCTCTTCGTGCCGCTCCTGCTGCTGGCGCTCTACCGCCTGCTGCGCCTCTACGGCAGTTCGATCCGCCGCGTGACGTTCATGTTCAATGCCGTGGACAACGACGACCTGACCTTCCGCTTCAACGACGATCCCTCGAAGGTGGACAGCGCGATGCTCAACGCGGCGCTCAACCGCATCAAGGAGATTCTCCTCCGCGCGAAGATGCGGGCCGAGGAGCGCGAACGCTACTACCAGCTCATCATGGAGTGCGCGCAGACGGGGCTCATCACGATCAACGACACGGGAAGCGTCTATCAGGCCAACGGCGAGGCGCTGCGCATCTTCGGCATGCAGCGCATGACCCATATCCGGCAACTGGAGACCTCCGCTCCGGAGGCCTGCCGGGCACTCGCGGCGATCCGCCCCGGGGAGAAGCTCCGCGTGACGTGCGTCACGGAGAGCGGAGAGATGGCGCTGACGCTCGGCTGCTCGGAAATCGTGCTCGAGAAACAGCGGCTGCGGGTGGTCACCGTGGGCGACATCAACAGCGAACTGAACGAAATGCAGATCGAGTCGTGGAGCAAACTGACGCGGATTCTGACACACGAAATCATGAACTCGCTCGCGCCGGTCACCTCGCTCAGCGACACGCTGCTCCACCTCGGGAGGCCGCTCGACCGGGACGTGGAGCAGGGGCTCGATACGATCTCGGCGACGAGCCGGCGACTCATGGCCTTCGTCGAGAGCTTCCGCCGCTTCACGCGGATCCCCGAACCGCAGAAGGAGCCGTTCGAGGTACGGGAGCTGGTGCGGCAGGCGGTGGCGCTGACCGCGGCCGAGGGCGGAGGGATCGAGATCGCGACGGACATCGAACCGCAGGAGACACTCATCTACGCCGACAAGGCGCTGATGGGACAGGTGGCGGTCAATCTGCTCAAGAACGCCCGCGAGGCGGTGGGCGGCAGGCCCGGAGGACGCATCGAAATCAGGGCGCGCATAGACGCCGCCGAACACGTCGTGATCGAAATAAGCAACAACGGCGGGGCGATCCCCGCCGAAGTGACCGAAAATATCTTCACGCCCTTCTTTTCGACCAAGACCGACGGCTCGGGCATCGGACTGAGCGTCTCGCGCCGCATCATGCAACTGCACGGAGGCTCGCTGCGCCTGACGGCCAACACCGACAGCCGGGTGACCTTCACGCTGCGGATCGGATAGCCTCAGCGCGGCATCGGAAACGACAGCGTCCGCGCATCGAGGTAGGAGTCGGGGAACGCGCCCCAGTTCCACGCCTGGCCGTTCGAGAGCGTGATGTGCGGAATCAGTCGCAACGAATTGTTCTCGGTGACCCGCACCTTCGAGGGAAGGTTGTTCATCGGAACGAGCACGAGCGAGGTCATGGAAACGGCGGGCTGGATTTCGAGCGGCTCCATCGTCTCGTAGTCGGGACGCCAGTAGCGCATGTGCGTCATCGAATCGGGGTATTCCAATTCCCGGAGCCGGGTCGAATCGGGACGTTCGCGCCGCAACTCGGGCGGCTGCTGGGCCGGAGCGGTCAGCGCTGCGGCGAGCGCAAGGACCGCAAGCAACATCTTTCTCATAATCGCCTCCTTTGCCTTTTTATTTCAAACGTCAGAATACCTCTTTTAGTATGCGGACCGACTGCACGGCGCTGATGGCGTCGAGGTGGTAGCCGAAATAGACGAGCATGGCGTTCAGAAAGTCCGAACGCTGCGCACGGTTGAGCGGAATCGTCCCCAGACGGCGCACGTCGCAGTGCAGCAGCTCGTCGAGCAGGCGGGCGCACTCCTGCGACATGACCCCCGGATGCGGCGGGCGCACGGACGCGTACTCGCCCTCGCGGATGTCGAACCAGGCGCCGGGCGTGTAGTCGTTGCCCGGACGGTAGCCCAGCAGACGGCTCAGGTTGGCCAGAAACCAGAGGTGGAAGTTCGCCACCCCCTCCCGCATCGCGTCGAGCGCCCCGACCGAGTTCCAGACGAAGGTGAAGAGCGGCTCGTTCGGCTCGCACTCCCGGACCAGGCGGTACAGCACCTCGGCCATGAAGAGCGCCATGGTCGATTTGCGGACGTCGAACGGCAGACTTTGCAGCGCGAAGCCCGCACGGACCTCGCGGAAGCGGTGCATCTCCTGCCGCGGGGACTCCAACCCCTCGAACTCGACGGGAAAGACGGGCTGGAACAGCGCCAGCTTCGAACCCCGGCCGCTGCGGCTGCGGACCCCCTGGACCATGTAGCTGCGCCGTCCCCCGACGTCGGTGAGCAGATAGACGACCATCGACGAGTCGCCGTATTTGAGCGTATGCAGCACGATGCCGCGCCCCTTGTAGGTCTTCACGATCGGAAAAGCGGAATCGGTTACGGCCGCCGGACGTGCGCCAGCATCCACCCGTCGCGGGAGGCGCTCCCGGCGAGCGTCAGCCCCTCGCGCGCGGCGGCGCCGGCGATCGCCGGAAGATCGGCCTCGAGAAAACCGCTCATCACCAGATCGCCTCCGGCGGCGAGCGCCGCGGCATAGGCCGGCATGTCGGCCGCGAGGATGTTGCGGTTGATGTTCGCCAGAATGAAGTCGTAACGCCGTCCGGCGATGCGCCGCACGTCGCCCAGCATCGGAGAGACACGGTCCGCGACGCCGTTGGCGGCGACATTCTCGCGGCAGTTCGCATCGGCCCAGTCGTCGATGTCCACGGCGTCCACGTGCGCGGCGCCGCACTTCGCGGCGACGATCGCCAGCACGCCCGTACCGCTGCCCATGTCGAGCCCCGTGCGGCCCGCCACCCCGAGGTCCAGCACGGCGCGGGCCATGAGCCACGTGGTCGCGTGATGACCCGTGCCGAAAGACATTTTGGGCATGAGGACCACCTCCGTCTCCCCGGCCGGGGCCGGTTCGTGGAAAGGCGCCCGGATGCGCAGGCGCCCCTCGACGTCCACCGGAGGGAAATTACTCTCCCACAAGGCATTCCAGTTCTGCGTCTCGATGACGACATAGCGTCCCGGAGTCCCGTAGCGCGCCAGCAGGGCATCCACCCCGTCCTTGCAGTCGGCCAGCGCTTCCCGCCGGATGTAAGCCTTCAGCACGCCGCCCTCCGTCTCGAAACTCTCGAACGGAAAGTCGGCCAGTTCGGCCGTCAGAATCTCGGCCTGTCCATCGTCCGCACAGGGGACGTTGAGCACGGTGTAATCCATAAAAATTATGATTATGTAAAATTTTCGTACCTTCGCACGGACAAAGTTAACGATATTCTCCGAATCGGACCGGGCGAAATGGCAGAAAATACGAAAAAGTGGGAAGAGACCGGACGGCGTTACCGCACCTACATAAAACTGGAAAAACGGTTGTCGGCGAACACCGTGGAGTCGTACATGCGCGACCTGAGACAGTTCGCGCACTTCATCCTGCGCATGTACGACGTCGCGCCGGCCAAGGTCGAGGAGCCGATGATCCGGCGCTACATGGCCTGGCTCTACGACCGGGGGCGCGAAAAGACCTCGCAGGCACGGGCGCTGAGCGGCGTAAGGAGCTTCTTCAACTTCCTCATGCTGAACGACCGGATCGAGTCGTCGCCGGCGGAGTTCGTCCCCGCGCCCAAGTTCGGACGGCAGCTCCCCGACGTGCTCACGACCGACGAAATCGACCGCATCGTCGCCGCGGCGGACGCCCCGACGACCAAGGGGCTGCGCGACAGCGCCATGCTGGAGACCCTCTATTCGTGCGGACTGCGCGTCTCGGAGCTCACGTCGCTGCGGATGCAGGACCTCTTCTTCGGCGAGGGGTATATCCGCGTGACCGGCAAGGGCGACAAACAGCGGCTCGTGCCGATCAGCGCCGCGGCGCGGGACCGCATCCAGCTCTACCTCGAAAAGCGCCGCGCCGCGCGAACCGGCGAGGAGACGCTCTTCCTGAACAACCGCGGCGGGCGGCTGACGCGGGTGATGATCTTCACGATCCTGAAGGAGGCAGCCCGGCGGGCGGGAATCGACAAGCGGATCTCGCCCCACACGTTCCGCCACTCGTTCGCCACGCACCTGCTCGAAGGGGGCGCCAGCATCCGGCAGGTGCAGGAGATGCTGGGGCACGAAAGCATCCTGACGACCGAAATCTACACGCACCTCGACAACAGCCGCCTGCGGCAGACGGTGGAGGAACACCTTCCGATCTGACCGCAGGGGAAAAGGCCGACGGACCGCCGGAACGGCAAAGGGAAACCGGACGGAACGGGCGATCCGGAAAGCGTCCGGCACAGGACGGAGCCGGAAAGAGACCGGAGAGACGGAGCCGAGCGGACAGACCAAACGGAGAGGGGCGGCACGGAAACGGCCCGGGAGGAGAAACGGACGGACGGAACGCTACAACCGCCGGATCCGCGACTGCGCCGTGAGCCGCAGCGTATCGTAGTCGAGACCCGAAATCACGACCAGCACGCCGTCCGAACGCACGAGACCGGGCAACTGTTCGGAAAGGGAGGCGGAGGCGGCGCGGAGGCGTTCGAAAACGGCGCGGCAGTCGGACGGGAAGCCGGGGACGAGCAGTCCGGCGTAGAACTCCGTGGCGGGGAGCCGGTCGGGTTCGCCGCAACTGCGGACCGAAAGGATGCGGCCCCCCTCCGCGACCTCCACGAGCGGATCGTGGACGATGCCCCCGGGCGTCCAGAGCCGGTTAGAGGCTATCCGCCGGCATGGCTGCGCGAAAGAATTCATCGGCGAAGATACGGACATTCAACTGGCTGTCGTAAAGCCGCTCCACCGCATCGGCGGCGGGCGGCGTATGGTCGATGCGGATCCGGCTGACTGTCATGGAAGGCCGCTCGGGACGGCCGTAGAACCCCAGCAGATCGACGTGCAGGCGGCGGTGGACGGTATCGGCGGTCAGCGTGCGCGTGAAGGTCTCCTCGCGGTTGCGGCGGAGACTCGTCGTATAGACGCCCGCCCGCGAACCGTCCTCCTTCTCCAGCCACACCGTCGCCTTCACGCCCCGCCGGTTGCGGTCGAGCGAGTCGATCAGGTAATGCGCCGTGATGCGGTACTCGCCCGGCTCGACGTCGATCGAGAAGGTCAGCCGCGCCGTGTCGCGCAGCGAACCGACGCGAAGCAGCGAATCGGCGAACACAGTGCGCGTGAAGGTCCGGCAGGCCACGTTGTCGATCGTATCGAGGATGGCCACCCGGCGGTTATAGACCTTCCCTTCGGCTTCGAGCAGGTCGATGGCCCGCTCGACGACGTCGCTCAGGCGGGCGCTCTTGCGCTTCGAGAAGTTGCCGATCGTATAGTGCACGTCGTCGGTCGTATAGCCGTAACGGGCGAAGATCGGCTCGTAGATACGCAGCGAGTCGGTCGGGATGCGCTCCTCGGAAATATAGGCGTTGGAGAGGAATGCGTCGCGGAAGATCATCGCCAGCGTCTCGTCGGGAATGATCGTATGGCGGGCGCAGGCCGCGGCGAGCAGCCCCAGAAGCGCCAGAAGCGCCGTGCGAAGAGGTCGTTTCATCATCGTTTTCCGTTTTTTATCATGCCCCGCACCGTGATGCCGGTCAGCAGCAGCGCGACGGCGGCGAAGGCCGCCAGCACGGCCGCGAGGTCCGCAGGGCGGAACTCCACGGGGTAACTCTTCGTAAGAAAGGTTTCGGCGGGAATCTCGATCAGCCCGAAATGCTGCTGCACGAGGCTCGCGCCCACGCCGAGCACGACACCGGCGGCGGCCCCCAGGGCGCAGATCAGCAGCCCTTCGGCGCGGAACACGGACCGCACCAGCCCCAGATCGGCCCCCAGGGCACGGAGCGTGGCGATGTCGTCCCGCTTCTCGACGATCAGCATGGCCAGCGCCCCCACCACCGAGAAGGAGGCCACGACGAGCACCAGCAGGGCGATGAAGAAGATGCCCCACTTCTCGTAGGTCATGATGCGGTAGAACGAGGCGCGCAGCTCGTCGCGCGTGCGGACACGGAATCCGTCGCCCGCCTCCTCCGCCACGGCCCGGCGGACCCGCTCCGCATCCGCCCCGGGAGCGAGCCGGACGACCAGCGAGGAGACGCGGTCCGGATAGTTGAAAAGGCGCTGCGCCAGCTCCAGCGAGGTGAGGACATAGCTCTGCTCGGTCTCCAGGTCGAGGGAGAAGATCCCGCCCACCGGGACCGTGCGGCGCGTGTAGTTCTCGATCGGCAGCAGCGAGGAGAACGATCCCCGACGGACGGCGTAGAGCGCCACGTCGGCATCGGCGAGCGACCGGACGCCCAGCGTCCAGGCCATCGCCTGCCCGACCACGAGGTAATTCCGGTCGCCCTCGCGGACCCGCCACGCGCCCGTCACGACGGCGTCGGAGAGCGGGAAGACCGCCCCGTAGGCGTCGTCCACACCCCGCACGACGGCGGTGGCCTGTCGTCCGCCGCGCTCGAGCAGCGCGCTCTGCTCCAACAGGAAGGAGACGGCCCCGACACCCGGGATGCGGGCCAGCGCGGCCGTATCGACCGCCCCGGCGGGGAAGGTCCGGCCCTGCCGCGGGGTGATGCTCAGGTCGGGATCGAAGGCCGAATACATGGAGCGCACGAGCGACTCGAAACCGTTGAAGACCGACAGCAGGACGATCATCGCAGCGACAGGCATCGCAACGGCCGCGACGCTCAGTCCCGAAATCAGATTGACCACCGACCGGGAGTGAGGCGAAAAGAGATAGCGGCGAGCGAAGAGGCGTGCGAGCATGGGCTGGAGCGGTTACGGCCGGGAGCGGCGGAACGGGTTGCGGCGGACGGCAGGCATCCTATTTCAACGCCTGTTCGATATGCTCGATGTATTCGAGCGAATCGTCGAGGAAAAACTGGATTTCGGGGACGTTCTTCAACTGGTTGCGGATGCGCTGGCCCAAAGCCCTGCGGATGAACCAGTTCTGCTGTTCGAGGGTCTTCATCATCCCGGCGCTGCGCTCGAAGGGGAAGACGCTGACATAGATTTTGGCGTATCCGAAGTCGGGCGACACGCGCACGGCCGTAACCGTGACGAGCGACCCGCGGACGACGGCCGCACCCTCCTTCTGGAAGATTTCGGCCACGTCCTTCTGAATCTGTTTGGCGATTTTCTGCTGACGGGTGGTTTCCATAGCTGTCTCGATTTACAATTCGTATTTGAACACTTCGCGGTTCTTCGACCGCTTGGGCCGCGGTTTCCAGGTCTCGAAACCCTCCTTGTTGAAGCGGTAGTTGAGCCCCACGGAGATCGTCAGGTTGTCGAGCGGCGACCGCATCGGCGTCGCCGGGAAGGGATTCTCCGGACCGTCGATGCCGCCGTCGGCATAGCGGTTGCGGTTGCGCACGATGTCCGAATAGCCGAAGTAGTAGCGCACGCGGAAGTTCAGTTCGTAGCGGCGGATCAGGAAGGCGATGCCGCCGCCGCCGGCCAGTCCGTAGCCCCACCGGCTGTCGCGCGGCGTCTTGAAGCGGTAGTCGCCCCGCCAGTCCGCTTCGCCCCGCCGCTTCGCCTGCTCGTTCTCGTAGGTGGAGGAGAGGTTGTAGGAGAAGGTGGCCGCGGCCTCGAAATAGACTCGCACATGGTTGCGGATCATGTAGAAATGCGGCTGCCAGACGACCGGCATCACGAGCGTATTGACATGGCGCGTGTAGTAGAGGTAGTCCTTCTTCTCCTCGACCTGCGAGGAGTTGGTCGCGAAGGAGAATCCCGACTGCTGAAATTCGAGGTCCACGCCGAAGCCCCCCACGAAACGCTGGCGGCCGTAGTAGCGCCACGTGAGGCCGCCGCTGTACATGCCCCACAGGGCGCGCATCTCCTGCTGGGGCTGGAAACGGCCGTTGGCCATGCCGTAGCCCGCGATGAAGCCCAGCGTATGCTGCGCCGAAGCGCCGTTCCAGGCCAGAAGCGCCGGCAGCACCGACGCCGCCGCAAGAATATATCGTCTCAGTGTCATCCTATCTGAACGTGTTGAACATGCTGCCCGCGGAGTTGAAGTTCGCGTTCGAATTGTTCTGCTGGCGGTTTCTGTCGTCGCGCTTCGGGCCCTCCTTGGCGCGCTTCTCCGCCTCGCGCCGCTGCCGCTGCGCCTCGCGCTCGTCCAGCAGGCGCGAAAGCGACTGCATCGTGACGGGGGCGAAGATCCGGTTCATGTCCATCGTGAACTCGATCTCCCAGTTGGTTTTCGTGGCGAAGGTGTCCTCGCCCTCCGCATTGGCGAAGAATTCGGCCCGCTCGGGCTGGCGGCGCTCCACCAGATTGCCCGAATCCCATTTGCCGTTGCCGTTGCGGTCCTCGATGATGCGGAACTTGATGTCGCCGGCCGGGACGTAGTTGAACCGGATGTCGCCCGTCCCGACGTTGCGCTTCTCCTGCTTGAGGGAGTTGTTGCCGTCGAGCAGTTGCACGATGTACTTCGTGCCGTCGTCGCGCCCCACGACATGAATCTTCACCGTGGCGAACTTCTCGGGATCGAAGACCGTGTACTTGCCGATGATCGAATCGTTCGAGAAACCCGCGACATCGGTGATGGCCCCGGCGGGAATGGTCAGCGTATATTCGCCCCCGAGTTTCCAGGGGGCGGAAATGTGCCAGCGGAGCAACTGCGCCGTGTCGGGGCGCATGTGCACGGGAACGTCCTCGATCGACTGGTCCCCGGCCGTGAAGGTCAGCAGCAGCGCCGCCGAATCGAGCCGTGCGAGAGGATAGTCGAAATCGACGGTCAGGTGCTCCTCGGGGTTGATCTCGCCCGCCGCCTCGGCCTTGCGGCGTTCGCGTTCGAGGCGTTCGCGCTCGCGCTCCTGCTCCTTGGTCTCGATCAGCCGCCACGGGAGTTTCAAATCCTCGGTGACCTCCTGCAGGCGATTGACCGTGTCGTGCTTGAAGTAGGTGATCGTGCCCTTGATCGTGTCGGGAAGCGACGCCGAAGGGACGTTGAACCACAGTGCGATCGTATCGCGCCCCTCGGTCTGCGGGTCCACGATCACCCGGTCCTCGGGAATGCTGTCGAAACGCAGCGAGGTGATGCGGGGATTCGCCGCGCCGAAATAGAGCATCGCCTTGTGCTGCAGGGGCCGCTCGCTCTCGGAGAGGAGCTGGCGGCGGAACGCCTTGTCGGTGAACATGCGGAAATAGAGCTGCGGCTCGGCGGTCACATACTGGCGCAGCGAGTCGTACCAGATGGCGAAATCGGGCATCTCGGCCGGGTTGTAGGTCCCGTCGAGGAAGCCCACCTGGTCCGAACCCGGTTCGTACATCTGGTTGTCGTTCTTGTCCTCGACGGCATAGATGCGGTAGGGAATCGGCTTGAGGTTCTGCGCGATGAAGATGCCGTTCGTCTCGGCGCGGGCGATGACGGCGGGTTTGTACTTGAAAATCGTGGAGTCGTATTCCGGGACGTTCTCCACCGAGTCGGCCGGGAAGAACCAGATGAAGCTCTTCGACACGGAATCGGCCTTGTAGCTGTCGGCCGTATAGCCCGAAAAGACCATCGAGTCGATCTCGGGGCCCGTCGAGAAGACGTAGCGCATCGAATAGAGCGGGTTGCCCTCGTTGTTGTCGCGGATGGCGCTGCCGAAGTTGAGCGAATAGGTCGTATTGGGCAGCAGCGTGTCGCGCAGTTGGATGACGATGCCGCGCCCGCGCTGGGTGATCGTCGGCTTCTTCTTCATCTGCGGCGAGGTGAAGAACTCCTTCTGCTGGTCCTTGATCTGGATGAACTCGTCGAACTCGATGTAGATCTTTCCGTGGTTCACCGTAGGCCGGTTCGTAGAGAAGTTGTCCGGGATCATGTTCACGATCACGGGAGGCAGCGAGTCGATCGGACCGCCCGTGGGGGTCATCATGCTCGCGCAGCGGCTCAGAAAGGCCGACGCGAAGAGCAGCGCGACGACGCCGCGCAGCAGGTTCAGGGTATGTCGTCTGCGGGTATTCATCGCCGGGCGGTATTTTGCGTCTCCTGCTCCTCCCGATCGGGATCGAGCGCCTCGTTCACGATGCGCCAGCCGTCGAGCACGTCGATCCAAACGCCCCGCCACGGCCGGAAGAGCACCTCGAACGTCGGACTTGCGCCGTCGAGGTCCACGCTCTGCTGCGAATAGGCGTAAAGGCGATTGACACGGTCCACGACCACCACCATCAGCGACTCCACGCTGACCTGCATCGAGAAGAGACCCGTCTCCTCGTCGGCATAGGCCTGGAACGAGGGCGTGGTGCGCGTGTCGTTCTCGTCGCGCTTCGAGGTGATGCGGCCCGCATAGGCATCGTCGTAGGAGGCGATGCGCCAGGCGGTCGTATCGACGGCATAGGCATAGACCTTGAGGTTGCCGGGATCCTCGAACGGCGCGGCGGCGGCGTCCTCGGCGCTCTGCAACAACGGGCGCACGTAGGTGTCGAGCCGCTGCGGAGGCGTATAGAACTCGTTGAAGAAGCACCAGTTGCCGTCCTTGTAGGAAGTGCCCTCCTTCCACGTCTTGAAGATCAGCGTCACGTAGAGCGACGGCAGCGTCTCGACGAGCTCCTGCTCCGTGTAGGCGTAGAGCCGGTGTTCGGTATCGACGGCCAGGATCATCCGCCGCTCGGCCATCGGCAGCGACATGCGGACCCAGCCCGTCGTGCCCTCCTGCGCGTAAGGCTCCGAGGAGGCGACGGCCTGCAATTGCGCCGAAGGGTCGTCCTTCAGCGAGGCGATGCCGTTGAGCGCATCCTCGTAGGAGGCGACGGTGTAACGGGCCGTATCGGCATCGAAGGCGTAGGCCACCACCCCATCGAGCGGTTCGTAGGGATCGGTCGAAAGGGTCTGCGCGAGCGGCTTGAGCACGTATTCGGTCCTGTCGCTCGAGGTGTCCTTGAGACACCCCGCGAGGAGCGCGGCGGCAGCCAGCGGCGCGAGGATTCGGGTCGGATTCATCGTTCTCTCTTTTTTCGCAGCGCCTCGAGCATCCCGCCGACGGTCTCCCCCGTCACGGGATGGCGGCGCAGGCGCATGATTTCACACAACGGCACGAGGGCGAACTCCCGTTCGGCGAGCCGGGGATGCGGAACGGTGAGCCGCTCTTCGCGGATCACCTCGTCGTCGTAGAAAATGATGTCGATGTCGATGGGGCGCGAGGTGTATGCGGCTCCCGTGGAGGCCTTCTCCACGGCCTCGGCAGCACGGTTGCGCCCCAGGTCGCACTCGATGCGCTGCACGGCGTCGAGCACCTCGAGCGGCGAAAGGTCCGTGGTGATCTCCAGGGCCTGATTCGAGAAGCGCGCCGCCGAAGCGAAGCCCCACGGCTCGCTCTCGTAGCGGTGCGAACAGCGCAGGACTGCGCCCACGCGGGCATTGACGAGCTGCTGCGCCGCTTGCAGCGTGCGCTTCACGTCGCCTTCGTTGCCCCCCAGAAGAAGTGTCACTCGTGCCATCGTCACAGATGTTTTATCATTTTGCTCACCGAGAGCGCAAAATGGGTGAATACGATCGTCGGATTGCCGTTCTGCGCGATCTGCGCCGCGGCACTCTCGATCTCGGCGATCAGCGGCTCGATGTTCCGCGAGCCGACGAAGGGGGCGAATTTCGAGCAGAAGGCCAGCTCTTCGCCCCACAGGTAGCAGACCTCGCTCAGACCGGCGTGGAGCATGTAGCTCTCGCGCAAAAGCCGCGCCGCATCGCGCAGGAAGGAGCGCTGTTGCTCGCGCGAGAGCTGGGCGGCCTCCTCGGCCCAGCCGATCAGCTCCAGATGCCGGTCGTTGTAGCTCAGGCGCATCAGCGAGCAGAAAAGCCCGAAGTTCTCCCGCCGCGCGGCGTCGTTCTCGCCCGCCGCCAGATGTCCCAGTTCCAGCAGGTCGCCGCCCGCAAGACGCGCCATGTTGCGCGCCTGCAACGGATCCGTCACGCCGCGTTCGCGGGCCGCTCGCTCCAGCACCTCGGGCGCGATGCGGGGGACGGCCACCTCCTGCGTGCGCGAAAGGATCGTCGGCAGCAGGCGGTCGGGCTGCTCGGAGACCAGGATGAAGAGCGTCCGCTCCCACGGCTCCTCGAGAATCTTGAGAATCTTGTTCGCGGCCTCCTCGTTCATCGTCTCCGGAAGCCAGACGAGCATCGTCTTGTAGTCGGCCTCGAAGCTCTTGAAGGAGAGCTTGCGGATGATCTCGTCGGCCTCGCGGGCCGCGATCATGCCCTTGAGCGTCTTGCCCAGATCGAGCCGGTCGTACCACTCCTGCGGCGAGAAACAGCCGCCCCGCTCGGCGAAAAGCGCGCGGAACTGCGGCAGGAACTCGTCGCTGCGGACCGCCTCGCCCGACTTCTTGCCCTGTTTGTTCACCGGAAAGACCAGATGCAGGTCGGGATGCGCAAGAGCGGCGATCTGCCGGCAGTCGGGACATTCGCCGCACGAATCGCCGTCCCGCCGGTGGCGGCAGCAGAGATACTGCACATAGGCCACGGCCAGCGCGAGCGTCCCGTAGCCCGCCGCACCCGAAAAGAGCTGCGCATGGCTCACGCGCCCCGCATCGACCGACCGCGCCAGATGCCGCTTCAGATCCTCCTGTCCCGTAATGTCCGCAAACCGCATATTCTTCTCTTCAAAATCCGTTAAGACCGCTTCAGCACCGCACGCGCCATCGCCCCGAGGTCGATCCGCTCCCGGCGGACGAGGTAGGCGACATAGGACACAAGAAGCAACATATTAAACGCATAGCCCACGAACATATTGCCCGCGGCGCCCCCGACGGCCTCGGCCGCGGCGAACCCCGCCAGCGCGACGGCGACATACTCGCCGATGCGCCGCCAGTCGTAGGGCGTGGGAAAGAAGCGGCGGTTGAGCCACCAGCTCACGGCGACCATCGCCACCTCGCTCGCCAGCCGCGCCCAAGCCGCCCCGAAGTAACCGCACAAGGGCACGAGCCAGCACCCGAAAAGGAGGATGGCCGCAAGCCCCGTGCCGGTGACGACGATCGCGAGCGACGTCCGCTCCTCGCGCTTGTACCAGAACGAGAGGTTGAGCCATACGCCCGTGAGGACGTTGGCCCCGAGCACCACCGGCAGGATGAAGATCCCCTCGCGGAACTCCCGTCCCACGATCAGCGCGAAGACGTCGCGGAAAAGGGCGATGCAGAGGAAAATCACCATCGAGGCCATGACGTAGTATTTCAGCGCCGCGGCATTCATCGCCACGAAGTCCGACTTTTTGAAATTCGAAAGGAAGAAGGGCTCGGCGGCCAGCCGGTAGATCTGGTAGAAGAGCATCATCACCACGGCGATCTTCGTGACGGCGCCATAGACGCCCAGTTGCGCCATGGCCACCCCCTCGGGCAGCAGGAACTTGATGAGCTGGCGGTCGATGAACTCGTTGGCCGTACCGGTCAGGCCGCCCACCAGCAGCGGCAGCGAATAGGCGAAAACGGCCGTCAGCAGCTTCCGGTCGATCGCAGGCAGCGTGCGGTCGGCGGTGGCGAGGATCACCAGCCACGTCACCGCGCTGGCGACGAAGTTGGCGACGAAGACCCACCCCACGCCGAAGTCGGTGGAGAAGAGTCCCGCGACGCCGAAGGCGACGGCCAGCGCGACGTTGAGCACCGCGCTCAGCGCCTTGATTCCGACGAAGGTGAGCGCGCGCCCCTGCTCGCGAAGCCGCGAAAAGGGAATGCAGGCCCAGACGTCGAACAGGATGATGAGGCCGACCCAGACGACGTATTCGGGGTGCGCGACATAGGCTTCGCCCATCAGGCGGGCGACGTCGCCGCGGAAAAGGATCATCGCCGCGACGAAAAGCAGCGCCGCGAGCGACGTGGCGCCCCAGGTCGTGGCGAAGAGCCGCCGTTTGGCCCCCCGCACGTCGCCGCCCGCCGCCTCGGCCCGGGCCGAAAAGCGGAAATAGCTCGACTCCATGCCCATCGTCAGGAGCGTGAGCGCCAGCGGAATCAGGGCATAGACGTCGGTGACGATTCCGTAGGCCTCCTGCCCGAATTCACGGGTATAGTAAGGCGTGAGCAGATAGCTCAGGAAACGCACCGCGATCGTGCTGATGCCGTAAATGGCGGTCTGTCTGGCCAGCTTTTCGAGCATAAAGAGTGCTTAATAGGCAGCAAAGATACAAATTTCAGCGGAAAAAGCCGCCGTTTCTCCTTCTTTCGAAGAAAGAAGAGAAAAGCCCGGGGATTCCGGGCAGGGCAACCCGAACCGGCGGGGAGCGGACGGAACCGGATCGGCAGAAAGGAAGCGACGGAACGAAAGGCGCGGCCGGCGGCAGCGGGTGTGCCGCGAAAGCCGGAGGGCGGAACGGCACAAAAAGACCGGACGCTGCCGCGGAACGCCGGAAAGGCGATTCCGGGAGGCGTCCGGAGACAGAAGCGCCCCGTCCGGGCCCGCGAGGTGTTCCTCCCGCGGCACGGAAGGCGTCGAGGGAGCGGCGTCAGAGCCACTTCTTATAGCGGAAAAACCAGATCGTGAGGATCGAACAGACGATCATCAGCCCGATGGCGAACAGGTAGCCCAGCGGAACGACCCAGCCGTTGGAGAGCGTGAGGGTCCACTCCAGTTCGGGCATGGCCTTGAAGTTCATGCCGTAGATCGAGGCGATGAGCGTCGCGGGCATGAAGATCACGGCCGCCACGGAGAAGATCTTGACGATGCCATTCTGCTCGATGTTGATCAGACCCAGCGCGGCGTCCTGGATATAGTCCAGACGCTGGAAACTGAAGTCGGCGTGGTTTATCAGCGAATTGACGTCCTTGATCATCAGTTGCAGCCGCGGGTAGATGTCGTTCGGAAAGCGCTCCGAACGCAGGATGCCCGACAGGACGCGCTGGCGGTCGAAGATGTTCTCGCGCAGCGACATGGTGCTCTCCTGCAACGCGCTGATGCGGTGCAGCACCTCCTTGTCGATCGAATCCTCCGAATTGACATCCTTCGAGAGGGCCGCGACCTGCTTGGCGATCAGCTCCACGAGGTCGGCGTCGAAGTCGATGCGCACCTCCAGCAGCGAAATGAAGAGGTGGTAGCCCGTCGAATAGCTGCGGTAGTTCATCTGCAGGCGCTTCTCCGTCTCGCGGAAGGTGCGGAACTCGGCGCTGCGCACCGAGACGAGCACACCCTCGTTCGAAATGATGAACGACACGGGTTCGACGATGAACGAATCGCCCGTGGGAACGAAAAAGTTCGAGTTGGAAATGATGGCGTTCTCGTCCTCGGAGTACTTCGAGGTCGATTCGATCTCCTCGACCTGCTGTTTGGTCTGGAGGCTGATCTCCATGAAGTTCTCGACGGCCTTCTGCTCCTTGATCGTGGGCAGCAGCATGTCGATCCACAGGATGTCGTCGTAGCCCAGCTCGTCGAAAAGCTTGGTGTCGGCATTCCGGATGATCTTGTTGTACTGCTTGAGGTAAATCGTAATCATAAATCGCTCTCTGTAAAGTTCTCGAATCCGTAAGCTGTAGAGAGGCGGGCGCGGCCCGCTAACCTCTTCAGCCGGGATTGGCTCTCGGAGCGACCTTTACGCCCGAGTCCCAGAACTTTCGGAGCGCCTGATTCTTCTGGTTGTCGAAGATGTAGTCGAAATGCGACAGCGTGTCGTAGCCCCGCTGCGGATCGGAGGCGAACGGCGACGAAAGCACCGCCTCGTAACTCCGTTCGAGGCCGTAGGTCAGCGCATGCTGCAAGGCTTCGACCGTATCGGGATCCGTATCCCCGTGCGCCGCCCACACGGCGAAGGCGAAGGGCAGCTCGCCGCACTCCTTCCATGCCGCGAGCAGCGGGTCGTCGCCGCCGAGCAGCGCCTCGCGGGCGGACGGAACGCCGCCGATGCAGTATCGGGTGACGATGTGCGCATCGGAGAGCAGCGGAACGGCCGTAAAGGGAAGCAGCGCGATGTCGGCTTTCCGCTCGATGAAATGCTGGATGACGGTGTCGGGATCGGACAGCAGCAGCTCGGCGCGAAGGTTACCTTCGTGCCGGATACCATAGATGAATGGCGTCGCGCTGAAGCACGACACGGCGGCTATACGTGGAACTGTGACCATCATCCATAAGGTACGAAACGGTTGGTTCGACGGCACAAAGATACACTTTATTCCCGAAAAAGGGCACAAAACCCGCAGATTTCTTTTCCGGGGCGAAACGGGAGGGAGGGCGGCGCGGAAATCCGGACGGACCGGACGGAAGAAAAACGCCCCGGGAGACGGAAACTCCCGGGGCGCAGTCTTTTCCGGACCTGCCGCGTCACCGCTTCACGACGGGTCGGAGGCGGTAGAGCACGACGTCCTCGGCCGGAACGACCACCTCGCGCTTGCGGTCCGTGCGGAAGCTACGGCCGCCGTTCCAGAGGTCGCGGCCCTCGTAAACGATCCGGTCGAAAGCCGTGGAGCACTGCGACACCTCCGTATCGGTGAAGCTGAACAGCTGCCAGTCGATCGTATAGGGACGCGCCTCGTGCGTGCGGTTGAAGAGGCAGAAGGCCCATTCGCCGCCGGCGAGCGGCTTGAACCAGATTTCCAGTCCGTTGTCGGTGGCGTAGCGCAACCCCTGCACGCCCAGCGGGTCCTGGTCGATGGCGATGACGTCGCGGTCGGTCACGATGGCCGCCGTCTCGTCCGACATGGCGCGTATGTCGTTGCCAAGGATCAGCGGCGCAGCCATCATGCACCACATCGTGAAGTGCGCACGGTCCTGATTGACCGACATGCCGTTGCCCACCTCGAGCATGTCGGGGTCGTTCCAGTGACCCGGACCGGCATAGCGGCGCAGTCCGGCGTTGTCGTCGAAATTCTGCATCACGGTGCGGGGTTTCCAGTCGCCCGTGAAGACCGCGGGGTCGGAGAACGAAAGGCCGATGTCGCCTGTCGTACGCCACATGTGGCCGACCTCCCGCGCCCAGGTCCACGGCTTGCTGTTACCCCACTCGCACATGGAGAAAAGGATCGGGCGCCCGGCGGCGCGCAGGGCGTCGCGCATGAGCGTATAGGCTCCCACGGGATTGATATTCTCGGTGTTGCACCAGTCGTATTTCAGGTAGTCGATGCCCCAGCGGGCGTATTGCAGCGCATCCTGGTACTCGTGGCCGAAGCTGCCGAAACGTCCGGCGCAGGTCCGCCGCCCGGCATCGGAGTAGATACCCAGCTTCAGCCCCTTCGAATGCACGTAATCGGCCAGCGCTTTCATACCGCTCGGGAACCGTTCGGGATCGCACTGCGGAAAACCGTCGGCGTCGCGTTCGGAGGCGTGCCAGCAGTCGTCGATATTGAGGTAAACGTATCCGGCCTCGGCCAGCCCCGACTCGACCAGCGCGTCGGCCATTTCGCGGACCATCCGCTCATCGACGTTGCAGCCGAACTTGTTCCACGTGCTCCAGCCCATCGGCGGCGTGTCGGCCAGGCCTTCCCACTTCTGGGCCGAAGAGGTCGCCGCGCAGCAGAGCGCGGCGCAAAAGAGTAAAAGACGTTTCATATCAGCGATTCGTTTGAGGTTTGTCCGGGTTCGCCGAATCGGTCCGGGCCGCCGGACCGATGCCCGGAAGGCCTGTCCGAAGCCCCGGAGGGGCCGCCGGTTCGGGAAGACAAAGATAACCGATTTTCCCGGCATTCGGGAGCGGGTTTCCATTTTTTTTGGAAAAACTGCGCAAAACTCTTGACAAGGGGGTATCGGCCGCCGTATATTTGCCCCGTAATCCACACCCGGCCGCAAAGACAAGGCCGGTTATCGACATCGGAGAACCGCTCTGTTCCAACCGGATGCGAATAGTTCCCGACAACAATCGACAAATTATCCACAACTTATCCACACGCCCGGAGGTCCCGGAGACATCCGTATCCCCGCTCCTCTCCGGCCCGCACCGGTTCGTTCCGGCCCTCCGCGGCGTCCGGTCCCGCATCTTCCCGGAAGGGGCTTTCCGGCCGGACAGCGAAACGCATCATCATTCAATCCAAAATCCCTGCACCATGACATTCACCCAAATTCCGCAACAGTACGCTCCGCTCGGCGCGGAGGCGGTTTACGCCGTGGAGAATCCCGCGGGCGGAGACCTCGACATCCGCATCGCGGACGAAAAGGGGGCTACGCTCGGAGCCCTGCGTTTCGCCGCGGCGGCCACGGCCCGCTTCGACGCCGCCCCCGCCCTGCGCCGGGCGCTCCGCTTCATCCCCCTCGTCGGCAACACGGGATTCTACGCCGCCACGGGACGCGTCGTAAAGGCCGCGGTCACGGCCGGAGCCGCCGGAACGCTTCCGGAAGGCACGGAGGCGACGGCTCCGGCGAGGACCTTCCTGCCGGGACGGGAAGCCGCGGAAGCCCCGGCGCTGCTGACGACCCTGCCCCGCCGCCGGATCATCCCGGAAGGAGCCTGCGAAGAGCTGACCCTGCTGACCGCCGGCGACGCCGAAGCGGTGGTGACGGCCCGGACGGCCGATTCGCTGACGGCGGAGAGCTACTCCGTCCGGACGTCGGGACCGCTGCTGTTCCGCATCGACACGCGCGACTTCCCGGGGGCGGAGACGCTCTCGATCGACTTCGGAGAGATCGGAACGGTGGAATACACCGTCGTACCCGCCGTGCGGGAGGCCGTGCGGCTGGCGTGGCGCAGCAGCGCGGGGTCGGTCGAACATTACAGCTTCCCGGTCGTGCGGGAGGTGACGAAAAGCACCCAAAAACGGCGGGCCTGCGGCCCCGAGGGGCACGTCGTCGTGCCGCAGCGGAGCGAAAGGCGCACCGCGCTGGCCTCGGCCCACGAGACGCCCGAAATGCTGGAGGCGCTCGCCGAACTGACGGAGACGCCCGAAGTCTGGATCGCCGGGGAGGAGATCTACACGCCCGCAGACGTCCTGACCGACGAGGCGACGGTGCTCCGCCGCGGCACGATGAGCTGCCTGGAGATCGAAATCCGAGACAAACGAACCGCTCCCGCACGATGGAACTGACGATCGACGGACGCCCCTGCGACCTGGGGCCGGAACGGATCGCCGTACCGGGCTACGACGCCCGGAAGACGGCAACCCCGGAGAGCTGCCGCGAAGGCCGCACGCTCCGGATCGCACTTCCCGCGACACCCCGCAACGCCGCGGCGACGGGACACCCGTGCGAGCCCCACGCCGCCGGGAAGTTCAACGACACGCGCCACGAAGCCGTGCTGACGGCCGGAGGGGCCGAGCTGCTGCGCGGACCGGTACGGCTGCTCGCCGCGACGGACGCGGAATACACGCTCGAAATCCGCAGCGGCGGCGCGGGATGGGCCGAGAACGCCGCGCGGCGCATGTTCAACACGCTGGGGGTCGAATACGACGGAGAGCTCACGCCGACCGACATCCGCGCCGGATGGACCGACGGCCGGTCCGTGAAGTTCTTCCCCGTGCTCCGCGACGAGTACCCCGCACGGAACGGCCCGTCCGACCTGCTGCCCGCCGAACGGGTGCTCTCGCCGGACGACTACCACCCCTTCCTGCACGTGGCCACGCTCGCCGAACGCATCTTCGCGGAGGCCGGCTACCGCGTCGAGAGCCGCTTCTTCGCCTCGGAGTTCTTCCGCTCGCTCTACATGAGCGGAGCCTACCCCTCGCACGACACCGCCGCGGCGGAAGCCTGCATGGGCTTCTCGGCCCGCCGGACCGCCTCCGTCACGGCGAAGGCCAACGAGGCGGGGAAGGTCGTCGCCGACCCCGCGACCGCGCTCAACTCGGTGGGCAACATCGTCGAGACGGCCACGCCGCAGAGCACCGACGCCGACGGAAACCCCATCGACGGACTGTACAATCACGGGGGCTGCTTCTCGACGGACGGAGGCCGCATCCTGTTCACGCCCCTCGCGGAGACGACCGCGGGGTTCGAATACCGCCTCCGCTACACCACCTCGCACCGCATCCTCTCGCGCACGCGACTCCGGGGGTTCGACACCGTTTACCTCGGGCCGGGGTCGGAGATGGCCTTCACGCTGGCGAACCGCTACGAGGACCACCGCGCCGCGCCGGAGGCGAACCGCACCTACCGGGCCCTCGTCTTCGACCACCGCGAAGGGGCGCGATACCGGCTCCGGTACACCCGCGACGGGGTGGAAGGGGTCGTATGGACCGAATTCGCGGCCCGCTCGGCGCAGGTCACGACCCCGGCGTCGGGACGCTTCGCCGACCCGGTGCTGGAGGTGCGCAACAGCCTCGGATGGGAGCCCTTCGAAGGGGATTGGGCTCTCTATGCCGGATATGTCGGGGAGACGGGGGAGACGACCGTGGAGCTGCGGCTGCGGACGGCCTCCGAGGAGCTCGGCCCGTCGAAGCCCAAGCGGTTCGACCAGATCTACTTCGCGGGGGCCGAGGAGGGCATGACGCTCACGCTGCACGAGGAGTGCGCCCTGCGGCCCCGCTTCCGCTCCGGACCGGGATTCGGCTCGGCGGTCCGCTTCGCCGACGTGGCGCAGCACCGCATCCGGCAGGCGGAGCTGCTCGGGGCCCTCGCACACCTGTTCAACCTGCGGTTCTACACCGAAGAGGCGACGAAAAGGGTCTGGATCGAACCGGCCGACGACTTTTTCGGCGCAGGTCTCGAGACGGACTGGAGCGGCCGGACCGACTTCTCGCAGCCGGTGGAGCGGCGGGATGCGGCGCAGGAGGTGCACGAGACGAGGTGCTGGCGCTACCGCGAAGGGGACGGCGCGGTGAGCCGCTTCGACGCCGGAGCCGAAGAGCCGCTGGGAGCGTGGAGCGTCCGGTGTCCGTCGCAGGCCGTCCTCACGGGCGAGAAGGTGCTCCGCAACCCGCTGTTCTGCCCGTCGCTCAACGCCGCAGGGCACTACCCGAACGCCCCCTCGGCCCGGCTCCTGCAGGTCGGCGACCGCGACGACACGGCAGACGACGGCACGAATTTCACGCCCCGCATCGTCCGCTACGCCGGGATGCACCCCCTGCCGGAGGGCGAACGGTGGGGATACCCGTCCGGCGAGGCGGCCTACCCGCTCGCGGCCTTCCACTTCGCGGGAGACGCCGCGGCGGCGGGGTTCACGCTCTGCTTCGAGGACCGCGACGGCGTGCGGGGGCTGCACCGCTTCTACGACCGGCAGACGACGCGCGAGGCGAGGCGCGAACGCATCGCCCTCTCGCTGCGGCTGGCCCCCGACGAATTCGCGGCGCTCCTGGCCCCCGGAACGGGCGCTCCCGACATCCGGTCGGTGTTCCGCATCGACACGGGAACGGGGGTGGTGCGCGCCCTGCTCGACACCGTGGAGGAGTACGATCCGGAGGCGGCATCGGTCCGCTGCACCTTCACGCGGCTCACGGAGGACGCCCTATGACACGGCACGAGGAACGGCTGGCCGGAATCCTGCGGCGTGCGATCGCGGGGCTGTCGGAGGAGGAGGCCGTAAAGCGGCTGTTCGAACTGGGCGCGGTCAGCCGCCGGGGTTGCGAAAGGCTGGCCATCCGCGAAGAGGTGGCGCGGCTCGAAAAGCGGGGCATGGGACGCTGCGAGGCGCTGCATGTCGCGGCCGGGGTGTTCTGCTGCTCGTACGAAAAGGCCCGGAACGCATTTTACAACACATTCAAAGACTGAAACATGAAATCGGAAATCCAAATCAACGACAAGGCCGGAAGCTGCCGCATCGAAATCGAAGGGACGATCGGCGTTCCCGAGGAGTGGCAGTTCGACGACCCGGCGGACCGGGTGGCGACCTACGAGCGGTTCCGCGACGCGGTGCGGCGCATCGCGGAGATCGAAGCGCCGGAGGTGGTGGTCGAAATCCGCTCGACGGGCGGCGACGTGAACGACGCGCTGCTGATCCACGACGCGCTGCGATCGCTCGGGGCGCGCATCACGACCCGCTGCTACGGCTACACCGCCTCGGCGGCCACGATCATCGCGCAGGCGGCGTCGGAAGGGCGCCGCGAAATCTCGGCGAACGCCCTCTACCTGATCCACGACTCGGTATGCGCCGCGGAGGGCAACGCCTCGGAGCTGGAGGGGAAGATCGCCCTGCTCCGCCAGACCGACGCCCGCATCGCCGCGGTCTATGCCGCCCGTTCGGGGCGTCCGGCGGCGGAATTCGAGGCGCTGATGGCCGAGAACAACGGCAGCGGCCGCTGGCTCTCGCCCGCGGAGGCGGTGGAGGCGGGACTGGCCGACCGCGTGACCGACGCCGCACCGCACGCCGCGCCGACGCTGGCGCAGAACCTCTCGCGGGGATGGGAACGGCTGCTCGCCGGACTGGGACTGCGCCCGGGCGAAGCGACGGCCGCGGGACGGAACGCGCTGCCCGCAGACCGCAACGTGCTGCATGCCGTCCCGGACGACGGCCCGCGCCGCCGGGCCGCAGCCGAAGCGATGCGGCGGCGGTTCCGCGCCACGGAGACGCTTCCGTGCGAGGATCCCTCCTACGGCGACGCCGTACAGTCGGCCAACGCCCGCGCCTACGCCGAGGACGCGAAATGCTTCCGCGGCTGATCCGGCCGCGGAGACCCGGAACCGGGCCGCGGCCCGGCTCCGGGAAACGAACGGATACCCCTTATTCCACAGACTATTCCACAAACCCTCAAAAACACGAAAGACATGACTTACCTCGAAAATGCGAAACAGTACACCGGTTCGGAGCTCGAAACCGTATTCTTCCGCCCGATGCTGACCGGCGAATCGGCCCGGGAACTGGGCGTGCGCGTCCTCTACAACATGCCCACGCCCACGCACGTACAGCTTTGGGACGGACAGCGCAACATCCTGCAAAAATACACCGCGGCCGGCTGGTCGGGCGGCGCGGCGGCCGCCAAGTTCGAGAAGACGATCGACCTGCGGCGCGTGAAGGCCGAGATGAGCTTCTCGGCGGCCGACTACTTCTCGATGGTCTGCGAGAAGATCGCCTCCGTCACGAACGTCCACCTGGAGGACCTCACGGGAACCGAGCTCGAGAAGGCCGAAACGGCGCTCTTCCGGCAGGCGCTCGCCGAGAACCTCCGCGCGACGATGTGGGTCGGCGACGCCTCGGCCGAGACGGGCTACAACACCTTCGACGGATTCCTGAAGCTCATCGGGGAACTGGTCGCGGAGGAGAGCGTCTATCACAACACCTATCAGGACGCGGACCTCGCGTCGGCGGAGAAGATCGTCGAGTTCTTCGACGAGCTGTGGACCAACGCCGACACGCGCACGCAGGACCTCAAGGCCGACGGACAGTTGGCCTACTTCCTCACCTCGGACCTCTGCCACCTCTACGAGAAGTACCTCGACGCGAAGGGTGCGGACGCCGCCTACGCCGATGCGGTGAACGGCCGTCCGACGCTCTCCTACCACGGCATCCCGGTCATCGACGTCCGGCTGGGCGGCTACCTCGCCCCGACGTCGTTCGACAAGTCGTTCTGCATGCTCACCGACCGCCGCAACCTCGTGCTGGCGGTCAATACGGCCGACATGCCCGGCAACGAGGTCCGCATGTGGTACAACCCCGACGAGATGGAGAACCGCCAGCGCGCCGTCTTCATGGCCGGCTGCGCGATCCTCGACGAGAGCCTCGTCACGTACCTCCACAAACAGTAATTCCCCCGGCCGGACCGCCTGCGGCGATCGTCCGCGGGCGGGCGGCCCGAACCGAAGACACGACACATGAGCAAAGCGAAAAAAATCAGACCGGCCGTCGGCGTGATCGACCGCACGGACCCCTGCATGCCGCCTGCCGCGGCGCGCGTCGAAAGCGACGAGTTCTGGCGCTGGGGCGACGACAACCTCTTTCCGGCGGCGCTGGCGACGATGGCCCGCCGCTCGACGACCCACCGCCGCATCGTCAATGACAAGGCCGACTACATCTCGGGCAAGGGATTCGTCTGCGACGAGGCGGCCCAGCCGCAGCTGGCTGCCTTCGTCCGGCGCGCGAACGGCGACGGGGAGAGCCTGCGGCAGGTGCTCAACAAGCTGGCGTTCGACAAGGCGCTGTTCGGCAACGCCTTCCTCGAAGCGGTGACGGACGCCGGGCACTCGTTCCTCTCGCTCTACCACCAGGACGCCACGCGCTGCCGCGTGGCCCGCGACTCGCGGCACGTTCTGCTGCACCACGACTGGAGCGCCTTCCGCACATCCGAGGCGCGGCGGCTGCCGCTCTACCCGCTCTTCGAGGAGCAGCCGGACGGCACGCTGCGCACGATGGTCCACTACAAGGACTACGAACCGGCGTTCGAGCACTACGGCGTTCCGCCCTATATCGCCGGGCTGAACGTCTCGGCGATCGCCTACAAGACCGACCGCTGGAACATCTCGCGGCTCGACAACTCGTTCCAGCTCTCGGGCGTCATGCTGCTCGACTCGTCGGCCGCGAGCGAGGCCGACGCCGAGCGCATCGTGCGGCTGGCCGAGAGACGGTTCGCCGGGAACCCGGGGCAGGTGATGTTCGTCATCCGCGAAGGCGGCGAGGAGGACAACTCGCGCTTCATCCCGATTGCCTCGCAGAACGAAGGCGACTGGCAGGCCCTACACGAGCAGGCGACGGCGGACATCGTCGTGGCGCACTCGTGGTTCCGGACGCTGAGCGGACTGGATTACAGCTCGGGATTCAGCGCCGAACGCATCCTCCACGAATACGAGGTGGCGCTGAACACCGTGATCCTCGCCGAACAGGCCGAACTGACCGAACCGATCCGCGCGCTCGCCGCGGAAACGCTCGGGGCCGACGTCTCCTCGCTCGAGATCGTAAACCGGCCGCCGACCCGGTCGAAACCCATCTACATGAAGGTCTGGGAAGCCCGCAAGGCCGACGGTCTGGACTACGATCCGGACGACCCGAAGCAGCAGGCGTTCCTCTCCGAAATCACGAAGTACAACATCCGGAGCATCGACTGACCGGATGCGTCCGCCGCGGCCGGGCCCCATCGCCCGCAACGTCATGAGGACCGATCCGCCCGGCCGGGGTCGGCAGGAGGCATCCGGGAAGAAGGTCTCCGACATCTCCCGAAGCCGTTCCGGAGCGCACGCGAAGCCTCCGGAACGGTACGCACACCAAAAAACACGATTCCATGAAGACACTCGTCACACCCCTTCAGGCGCTCCGGCTCGCCTTTCCGGAAGGCGAAGCGCTGCCGCCCGGAACCGTCGCCGAAGCGGACATAGCCGCCGCGGAACGGCGGTATATCGTCCCGGTCATCGGCCGCGCGCTCCACGCACGGCTGCTCGAAGGCGCCTACGAAACGTTCCGCACCGACTATCTGGCCGCACCGACGGCCCTTTTCACCCGTATCCAGCTCCAGCCCCGGCTGGACATACGCACCGGACAATGCGGCACGACGGCCCCGAAATCGTCGTGGGCCCAGCCCGCCGGCGACGACGCCCTGCGCCGGCGGCAGCGGGCGCTGCGCACCGAGGCCCGGACGCTGCTGCGCCGCGCGGCGGAGCACCTCGACGCGCACCGCACCGAATTTCCGGAATACGACCCGACGGAGAACATACTCAAACACTGCTCGACCGATGGAGGCTTTGTACAGATGCGTTAGCGGCCTCGCGGCCGGAGCCGCCGCCCTCTTCGCCCCGATCGGTCCGATGGCGGCCACGACGGCGGCCTTCATCGGCATCGACTTCCTGACGGGCGTGGCGGCCGACCGCGCGGCGGCCCGCCGCGAAGGGCGCACCTGGTATTTCGAGAGCCGCGAGGCGTGGCGCACGGTGCTCAAGCTCGCGCTGGCGCTGACGGCGATCGCCATGGCATGGCTCATCGACCGCTGCGTGCTCGGCTTCACGCGGCTCGACACGGCACGGCTCTTCGCCGGCTTCATCTGCGGCGTGGAGATGTGGTCGTTCCTCGAAAACGCCGCGCAGCTCTCCGACGCCCCGCTGTTTCGCCGGCTGCGCCGCTACGCCCGCCGCCGCATCGGAAAGGAGGCCGGACGATGAGCCGGGGGCTGGAAAACCGCAACCCGGGCAACATCCGGCAGTCGCGCGTACGCTACAAGGGCGAGGTGCGCCCTTCGCGCGATCCGGAGTTCAAGCAGTTCGAATCGCCGGCATGGGGCTACCGGGCCATTTTCGTACTGCTCGACACCTACCGGCGGCGGCACGGGCTGCGGAGTCTCCGGGAGATGATTTCGCGCTGGGCTCCGCCGTCGGAGAACCGCACCGAAGCCTATATCCGCGCCGTGGCGGACGACACGGGGATCGACCCCGACGAACCGATCGACACGCGCGACCGGAAGACGATGGTTCCCGTCGCGGCATCCATCTCGCGCGTGGAGAACGGCATCGCGGCCGACCGCCGCCAGGTCGAACGCGGCTGGGAGCTGTTCGCGGAGTGACCTCCGCCCGAAGGGAGCGGAACCGGCAAACGGGTCCGGCGGCGAACCCCGGCAGCCGAAAGACGGACCGACGGACACGGCGCCCGGAAGGAGGGGAAAACAGCCGGACAGAGGCCGCCGGAACGGACGGAGCGCCGCCGTCGGAGCCGACGGACGGAAAAGACCGGAACGAACGCTTCCGCAGCCGGAAAACCCGGACCGGGCGGGAGATTTACATCCGAATTTGCTATATTTGCATCCGAACAGACTATCCGCACATGTCGATCCGGCAGCTACTCGCACGGCTCGACCGGATGCCGATGCTGAAAATCCTCGTCCCCTTCGCGGCGGGCATCGCGCTGGCCGACCGTTTCACACTGCCCCTGTGGTTCGCCGCAGGGGCTTTCGTGCTGACGGGGCTCACGGCCCTGCTGCTGCGCTCCTCCGCGGCGCTGGCGGGGATGCTCCTCACGGCGGGATTCGCCGCGGCGCAGCTCCGGGCGGCCGAACCGGCCGTGCCGCGGGGCGTACGCACCGCCTTCGAGGTCGCGGTGGAGGGAATCCCCGCCGACCGGGGCCGCTACGTCGCGGCCGAAGCGGTCGTCGCGCTCTGGCGGGACCCCGCGACGGGGCGCTGGCATCCGTCGGGCGACCGGGTGATGCTCTACGCCGATTCGCTCACTCCGCTGACGGCCGGAGAGCGGTTCGTGTGCCGCGGCGAAGTGCGGCCCTTCCGGGGCGGGGCGGAGAGCTACCGCCGCCTGATGCGGCGGCGGGGATTCGCCGGAACGCTCTCCGTCTCCGGACGCACGCTGCTCGAACGGCTGCCCGGACATACCGGAAGGCTCCACCACCGCGCGGCGGAGCGGCTGGCCCGGCTTCCGCTCGGAGGGGATGCGGGAGCCGTGGTGCGGGCCATGGCGGCGGGAGACCGGAGCGGCATCACGCCGGAGCTGCGCACGGCCTACTCGCGCAGCGGGCTGTCGCACCTGCTGGCCGTATCGGGACTCCACACGGGCATCGTCTTCGCGCTCGTCAATCTCGCGCTGTGGTGGCTGCCGCTTCTCAGGCGGGGACACCTCGTGCGCAACGTGCTGGCGGCGGGGGCCGTGTGGCTGTTCGTCGCGGCGGCGGGAGCCCCGCCGAGCGCCGTGCGGGCCGCCGTCATGTGTACGGTCCTGCAGACCGCCCTGGCGTCGGCATCGGAATACGTCGCACTCAATGCGCTCGCCGCGGCGGCTTTCGGGATGCTGCTCTGGCAGCCGGCCTGGCTGGGGGACATCAGCTTCCGGCTCTCGTTCCTCGCCGTGGCGGGCATACTCGCCTGGGGCGTGCCGCTCTGCCGCCGCTGCCGGACGCGCTGCCGGGCGGCGAACGCCGCGATCGACGCCTACCTGATCGGCCTCGCGGCCGCCGTCGCCACGACGCCCCTCGTCTCGCACACCTTCGGAACGGTTCCGCTGGCCGGGCTGCTCGTCAATCCCGCGGCCATCGCACTGGCGACGGCCGTAGTCTTCGGCGGGGCGCTGTGGATGCTCCTGCCCGCCGGACCGCTCGCCCCGGCCTTCGCCCTGGTGACGGGTACGGCGGCCGAAGGGATCAACGCGCTGGCCCGCCTCACGGCCTCGCTGCCGGGAGGCGCGGCCGAATATGCGCTCGGAGGGACGCAGACCGCGATCCTCTACCTCCTCTTCGCGCTCGCCACCCTCGCGGCATGGAGCGCGGAACCGAAAAAAAGCGTACATTTGCCGACATGATAACCCCCGAAGAATACGCCCTGCTCCGCACCGACGAGGTGCGCGAAGCGATCGCCCGGGCCCGCGGACGCGACCCGCTGGAGGTGGCGACGGACCGCCGCGTGCCCCACGCCCGTCTGGTCGCCACGCAGGTCAAATACCTCGCGCGGGCCGAACGGAAACTCCCCTCGTACGCCGCGGCGCAGTGCATCCTGCCGCCGCGGGCCTTCGAGCAGGCGTCGAGCGAGGCGTGCGCGGCGCACAAACGCATCGCGGGCGACAGCGTGCTGGACCTCACCTGCGGACTGGGCGCGGACGCGCTCTTCCTGAGCCGCCGCTTCCGCCGCGTGGTGACGCTCGAGCGCGACGCCACGCTCGCCCGCATCGCCGCGGAGAACTTCGCACGGCTCGGCGCCGGAAACATCGAGGTCGTCTGCTCTTCGGCCGAGGAGTACCTCGCGCAGGAGGGGCTGCGCTTCGACTGGATCTACGCCGATCCCGACCGCCGTTCGGCGGAAGGCCGCAGGCAGGTGCGGCTGGAGGCGTGCTCGCCCGACATCCTCGCGCTCGGACCGCTCATCGGCCGGGCGTCGGAGCGGCTGTGCGTGAAGAACTCCCCGCTCTTCGACACGGACGAGGCGCTGCGGCTCTTTCCCCGCAGCCGCGTGGAGGCCGTCTCGGTCGGCGGCGAGTGCAAGGAGGTGGTGATCTACGCCGACGGCGCGGGACCGCTGCTCACCGCCTCGGCCATCGGGCTGGGCGAGTTCTCGGCCCGGCCCGGCGAGCGTGCCGGAGAGCCGCCCGCGACGTTCGGCGCGGCGCGCTACCGCTGGCTCGTCATTCCCGACGTGGCCTTGCAGAAGACCCGCCTCGTACGGCTGCACCTCGCGGGCCGCGCCGACTGCTGGAGCGAGAACGGCTACGGATTCGCCGCCGAACGCCCCGAGGGCGTGCTGGGCCGCATCCTCGAAATCGACCGCATCGAGCCGTACGACCCCGCACGGCTGAAGCGCGAGCTGAAGGGACGCGGCGCGGAGATTCTCAAGCGCGACTTCCCGCTCCGGCCCGAGGAACTGTACCGCCGGCTGGGGCTGCATCCGGGCGGAGAGGTGCGGCTGGCCTTCACGAAAACGGGGAACGATTTTTGGGCGATCCGCCTAAAATAGCTATCTTTGTTCGACCGTCACGACGCCGTTCCCATGAAAATCAGCGACATTCCGACATACTTCACCGACACGATCTTCCGGCGCGACGCCAGCGAATGGCGCAACCCCGTCGTGCGGTGGCTCGTGCAGCAGTACAAGCTGCTCTTCTACACGGCGAGGGGGTTGCAGGAGCACGGGACGCTCGTGCGCAGCGCGGCGCTGACCTTCTATACGCTCATGTCGCTCGTGCCGATCGCCGCCGTGGTGTTCGCCGTGGTCAAGGGCTTCGGCCTGGCGGACGGACTGGTGGAGAACCTCTACGCGCTCTTCCCGCAGAACCCCGAGATCGTGCGCTACATCGTCGATTTCGCCGAGAACGCCCTCGGCCGCACGCAGGGCGGCGTGGTGGCCGCCGTGGCCCTCGTGATGCTCTTCTGGGCCGTGATCCGCGTCTTCGGGTCGATCGAGAGCGCCTTCAACAACATCTGGGAAGTGAAGGTCGAGCGCGGCATCACGCGCCAATGGACCGACTACATCGCCGTGGTGATGATCGTCCCGGTGCTCTGGATCGTGGCCAACGCCATGACCAACTACGCCGAACGGCTGCTGGGATTCGACGACAGTTGGTACTTCGGCCTGCTGTCGCATCTGGCGTCGATGGTGGTCATCTGGGGCATGTTCACGCTGCTCTATCTGGTGATCCCCAACGCGAAGGTCCGCGTCGGCAGCGCCCTGATGGCCGGAATCGTCGCGGGCACGATCTTCCTCCTGTTCCAGTGGGGCTACGTTTACCTCCAGCGGTGGATGACCTCCTACAACGCCATCTACGGCAGCTTCGCCGCGCTGCCGCTCTTCCTCATCTGGTTGCAGACCTCGTGGGAGATCCTCCTCTTCGGCGGCGAACTGTCGTTCGCCTACCAGAACGTCGAACGGTTCGACGAGGAGCGCGAGTCGCTGCTCGTGAGCTACGACCAGCGGCGCAAAATCCTGCTCGCGGCCATGCTGATCGTCGTGCGGCATTTCCGCGACCACGGCGGGGCGATACCCGCAGAGCGGATCCGGCGGCGGCTGAACCTCCCCACGCGCATCGTGAACGACGTGCTGTTCCAGCTCGTGCAGGCCGGGCAACTGATCGCCGTGCGCAGCGGCGACGGGGAGCGCGAAGTGGGCTACACGCCGGCATACGACATCGCCTCGATGACGATTTACAGCATCCTGGAGGCGGTGGAACGGAGCGGACAGACCTCCTTCGACCTGGCGGCGACGCCCGAACTGGCGCATATCGACCGCGAGCTGGACGGACTCAAGGAGGCGGCCCGCAACGCCGAGGACAACGTAACGCTCACCGACCTGATGAAGGACGCCGACACGAAACAGCCATGAAACAGATCGCAATCATCGGAAGCGGAAACCTGGCGGAAGCCCTCGCCCGGGCCGTGGCGGCGGCCGACGGGCTGCACCTCGTGCAGCTCTTCGCGCGCAACGCCGCACGGGGCGGCGAGGTGGCCGCACTCGCCCGCACGGAGTGGACGGACGACCCGCGGCAGCTCGCCCGGGCCGACCTGTACCTCATCGCCGTCAGCGACCGCGCCGTGGGGGAGGTCGCCGCACGGCTGCCCATACCCGACGGAGCCGCGGTGGCCCACACGGCGGGCAGCGTACCCCTCGCGGCCCTGCCCGAACGGTTCGCCCGCCGGGGGGTCTTCTACCCGATGCAGACCTTCACGCGGGGCCGGGAGGTCGATTTCGGCGAGATCCCGGTATTCATCGAAGCCTCCTCTCCGGCATTGTGCGACGAGCTGGAGGCGTTCGCCCGCCGCCTCTCCCGCACGGTGATCCGCAGCGACTCCGCGCAGCGGGCGAAAATGCACCTCGCGGCGGTCTTCGCCTGCAACTTCGCCAACCGCATGTACGCTCTCGGCGAACGGATCGCGCGCGACGCCGGGCTGGACTTCGGGGTGCTCAAACCGCTCGTCACAGAGACCGCCGCGAAAGCCTGCGACGCCCGCTCGCCGCTCGACGTGCAGACGGGCCCCGCCGCACGGCACGACGCGGCGACGCTGGAGCGCCACCTCGCGCTGCTGGCCGACGACCCCGAAATGCAGGAACTCTATTCGAAAATCAGTCAGAACATATGGGAAACTTCAAAGAGGACATAGCCCGCTGCGAAGCCTTCGTCTTCGACGTGGACGGCGTGATGACCGACGGGGGCATCATCCCCACCGCGGACGGCGACTTCATCCGCCGCTACAACGCCAAGGACGGCTACGCGCTGGCCTACGCCGTCAAGCACGGCTACAAGGTCTGCATCATCACCGGCGGCCGCGGCCGCACGCTCGAACACCGGCTCCGGATGCTCGGCATCGAACGATTCTACACCGACTGCATGGACAAAATACGGGCCATGCGCGAATACTTCGCCGAGGAGGGCATCGACCCGGCCAACGCAATCTACATGGGCGACGACATTCCCGACCTGGAGTGCATGCGCGAAGTGGGCATTCCGGTCTGCCCGGCCGACGCCGCGGCCGAGGTGATCGAAGCCTCGCGCTACGTCTCGGAGTTCCGGGGCGGCGAAGGCGCCGTGCGCGACATCGTGGAGCAGGTGCTCCGCGCCCGCGGCGACTGGGCCCGCGACTCGATGGGCGTCACCCCCTCGTCGCTCGTGGCGTCGAGGTAGCGGACCGGAGGAGAAGATCATCCTGAGCGAGAAAGATACACGGCATCCGCTTCTGCGGG